>Ga0302324_100000011_pt1 | contig 415792 bp, 373 predicted proteins | sample Palsa_T0_1_FD_201949 | JGI IMG/M metagenome (GOLD analysis project Ga0302324, IMG submission 201949) | Peat permafrost microbial communities from Stordalen Mire near Abisko, Sweden - Palsa_T0_1 | ecosystem: Environmental > Terrestrial > Soil > Palsa > Peat permafrost | place: Sweden: Abisko... | reverse complement strand
TAACCAACTCGGTCCATCAGATCTTTCATTGGAGCGGGGCAGGCTGGGTTAAATACCCAGGCGCCGCCACCGATATCGCTGTAGGCGCGAACGGCTCGGTGTGGCTTATCGGCACTAACGTCGTCGGCGACGGGTACGGGATTTATCACTGGAATGGCAGTGCCTGGGCCGCATTCTCTGGCGGGGCGGTCACCGTCGCCGTCGGGCCGGACGGCAACCCGTGGGTAATCAACTCGGTCCATCAGATCTTTCATTGGAGCGGGGCAGGCTGGGTTAAATACCCAGGGTCCGCCACCGATATCGCTGTAGGCGCGAACGGCTCGGTGTGGCTTATCGGCACTAACGTCGTCGGCGACGGGTACGGGATTTATCACTGGAATGGCAGTGCCTGGGCCACAGTTTCCGGCGGGGCGGTCACCATCGCCGTCGGGCCAGACGGCAACGCGTGGGTAATCAACTCAGCCCACGACATCTATACCGACTGACCCGTCCCGTACAGACATCGCGGCCGTGCGAGCGCGAAGCAGCCCTTTCGGATCGGGCTGCTTCGCTCAGACCGCGGCCATGGACAGGTCGCGGTAGAGGCCCCGAACGGCTAGATCGTAGGACGGCGATCGGCCCAAGGAAGGGCGGACTCGAGTTGCGAGGCAGCTTGGAGAAGCTTGGCTTCCTCCCACGGACCTGCGACAAGTTGGACGCCGACAGGAAGACGGGATCCGGTCTGGTGAGTCGGTACGGAGATAGCCGGCTGACCTGTCATGTTGAATGCCGAGGTGAGCACCGCCATCTGGAACACCTGAAGTGCGGGTCCGCCACTTTCTGCCCCGCCGTGAACCGCGGCCAGGATCTCTCCGGCCCGAGGAGGTTTGATGGACATGGTAGGTGTGACTAAGAGGTCGAACTCGGTTCCCCACCGGTTGACAACCTGTCTGGAAAACCGTTGCAAGTCGTGGACTGAGCGTACGTAGGTGAGACTGTCAATCGCCTGGGCTGCTTTTCGGTTGGCCTTGATGTGCGGCTCGACCCGATCCCAGTCGACGTCGTAGTCGGCGAGGCCGGAGTTCACGACGTTCAAGAATGCCGAGAGGAACTCGTCCCCCACCTCGATCTCGACTTCGGAAATCTCGTGCCCCAGCTCCTCGAGCGCGTTGGCCGCCGTCCGGGCTGCCTCCACGCAGACCGGATCGATGCCAAGGCCGAAGGGAGCGGTTGTCACCAGACCGATCCTCAAGCGCCCAGGATCCACACCTACCTCGGACACAAAAGGTCGATCAGGCGTCGGCGCGTTGTACCACTGCAGGCGATCGGGGCGGGTGATCACATCCAGCACCGCAGCCGTGTCAGCCACATCGCGGGTGAGAACGCCTTCCACCGCGCCGCCTTCCCAGGTCTTCACGAGTGAAGGCACCCTCCCGCGGCTCACCTTCAGGCCCACCAGCCCGCAACACGACGCCGGGATGCGAATCGATCCTCCTCCATCGTTGGCGTGGGCGACGCTAAACATGCCGCTCGCTACCGCTGCGCCGGCCCCTCCGCTGGAGCCGCCGGGAGTGCGGTCCAGATCCCAGGGATTGCGGGTTATCCCGTAACGGTCGTTCTCGCTCGCCGTGATCGGGCCGAACTCGGGAGTGTTCGTCCGGCCGGTGAGCACGAATCCGGCGCGCTCGAAGGCTTCCACGATCAGTTCGCTCTCGTCCGAAGGCTTATCCGGCGCCGCCCAAGACCCGTAGGTCACCGGCCACCCGGCCACCCAGGTCAGGTCTTTGATGGGAATGGGAACGCCAAAGAACGGCGGAAGTTCCGACGGATCACTGTTCGCCACCCGATCCGCCGCCGCTTTCGCGGCTGCCCGAGCCTGGTCGTCATTGCGCCATATGAGCGCGTTGACCCGATCGTTGCAGGCATCGATACGAGCGAGCGACGCATCGAGCACCTCGAGGGGACTGACATCCTTAGCGCGAATGGACGCCGCGATTTCCAGTGCCGTCGAGTAGTTGTCGATCCCGGCCATGCCCGTTCCTCCTAGCCACCCGGATGTATCCCTCCGAGCCTGCCACAACGCCACCCGGTTGTCCCCGCTCTCCTCAGGCGTTCGACCAGGCACCTCTCGGCAAGACACAGGGGCGCGCCCGGTGAGGGCGATCGGCACGGGTGGCTCTGTCCCGGGGGCCGTTTGGGTGGGCAGGGAGCCTAGGTCTCGCTGCGCTTTGCGGTGGCGAGTACGTACACGCCGGCCACGACCATGGGCGCGGCGATTAGCGCAGAAGACAGGGCGCGGATCCCGGTCGTGCGGGACCCAGCCATACCGGCGACAACATCGAGGGTGTCGCTAAGCAGACCGGCTGCTATCCAACCCCGGAAATCCTTGCCCGACGGCGTGCGCAACGCAGCGGCCGTGCCGACACCGACGGCGAGGTCGCGTATCCCCACCGTGCGCAGAAGTAGCGGCATCGATGTACCCGCAACCGGGGGTTCCCAACGCAGGAACATCTCCGGTGAGGCGCTCAACGCCACGCCAGCACCCAATCTCACGGCCGCGATGGCCGCGGCGACCGCTCTGGTCCGGTATGTCATGCGGCCACAATAAGGCGGCACGGTCCGTCGCTTGGTGCTGGCGTGGCATCCGTGGTGCTCTCTCATTAAAACGGTCGAGCACCGCTTGGTCAGCCTCCTTCTGTTGGCACTTGGCTGAGTGGTCGCTGCCGATACAGGACGAGGTAGGTGGAAGTTGTGGCGCCGATATCTCTTGTTGGCGTTTGGCATCGTGCTGGCCGGGTGCGGGTCCGCCAGCGGCGGACCGAGTCCACCGCGGGCGGCGATAACCGTTAGAGGTGGACCAGCCGGCGGTGAGCCGGGTTGGAAGACAGTGGTATACGGAGGTCTGCAGGTTTCGGTACCGGCGGATTGGGGCGTGCAGCCGCCGGTGGTGAATGAGGGGTGTGGTTGGCCGTCTGAGCACACGGTCGTGCCGCTGGCATATACCGAGGTCGTGTCTGCTAGCTGCCCGAGCGACAGCGTTACTGAGGCCTAGGCCAGCTCCGTGGTAATCGAGTGCCTCTACGGGCCAGCAAGGGTCGGCCCGCCTAGCCCGACGGCGACCACAGCCGTGCGCGGGACGGTCTTGGAGTGTCACAGCTCGCGGCAGGCGAATACGTCCTCACCCGCGAAGGCGGATTGGCTGAGTCGCAGGTCCAGGTCAATGGTCCCCGGGAACCGCTTGTCGCGAAGGCAATCTTCGACTCGGTCCACCCCTCGAAACGCCGCTGCTAGCGATGTCCGACTCCGATACAGAACGGTAGATCGACAGCGGCTGTCCGGGTTGACTGTGTTAACGCATAAGCACTCTTATGCGATACCTGGTCGGCCTTGTGCGAGGCGCCCATCTACCCTTGTCGCCTGTGGCTGTGACGTGCGTGTGCTGCTCTACATCGGTCGATTGGTGGGTCAGGCTGCGCTCGCACCCTGACTTGCCGATCTGCCACAACTGTCTCGACGGGCTGATTGGACAGCGAGATGGCCAACTGCAGCTCATGACGGGAACTTGGGTGATTACGGGTTTCGAGCCGATCTTTAGGGTCGCCGAAGTGGCTCGATCCGTGGCCTGGTTCGAGCGTGCGGGCTTCGAGGTGTCGGTCCACGATGACATCTACGCCTTCGCTCGCCGAGATCGGGACCTCACGGTCCACCTTGCCCAAGCTGTGGGAGACGAACTCCCGGGTCACGGTGTTCTCTACATCCACTGCCGCGACGCCGACCGAGTGGCTGAGGAGTGGAGGCAGGCAGGGATCGAAGTGGACGGCCCTCGAGACCAGGAATATGGGAAGCGGGAGGGCTCCATCACCGACCCCGACGGCAACGTGATCCGCTTCGGTGGTCCCGTCCGCTGAGGCGCTGGCGAGCGCCCATGGCCCAATCCCGGTCTGAGTCGGACCTGAAGGAGTGGCGTATGGCCGAGCACGCGGTAGTGATCGCCGGAGGTGGTCCCACGGGGATGATGCTGGCGGCTGAGTTGGCGCTGGCGAAGGTCGACGTCGCGGTCGTCGAGCAGCGTCCCAATCACGTGCTCGTCGGCTCACGGGCCGGCGGGTTTCATTCGCGCGCGATCGAAGTGCTGGATCAACGTGGGGTCGCCGATCGGTTCCTCGCGGAGGGTCGGGTGGCTCAGGCCGCGATGATCGCCACGACGGTCTTGGACATGAGCGACTTCCCGACGCGTCATCCTTATTCACTCGGGATCTGGCAGAACCAGATCGAGCGGATCATGGCCGCCTGGATCAACGAGCTGCCGGTGCGAATCTATTACGGATGTGAGGTGAAGGGCTTTGCGCACGATGGCAGCGGCGTCGACGTCGAGCTGTCCGACGGTTAGTCGCTGCGGGCGCAGTATCTCGTCGGGTGCGACGGAGGACGCAGCGTCATCCGTAAGGCAGCGGGGATCGACTTCCCCGGGTGGGATCCGACCAGGAGCAACCTGATCGCCGAGGTCGAGTTGACCGAGGAACCGCCGCGGGGCATTCGCCACGACGCTACGGGCGTCCATGGCCTTCACAGGTTGGAGGATGGGCGGACGGTCCGGGTCGTCGTGACCGAGCAGCAGCTGGGGCCTAGCAGCGAGCCCACCCTGCGCGATCTGAGCGAGGCGCTCATGACCGTGTACGGCACTGACTTCGGGGTCCACAGTCCCACCTGGATCTCCAGGTTCACCGACATGACACGTCAGGCAGCGGCCTACCGCGCGGGACGTGTCCTACTCGCCGGAGACTCCGCGCACGTGCATTACCCGGCCGGTGGACAGGGCCTCAGCCTCGGTGTACAGGACGCGGTCAATCTGGGGTGGAAGCTGGCTCAGGTGGTCAACGGGACCTCCCCGGAGAGCCTCTTGGATACGTATCAGGACGAGCGCCACCCGGTCGCGGCCCGCGCCCTTCAGCACACGATGGCTCAGGGCGTGCTCCAGCGCCCCGACGAGCGCATCAGGGCCCTGGTCGATTTGGTGTCGGAGCTGGCGATCATGGACGAGCCTCGCAAGCGGCTGGCCGGGATCATCTCCGGGCTGGACATTCATTACGACCTCGGCGAGGGCCACCCTCTGCTCGGACGCCGAATGCCCGATCTGGACCTCGTGACCACCGATGGCCCGCTGAGGGTATTCACCCTGCTGCACGACGCCAAGCCAGTGATGCTCAACCTCGGTGAGCCCGGCGGTTTTGACATCACTCCATGGGCTGACCGGGTCCAGCTGATCGATGCTGAATATGTCGGCCTGTGGGAACTTCCCGTAATTGGCGCGGTCACCGCTCCCACTGCCCTGTTGATCCGGCCCGATGGATATGTCGCCTGGGTGGGAGAGGGCACAGATACCGGATTGCGCAACGCCCTGACCACCTGGTTCGGAACACCGTGACGAGACGCGATGGTCGCCTGTTTCGATAAACCGGCTGCTGGCCGCGGTCGGATTCTCAACCCGGTCCCCAAGATGCCGTACCTGGGCAGTCGCGGGCCCAAACGGTCATACCGACTACCAGGCCGCCTGGGTGACGTCCGAAGTCGGTAACCCACGTGACCAGAGAAAACGTATCCAGCGCCGTCTAAGAAGAGGTGCCGGAGGGCACCCGTAGTGAGTAGACCTGGAGTTCTGACAGGCTGCGTATACCGGCTGCCAATGACGGCTCTCGCCCTCAGGAGGACGATTGTGACCAAAGCTGCCCCTCAACGTTTACACGCCGACGTTGATCTGACCGATCCAGAGCTCTACCGGAAGGGCTTCCCGCACGAGGTCTTCGCGACCTTGCGTCGGGAGAAGCCAGTGTGCTGGCAGACCATTCCGGATGGATTCCCGGGGAGCCACGATGAGGGTTTCTGGGTCCTGTCGCGCCACGATGACGTCCAGGCCGCTAACCGCGACGCCGAGTTGTTTAGCTCGTTGGACGGACCGACGTTGAGTCACCAACCCGAGATGAGCGGCGCCATGCTCGTCAGCATGGATGGGCGCGAACACGTCCGCCAGCGCCGGCTCATCAGCGCCGGGTTCACGCCTCGAATGATCGGCCGGCTCGAGGAGCAGGTGCGACGGTGGGCCGTATCGACCGTCGAGCACGCTCTCGAGCTCGGTACTTGCGACTTCGTGAGCGAAGTTGCCTACCCGCTGCCCATGCACATGATCGCCGACATCGTCGGCATCCCGGTGGAGGACCGCGAGTGGCTTTTCGCGCTCACGACCAAGTTTCTCCAGGGGGTGGGCCCTGAGCGTGCCATGTCGCCCGAGGAGCACCTCGGGATTCAAGTCCAGATGTTCGAGTACGCACACAGGCTGGGCGAGCAGAAGCGAGCGGATCCGCAGGACGACGTTTGGACGATGCTGTCGACCGTCGAGGTCGAGTCCGACGATGGTGAGCGTGCGTCCCTGAGCGAGATCGAGCTCGACCTATTCTTCCTCCTGCTCACGGTCGCTGGATCGGAGACCACGCGCAACGCCCTTTCGACAGGGCTTATGGCGCTGCTGGACAATCCTTCCCAGCTCGAGGTCCTGCGGCGTGAGCCCGATGCCATGCGTCCGGCGGTCGAGGAAATCCTTCGTTGGGCTTCCCCGGTTTGCTACTTCGCTCGCCGGGCCACTCGCGATACTGAGATTCGCGGTGTGCCGATCGCGGCGGGAGAGCAGATCTCGTTGTGGTATCCATCCGCCAACCGCGACGAAGCGGTCTTCGATGACCCGTTCCAGTTCAACATTCGGCGCGCCCACAACCCGCACGTCGCCTTCGGCGGCGGCGGCCCGCACTTCTGCCTCGGAGCCAGCCTGGCCAGACGTGAAATCGCTACGTTGCTCGAAGAGCTGCTAGCCCGCGCCACCAGCATCGAGATCGTGGGCCCGCCCACCTACAGCCTTCTGAGCATCGACAATCCGATCGTCTTGGCCGTACGAGAACTCCCGGTCCGACTGTCCTAATCGCGCATCGTCACCAATCTGCTCCGACACGCCGCCGTCCACGGTCAAGGCACCTTCCCGAGCACCGAACGTTCTGGATTGATTTGTAGATCAATGTCTTAGTCTGCGACGAATGTCCGGATGTTGGGGTATTTGACGGCGTTTCGCCGATCATTTCGGCGCGACAGAAAGAAAAGTCCTAAGGTGGGGAGCGGTCGGCGCTAAGGCTGGCCGAATCTCCTAAAGGGGGGGGCTCAATTGTTTCGTTTGAAGGTTTCTAAGGTGATGGTTGCTGGCGTCATGATGGCCGGTGGCCTGTTCGCTGCGGTGGCTCCTGCGAGCGCCGCAACGTTCGGTGCCAAGGGCTGTCCTAGCGGTACGCCTTGTGTGATTATCACGCCATCCTCTGGCTTGACGACCGGAGAGACCGTAACAGTCATGTCGCAGAATCTCGGGGTCGAGGGAGTTATGGCCGGTAGCGTGGTGGCAGTAGTCGAGTGCAACTCCAACCTGGAGAGCATGGATCCCGACTCTTGCGACCAGAACGCGAACAAGCTCGGCCATCCCGGCGGCCCGGAATTTGCTACAACATCGGCCAAGCACGGGGTCAGCATCGTCGTTCAGTACACGGTGAGGATCAGCTCGACCCAGGAAGAGGGCGACGGCTTTTGTGCGCCGGGGGGCAATGGGGGCCAACCGTGCTTCCTGGTAGTCGGCAACCCTGGCACCGGAACCGCACTGGGAGAGGCGCCGTTCACCACGGAATAGCGCTTTCCAGCCACACTGATCCGACGAACACAGGCCGGGCTCTTCGGGGCCCGGCCTGTTCGCGTCGCTCGCGTGTTCACGGCGTTGCCGATCAGGTCAGGGGCGTCTCGGAACGTGGCTGGACAACGAGGCCATTGGCCCGAGGCGACCTGACCGCGCCTGGTCCTGGACCGGGTGGACCCGACCATGCCATCTCGTGCTATGTCGCGGCCCCGGTCCATGGAAGTTCCAGGCATCTTGTCGTCAGATCCGACCTACCGGGTAGCATTCGATTCCGAGATCCGGACCGGACGCACGCAGGGTCGTTCCTCCGTCAGTGGATGTGAGCGGGAGGCTGGAGGCAGAGCGTGGATTGCGAAGAGGTGACCTCAGCTGACCGGTAGTACCCAACGTTGACGTACGGTTCGCGCCCCCCGTGATGCTCGAGCGAGGTGACAAGGTCCTGGTCACCGGGGCCAGTGGCTTCATCGGATCCGCGCTGACCCGCGCCCTCATAGCCGACGGCCGCCAGGTAGTGGTCATGCTCGAACCCGGAGTCGATCTTCGCAACCTCGAAGGACTTGAAGTTGAGCGTTTGTCTGGCGACATTCGTGACGCGGCCGCCGTCCGGGCGGCCATCAGCGGCTGCCGCGCTGCGTTCCACGTGGCGGCGCTATATAGGTTCTGGGCCCGCCACTCGGAGGCCTTCTACGAGATAAACGTGGGCGGAACACGCAACGTGTTGGAGGCGGCGCGAGCGGCTGGAACGGAGCGGGTGGTCTTTACCAGCACCGTCGGTACCCTCGGCCTCGACGGCGCTGGGGGCGGCAGAGCGGCGGATGAGACGTGCTACCCCGACGTGAGCCACCTATTCGGCTCCTACAAGAGGTCGAAGTACGTGGCCGAGCACGAGGTCCTTCGCGCCGCCGCGGAGGGCCTGCCCATCTCGATCGTGCTTCCTACCTTCCCGCTTGGTCCTGGAGATCGAGCCCCGACACCCACAGGCCGCCTCGTGCTCGACTTCCTCAATGGTCGAGTCCCCGGATATGTAGACACCGTGCTCAACGTGGTGCACGTGGACGACGTGGCGCGCGGCCACATACTCGCTCTCGAGCACGGTGGGCAAGGGCGCAGCTACATCCTAGGGGGGGAGAACCTCTCATTGAAGGGGTTGTTGTCAGAGCTAGCCGCCGCGACCGGGCTCCGCGAGCCCGCCTTGCGAGTTCCTCGCGCCGCGTCACTTGCAGTCGCTTGGTTGTCGGAAACGGTGGAAGGTCGCGTGCTGCGACACCACCCGGCCGTACCGTTGGAAGCGGCCCGCATGTCCACCACGCGGATGGCGTTCGACGATGCCAGGGCTCGCGGCGAGCTCGGGTACGCTCCTCGCCCGGCGGTGAAGGCCATCGAAGAGTCGGCCCGTTGGTTCGTCGAGAACGACTACGTCAGCGAGGGGCGCCGATCCAAAATCGTGTGGCGCAACGGAGGCGCTCGTTAGGGCGAGGGCTTCGCTCGAGATCTCGTCGTCAAAACGAGGCGAAACCTCGGGTGGCGGCTCTGCTGAACGCTCGAGGTGGTTCGTCTCAGGCGGCCGAGGTGGCGAGCTTGTCGTTGAGGGTGCCCTCCTCGCCGAACAGCACGGTACGCCACTTTTCGACGAGTTGCGACGTGTCGCTGTCGTCAGGGTGGAAGTCGTGGCGGTTGTAATCGCGCAGCTGAAGCCAGAGATCCCTCGTCATGAAGGGAGACCGGCGGGCTGTCCGCCAACTCCGACGGAGGTTGCCGCGCCGGTACGAATCCCGGTCGCCGAGCAGGCACACGGTGACCCCGACGGCCATGGAAATGACGAACCCGAAGCGGAGGATGTTCATGGTCACGACGCGGGTGCGCTCGCTGCCGCCGATGGCCTTGTACACGTCGAAGGCTACGGCCTTGTGTTCGGATTCCTCGAGGGCGTGCCACACGAACAGGTCTCGGACGGCTGGGTGACCGAACAGGTCCCTCGTCTCCTCGCTACTCAGCACCAGTTCTGCCAGGGTGGCGGTGAAATGCTCGAGGGCGGCCGTGACAGCCAAGTTGGACTCCGGTGAAAGGGCCCGCTCACGGAGGGCGAGTCCCTTCTTGGTGATGCGCTCGAATCGCTTGGTCGGGTAGCCGAGGCGGTCGAGGCGGTCATTGAAGGCCCGGTGCTCGCGGCCGTGCACCGACTCCTGACCGATGAAGCCTGAAACCTGACGCTTGAGCTCCGGGTCGGTGATCTCGTCGCGGTAATGGCGCACCGAGCGCACGAAGAAGTCCTCCCCGTCAGGGAACACCGACGACAGAGACGCGGCCAGGCAGCTCAGGATCAGGTTGCCCTCGGCCGCGAAGTGCCTGGGCACGTCCTGGAACGATTCCTCGAATGAGATCCGGCGGGTCGGCACCTTGCGGTCGGGGTTGCGGGTCTGTCTCATGGTGCGTCCCTCCAGCCGATGAGAAGAGTGGTGAAAGAACCAGACTAGAGGCCCGACAACGCTCGGTCGCTGTGACATTGGGCCGATGGTGGGTTGGCTCCGGAAACTTCGAGGCTGCGAACCCGGCTCGGCGCCATGTCGTCCGAAAAGCGGTCATACAGTGGCCTGTTTGGTGGGTCATGATAGGGGCATGACGACTCAGCATTCCCACGAGAGCGGTGAGCGGGCCGACCTGGTCGAGACCCTTGCCAAACACCGGTCGTTCCTACGCCAGACGGCCACGGGCCTCACCGATGAGCAAGCGGCCCGGCGCACGACGGACAGCGAACTGTGCCTGGGCGGGCTCATCAAACATGTGGCCCTGGTCGAGCACGGCTGGGCGCGGTTCATCGAACGGGGCCCGACCGCCATTGGGTCGGCGGATCAGGCCGCCATGGATGCGCACGCCGAAGGATTCCGCATGGCGGAAGGCGAGACCCTCGCCGGCCTACTCAAGCGTTACGACGAAGTGGCCCGTCACACCGAAGACCTCATCGCACGGTTGCCATCGTTGGAATCCGCTCAGCCGTTGCCCGAAGCCCCGTGGTTTCCACCAGGAGCGAAGTGGACGGCTCGCCGGGTGCTCCTGCACATCCTGGCCGAGACGGCGCAGCACGCCGGGCACGCGGACATCATCCGCGAATCCCTGGATGGAGCCAAGACCATGGGCTGACTGGGAAGTCGCGGCCCAGGTCGCGGCTACGGGTTGGCGGGCTGGCCCGAACTGGCGATCAGGGGATCGTCACCCGAAGGATCGAGGATGCCCTCTTCCAAAAATGTGTAACGCCCGTCGAGGATGCCAAGGGCCGCTCGGTACTCATCGGCGTCATCGTTGTGCCAGAGATCGTGGAAGGCCTGGTCGATCCGTCGGCGGGCTTGCCCGCAAAACAGGTCGGCGAGCTCTTCGGCTTCTTTGGTAGCGAGCATCCGGGCCCGCACGACTACCGCGCTCATGGCCCACAAGTCGGCCCCGATGTCCACGACGTGGCCGAGGAAGGCCTGCTTGCGCTCCATGGCGCCCTGCCACCGGGACATTCCGTAGAACGTGTTGCGGGCCAGCTTGCGCGCCGAACGCTCGACGTAGCGTAGGTGTCCGCCCAGCTGCCCGAATTCGGAATAGGCGCCCGGTTTCTGGCCTTCGCCGAGCGCCAGGTCCGGCAGCCAGCGGCTGTAGAACTTGGCGGCCCTGGCCGCCGCCTTGGCTTTGGTCTTGGCGTCGGCGTTCTTGTCGATGATGTCGCCGGCCACCCTCAGGTGCTCGTCGACGGCTTCGCGGGCGATGAGCAGCTTCATGATCTCCGACGAACCTTCGAAAATCCGGTTGATGCGCATGTCGCGTAGCACCTGTTCGGCTCCCACCGCCCTCTCACCTCTGGCGCGAAGGGACTCGGCCGTTTCGAATCCCCGCCCGCCGCGGATCTGTACCAACTCGTCGGCGATGCGCCAGGTCATTTCCGAGCAGAACAGCTTGGCCAGGGCAGCTTCGATTCTGATGTCGTGACGCTCCTCGTCGGCCATGAGCGAGGACAGGTCGGACATGGCCTCCACCGCGAAAGCGGTCCCGGCGATGAAGGCCAGCTTCTTGGCCACCGCCTCGTGCTTGCCGACCGGTTGACCCCACTGCACCCGCTCGGCCGACCACTCCCGCGCCATCTTCAGGCACCACTTGGCGGCGCCCACACAGGTGGCGGGCAGAGACAGCCGCCCGGTGTTGAGGGTCTGGAGCGCGATCTTCAGGCCCCTACCCTCCTGGCCGATCAGATCCTCCTTCGGGACGCGTACGTCGTCGAGACGCGTGACGCCGTTTTCTATACCCCGCAACCCCATGAACTGGTTGCGGTGCAAGACCTGGACCCCGGGGGCGTGGGCGTCCACCACGAAGGCGCTTATTCCCCCGCGGTGCCCTTCCGACTTGGGGACGTCGGCCATGACCACCAACAGGTCGGCGATGACGCCGTTCGTGGTCCAGAGCTTGACCCCGTTGATCAAATAGGCGGCCCCGCCGTCCGTTGGCGTAGCGGTGGTATGCATGCGAGCCGGGTCGCTGCCCACATCGGGCTCGGTCAAGAGAAAAGCGCTGATCTTGTCCGACGCCAGCTGCGGCAAGTACTTACGCTTTTGTTCCTCGGTTCCAAAGACCTTCAAAGGCTCCGGCACCCCTATCGACTGGTGGGCCGAGAGGAGAGTCGGGATCGACGAGTGCCAGGTGGCCGCCAGCGCCAACGCTCTTCCGTAGTAGAGATGGCTGAGGCCCAGGCCGCCGTATTCCGTCGGTATGTTCATCCCGAGCGCGCCCAAGTCGCACAGGCCCTTCAACACTCGCTCCGGGATCTTGGCGTCTCGCTCGATCTCTGCCGGATCGACCTCTTCAGTTAGAAAGGCCTCGAACTTCGCCAAGAATGCGTCGCCTCGCCGCTTGTCCTCCTCGGCGGGGACGGCGTGGGGCTCGATGAGGTCGAGTCGGAAGTGGCCTAGGAAGAGCTCTTTGGCGAAGCTGGGCTTGTCCCACTCGGTCTGCCGGGACTTCTCGGCCAGTTCCCTTGACTGCTGTTCGCTGACTTCAGTCGCCATGTCGTTCCCCCGTTCGCTCGTCGCTCGAATGCTCATCCAAAGCTAGACCCATATCTTGCTGTCCACGTCTCGACGCATCCATGTAAATGATGTCGAGCCACACGACCGGTCGGCAGCTGGCGACTGCCGCCGCTAGCTCCCGGACGGCCCACCGGCCTGTGCCGTTTGGCCGGCCACGAAAGCGGCCGTGCCGGCTAGGAAGGCGGCGACGTCGCCAGCCTTCTGGGCCGCCACGTCCCCGAACCACGAGGGCACGTAGACTTGGGCGGCGTTGCTGTCGAGGGCGTCGAAGACGGCGCCGACCAGCTCGCTGACGGGGATCGGCAGCACTGGTGCGTTGAGTACTGGGTCATTGTCCGGTAGCGAGAACAGCTCGGTGTCGACCAGGCCGGGGTATACCACCAGCACCTTGACGCCGGTGTCCCACAAGTCCACGGCCATCGCCTCGGAGAACGCGGTGAGGGCGGCCTTGGAGGCGTCGTAGGCGCTTTCACCAGGTGAGCTCAGGGTGGCCGCGATCGACGAAACATTGACGAACTCGCTCAGGGCGGCGGTGGCCAGGGCGTCGACTGCGCTTGGGACGGCCAGGTCGGTCACCCACATCCTCGAGTCCGGCGAGTGGGTCTGGCACCGCCGGAGCACCTCTTGAAGCCGGTCGGGTCGCCGGGCGCAGATCCCGACCATGGCCCCGCGGCGGGCGAACTCCTCTGCCAGTCCGGCGCCGATGCCCGAGGAGGCGCCGGTGACCAAGACCCGCCGGCCGGCCCATTCAGCCACGTCGCGTTCGTCGTCTTCTCGACGTTCGTCGCCGGTACGGGTTCATTCGTTTCGTACGGTATTCCTACCTGGAGTGGGAAACAAGAGGAAAGGAGCGGCGCCTTCCCTGTCGTCGTCCAGGCTCATCGCCACTGGAGGTTCGCCAGCATTGAGCAGAGATGGACGATGGAGGCCCAGACCAAGCCCACGTGAGCGGCGGCTGCCGACATATAGTCGTCACCGGTGGAAAGCTGTTAGGGCCAGCCGAAAAGGAGGCACCGTGAACAGGATCCGGATCCACCGAGACGCGATAGCTGTGGCCGCGGCGTTCCTCTTGCCGCTGGCTATAGCTGCCGCCCTGGTTCCCTTCCGAGATAGCTTTGCCAACGCGGCGGCGGCGCTTGTCCTCGTCGCCGTGGTGGTGGCGGTAGCCGCACTCGGAACCCGAACGGCCGGGTTTATCGCCACCGTCTCAGCCAGCTTGTGGTTCGACTTCTTCCTAACCCGTCCGTATGAGCGTTTCGCGATCACGCAGCGCCCCGATATCGAGACCGCAGTCAGCCTCTTCGTCGTCGGTATCGTCGTCACTGAGCTTGCCGCCAGGAGTCGACACCACCACCAAGTGGCGGCTGAGGAGTCGGACTATGTCGAGCTCATCTTCGGTCTGTCTGAGCTCGTGGCTTCCGGCGGGCCGGCCGATGAGGTCATCGATCGTGTGAGTGCGGAGCTCATCGAGCTTTTACAGTTGCGCGGCTGTCGTTATGAGCCCGGCGTACCGCTCCGTCGCATGACACGAATCGAACACGATGGGCAAGTCTTCCTTGGAGGGCTCTTGTGGGGTGTCCACGAGATGGGTCTGCCGGGACGCGAGCTAGAGTTGCTCGTCCAGGGTCGCGGTCGGGTCCTCGGTAGATTCGTCGTCAAGCCGACACCAGCGCGTCCGGTGTCGTTGCGGCGTCGTGTCGTCGCCATCGCCCTGGCCGATCAGGTCGGCGCCGCCCTGGCGCCAGGTCTGCGCTCCGCGTGAACAGACCGTCGAGGTTCGACGGCCTCAGGTGCCGACCGCGGGGTCAGCTCAGTCCGTCGATGCCTCCGCCGACGTGTGAGCGCCCCGAACCTTTCGACTTGGCTATGTAGAGCGCCTCGTCGGCCTCGTCAAACAGCGCGGCGGTGGTCGTCGCTCCCGTCCCGGCCAGAGCCACCCCAATGCTCATCGAGATGTCGGCTTCTCCGCGCTCCAACGCGAACGGTTGGCCCACGGCCTCGATGCACCGCTCGGCGATCGCGGCAGCACCCACCGCGTCATCCACTCCCGAGCAGATCAGGACGAACTCATCCCCGCCGTAGCGGCAGAGCATGTCCCCGGGGCGGACGACCGTTGTCAGCCGCTGCGCCACTCGAGCCAGCAGCTCGTCGCCCGCGGGATGGCCCAGTCGATCGTTGACGGCCTTGAAACCATCCAGGTCGCCGAAGAGCACCGCGACGGTGCCCTCGCCCTCGGCGCGGGTCAAGCACGTTTCGAGCCAGCGGACTGCCGTTCGCCTGTTCGGCAGCCCTGTGAGGAGGTCGTGGTCGGCTAGGAAGCGCAACTCGTCGAGGACCCGGCGGCTTTCGGTCACGTCTTCAACCATCCAGACCAACCGGGGGCCCGACAACACGCTCTCGATACAGCTGAGGGCCGAACGGGACCACCGGACCGTGCCGTCGGGGCGCACCAGCCGGTGCTCGAAAGCGAGCTGGCTGACCCCCGATGTGATGACGGTGTAGATGGCCTCCTGGATGACGGCCAGATCTTCCGGGTCGATCAGGTCGGCGAAGCAAAGCTGGTGGGGGTCGTCCGCGTCGATGCCCATGAAGCGAGCGAACGCGTCGTTGGCACCGACCAGCGCCAGGTCGGCGTCGGTGATCAACATCGGTACCGGTGCCCGGGTGAAGGCGGTGCGGAAGAGAGTGGCTCGATCGGTGAGCGTGGCCCGGTGCAGAACCTCGGCCACGACCAACGCCGTTTCAGCACCGAACAGCTCGAGCAGCGTCCGCTGCTCGAGGTCTGGCAGCCACCCCCCGCGCGGTGCGTCGACGCTGATGACAGCCAGTAAGTCTCCGTCCCCTGCCCGCAGCGGTATGAACAACGAGTCCATCGGGTGCCAGTAGCCCGGATCATCCGACATCGGTCCGTCGGACACCCACGACTCGATGTCCTCGAACATGGTCGAATGGCGGTGGTCGAGGAACCGAAGCTCGCCCCACTTCTCACATGCGGCGAGCATCTCCTCCCAACGCTCGCTCGACGCCACTTGGCCGAGGAGCTTGGCCACGCCGGGCGGGCCGACTACCGATTCGACCCGGAGGTCACCTCCCGGTGTCTTGACGTTGATGGCGGCCGCGTCGAAGTCGAATGCGTCGGCTACACCTGCGGTGATCCGATCGAGGGTTTCCTGGAATTCGGTCGTCGCCCCGATCTGGCGGATGACGCCGAGCATCCGAACCATCCAGGCCCGACTGAGAGACGTGATCTCGAAGCGGGGCGCGCCTAAGCGCTGGTCGTCAGAGTTTCCTGAAGCCCGCTCGGCGATGTTCTCCACCGCAAAGAGTGTCCCATGCGCGCGACGGACTTTGTTCGAGCGGATCCGGTTTTTCTTCTACTTGTAGCTAATGCATCAGATAGCGGGCGGTCCGGCCGTCGGGAGGACCTCGCCGCGATCCCAGTGGCTCGGTCAGGCGTGGCGGCGCAGGAAGTCGCGCAGAGGCCCGTTGACCTGTTCGGGGTGGCTCATGTTGGCGGCGTGCGGGGCGCCCGTCACGACCACCAACGCCTCGCAGCCCACCAGGCCGTCGCGTAGCTGCTCGGCCTTATCCATCGGGATCGACTGGTCCCGATCGCCGTGGAAGATGATGGCGGGGCAGCGGATCTCACCCAGTCGCCCGGTGATGTCGTCCCGGTCGGCCAGGCAACGGAAGGCCAAACCGAAGTTCTTGCGGTCTGCAGCGGCCCACTTGGCGTACCAAGGCGACGGATCGATTCCCTCTCCGAGGATCAGCCCGGCCACGACTTCCTGCACGGCGGCTGGGCCGTTGGCCATCCATTCGTCGTTCATGGCTTCATAGCCCGGGAGCTGGTCGGGGTCCTCCGTGCCGGCCTGGGTGTCGATCAGGGCCAGGCCCGCTACTCGCTCGGGGGCCGTCAGGGCCGCTCTCAGAACGAGGAATCCCCCCTGTGACATGCCGCCCAGGACGGCCCGCTCGATTCCCAGGTGGGTCAGCAGGGCGAGGAGGTCGGCCGCCGAGTCCCAGAAGGTAAACGGTCCATCGGCGGGGGTCTGCCCGAATCCGCGCTCGTCCCACACGATGCAGCGGAACTCGCCGGAGAGCGCCTCGACTTGGGGGGCAAACATCTCGTGGTCCATGAGAAAGCCGTGGCTGAAAACCACGGCCGGGCCTTCGCCGCCCGAGTCCTCGAAGTAGAGGGGGTGGCCGTTGACCTCGGCAATAGGCATCGATGCGACCCTAACGCGTCGGCACTGGGACGTGGTCGGGGCGAGCCGTCAGGCCGTTCCGGTCGGCTCCGCGCCCGTCTGATGGGAGGCTCGGGCCCGACCCAGAGCCCGACCGGTGTGCTCGAGAATGGCGCCGGCAACGGCGTCGGGAGAGTCCCACATCGGCAGGTGGCCCAAGCCGTCGAGAGGCACCCAGTCCGCGTCGGGCAGAACCCGGCGCATGCAAGTGAAGTGGCCGGGCCAACGCAGCAGCCGGTCCTTTGTGCCGTAAAGGATCCGAACCGGGCAGTCGATGGGGCCGAGTTTTCCGATCGTCTCCCCCGAACCGACGAGGGCGAGCACGTCGCTCACTACCGTGCAACCCCGGGCGCCCTCGAACATATCCAAGGCGCTCGCCGCCGGCACTTTCCGGCCGTCGGCCACCACGTCGCGCAGCGCCAGGCGCCGAAGGGTGGCGTGGCGGGCCACGAAGGGGAGCAGCGGTGCCGCGTAGCGCAGCAGAACCCGATTGCGGCGGAAGTAACGGGCCGAGACGCGTTCCTGACGACTGCCTGGTTCCCAGCCCCCGGCCGGGCACACGCCCACCACCGACAGGGCCCTACCCCGGGCGGCCAGCTCGAGGCTCAGCCAGCCCCCGAGCGAGCTGCCCACGATGTGGGCCTGGCCTAGCCCGAGGGCATCGAGGCGGCGCTCGACGGCGTCGGTGCAGCTCGCGATGGACAGCGGCACGGAGCGGTCCCACGGCTCGCCGCCGAAGTGGCCGGGCAGGCTCCACGCGTACACGTCGTGGTGGGAGCTGAGGGCGGGCAACAGGGGAGTCCAACCGCGCCACGTGTCGGTGAACCCGTGCAGCAACACCATCGGCTCCCCAGTGCCGGCGTGATACGGCACTGGTCGCGTCATGGCGCCCGAATGTAGTCCCGAACTGGGAGCGACTCTCGACCCGATCGTCGTCTTGGGCGGTTCCTTAGTACTGCGAATAGTTCGTTTATTGAACTATCTGTATATACACTGAGCCGGTGATGCCGACCATTCCGGCCGACGACGATTCGGCGCGGGCCATCGAAGCGGTCCGCGCCTTGGCCCGCGCGTCCTCGCTGATGGAACGGGCGTCGAGCGAGCTGAGTCTGGCCCACTACCGGGTGCTCTCCGCCATTTCCTCGGGTGACGAACGGGCGTCCCGCATCGCTGGCCGGCTGGCTATCGGCAAGCCGACGATCAGCGCCGCCGTCAACGCGATGTGCGAGCGGGGACTGTTGGTCCGGATGGACGTCGAGGGCGATCTACGGGCCGTCGACCTGCGCTTGACGTTGAAAGGCCGGCGCTTGCTCGAACGGGTGGAAGCAGAGATGATCCGTCGGATCGAACTCGTGTCATCGAAAGCGCCGGATCCTCCCGCGATGTTGGAGTCGCTGGTCCAGCTCGGACGCGCCATCGAAGAGGTCTTCGCCGAGCGGGCCGAAACCTCGCGCCTGGCCGGTCAGATCGAGGCCGCTGAGTGAGGGGCCCACCAGCAGAGGTGGAGAAGGAGGATCCAGCGGCGCCCGGCTGGGTCCGGCGCCTTTGGGCTTACATGCTCCGCCACCGGCGGGATATGGCGATGGCGCTCACGGCCGCGGTCCTCGGTAGCGCCTGCCAGACGGTCGTGCCTCTGGTCGAGCGTCAGATCATCGACAACGTCATCCTGCACCACCGGTCACCTCTATGGCCCTGGCTGCTGTTGTTGCTGTTTCTAGCTGCGGCCGCGTTCGGCCTGGCCTACATCCGCAGGTATCGGGGCGGTCGCGTGGGGCTCGAGGTGCAATACGACCTGCGCAACGCCATGCACGACCACTTGCAGCAAATGGACTTCGACAACCTCGACCGGATGCCGACCGGCCAGCTCGTCGCCCGGGCCAACTCGGACTCGGCCCTGGTCCAGGGGCTCCTCAACTTCTTCCCGATCATGAGCGGCAACGTACTGATGATGGTGCTCTCTCTAGGCGTCATGATCTACCTCTCTCCTTTGCTGGCCGTCGTGAGCGCGATCGTCGCCCCGGGCCTGCTGTTCGTCTCGTATCGAATGCGATGGCGCATCTTCCCCGCTACCTGGGATGGGCAGCAACGCGAAGGTGACGTGGCCCAGATCGTCGACGAAGACGTGAGCGGCGTACGGGTAGTGAAGGCATTCGGTCAGGAGCGCCACGAGTTGGACCGCTTGGTCGACGCGGCGCAGGCCGTGTACGGATCGCAGATGCGAGCCGTGCGGCTGCAGTCCCGCTATCAGCCGTTACTCGAAGCGATTCCGACCGTCGGTCAGGTAGCCATCCTGGCCCTCGGGGGATGGCTGGCGCTGCACCACGAGATATCTCTCGGCACCTTCCTCGCCTTTTCCACCTACATCGCCCAGCTGGCAGCACCGGCTCGCCAGCTCGCAGGAGTGTTGACTGTCGGTCAGCAAGCTCGGGCCGGTCTTGAGCGCATCTTCCAGCTCATCGATCTCCAACCAGCCATCGCCGATCCGCCCGACGCCGTTGAGTTGCCCGTCCTCAAAGGGGAAGTCGTTTTTTCTGACGTCTACTTCGGCTACGGCGACGGCGCACCTGTACTGCGAGGGTTCGATCTAACGATCGCGGCGGGGGAGCGGGTCGCGATCGTGGGACCGAGCGGAAGCGGTAAGTCGACCGCCGCCCTCCTGGTGTCGCGCTTCTACGATCCCGGAGAGGGAGCGGTTCTGGTCGACGGTCACGACGTGCGGGGCGTGACCTTGCGGTCTCTGCGCCGTCAGGTCGGGATGGTTTTCGAGGAGAGCTTCCTCTTCTCCGAGTCGGTGCGCTTCAACATCGCGTACGGGCGTCCGGAGGCGACCGACGAGGAGGTGGAGGCCGCGGCCCGGGTCGCCGAAGCCCACGACTTCGTCGAGAAGCTCCCGCGGGGATACGACACCATGGTGGGCGAGCGGGGGCTGTCCCTGTCGGGGGGTCAAAGACAGCGGATCGCCCTGGCCCGGGCCGTCCTCTCCGACCCTCGCATCCTGATCCTCGACGACGCGACCAGCGCGGTTGACGCCAAGACTGAAGAGTCGATCCACGACGGGCTCCGTCACGTCCTGGACCGTCGCACCACGCTTCTGATCGCCCATCGCCGCTCCACCCTCTACCTGGCCGACCGCATCGTCGTCGTCGATGACGGGCGCGTCGTCGAGTCGGGCACCCACGACGACCTCATGGCCCGCAGCGAGGTGTACCGAAGGCTCCTGTCGGGCTTGGAGCTGGAGCCCGTCAAGGCCGTCGGCGATCGCATCGAAGCGCTGGTCGATCTCACCGCATCCGTCGACCCGGCCGGCATCGGTGGCCCCGCCCCGGTCACGGACCCGAACCCGGCCTGGCCATCGGGTGGAGGCGGGAGCGCGCCGGGCGGTGCCCGGGATCGCAGCGGGGGCCGCGCCGTGGGCGCCCCCAGCCTCGGTCCCGGCCTGGGCGGCAGCGGGGGGAGCTGGCGACTCAACCTCGCTCCCACCCCCGAGCTGATGGCTCGCGTGGCTGCCCTGCGTCCGATACGCGACGTCGCCGCCGTCGACGTCGACGAGGAGGCTAGACACGATCGAGGCTTCAGCCTCCCCCGACTCCTCAGAGGGTTCCGCCGCCCGCTGCTCGTGGGTCTGGTCCTGGTGATCTTCGACGCCCTGGCTTCGCTCGCGGGTCCGGTCCTCGTAAAGACCGGCGTCGACAACGGCGTCTCGAAGGGATCGGAAGCCGTGCTGCTGATCGCGTCGGCCGTCTATCTGGCGGTCACGCTGGCCGATCTGGTGGACGAGATCGGCGAGACTTTTATTACCGGTCGGGCCGCGCAGCGAATCATGCTCTCGCTGCGAATACGGATCTTTGCTCAGCTTCAGCGCTTGTCGCTCGACTACTACGAACGGGAGATGGCGGGCCGCATCATGACGCGCATGACGACCGACGTCGACCAGTTCGAATCGTTGATCGAAAACGGACTCCTGTCGGCATTGGTCTCGCTAGTCACCTTCGTCGGGGTCGGGGTCGCCTTGGTCGTGATAAACCGAACCCTCGGTCTGGCCACGCTGTCGGTAGCGGTGCCGCTGGCGGTCGCGACGGTCGTCTTCCGCCGGAAGGCCGCCGTTCTCTACGACCAGGCCCGGGAGCGGGTGGCCATCGTCAACGCCGACTTCCAGGAAAGCCTGTCGGGTGTGCGCGAGTCGCAAGCCTTCGTTCACGAGGCCGAGACCATGAAGCGGTTCCACGGGCTCGGGCGCGACTACATCGAGTCGAGGATGTCGGCCCAGCGGCTCGTCGCCACTTATTTTCCCTTCGTGCAGTTCCTTTCAGGCGTGGCGGACGCCATCGTGCTCGGCATCGGCGCCGTCCTGATCGCCCACGGTCACGTCACGTCGGGGGCGTTGATCGCGTTCATCCTGTACATCGATCTGTTTTTCTCACCGATCCAGCAGCTGTCCCAAGTCTTCGACTCCTGGCAACAGACCCGCGTCTCGGTCGGGCGCATCGCCGAGCTGATGCAGTTCGAGCCTCTGACCCCCGCCGCCGACCATCCCGAAGACCCTGGCCGTATCACCGGCGAGATCGTCCTGGAGGGAGTGCGATTCGCCTATCCCGTAGTGGCACCCCGGCCGGGCGTGCAGCAGACCGAACGCCGCGGGCCGGCCGACGGCGCCCGTCTGCGTCTGTCGACCGACTCGATCAGCATGAAGCCGCCCGAAGCCCTGCGAGGCATCGACCTGCGCATCGCGGCGGGTGAGACCGTGGCGTTGGTCGGCCAGACAGGAGCCGGCAAGTCGACGGTCGTGAAGCTGCTGGCTCGGTTCTACGACGCCGATGGAGGGAGCATCCGCTATGACGGGCGGGACGTCAGGTCGTTGGACCTCCTGACCTTCCGCCGCCAGCTCGGGTACGTGCCCCAGGAGGCCTTTCTCTTTACCGGCACCATCCGCGACAACATCGCCTACGGGCGACCCGAGTCGAGCGACGCCGTCGTGGAGTCGGCCGCCCGTTCCGTGGGAGCACACGACTTCATCGCCCAGCTACCGGGCGGATACCGGCACGAGATTTCTGAACGGGGCCGTTCGCTGTCGGCGGGTCAGCGTCAGCTGATCGCGTTGGCCCGGGCGGAGCTGGTCGACCCCGCGGTCCTGCTGCTGGACGAGGCCACGTCCAACTTGGATCTGGCCACGGAGGCCCGCGTCGCGGCCGCCATGCAGCGCGTCTCCCAAGGCCGGACCACGATCGTGATCGCTCACCGGCTGCAGACGGCCCAGACGGCTGACCGGATCGTGGTCCTCGACCGGGGCCAGATCGCCGAGATCGGCTCGCACGCCGAGCTGTTGGCCCGCGAAGGGACGTATGCCTCGATGTGGAAGGTGTTCGAAATGGTCGGCGGAAGCCCGCACGGGGAGACTCGGTAGGGCGACGACACATAGATGCGGGTCAGACGGTAGGGTCGGTGAAGGTTGGTGCGTATTTCTGGAAGGGACCTCTCTTTTGACCGGTGTGACGAGCGAGATCATCGAGCTGGCACCCGGCGACGTGGAGATGGACGACGCCGGGTTCAGCGACGACGAACTTACGGCCTTGGCCCTCGCATCTGATCCAGATCAGCCTTTGGACCCCGATGCGATCCCGTTGAGCATCTCAGGGGCTCAGTTTCCCGGGCTTCTCCCCGGGTGGTACATGCCTCCGGTGATGGCCCACGGCTCGTGGGGGTGGCGGACGCCGGTGGTGTTCACGATCATCGCTGCCTTCCTCTTGATAGATGCCTTCGGGCTCTGCATCACCTACGGGCAACTGATCGTCGCCTGACGCCGGAGGCTGAGACTCCAGCTCGCAGTCGTCGCCTAGAGGCCCGTCGTGCAGATCGCCATCGTCGCCGCCGTCTTCCCGATCATTTTCATCGGAGAGCTCCCGGACAAGACCATGTTCGCCTCTCTGGTCATGGCGACGCGCGGGCGACCCCGCTCGGTGTGGCTGGGAGCGGCCGGGGCATTCTTGGTCCACGTGGTGATCGCAACGACGTTGGGGGTGGTGCTCTTCCACCTTCTGTCGCATCGGATGCTGGACGGCATCGTGGCCGTCATGTTCCTCGGAGGCGCGGCGCTGGCCCTGCATGAAGCGGCCAAAGCCCGCCAGGAGGAATCCTTGATCCACCGGGAGGTGGCGACGGGTCGACGGGTCGTCGTCACCGCGTTCCTCGTGATCTTCCTGGCCGAGTGGGGCGACCTGACGCAGATCCTGACCGCCAATCTGGCCGCCCACTACGACGCACCGCTATCAGTCGGGGTCGGCGCCGTCCTGGCCCTGTGGGCTGTAGCCGCGCTGGCCGTGATCGGCGGTCAAGGCATCCTGCGGGTCGTCAACATAAGGACGGTGCGGATCGTGACGGCCGCAATCCTGGTAGGGCTGGCGGGCTGGGCCGGGTGGCAGGCTTTGCGCTAGTCCCTCACCAGGTTCGGTCTAGGCGGGCGGACCGCTGGCCAGCGTGACGGTCGCGGCTTGGGATTGGCCCGAAGTGTCGACCCAGCCCACTTGGATCCTGTCGCCCGGGTGGAAAGCGACGAGGATGCTGCTCAAATCCGATGACGAGCTGATGGCCTGGCCGTCGAGCGACGTGATCACGTCACCGGCGGCCAAGCCGGCCGCATCGGCGCTGCCTCCGCTCACGACGCTCTCGATGGAAACGCCCGAAGTGCTCGAGCCACCGGGGCTCCCGGAACCGTAGCCGTAATAGCCGCCCGAACCGCTCTGTTGGCCCGAAGCCGAGATCAGCACCCCGAGGAAGGCGGTCGGCCCGACGTGGGCGGTCGTGGAACCCTGCCCGGACTCGATTTTCTGGACGATCGACAGTGCTTCATCGATGGGAATGGCGAATCCCTCTGTTGCGGCCGTCCCGGAGGAGGATTGGAAAGAGAAGCCCTCTGAGGCAGCCGTGTCCATCCCGATCACTTGTCCGGAGGTGTTGACTAGGGAGCCTCCAGAGTCGCCCGGCTGTATATCGGCATTTACCTGGATGAGCCCAGACAGCTGTTCGCTCGTGCCATCGAGGTCGTCGCTGGCAGTGATGGACTGATCCAAAGCGGTGATGGAGCCGCCCGCGTCGCTGGGGGTGCCGCCCGTTCCACCCGCGTTGCCGATGGCGACCACCGACTCGCCCACTCCGGCGCTGGACCCGCTGCCGAGCTTGGCGGTCGCGAGCCCGGACGCACCTTTGAGTTGGAGCACGGCCACGTCGTGGGTGGCGTCGTAACCGACGACCTTCGCGGTGTAGGTCCTACCGTTGCCGATGTCGGTGACGCTGATCTTGGTGGCGCCGTCGATCACGTGGTTGTTGGTCAGGACTTCTCCGCTGGAGGTGAGGACGATCCCGGTTCCGGCGCCTTGGGCGCTCTGGTAGGCAAAGGTGGAGTTCACGTCCACCAGAGCCGGAGCGACCCTGGCCGCTACGGCCGCGGCTTCGGACGCCGTGGCGCCGCCGCTCGAACCGCTGCTGCTCGACGACCCATCCGAGGACGAGCCAGAGGAGCCGTTGGACGGTACCGGTGACTGTCCGTAGGTGGATCCGCCCGGGGGTGACGAACCGCCCGAACCGGTGATGCCGGCGGCGGTGCCGATCGTGGTGGTCGATCGCCAGACGTCGTGTCCGAAGGCGACGCCCGCCAGCCCACCCGCCGCGACCAGTGCCGCCGTCAGGAGGGACGGGACAGCGCGTCGGGACCGTCGCCGCGCCTGCGCCTGAGGCGGAACCGGCGGCGTCGGGCCGGGGTCCCAGTGGCCGGCCTGTTCCGTTGCGCTCAGGTACCACCCGCGGCTGCCCAGCCGCGGCGCCCATCCTCCGGTCTCGCTGTCGTTGTCGCTCATCGTCACTCCAGTTGCATCGATCGCCAATGTCTGCCAGCCAGTAGACAGCAGCTTTCTATGAACGTCATGAAGCGGGCCTGAGAGTCTCCGGGCAACTGCGTCGGGGGTCACGGGCCAGTAGTTGGTCGGGCATCTTTCGGCCAGTCCTCCCGCCGCCGCTCCCGTCGACCGCTTACCCTGAGAGGGTGGCTGCCTCCGTAATCGACGAGCTCGAACCTGTTGTCGGCAAGCTCCTCGACCGTCATTTGTCATCGGCTCGCGAGTGGTTTCCCCATGAGCTAGTGCCCTGGGAGCGCGGTCGCGCCATCGTGGCGGGCCAGCCGTGGGAGCCCCCGGAGGGGTCGACCATGCCCAGCGGGGTGCTCAGCGCCATTTTCGTCAACCTCCTAACGGAGGACAACCTCCCGTACTACACACGTGCTTTGGGCACCGCATTCGGTGCCGAGGGGTCGTGGGGAGAATGGATGTGCCGGTGGACTGCGGAGGAAGGCCGGCATTCGATCGTGCTGCGCGACTGGGTAACCGTTTCGCGCATCCTGGATCCGGTCGCCCTCGAGCGGGGTCGAATGCAGCAGGTCTCGTGTGGCGTCGCGCCCGACCCGTGGTCGGCCGAAGCGACGCTGGTATACGTGGCCTTACAGGAGTTGGCCACCCGGGTCGCGCACTTCAACACAGCCAAGGCCCTCGACGACGAAGCCGGTTACGAGATCATGAAGCGGGTGGCGGCCGACGAGAACTTGCACTTCCTCTTCTACCGGGACTTGACGCGCGCGGCTATCGAGGTCGACCCGTCGCTGATGGTCAACGTCATGGAACGCGTGGTCGGGGCCTTCGCCATGCCGGGCACTGGGATCGCGGGATTCAGCGGCCACACGTCCGCCATCGCCGACGCTGGCATCTACAGTCTCGCCGTCTACCACGACCAGGTCCTCGCTCCAACGCTGAGGTACTGGCAGGTCGACGAGCTGAGCAATCTCGACGCGGAAGCATCTCAAGCTCGCGACCGCATGCTCGCCCATGTCAAGCGGGTGGGGCGCATCGGCGAGAGAGCCGAGCAGCAGCGGCTACAGCGCCAGGCAGAAATGACGCCGTCGAAGGGCTGACGTAGGCGGATTTGGCACCGGCGGGCATCGCGGGCGGGTGAGCCCTCAATCGTCCGGTTCGTGATCCAACCGTCTCCTTGTTCCTGACAGCAGCGCCACCCCGAACAGAAGGGCGATGGCGCCGATCACGGCCCAGATCACCTCTCCCGTCATAAACGAGCCGCCGATGAGCCCCACCCCCTGGCCGAGCCACAGAACCCCGATGAGGCAAAGGACGGAACCGATCACGAGCCGTATTCGCATGGGGCCCTCGCCTTTAGTCGATGTTTGATCGACATCCTTACAGCCCCGTGAAGATCTGATCTCTCGGGGTGTCCGGACCCGTTTTCTCGATGTCCGGGCGCGACTCTCCACTCTCGGATGCAATTTGGCCCACGGCTGATCCGGATCTGACTCCGAGAGTGAGAAAACGCGCCCAGACGAGCGAAAACCGCCCGGCTGCTACTGCCGCCCGGCGCGCCCACGAGCTCTAGCCCAAGCCGGTGACGGTTTCGGCTGCGGCCGCGAACACCGGGTCGCCGGTCACGCCCAGGCCCCGCCGGCACGCTTCGATCAGCTTCACCTGGTGGGGATCGTGGCTCTTGGTTGCGGCCCGCGCCAGTTCGTCTGGCCCGGCGCCCGCGACGGGGGCCGCCTTGGCGGCCTCGACGTCGCCATAGAGCGCCTCGTGCTCGGCGTGAACTTGGGCCAGCCCGGCTGTGGCGGCTGCGGGCGGGATGTGGTCGACGAAGAGCTCGACCGCCATGGCCCCGGTCACGCCGTGGAGGTGGAAGATGTTCGGTCGGGTGAGGTAGCGCCGGGCCCCGTCCGCGGCCGCCCGCGCCAGCTCGCCCCGCACGTCGCCGACCATCGCAGCGGTGAGGGCAGGGGCGCCTGGTTGAAAACGGGCGGCCCAATAACCGAGGGCCCGGGCCAGCTCGGCTCGCCGGGGTTCGGTGTCGGCCTGGCTCACAGCCCGGGTGGCGTGCGCCGTCCTGATGGCGCCGTGGAACAACCTGACGGCCAGGGCGGGTAGAAGCCGCGGTACCCAGGTGCTGACTACCGAGGCCCAGCCGTCGAGGGCGATCTCTTTTTCAAAGGAACCGATCCATTCGGGCAGCCTTCGGTAGTCGCCCATGGCGTCCCGCCAGTCGAAATGGGTGGGTGCCACCGCGTCTACCGTGGCCGTACCGGACCGGGCAAAGCGTCGGGCCCAGCTGTCGATTTCACCCGAGCAGCCGAGGGCCGCGAGGGCTTCGCACGCCATCGGGCCGTGGTTGACGAAGCCGTTCGCTAGCTCGAAGCCGGATGCGGCCAGGCGCTCGAAAGCCTCGTCGAGCTCCGACGCGGCTTCGTTCACGGGGGAGGCCCCGGTGGCACCGGCAGACGGGCGAGAGACTGGCATGATGGACGACCTCTTCCTTCGGCTTGCAGAGTACGGCCCGCCGGCTGAAGGCAGAGGTCATCGGATGCTGCCACAGAAATAGGCGTCGAACGGGCTGGTGCTGGAAGCGTTGGCGCTGACGACCAGGCGGCAGTTCTGGGCGACCCACACGAGCCTCGGGTCGGTAACGGTCCGGCTCTGCAGGACGAGGTGAAAGTCCCCGGCCTTGATCATGGACTGGAGCTCGGCGAGGGTCGGCTCGGGCCCGGTGCCGGCGTACCCGCCGATGGGCAGCACTTCCAAGCCGCTGCTGTAGATAAACGGGGAAGCCAGGGCGGACGTCTGGGTGGCCATCAGGTCCGGCGCGCCGAACCGGGCCTGTTCCAACTTGGGCAGCAGCTCCGATGCCGAGTTGGTGGTGCGGACGAACGTTCGGACGGCGGCGTTGACGGCCGAGGGCTGGAACGGGGTGTCGAAAGGGCCCAGCCGGTTGGTGACGATCGACACCGACGCCACGGCCGGAACGGCCAGCAGGACCACGGTGCCCAGGGCCAAGAGCGCCAGCGGTTGCCCCGTGGCCGCGGGGCGTCTCGTCCTCAAGAGAACGGCCGCCGCCGTGGCCACTCCCAACACGATCACCAACGGGTACAGCCAGTCGGGGAGGCCGGTTCCTCTCGCCGGCAGAAGCCAGGCCGCGTAGCCGGCGCTTACGAGGATGACGCCGGCGGTCAGCGGCGGCGCGACCCGGCTTCGACGGCTCTCCCAGGCCAAGGCCACGCCCGTGCCGACCAGGCCGGCCAGGGCGGGAGAAAGTGCGGCGGCGTAGTACGGATTGATATTCGAGCTGGCGCTCAACACCACCCCGAAGACGATCAGCCACGTTCCCCACAGCAGGAGGCCGGCCCGTATCAGATCATCTCGGGGCCGCCTGCGGCGAGCGATCAGACCGGAGACCAGAATGATCAGACACGCCGGCACCAGCCAACCGATGTCCCGCCCGTATGACCCGGCGAGGAATCTGTTCCACGCCGCCGGGCCCGAAAGAGCTATGTGGAGCCCGATGGCCTGGTTGAGCAGCTGGTTGGGTGATGGTTGGTCCAGGCGGCCGAAGCCGTTATACACGAACACTTGTTGGAACACGGAGTTGCTGGTGCTTCCGTCGACGTAGGGTCGCCCCGAAGGAGGCGTCAAGGTCACCACTGTCATCCAGCTCAGCGACACGACCACCACGACGACGCCCGTTGCCACCAGCTGCCACACCCGTCGTCGAAGGACAGCGGGCGCGCAGAGGAGGTAGACCACGCCTACCGAGGCCGTGGCCAGCCAGGCCTCGACCATCTTGGCTTGGAAGGCCAGCCCCACCCACAACCCCGCGACCAGGATGCTCCGTGCCGGTCCAGTCGTCACCGCCGTGACCGCGGCATCTGCGGCCAGGACCAGGAGGAGGACCATCAAAGTGTCGGAGATGTTGCCTCGGTTGAGGGCGACGGTAGCGGGCGAGAGGGCGAGGACGGCTGCTGCGGTGATGGCCGCGATCGGGCCGGCGAGCCTGCGGACGACGCGGTAGATGACGAAGACGGTGAGAGTCCCTTCGACCACCTGAGGCGCCACGAAGGCCCAGGCGTGGACGCCGAAGAGACGTACCGACAGCGCTTGGATCCAGAACGCTCCGGGCAGCTTGTCGAGCGTCACCGTGGCCCTCGGATCGAACGCTTCGAAGAAGAAGTTGTGCCAGCTCATCGACATGCTGCGCACGCCGGCGGCGTAGAAGATCTCGAGGTTGCCCGTCGAGCTCCATCCGTAGAGGACCGCGGAGACGGCGGCAATTCCAAGGAGCGCGGGCCGGGCCCAGGCTGGCTGATCGTCGGGTCCGCGCCAAAACGCCATGGCTCGCATCATGGAGGTCAACTCATACTTCCACGGTTCCCCGTAGCATCAGGCGTATGCCTACAGACAGTGAATACGAGCCGAGCGCGTGGCCATGGGTCCGCGACCAGGTCGATGAGTACGAGAGCTCCGGCGGCCAGCGGGGCAACACCCTCCTGGATACCGGGATGCCGGTGGTCATCGTGACCACTCGCGGCAACAAGAGCGGCAAGGTCCGCAAGATGGCCCTCATGCGGGTGGAGCACGAGGGCAGCTATGCCCTGGTGGCATCGATGGGCGGTGCGCCCAAGCACCCGGTCTGGTACTACAACCTGAAAGCCGACCCCACCAAAGTTCTCATTCAGGACGGACCCGAGCCGTTTGAGTTCGACGTGCGGGAAACCGAAGGCGACGAGAGGGCCGAGTGGTGGGACCGGGCGGTAGCCGCCTACCCGCCTTATGCCGAGTACCAGGAGAAGACGGATCGCCGGATCCCGGTGTTGGTTGCGACCCGCCGGCGCTGACGGCCGGCGCGCCTTGCTGCAGGTAGGGTCGGTGCGGGGAGGCGCCGTCCGATGAACATTCTCGAGCTTTTCCGCCTTGACGGCCGGGTGGCGATAGTCACTGGGGCTTCGTCCGGGCTCGGGGTGGTCTTCGCTCAAGTGCTGGCCGAAGCTGGAGCCGACGTGGCGCTGGGAGCTCGTCGCGTCGATCGCCTGTCCTCCACGAAAGAGCTGGTGGAGGGCCAGGGCCGGAGAGCGCTCGCGGTGGCGACCGATGTCGCCAAGCCCGAGGACTGCCAGAAGCTGGTGGATGCGACCATGGAGACGTTCGGGAAGGTGGACATCCTGGTCAACAACGCTGGCATCGGCACCGCCTACCCGGCTACCCGCGAGACGCCCGAGCAGTTCCGTTCGGTGATCGACGTCAACCTCAACGGGTGTTACTGGATGGCACAAGCGTGCGGCCGGAACATGAAGCCCGGCAGCTCGATCATCAACGTGTCCAGCATCCTCGGACTGTCGACGGCGGGTTTGCCTCAGGCGGCCTACGTCGCGAGCAAGGCCGGACTGATCGGTCTGACGCGCGACCTGGCCCAGCAGTGGACGGGCCGCAAGGGCATCCGGGTCAACGCCCTCGCCCCGGGGTTCTTCAAGTCTGAGATGACCGACCAGTACCCCGAGGACTACCTGCCATCGCAGCTGCATCGGATCCCCGCCGGGCGTATCGGTGATCCTCGCGAGTTGGCCGCCGCCCTCGTGTTCCTGGCGAGCGACGCTGCGTCTTACATAACTGGGAGCGTCCTACCCGTCGAGGGCGGGATGCTTGTCACCTAGATGGCAGAAAGAGAGCCAATTCCTAGTGGCGTCGAAAGGGCCGGCTGTTCAGCTGGATCGGCGCCGTTCCGACCGTGAAGGCAGGTTGACCGCATGACCGATGGTGCAGGCGGAGTCGACGGGGACCTGGTCCTCGTCGAGCGCAGCGAGGGAATCGCGACGGTCACGCTCAACCGACCGGATGCGCGCAACGCCCTGAGCTCCGCGCTCATCGCTGCGCTGCGTGCCGCCCTGGCTGACGTCGACGCGGACGACTCGGTTGCCGTGGTGATCCTGACTGGGGCCGACCCGGCGTTCTGCGCCGGGCTCGATCTCAAGGAGCTCAGCGCCAGTTCGGGCGGGCGCCTGCTGGCCGAGGGCGACGGGGAAGGGATTCCCACCGGTTCGCCGTGGAAGCCGCTCGGCAAGCCTCTGATCGGAGCCATCAACGGGGTGGCCATCACGGGCGGCTTCGAGCTGGCCCTCAACTGCGACTTCCTCATCGCATCGGAGCGGGCGGCCTTCGCTGACACCCATACCCGGGTCGGGGTCCTGCCGGGCTGGGGCTTGTCGGTTCTGCTTCCCCAGCGCGTCGGCTTCGCCCTGGCCCGTCGCATGAGCTTCACCGGCGACTTCCTGGCCGCGAGCGAGGCGTTGCGGGCCGGTCTGGTCACCGACGTGGTCGCCCACGAGAACCTGCTGCCCGCGGCTCGACAGGTGGCGTCCGCCATTGCGGCCAACAACAGGCCCGCGGTGGCCCGCCTGCTCGCTTCGTACCGGGCCATCGAGGCCGAAGCCCAAGGCGCCGGTCTGCAAGTGGAAGCCCACACCTCCCGAGACTGGCGTAAGAGCGGGGGCAGCGAAGGGATCGCTGAGCGAGTCCCCGGCGTGTTCGCCAGAGGCCGATCGCAGGTCGGAGCCGGGGGCCCCGATGCCTGACCTCGATGAGCGTGACGTCGACGCCGTAGTCGTCGGAGCCGGCTTCGCCGGCATGTACAGCCACCACAGGCTTCGACGGCTCGGGCTGACGATCCAAGGCTTCGAAGCGGCCGACGACGTGGGAGGCACCTGGTGGTGGAACCGCTACCCGGGTGCCCGATGCGACGTCGAGTCCATGGACTACTCCTACTCCTTCTCCCCGGACTTGGAACAGGAATGGGAGTGGACGGAGCGCTACGCCACCCAGCCGGAAATCCTCCGCTACGTCGATCACGTGGCCAGCCGCTTCGATCTGCGCCGCGACGTCGAATTCTCGACGAGGGTCACGGCTGCGGCGTGGGACGAGGGCTCGAACCGTTGGCTCGTCAAGACGGACCGTGGCCATCGGGTCCGGGCCCAGTTCCTCATCATGGCGGTGGGCTGCCTCTCCGCGGCCAAGCTTCCAGAGTTGGCGGGAATCGAGAGGTTTGCCGGCGACATGTATCACACCGGCCGGTGGCCCCACGAAGGCGTCGACTTCACCGGACGGAGCGTCGGAGTGATCGGAACCGGATCGTCGGGGATTCAGTCGATACCGATCATCGCCGAGCAGGCCGCTCACCTGACGGTGTTCCAGCGGACGCCCAATTTCTCCGTGCCAGCGAAGAACGCCCCGCTCGACCCGACCTTCGTAGAGGGTCGGAAGGCGTCCTATCGCCAACACCGAAAGATGATGTTTAGTTCGCGTGCTGGAATTGTGATCAGGGCCAACGATCAGCCGGCCCTCAGCGTGACCGAGGAGGAGCGCCATAAAAGGTATTGGGAAGCCTGGGAGGCGGGCAACCTGTTCGGGATGGCCTCGAGCTTCGGTGATATCGCGATCGACAGGCAGGCCAACGAAACAGCTGCCGAGTTCGTCAGAGAACGCATCCGCTCGATCGTCGACGACCCGGACGTGGCCGAGGCGCTGTCCCCGCGGAGCTACCCGTTCGCGACCAAGAGGCTGTGTCTCGACAGCAACTACTACGCCACATTCAACCGAGACAACGTCGTCCTCGTGGACGTGCGCGCCGACCCGATCGTGGAAGTGACTTCCCATGGCTTGCGCACCGCCGCGGCCGATTTCGAGTTCGACGCGCTCGTCTTCGCCACCGGCTTTGATGCCATGACCGGCCCGTTCCTGGAGCCGGATATTCGGGGTGCCGCAGGGCGGTCGCTCCGTGACAAGTGGGCCGCCGGGCCTCGCTCCTACTTGGGGGTTGCGACGGCGGGCTTCCCGAACTTGTTCACAATTACCGGCCCCGGGAGCCCATCGGTGCTGACCAACATGCTGGTGTCGATCGAGCAGCACGTCGACTGGGTCACCGACTGTATCGACAACATGCGATCGAATGGCGCCATCGCCATCGATCCCGAAGTGGAGGCCGAGGACTTCTGGGTCAGCCACGTCAACGACGTGGCTCACCTGACACTGTTCCCCCAAGCAGACTCGTGGTACATGGGGGCCAACGTGCCAGGCAAACCCCGGGTGTTCATGCCATATCTCGGTGGCTTCGCGTTATACCGCGAGATTTGCGACGGGGTCGCATCCGACGGTTATCGCGGGTTCGCGCTCACTCTCGCAGATTAGATGTCGCAATTCCTGGCGTTAACGGTCGCTGGCATCGCGACCTATGGGTGCGTGTACGCCCTCACGGCTATGGGGTTGGTGGTCACCTACACCACGTCAGGCATTTTCAATTTCGCCCAGGGCGCCATCGGGATGATCGGCGCCTTTCTGTACTGGGAGCTCTCGCAAGTCCACGGTTGGCCGTCGTGGGCGGCTTTCACGGTCGTGGTCCTGTTCGTCATGCCCCTGCTCGGAGCCGGTCTCGAGCGGATCCTTCTCCGGCGCTTGGAACACGCCGGGCTCGAAGCCCAGCTGACGGTGACCATCGCGCTTCTGCTGCTCGGCATCGCTGTTGCGACTGCGATTTGGAATCCCAGTACGGCCCGTACGGTCCCGCCGTTTTTCGCCGGGCACCAGGTATCGATCGGCGGGGTCGTGCTCACTTGGCACCAACTGATCATCGTCGGCGCGTCGGCGGCGGCCGCAGTCGTGCTCCGTCTCTTTTTCTACCGGACCCGGCCCGGCATCGCGACCAGGGCCGTGGTCGACGACCGGGAGCTAACCGCGCTGACCGGCGCGGCGCCGGCCCGCTACGCCGAGTTGGGCTGGGCCATGGGCTGCTCTCTCTCGGCGGTCGCCGGAATCCTCATCGCGTCGCAAATCAACCTGGACATCAACAACCTCACCCTGCTCGTCGTCAACGGATACGCCGCCGCCATGGTCGGACGGCTGCGCAGCTTGCCGCTCACTTTCGTCGGCGCCATCGTCCTCGGATTGCTGCAGTCCTACGGCGTTGGCTACCTGCCGATCAGCGTCCTTTGGAGCGACTTGGAGCAGGTCATCCCCATGCTGTTCCTGCTCGTGGTCATCTTGGTCCTGCCACAGTCGAGGGCCAGCCTGGCCCGCCGGGTTCGGGTGCGAGCCCCGAGGGTGGTAGGCCGCAGGGAGTCGCTGGTCCGGGGCACGGCATTCATCGGGATCGCGGTCGTGCTCGCCTTCACGCTCAACGCCGCCAGCTTCAGCTACGCAAACCGGGGGATCGCCCTAGCGATCATCATGCTGTCGCTGACCTTGTTGACGGGCTATGGCGGCCAGGTTTCGTTGTGTCAGCTGAGCTTCGCCGGGCTGGGCGCCTTCGCCATGAGCAAGGTCGGCGGCACTGGGGGATCACTCCTCGGGATCCTGGCGGCCGTCGGGCTGTCGGCGGCCGTGGGCGCCGTGGTCGCTCTACCGGCGCTCAGGCTTCGAGGCCTCTACCTGGCTCTGGCCACCTTGGCCTTCGCTCAGGGCATGGATGCCGCCTTCTTCAACAACATCGACGTCTTCGGAGTGTCGCTCTCGCTGTCGGTCGCCCGGCCTCACCTGCCGCTCGTTTCGGTGACGAGCGACCGGCGGTATTTCGCCTTCCTTTGCATCGTGTTCACCGCCATCGCGATCGGGTTGCTGGCGCTGCGCCGATCCCGTTTCGGGCGACGCATGCTCGCCATCACCGACAGCCCGAGCGCCTGCCTCACCCTCGGCGTCGACATGACCCGGTCGAAGCTGGCCATCTTCACCCTCTCGGCCGCTATAGCGGGGCTCGGTGGGGCTCTGTACGGAGGGGCCCAGTCCGCCGTATCGCCGAACGACTTTCCCTTCATCCTCAGCCTCACCCTGCTCCTGCTGGCCGTGGCTTGGGGCATCCGCACCACGACCGGCATGCTCGTCGGAGGCGTCGTTTTCTCCCTTGGATCGCTCCTTGACGCCCATTTGACCCACCCGCGTGACGCCTTCGCGCTGCTCGTCGGCGTGGCCGCCATCGGTGTGTCGCAGAATCCCGAAGGCCCTTTTGGGGGCAGGACCGTCATGCGGATGTGGCGGGACAGGGCGGGCCGGGCCGGTTCCCCGCCGTCCACATCCGCAGAGGTTCCGCCTGGAGAAAGGCTGACGAGTGCTGCGGGTTGACGAGGTATCGGTGAGCTTCGGCGGCCTCAAGGCCCTGGATGCAGTGGACATCGACGTCGACACCGGCCAGGTCACAGGTCTGATCGGACCCAACGGGGCCGGCAAGACCACCTTGTTCAACGTCATCACCGGCTTCCAGCGTCCTGACAATGGGGAGGTCCTGGTCGACGGGCGCGACGTGACGCATGCCGGGCCCAAGAAGCGCGCTCGACTCGGTCTCGGCCGCACCTTCCAGCGCCTGGAGATATTCGGCTCCCTGACCGTCCTGGACAACGTTCTGGTGGCCCTGGAAAACGGTGGGCTGCGCGGCCGCCACGCTCGCGAAGCAGGGATCGACCTCTTGCGCAGGGTCGGACTCGAAAGGTCCGCGCTCACCCAGGCCGACGTACTGCCTACTGGCATGGCGAGGCTGCTGGAGCTGGCCCGGGCCCTGGCCTGCCGTCCCAGGGTGATCTTGCTCGACGAGCCCTCGTCCGGTCTCGATGGCACCGAGAGCGCGCAGCTGGGCCGGCTGTTGGTCGATCTCGCCGGTGAGGGGATGGCCGTGCTTTTGGTGGAGCACGACATGGACCTGGTCATGAGGGTCTGCACCAGGATCCACGTGCTCGACTTCGGCCGCATCATTTCCGTCGGCGCACCCGCCGAGGTGCGCACCGACCCCGCCGTGCAAGCGGCGTACCTGGGTGGGGCGAGCACCGGAGCCGAGCGATGACGGCCGCCACCGAGCCGGGGGCCGACCGCGTCGTCGAGGCGCCGCCCGCGTTGCGGCTCATCGGCATACGGGCGGCCTACGAGCGGGTCGAAGTCCTGCACGACGTCGAGCTGTCGGTCCGCGCCGGCCAGGTATTCGCCCTGCTCGGCCCGAACGGGGCCGGCAAGAGCACCACGCTGCGCGTCGTCAGCGGTCGCATGCGGCCGACGGCCGGCCGCGTGCTGGTGGCAGGCAACGACGTCACGGGCACCAGCCCCGAGAAGCTGGCCCGGCAGGGGGTTTGCAGCGTGCCAGAGGGCCGCGGCGTCTTCCCGAACCTCACCGTCGCCGAGAACCTCCGCATGTGGACATACCGCGGCGGGCTGCGTCGCAGCGACGTCGAAGAGGTCACCTACGCCCGCTTTCCGCGCTTGGCCGATCGCCGGCGCCAGCTGGCCGGGACCCTGTCGGGGGGCGAGCAGCAGATGCTCGCCATGTCCCGGGCCCTGTCCACCAAGCCCACGCTGCTGCTACTCGACGAGATTTCCATGGGGCTGGCGCCCCTGATAGTCGCCGAGCTCTACGAGCTGGTAGCGAGCATCGCGGCCGAGGGATTTGCCATCCTCGTGGTCGAACAATTCGCCCACACCGCCCTGCAAGTAGCCGACCGCGCTGCGGTCATGACCCAGGGGCGCATAGACATGGAGGGAACGCCCGCCGAGATCGGCCCGGCCGTGGGCGACCTATACCTCGGATCAATCAGAGCTGAAGGGTCCACAACAGAATGAAAGGGAAGTCCACGTGCCCCATGCCCGCCCCAACCGCCACCATCCCATCGCTCTGGGCGTGAAACACAAGACGAGGGCCGCCATCCGGATGGGAGCGCTCACCGGTCTGGCCGCCCTGGCTCTGGCGGCATGCGGCTCCAGCACGCACGCGGCCAACTCCCCGACCGGGTCCGGTGGTTCGACCGGCCCAACCATCCCACCGCCGGCAAAAGTCACGGGCACGCTGAGCGGGCCTGGGGTGACCGCCAAGACGATCACCATCGGCCAGATAACCACCATTTCGGGACCGGTGCCGGGCCTGTTCCAGGACTCCAACGACGGCCTCGACGCCTACGTCGCCTACTTGAATGCCAACGGGGGCATTGACGGTCGCACCGTGAAGATCCTGCGGGCCGACGACCAGTTCAACTGCAACGTGTACACCCAGGAGCTCAAGACCATGAGCACCGAAGTCTTCGCCATGGTAGGGACGTTTACTCTCAACGACGGCTGCGGAACGGCGACCCTGAAGGCGGACCCGAACCTCGTCGACGTGCAGGGCACGGTGCTCACCCCGGCTCTGTATTCGCTGCCCAACGTGTTCACGCCCACGCCCGACCCCGCGGGATACGCCACGACCGGATACCAGTGGATCAAGGACAAGTTCCCCACCGCCATCACCAAGGCGGCGACCCTTATCCCGGGGGCGGCGCTGGCCAACGGCAAGGAGCAGGAGCTGACGGCCGAGTCCATCGGCTACAAGTTCGTCTACTCGCGGGTGATCGGACCCATCGAGACCAACTTCACCGCCGACATACTGCGCATGAAGTCCGACGGGGTGAAGATCGTCGACCTCGGAGCCGTCACCGCGAACGACGTCGCCGACTTCATCGAGCAGGCCAACCAGCAGGGGTTGCACCTGGACGCGGTCATCTCGGCCGCGGCCTACGACGGCCACCTGCTCAAATTGCTCGGCAATCCGTCGATAGCCAACAACCTGCTCTACTCCCCGTTGAGCTACTCCCTGTACCTCGGGACCGACCGGACAACTGTTCCCGCGGTCAACACCTTCCTTACCTGGCTGAACAAGACCCACCCCAACAAGTCGGCGAGCATTTTCAGCGTGTCGTCGTGGGGGGCGGGGACCCTTTTGACGCAGGCCATGGCCGCGGCTGGGCCGAACGTCACCCAGGCCGCGGTGATCCGGGCCCTCGACAACATCACCACCTTCGATTCCAGCGGCCTCACGGCCGACACCAACCCGGCTAAACGCCTGGGCGCCACGTGCGACGTGATCGCCGGGATCCAGAACGGGCAGTGGACCCGCATCGACCCGAAGTCCGGCTTCGAATGCGACGGGGTCTACCACAACGTCCCGCTCAGCGCCCTGGGAAGCTAGGTCTCCAAGTAGAGGGCGTGGGTTCGGCTGGTTCGGCCCACGCCCCCTCGGACCTGGTGGCTACAGCGTCGGGAAGTTGATGAACTTGTGGCCCCAGAAGGCCCCTTCGGTTATCTCGTACACCGGCTCGTCACCCGTGACCCGGAGGCCGTCGTAGCCGAACTCCACCGCAAAGCCGCCGGGGCTGATCACGTAGAAGGACACCATCTTGTCGTTGGTGTGCCGACCGAGCGTTTGCATCACCGGCACCTTGAGCTTCTCGGCCCGGTCCCACGCCCGACCCACGTCGTCGAGCATGCCGCCCTCGACCATGAAATGCACGAGCCGGCCAGGCCCTGGCATCGGGAGGATACCGACCGTGTGGTGACGGGCGTTGCACCCCAGGAACCAAAGGGTCTCGAACTGAGGGGTCCCGTCGGCGGCGGGCGGCCCCGGCAGGCGCAAGGTGTTGCGGGGCCTGAAGCCGAGGACCTCGGTGTAGAAGGCGTAGGCGGCCGGTCCGTCGGGAGCCGTGACGACGACGTGACCCATGCCTTGTTCGCCGGTCACGAAGGAGCTCACCGTCGGGGTCTGGACTTCGGTGTGGCTCAGGGCCACACCCCAAAAGAGCTCGAGAGGGTTCCCGGCGGGGTCGTCGAAGCGGACCGCCTCGGTGACGCGCCGATCCCGGCACTCGGCCGCGTCGAGCGGGGTGACTTTGGTACCGGTCTGCTCGACAGCGGCGACCAGTTCGGCGAGCTCTTCCTTACCGAAGACCTGGAGGCCGATCGCTTCGACCTTATTTTCGGCCGCGACGGAGATCACCAAGCGGGAAGGGTGGTCGTCCATCCGGTAGTACAGGGACGTTGGGTTGTCGCCTTTGTCTTCCATCATGCCGAGGAACCCGCCGCCAAACTGGCGCCAGGCATCGATGTCCTCGGTGCCGATCCTCACGTAGCCGAGTGAACGGACGGGCATGGTCGTCTCCTTCTTTCGCCTCGTGGAAAGCGTAGGTGGCGATGGGACACCACCAAGTCCGGGTGTCCCGGCGAGCGGGACGGATGGTGAGCCGGAGGTCAGGCAGGCACCACATGGGCCCCGCCGGAAGGCGTCAGCCGCCAGCCGAGGTCAAGGACGCCAGGTTCGGTCAGGGCCACCACACATCCTCCGAACCCGGCCCCGGTCAACCGGGCTCCGTGGACGCCGCGACGGCTGATCAGATCGGCCACGAGCTCGTCGAGCCCCGGCGTGGACACGGCAAAGTCCACCTTTAGCGATTCGTGGCTTTGCACCATCAGGGCGCCCGCCTCCTCCAAGTCTCCGGACTTCAGAGCGTCGACGAACGCGAGCACCCGACCGTTCTCGGTTATTACGTGGTGCGCCCGGCGACGGTCTGTCGGGTCGACGACGGCCTTCAAGTCGGCGACGGTCGCGTCACGAAGAGGGCCGATTTCGGCTGCGGCCGCCTCACACTGCCTGCGTCGCTCCGCGTAGTCGGAGTCAGCCAGGGTCCGGGCCCGGCCCGAGTGGACGGCGACCACTTCGCAGCCTTCGGGGACTCGGACGGGCTCGACCGAGTTGGTGGCGCAGTCGAGCAGGAGGGCGTGGCCTTCCACTCCTGCCGCCGATGCCAGCTGGTCCATCAGGCCGCAGGGAACCCCGGACGCGCGCTGCTCGGCCCGCTGGCAGGTCATCGCCAACTCGAGAGGCGTGCCCGTGAAGCCGAGAGCCAGGGCCAAGGCAACCTCGAGGGCCGCGCTGGAGGAAAGGCCGGCGCCGATCGGGAGGGAAGTGGTCACATTTCCCACGCCGCCGCTCGGCGGTCTTAGCTCCGCGACCACGCCGGCGACGTATCGGACCCACCCGTCTTCGGCGGCGGGGTCGACGACGTCGACGCCTACGTCGGCGGTCGCCGTTTCGACACTCGAGCTGAGCCTGACTCGGTCCCCACCAGGCGCCAGGGTGACGGTCGTGCCCAACTGGATCGCCATGGGCAACGCCCATCCGCCGGTGTAGTCGGTGTGGTCGCCGATCAGGTTGACCCGTCCCGGGGCGAAGGCCGTGATCGAGCGGCCGGGTCCCGGGATCACATCACCAGGGTAGAGCCCCGTCTCACACCAGGCGCCGGCGCACCAGGATCCAGCCGAAACGGGCCAGTCCGACGACGAGACCCAGGAATACGAGGAACACGGCTGCGCCGCCCGAAGCTGCGATGACGGCTTCGATCCCCCGGGCGAAGCTGTGCCGGGCGTGGCTCCACGCTTTGGAGACGCCACTAGGCGCCGGGCGCGGGGTCGGGGCGGCCACCTGCTTGCCCCGCTCGAAGACGTGGACGCTCAGGGTCGAGTAGCTGGTCTGGTCGGTCATCACTTCGAGCTCACCTTGCAGTTGCTCGATCTGGGTCTGGATGTCGCCGATCTGCTGCTCCACGGCCAGGATGTCCCCGATGCTTTCGGCCTTGGTCAGGATCTGCTGGAACTGCGAGCGGGTGTCGGCCAGGGACTGGATCCGGGCTTGCAGGTCGACGTACTGCGACGTCACGTCCTGACCGGACGACGTCACCGACGTCGGGGTTCCGAGTGCTTGGACCTGCTCGAGAAGCGACTCGAACGATGCAACAGGCACCCGGAGAGTGATGTCACCGTAGGGCGCGGAGCCCGTATCAATGGTGTCGGATGAGGAACTGGCCACGAACCCGCCGAGCGAGGTGGCCAGGTCTGCCATCCGGCCCATGGTGTCGCCGAGCTTGCCCTGGCCCACTTGAAGCGTGACCGCACCCGTCTTGATGACCTTCGACGGCAAGGCCGGCACCGCGTCGTTCGTGGCGGCGGCGGCCTCGCTGGTTCCGTTGATCTGGAGGAGCGGGGCCGCCGTCGGTGTGAAGACGGCTTTGGAGCCGCTTGCGGCGACACCTGCGCCACTCAGGTTCGTGTGGGCGCTTGAGCGGAGTTGGCTCGGTGAGGCCGCGCCCCTGGCGGCGTCGGCGGCCTTCGAGGTGCCAGTCCGCTCGAAGCTCGTGGCAACCGGCACTGCGCCGGCAATCAGCATCAGGGCGGCTGCGCCGGCGAGGACCGGGCGTCGGCGGATCCAGCCCGCAGGGGCGCGACGCTCCGCTCGGGGCTCGCCTTGCTGCCGCCGCTCCCGACGCGGCGCGGTGGCGTCGCGCACCGCGAGTATCCGTTCGGGACCGTCGGTCGGAACGGCCAGCGCTTCTCCCGCCTGTCGGATCAGGTCTTCGAGCAGGGCGTCTTCAATCATCGCGGCCCCCCAAGGAGTTGGAGACGGTAATCGGGCGGTAGTCGGCTAGGAGGGGGTCGGCGCCCAGGCGGGATCTGGCCTCGTGCAAACGGCTCTTTACCGTCCCAGGCCGCCGGTGGATGACGGCCGCGATCTCGCGTTCTGCGAGCTGGCCGTAGAAGCGCAACACGATTACTACCCTCAAGTGCTCTGGGAGCTTGCCGATGGCCTCGACCACCGCTCGCTGGGTCTCGTGGGCTTCGACGGTCATCTCTGGCTCCTCGGGGCTCCGGCCGTCCCCCGGCCACGCATTCGCCGATGCCAGGTCGTCTTCGAGTGTCGCGGCGCGTTGGCGGCGGGACCGATCTGACCGGAGCTTGCTCAGGCAGGCGTTGACCACCACCCGGTACAGCCAAGGGTGGACTCCTGCCCCATCGGGGACCGCGGCCCGGAACCGCCAGGCGCGGAGGAATGCCTCTTGCACGACCTCCTCGGCATCCTGCCGGTCGTGCAGTATCAGGTAGGCGGTTCGGTAGGCGGCGGAGTACCCGTCATACAACCACGCCGCCAGCTCGTCGCCTTCTTCGTGCTTCGAGTCCTTCCCCATGAGGCGCATCGATGTGTATGACGCAGCAAAGGCGAGAAAAGTTCGCGGATATTCCTCACGGGCGGCAACCACCAGCCCCTACTGCCAGGCGAACACGGGCTGCTCGTAGCCGGCCACCCGTTCGTATCGGCCTTCCAAGGCGACGCGACGGAACTGCAGGAGGACCGCTCCGGTAGGGGCGTGGATCAGGTCGCCGCCGATCGGGATCTGCACCACTGGCCGATCAGACTCTTGGATCGAAACGAACCGGGGCGAGTCAGGTCGACAGAGCTCGCGAAAGGAGATGCGGTGCACGGACAGCACTTCCTCGGGGTTGGGCCGGATGCTCGGGTGCGTACCGCCCCACAACACGAACGGAGTGATCACGTATCCCGAGCGCGTCGCGTAGTCGTCCAGCATGCCCACCAGAGCGGACGCCGGGAGGTCCAGGTCGAGCTCCTCCCTCAACTCCCGGCGCGCCGCGTCGAGCGCAGACTCGCCCTCGTCGACGCGCCCACCGGGTAGCGCCCACTGCCCGGTATGAGACTTCAGGCGAGCCGACCGCCGGGTGAGCAGGAATGCGGGACCACCGGCGGTGCCGGCCACGCTTCCGGTCAGGGCCAGGCCGGACGCGCCAGGAATTTCGTTCAGTCGCTCGTTTGAGAAGGGGTGGTCATCACCACCGTCCGATGCGGCGTCGCTGTCAACCACCACCACGGCCACCGCCGCATGGCGTCGGCCATCGAGAGGTATCGGTGACCGATCGTGGCGGGCCAGGTTGGCGGTGAGGAGTTCCCGGAGGTCCGCGCCGAAACGCCAGTCTGTCACCGGGTCACCATACCGGGCTCGGCCTCGGGGGCCGCTGGCGTCCGGCGCTTCGCCACGCCTTTTCTGGATCAGGAGGTGACCGTCTCTGTCCCAGTCCCTATGCGTTCTACGAGGCCGGCGATCGTCGACTCCACGTCGCCGAGAACACGCTCGACGGCGCCGCTCGGCGTCAAGAACAGGAACGCGACCCGCGCCACGCTTTCCCCGGTGGCCGCTTCCACGGCCATGGCGTAGGACGCCCCTTGAGCCCGGTAGCCCTCTACCCGGCGGTCGAGCTCGGCCGCGTCGGCTGTCGAGGCCGTCTTGTAGTCGACCACCACCAGACCATCCGGACCCCGGAATAGGAGGTCGATGTAACCCTCTAGCAGCCGGCCACCGGCGGCCGGAACACAGGCGTACACCTCCCGCCAATGGGGGCACCGGGCCGCTTCCCTGACCACATCTGATGAAAGGGCATGCGAGACGAGCTCGTTCACGTCGCCCACGTGCTCCGGGATCGCTTCGGCTTCGCACTGGGCGGCTACCGCAGCTTGCCGTCCGGCACCGGTCTCGAGGTCGATGGTCTGAAGCACGGCGTGCACCGCCCTCCCCACCGAAGTGCCGTAGCGACCTTTGAGCCAAGGGGGGAGGTCCATATCACGCGGGCGTTTTTGGAGTCCGGCATCCGCGTCAGGCCCGGGATCGAGGACAAGCCCAGCGGTGCCTGTGTCCGCGGCGCGGGAATCTTCGAAGGGGTCTAGCACCGGTTCCTCGGCTGGGTCCGGTTGGCCTTCCGCGGTGAGAGCGGTGGCGGCCACGGTGTTTGGGCGGTTGGCCCGAGCCAGCACCGTCGCCAGCTCGACCTCCCACTCGACCCTCGGCACGAGGGCGATGGCCGGGCTGTCGCCCGAACCGATGTCGCCCGATCCGGCGCGACCGTCGCCGCCCTCGCCGTGACGTCCCGCGGGTTGGCCATCAGCGTCCGGCAGCTCGTCTATGCGATCACCCATGCCCTCGATCAGCAGCTCGGCGTTCGTCAGCTTGCTCTTCGCAGTTGGGACAGCGCTGCGAGCGTTGCGGAAGCAGGAGATGACGAGGTGGTCTCGTGCTCGGGTGGCGGCCACGTAGAGCAGGCGGATGCGCTCGTCGAGGGCCATCTGTTCGTCGATCGGCTTCTGATCGATGAACTCGGGGGTCGCCACCTTGGCGCCGAGGTTGTAACCCACTCCGCCCCCCGGGAGGAATCTGACTTCGACCGGGCTGAAGCGCCCGCCCGGCCGGGTGGACATCCCGCTCAGGATGGTGATCGAGAACTCCAAGCCCTTGGCTGCGTGGATGGTCATGATGCGCACCGCGTCGTGGTCCGATTCTGGCAGGATCGGCTCGGACACTCGGGCCGAATCGGTCGCTTGGAGGTCGACCCAGGCCAGGTACTGGCGAAGGGTGCCGCTGGTCGCCTCGCTCCACGCTCGAGCTTGGTCGATCACGTAGCGGACCCGGCGCCACACGTCGCGAGGTCGGCCGGTGGCGTGACCGAGCTCGAACGCCCGCCGCTCTCGAGCCACCCGGTCGAGGATCTCCGACGGGGCCAACCAGATTCGGTCCCGGTGCAGGCGTCGGAGGAAGCCCAGCCCGGCGGCGACCGGGTCGCCCGCCGGAACCGTCCCGGGTTGGTCGCGCAGGTAGTCCCAATGGCCGCCGCGTTCCACTCGGTACCGCCACAGGTCGTCGTCGCCGCACCCGAGTAGTGGCGTGCGCAAGGCGGCGACCACGCGGAGGTGATCGGTCGGGTCGTCGATGGCCCGTGCCACCATCAGCAGGTCCCTAACGGCCCGGGTGGCGTAGACCAGGCTGCTCGACTCGGCCCGAAAGGCGATCCCCCTCGCCTCGAGCGCGTCTTCGAGGTAGGGCAGGGACGTGCGGGCCGGCACGAGGATGGTCACGTCGCCGGGCCGGGCCGGTCGCCAGTGACCGGACGGACCCGCGTCACCGGTCTCGCCCGCTTGGTCAGCAACGGACCACCCTTCGATGATGGCTCGATCGACCGTTTCGGCGACCGCTCTGGCCTCCATGGCCCGCAAGGCGTCGGCTCCCTCGCCCTCAGCCTCCTGGCGCCCGAGGAGCGATACCGCCGGCCCGGTAGGGGGCGGCTCCAGCCTGGTGGCCACCAGCGGCTCGTACTCGGGCTGGGACGCCAACTCGGTGTCGGTGTCAGCGGGCAGCTCGAACAGTCGGGCGAACGCGTGGTTGACCCAATCCACGACGGGTGCCACGGTCCTGAAGTTGGCATAGAGGCCCACCCGGCCCGCTTCGAATCGCGTGCCGGCTCGCAAGAAGGTGGCCACGTCGGCCCGGCGGAACCGGTAGATCGATTGCTTCGGGTCCCCGACCATAAAAAGTCGCCCCGGCGCCACCTCCACGTCCTCCCATTCGGAGCGGGCATCGGCCAGGGGATCGGCCGCCGCGATCCGCACGGCCAGTTCGATCTGGATGGGGTCGGTGTCCTGGAATTCGTCCAAGAGGAGCCGGTCGTACCGCTTGGCCAGGGCAGATCTCACCGACGGCCCGTGCGCCGGATCGCACATCAGGGCGCGGGCCACTACCAAGAGATCATGAAAGACGAGCCGGCCGTCGCACTTTCTCTCCCACGCCGATTTCAGGGTGAAACCCCGGATCGCCGTGCCGAGCCGGTGGGCGCACGCCTGAAGTACTTCGGACCGGACTCCGGTGAACTGCTCGCCGATGCGCCGGACTCGCGCTCGCACTTCGTCAACGGGACAGCTCCAAGACCCCTGCCTTCCTGCGTTACCCGGTCGGTAGGCCCCGGGGACTTGTCCCAACTTCTCGAGCAGATCGACTTCGCCGGTGGACGCTCGCAGGCCGTCGACGTGACGGGCGATCTCATCCAATTTGACGACCAATAGATCGTCGCTTTTGGTGCAGTACCGGCTCAGGGCCCAGACCTCGGCGGCTTCGGCCAGCACGGGGGCGATCAGACGGCGCGGGTCCGGAGGCTGTGGCCAATGCGCGGGGACGTTGTCTTCGACTCGGTCCCAGTTGTCCTCGAAGGCCCGGGCCAGGGCGCGTGCTACCGCTTCGTCGACGCCGCCGGCCAACAACAGCAGGATGGTCCGCTCCATGTCTGGATCAGCGAGCAGCTTCTCGTAGAACGTGCCCCACCTCTGCTCGAACTCGATTCCGGAGCTGACTTCGTCAAGGACCTCTACCCGGGGCGGCAATCCGGCCTCGATCGGGTGCTCCGACAAAATGCGTTGGGCGAACGAGTGCAGCGTGCCGATGGGGGAGCGGTCCAGTTGATCGAGCGCATGCCGGCACCTCTCGGCCGCCACCGGCTCGTCTTCGTCTCGGAGAGCGACGCTTTCGAGCACCTCTCGCACGCGATCCCGTAGCTCGCTGGCGGCCTTGTCGGTGAAGGTCACGGCGGCCACCCGCTCCAGCTCGGCCGTGCCGGTCACCACCAGGGCTACGACCCTGTCCACGAGCGTCGACGTCTTGCCCGACCCGGCCCCGGCGCTCACGAACAGCGTGCTCGCCAGGTCCGAACGGATCCGATCGCGCTCAACCTGGTCGGGGGCCTGCCGACCTTCAGGCACCGACGGGATCCGCCAGATTGGCGTACGGGCCCATGGCCGGGTCGGAACGTTTGCGTTCCCACGCCCGCTGGAGGTCGGCCTCGCCCAGGCCGTCCGTGTTGCAATAGGGACACTTGATCCACGGATCAGATGCAGACCCGGTGGGATGAGACGGGAAGACCCCGCGCTCGATCCCTTCCACCATTTGTCCGACCGTGGCGCCGACCAGCTCCAGGACCTCGTCTGTTACCAGGTATCCGTGGCGACCCCATCCGCCCTTGTCTGAGACCATCCAATACTCAGCGTCAACCGGGTAGGAGCTGGCGCTCTCGGCTCCTCGCAACAGGCGGGCCGCGAGGGCGTAGACGACCAGTTGCAGATGCTTGCCACGACCGCCTGGGTCGGCTCCGAGGTTCGTGTACGACTGGGCCCGTCCGGTCTTGTAGTCGACCACGCTCAGGCGACCATCCTGGTCGACGTCGATCCGATCGACGCGTCCCCGGAAACGGACCGCACGACCGTCCGGCAACCTCAGCACAGCCGGCGGGTCGACGAAGGAGAACTCCACGGCGACCGGACGACGCCCGGTCGTCTCGCGGTGGAGGGCGTCCTCGAGTACGAACCTTTCGAGCCCGGCCAGGATGATTCGGCGGTCGTGGCGCCAGAAGAGGGGGTGGCCGGTCAAACCCTGCTCCTCATACTCCTGGCACACCTGCTCGCCGATGCTGCGCATCCGCTCCCGGTCTCGCTCCGTGCCGTCGCCGAGATCGAAGCTTTCGGTCACGAACCGCTCCAACGCGTCGTGCACCAGCTTGCCCTTCTCGGCTGCATCGATTCGCAGGTCGACTTTCTTGTCCTCCAACTCCCGGATCCCCAACACGCGATTGAGCAGATACCGCATGGGGCAGTCGGCCCACTCCTCGAGCCCGGTGGCGGACGTGATCGTCTCGGTGGGGGAGCCGAGATCGAGCCCATCGAGATTGCCGTCGAACCGGGTGAACTTCCAGCCTCTCCTGGCGTCGATCATTACCGTCCCCGCCTCGTAGACCGCATCTTCGGCCGGGCTCGAACCGGCGAGGATCTCGGCGAGGCGGTACTCCTGGTCAGTGGCGGGGAATTCCAGCCCGCGGATTCCGGCCGCAAAGGAAGCGACGTGCGAAAGCTCTCCCGCATTTGCGTCGAGGAGCTCGCGGGAGTTGACCCGACGGCCGGCCACGACGGAAGCGGCGTCGAGGACCCAGCGTGACGGCATCCTTGCCGTGCTCCGGCGGAGGTCACCGCGCGGGACGACCAGGATCTGGTGACGGGCCCCGGCCACCGTCGCCAGCAGCTGGCGGTGCTGGCGCCCAACCGACTGGCGGCGCAAGGGCAGGCCTTCGTCCCCGCACGCGGCGCGCTCGCGGTCTGGCAGCAGCGAGTCTTCCCGGACCAGGGTGGGGAAGGAGCCCTCGGCCAGGCCGAGGACGACCACCAGATCCAGGTCGAGCCCCAACCCAAGTGCGACAGAGCCGACCAGGATGCCATCGCCGAGGCGGCCCGCCCGCCCCAGGTCGGCGTCGAACTCCAACGATAGGGTGCGGGTGAAAGTGTCCAAGTCCACTGGCCCTTCGACGGCGTCCAACGAGCCCAGGCGGTCGAGCGCTCGCTGGACCCGGACGGCTGCTCGGACTTCATCGGGTCGGGCGACGCCACCCGCCCTGACGCCGGCGATGTGCTCAGGCGGCCCGAACAGCTCGGCCAGGAGACCTCGGGCCCACGACGCTCGCTCCGACCAGGCCCGAGGTGTCGACGCCGCTTCGGTGAGGTCGTCGATCAGGGAAAGGACGAGCTCGCGCAGACTCCGCACGAGCTCGGCATTGCGCCGATCCGACTTCGCTTTCCAGTCGGGCTCTTCCGGGTCGCTCTCCGCTCGCGCCGCGCTGTCATCGAGGCGCGCCGCGAGAGACTCGAGGCGGCCGTCCCAGTCGGCCCTACCCTTGACGACGCCGGCTTGGCGGGATAGGCGGTCCCAAGCGGTGACCGGGAAGTGCCGGGCCCCGATGATCATCGGCGCGCCGGTCATCCAGGCCAGGACCTCCGGGCGGGAGAAGCCGCGTTGCGGGAGGGCCAGCATCTGCAGGAAGGATCGCGGCACCACCCTTTCGCGCAGAGGCACGACCGCCACCCCGTTGGCCTTGATCCCGGCCGCAGCCAGATGCTCGTGCACCAGCCGCCCGTATGGCTGCGAGCTGGCGTGCAGGATCGCCATCCGGTCCAGGCGGGTCCCGGACCGGGCCGCAGCCACGACCGCACGCACGGCCTGGCGCACCTCTTCGTCGGCGTCGGAAGTGGTGACGATTCGGGTCCGGGCCACGGCGAAGGGACCGCCATCGGTTACCTGGAGCTCAGGACGAAGTCCGAGTCGAGCGAGGGACTCGACGACTTCGTCGTCAGCCGCCCGGTTCCCCGTGGTGCCGGCCAGGACGGCCACGTCGTGCCGGCCGGCTACTGCTTCCAACAGCCCGGCCATGTGGAGCGACAGGCGTTGGGGGAGGTACACGATCACGGTGCCGAGGTCTGGCCTCGGTCCGCCGTCGATTAGCGCCAGCTCGGCCGCCGAGGCCAAGTCCTCCTCGTCGTACCAGCCGGCCGCCAGCTTGACCCGCGCTTCGCGGTGCAGCCGCACGACGTCGGCGGCCCGGAGGCTTTCTCTGGCCAAGGCGTCGAGCGAGCCGGCGGGCAAATCCCGTAGCTCGCGGTAGGCGTCGACCAAGGCCTCTTCGGTGGCCGCGTGACTGGCGACCGGTGCGAAAACTCCCGGCCACTCCGCCAGCGCGGCCCGGATGGCCGCCGCTATAACCGGCGTGGAGACAGGACGCCGGCCCGTCCCGGCCAGGCCGGGCGAGCCGAGCAGCTCGGCTAGCCGGTAGACGGTGAGGAAGTCGACTGCGATGAGGCCTCGGCCCCGCTCGCACACGGGGCCCAGGTCCCCTGACGCGAGCAGCCTTCTCGTGGCCACACCCACGTGATTGGACGGGATCACGACCGTAACCGGTACCAGAGGATCGCCGCCCTTGGCCGAAGCGATCAAATCCCGCAACGACTCCGCTGCGGCCGGGCCATAGCGAACCCAGTCAGCTCGCATCCCCATGGCTGTCAAGGGTAGGCATTCGGTGTGACGGCGAGTTGCCGTGGGTCGAATCCCGACGGGCAATTGGGTGCAGCCAGAAGCGTGCCGCGTTCAGATCTTGGACTGGTAACGGACCTGGATCTCGGTGAAGCTGCTCAGGCCCCAAGGTCCGTTCTCGACGCCCAGGCCGCTCCACTTGAAGCCACCGAACGGCTGGTGTGGTGCCAGGGCCAGGTGGGCGTTGACCCACGAGGTCCCGCACTCCAGCTGGTCGGCGACGGCATTGGCGCGCTCGACATCGACGCCCCACACGGAGCCCGAGAGTCCGAAGTGGGTGGCGTTGGCGCGCTCTATCACCTCGTCGACGTGACGGTAGGAAATCACTGGCACGGCCGGTCCGAACTGCTCCTCGTCCACGATTCGGGTCCCGTCGGTGAGCCCGGCCAAGATGGTCGGCTGGAAGAAGTAGCCGGGTCCGTCGATGGGCCCTCCGCCTGCAGCCGCCCGGGCGCCTCCGGAGATGGCGTCGGCGACCAGTTCCTTGACCCGCTCGAACTGCGGGGCGTTGTTGATCGGTCCGAGCTCCACCCCATCCTCCAGTCCGTGGCCGACCTTTACCGACGCCGCCTTGGCCGCCAGCGCATCGACGACGTCGTCGTAAATGGACTCCGGGGCGTAGATCCGCTTTATCGCCGAGCACACCTGACCGCTGTTCATGAAGGCGCCCCAGAACACCTTCTCGGCCACTTCGGCCGGGTTCACGTCGTCGAGGAGGACGGCGGGGTCGTTGCCGCCGAGCTCCAGTGTGACCCGCTTGAGATCGGGCGCGGCCGAGACGGCCACGTGCTTGCCCGCGCTCACCGACCCGGTGAAGCTGACCTTCCGCGGGGTCCGGTGGGCGGTCATCCACTTGCCCAGCTCGTCACCGCCGCTCACTCCGTTGAGAACTCCCGGCGGCAGGACCTCGTTGAGAAGTTCGATCATGCGAAGCGTCGACAGGGGCGTGTACGGCGAGGGCTTCAGCACCATGGTGTTGCCCGCTCGCAGCGCAGGGCCTATCTTCCACGACGCGAGGATGAGGGGGAAGTTCCACGGAGTGATGGCAGCCACCACGCCGATGGGCCTGCGGACGACCTCGGCCCGAGCGAAGTCATCGTCCTGGATGACTTCCGGCGCAACTTCCAGATCGGCGTAGTACTGAAGCCAGACGCCCACGCCGAGCACCTCTTCCTGGGCTCGGGCCAGAGGCTTCCCCTGTTCGCGTGTCAGTATGCCGCCCAGCTCGTCGGCGCTGGCGAACATCTTGTTGGCGGCCTCGCGTAGGGCGGACCGCCGGATCTCCTCGTCGCGCTTCCAGTCGATCTGGGCCTTGGCGGCGGCGCCGAACGCTTCGTCGAGAAGCGCTTGCGAACATTCCGGCGCCTGTCCGAAGACCTCGCCGGTAGCGGGATCCAAGACGTCGAACGTGGAGCTTGCCGCCCGGCGCTCCCCACCGATGATCAAGTTGAACTCGGACATTTGCTCTCCCCTCGTCGCCGATCTCCTACGACAGTACAGGTCGCAGAAGCGGCTTCGGCAAGCGAGCCGACCCGACCCCTAGAAGTGACCGAGCACCGGGTGGGGTACGTACGGATCCTCGAGGAGCTTGATCTCGTCGTCGCTTAGGTGCAGGTGCTCTGCTGCCAACGCGTCCTCGATGTGGCCTGGCTTGGTCACGCCGACGATAGGAGCGGTGACGCCCGGCTTGTGCAGCAGCCAGGCGAGGGAGATCTGGGCCGTCGGGATGGCGCGTTCGCCTGCGACCTCGACGGCTCTTTCGACCACATCGAAGTCAGTCGGCTGGTTGTACAGGTAATCGGAGAACGCGTCCGTCTCGGAGCGAGTCGTCCGGCGCGATCCGTCGCGGCCGCGGGTGCCTGCCAGCATCCCTCGAGCCAGCGGACTCCATGGAATGACGCCCACCCCCTGGTCGATGCACTGGGGGATCATCTCCCGCTCTTCCTCGCGGTAGATGAGGTTGTAGTGGTTTTGCATGGATACGAACCGCGCCCCGCCTGCTGTGGCCGCGACGTTCTGGGCCTTGGCGAACTGCCAGGCGTGCATGCTGCTGGCTCCGGTGTAGCGAGCCTTGCCGGCCCGAACAACATCGTCGAGCGCCCCCATGGTCTCCTCGATTGGAGTGTGGGGATCCCACCGATGGATCTGGTACAGGTCGACGTAGTCCATGCCGAGCCTCGAAAGGGAGGAGTCGATCCCGGCGAGGACGTGCTTGCGGGACAGGCCCTTGCCATTTTCCCCGGGCGTGACCGGCATGAACACCTTGGTGGCCACGACCATCTCGTCACGACTCAAGAACTTGGGTAGCAACCGGCCGGTCGCGATCTCGCTCGCTCCGTTGGAATAGACGTCGGCCGTGTCGAAGAAAGTGACCCCTCCTTCGACTGCGGCGCGCACGAGAGGCTCGGCCGCGTCCTCGTCGATGACCCACGGGCGGTCGCTACCGTTGCCGAAACCCATCATCCCGAGGCACAGACGGGACACCCTCAAGCCGGTCTTTCCGAGGTTGACGTACTCCATGTCGATCAAGCTACCGGCACTAGCGTTCGGTGGATGCCAAGCGACCCGGCCGACCAGGTGCCCAGCTGGTTCCTGGACGCTCTAGCCGCCCCGGTGCAAGTCGGTAGCTTGCGAGTCGACGGATGCGATATCGCGTTTCGGAGGTGGGGGGATCATTCGAAACCGGGCCTTCTCCTCGTACATGGCGGGGGCGCCCACAGCCGATGGTGGGATCACGTCGCCCCGTTTTTCTCCCAGGAATGCTGCGTCACGGCCTTGGATCTTTCCGGGCACGGCGACAGTGGGCGGCGCCCCAAGTACGAGCTCGGTCACTGGGGCCATGAGATCGCCGCAGTCGCGACCTCCTTGGGTTCGAGCCAGCCGCCCGTCGTCGTGGCCCACAGCCTCGGCGGGTTTGCCACCTTCTGCGCCGCGGCAGAGTTCGGAGACAGCTTCGAAGGAGTGATCATCGTCGATTCGCCGGTCCGCGAACCGGCCCCGGAGCAGGAGGCCAACACCAATCGGCAGGCCTTCGGGCCTCTGCGTCTATACCCGAGCCGCGGAGCGGCGCTCTCGCGCTTCAGGGTCGTGCCCGACCAGCCGGGCTTGCTGCCTTACGTGATCGACCACGTCAAAGAGCACTCGATCCGCGAGGTTCCGGGCGGGTGGACGTGGAAGTTCGACCCGATCTTTTTCTCCAACGTGGGGCACTTGGAACCCGAGCTGCTGGGCCGGGTCCCGTGCCGGGTCGCAGTGCTCCGAGCCCAGTTCGGGCTGGTGACGCCCGACATCGGCGAGCACATGTACCAGCTCCTTGGCCGAACGGCTCCCGTCATCGAAATACCCCTGGCGTATCACCACGTCATGCTCGACCACCCCATTTCTCTCGTCACGGCGGTGCGCGCCCTGCTGGCGGACTGGCGTCACTCGTACGGCCTGCGCCCGGCCGGCCAGCCGGACGGGTGAGGCGTTTTCAGCTTGCGTTCACGTCGAGCGATAACAATCACGGCATGCAAGTTGTGACTTTGGGTCCAGGTGCGGACTCGCGCCACCCAACCCGACTAGAACTCGTCGCGGGAGCGCTGCTCTTAGGCACGGTCATCCTCCACGTCGCCGCCATGTTTCCGACGTACTTTTCGGGAGCGGGCAGCCACTCCTCGGTGGCCTCGCAACCCGATCAAGCCGCTTTGTACGCGGTTTTGGCCGCGGCGTGGGTGCTGGCCCTCGGCGTGGGGCTGACCGGCCCGGCGCGCATGCCGCTCTGTGCGGGCTTGGCGGCTGGGGTGGCGGCGACCGAGCTCGGGTTCCGGGTCTCCGACGTCGGCGATGCCATCCGCTTCGGATCCAGTCAGGCCGGAGCCGGGCTGTGGCTCATGGCGGTGGCCTGGTTGGTCGGGGCTGCAGGCGCGGTTGCGGCGGTCGCGGCCGCCAGCGAACGCGGCGGCCGCGCTGTTCGAGGAAGCGGCGACGTCGCCTTGCGCCGGTCAGGGAATTCGCAGGTGGGGCCCTACGACCAAGCTATCGACGTGGCCCCCGAAGGCCCGCTCCACGCTCCGCCCGAAATCGCGCTCGAGGCGACGACGCAAACCGTTGCGGAAGGGGTGAGCGAGCCGGAGCCCGAGGCCGCAGTCGACGCCACCGATGGGATGGCCGAGGTCGCCACCATCGCGGCCTCGACCGCGGCGCTGTCCCCGGCCGCAACGGCCGCTGACCCGGTGGCGATCCCCTCAGCCGGTGCGCCTCCCGAGAAGTCGATCGGCTGGACGATCTTGCTCGGCGTCCTCGGCCTCGCCACTGCGGGCGCCTTCCTTCCGTCGTGGGACCACTACGTAGCGGTCGTGACGTCATCGGGCCGCTCCTTGAGCTTCGATCTAGGAAACGCATTCTCGGGTCCGTGGGAGGAGATCCTCGGCAACGTCCTGGTGGCGATCGCGCTAGCCGGCGTGCCCATTGTGGCCAGCCGCTGGCGGAACCGGGCGGCCGGTGCCGCTGCGGTGGCAGGAGCCCTCATGGTGCTGGCGTCGCAGCTGGTGTCAGCGGTCGTCCAAGTGGACCAAGCCGTGTCACCGTCGACGTTCGGCCTGTCCCCCGCCCAGTTCAGCCAGTACGGCGTGCGGGCCGGTCTGAAGCTCACCGGCTGGTATACCTTGGACGCTCTGGCCGCCTTCGCCCTGTTCGCGGCGGTGATGGTGTGGGCGACGGGCCGGGTGGTTCACGAGAACTCACCCGGAACCCTGCCCAACGCCCCGGAACTCCGGAGCGAAGCGATGCCGCTCTCGTCGTAGCCGACCTCGGCGAGCACCTCGTCGGTGTGCTCGCCGATCAGCGGGGCGGCTCGGCGCACCGATTGGGGGGCGGCCCGGAACCGAACCGGCGGCGGGATCAGCTTGTGCGGACCCGCGTGCGGGTGCTGCGCATCGGGTAAGTGATCGACCAGGTCCTCGAGCACTCCGACCTCGGCTGCTGGGATGTCGTGGTCGCGAAAAAAGGTGACCCACTCGGCGGTGCTCCTTCCCGCCAGCATCCGGCCGACCTGGTCATAGAGAAAGCCGGCGTTGGCTATGCGCTTCCTACCGGTCGAGTAACGCTCGTCGCCCAGCAGATCTGTTCGGCCCTCGGCGGTGAAGATCGAGTCATAGTGCTCCTTGGAGTAGGGGAGCACCATCATCCAGCCGTCCTTGGTGGGCCACGGCCGTCGGTGGGGCGTCAGGATTCGGGGATAGCCCGCCGGCCCCAGGGGTGGACGCGGGACGGCGGCGGCGCCGTGCTCGACGAGCATGAAAGCCGTCATAGTGTCCACCATGGGCACTTCGATGTGGTCGCCCCGGCCCGTCGTCGCCCGGCGGTACAAGGCGGCCAGGACCGCGTACACGATCGTCAAACCGCACACCTTGTCGGCCATCAGGGTCGCGGTGATCATCGGCTGACCCGTCACTCGCGCCGTGGCGTCGGCTATCCCGGTCTCTGCCTGGATCACGTCGTCATACGCCGGATCATCCTGGCGGAACGTCCCTGTGGCGTACCCGTGGGCCTGGCAGTACACGACGTCCGGCCTGACCGCCGAAATCTGCTCGTAGCTCAAACCGGCCCGAGCCAGGGTGCCCGGCCGCAGGTTGGTCACAAAGACGTCACAAGTGGCTGCGATGGCGAGCACGGCGCGGTGGCCCTCGGGGTGTTTGAAGTCCAGCGACACGTTGCGCTTGTTGCGCAGCAAGTTGAGGGAGACTCCCGAGAGTTGGCGGATCGGTCCGGCTCCCATGGCCCGGTTGGTATCCCCCCGGGCCGACTCGATGGAGATCACATCCGCACCCAGATCTCCCAGGATCTGGGTGGCGTATGGCCCCATCACCACCGACGTGATGTCCAGGATCCTCACTCCCGCCAGGGGCCCAGAAGGATGGGCGGGCCGGCCGTCGCGGATTGGGTCGTCGTCGAGCGGGTCGCGGGCGGCCGGGGTGTGATCGGTCATCACCCAAGAGGATGGCACGGCGCAGACGGGCGGCTACGGTGACGGCTCGGGCCGTACCGGACAGCCATCGGAGGTAGCACCATGTCCGACCAGATCACCCCCTTTCGCATAGACGTTCCGGCCGCTGAGATAGACGACCTGAAAGACCGGCTGCGGCGCACCCGTTGGCCCGAAGCCTCGCCCGCGGAAGGTTGGTCCCAGGGCGTCCCGTTGGCCTATCTGAAGGACCTGTGCCGGTACTGGATCGACGGCTACGACTGGACCGTTCGCCAGGACAGACTCAACTCTCTGTCCCACTACCGAACCGAGATCGACGGTCTCGGGATCCACTTCGTGCACGTCCGGTCTCCGCATCCGGGCGCGCTACCCCTCGTGCTGACGCACGGGTGGCCGGGTTCGATCGTCGAGTTCTTGGAAGTCATCGGACCGCTCACCGATCCGACTGCCCACGGCGGCGACGCAGCCGACGCGTTCCACGTGGTGCTGCCGTCCCTGCCCGGCTTCGGTTTCTCCGACAAGCCCACCGAAACCGGGTGGGGCGTCGAGCGCACGGCGCGAGCCTGGGCCGCGCTCATGGCGCGGCTGGGCTACGACCGGTACGGAGCCCAGGGCGGCGACTGGGGGTCCATGGTCACGACGAGCATCGCCGAGCAGGATCCGGACCACGTGGCCGGGATCCACATCAACATGATCATCGGTTTCCCCGGCGCCGACGACGGCGAGATGACCGAGATGGAGCAGGCGGCCCTGGCCGGGGTCAACGATTACATGGCCCACGACTCCGGCTACTCCAAGCAGCAGTCGACCCGTCCGCAGACGATCGGATACGGCCTCGTCGACTCACCTGCGGGTCAGTGCGGCTGGATCCTCGAGAAGTTCTGGTCCTGGAGCGACACCGGCGGCGACCCTGTCGGAGCTCTCGGCGCCGACCGGATCCTGGACAACGTCATGCTCTACTGGCTGCCCGCCACTGCGGCTTCGTCGGCTCGCATGTACTGGGAGTCGTTCAACACTCCCTCGTTCGCCCCGATTGGCGTACCCATGGGCGGCTCTGTGTTCCCCAAGGAGATCTTCAGGGCATCGAAGCGGTGGGCGTCGCATCGCTTCAGCGACATCCGGTATTGGGGAGAGCCGCCGGTGGGTGGCCACTTCGCTGCTTTCGAGCAGCCGGCTATCTTCGTGGACGAGGTCCGCAACTTCTTCCGCACCGTTCGCTGAAGTCGGACCCCTGAGCGGGATCGCCGACGCGTCGGCTTTCGTCGTGCTTGGGGCGGGCTGGCGCGTGTTCGATTCGCCGTCGCGTGTTCGATACACGTCGCCCACCGATGCCTTTCGAACACGGCGAGAGCGATCGAACACACTCGATCCCACGCGTCACCGCCACGCGGAAACGCCGGGACCCCTAGAGGGGATCCCGGCGCTACCGCGTGTGTGGTCGGAGCGGCCGCTAGGCGGTGACGCCCAGCTTGGCCATCTCGGCTTGGACCAGCGCCTCGTGGGCGTCCTCGTCGGCCTTGGCCGCCTTCGGACTCCAGCGGCCCCGCATCAGCGGGACGGTGCCGAGGAAGAAGATCATCCCCCCGAAGCAGATCCAGTACCAGTCCTTCCACTGTCCCGGAGCTTCCTTGGCCGCTTTGACGACTGACGCCCCGTGGGCGACGAGGGTCTGGAAGGCGGGGTCCTTGCTGGCCGCTTCCAGCGCGGTCAGCTGAGTAGCGAAGGGAATGACGCTGGCTATGCCGGCTTGGTTGGCGGCGATCTTGGCGAACATCGAAGGGCCAACGGCAGCTTCCGCCTGTCCGATCAGAGCCGGCGTCGGCTTGGTTGCGAGCTGCACGAATAGCGCTTCGTTAGCCGAAACCGCCGCGAGTTCGGGTGCCAGCTTCGTGGCCGTAGCGACCACTTGCGGGTGCGCAGTGGCAAAAGCGACGTCGGCGCCGTACTTGGCGTCTGCAGTCGCGACAGTGGTGCCGTAGGTGACGAGAGGAGTCACCGAGTGGATCACGGTCGGCAGCAACATGTAGGACGCGAAGACGACGACCCGGATGATCCAGCCCCAGATGGCGAGGCCCGTCGCTGTGAGGGCGGGATTATGAGACTCGACGGTCTCGGTGAAGCTGGCCATCCACGGCACGTACGCTACGCCGAGGCAGAAGGACAGGATCGCTACCAGGATCGCCAAGTGGTAGTAACCGGTGTGGTGCCCGGCCCTCGACAGATAGAGAACCATCATGATGGCCGCGGTCACGCCGCCGAGGACCATGAACGGCTTTCGGACCCGTAGTCGGTCGGAAATAATGCCGAACAAGATCACGGCGATGACGTTGAAGCCCCAGTTCCAGTTGCCGAGTCCGTTGCCGTTCTTGACCGAGAAGCCGAACACCGTCGTGAAGTAGATGAGGCCGAAGCCGACCGACGTGTAGTAAATGAGCAGGAAGATCGCGATACCGAGGGCGGACACGATCACGTCGGGCTTGATCAGCTGGCCGAACGGGTTTCGCAGCGACGCTTCGATGTCTATACCTTTGGCTTTGGCCTCGATCAGGGCCCGATCGCGCATGCTGACCATGAGCTGGTCACGCAGACCCGGCGACAGCTCGCGCATCCCCACCAGAGCGATGGCGGCGACGACCAAGCCGGCGATACCGCATATGCGGTACTCGTGGGTCCAGAAGCTGATGCTGGGGTTGGCTCCGATCGTGTGTGTGGCGACGACGGCCACGATCAAGCTGCCCAGCACGGGACCGCTCGTCCAGAAACCCATGGCTGTAGCGCGGCCGACCTGCGGAGAGAAGTCTCGGATGAGCGCCGGCGTGGCCACCAGGCAAATGCCTTCCACCACCGCCACGATGAACCCTTCGATGGTGAACACCCATTTGCTGGTGGCAGTCGGGATAATGAATCCCACGAAGACGGCCGTCAGAATGAGGCCGACGACCACCAGGTTGGTCCGGCCCAACCTGTCGGTTAGGCCGGCGAACAGGGATCCGAAGGCTCCGATCAGGTTGCCGACGGCCAGGGTGTAGACGAAGAAGGAGAAGCTCATGTGGAGCTTCGGCAGGAACAGAGTCGTCACCGACCCGCCCACGTACAACTCGTAGTAGAGCATGACCGTCGATATGACCGTGATGGCCAGGTAGGCCATCCGCGGCCCCGTTTCGGGATACGAATCGAGCTGTCTATTCCACAGCCACGACACTCCCCCCGGCTTGTCGACAGAATCCGCTGCGGTCACACTCATGCAGAACCCCCCGGTTGAAGTTATGACGCCCGAGGACGGTTGGCCTCAGGTGCGTATTTGAAGCTGCCTCACGATACGCCTGCGTCGACGCCAATGGTGTAATACCCGGGCATTTTGTCTCCGGCGGGTGGCGTTTGGCGGCCACCTTCGTTTGCGCGTCCTGCCGCGAAATGACTTGATGGGCGGAATGGCCCCCTGCCCGACCTTGGACGCGTTGTCCAGGCCACAGGCGCACAACGCGTCCAGAAGGCGTAAGTGGACCCGGCCGCAGAGGGGTTCAGGGCCAGGCCCGGCGTCGGACCAGGAGTTCCTTCAGTGCGGTGGGACGGTCGGTCATGAGACCGTCCACGCCGAGGTCGAGCAGCCGGGCCATGGTGGCCTCGTCGTCGATCGTCCAAACGTGCACTTGGAGCCCGGCCCGATGTGCGGCGTCGACGAAACGGCGGTCGACCACCGGTATGCGCCCGTTGCGGATCGGAACTTGAGCCGCCGCAAACCCGTTGAGCCGGGCTGCCGTCCGGGTCCCAATTCGATTCGGCAGCCAGCTGGCCACTCTCAGAACGGTCGTGGTGGCCGGGCCCAGGACGGTGCACGCTTGCGGGCCGAGAGCTCGGCGGAGCCGGCTGAGGCGACGATCGTTGAAGGACGTGACGCACACTCGGTCGATCGCCTCTGCCCGGTGGATGGTTTCCAGCAGCGGGCCGACCACGCTGTCGTGCTTGGCATCGATGTTCCAGCGGACGTCGGGCCAGGCTGCGAACAGCTCGTCCAGGCGGGGTACCGCTTCCTCGCCAGTCAGGCGCACCCCCGACAGGTGTTTCCACGACATGTCGCGCACCACTCCGGTGCGATCGCTCACCCGCTCGAGGGATGGGTCGTGGATGGTGACCACCACCCCGTCCTTGGTGGCGTGAACGTCGGTCTCCATGTACTTGTAGCCCAGGTCGCGGGCGTGGGTAAACGACTTCCACGTGTTCTCGGGGGCCTCTAGGGCTCCGCCACGGTGGGCGAAAGCGATCGGACCCTCGTGGTCCAAGAAGGCGAAACGCGACTTGTTCACGCCGGCGACGCTACCGACTTGTGCGGCAGCCCACGACCGAGCGTTGCGGCGCGCCGCCCACCAAGCACTATCGGTTGGCCACCCATAGCCGTGGCGGTTCGTGGTCGTAACCGAGCGCGGCCACTCCAGGGCGCCAGGTCCCGACGTTTTACACGGTTGGGGCCACCTGGTCCTGGGCTACATGGGGTCGGACTCGTGGCCGGGCGGTCGCAGGCCCACGTACGCTGCGGCAGCCGCTTGCTGGCCCGTGACCACCTTGTGGATCTCCGAGCAGATCGGCAATTCCACCCCGTATCTCTCAGCGAGGAACAACGCCGTCTGAGCCGTCCCGACCCCCTCCGCCACCATGTGCATCTCGGCCAGGATCTCGTCGAGGGGCTTGCCCCGGCCCAGCATCTCGCCGACCGTGCGATTGCGCGAAAACGGACTCATGCACGTCGCCACCAAGTCCCCCATGCCCGCCAGCCCGGCGAGGGTTTGTGGCTCTCCCCCCATGGCGACACCAAGCCGGGCCAGTTCGGCCAGACCCCGGGTCATCACCGCGGCGCGCGTGTTGTCGCCAACGCCGAGCCCCTCGCCGATGCCGGCTGCGATGGCGATCACGTTCTTGAGGGCCCCGCCGATCTCGCAGCCGATCACATCGTGGTTGCGATAGATCCGGAACAGCCTGTGCTGCAGGACCTTTTGCAGCGCCGCCGCCACGCCCAGGTCTTCGGTCGCGATCACGGCCGCGGCGGCCTGGCCGGCCATGATCTCCCGGGCCAGGTTTGGGCCTGTGAGCGCGGCGGCGGGGTGGCCGGGCAGGAGCTCTTCGATGACTTGGGTCATGCGCAGGAGGCTGCCGCTTTCGATCCCCTTGGTCAGGCTGACGACCGGTATCCACGGCCGGATCGACTTGCGGGCCTCCTCCACGGTGGCCCTGAACCCCTTCGAGGGGACACCGACGATCAGCACGTCGGCCGAACGCACTGCTTCAGCCATGTCGGCCGTGGCCCGCAGTCGCTTGGGGAGATTGGCGGCGGGGAGGTAGGTGGCGTTGGCGTGCGAGTCGTTGATCTCGGCTGCCACCTCGGGGTTTCGGGCCCAGATCAGCGTGGGGTTGAGGGCCGTGGTCAAGCTGGCCACCGTGGTCCCCCAGGACCCGGCACCAAGGACTGTGACGTTCATGTCTGACCATCCCCCGTGCTCGTTTTCGGGCTCAACATAGGGGAAAAAGACCAGGACCGTGACCGTTACAGTTTACACTGTCCCATACGTTATTGGCACATAGACTATTGTACCATGGGCGTGGTGACCGAACCGGGTGATGGTCGTGAAGAGGAGCGGTACCGGATCGACGATCTGGCCCGATTGGCGGCCACGACAGTGCGGAACGTGCGGGCCTACCAGGACCGCGGCCTGCTGCCCCCGCCAGACAAGATCGGCCGGGTCGGCTGGTATTCAGAATCCCACCTGGCCCGACTGCGACTCATCGGCGAGATGCTGTCGCGCGGCTACACCCTGGCCAACATCGCCGAGCTGATCGACGTTTGGGTCCGCGGTCAGGATCTGCGGGACGTGCTGGGACTGGAGGCGGCGCTGATCGCCCCGTGGGGAGAGGACCGCTCCTTCCTTTACACCGAGGAGGAGCTTCGAGAGCTCCTCGCTCCCCTGGCGCCGGAACACCTCGAAGCGGCCGTCCAGCTAGGCCTGATCACTCCCGAAGGCGAGCACTTCCGCGTCGAGGACCGCAGGTTGATCGAAGGCGCATCGGTGCTACTTCGCGCCGGCGTTCCGGTCGAAGCCGTCTTCGAATTGGGCGCCACCATCGCTACCGCTACCGACAACATCGCCCGCTTGTACGTCGAGATGGTATCCAAGCACATCGTCGGAGAGAGTCTGGAACCGTTGTCACCGCAACGAGTGCGCAACTTGAGCGAGGTCGTCCGCCGCCTTCGTCCTTTGGCCAAGGAGGTCGTCGAGGCCGGCCTGGCGACGGCCCTCGACCGGCGGATCGGCGCCGAGGTCGGCTCTCACCTGGCCCGGGCGGCCACTTCGGAGGAGCCTGAAGCCGCTCAGAGTGTGACGTAAAGCTCCCGGAGCCTGTCACAGGGTCGGGCTAGGGTTCTGCCCATGGCCGACCAGGCCCAGTTCGCCGATCTCGCTATGGAATATATGGGGTCTTTGTACAGCGCGGCCTTGCGCATGACCCGCAACCCCTCCGACGCCGAGGACCTGGTCCAAGAGACGTACCTCAAGGCCTATCGGGCATTTGGGTCGTTTAAGGAGGGGACCAACCTCAAGGCCTGGCTGTACCGCATACTGACCAACACTTTCATCAACTCCTACCGGGCCCGGCGTCGCCGGCCCGAGCAGACCGAGCTGGACGAGGTCGAGGACCTCTACTTGTACCGGCGCCTCGGGGGGCTGGAGGCGGTGAGCGCTGGGCGCAGCGCTGAGGAGGAAGTTTTGGAGCACTTCACCGAGACCGAGGTCAAGGAAGCCGTGGAGGCCCTTCCGGAGCAATTCCGGATGGCCGTATTGCTGGCCGACGTCGAAGGGTTCTCCTACAAGGAGATCGCCGAAATACTCGATATTCCGATCGGAACAGTGATGAGTCGGCTGCATCGCGGAAGAAGAGCGCTTCAGAAGATGTTGCACGACTTTGGAACGGAACGCGGGTTGGTCGGAACGGCCGGCGAGACACCTAGCTAAAGCAGTCACTATGGGACGAGCAGAGCACTACAGCGTGGAAGACCTCATGGGCGGCGGCGAGTGCCAGGACGCGCTCCGCACCCTCTACCACTATCTGGACGGGGAGCTCACCCCGGAGCGGCGACTGGACATTCAACGACACCTGAGTGAGTGCTCGCCGTGCCTGGGGGCCTTCGACTTCGAAGCCGAGTTGAAGGCGATCGTGGCCCGCTGTTGCCGGGACCAGGTGCCCGACAGTCTCCGCCAGAAGATCGCGGAAGCGCTTACAAAGGCATCCGATTCAGCCGAGGAACCGTATAGGTAACGCAAGGAACACAAACCAACCGGTCAGCGTTAGGTGGTAGTGATGAGCGAACGATCTCTTGGAGGGCACACCCTCAGCGGCAGCGAGAGGCCGTCCAGGGCGTTCGGCAAGGGCCGGACGTGCCGGGAGCCAGGCTGCAAAACCAGGCTGTCGATGTACAACAACGGTAAGTATTGCTACGTGCACGAGCCCATGGCGGTTCCCCGCACGCGCGGCCGCAAGATCGCATAGTCCCCGCGCTAGGCGGGCGCTGGCAGCGGCCAGCCGGCCACGCGGTGATGCGGGCCGGCCGCCGCTGGGCGCCGGGTAGCTAGCGGGTGCGGATACGATGCCTCATGCCCGGGCGCGGACGCAATGGTTGAGCTCATCTCGTGGGACACGGCCACTCGCGTGGCCGCTCGGGTCGCTCGTCATCAGCCACCGCTCACGGACTACGAGCGGCGATCGCTCGAGACCGACTTCGGTGAGTTGACGCCGCTGGCCGAGGAGCTCGTCGCAGCCGAGACCGGGCTGCGGTCTCTCGTCGGCCCGGCTCGCGCTCGGGTGGCGGATCGAGCCCAGTGGGTGGAGGCCAACGTGGCTTCGTTCCAACGGCTGCTGCGCCCCGTTACCGACAAGCTCGCGGCCCGACTGGATGGGTCGGGTCGGTGGAGCCCGATGCCGGCCAAGGTGTCGCACCATTTGGCCGGAACCGAAATGGGTCTCTTGCTCGGGTGGATGTCGACGCGCGTTCTCGGGCAGTATGACCAGTTGATCATCGAGGACGAGAATCCCGAGGACCAGGACATCGTCTATTACGTCGGGCCCAACATCGTGGCCATCGAGCGACGTCATGGCTTCAACCCCCGGGAGTTCCGCCTCTGGCTGGCCCTGCACGAAGTGACCCACAGGGCCCAGTTCACCGGCGTGCCGTGGATGCGGGGCCATTTCCTCTCACTGGTGGAGCGCACGATGGCCGGGTTCGAACCCGACCCCAAGCAGCTGCTCCAGGCCCTGCGGCGCTCGGCGGACAGCATCCGGTCGGGCCACAATCCGCTGGACGACGGTGGGCTGATCACCCTCATCGCGTCTCCCGACCAGTACGAAGCCATCCAGGAGATCGGCGGGATGATGAGCTTGCTCGAGGGGCACGGCGACGTCACCATGGACCGGGCCGGCGTCGACCGCATCCCGAGCGCGACCCGGTTCAGCCAGGTGCTGCGCCAGAGGCGTCGGCAACGGGGCGTGGCCAAAATGCTCAGCGTGCTGATCGGACTAGACGCCAAGTTGCGCCAGTACGAGCAGGGAGAACGCTTCATCGAGGCGGTGGAGAAGGCCGGAGGTCCGAGCCTTCTGACGAGGGTGTGGGAAGGCCCCGGTTGGCTTCCGAGCTGGTCCGAGATCCGCGATCCGGACCAGTGGATCACCCGAGCAGCCGCGGTCGCGCCTCCAGCCGTATCGGGCTGATGGGCGGCGGCGAGCTGGCGGGCGAGTTGCTCGCTCGCTGCGACTTTCCTCCACCGCAAAGCGGACGCGTGTCTCTTGCCGTCTCGGGCGGACCGGATTCCATGGCCTTGCTGGTTCTGGCCGCCAGCGCCGGCCTCGAAGCCGTTGCCGTCCACGTCGATCACGGACTCCGCGAGGGCTCGTCCGCCGAGGCCGAGGTGGTCGCGGCCGCCGCCGCTCAGTTTGGGTTGGGTTTCGAGGCCCGCTCGGTGCGGGTAACGCCTGGCCCCGACCTGGAGGCTCGGGCCCGTCGGGCCCGCTATTCGTCGCTGCCGGACGGGGTGATGACCGGTCATACCATGGACGATCAGGCCGAGACGGTAATGCTCAACGTCTTGCGAGGCGCCGCTCTCGACGGTCTTTCTGGTATGCGGAGCAACTCGGTGGGACGGGCTCGTCGCCCGCTGTTGCGGCTGCGCAGGAGCGAAACGGTGGCGCTGTGCCTGTCGGTGGGCTTGGTCCCAATCGTGGACCCCACCAACCAGGATTCCAGGTTCCGACGCAACCGCGTCCGCGCCGAGGTCATCCCGCTCCTTTGCGAGGTGGCCGGACGGGACGTGGTACCGGTTCTGGCCAGGCAGGCGGCGTTGCTCGCGGCTGACTCTGATGTGCTGCAGGAACTGGCCGCGGCGATCGACCCGACCGACGCCGAAGGGCTTCGGGCCGCTCCGATCGCCCTGAGCCGACGGGCGGTGCGCGGCTGGCTGCGTTCGGAGGAAGGCTTGGGCGACGAAGAGGCCCACCCGCCGTCGTCGGAGGAAGTGGCCCGGGTCTTGACCGTTGCGTGCGGTCAGGCCCGGGCGTGCGAACTCGAAGGCGGTCGGCGGGTCCAGCTCAGCGCGGGCCGGCTTCTCATTCTCGCCCAGTAGGGTCGACACCGAATGATCGAACCTGACGGGCCGACCGCTGGCGAGCTTGGAGTCGGGGACCCCCACGTCGGAGACGTCGTGGTATCCGAGCAGGACCTCAAGCGACGCGTGCGCGAGCTAGGCGCCCAGATCACGGCCGACTACGCCGGGCGACCGCCCCTTCTGGTTGGGGTGCTCAAAGGGGCGTGCTTCTTCCTATCCGACCTGGCCCGGTCCATCCGCCTGCCGGTAGAGCTCGACTTCATGGCCGTCTCGTCGTATGGCAGTGCGACCCGCACGAGCGGCGTGGTGCGCATCGTCAAGGACCTCGACCTGGATCTGACCGGTCGCCACGTGCTCATCGTGGAGGACATCGTCGACTCGGGGCTGACCCTTTCATACCTGCGTCGCAACCTGGCGGCGCGTCACCCGTCCTCGCTCGAGGTGGTGGCGCTGCTGGTCAAAGACGGACTCCAGTCTGTCGACCTCGATCTCGCCTATGAGGGCTTCCGGATCCCCCCCGATTTCGTGGTCGGCTATGGCCTCGACGTGGCGGAGCGTTACCGAAACCTCCCGTTTATCGCCACTTACAGGGGGGAGACCGGCCGCAACGACCTGAGGGCTACCCTGGGGCACCCATGAAAAAGGTCCTGCGCAGCCGCGTCGCGTACGCAATTTTGGCGGTCGGCGTCATTTTGCTCCTGTTCAACGTGCTGCGTGGAGGGCCGAACCGCACCACTTTGAGCCTCAGCGTCTTTGAGAACGACTTGGGGACGCGGGGCACTGTGGCCACGGCCACGATTCACAGCAGCAGCGACGAGGTCACGGGCAAGCTCAAGGGCGGAACTTCATACGTCGTCCAGTACCCGGACCGCCTCACCGAGGACCTCACGACCAAGTTGCTCGGCTCCGGAGCGGTGGTCAACACCTCGCCCAGCAAGTCCAACCTGTTGCTTACCCTGCTCGAGGACTGGCTGCCCCTCCTGCTGCTCCTAGGCGTGTTTTTCTACTTCATGAACTCGATGCAGGGCGGCGGGTCCCGGTTGATGCAGTTTGGGAAGGCGAAGGCCAAGACGGCAAGCAAGGACCAGCCCAAAGTGACCTTCGCCGACGTCGCCGGGGCAGACGAAGCCGTGGCCGAGCTTCAGGAGATCAAGGAGTTCCTCGAAGCCCCTGGCCGCTTCCACGCCCTCGGGGCCAAGATCCCCAAGGGTGTGTTGCTTTTCGGGCCCCCGGGAACCGGTAAGACCCTCCTGGCCCGGGCCGTGGCCGGAGAAGCGGGGGTCCCCTTCTTCTCCATCTCGGGTTCTGACTTCGTGGAGATGTTCGTCGGCGTCGGAGCCAGCCGGGTGAGGGACCTGTTCGAGCAGGCCAAAGCCAACGCCCCGGCCATCGTCTTCATGGACGAAATCGACGCGGTCGGGCGCCACCGGGGGGCCGGCGTGGGCGGAGGGCACGACGAGAGAGAGCAGACCCTCAATCAGCTGCTCGTCGAAATGGACGGCTTCGACGTTCGCGGGGGCGTGATCCTCATAGCCGCCACCAACCGACCCGACATCCTCGACCCGGCCCTATTGCGGCCGGGTCGCTTCGACCGCCAAGTCGTCGTCGACCGGCCCGACCTGGCTGGACGGCGCAAGATCCTCGAAGTCCACGCCAAGGGCAAGCCCCTGGCCAATACCGCCGACCTCGAAGTGCTGGCGAAGCGGACCCCCGGGTTCACCGGGGCCGACCTCGCCAACCTGCTCAACGAAGCGGCCATCCTGACGGTCAGGCGCAACCTTCGTCAGATCGGCATGCGCGAGTGCGAGGAGGCCATCGACCGTGTCGTGGCGGGGCCCGAGCGCAAGACGCTGGTCATGAGTGATCACGACAAGCTCGTCACGGCTTACCACGAGGCCGGCCACGCTCTCGTCGGCCACGTCCTTCCCGACGCGGACCCGATACACAAGGTGTCGATCGTGGCTCGAAGCCGGTCGTTGGGGCTCACTTTCACGCTCCCAGAGGACCGCTATAACCACTCCCGAAGCCAGCTGCGCGACTCCATGGCCATGTGCCTTGGTGGCCGGGGGGCCGAAGAGTTGGTTTTCGACGAGCCGACCACGGGCGCTGAAAATGACATCGAGAAGGTGACCCGCATCGCCCGCGCCATGGTCACCGAGTACGGCATGAGCGAGGTCCTCGGTCCCCAACAGCTGGGCCAACGCGAAGGCGAAGTTTTCCTTGGTCGGGACTTCGGGCACAAGGCCAACTATTCGGAGGAAGTGGCCGCGACCATCGATCGTGAGGTCCGCTTCCTCGTCGACTCCGCCCACGACCGGGCCCGAGCCATCCTCGTTCGGCATCGGGAGACGCTCGACCAAATGGCTCGCCTCCTGGTCGAAAAGGAGACCCTCGAGAGCCTCGAGCTGGACGAGATCCTCGGCCCACTGGTTCATTGGGGTGGCGAGGACTCGACGAAGGCGTCCAATGGCGGTCCCGATCGCAAAATCCGCCGAGGCGGTCGCGACGGCGGACCCGGTTTGGTCGTACCAGCCGACGCTCTTCCGGAGGATCGGACCGAAGCCGGCGCCGGCAGGACCCGCCGGATCCTTGCCGGCGGGCGGACATCGGTCGGAGCGACGACGCGAGGTCAGGCTCCGGCGAGCGACGTCCCAAAGACCAAATCGGCCACCCGCGGCGCCCCCGGCGCGGCGAGCACGGCCCGAACGAAGGCGGCCGCGCCCACAAAATCGGCGCTGCGGGCCGCCACGGCTGGCGGCGCCCCGCCCCCGCCTGCGCCCGACCCCCCGCCGGCCCGCCGCCCCTCTGGCGCCGCGGCGCGGGCCGAAGAGCCCTCAACCGGACGCCGGACCAGGCGCCAACCCAAGACGTCCGAACCATGAGACGGGCGTCGACACTTGAGTTCTGAAGGGGGTCGCCGCCGTCCGTTGGCGCCCGTGCCCGACGGTAGAGCAGGGGCCCCCGGCGTCGACCTGGGCCGGATCGAACGCGCCATCCGGGAGATACTGGTCGCCATCGGCGAGGACCCCGACCGCGACGGGCTCCTCGAGACCCCTAAGCGCGTGGCCCGCATGTACGAGGAGATTTTCTCTGGTCTGGGCGAAGACCCAGGGGAGCACCTGTCGGTCGTGTTCGAGGCCGATCACGACGAGATGGTCATGGTCAAGGACATACCCGTCTACAGCGTGTGCGAGCACCACTTGGTGCCTTGGTTCGGACACGCCCACGTGGCGTACATCCCGAACGACGACGGGCGCATAACCGGTCTCTCCAAGCTGGCCCGGCTCGTCGACGGGTTCTCGAAGCGGCCTCAAGTCCAGGAGCGCCTGACGACGCAGGTCGCCGACAGCATCGAAGCCGTCCTCGCCCCCCGAGGGGTGTTGGTCGTGGTGGAAGCCGAACACTTGTGCATGTCGATGCGCGGGGTTCGCAAACCAGGGACGCTGACGGTGACCTCCGCCGTGCGCGGGCTGATGAGGGACAGCGTGGCGGCGCGGGGCGAAGCCATGGGCTTCATCCACGGGCGCAGGTAGCTTCCCAAAGTTGACGGCGTCCCCGCCCCTGTACTCTGACGCCGTGACCCGGGTGATGGGCGTTCTTAACGTGACGCCAGACTCTTTTTTCGACGGAGGGCAGTGGCTGGACCACGGCGCCGCGGTCGCGCACGGGCGCCAGATGGTTGCCGACGGGGCTGACGTCGTCGACGTCGGCGGGGAATCGACCCGCCCAGGTGCCGGTCCCGTCGCCGAGGCCGAGGAGTTGCGCCGGGTTCTCCCGGTCGTGGAAGCCCTTTCAAGCGAGGTGCGAGTCTCGATCGACACCCGCAAGCCTTCCGTCGCCCGAGCCGCCGTCGAGGCCGGCGCGACCATAATCAACGATGTATCAGCGGAGCTGTGGTCCGTCGCGGCAGAGACGGGCGCCGGCTGGGTCGCCATGCACATGCCGGCCGACCCGTCGGTAATGCAGCGCCACGCGCAGTACGACGACGTGGTATCCGAGGTCCGCGCCTTTCTCGTGAGCCGGGCCGAGGCGGCGCGCCACGCCGGAGTCGCAGAGGTTTGGATCGACCCGGGCATCGGGTTCGGCAAGACGGCTGATCACAACCTGGTGCTCCTTCGCCGCCTCGACCAACTGGTGCAGACGGGTTGGCCGGTGATGGTAGGGACGAGCCGCAAGACTTTTCTGGGGACGCTCACCCCGCAAGCGGACGGGTCGCCTGCCCCTCCCGACGACCGGCTCGAGGCGACGGTCGCTACCACCACGTGGGCCATGGCCCAAGGAGTAGAAATGGTTCGCGTCCACGATGTACGCCCAGCCGCCCAAGCGGCCTACTTCGCCGCCGGCCCGCCCGGAGTGGATGGCGCCGCCAGCGGGGAGGTGCCCGGTGAAAGGTAAGTGGGCCAAGGGGATCCCGCCGAGGTTCTTCGCTTGGATAATCAAGGGGCATCTGGCGATCAGCGAACGTCCCGGCGGCTACGCCCGCAATCACCGAAAGGTGCGCCGTCACGAGGAGATCCTGTGGCTGCGAGGGGAGGGTTTCACGCGGATCGTCTCCCTGTTGCCGTCGCCGCACAACCTGCACGCCTACGACGAGCTGGGCGTCGAGTGGTCTCATGTCCCCTTCGGTCCTCACGACGACGCCTCGGTGGTGCTGGCCGATCTATACACCCAGGTCAAGGAGTGGCTCGGTGCCGGCGAGCGGGTTCTCATGCACCAAGACGAGCTCGGGGACCGGCTCATGGGGGTCGTCGCCGGCTACTTGCGGTGGTCTGGGATGGTTCCGAACGGACCCCAGGCCGTGGCCGTGGCGGAAAGGATCCTCGGACGGCAGATGGGTCCATCTGGGCGCGAGATCGTTGCGCTCGCTCCCACCCTCGCCGGGTGCACCCGCGAACCACTCGGATCTGAGTGACCGAGATACACCCTCCGGGCTTGGATCGGCGCGACCGGATCGAGTTGCGGGGGCTGCGGGCGCTCGGTACCCATGGAGTGCTGCCTGAGGAGCGCGACCGACCTCAGCCCTTCGAGGTAGACCTGGATTTGGAAGTCGACTTGCGGTCCGCGGGTCGCTCCGACGACCTTTCCGACACCGTCGACTACGGAGCGGTGGCCGAAGCGGTGGCGGCGGTGATAGCCGGCCCACACGCAGACCTTCTCGAGCATCTGGCCGAACGAATGGCCCGGGCCGCGTTCGGTGCCGTGTCCTCGACGGACCGGGTCGACGCGGCGCGCCTGACGGGTGTGACGGTTGCCGTGCGAAAGCTGCGGCCTCCGGTCGGTGTCGACATGACCTCCGCCGGCGTCTGCATCTTCCGCCGCCCAGACGGGCCGCCCAAGCCAGGCGATCCGGACGACCGCGGCCAGCAAGCCGGACCCGCCCACGCGCCGTGACCACCCGCCGGCCGCAGCCTCAAGCTCCTGCTCCCAGGCGCCCGCACCCGCCGGTCGGCGATGCTCCTCCGCCACCAACGGCGGAGGCGGCCATGCAGGAGCGGCGCCAGCCCCGCAGCCCGGTCCGGGCTTTCCTCTCGCTCGGCTCCAACCTTGGCGATCGGCGGGGCTACCTGGCTGCTGCCGTCGAGCTCATCCCCGACGTGGTCGCGGTCTCGCAGCTCTACGAGACCGACCCGGTCGGTGGTCCCCCCGGCCAGGGGGCCTACTTGAACTGCGTGGTGGAGCTCCGGACCACCCGTACCCCCCGCGAGCTTCTGGCCGCGGCGCAGGGCGCCGAAGCCGCGGCGAGCCGGACCCGATCCGAGCGGTGGGGCCCCAGGACTCTCGACGTGGACGTATTGCTCGTCGGTGAAGAAACCGTCGACGATCCAGACCTGGTAGTTCCCCACCCCCGCATGTGGGGCCGCGGCTTCGTTCTGGTCCCGCTCGCCGACCTGGCTCCCGAGCTGGTCATCGGGCACCTCACGTCCGACTTGGCTCGGGGGGTGAGGCCGGCAGGCGCTCTCTGATGCCAGCCGCTACGCTGGGGCCAGCACGAACGGCACCCGCTTCGGGGCCGGAACGTATGTGAGGCAACATTGACCCTCGAACTGATCGAGCATGCCGCCGCCTGGCGTAAAGCCCTGGACGCGGCCCGAGCCAGAGGCCAACGGGTGGGTTTGGTACCCACCATGGGCGCGCTGCATGCCGGCCACATGTCCTTGATCCGCAAAGCCTCGGCCGAATGCGACCTGGTCGCGGTCACCGACTACGTGAACCCGCTGCAATTCGGGCCATCCGAGGACCTGGCCTCGTACCCCGCTGACTTGGCCCGCGACTGTGAGCTGGCTGCCGAAGCGGGGGCGCAGGTGTTGTTCGCCCCTACGACGGCAGAGCTGTGGCCCCACGCGCCCACCACGTCGGTGCGAGTAGAAGGACTGACCGAAGCGCTCGAAGGGTCGTCGCGCCCCGGTCATTTCGACGGCGTGGCCACGATCGTGACGAAGCTGTTTTCGCTGGCAGGGCCGTGCTGGGCCTATTTCGGCGAAAAGGACTACCAGCAGCTCGCAGTGGTTCGCAGGATGGCGGCGGATCTGTCGCTGCCGGTCGAAGTGATCGGATGCCCGATCGTGCGCGACCCCGACGGCCTGGCTCTGTCCAGCCGCAATGCCTATCTGACTTCCGACGAGCGCCAGGTCGCACCGCATTTGTACTACGCGTTGCTCGCCGGGAAGCGGGCGATCGAAGACGACGTGGTCCACGATCCCGAAGCTGTTGCTGAGGCGATGGCCGCTTCACTCGCCAAGCAAGCCCTATTCACCCTCGACTACGCCGAAGTGACCGATCCCGATGACCTGACCCGACCGGGCCGGATCGAAGCTGAGGTCCGCCTCCTGATGGCAGCGCGCATTGGCAGGACTCGACTCATCGACAACCTTTCGGCCACCCCCCCGACTTCCACCGACTCCTAGCCAGTTCCCCGACCCCCGATTGGAGGCCAGCCCCAAATGCGACGTCGAATGCTCAAGTCCAAGATCCACCGGGCCACGGTGACCGAAGCGGACCTCAACTACATAGGCTCTATCAGCCTCGACCCCGAGCTCATGGCGGCGGCCGACATCCTCGAAAACGAGCAGGTCGCGGTGCTGGACATCGACAACGGCGCCCGCTTCGAGACGTATGCCATCACCGGTCGACCTGGCCAGGTGTGCCTCAATGGCGCCGCGGCGCGCCTGGTGCACACCGGCGACAAAGTGATCATCATCACTTACGCCGAGTACGAGGATTCCGAGTTGGAAGGCCACGCCCCAACCGTCGTACACGTCGACCAGTGGAACCGGCGCGACCAGCCGGTCCCCCCGTCGTCGGCACGGCCGGCCCACGCCGCCTTGCAGCCAGCCTCTACTTGACCCAAACGGCGTCCCTCGACCTGCTGGTCGTCGGCAGCGGCGTGGCCGGCCTGTCGGCCGCGGCGTGCGCGGCCGAGAGCGAGCCCGGCCTTCGCATCGGGATTCTGTCCAAAGGGGAGCTGTCCGACTCGGCCACCCAGTGGGCCCAAGGTGGGGTGGCGGCCGTTCTGCATCACACTGAGGCGGATGTTCAACACCCCGGCGATTCGATCGCCCTGCATGTGGCCGACACGTTGAAGGCCGGCGCCGGGCTTTGCGACCGGGCCGCGGTCGAGGTGCTCGTGTCGGAAGGCCCGGCCCGGGTAAGGGAGCTCGCCGCTCTCGGGGCCGTGTTCGACAGCGTCGAGGGCGGCAGGTGGGAGCTGGCCCGGGAAGGTGGCCATTCGACGGCGCGGGTCGTGCACGCAGGCGGGGCGGCGACAGGCGCGGAGGTCGAGCGGACGCTGGTCGAAGCGGCCCGCGGCACCGCGACACAGATCTGGGAAGGCTGGTTCGCTCAGGACCTGATCGTGGAGGGCGGGCGCTGCCGGGGGCTCACGGCCGCTGACGCCGGCGGTCAAGTCGTCGAGTTGCGCGCTGCTCACACCCTGCTGGCGACGGGCGGGGCGGGGCAGCTCTACTCAGTCACGACCAACCCGGTGCAATCGACGGGCGACGGGCTGGCGATGGCGCTGCGAGCAGGAGTGGCCGTGGCGGACGTCGAGTTCGTGCAGTTCCACCCCACCGCTTTGCACGGCCCGACGAGCGGACCCCGGCCCTTGTTGAGCGAAGCGCTACGCGGTGACGGTGCCTTGCTCCGAGACCAGGATGGCCGGCGTTTCGTGGACGAGATGCTTCCCCGAGACGTCGTGGCCGCGGCCGTGGCTGCCCGGATCAGGGCATCCGGAGTCGATCACGTGTGGCTCGACCTCGGCGCCGTGCACGACTTCGAAGCACGATTCCCGACGCTGGCGGCATCGGTGCGAGCTCTCGGCCTCGACCCGGCCCGCGACTGGCTGCCTGTGGCCCCCGCCGCCCACTACATCTGCGGTGGGGTCCTGACCGACCTGGACGGCGCCACGGCGCTGCCGGGATTGTGGGCCGCGGGCGAAGTGGCGTGCACCGGGGTGCACGGCGCCAACCGGCTGGCGTCGAACTCGCTCCTGGAAGGGATGGTCTTCGGGGCCAGGGTCGTGGAGGCGGTCTTGTCGGACAAAGAAGGGCCCGACGCGACCGGCGCCCTCCGGCCCGTTCTTCACCCAGGCGCCTCGGCGCCCGGCGAGATAACGACGGTCCCCCTGGCCCGTGACCGCCGGTCACGCCCCGATGGCAGCGTCACCGCCACGTCCGATCCTCCGGGGGGTCGCGAAGCCCTGCAGAGGGCCATGACCGACGGAGCGGGAGTGGTTCGCACGGCCGAGTCTCTCGACGGGGTGCGCTCGATGCAGGAACGGATTGCGGCTGACGGTGTTCCACCCGGAGAGCTGTCAAATCTGATCACCGTCGGCGGCGCTCTGGTCGCGGCCGCGAGCGCCCGGGAGGAAAGCAGGGGAGGTCACCGGCGAGCGGATTTCCCTGAGACGGTCGAGGCCTTTTCATCTAGGTTCGTGCAATGACGGCGACGTGGTTGGACCCACCCATCGGCGCCGTGCGCGACGTCGTGGCCCGGGCTCTGGCCGAAGACCTGGGCGTGTTCGGCGACGTGACCGCCGGCTTGGTCCCGGCCGGGGCTACCGTCGCCGCCTCGATCGTGGCCCGCGAGTTGGGCGTCCTCGCCGGCCAGCTGGCGGCAACCGAGACCTTCGCAGCAGTCGACCCGACCGTAACGGTCCAGTGGGAGGTCGCCGAAGGCGACCGGTTGCACGCCGGGCTGGTCGTGGCCCGAGTGGCCGGTCCGCTGGCGTCGGTTCTGACCGCCGAGCGCACCGTTCTCAACTTGCTGGGTCACCTGTCGGGGGTGGCCAGCTTGACCCGCAAGTTCGTCGACGCGGCCGGGAGCGGGGCGCGTATCCGTGACACCCGCAAGACCACGCCGGGTTTGCGGGCGCTCGAGAAGGCCGCCGTGCGGGCGGGCGGTGGCACCAACCACCGCGGTTCCCTCTCCGACGGAATCCTGGTCAAGGACAACCACCTGGCCGGACTCAGCATCGAGGACGCGATCAAAGCCGCGCACGACCGCTGGCCCGGCGTGCCCTGCCAGGTGGAATGTGACTCTCTAGCTCAGGTCGAGGTCTGTCTCGCCGCCGGAGCGGACCTGGTCCTCTTGGACAACATGGATCCCAAACAAGTGGCTGAGGCGGTCGCGGTGGTGGCGCGGCGCATTCCAGTGGAGGTGTCCGGCCGGGTGACGCTCGCAGATGTGGCTAGGTACGCTCAGGCCGGCGCCGACCTGATCTCGGTCGGCGCCTTGACCCACTCGGCTCCGGTGCTGGACATCGGCTTGGATTTGGAGTCCTGATCCGTGCTGGTCGCGATTGATGTCGGTAACACTCAGACCGTCATCGGCCTGTTCGGGCCGGGGGACGGGCCTGGTGGCAGCAGCGCCGAGCTCCTTTATCACTGGAGGGTCGCCACTGTCGCGTCGCGAACCGCGGACGAGGTGGCGCTGCTCCTAGACCAGCTGTTCCAGCTGCAGGGCCTTGATCCGGAGGAGTCGATCAGCGGGATCGCGGTGGCATCCGTGGTGCCCCGACAGCGGACGGCTCTGCGGGAAATGACCCAGAAGTGGTTCAAAGTCGACACCGTCATCGTCGAACCTGGTGTCCGAACCGGAATGCCGATCCATTACGACAATCCGAAAGAGGTGGGAGCCGACCGCATCGCCGATGCGGTTGCGGCCTACGAGCGCTACGGCGGACCGACCATCGTCATCGACTTCGGCACGGCCACCACCTTCGAAGTCGTGTCGGAACGGGGCGAGTACCTCGGCGGCGTGATCATTCCGGGCATCGAGATTTCCCTCGAAGCGCTTTTCAGCCGAGCCGCCCTCCTGCCTCGGGTCGAGCTGGTGGAGCCCCGCGCCGTCCTGGCCAAGAACACGGTCGAGTCGATCCAGTCCGGCATCATTTACGGATTCGCGGCGCAGGTCGACGGTCTCTGCCGCCGGCTCGAGGACGAGGTGGGACCGTGCACGGTGGTCGCGACCGGGGGCCTGGCCGGGCTGATCGGCCCGCACTCGAGGGCCATCGAACATCAAGAGCCGTGGCTGACGCTCGAAGGTCTGCGCATCATCTTCGGCCGCAACGAGAAGGAGCCCAGGTAGTGGCTCGTGGCTGAGGTGCCGTACCGCTTTGACTGGGACGCATCCGCGGCCGAGTTGGCATCACGGTTCGCGTCGGTCGAAGCGGGGGGAGAGACTGGCGTCGTTGTGTCGGTGGCCGGGCGGCTGATGCTGCGGCGGACGATGGGCAAGCTCGCATTCGGGACCTTGCACGACTCGTCGGGATCGGTCCAGCTCTTCGCCGGGATCAAGTGGACTGATGACTTCGCCGGGTTCGTTCATCTTTCGCTGGGCGACTGGATAGGCGCGGTCGGCGAGATCGTTCGCACCAAGACCGGCGAGCTGTCCGTGAAGGTGACCTCGTGGGTGCTGCTGGCCGAAGCCCGACGCAGCTTCGGGGACAAGCACCACGGAATATCGGACGTCGACACCCGATACCGGCAGCGATACGCAGACCTGTGGGCCAACGAGTCCTCCCGCGACACCTTGCTGTTGCGCAGCAAGGTGGTCTCCTTTGTCCGGCGCTGGTTGGAGGATCGGGGCTTCGTGGAGGTCGAGACCCCGGTTTTTCACCCGATACCCGGCGGCGCCCTGGCCAAGCCGTTCGTGACCCACCACAACTCGCTCGGGACCGACCTGTACCTCCGTATCGCGCCCGAGCTCTACCTCAAGAGGCTGGTCGTCGGGGGCTTCGAAAAGGTCTTCGAGATGGCGCGCGTGTTCCGCAACGAGGGCCTGTCTACGCGGCACAATCCGGAGTTCACGATGTTGGAGCTGTACCAGGCTTACGCCGACTACGGCGACATGATGTCGTTGGTCGAAGATCTGGTGTCTGGTGCCGCGTCGGAGGTCCTGGGCGGCACGTCGCTGACATACGGAGGTCGGGCGCTGTCTCTGGCCGTGCCGTGGGAGAGGGCCACGATGTCCTCGCTCATCGGTATCCACGCCGGGGTGGACGTCGACGTCGATACGCCCGTGGCCGAGTTGCGCCAGGTGGCATCCGACGTGGCCGGCATCGAGGTCTCCGAGTCGTGGGGCCCCGGCAAGCTCGTGCTCGAGATCTACGAGAAGACGACCGAAGCCCAGCTGTGGGGACCGGTGTTCGTCATGGACTACCCCAAGGAAGTTTCGCCGCTGTCGCGGGACCATCGCAGCCGCCCCGGTCTGGTCGAGCGCTTCGAGGGGATCGTGGCCGGGCGGGAGCTGTGCAACGCGTTCAGCGAGCTGGTCGATCCCGACGAACAGCGCGACCGCTTCGTCGACCAGGCCAAAGCCCACGCAGCCGGCGACGAGGAGGCGATGGTGCTGGACGAGGACTACCTGCGCGCCCTCGAATACGGGCTGCCACCCACCGGCGGTATGGGTCTCGGCATCGACCGCCTGGTGATGCTGCTCGCCGACGTCGACGCCATCCGCGACGTCATCGCCTTTCCCACCCTGAGACCCGAGCAGACCTGAGCGGTCGCGGATCGGCGGATCGCCGGACTGGCGGAGGGCGTCAGCCCGATCCAGCGCCCCACCGGCGACGAGGCAACCGCATCTTGGCCCCTGCCATTCAAAGAACCCGGCCCGGGCCTGACCAAACGACCCCGGGCCCGCCGATTCTCGAGGTTGATGTGTCGTGCCGTCCGTGTCCGATTCTGCTTTCTGTGCGCGAAAAATGTCGCTGGGCGACGAAAATCGCGCGCAACAACACGAATCGAACACGGCCACCGCCGTCCCGCCCGGCGCCGCCGCCAGCCCGGCGGCGCCGCCCTTACGGCACCTCGAGCTCGTCGATCAGGCGGTGACCCATCTTGCCGAGCACGTCGAGCCGGGTGAGACGGATCTGTGAGCCGGACCCGGACCCGGCGCCGTGGCCATCGCCAGGGGATCCCCACCGGATCGGGTCCAGGGCGGCATTGGCCCGATCGGCCCAACGACGGGCTTCGACGATGGAGGCGGCGATGGCGGGTGTGGACAGCACCAGATCACGGGCCTTGTCTCGCGCCGGCGGGTCGAGCGGGCATGAGAGGAGTGCCCGCAAGTCGTCTCCGACCCCGTCCAGCGCCAGCGCCCGCAGCACCGGCAGGGTGTAGGTACCTTCGACCATGTCGTGCCCAGCCGGCTTGCCGAGGTGGCCGTCGGTACTGGTCAGGTCTCGGATGTCGTCCCAGATCTGAAATGCCATTCCGAGGTGGTGACCGTAGGTGGTCAGCGCCTCGACCCACGGTCGGGGGGCGCCGGCGGTCAACGCACCTATCCGCGCCGACGTGGCCATGAGGGACGCCGTCTTGCCTCCGATAGACGTCAAATACGCATCTTCGGGGCGGTTGGGGTCGAACGCGTAGCGCAGCTGGCCCACCTCCCCTTCGCACAGCTGGCCGATGGTGCGGGCCAGCAGGGCGGCCACCTCGGTGCCTAGGGATGCGGCAATTTCGGACGCTTTGGCCAGCAGAAAGTCGCCTGCGAGGATGGCCACCAGGTTGCCCCAGCGGGCGTTGACGCTTTCTACGCCTCGGCGGTGCTCGGCGTCGTCCATGACGTCGTCGTGGTACAGGGACCCTAAATGCACCAATTCAACAGCTACGCCGCCTTGGATGACGTCCTCGCTCACCAGGTTGACATCGGGGTCATCGACCCGGGAGGCCTGGGCCGAGGCTACAACCAGCGCCGGGCGAAGCCGCTTGCCTCCCGCACCGACGAGATGGCCTGCGACTTCGGTCAGAAATGGATCCTGGGCCGCGGTGGCTTCGGCCAGGGCCTGTTCGACCCGGCAGAGGGCTTCCTCCAGACCAGGAAGATGCAGAGCCTCGACGACGTTCACTCCGGAACGAGAGTACGCGACCCCCGCACTAAGTAGGAAGCCGGCACGTGCCGATGCCTTCAGAGTGCATGCGCCCCCGCCCGTGCGGACGAACAACCCGCTACCGGGGTAAACTGACGACCGGAGGAAGAGCATGTTCGAACGTTTCACTGATCGAGCCCGAAGAGTCCTGGTCTTGGCCCAGGAAGAAGCGCGACTGCTCAACCACAATTTCATTGGTACTGAGCACATCCTGCTGGGACTCATCCACGAGGGAGAGGGCGTGGCCGCCAAGGCTCTGGAGTCTCTGGGAATCAGCCTCGAGGCCGTGCGCGAGAAGGTAGAGGAGACGATCGGGCCGGCTGGGTCGTCCACGACGGGTTCCCCTCCCTTCACGCCACGAGCCAAGAAGGTCCTGGAGCTGTCATTGCGCGAGGCCCTGCAGCTCGGCCACAACTACATTGGTACCGAGCACATGCTCCTCGGCCTGGTCCGCGAGGGCGAGGGCGTGGCCGTCCAAGTGCTGGTCAGTCTCGGCGCCGACCTCTCTCGGGTTCGCCAGCAAGTGATACAGCTGCTGTCGGGCTACCAATCGCCCGGTGGCAAAGAGGCTCCGGCCGGGGTAGGGCCTTCCACCGGCCAGGAGACCCCGAGCGGCTCGCCGGTTCTCGACCAGTTCGGGCGCAACCTCACTCAGCTCGCTCGTGAGCGCAAGCTCGACCCGGTGATCGGCCGAGAGCGCGAGATCGAGCGCGTCATGCAGGTTCTGTCCCGGCGCACGAAAAACAATCCGGTGCTCATCGGCGAACCGGGGGTCGGCAAGACCGCCATCGTGGAGGGCCTGTCCCAAAAGATCGTGGCCGGCGACGTCCCGGAGACGATCAAGGGAAAGCAGCTGTACACGCTTGATCTCGGCGCCTTGGTGGCCGGGTCTCGTTACCGTGGCGATTTCGAGGAGCGCCTGAAGAAGGTGCTCAAGGAAATCCGCACGCGCGGCGACATCATCCTTTTCATCGATGAGCTGCACACCCTCGTGGGTGCCGGAGCGGCCGAGGGCGCCATCGACGCGGCGTCGATCCTCAAGCCCATGCTGGCCCGCGGCGAGCTGCAGACCATCGGCGCCACCACCCTCGACGAGTACCGCAAGCATTTGGAGAAGGACGCCGCCCTGGAGCGCCGCTTCCAGCCGATCAAGGTGGAGCAGCCCTCGCTGGCCCACACCATCGAAATCCTCAAGGGCCTTCGGGATCGATACGAGGCCCACCACGGGGTCACGATCACCGATCAAGCTGTGGTGGCGGCCGCCAATCTGGCCGACCGGTACATCGCGGACCGGTACCTTCCGGACAAGGCCATCGACCTGATCGACGAGGCCGGCAGCCGTCTGCGCATCCGGCGCATGGCTACCCCCGCGGACTACAAAGCGATCGAGGACGACATCGTCAAGGTCCGCCGGGACAAGGAAGTGGCGATAGAAAAGCAGAACTTCGAGCAAGCCAAGACGCTCCGAGAGAAGGAAGAAGAGCTCCTTCAGCGCAAAGCGGCCAAGGAGCAGGAGTGGCGAGCTGAGGGCGTCGATCTGTTCGATGTCGTCGACGAAGAGGTCATTGCCGAGGTCCTGGCCAACTGGACGGGCATCCCCGTCTACAAGCTGACAGAAGAGGAGACGGCCAAGCTTCTCCGCATGGAGGACGAGCTGCACAAGCGAGTCATCGGCCAGGAGGACGCCATCAAAGCCGTCTCGCAGGCCATACGCCGGACCAGGGCTGGCCTCAAGGACCCGAAGCGGCCCAGCGGTTCGTTCATATTCCTGGGCCCCTCGGGCGTCGGCAAGACCGAGACGGCCAAGACCCTGGCCGAGTTCCTGTTCGGGGACGAAGACGCGCTGATCCAGCTCGACATGTCTGAGTACATGGAAAAGCACACAGTCAGCCGTCTCGTCGGCTCGCCTCCTGGCTACGTCGGCTACGAAGAAGGCGGCCAGCTCACCGAATCGGTTCGTCGCAAGCCGTTCTCCGTCGTGCTGTTCGACGAGATCGAGAAGGCCCACCCCGACGTGTTCAACGCCCTGCTGCAGATCCTCGAGGATGGCCGGCTCACCGACTCGCAGGGCCGCACTGTCGACTTCAAGAACACGGTCATCATCATGACGTCCAACTTGGGTACGGCCGACTTGCGGAAGACTTCTGTCGGCTTCGCCAAGACCGACGAGGCAGTCACTTACGAGAGGATGAAGCAGAAGGTCCACGACGCGCTCAAGGCCCACTTCCGGCCTGAGTTCCTCAACCGGATCGACGACGTCATCGTCTTCCACGAGCTGACCAAGAACGAGGTCACCGAGATCATCGACCTCATGGTCAAGCGACTTCGGGACCAGCTCGAAGCTCAGGGCTTGGGATTGGAAATCACCCAGACGGCCAAGTACCACGTGGTCGAGAAGGGTTATGACTCGACCCTCGGGGCGCGGCCTTTGCGTCGGGCACTCCAGCGCATGGTCGAGGATCCGCTCTCGGAGAAGATTCTCTGGAAGGAGTTCCGGGCCGGCGAGACGATAATCGTCGACGTCGAGCAGGACCCCGAGTTGGGCGAACCGGTGATCGTGTTCAGGTCCGTCGAAGGCCTCGAGCCACCACCGGTCGAGATGGCCGGCGCAGGCAGCGGAGAGTAACGGGTTTTCCCGAGGTCAAGCTCCATTGATCTCGGGCTTTAAGCGCCGAGCTGCAGCCGTCTCGGCGCTGCTGCTGCTGGTCGCGACCGCCAGCGGCTGTCGAGTCAACAGCGTGGTCACCATCGACGCCGGATCCGGAGGGCAAGGAAGGGTCGGCGTGACCCTGACTATGGATCAGGCGGCGGTGCAGGCCATCGGCGGCCGAACGGCGCTGACGGCCCAGCTGAGCGACGCCGACCTCCTAGCCGCGGGATGGAGCGTGACGGGCCCCACGACCGCTCCTGGTTCGACGGTTGTCATTACAGCCTCCCATCCCTATACGACCGTCACCGAAGCCAGCCAGCTCGTGGCCGACCTGGCCGGGAGCGGCCCCGCGTCCAGCCGACCGTTTCGCGTCGCCCTGGTCCACCGCAGCGACTTCTGGCACGTCTACACCGATCTGTCCGGCAGCGCCGACCTGACCTGCGGGCTCGGTTGTTTCGGCGACTCTGGCCTCGAGTCGTCTCTTGGGAGTTCGACCGGCATAGATCCCGCTCCCCTGGTCGCACAGGCTGATCAGACTCCAGCTCAGATCTTCGGTTTCGCGCTCGACGCCCGCCTCCCCGGGTCCATCCAGCACTCAAACGCCTCGTCGGACGAGGGCGGCTTGCTCCGGTGGACCCCGCAAATCGGACACGACGTGGTGATCTCCGCCACCACCGAGGACTGGAATTGGGGTGATTTGGCGCCGATCATCGCCGGCATAGGTCTCATTGTGGTCGCCTTCCTCGTTGCTGCCCTCGTGCTTTGGAGATCCAAGCGCCGGAAGCGCAAAGGCCGTGACGACGCAGCCAAGTCGGGCCGCCCCTCGAGCAAGCGCGGCGCCCACGCCAAGCGCCGACGCGGCGTCATCAAGTCCGTCACAGCCCCCTCGTAGGGTGTAGGTCATGGTGCGCCTGCGGACGATCCATCGTTGCACGGAATGCGGGGCCGGCTCACCCCGATGGGCCGGCCGCTGTCCGGGCTGCGGCGAGTGGAACACTCTCATCGAGGAAGTCGAGCAGGTCGGCGGAGCGGCCCAGACGCGGTCTGCTGCGGGTGGCCCGCCGGGGCGTGCCGCCACTGCGCTCCTGCTGACCGACGTTGGGGCCGACGGTACCGAGCAAGTCTCGACAGGCGTGTCCGAGCTGGACCGGGTCCTCGGTGGGGGCATGGTCCCTGGCTCGGTGACCCTCATCGGCGGGGAGCCCGGGATCGGTAAGTCGACCCTGCTCCTGCAGGCCGCGGCGGCGATGGCTCGCAACGGGGCCAGGTGCCTTTTGATCTCGGCCGAGGAGTCGCCGGCGCAAGTGAGGCTCAGGGCCGAGCGCATGGACGCCCTGGTCCCAGGGCTGTGGCTCATCGGCGAGAGCTCGATGCCGGCCATCCTTGCTGCCGTGCGCGACGTCCACCCCGACGTGGTCGTGGTCGATTCCATCCAGACGGTGTGGGATCCGGAGCTGGAATCGCCGCCCGGCTCAGTGGCTCAGGTCAAAGGCTGCGCTCACCAGTTGGTCACTGCGGCCAAGGCAGGCGGCCCGGCCGTGGTCATGGTCGGCCACGTGACCAAGGAAGGCGCGCTGGCCGGTCCTCGCGTCCTCGAGCACGTGGTCGACACGGTCCTTTCCTTCGAGGGCGACCGCCACCACGCCATCCGCCTTCTGCGCGCCGTGAAGCACCGCTTCGGTCCGACCGGCGAACTCGGCTTGTTCGAAATGACGGGCACCGGATTGCAAGCCGTCGCCGACCCGAGCGGCCTGTTCCTTGCCGACAGGAGATCGGGCAACTCGGGCTCGGTCGTTTTCCCGTCGATGGAAGGGCAGCGGCCCCTGCTCGTCGAGATCCAAGCCCTGGTCGTACCGACGCCGATGGTGAGCCCGCGCCGGTCGGTATCGGGCTTCGACTCCGGCCGGTTGTCGCTCCTACTGGCGGTGCTCGACCGCAGGGTCGGGCTGTCGTTGGTCAGCCACGAGGTCTACGTCTCGGTCGCCGGCGGGGTGAAGATCGGTGATCCCGGTGCCGACCTGGCCGTGTGCCTGGCCTTGGCGTCGGCAGCCACCAGACGCCCGGTGGACGACGACATGGTCGTCCTCGGCGAGGTGGGCCTCGGGGGCGAGGTCCGCCAGGTGACCCAGACGTCTCGACGGCTGGCCGAGGCTGCCCGTCTCGGCTTCAGGCGGGCCCTGGTGCCGGCTCGGGCGCCCGGCCACGCCGAGCTATCCGTCCGACACGTGGAGTCGCTCTTCGACGCTTTGGAGCGCGACCTAGGCCCGGCCTCGGCGCCGCCAAAGTTGCGGCTGGTGGGCGGGCCGGCGACGTCGACGGGCAACGAAGCCGGGTGACGCCGGCTCATCTGGACTACGGGGCCACGATCAGTGGCCGCGGTGGTCTCCAGTAGAGTCGACGCGGTGGAACGCCGTCGGGCCGCCATGATCGAAGCGCTTGGCGCCATCGCTCCTGGCCGGCCCCTCCGTGACGGCCTCGACCGTATCCTGCAGGCCAACAAGGGCGCCCTCATCCTGGTCGGTGACGGCCCCGAAGTCCTGTCGATCTGCTCCGGCGGGTTCTTGCTGGACGCCGAATTCAGCCCCCAGCGAATGGCCGAGCTGGCGAAGATGGACGGCGCCATCATCCTGGCTTCCGATGCCAGCCGCATCGCCCGGGCCAACGTGCATCTCGTGCCCAGCCCCAACGTCGCGACTTCCGAGACGGGAACCCGACACCGCACCGCCGAGCGGGTGGCTCGTTCGATCGACGTTCCAGTCATCGCCGTCTCCGAGGACCTGGCCGTCATCACGATGTACCGCGGCGACGCCAAGCACGCCCTCGACTCGGTCGCCCGCCTCCTAGGCCGAGGCAACCAGGCCCTCCAGACGCTCGAGAGGTACCGGGTCCGGCTCGACAGCGTCACCAACAATCTCTCCGCTCTCGAAGTGGAGGATTTGGTGACCGTCCGGGACGTCGTCACCGTGTTGCAGCGGGCCGAGATGGTGCGCCGCATAGCCGAAGAGATCGAGGGCTATGTGGTGGAGTTGGGCACCGACGGGCGCCTGGTGCTTTTGCAGTTGGAGGAGCTCATGGCCGGCGTCGAGGACGAGAGACGCCACGTCGTGCGTGACTACCTGCCCGAGGACGATCAGGCCAGAGCCGACGACGTCGTGGCCTCGCTCGGGTCTCTGGCCACTGACAGGCTGCTCGCACCGCAAGTGGTCGCCGGCATCCTGGGCGCCGGCGAGGGAGGCGACTTGGAGTCGGGCCTCCAGCCCCGGGGTTACCGGCTTCTGGCCCGCATACCGCGGCTTGCGGAAAGCACGATCACAGCTATCGTCGTCCGCTACGGCAGCCTCCAGAAAGTGATGCGGGCCGAAGCCGGCGACCTGGAGGCCATCCAAGGGGTCGATGCGGGTGGGGCGCGAACGGTCAAGGACGGCCTGGCCCGGCTCGCCGAGTCCAGCATCCTCGACCGATACAGCTGACCGGCCACGCCCACCGGCTCCGCAGCGAGGCCCCACGCGCCATAAAACCGCTTTCGGGCCGAGGCGGAGGGTTGCTAGACCCGTGTCCGTGGAATCTGTCCGGTGGCTGCAGAGCCCCTCACCCGAAGATGTGGTCACCGTGGCCGCGATGGTCAGCGACTTCTGGCGGGAAGTCCTTCCCGGTGAACCGGATCTGCCCGCCGGGGAGCTGGCTGCCCTGAGCCGAACGGCTGATCACCGCAGGGTGCTGGTTGCCGTGCTGGACAAGGGCGACGAGCCAGTCGGGGCCGCCCGGCTCGTTCTCAACGACGTCCAAGGGTGCACCGACGAAGCCTTCATCCACTTCCTGGTGGTGGGGGCGGAACACCGCAGCCGAGGTATCGGCCGCGCCCTCCTGGACGCGGTGGTGGAGCGGGCCCGGAATGACGGCAGGACCAAGCTGAAGTTCGACGTGGCTACCTCCCACCGGGCCGGGATGGCGTTCGCCGAGGCGACCGGGGCCAGGCAGGGACTGCTGGCTGAGCAGAATCGGGTGCGGACCGACCAACTGGACCGGGCCCTGCTGGAGGCCTGGGTGAAGGCTGCCGACGAGAGGGCCTCAGGCTATTCGCTGCTGTGTTTCGACGACGTGTGCCCCGACGACTGGTTGGATCAACTGACCTTGGTGACCGGGGTCATGAACACCGCGCCGCGCAGCGATGAAGACCAAGACGTCACGTGGACGGCCGAGCAGCTCCGAGCCAATCAGGAGGCGCACCTGCGCCGGGGCGGCTGGAACTGGACGGTCTGCGCCCGCCATGACGCGACGGGGGAGCTCGTCGGTTACACCGAACTAGGAGGCTTTGTGTATCGACCGTGGCTAGCCCAGCAGGGCGACACCGGCGTCGAGCCGTCGCATCGCAACCGGGGTCTCGGACGATGGATCAAAGCGGCCAACGCCCTTCGTTTGCTGAGGGAACGCCCGGAGATGTCCGTGGTCGAAACGTGGAACGCCGGCGTCAACGCTCCGATGCTCTCCATCAACCACGCCATGGGATTCGGTCAGGTGGCCCGGTGGCAGGAGTGGGTGCTGTCGCTCTAGTCAACCGTCGAGGGCGCTACGCAGCTCGTTCCTGCGGCGCCGTTCAACGGGCTCTCTGAGCCAGGCGATCGCGCTCGAGGATCCGGTACTTGCGATCGAGCTGCTCGATCCAGCCGAGGCGGATGAAGGCGGCGATCGCTTTGTTGACCCGCTCTCGCGAGGCGCCGACCAGGCCGGCCAGCTCTTCCTGGGTTATCGGAAGCTGAAACTCGGACTGGTCGCCGGCCAGCTCGAGGAGTCGTTTGGCCGTGCGTCCGGTCACGTCCAGCAGCACCGCGTCCGCCAGGGCTGAGTCGGTGGCGCGGATCCTCTCGGCGAGGAGGGCGACGACGTTCCACAACAGCTGCGGTTCCTCGTCGAGGGCGGCCCTGACGACGAAGAACGGGATCCCGAGGACCACGGAGCGTTCGAGGGCGCGGGCCGACGCCGAGCGATTGCCGTCATCGAACAGCGGCATCTCGCCGAACGCGTCCCCCGTCTCCATCAAGGTCACCAGCGACTCTCGCCCGTCGAGCGAGCGGCGCCCGATGGCGATCCGTCCGCTGCGAACCACGAACATCTCGTCGGCCTCGTCGTCCTCTTCGAAGATCACGAAGTTCCGTTCACACTCGAGGGGCCGAGCCGCTTCGACGATTCTTCGCAGAACGGTCTGGTCGAAAGATGAGAACAGCTCCGAGTGGCTTAGAAGGTCGAAGTCGTCCATGTCGTTGCGCAGGTTAATGTCCCCGGCCGCCGGGGCGCCTAGGACGCCTTTGGGCCTCGGGGTCTCGCTGACAACCTCGACCGGGGGGCTGGTATCCTGGAGGTGGCCCCCACGCAAGATTCCGCTCTGGAGCAACATGACATTCGATGTTGGAGACAAGGTTGTCTACCCCCACCATGGCGCGGCCATAGTCGAGCGGCGTGAGGTGAAGGAGGCCTTCGGCGAGAAGAAGGAGTACCTCGTTCTGCGCCTGGCTTACGGGGACCTGACGCTCATGGTGCCGTCGGACAACACCGAAGAGGTGGGTCTCCGCGAAGTGATCAACGATGAGGAAGTCGAGGAGGTGTTCGCAGTTCTCCGCAAGAAGGACGTGCGCATGCCGACCAACTGGTCCCGTCGCTACAAGAACCACTTCGAGAAGCTGAAGTCGGGAGACATTTACCAGGTGGCAGAAGTCGTGCGCAACTTGTCGAACCGCGACAAGGACAAGGGTCTTTCCGCGGGGGAGAAGCGGATGCTCAACCGGGCCCGCCAGATCCTGGTGTCCGAGTTGACTTTCGCCATCGGCGTCAATGAGGCCGAGGCCGAGAAGACCCTCGACGAAGCGCTGCGCTGAACGCAGAGCGCACAACCCTCAGCGCCACCAAAGCCCGGCGCTGAGGCCCACCACATGGGCCCGCCCGGTTTGTTACGCTCCGCGCGCCGTGAGTACATGGGCTGTTGTCGTCGCCGCCGGCTCTGGTTCGCGCTTCGGCGCCGCGAAGCAGTTCGTCGACCTGGCCGGTCGGCCCGTGCTCGAGTGGTCGCTCGAATCGGCGCGGCGGGCGTGCGGCGGGACCGTGCTCGTGCTACCGCCTGGGCACGTCCTTGATGCCACTTCGACATGGGATGCCGACGTCGCGGTGCCGGGCGGGGCGAGCCGGTCCGCGTCCGTGCGCGCCGGCCTGTCCGCCGTCCCCGACGACGCTGACATCATCGCCGTCCACGATTCGGCTCGGCCCCTGGCCCGGTTGGAACTGTGGCGGGCCGTCATCGACGCAGTGGCCGGAGGAGCCGACGCCGCCATTCCGGCCACCCCGGTTACCGACACCGTAAAGGAGGTCGGCCCCGGAGGCCACCTGGTCACCCTCGACCGGTCTCGTCTCGTCGCCGTACAGACTCCCCAAGCATTCAGGGCCGAGGTATTGAGACGGGTGCACCTGGCGGCCACGGATGCTACCGACGACGCCGCGCTGGTCGAAGCGATCGGTGGGCGGGTCGTCGTGGTGGATGGACCACCCGACAATATGAAAGTGACGTCCGCCACGGACCTGATCGTGGCGGCTGCCCTTATGGGAGCGCGGCGATGAACCCTCGGGTGGGACTCGGTTTCGACATCCATCCCTTTAGCGAAGATGCCCAACGTGGCCTCGTGCTCGGTGGCATCAAGTTGGAGGGGCCGGGTCTGGCTGGCCATAGCGACGCCGATGCCGTAGCCCACGCCGTCGCCGATGCCCTTCTCGGGGCAGCCGGGATGGGGGATATCGGTAGCCACTTCCCCGACACCGACCCGGCCTATGCCGGGGTGGACAGCATGGAGCTGCTCGGTCGCGTCGTGCTGTCGGTGTCGACCCGCTACGAGATCGGCAACGTCGACGTCACCGTGGTGATCGAAGCTCCGAAGCTGGCTCCGCACCGCCAGGCCATGCAGGATCGATTGAGCGACGTGGTCGGCGCCCCGGTCAGCGTGAAGGCCAAGAGGGCGGAGTCGCTGGGCGCGCTCGGGCGTCGAGAGGGCGTCGCCTGTTTTGCGGTGGCGCTGATCGTGCCCCGCTGAGTCCTGGCCACCATGAAACCGCGCCCCCCTCGTCGCTCCGGCCCCACTCCCAGGCCGCGGAGGTCGGCGGCTTCTCGATCCTCGCCGGTCGACGGGCTCGGGGGGGAGCAGGTCGAGGGGCGACAGGCCGTCCGCGAACTTTTGCGGGCTCGGCGTCGCAAGGTTCACCAGGTTCTTGTCGCCGACGGGGTTGACGAGGCGGGCGCCCTCGGGGAGATCATCGACCTGGCCACCGAAGCCCGGGTACTGGTGCGCAAGGTAGGGAGGGATCAGCTCGCCGCCGCGGCCCTCACCGACTCGCCGCAGGGGGTCCTCGCCCGAGCCGACCCGATATCCGACACGGATCTGTACGCGCTGGCCACGAGATCTCTCGATAACCGGCCACCCTTCCTCCTGGTCCTGGACGGCGTCACCGACCCCCACAACCTCGGCGCTGTCATGCGCAGTGGCCTCTGTGCCGGTGTCACAGGGGTCGTGGTGGGACGCCACCGAGCCGCCCGCCTCACCCCGAGCGCGGTGAAGGCGGCCGCTGGCGCGGTCGAGCACCTGCCGATCGCGACGGTGCCAGGCATCCCCGCCGCCCTGGCCACACTGGCGGAGGCGGGCATATGGACGGTGGCGCTCGCCAGCGGAGCGCCGACAGATCTGTGGGACTTGCGGGTGGCCACCGAGCCGGTCGCCCTCGTCCTCGGAGCCGAAGGCCGCGGCTTGTCCAGGCTGGTGCGCCAGCGGTGCGACGTCGCCGTGGCGATCCCACTCCTTGGCCCACTGGACTCGCTCAACGTCTCGGCGGCCGCGGCGCTGGCCTGCTTCGAAGTGGCGCGGCGCCGGGAGTCAGCCAGCCGACCCTAGCCCCTGGGGTTAACGGACTAGCTATTACGAACTATATTCCCTTCACGGCGAAAGACCGCAATTGGGCCTTCGCCGAACTTCGCCCCGCCCGGATTCGCACCAATAGGTGGCATTTTTCCTGGTCAGGCGTATTTTTTGAAGGATGATTCGGTGAATGACCGTTGACAGGGTGGCGGGATTAGCTAAGAATGACTAGTCAGTACGAACTACTAATCGGATGTGCTTCCCGCACCGGTTTTCGCATCCAAGATGAGGTCCCCGTGTCGCTCCACACTTCGCTGGTTTCCCTGATAGAGCTCGATGACGAGGCGCTGGTGGCCCGATTCCAGGCCGGGGATCCGAGCGCCCTCGACTTGCTGCTTCAGCGCTATCGCCGGTTCGCCCGGGCCAAGGCCCGCACCTACTTCCTCATGGGCGCCGACGCCGACGACGTGGAGCAGGAAGGCCTGATCGGTCTGTACAAGGCCGCTAGAGACTTTCGGGCCGACCGGGAGTCGTCGTTTAGAGCGTTTGCCGACCTGTGCGTCACCCGTCAGATCATCAGCGCCATCAAGGCGGCGACGCGCTTCAAGCACCAGCCCCTCAACCGGTACGTCTCCATCTCCGGCGTGAGGGGATCCGACGACGAATCCGAAGGCGCCGTAGAGGAGCTCCTCGATGACCACCGGGCCATGGATCCCGCCGACGTGGTGATATCGCAGCAACAGGTCACTGAAATGCGGCGGTCCATGTCGGAGGGCCTGTCGGGCTTGGAGGTCGAAGTCCTACGGTTGTACGTAGAGGGCAAGTCCTATCACGAGATAGGAACTCACTTGGGCCGGCACGCCAAGTCGATCGACAACGCCCTGCAGCGCATCAAGCGCAAGCTGGATCACCACCAGCAGGACGACTTCAGCGACGACGAGCCGCTCGTGGCCTGACGCGTCGACCGCAGGGCCACGTAGCATCTGGTCCGTGAGAGACGCGTGAGCGAGACAGAAAATCCCTCGTCGGACGCGGTTCGCCAGCTCCGCTTCGAGCGGCCGCCGGGGGCGACGAGCATCCTGTTGGTCCGTCACGGAGAGACGGTTCCGGCCCGAGAGGATGCGCCGTTTCGGCTGGTCGGCGGCCAAGGCGACCCGGAGCTCGACCCACGAGGTCGCGCCCAGGCCGATCGGATAGCCGACCGTCTGGCTGCCTTCCGAAACGACGAGAAGATCGACGCCATCTACGTCACCAACTTGCGGCGGACCGCGGAGACGGCCGCCCCGCTCGTGCAGTGCCTCGGCATCGAGCCGGCGGTCGAATCCCGGCTGCGGGAGGTCTTCCTGGGCGAGTGGGAAGGCGGCCTTTACCGGATCCGGGTCCTGGAAAACGGCCCGATCGCCCAGCGCATGCTCGCCGAAGAGCGCTGGGAGGTCATTCCCGGCGCCGAGCCCGACGACGAGTTCGCCCGCCGGGTCAAGGACGGTATCGACGACATAGCCTCCCGCCACCCCGGCCAGACCGTGGCCGTGTTCACGCACGGGGGCGTGATCGGCCGGGCCCTGGCGCAGGCGAGCGGGTCGCGTCCTTTTGCCTTCTTAGGGGCGGACAACGGATCCATTTCGCACCTCGTGGTGGTCGGGGGCCGCTGGGTGGTTCGCAGCTACAACGACACCGCCCACCTCGAGGAGCGCTAGGGAACCCGTCCGCTCACGTATGCCTTGGTGCGGGGGTCCTTCGGGGAGTTGAGGACCTCGGATGCCGGGCCCGACTCGACCAGCTCGCCCACCCGGTCGTCGCCCATCAGGAAAACGGCGGCCTGATCGGAAACCCGCGCCGCTTGGAACATGTCGTGGGTGACGAGAACGATGGTGATGTGGGGCGCCAACTGCCCGATCAGGTCCTCGATCTTGCCGGTGGCTACGGGGTCGAGGGCCGAGCACGGCTCATCCATGAGGAGCAACTCCGGCTCTACGGCCAGGGCCCTGGCGATGCACAAGCGCTGCTGCTGGCCGCCCGACAGGCGCACGGCCGGCTGGTGCAGACGGTCCTTGACGATATCCCAGAGGGCGGCGTGGTGAAGCGCCGACTCGGCCGCCTCGCGCAGCAGCCGCTTGCTGCGCACGCCGTTGAGCCGCAGTCCCGACACCACGTTTTCGTAGATATTCATGGTGGGGAAGGGGTTCGGCCGCTGGAAGACCATGCCGATCCGGCTCCTGACCAGCTCCGGGCGTACTCCTGGGCCGTAGATGTCGAGGTCGCCCAAGCTGATTCGGCCACCCACCACCCCGCCCGTGTGGTCGTGCATCCGGTTGATGGCTCGCAGCAGGGCCGTCTTCCCGCACCCAGATGGCCCGACGAGGGTGGTCACCCGGTTGGCGGGGATCTTCAGACTGACCTTGCGGATGGCCACGTGGTCACCGAAGCGAACGCTGACGTCTTCGAGGGTCAGCGCTGAAACCCCGCTCGGCGCGGCAGTTGGGACCGCGGGGTCGGACGTGGCGGCGTTCGCGTGATCGGTCACGGGTTCCCCAGTCCTTCTAGCATCTCAGCGGGCATTCCGCGTGTAGCCCCAGGCGATCAGACGGGTGGCGACGCTGATGAGCAGGACCGCTACCAGCAGGACAAATGCGGTACCCCAAGCCGCCCGTTGCGCGTCCGCAAACGGCTGGGTGCCGTCGCTGAAGATGAGGAGCGTCATGACCGCGGTCGGTGCCGCCACCGTAAACAGGAGCGGGGCCGTCTCACCGAGGCCGCGCGCCAGGGCCAGAAGGTTGCCGGTCAACACGCCCGGCATGGCGCTTCGAAGCACGACCGAGCGAGCCACGCGCGAGCGCCGCGCCCCGAGCGCTACGCCCGCCTCCCAAAGATCGAGGGCGACGGTGCGGATGGCCTCCTCGTTGGCTCGGATCATTATTGGAACCATGAGCACCGCGATGGCGAAGCTGGCGGCCAGGTCGGAGAAGTGGTGCAGGGGACGCACCAGGAAGGCGTAGGCGAATATTCCGACGATTATCGACGGCACCCCGGTCATGACTTCGGCCGCGAAGCGTATGCCCGATGCCAACTTCCCGGCCTGCTCGTACAGGAAGAGAGCAGTAAGCAGTCCGACCGGAACCGCCATGGCCAGGGCGAGCCCGGCGATCTTGGCGCTGCCGGTGATCGCCGGCGCGATGCCGCCGCCCGGGATGCCGGAAGGTGTAGGGGCGTGCGTGAGAAAGCTCCAGGAGATGGCTCCTGCCCCGCGGACGATCGTGTAGTAGATCAGGGCCGCCAGTGGGGCAACCCCGACGATCACGGCGAGCCAGCACAGCAGGTGCATCAGGTTGCCGGTCAGGCGTCGGCGGCCGAGCGAGCTGGCGGAGTGCTCGCGCACCGCTGACTTCAACCGCCGGCCCACGGCCGGATCGTGGATGGCCCCGTCGGGAGCGGTGGCCGCCTCGGCTTCGATGGTCGGGCCGCGGGGGAGAACGGTCGCGGCGGCGGGGCTGCGATCCCCTCCGCTCCGGCGGCGCAGCAGCGCCTGGCCGCCCAGGTTGACCAACAGCGTCAATAGGAGCAGCACCGCTCCCAAAGCGATCACAGAGCTGGTGGCTAGGCCGGGGGTCGCCTCGGCGAACTGGTTGACGATGGCCGATCCCAGGGTGGCCCCTGGCGCCAGGAGCGAGTGTGGGATGGCCGGTCGGTTGCCGATGACCATGGCCACCGCGATGCTCTCACCCAGCGCCCGCCCGACCGCGAGTATCAGCGCCGCCGCGATCCCGGAACGGGCGGCCGGGATCACGGCCTTCCGGGTCACTTGCCATCCGGTGGCGCCCATCGCGATGGCGGCCTCGCGGTCGGCGACGGGTACCCCGCTGAGAGCGGTCCGGCTCAGGGTGACGACGGAAGGGAGGGCCATCACGGCCAGCACGACCGAGGCCAGGATGATGCTCGGTCCGTAGGCCTCGCCGTGGAACAGATAGCCGAGCACGGGGAAAGAGCGGAAGAAAGGCTCGACGTGCCTGGCGAACACAGGCGTGAGCACCAATAGGCCCCAGAGTCCCACCACGATGCTCGGTACAGCGGCCAGCAGGTCGATAGCCGAGGAGAGCGGCGCCGCGATCCAGCGAGGTGCCTGCTCGGAGAGAAAAACGGCGACACCGAGACCGACCGGCACGACGATCGCCATGGCCACGAGAGTGGTGATCGCGGTACCGACCAGGAGGATGCCGGCGCCGTATTGGTTGTTGGCGGGGTTCCAGGTTCCCGACCAGATGAATCCGATTCCCGAGTGAGAGAAGGCCTGGCTCGACTGGGCCGCCACGGTGATGACGAGGCCGAGTAGGAGGGCGACGAATATCGCCGCCCCGGCCCACCGAAGCCCCGCGTAGGTGCCGGCGCCCCGGCGGGCCCGCCCTCTGGTGAGGGCGTCGGACACCCCGCCGACCGCCTGCCAGTGGCCCGACACCACGGTCAACCGCTGGCCCCCCCTGCGCTAGCTGTCGCGCTTGCGCCTAGGAGAATAGCGGGGTGCCGGCCGCGGTCTCGAGCTGACCGAGCGTGGTAACCGCCAGCTGCGCCACGCTCGCTGGGAGCGGCGCGTAGCCGAGTGCGGCGGCGTCGGCCTGGCCGGTGGTGACCACGTAGTCGATCAACTTTCCGATGGCGAGGCCCTTGTTGGTGTCCGTTTGCTTTTGGTAGAGCAGCGTCCAGCTGAAATTGGCGAGGGGGTAGCTACCTGCCCCGGGCTCGTTGATGATCGAGTACTTCGACGAGCTCAAGCTGGTGGCTTGGCTTGCGTCGGCCGTTATGGCCTGGATGGAGGGAGTGACGAAAGAGCCGGCCTGGTTCTTGAGGGCGGCATTGTCGAAGCCGGCCCGCAGGGCGTAGCCGTACTCGACGAACCCGATGGCTCCCGGTGTCTGGTGCACGTAGTTGGCCACTCCGGTGTTGAGCTGCTCACCGATTCCGACCGTTGCCAGCGGCCACGTCTTGGACGCCTTGGTGGTGCCGACCTTGGCCACCCACGCCGAAGACGTCTTGATGAGGTAGTCGTCGAGGTCCCATCCCGGGCCCGACGAGTCGGCCCGGTGGACGGGGATGATGGGGATATCCGGCAGGTTGGTCACGCCAGAGACGCTCGCGATCTGCGGGTCGTTCCATTTCGTGATGCTTCCGTCGAATATGCCTGCCAGCGTGGGACCGTCCAACCGGAGGCCCTGGGTTGCGCCGGGAACGTTGTAGCTGATCGCGACCCCACCGAGGTCGACGGGTATTTGCAGGACGGCTCCGCCCGTGGCCTTGGCCAGGTCGGAGGCGGCCATGGGGATCTCGGTGTCGCCGAAGGCGACGGTGTTCTGTTCGATGTCAGAGATGCCCACGCTGCTGCCCGCAGGGGAGTAGTTGATGGTCGTCTTGGGATTCGCCTTGTGATAGTCGTAGAACACCCGCTCGAAGAAGGGGTCGATCGAGTTGGCTCCGACTCCGTCCAGGGTTACCGAGGTTGCGGTAGCGGTGTCGTAGGCCGGGCCGAGCTTGTTGACGACTCCGCCTGGTGGTGTTGAAGTCGAAGCGGCCTTGGAAGACCCGCAAGCAGCGGCCGTGAGGCCGACGGCGACCAGGGCCACCATGATTCGAGAGCGGTGCATAGGTTCTCCTTCGAGCGGCCGACCAGGTCCGCTATGAAATCCATCAAGTCGATAGAGAGTGATAAAGAGTAGTGCAGCCGTGCGACCAGAGGAAATAGGGGAGGGCGCTCGTGAACGGCGGTGGGGCCCCGGCCGCATGAAGCGGTGACTCCACGTCGGCGGGCCGCCCGCCGCTGGTTTGGCGCCTGGCATTCAGCGCTGTCGATTCCGGTCGACGAGCCGCTATGGAGCCCGAGGTCGGAATCGAACCGACGACCTGACGCTTACAAGGCGCCTGCTCTGACCGACTGAGCTACTCGGGCGGGGACTGAAGAAATCAGTCTAGAAAACCCCCCGAGTCCTGGAGTGGGGCCGCCCAGTGTCGAACTGAGGGCGGAGTCATGCCAGTTTGATGCGCTCGGGTACCCGCCAAGTTTCTCGGGCCCAAACCTGCTCGCTAGTCAGACCGAGACCCACGACTGCCGACCGTACGCCCCCACCGCGACACCGGCAGGGACGGCGATCAGAAGTACGTCAATTTAGGCGCAGTGCCGCCACGTTCTGGGAACATGCGGTGATATACGCGACGTACCTACCGTCCTTTTGCAACACTCCGGACGCACCGTTCCCGAAGCCCTTCAGCTGTCCATTGAGGATGGCGTAGCACGCCGAACCCCCGCAGACGACCTCGCTCGCTCCCTGGAGCGCCGGCACATTGACGGGCTTAGAGTGGTTGGTGGTGGTGCCGAGGTCGAGTTGGCCGGACGTGTTCCATCCCCAACCGAAGACCCGGCCGTCAGTGAGAAGGGCCAAGGTCGACCCGTCACCTTGGTAGTCTCCGCCTCGGAAGACCTCCTTCACCGGAGCAGGGAGGCTCACCTGGACGGGGACGTCGGAGTCCTGGGTCGTCCCGTTGCCCAACTGGCCCATACCGTTGTAACCCCAGTCGTAGTAGACGCCGTCCACGACCGCACCCGAACCCGCCCATGAAGCGGTTTCGGCTGAGACTGGTCCGGGCAGGTCTACCTTGACGGGCGAGGAAGAGATGGCCATCGAGCCGTCGCCGAGTGAGCCGTGCGCCCCATTTCCGCATGCGTACAGCGTCCCGCCCTCGTTGTACAGAGCGTGGTTGCCCTGCCCGGCGACCGATGTCACACCTGATAGCGGCACCTGGACGGGAGTGTCAAGATCCTGTCCAGTCACACAAAGCCAGCCGTCTTTGTTAGAGCCCCAGCCATATGCGTCCCCATTCGTCCCTACCACGATCTCGCCTTTGTAGGGCGCCGGGTTCGCAAGTGAAACAATGGGTACAGGCAGCTTCACGAGGACCGGGGTGTCGACGGAGTTGGCATTCGATCCATCGCCGAGCGCGCCGTCCAGCCCTATACCCCAAGCGTAAACCTGCCCTGTCGAGGTGAGTAGGTAGCTGGCCGTAGCCGAGGTAGCAACCTGCACGATGTTGGGTTTCGTGACTTTAACGTTCTCAAGTGAATTGGGAGGATTAAAGGCTCCCCAACTCCTCGCGATCGGATACGTGGGGAGGCTCGAGTGGAAAGTCCCGACTGGCCGGTTGCTGCGCTGTCCGGCAGCTGACGCAGGCGCTGGAATGACATAGCTCGTGCCGGCGACTACTACGCCGGCAGCTACGACCGACCAACGAACGGCCTTTAGCATCTTGTGAAGCCCCTTTCTCCGTCAGATTAGTACGCGAGGGGACAATGTCTCCACCGTCGCCTCAGAACTGGCTGGCTTCTTGTGGGCCGAGAAAACCGCCAAAGGCTAGCTCATGGTTCTTGATCTCGGTCAACCGCACGATCAGCGCGGCAGCGACACCGAACCCCCGCGACACCGCCGGTTGCTGCCACCTGGCGCAGAACCAGGTGGCAGCAACTGAGTCTTGGAGACCTAGCTTTGGACTATGCCGGAGGCGGGGGGACGGTGCTGCCGTCCTGGACAGTGAACCCGTTGTTCTGTGCGTTGGCGTTCGACGGGGTCGCGATCACCGCCGTGTCGGCGTTGTTGAGCATTTCGATGTCATACAGCGTCTGGCCGGCGAGGGGTGTGAGGGCCGGATCATAGACAGCCGTCGGACCGGGGGCCGAAGTGGTCAGGGCGGCCGGCAGGTAGGTCTCGTTGGTTGTCTGGGCCAGGGTGGCCAGATCGCTGGTGGAGGTGCAGCCGTCCTCGATGCACGGCCGCTCGGTGATCACCTCGATGCTGGCGCCGGACGAGGTGTAGCTGACCGTACGGGTGGCCTTCTGGCCGGTCGTAACGTCTTTCACCTTCATCTTCCAGGTGTTGGTGGCGATTTCGCGGACCGACGCCTTGATGGTGTCACCGGGATGGATGGTCAGCGTGAGCGGGTCTTCGGCTGCGGGCAGGATCTCTGTCCACGCCTGGTAGAAGGGCGTGCCGTTCATGTTGTCGGCTTCGATCCCGTCCTGGACGAGGGTGCTCTCGTTATAACCGCCGACACCCACCCAGTCGGAGGAGTACTGCGTACCGGTCGTCGGCTCGGTCACGGTGGGCACGACGAACTTCGCCTTCACACCGGTGAAAGGCCCTGTCGTCGAGCCGTTGTTCTGCGCGTAACCGGACCAGTTGTAGGAACCCTCCACCGTCCCGGTAGCCGGCCTGAAATGGGTCCCCCCAGGCAGCGGGGCGCGCAGGTCGCGCCCGCTGAAGCCGATGGTGCCGGCCAGCGCGGACGCCCCGCTGGGTGCGGCGGTGGCCGCGGTGGCGAACAGCGACGAGGCACACAACGCCGACGCTGCCAGGCTCGAATACAGACGGTTCATGAGGACTCCCCTTTTTCCTGTACCGCTCATCAAGGTCGCTTCGCCGGATGGCAGAAGCCTTGGACAGACCGCTTCTCCCGTTACTGTGCGCGGGAGAAACGTGACCCTAATCGCGGCGACTTGATCCAGCAAGGATCAGAACCGTTTGGCCTGAGTCGTGAGTGGAGAAGGTGTCGATGGATCCCAACATCTCGTCGGGATCCCGATCCGAGCCAGCTTGGGGGCGTGTCCAAGGCGAGCGAACGAGTCGTCTCGGATCCACTTGGATGCGTTCGCTCCCACCCATGATGCTTGATCCGATTGGGTAAGGGTGGCAGGCTCCACCGGATGGGACTCTCCGAGCGGGACCGCGCCATCCTCGAGTTCGAGGGTTCCTGGTGGACCGAAACCGGTTTGAAGGAGTCGGCGATCAAGGCCCGCTTCCGCATGTCAGCCAGTAGCTACCGGCGGATCCTGGCTGTCCTGATGGAATCTGAGGAGGCTGCATCGGTGGCCCCGCTGTTGATCCGCCGGCTTCGTCGTGACCGTGATTTGCGCCGCCGAGCCCGATTCGAGGGCCGGCCGGCCGATGGAGCGGGCGGGAGGCGGGTGCGGTGAACCGCCCGATGGGTCCGGGACAGCGAGGCAACAACCGAGAAGGAGGCGTCCACGCGGCCAAGGCGCTGATCCTGATCGTGGTAGTGGTCGCCATAGGCTTGGTGGTGCTGCACCACAGCCAGAAGACGACAACGGCCGCCACCCGTCCGACCAGTTCCCATTCCAAGGGGAAGGCGACGACCACCACGACTCCTCCCGCCCCTACGACCAGCACCACCCTCGTGCCCGTTGCCAGCATCAAGCTCCAAGTCCTTAACGGAGTCGGCGTCGGCCAGCTGGCCGGTGAGTGGAGCGCCAAGCTCAGGCGCAGCCCCGGCTATGACACCCTGGCGGCGGACAACGCAACCGCAACGGTGTCGGCCTCTGAGATCTTCGTCATGACACCCGGGTACACGGCGGAAGCCGATGCCCTCGCGGTCACCATCGGCCTCACGCCGGCCATCGTCAACCCAACCGTTCCGGCCCCCGCCAGCGCGCCCATCCCGGCCACGGAACGCGCCAAAGCCAACATCGTGCTGGTCATCGGCCCGAACCTGGCCAGCCGAGCCTGACCACCGACCTCGGTCCATGGCTGGACTTTCCTAGCGCGGCGGGCGTATTCGTCGACTTCGACGGCGTGCTCTCCCCGATCGTCGACGACTTCGACCGGGCCGAACCCCTCCCCGGCACGCCTGAGCTGCTCAACCGGTTGGCGGCTCGGTTCGCCCGGGTGGCCGTGATATCAGGCCGGCCCGTCTCGTATCTGTTGCGCCACTTGTCCGGGTCGGGCGCCACTGTTCTGGTGGGGCTCTACGGCATGGAGCGGTCAGCGGACGTCAGCGGGAGCGTCGATACGGCGCCCGCGGCAATCCCGTGGCGGGTAGCGCTCTCGAAGGTCGGCGACGAAGCCGAAGCGACGGCTCCCAAAGGCGTAGTCGTCGAACGCAAGGGTCTCGCCACCACGATCCACTACCGCACGGCTCCCGAGCGGGCCGGATGGGCCGCCCAATTCGCGTCCGAGCAGGCCAAGGTACGAGGGGTGATCGCCCATCCCGGGAAGATGTCGGTGGAGCTGCGTCCGCCCATCGCGACGGACAAGGGCACGGTCGTCGCCGAACTGTCGTCGGGCTTGGCTGCCGTGTGCTTCATCGGAGACGACGAAGGCGACATGCCGGCTTTCGCTCAGCTCTCGAGCTTGCGGGCGTCGGGAATCGTCACCCTCGCAGTGGCGGTAGCTGGGGACGAGACGCCAAGTCAGCTGGTCGCCGCCGCCGACCTCTCGGTGGACGGGCCCGACGGGGCGGTCCGCTTCCTCGAATTGCTGGAAGGGCATTAACGGCCCGGCCGGGCCGCCTTCGACAGCTGGTCGTCGAACCACCCAAGCGGCGACGAGGATTGGGCCGCTTTGCGGAGGCCAGCCGCTTGACGCGCCCGGTCCTCGGGCGTCAAGTCGATCGCCTGGCCGAGAGCGGCGGCAGTGCCGGAAACATCGAAAGGGTTGACCCCGAAGGCGTGGTCACCCAGCTCGTCCCAAACCCCCGCCTGACGGCTGAGGACGACTGAGCCGTTCCTGTCGTTGACCACGGGCCCTTCTTTGGCCACCAGGTTGAGACCGTCCCGGACCGGGTTGACGAGGAGTACGTCCGACCTGCGCAGGGCGGCGACCGACCTGGGGTAGTCGTCCTCCGTGTCCAACACGATCGGAGTCCAGCCCGGGCTGGACCACTTGGCGTTGAGATGGGCTACTAAACCTTGCACTTCCTGGCCGTACGCCTGATACTCCGCCAAGCCGACCCGAGAGGGATAGACCATGGCCGCGAAGACGACCCGGCCGCGCAGGTCCGCCCTGGTTTCCAACAGCTCGTCGAACGCCCAGAAACCGCGCAGAACGTTTTTGGACGGCTCCATCCGGTCCACCCGGACGATCAGAGTCCGGTCGCCCACTTGGGTCTCGATGATGTCGTACTCCCGCCGGCACGCTTCTGTCGTGGCGACGATGCGAAGGTCTTCCGCGTCAGTGCCAGCGGGCGACACGAACGTGGCGGGTGCCCGCCCCAGCAGTTCCTGGCAACAGTCGTCGAATGCCTTCGCCCACCTGGGGGAGTGAAAACCGCAAGCCCCGCCGCCGGCCAGACCCGAAAGAACCGCTTCTGCGACTTCATCCGGCAGCACCGATAGCTCCTCGGGCGAGCACCAGGGAGTGTGCAGGAATGCGACCGTCCGCAAGTCCGGTCGGCGGTCGGCGAGCATCATGGGGACGAGCGCCAGCTGATAGTCCTGAATCAGGACGGTGGCGCCCGGTGCGGCGGCGTCCGCAGCAGCGTCCGCGATCTGCTCGTTGACGGCCCGGAAGCGACGCCACGCGGCCCACCAGTGTCGGTCGAAGCGCGGCCGCCGGGGCAGGTCCCAAAGGCCATGAACACAAAACCACAGCGTCTGGTTGGATATCACGTCGTAATAGCCCTGGTAGTCGTCCCGTTCGACGATGACGGGCCGATATCGGAACCCGTGGTCTGCCCCGAGACCCAGGCCGGCGGCCTCGCGATCATCCGGCGTGGATGCGCAGCCCAGCCACAGGGCTCCGTCGCGCTCCGCGCCCGGCCCCAAGGTAACGACGAGTCCTCCGGAGCCCCGCTTGGCCTGAAGGTTTCCCTCGGCGTCGCGGCCGAAGCTGACGGGCCCCCGGTTGGAGAGAACCAGCAAGTCGTGTGCTCCAGCCATTTCGGGATGACCCTACCCGTGTCGCCCGCCGTCCCATGACCGGCCGTCACCGGGCACCATGGGAGGGTGCCGCACGTGGTCATCGCGCCCGACAAGTTCAGAGGGTCCGCAACCGCGGCCGAGGTAGCCGAAGCGATGGCCCGAGCCGCGAGAGCGGCCGGATGGACCTTCGACCTGGCTCCGGTGTCCGACGGCGGAGAGGGATTCTGCGCCGCCCTCGGCGGTCGGGCCCGCCCCCTCCAAGTTCGGGGTCCCCTCGGGCGGCTCGTGGATTCGGCCTGGTTCGAGCTCGACGGTGGCGAGACGGCCGCGGTCGAAATGGCCAAGGCGTCGGGCCTGGACTTGGCGGGCGGGCCCGAGGGCAATGATCCCATAGCCGCCGACACGGCCGGCACAGGAGAACTGATAGCCGCCGCGGTCAAGGCGGGGTCCCGACAGATATTCGTGGGAATGGGTGGATCGGCGACGACGGACGGCGGGTGGGGGGCCCTCGAAGTCCTCGAGCCCCACTCCAGACTTTCGGGGATACTCCTGGTGGTCGCTTGCGATGTCACTACCCGCTTCTTGGACGCGGCGGCCACCTTCTCCCCCCAAAAGGGCGCCACTCCGGCCCAGGCGCAGCTATTGGCCCGCCGACTCGAACGGCTGGCCCAGCTGTACCGGGACCGGTTCGGTGTTGACGTGCAGGACATCGAGGGGTCCGGCGCGGCGGGCGGTCTGGCCGGCGGCCTGGCCGCTCTGGGCGCCACCCTGGTCAGCGGGTTCGATCTGGTTGCCGACCGGATCGACCTGGCGGAGCGGATCCAGGGAGCCGACCTGGTCATCACCGGTGAGGGGCTTCTTGACGCCGAGAGCTTTCACGGCAAGGCGGTGGGCGGTGTGGCGGCCCTGGCCCGGGAAGGCGGCGTACCGGTGATGGTGCTGGCCGGAAACGCCGAAGGCGATCAACCCGTCGACTACCGGACTCTGGTCGGTGCAGTCGGGGAGGAACGGGCTTGGGCCGAGCCCCTCGTCGCCGTCGAAGAGGTAGTAGCCGAGCTGCTGCGGGCCCGCCTCTAAGCCGTCTTGCGATAGGCCGGAACTTCGACCAGCGGGGGCCGCTCGACGTACGACACCGCCGCCGGCGCGGCCCCTGGGCGGACGAGGTGGGAGGTCCAGCCGAAGTCGGCGGCGCCGGCACCGGGCCCGCCGGCGCGCTGCAGAGCGACCTGCAAGATGCCGAGGGCTTGCACGCTCAGGTCCGCAAGGGGTCGGTTGCGGTGGACCCGCTCACCCAGGTCGCACTGCACCAGCCCGGCCGGGCCGAACCGCTCGGTCACGTCGATCAACAGCCCCAGGTCTACGCCGTAGCCGCCCACGAAAGGAACCGCCTCCAGCACGTGGCGAGGGGCCGCACACTCTCCCGACAGCGGCTGGACGAGCTCGGACAGATAGGGGAAAAAGACCGAGATCAGCGGCCTCGCCATCAGCTCCGTCACCCGGCCGCCCTCGCCGGCCCGGCCGTCCAGGGGCCGCTCGTAGAAGCCCTTGACGAACGTCACGTCGTCTCGGGTAACCAGCGGTCCCAACAGGCCGAGCACGAAACCCGGATCGAAGTCTCGAACGTCCGCGTCGCAGAAGACGATCAGGTCACCGGATGTCTCGTGGACGGCCCGCCACATGGCTTGACCCTTGCCGTGCTCGGTGCCGTACTCGGGCAGCACGCTCGCGGCCGAGACCACCCGGGCACCCGCCGCGGCAGCCAGGGCAGCGGTGTCGTCGGTCGACCCGTCGTCGATCACGACCAGCTCGTCGACGATCGGGTGACGGTCCATCAGCTCCCGGAGGATGGTTCTGACAGTGTCGCCGACGGTCGCAGCCTCGTCGCGGGCGGGCAGGCACACCGATATGCGCCGGCCTCTCTTGCCAGCCAGGACGCGCGAGGCGGGGAATTGGGAGGATACAAACGACCGAAACATGCCGCCCTTATCCTGCCACGCAATCGACGTGCTCCAGCCCGACCGAACCAGTACAATGGTAGGGACATCATCAAGAGCGGCAGAGGGACGGGCCCTGTGAAGCCGCGGCAACCTGTTCTCCTCCGCGGGACCTAGGTGCCAATGCCCGGTTCGATGAGGCCAGCTAGGAGGACCCCGTTGCCGTTTGTCGAAGGTTTGCGATGCCGGGAATGCGGCCGGCCCTATCCAGCCGAAGCGCTTCACGTGTGCGAATGGTGCTTCGGGCCCCTTGAAGTCGTGTACAACTACGAGGCGATCCGAAGCTCCATCAGTCGGGAGTCGATCGCGGCTGGCCCGCCGTCGATCTGGCGCTACGCCGACCTGCTACCGGTCCGGTCCGAAGGTGCGGTCAACCTGGGTGCAGGGTTTACCCCTCTCGTTCGGGCCGACCGCCTTGCGGCCGAGCTCGGTCTCGGCGAGCTGTGGATCAAGAATGACACCCTCAATCCGACCGGCTCCTTCAAGGACCGGGTCGTGTCGGTCGCGCTGACCAAGGCCCAGGAGCTGGGTTTCAAAGTGGCAGCCTGCGCGTCGACGGGCAACCTGGCCAACTCGGTAGCGGCGCACGCGGCTCATGCGGGCATGGAGTCGGTGGTGTTCATCCCCGCAGACCTCGAGGCCGGCAAGGTGATCACCACGGCGGTGTTCGGAGGGCGCCTGATCGCGGTCGACGGCAACTACGACGACGTGAACCGGCTGTGCGCCGAGTTGGCCGGCCAGCACCCGTCGTGGGCTTTCGTCAACGTCAACGTCCGCACGTACTACGCCGAAGGCTCCAAGACCCTGGCTTTCGAAGTGGCCGAGCAGCTGGGATGGCAGGTCCCGGATCACGTCGTGGTGCCGGTGGCGTCGGGCAGCCAGCTCACCAAGGTGGCGAAAGGCTTCAAGGAGTTGTATTCAGTCGGCCTCCTCGACGCCGAGCCGCACGTGCGCATATCTGGTGCCCAGGCGGAAGGATGCTCGCCTGTAGCGCAAGCGTTCGCCGCCGGGCGCGACGCCATCAAGCCGGTCAAGCCGAACACCATCGCCAAGTCGCTGGCCATCGGCAACCCGGCCGATGGCCCCTACGCCCTCGAAGCCGTGAGGGATTCGGGAGGCTCGATCGGCTCGGTTACCGATGAGGAGATCATCGAAGGGATCCGGCTGCTGGCTCGAAGCGAGGGTATTTTCGCCGAGACGGCCGGTGGGGTCACCATCGCCACCCTGGCCAAGCTGGCGGCCGCCGGCGTGGTCCGCTCCGACGAGAGGGTCGTCGCCTACGTGACCGGCAACGGGCTGAAGACCATCGAAGCGGTGGCTCCTCACTGTGGTCCGACCGCCCGCATCGCTCCCACTTTGGAGGCCTTTGCGGCGGCCGTCGACATCTCTGAGGTCGGGTAGCCATGTCGGTGACGGTGCGGATCCCAACCCAGCTGCGTCCCCTGTCGGGCGGCGACAGCGAAGTCACCGTCGACGGCACGACCGTGGCCGAGACGCTCAAAGCCCTCGAAGCGGTTCACCCGGGCTTCGCCGACCGGCTTTTCGACGAGAAAGGCAAGCTGCGCCGCTTCGTCAACGTGTTCGTCACCGACGAGGACATCCGCTTCCTCGAAGGCATCGACACGCCCGTGGCGGACGGGACGACCGTGTCCATCGTCCCCGCTGTCGCCGGAGGCTGAGCGCCGCGGTTGCACTAGTGCTCGAAAAGGCGGTTAACTGTTAGCACTCGCGATGTGAGAGTGCTAACCGTGGTGCACCCAATGGAGGGAACCAAAGACCGATGCCCAAGCTGATTGCCTTCGACGAGAACGCCCGCCGGGCGCTCGAAAGCGGTATGAACCAGCTCGCTGACGCCGTCCGCGTCACCCTTGGCCCCAAGGGCCGCAACGTCGTGCTGGAGAAGAAGTGGGGAGCCCCCACCATCACCAACGACGGTGTGTCCATTGCCAAGGAAATAGACCTCGAAGACCCTTACGAGAGGATCGGGGCCGAGCTGGTCAAAGAAGTAGCCAAGAAGACCGACGACGTGGCCGGCGACGGCACCACCACCGCCACCGTGCTCGCCTGGGCCCTCGTACACGAAGGGCTTCGCAACGTGGCCGCCGGCGCCAACCCGATGTCGCTCAAGAGAGGGATCGAGGCCGCGGTCGAAGCCGCGGTCGGCTCGCTCAAGGGCCAGTCGAAGGAGACCGAGACCAAGGAGCAGATCGCCCAGGTCGCTTCGATCTCCGCGGCCGACTCCGAGATCGGCGACCTCATCTCCGAGGCCATCGACAAGGTCGGCAAGGACGGCGTCATCACCGTCGAAGAGTCGCAGACCTTCGGCATGGACCTCGAACTGGTCGAAGGCATGCGCTTCGACAAGGGCTACATCGCCCCGTACTTCGCCACCGACCCGGAGCGGATGGAAGCCGTACTCGAGGACGCGTACATCCTGCTGGTCGGATCGAAGATCTCGGCCGTGCGCGACCTCCTTCCCCTGCTGGAGAAGGTCATGCAGTCCGGCCGCCCGCTCGTCGTCATCGCTGAGGACGTCGACGGCGAGGCCCTGGCGACCCTGGTGGTCAACAAGATCCGAGGCACGTTCAAGAGCGTGGCCATCAAGGCTCCCGGCTTCGGCGAGCGGCGCAAGGCCATGCTCCAGGACATCGCCATCCTGACCGGCGGCCAGGTAGTGACCGAAGAGGTAGGTCTCAAGCTGGAGAACACCACCCTCGACCTTCTCGGTCGGGCCCGCAAGGTCGTGGTGACCAAGGACGAGACCACCGTGGTCGAGGGCGCCGGTACCGAATCCGATATCAAGGGCCGCATCAGCCAGATCAAGACCGAAATCGAGAACACCGACTCCGACTACGACCGGGAGAAGCTGCAGGAACGCCTGGCGAAGCTGTCCGGCGGGGTCGCTGTGATCAAGGTCGGCGCGGCCACCGAAGTGGAGCTCAAGGAGAAGAAGCACCGCATCGAGGACGCCGTCTCCACCACCAAAGCTGCCGTAGAAGAAGGCGTGGTCCCCGGCGGCGGCGTGGCCCTACTCCGCTCGCAGGCCGCCATCCTGGACCGGGCCGAGAAGCTGGAGGGTGACGAAGCCACCGGTGCCCGCATCGTGGCCCGGGCCGTCGAAGAACCGCTGAAGCAGATTGCGATCAACGCCGGCCTAGAGGGCGGCGTGGTGGTCGATCGGGTCCGCAACCTCAAGAACGCGGCCGAGGGCCTCAACGCCGATACGGGCGAGTACGAGGACCTGTTCAAGGCCGGCGTCATCGACGCGGCCAAAGTCACGCGCTCTGCTCTCCAGAACGCGGCATCCATCGCGGCCTTGTTCCTCACCGTCGAAGCGGTGATCGTCGACAAGCCGGAAAAGGACGTCCCCGCCATGCCTGGCGGCGGCATGGAGGACTACTAAGCCACCCCTCCCGGGGTGCTAGGAGTTCCCCCGGGATCATCTCTTTGGCGAGGACCCGGGCCTTTGGGCCCGGGTCCTTCCCGTCGGCCCGAGGAGAGCCCGGCCCTAGACTCCACCCGATGACCTCGGCGCTGTCTCCCTCCGTTGGATGGGGCGTGTTACACCTGTTCTGCAAGATCGGGCCCGACGCCGACGGAGAGGCGATCACCGCCGCGGTCAAAGCGGTCGAGGACGGTGAACACCAGGTTGTCGCCTTCTCGGTGTTCGGGCACAAGGCCGACCTCGGTGTGATGGCTCTCGGCCCCGACTGGGGGCGGTTGCGCGGCCTCCAGTCGGCGCTCCAAGGGGCCGGGTTGGAAGTGGTGTCGTCGTACGTGTCGCTCACGGAGCTCTCCGAGTACTCGCAAGGCCTGCCCGAAGAGCACTTGCAAGCACGGTTGTACCCACGTCTGCCGCCGGAAGGAAAGCGCGCTATCTGCTTCTACCCGATGTCCAAGCGGCGCGGTGACCGGGACAACTGGTACACGGTCGACTTCGAGGAGCGCAAGCGGCTCATGATCGACCACGGCAAGTCGGGCAGGCGTTTCGCCGGTCGCATAGTGCAGGTGATCACGGGTTCCGCGGGTCTGGACGACTTCGAATGGGGGGTCACGCTGTTCGGAGTCCACCCCGACGACCTCAAGGACACCGTTTACACGATGCGCTTCGACGAGGCGTCGGCCCTGTACGCAGAGTTCGGGTCCTTCTACGCAGGGATCGTCGGCTCGGTCGAAGACGTGCTGGCCCAGGTCGGCGTGGGCTAGAGGACCTCCGGCTCGCCGACCTCGGTCGAGCGACGACCTACGCTCATTGGGTGCCCGGCACCGACCTGCTGTACTTGCGTGACGCCTATCTCCGAACGTTCGGGGCGACGGTTGTGGCGATCGACGCCGAAGGTCGCCGGGTGGCGCTGGACCGTTCGGCGTTCTATCCGACTGGCGGTGGGCAGCCGCACGACACCGGTAGCCTCGCCGAACTACCTGTAGTGGACGTGCGCAAGGAAGGCCGCGAGGTGTGGCACTCCCTCGGTGGCGACGGGCCCCTGCCGACGGCCGGCGACGAGGTAGCAGCCGAGCTCGACTGGGACCGCCGACATGCCCTCATGCGCACCCACACCGCTTTGCACGTGTTGTGCGGGGTGATCTGGAACGAGTGGGGGGTACCGGTGACCGGGGGGAACATGGAGCCGCTGTCGGCCCGCATGGACTTCGAGTTCGACCCCCTACCCGACGGTTTCGGGGCCATGGTGGAGGAGCGGGTCAACGCCGAACTGGCCGCGGCCAGACCCATAGCGGTCAGCTTCTTGCCGCGGCCGGCTGCCATGGCGGACGCCGACCTGATCCGGACAAAGGTCAACTTGATACCGGAGTTCGTGACGGAAATCCGGGTCGTCGACATAGTGGGCCTCGACAAGCAAGCCGACGGCGGCACCCACGTTCGTTCCACCGACGAGGTCGGTCGCATCGCTGTGCTGAAGACCGAGTCGAAAGGCAAGGGCAACAAGAGGATCCGACTTCACGTCGAGGACGCCAAGTGAAAATCTCGGGATCCCGGTCCGCTGCAAGCATGGACGTGCTGCGCGAATCCGTGGCGTCGGCGCAGCGCATGGTGGTCGCCTTCAGCGGCGGGGTCGACTCCGGCTTGCTCGCATGGGTGGCCAACGACGTCCTCGGACCAGGAAGCGCCCTGGCCGCGACGGCCATTTCGCCCTCCCTTGCCCCCGCAGAGCATGATGACTGTCGCCGTCTGGCGGAGTCCTGGGGCCTTCGTTGGACCGAGGTGTACACCGACGAGGGGGCGCGACCGGGGTACGTGGCAAACGGCCCCGACCGCTGCTACCACTGCAAGAGCGAGCTCATGGATCGCTTGGCGCCGCTGGCCGAGGCGGAACGGGCCGTGGTGGCACTGGGGGTCAACGTCGATGACCTCTCGGACCACCGTCCGGGTCAGAGGGCGGCCCGCGAGCGCGGGGCTGTCTTTCCGCTGGTCGCCGCCGGGTTCACCAAGACGGACGTACGGCGGGCGGCCAAGGACCTCGGCCTCGAGGTCTGGGACAAGCCCGCGGCCGCTTGCCTGGCCTCGCGCGTGCCATACGGTACTGAGGTGAGCTTGGGCACCCTCAACCGCGTGGCCCGAGCGGAGGAAGCGCTTCGAGGTCTGGGCTTCCGGGAATTGCGGGTGCGTCACTACGGCGACTTGGCCCGCATCGAACTGGCTGGGGCCGACCTCGAACGGGCCTTCACGAACCGATCCGAGGTCGTCGAAGCCGTCAAAGCCGCTGGGTACCGCTACGTGACCGTCGATCTGGAAGGTTTCCGTTCGGGCAACCTCAACGCCGGATTAGGTACGTGATCGCAGCTAGGGTGCGTCTCACGTTTCCGACCGAGCTGATCCGCAGGCCCGTGATCGCAGAAGTCGTACAACGCTTCAAGGTGACGCCGAACATCCGGCGGGCCGATGTGACCGACGAGGTCGGCTGGATCGTCTGCGAGCTCGACGGCGAGGAGCCCGCGGTGGATGCGGCCATCGCGTGGTTGGAGCAGATCGGCGTGGATGTCGACCGACTCGACCATCCGCTCGAGAGCTGAGGATGAGCGGCTCGGATGAGTCGATCGAGACCCATGCGACTGCCCTGGCCGACGGCATAGAAGAGGCCCTCCCTAAGTGGGTGGTCCGATCCGTGACGACGGTGGTAACGGCATGGGCCGGGGAGGTCTCGCCGGAGGTCGCCGAGGCGGCGGACGTCGCCGGGCGACAGGCGCGGGATGAAGCCGGCGCTTCTGTGCGGGCGCTGCTCCTTAGCGACATCGACGATCAGCGCACCACGCCGCTCGCGCTGCTCCGAAGCGCGGTCAAGTACCCGACCGGAGTGATCAACGCGATCGGGGTGCCGCCAGTACAACGGGACCGGTTCTCGGTCGAGGCCTTTCCAGGCGACGACTACGACCTCTCTCCCACATCGTTCGCTGACGTCGATCCTGCCCTGGCCGAGCTCGGGATCCGGTGGGGGGCGGCCAAGGCCTTCGAGCACAAGCGCCGTCACCTCACCGGCTGATCGGCTCGGGTTCTCCGGGTCCCGCGGCTGGGCCTCCCGGTCAGCGCTTCTTGCGGCCCTTCTTGCGCTTGCTTTCGGGTGGCAGGGCGTACAGGGCGTCGGCCGTGTTGCTCATGGGCTGACTCGACGGCTGCGTCCAGCCCGCACCCGAAACGGCCCGGGGCTCGAAGAACAGACAGCCCTCGGGGCAGGCGAAGGGGCCTTCCTCGTTGACCGCCAGCCGGCAGCGCTGCATGGCTTCGCCCGTGGGCGTGCTCCGGTGAAGATAGTGGCGACAGTCGTCGCGGACGCCCATCCCGCCATGTTGGCACGCACCGTGCTCCGGTCGTTGTCACCACGGAACGGTAAGCGATGAGACCGGCCCGCTTAGAGTCTCTCCGATGGGAGAACGCCTGCTGGTCATCGGAGGGGACGCCGCCGGCATGGCTGCCGCCGCGCAAGCGCGCCGGCGAGCCCCGACGCTCGAGATCGTTGCGCTGGAGAAGGGAAATTGGACGAGCTATTCGGCATGCGGGATCCCGTACCTGGCATCCGGCGCGGTTCACGAAATCGAGGACCTGGTCGTCCGCACTCCCGAGGACTTCCGAGCCATGCATATCGACGTAAGAACCCAACACGAGGTGGTCGGTCTCGATCTCGAAGCGCGCCGGGCCGAGGTCCACAACTTGGCCCACGACCGGACCTTCCACCTCGGCTTCGACATGCTCCACATTGCGACGGGGGCCCGGCCGCGCCGGCCGGATCTGCCCGGCGCTGACCTGCCTCACGTACACGGTGTGCAGACCCTCGACGATTCCAGCCGCCTTCTTGCCGACGCAGGCAAGCGCCGGGTCAAGCGGGTGACGGTGATCGGCAGCGGCTACGTCGGATTGGAGTTGGCCGAAGCGTTCGTCGTCAGGGGCGCAACGGTGACGGTCATCGAAGCTCGACCCGAGGTGATGGGCAGCCTGGATCCCGATATGGGGGCACTCGTCGCCAGGGCGCTACGAAACCGGGGTATCGACGTCCGAGTCGGGGTGCGGGCAGAAGCGATCACCGAAACCCACGTCAGGACGGCGGCCGGCGACATCGCCGCCGACCTGGTCATCCTCGGCCTGGGCGTGGAGCCCAATAGCGGCCTCGGCACCGAGGCCGGGCTCCAGACGGGTGTCCATGAAGGCCTCGAAGTCGACAGGCAACAGCGGACCTCAGCCGATGGGGTCTGGGCGGCCGGCGACTGCTGCCAGTCGGTCCACGTGGTGTCCGGGCATCCGGTCTACGTTGCGCTCGGCACCGTGGCCAACAAGCAGGGCCGCGTCGCCGGGATCAACATGAGCGGGGGCTACGCCACTTTCCCCGGCGTGCTGGGTACGGCCGTCACCCGTGTTTGCCAGACCGAGATCGGGCGCACCGGTCTGACAGAGGACGAAGCGAAGCGAGCCGGGTTCTCCGCAGTCGCATCACGGATAGACGCCACCACGGCCGCGGGCTACATGCCAGAGTCGCACCCCATCACCGTCAAGGTGGTCGCCGAGCGACGGTCGGGCCGGCTGCTCGGCGCCCAGATCGTCGGTGGTCACGGGTCGGCCAAGCGGGTGGACGTCGTTGCCGCCGCCCTCTCCGGTCATCTCACCGTCGAGGACCTGGTCGGCCTCGACCTTGGCTACGCCCCGCCCTTTTCCCCCGTGTGGGATCCGGTGCAGGTAGCCGCCCGGGCGGTGCTGCCCCAGCTGTGACCCAAGCGGCGGAGGACGCCCTGGTGATCGGCGGTAGTCTCGGACCCGATGCCGGAGAAGATGGTCACGGACCTAGACCTCGTGCGGTGGAGTGAGGCGCTCGCCGGTATCGCTCGGACTGGCCTGGCCTTCACGGAGAGCCTGTACGAGCAGGAGCGCTTCGAGGAAATCCTGAAGGTGGCCGCTGACATCCGGGTGGCGGCCGGCCACGACGAAGGCCGGTTCGACGAAAAGGAAGTGCTGGCGGGCTGGCTCGACAGCGTCGGTCACGGGGTAGCCGGCTACGTCACTCCGAAGGTCGCCGTCGGTGCGATCGTTGGCAACGACGACGGCGAGCTGCTTCTGATCCAGCGCGGCGATTCCGGCGTTTGGCTGTACCCGACCGGCTGGGCCGACGTCGGCTACTCGGCCGCAGAGGTCGTGGTCAAGGAGGTAGAGGAAGAGGCGGGGATCCTCGTCGAGCCGGTGCGGCTGGTTGCGGTCTTCGACGGGCTGCGCCTCGGCGCCCGAGGTCTTCCGTTCTATTCGCTCGTCTTCCAGTGCAGGGCGGTTGGCGGCGGTTTGCGGGCCCACCCTTTGGAGACCCGCGACGTCGGATGGTTCGCCGAGGACGCGTTGCCCGAGCCCCTGGCCGGCGGCGGGCATTGGAAGTACATGGCGTTCAAAGCCATCAGAGGCGAGCCCATCGACGTGGTCTTCGACACGCCGCGCCCGGCGATCTGGCGGAGCTAGGTCGGGGCGCCGGTCGTGGCGCAGCGCGGATTGGAAGGCGTCCCGATACTCGGGAAGGTTGCCGCGTGGAGGCGGCAGTCGGTATCGGTCCGACCGGCCGACCGGCGGGTGGACAGCTCCCAACTCGACGCCTACCTGTCCTCGCTCGGACGAGACGGATCGACAGCGATGCGACTGGACCGGGACGTTGACGCTGAGATGGCGTCGGTTGCGTCTCTCAGTGCTCTGACTTCGCCACTGGCGCTGGACTACCTCGAGCGCTTGGAGCGGCCGATCCCGACCCTGAGCCCGGCATCGGGCGTCCAGATCGTCAGCCGCTCGTATGTCGCGCACGTCGTGGTTGAGGCCCATCCTCGGACGTTCGGGGCTGGAGCGGTGCCGGTCCTGGCGACCCTGCCGCCCATGCGACGGGGGGGCTCGCCCCCGCAGGGCTTGTCGACTCGCGTCGTCAAGGCCACGCGGCGCAACTTCGAGGGGATCCGGGCTGTTTCTTCTTCGGTGTGGGATGGGTACGTGATGTGCTTGGCCAAGCGCGCCCACGACCATGAGCCTGAGGGTGCAGGTCTCCTCGCTGTCGACGTGGTCGACGGTCTGGCCCGCTTCGGTTGGGTGCTCCGCCAGGTGGACATCCACTACGGGCTCGAGCTGGAGCGACGGCAGGTCCAACCGCGACAGGACTCAGGTGTCGACAGCGGAATCCAAGATCAGTAGCGCCCAGGTGCTCGCCGAGACGGACACACCGGGGGTGTTGTCGGCCGCTCGCGTATCTCAGCTCGTGAGCTGGTCCAGCAGGTTTGCGATGATCGAGACCGCGCCCCGCGTCCGCTCCCACCGGTCCGCGATGGTTTCGTGGTCCACCAGTCCCGACGCGTCTGGTTCGAACCCGATCGCCAACACCGCCGCCGCCGTCAGAGGCTGCGGCTCGATGTCGTCGTCGTAGGCGGCGAACACCTCGAGACCGTCCCACAGTTGATCGAGCGGCGCCGGTGGCTGCTCACCCGATGCCAGCGCTAGTGCGGTGGCCGAGAAGACCTCGTACGTGTCGACCCCAGGGGGTCTCCGGTACCCACCGACGGGGTGCAAGCGCCACTCCAGCAGGATCCCGCCGGGCCCGTCCTCACGCAGCCAGACTTGCGACCCGTTGACGTAGGCGTCGACCGGTTCCCCGAACCGCTCGTCCAGTGCCGCTATCAGCTTCGGCTGTGCCCTCCATACCGCCGCGGCCACCAACCGGGCGGGCTCCTTGCTCAACGTGATTCCGGGGGGCGGCCCCTGCCCTCGAACGCGACCACGAACGGCGGTCGCCGGACCGCCAGGTGACGTTTGCGCCGAACGGTTTCCATGGATCGACGGTATCGCCGCCGCCGCCTCGTCGCAGATTGTCGCTGTCCACTCGTACGCTCTGGGAGTGGACTTCTCTCCGGCGACCGAGGCCTGGTTCCAGGGTGCCTTCTCCGCGCCCACCGAGGCCCAGACCCGAGGGTGGGAATCCATCGGTCGAGGCGAGCACACTCTGATCCTCGCCCCGACGGGTTCAGGCAAGACGCTGGCCGCTTTCCTCTGGGCCCTCGACCGCCTGCTCACCCAAGGCGCCGGCCAGGGTTGCCGGGTCCTGTATGTGAGCCCCCTCAAAGCCCTGACCTACGACGTGGCGCGCAACCTCAGGGCTCCCTTGTCGGGCATAGCGCGAGAGGCAGCCCGCCTTGGAGTAGAGCTCCCGGAGCTGCGGATCGCCACTCGCACCGGCGACACCCCACCCGAGGACCGCCGGGCCATGGTCCGCCGGCCCCCCGACATCCTCATCACGACTCCCGAGTCGCTGTACCTGCTGCTCACATCCAAGGCGGCCTCCACCCTCGCAGGCGTCGAGCACGTCATCGTCGACGAGATCCACGCCATCGCATCTACCAAGCGCGGCACCCACATGGCGTTGTCGTTGGAGCGGCTCGAGGACGCGACCAGGGGTTCGCCGCAGCGCATCGGCCTGTCTGCCACCCAGCGCCCGCTCGACGAGCTGGCCCGGTTCCTCGGGGGGCAGGTACCAGGTGCTGACGGCGTGCCGGCCAGCCGTCCTGTCACGATCGTCGACGCGGGCGTCCGAAAGTCCCTGGAGCTGTCGATCGTGGTCCCAGTCGAGGACATGGCCGAGCTGGGCCGCCCCACCTCTCCCGGCTCTGATGACGGCTCGGACCTGGTGCTCACGCCCTCGCCGGGGCCGGGCGGCCCTTCGCAGGCCCTCTCATCCATCTGGCCGGCCGTGTATCCCAGGCTGCTCGAGCTGATCCGGTCTCACCGATCCACCCTCATTTTCGTCAACTCCCGGCGTTTGGCGGAGCGATTGGCGGCCCGGCTCAACGAGCTGGCCGCCTCCGAAGCGACCTTCGCCACGGGCGGTGAAGCCTTCATCGGCTTGGGCGCGCCCGCCGACTTGGTGCGGGCCCACCACGGATCCATCGCACGGGAGCAGCGTTTGGAAATAGAGGACGCCCTCAAGGCCGGCCGTCTCCCGGCCTTGGTCGCCACCTCCAGCTTGGAGCTCGGCATCGACATGGGAGCGATCGACTTGGTCATCCAAGTTGAAGCTCCCACCTCGGTGGCGTCGGGCCTGCAGCGGATCGGTCGGGCCGGACATCACGTCGGGGAGCCATCGAAGGGCCATATTTTTCCCAAGTTCCGACATGACCTCCTGGTCGCGGCTGCGGTTGCGGAGCGGATGCAAGCCGGGCTGGTGGAAGAGACCAAGGTGCCGCGCAACCCCCTCGACGTGCTCGCCCAGCAGGTCGTAGCGACCGTGGCCGCAGCCGACTCCGCGGTCTCGGTCGGCGGGCTGGCCGCCACCCTCCGGCGGGCGTACCCGTACGCCGACCTCCCCGACGAGGCCTTCGAAGGGGTCCTCGACATGCTGTCAGGTCGATATCCGAGCGACGAGTTCGCTGAGCTGCGGCCCCGAATCGTATGGGATCGGACGGCCGGCACCCTCACGGCCCGGCCGGGAGCGAAGATGCTGGCGGTCACGTCCGGCGGGACCATTCCCGACCGCGGCCTGTTTGGGGTGTTCACTCCCGAAGGCGGGCGGGTCGGGGAGCTGGACGAGGAGATGGTGTACGAGAGCCGGGTCGGGGAGACCTTCCTGCTCGGCGCCACGACTTGGCGCATCCAGGAGATCACTCGCGACCGGGTGGTGGTGATCCCGGCCCCAGGGGTCCCGGGCAAGATGCCGTTCTGGCACGGCGACTCCGTCGGGCGACCCTATGAGCTCGGCGCCGCTGTGGGCGCGTTCACCCGGACCGTCGGCGCCCGAAGCGATGGCGACCTCGCCGACGCGTGCGGGCTCGACCCTCTCGCCATCCGCAACCTCCGGGCCTATTTGGACGAGGAGCGGGAAGCGACCGGAGGGCTGTTGCCGACGGACAGGCAGATCGTGGTCGAGCGATTCCGCGACGAGCTGGGCGACTGGCGGGTCGCAGTCCTATCCCCGTTCGGTGCCCGCGTGCACGCCCCCTGGGGTCTGGCGATCGAGACGCGGCTGCGTGACCGTTTCGACATCGAGGCCCAGACGATCTGGAGCGACGACGGGATAATCGTGCGGCTGCCCGAAGCCGAGGAGGCACCCGCGCTCGATTCGGTATTGATTGATCCGGGCGAGGTGGAGGAACTCGTGGTCTCGGCCCTGGGCAGTTCAGCGCTGTTCGCGGCCCGCTTCCGGGAGAACGCCGCTCGTTCGCTGCTGCTGCCGCGCCGACGCCCGGGGGCGCGCACGCCGTTGTGGCAGCTGCGCCAGCGGGCGGCCGACCTGCTCAAGGTGGCCGGTCAGCACGGATCTTTCCCCGTCTTGTTGGAAACGTACCGGGAGTGCCTCAAGGACGTGTTCGACCTCCCGTCCCTGACCGGTCTGCTCAGCGACATCCAAGCCCGTCGCGTTCGCGTGGCTGAGGTGGAGGTAGCCGACCCGTCGCCGTTTGCCAGCGGGTTGGTGTACTCCTACGTGGCCCAGTTCATGTACGAGGGCGACGCCCCGCTCGCAGAGAAGCGGGCTCAGGCCCTCACCCTCGACCGCCGCATGCTCGCCGAACTGCTCGGTACCGACGAGCTGCGCGACCTGCTCGACGCCGTCGTGCTGGACGAGTTGGAAGCCGAACTGCAAGCCCTGACACCGGAGCGGCGGGCCGCATCCGTGGAGGGCACCGCCGATCTGCTGCGCCGCCTCGGCGACCTCTCCGAGCCAGAACTGTCGGCGCGCTGCGAGACAGGGATCGCAGCCGAGGCGGCTGAGTCGCTCGTCGGGGCGAGGCGAGCCGCGTGGGTGCGACTGACGGGGGAGGCGCGACTCATCCTCGTCGAGGACGCGGCTCGGTACCGGGACGGCTTGGGGGTGGTCATACCTCCGGGCGTGCCCGAAGCCCTGCTCGGTCCAGTGCCGGACGCCCTGCTCCAGCTGGTTCGTCGTTGGGCTCGGACCCGAGGACCGTTCGTGGCCGGGGCACCGGCCGCCAGGTTCGGGGTTGGCGAGCCGGCGGTCGTCGCCGTCCTGCAGCAGCTGGTCTCCGAAGGCCGGGTGGCGCGGGGAGCTTTCCGCCCTGGCGGGCGCGGCCGCGACGAGTGGTGCGACGTCGAAGTGCTGAGGACCCTGCGCCGGCGCTCCCTGGCCGCGCTGCGCAAGCAGGTGGAGCCGGCCGAGGCCGGCGCCTTAGCTCACTTTCTTCCCGCCTGGCATGGCGTCGCCGCCGTTGGTGCATCCCCCGCCGGCGGGGGATTGGACCGTCTCTATGAGGTAGTCGGTCAGATCGAGGGGGTGCCGATCCCGGCCAGTGTCCTCGAGGTAGACGTGCTGGCCGCGAGGGTCGGTCGTTATGAAGCGCCTCTCCTGGACGAGCTGCTTTCGGGCGGGGAGGTCATGTGGGTCGGCGCGGGGTCGCTCGCACGCGACGACGGGAAGATCGTGCTCGCGAGGAGGGACCGGGCCGCGATTCTGTTACCGAGGTTCGGCCATCACGGATTGCCCGATGACGGTCTCAAGTCCGAGCTGCACGTCCACCTCCGAGAGACGCTGGAAACCCGGGGGGCATGCTTCTTTCGAGAGATGAGCCGGCCAGGAGTACCCGACGGCGAGCTGCTCGAGGCTCTTTGGGACCTGGTGTGGGCCGGTGAGGTGACCAGTGACGGCTTCTCGGCCGTCCGAGCCACCTTGGGTTCGGTCCGGGGGGGCGCCCGGGCCGGGCGAGGCGGCCGCGGCGGTGTCCGATTGAGACCGCGACCGGGATCCTTGCGGGCGCTCGGTCCGCCCCGGGCCCAGGGCCGCTGGTCGCTGGTTTCGCGTGAGTTGGGGCTGGGGTTGGACGGCGGTTCGGCCGGTATCCGTTTGGCCGGTGGCCGTGGCGCTCTCGGCGGGAGCCGAGCAACCGGGGGCCGCCCCGAGACGGAAGCGTCCATTGCCGTGGCCAGCGTGCTGCTCGAGCGACACGGAGTTCTTACCCGCGACGCGGTTCGAGCGGAGTCGATCCCAGGCGGGTTTGCCGGTATATACCCGGTGCTCAAGGCCATGGAAGACTCCGGCCGGGTCCGCCGCGGTTACTTCGTGGCCGGGATGGGTGGAGCGCAATTTGCTCTGCCGGGCGCCGTCGATCGATTGCGTGACGCGCCTGGCCGGTCGGGTCAGCGGACCGGTGCCGAGATCGTGATCCTCGCCGCCACCGATCCCGCCAACGCCTACGGGCTGGCCTTGTCGTGGCCGGTCAAGGGCCTGTCCCGGGTTCCCGGGGCCCACGTAGTGGTGGTCGATGGAGTCGCGAGCGCCTACGTCGAACGCGGCGGACGAGGACTGGTGGCCATGCGGGACTGCGACGGGTCCTGGGAGGAGGACGTCGCAGTCGCCCTGGCCGGCTTGGTTTCCGCAGGCCGGTGGCGCCGTCTCGCGCTGAGCCGTTATCCCGACGCCATGGGCCCGGTGCTCGAAGCGGCTGGCTTCACCCCTTCGCCCAAGGGACTGGTCAAGTACGGGTGAGAGCCCAAGGGCTCCAGGCCCGTGAAGGCGGGGCCGGTGATCGACGGGTTCGCGTTGTCGGGCCACCGGTAGCCTGAATCGCGTGCCCCGCCGGCTCCTGGTCGACCTCGCCCCGCTGCGGCATTCACGGGACTTCCGGCTGATTTTCTCGGGGCAGCTCGTTTCCACTCTCGGCTCGCAGCTCACCGCCGTCGCTGTTCCGTACCAGGTCTACCGGATGACCCATTCCTCGCTCGACGTGGGCCTCGTCAGCTTGGCCCAGCTCGGACCGTTGTTGATCTGCTCGCTCATCGGTGGATCCGTCGCGGACGCCCACGACCGGCGGCGTGTTCTCATGATCACCGAGTTCCTTTTCGCGACCGCGAGCACCGGCCTGGCCATCAACGGCGGGCTGCGCCATCCGCAGCTGTGGCCTTTGTTCGCGTTGTCTGCGGCCGCCGGGGGCCTGGCCGGATTCGACCGGCCTACCTTCAACGCGGCGATCCCGAGGCTGCTTCCGACCGGCGACCTTTCGGCTGCTTACGCCCTCTGGCAGGTGCAGTTCCAGGTCGGGATCGTCGTCGGTCCGTCTGTTGCGGGGCTCATCCTCGCCGGTGGAGGCCTGTCCCTCCTGTACTGGATAGACGTCGTCACCTTCGTGGTGTCGTTTGTGAGCGTCACCGCGCTGCGCCCGCAGCCACCCCTCGAAGGGGCTGGCCCGGCGGGGTGGCGGTCCGTCGCCGAAGGGCTCTCCTACCTCAAGGGCCGCCAGGTCATCCAGGGCGTTTACCTACTCGACATCGACGCCATGGTCCTCGGCATGCCTCGCGCCCTTTTCCCGGCCCTGGGTCTCAACTTCTTCCACGGCGGAGCGCAGGCCGTCGGCTTTCTGTACGCCGCCCCGGGTGCCGGGGCGCTGATCGGCGCCCTGACGACGGGCTGGGTCAAGGTGATCCGCCGCCAAGGCCGGGCCGTGATCATCGCCGTGATCCTGTGGGGCGGCGCCGTTACCGCTTTCGGTCTGGTCAGGATTTTGTGGGTCGCCCTGATCCTGCTCGCCCTGGCTGGCTGGTCTGACGTGGTGTCGGCTGTGTTCCGCAGCACGATCCTGCAAACGGCGGTACCGGACTCACTTCGCGGTCGGCTCTCGGCCATTCAGATAGCTGTGGTCCAAGGTGGTCCCCGACTCGGAGATCTTGAAGCCGGCGGAGTAGCGGACGCCTTTGGAACCTCATTTTCGGTCGTATCCGGCGGCGTGGCCTGCCTGGTCGGCGCCGCTCTGTTGGCCGTGGCGCTGCCTGGATTCCGCACCCAAATCGCACCTGACCTGGCCGCCGCCGCGCCCGCCTGAGGCGGGGCCAGAGGCGACGGCCGGTATCGGTGGGACCGCCCCGACGGGGCCCACCGCCCGGCCCAGCCGGCAACCGCTACAGTCCCCGCCCGTGTTCGTGATCGAGGCGGCCACGGAGGCCACTCCCGAGGTGGTCGACGCCATCGGCCGCTTGTTGCCCCTGCTTTCGAAGTCGGCGAGCGCCCCCCCGGCTGCCGAAGTGGCCGAGATGGTGAACTCTCCTGCAACCACGCTCTTCCTGGCCCGCGATGGCGCAGGCGGGCCGATCGTGGGGACCCTCACCCTCGCCCTGTTCCGGATCCCGACCGGGGCGCGGGCGTGGATCGAAGACGTGATCGTGTCTGACTCCGTGCGCGGTCGGGGTTGTGGAGAGGATCTCACCCGGGCCGCCCTCGACGCCGCCGCCGCGGCCGGGGCCCGGACCGTCGAGTTGACGTCGCGGCCTACCAGGGAAGCCGCCAATCGGCTCTACCAGCGGCTCGGGTTCAAGTTGAGGGAGACGAACCTGTACCGCTACGAGCTCGACGCATGACCGGGCGCCTCGACGGATGACTGGGGGCCCCGACGCATGACTGGGAGCCTCGGCGGGCGGGTGGCGCTCGTCACCGGGTCGAGCAGCGGTATCGGCGCCGCGGTCGCCCGCTCACTCGCCCATCAAGGGGCGAAGGTGGTGGTCAACTCCAGATCGTCGGTGGCCGCCGGCGAGGCGGTGGCGGCGGAGATAGGCGGCGTCTACCGCCAAGCGGACGTGTCCGACCCCGAGGCAGCCCGCGCCCTGGTCGTCTCCATCGCGGACGAGTTCGGGCGGATGGACGTCCTGATCAACAACGCCGGCACGACCAGGCTGATACCCCACGGTGACCTTGAAGCGGCGACGCCTGAGATTTGGGCCCAGATCTATGCCACCAACGTCATAGCTCCGTTCGTGCTCACCGCGGCGGCCGCCCCCTATCTACGCGCCGCCCCAGACGGCGGAGTGATCGTCAACGTCGGGTCCCTGGCCGGGATCAGGCCGACCGGCTCGTCGATTCCGTACGCGTGCAGCAAAGCCAGCCTCCATCATCAGACCCGCTTGCTGGCGGCGGTCCTGGGGCCCGAGATCCGGGTCAACGCGGTGGCTCCAGGACTGGTCGACACACCATGGACGGCCGATTGGCACGACGCCAAGGTCGGGGTCCGTGCGATCACGCCCCTAAGGCGAGTGCCGACCCCGGAGGACGTGGCGCCCGTGGTCATGGCGCAAGTCACGTCCTCGCTCGTGACCGGGGAGGTCTGGGTCGTCGACAGTGGCCTTCACCTAGTCCGGTGACTTGGCGTTTGACTCCATCCAACTCAGGAGTCAGGTATCCCGCTCAGGAGTCCGGGCCGAGCTCCTCGACCTCGAGCAGCGTGAAGCCGTCGATGATCGTTCGCAGGACCTGCTGGGCCACCCTGGGGTCGACGCCTTCCTCTTTGGCCAGGTCCGCGATGCGGGCCAGCATTCGATCTTCGCGAGCCCTATCTACCACGCCCATGTGATGCGCCCGCTTGAAATGAACGACTCCCTCCACCAACCGGGCCCGCTCGGCCAGCAGCGCCACGAGGCGCTGGTCGACGTCGTCAATCTGCTGTCTGATCTCGGTCAGGTCGGGGACTGCGTCGGTCATTGGAGCATCATGCCTGATCATGGAGAGGGCTGCGAGCGGCCCCGGCTGGTGGCGCCAGGATATGGGTTGGTCGCGTGGGGGTAGCATGCCGTTCGACATGAGTTCGTTCCTTTGTCTCCTATAGGGGGAGCAGTGGCTGAATCCATCACGGTGACTGACAACCGCACTGGGGAGGTAGTCGAGATCCCGATCACCGACGGCGGGGTGTCTGCGGAGGAGTTCCGCAAGCTGCTCCCCGGAATCTGGTTCTACGACCCTGCGTTTATGACCACCGCGCTCACTTCCAGCTCGATCACGTACCTCGACGGCGACGCCGGGATACTTCGCTACCGGGGCTACCCGATTGACGAGCTTGCGGCCCAGTCGACGTACTTGGAGGTGGCCTATCTCCTTGTCCACGGTGCGCTGCCCGACGCCACACAGTTGGACGCGTGGACCAACGACATCCGCTACCACACCTACATCCACGAGAATTTCCGGAAGCGGTTCGTCGATAGCTTCCACTACGACGCCCACCCGATGGGAATGCTGGTCTCCGGGATCGCGGCTCTGTCCACCTTCTACCCTGAGGCCAAGGAGATCGAGAACCCCGAGGTTCGGGCCGGCCAGATCGTGCGGCTGATCGCCAAAGTACCCACGCTGGCCGCGGCGTCATACCGCTACAGCCGGGGCATGCCGTTCGTCTATCCGGACAACAGCCTGACTTTCTCCGAAAACTTCCTGTCGATGATGTGGAAGGTGGCCGAGCCCCGATACGCGCCGGACCCGATCCTGGCTCGCGCCTTAGACGTCCTTTTCATCTTGCACGCTGACCACGAGCAGAACTGCGGCACCCTCGCCATGCGCACCGTCGGCTCTTCGCACGCCGACCCCTACTCGGCCGCCGCGGCGGCCGCGGCCGCGTTGTACGGGCCCCGGCATGGAGGTGCCAACGAAGCGGTCCTGCGGATGTTGCTGGAGATCGGTTCGATAGACAACGTCAAGGCCTTCATCGAGGACGTCAAGGCCGGCAAGGGAAAGCTGCAGGGCTTCGGTCACCGGGTGTACAAGAACTACGACCCGCGAGCCAAGATCATCAAGCAGACAGCCGACCAAGTCTTCTCGGTCACGGGCAAGAACCCGCTGCTCGACATCGCCCTCAAGCTAGAAGAGGTAGCCCTTTCCGACGAGTACTTCATCTCCCGGAAGCTCTACCCGAACGTGGATTTCTATTCCGGCCTCATATACCAAGCCATGGGCTTCCCGACGGAGATGTTCACCGTCCTGTTCGCCATCCCGCGTGTCGCCGGTTGGCTCGCCCACTGGCAGGAGCTCATCGAGCAGGACTCCAAGATCTACCGGCCCCGCCAGATCTGGGTCGGCCACGAGGACCGGCCTTACGTGGAGTTGGCGGCCCGCCGCTGACCTTTGGATCAGCGGCCGGCCCTCTGGGTTCTGAGCAGCCCTTCCTGCACCACTGACGCCGCCAGCGTGCCGTCGCGGGTGAAGATCGTTCCTGTGGCCAGCCCCCGCGCTCCCGAGGCCGTGGGGCTGCGCTGCTCGTAGAGGAGCCACTCGTCGGCGCGGAACGGGCGGTGAAACCACATGGCGTGGTCCAAGCTGGCTTGCGTGCCTTCGGTCCAGATGAGCCCGTGGGGAAGCATGATGGTGTCCAGCAGGGTCATGTCGCTGGCGTAGGCGACCATGCAGGCGTGGAGCAGAGCGTCGGCTGGCAGCTTGCCGTCGGCACGAAGCCATACCTGGTGCGAGGGCGGCCGCGGGTTGGATTCGGCCGGAGAGGTACGGGCCGGCTCGCCCACGTAGCGCACGTCGATCGGTCGCGGCCGGGTGTACCACTCGCCCAGCATGTCGGCGTGGGGGGCCATGACTTCCCCCCAAGTGGGGAGCGTCTCTGGGTCGGGCACGTCCGGCATGCGCTCCTGATGATTGACGCCCGTTTCCGGCACATGGAAGGAGGCCGAGAGATGGAATATGGCTTCGCCCCGCTGGATGGCGGCGACACGGCGGGTGGTAAAAGACTTCCCGTCGCGGATTCGATCCACTTGATAAAGGATGGGAATTTTCGGGTCACCAGGTCGGAGAAAGTAGGCGTGCAGGGAGTTGACCGGGCGGTCGCCCCCGGCGCCATCGCCTACCGTTCGCCCCGCCGCAACCAGGGCTTGGGCCGCGACTTGACCGCCGAACACCCGCAAACGCTGCTCTGGCGGACTGAAGCCTCGGAAGAAGTCGACTTCGAGGGATTCGAGGTCCAGGACGTGGACGAGCTCATCGAGGGCCTCGGTCATCGCACCATTCTGGTCGCCCGCCCCGATTCGCCACCACCCGTCGGGTACTCTTGAGCGCCGTGCCCAGGACTCCCGCTGACCTCATGGAGATGCTTCGCACTCCGATGGGGCGCAAGCTTTTCCGCTACTCGATGGCCTCCGTCGTCGCCGTCATCGTCAGCACGTCTTTCTTGATCTTCTTCGACGGCGTCATCGGGTTCAGCGCGGTGGTGTCGGCGACCCTGGCCACTGCCATCGCCGCCGTCCCCAGCTACGAAATGAACCGCAAATGGGCGTGGGGAAAGAGTGGTCGCAGCCATCTAATGAAGGAAGTCGTCCCTTTTTGGACTCTTGCGTTCATCGGGTGGGCCTTTTCGACGTCGTCAGTGCGTCTCATGGAGGACTACGCCAAAAGTCACCACTTCACGCACGTGAGCGAGACGTCGACGGTCACCTTGGTCTTCATCGGCGCCTATGGCGTGCTGTGGATCGGGAAGTTCATCATCTTCAACAAGTTCCTGTTCGCCCATCATCAGCATCACGACGGAGTCCAACCGGGGGAGTTGGACGGCGCGACCGGGGTGCGGGCCTGACGGGCTTGTTCGCCCACGCCCGGGAGCGAGCCCAGGCCATCCAGGAAGCCCAGACCTTCAAAGGAGCTCAGACCTTCAAAGGAGCCCAGACCTTCGAAGGAGCATCGTGAAAGCCGCGCTGCTCGCCCACGCCCGAGCGGTCAAGGGCTTCATGCCCGACGACGAAGGACTGGCCCTCCACGAGGTGGGGGTGGCCGCGGGCCGGATGGGCGCCGGGCCGCTCCTCGAAGTGGGGACGTATTGCGGCAAGTCGGCTGTCTATCTGGGCGCGGCGGCGCAAGCCACGTCGTCGATCCTCGTCAGTGTCGACCACCATCGGGGTTCCGAGGAGAACCAGGTTGACTGGGAACATCACGACCCGACTTTGGTGAGTCCCTCCTCCGGGCGGATCGATACCCTTCCCGTGGCCAGGCGGGCCATCGAGGAGGGGGGGCTCGAAGCCCACGTGGTACTGGTCGTGGGTGAGTCGACTGCAGTGGCTGCCATGTGGTCGACTCCCCTGGCGTTGCTGTTCATCGATGGCGGTCACGGGGAGGCCGTTGCGTGGGCGGACTACCGCGCCTGGACGCCGAAGGTGGCGGCGGGAGGATTCCTCGCCATCCACGATGTTTTCCCCGACCCCAAGGATGGAGGCCGCCCGCCCTACGAGCTTTATTGCGCCGCGGTCGAGTCAGGAGATTGGGTCGAGGAGCCCCGTGGGTGTGGCAGTTTGCGGGTCCTCCGTCGGGTCCTCCCGGTGGCCAGCCCTGAGCTGAAGGCGGAGTCAGCGCCGCATCAGAAGCGCGACGCGCAGGCGGGCCAAGCCGACTAGCGCGCGCGGGATGCGTCGAGCGATAGGCGTCCGGGGCGCCCGTTGCTCGCTCACCACGACCGGCACCTCACCGACGAGCAGCCCGGCTCGCTCGGCCCGCAGTATCAGCTCGGTATCGAAAATGTCCTTCCCGAACTGGCAGGCCTCCACGAGGTCGACCAGCGGAGCCCTCCGCAACGCCTTCAGCCCGTGCGTGTCGCTGATCCGCAGTCCGAAGCCGAACCGTAGAATGGTGGCGAAGATCGCGGTTATTAATCGGCGGCTCGCGCTTCTCCGGTCCTCAGCTCCGGGGCTTCTCTTGGACCCGACCACGATGGCAACGTGGCTTTCTCTCATCGAGGCGAGGGCCTGGTCGAGGAAGGGAAGATCAACCAGATCGACGTCGAAGTTGACGACGATCTCACCCACGGCGGCCTGAAAGCCCGACTTGAGGGCGAGCCCGTAGTCGGCGACGGGCGAATAGAGCACGCGAACCTCGGGAAAGGCCTCGGACAGGGCTGCAGCCACCGTTTTGGTGGTGTCCGTTGACCCGTTTTCGACGATGATCAACTCGAAGTCAACCTCGCGGTCGCGCATTCCGCTCACGACCACCTTGACGGCCGGTTCGAGGTAGCCCTCCTCGTTGTGGGCCGGCATGACTATCGAGATCATGGCCGACCCATCGTAGGGCTCGCGACTGGTCAGGGTGCCACGTGGAGGCAAACATCTCCGGCCAAATGCCCTCCTCCCGAACAGCCCGCCGGCGGTGGTGGACCTGTCTGGTTGCCGGGTGCGCGTCGGGCGTTCTTGTCGCGTTGTCCCTTCCGCCGTTCGGTTGGTGGCCTGCAGCTTGGATCGGCTTCGGTGCGGTTGCGTTCCTGCTTCCAGGCCGTCGAGTCGGCGAGCGGGCCGTGATCGGTGCCGGACTGGGGCTCGGCCAGTACGGCATCGGCCTCCTGTGGGTGCACGAGTTCTCCCTTCCCGGCTGCTTGGCGCTCATCGCTTTGAGCTCCCTCTACGTCGCCGCGGCCCTCGCCTTGGTTCCGACGGGTCGAAGGCGTTCGGTGGTGATCGGTATGCCGTCCCTCCTTCTGCTGGCGGACTGGGCCAGAGACCGGTACCCCTTCGGGGGGATGCCCATCGGGGGAGGTTCGCTCGGGCAGGCCGTAGGACCGCTGGCTCCCACCCTCCGGATGGGCGGGAGCCTCCTGCTCACCGGCGAGACCGTCTTGGTCGGTGTGGCCCTGGCCGAACTGGTCCACTGGGTGCGGGGCTGGCGCCATCTGCGCTCACCGTGGTCGTCCGAGCGTCCGGTCAAGCACGCGCTAAGCAAAGGGGCCCTGGCTTTCGTGGCCGTGGCCGCGGTGGCCGCGGCGATACCTGTTGCCGGTTGCTTGTCACCCTCCGGCGAAGGCGGCCACGTGGCGGCCTTGCGGGTGGCGCTCGTGCAGGGCGGGGGTCCCCGGGGCACGCGGGCCATCACCACCGATCCGCAGACCGTGTTTCAACGAGATCTGGTCGAGAGCGAGAATCTCCGGCCACCGCTCGACTTGGTGGTCTGGCCGGAGGGGGTGCTGCAGAGCCACGTGCCGTTCTCCGGTACCGAAGACGCCACCGACGTGGCCGACCTGGCCGCCAGCCTTCGGACCACCCTCCTGGTAGGCGTCGACCAGGATGTCGGTCGGGGGCGCTACGTGAACGAGATGGTGGCTTGGGGCCCAAACGGCAAGGTGGTCGCTTCGTACCAGAAGAATCACCTGGTGCCCTTCGGGGAGTACGTTCCGTTTCGATGGCTCCTCGAGAAGTTCTTCGACTTGCGGGACGTGCCGTACGACGGGATTCCGGGTCACGGCCCCGGCTTGATCTCGACCCCTGCGGGGCCTCTAGGCGTGATGATTTCCTACGAGGTGTTCTTCGATGAAAGGGCTCGAGGCGCCGTCCGAGCCGGCGGCCAGGTGTTGGTGGTGCCGACCGATACCTCCTCATATCGCAGCACGCAAGTCCCGACCCAAGAAGTAGCCGCGGCCCGCTTGCGGGCCTGGGAGACGGGGCGCTGGGTGTTGCAAGTGACGCCGACGGGCTACACCGCTGTGATCTCGCCCGTCGGGAAGGTGGTCATGCGGTCCGCGCTCGACCAAGCCCAGATCATCTCGGCCACGATCCCGATGGAGACGGGGAGCACGTGGTACGTCGATCTCGGGGACGATCCCGTCGCCATTGCGGCCCTCCTGGCTGGACTTCTCGCCTGGGTCCTGGTTCGCCACGACCGCTCAGCTCGCCACCACGACCGGTGGTCCCAGCGACCATGACCGTCCCCCGCCTGGGAGCCGATCGACCTGCTCCTGGCCGGCACGGCTGACCCGATGCCGAGCGCCGATGGCCAGCGCGATCTGGCGCGCTCGGCGGGTCGGGCCGTTGACCTCAGCTTGACCTGCAGCCCGGCGCCGACAACAGTTTGTACCTCATGGTCGCGAATACGCCGTTGCGGATCGCCCTGTTGGTGTACCGCGGCAACCCGCATTCGGGCGGGCAGGGCGTATACACCCGCTACCTGTCGCGGGAGCTGGTGAGCCTGGGCCACCAGGTAACGGTGTTCGCCGGCCAACCGTGGCCGGTACTCGACGACGGAGTCGGCTACGTCGCCGTACCCAGCCTCGATCTGTACAGAGAGCCCGATCCTTTTCGCATACCCAAACCATGGGAGTTCAAGTCCCACGTCGACGTCGCCGAGTTCGCTCTCATGTGCACGGCTGGCTTCCCTGAGCCCCGGACCTTTAGCTGGCGAGCGCGGCGAGAGCTGGCGGCGCGAGCCGGCCAGTTCGACGTCGTCCACGACAACCAGACGTTTGGCAGCGGGCTTCTTGGCATCATGGCCGACGGCTGGCCGCTACTCGGTACGTGCCACCACCCAATCACAGTCGACCGGTCGTTGGACTTGGAGCACGCCGAGAACTGGCGGCGCCAGATCACGCTACGCCGGTGGTACGGATTCCTTGGCATGCAAAAGCGGGTGGCCCGGAAGCTTCCGCGCATCCTGACGGTTTCGTCGTCGTCGAAGAGGGACATCGTCGATCAGTATCGGATCCGGCCAGAGCAACTCGCCGTGGTTCCGATCGGCGTCGACGACTCGCACTTCCGGCCCCGACCAGAGGTCCCCCGAGTTCCGGGGCGGATCATGACCACCGCGAGCGCGGATGTTCCCTTCAAGGGACTGCTTCCCCTGGTGGAATCGCTGGCCAAGCTGCGCACCGAGCGTCCCGAGGCCCATCTGGTGGTGGTGGGTCGCTTGAGAGCCGAGAGCCCGGTCGCGGCCGCCATCGAGCGTCTGGGGGTTTCCGACGCCGTCACTTTCGAGCCCGGGGTCAGCGACGATCGGATGGTGGATCTCTACGCCGAAGCCAACGTGGCCGTGGTCCCGTCGTTGTACGAGGGTTTCTCGCTGCCGGCGGTCGAAGCCATGGCGTGTGGGGTTCCGCTGGTTACGACGACCGGTGGTGCCCTCCCCGAAGTGGTGGGGGAGGACGGCGTCACCGGACTCCTCGTGCCGCCCGGCGACGCCGGGGCGCTCGCTATGGCCATCGACCGGATCCTCGGCGACCCAGCGCTGGGCGCCAGACTCTCAGAGGCCGCTCGCCGCCGGATCCTCGAACGCTTCACGTGGCGGGCGTGCGCATCCGCCACCGCGGAGCACTACCGCTGGACCATCGAGGATCACCAAGCCAGGGCGGCCGAACAGGCCCCGGCCTGAGAATGCTGACCGTCCGCTACGACCGTCTCGGTGTGCGACCCGGCGACCGCTTGCTCGATCTCGGAGCCGGGGGTGGGAGGCACGCATTCGAAGCCATGCGGCGCGGTGCAATAGTCACGGCCCTCGATGCCGATGCAGCCGAGGTCAAGGACGCGTCGTGGATGATGCGGGGCCTCACTTCGGACGACCAGGCGGTCGCCGAGAGCGGCGGGGAAGGCGCAGGGGTCGTCGGGGATGCGCTCCGACTGCCGTTCGACGCCGGCGCATTCGATCGGGTCATAGCCGCGGAAATCCTCGAGCACATTCCAGACGACCGGTCCGCGATGGCCGAGCTCGCCAGGGTGCTGCGGCCCGGCGGCACCATGGCTGTCACGGTTCCCAGGTGGTGGCCGGAGCTACTCACGTGGGCGTTGTCCGACGATTACCACAACACTCCGGGAGGGCACATCCGGATTTACCGTCGCTCGGCCCTCGTGGACCGCCTGCGCCACGCCGGCCTAGATCTTTACGGAGCCCACCACGCCCACGCGTTGCACAGCCCGTACTGGTGGTTGAAGGCGTTCGTCGGTGTGAGCAACGACGACCATCCGGCGGTGCGCTTGTATCACCGTGTCCTCGTTTGGGACATCATGGCCCACACCCCCGTCACGCGCATCCCGGAGGCGATCTTGAATCCGATCCTCGGGAAGAGCGCAGTTGTCTACTTGAGGAAGCCCGTATGAACGGCCCCCTGACCGCAGTCGAGGTCTCGCAGACCGCAGCGTGGATCGCCTCGGTCCAGCTTCCGAACGGAATGATCCCTTGGTTTGACGGGGGCCATTGCGACCCGTGGAACCACACCGAATCGGCCATGGCCCTGGTCCTGGCCGGACATCGAGCAGAAGCCGACCGGGCTTTCGAGTGGCTCGCTGCCACCCAGCTCCCGGATGGGACCTGGTGTCGCTACCACTTGGCTGAAGGCATCGAGGATCCCCGCAGGGACCCGAACGTCGGTGCTTACGTCGCGACCGGAGCCTGGTGGCACTATCTGCGTACCGGTGACCTCGGCTTCTTGAGCGACATGTGGCCGGCAATCGAAGGAGCCGTCGGCTTCGTCCTACGTCTCCAGCAGCCAGGTGGAGAGGTCCTCTGGTCGATGGACCCCGACGGCCATATGGGCAGCTACGCCCTCCTGACGTGCACGTCGTCGATCCACCACAGCCTTCGCTGCGCGGTGGCCGTCGCCGAATGCCTCGGATACGAACGCCCCGAATGGGAGCTCGCCGCGGATCGGATCGTCGAAGCGATCGTTCACCGCCCGGGCTCGTTCGCGCCGAAGGAGCGGTGGGCCATGGATTGGTACTACCCGATCCTGTCGGGCGCCCTGTCCGGCGATGCGGCTCGGGAACGCATCGAGAGCCGCTGGTCCGAGTTCGTACTCGACGGTGTGGGCGTACGTTGCGTTTCGGACCAGCCGTGGGTCACGGCGGCGGAGACGGCCGAGTGCGTGATGGCGCTCGACGCCATCGGAATGCGAGACAATGCCGTCCTCCTTCTCGACTGGACCCGCCACCTGAGGGACGACGACGGCTCCTACTGGACCGGTTGCGTGCACCCGCAATGCGTCCGCTATCCGGGAGGCGAGAGGACGACCTACACCGCTGCCGCGGTCGTTCTCGCCGATCACGCGCTGTACGGGTATGGCGCCAGCGCCGGGCTGTTCCGGGGCGAGACCTTGCCGGGCGTCGTCGACGTAGCGGGAATCGTCGAGCCTCTCACCGAGGGCTGACCGCAGCCCGGTCAGATCGCCGTAACTTCGGAACCCAACGCGGCCATCCTGGCCGCCCGCCGGCCCGACGCGATGCATGCCGGTATCCCTGATCCCCGGTAGGTAGAGCCTGCTAGCGCGACTCGGGGGTGGTGTTGCGAGACGGACTGCTCGACCGCCGCCACCAGAGCGGAGTGCCCGGGCAGATATTGAGGAAAGGCGTCGGGCCAACGGGAAACACGCGTGGCGGTTGGAGAGAGCGCGACGCCGAGGGCCTGGCCGAGCTCGTCCAGCAGGCGGTCGGCCAGGGCGTCGTCGTCCAGCTCGAGCGCCCTCAAGTCGCGGTGGCGGCCCGCGGACACCCTCACGACCGACCGCCCGGGTTCGGACCAGTGGGGCCACTTGTTGGAGGCGAAGGAGCAGGCCGTCATCAGCCGGCGCTCCGCTCGGGGTACGAGAAAGCCGTTGAGGGCGGGTGGCAGCGGCTGCGGGAAGGACGCCGTGAGGAGGACTACAGAAGCGGTGGGCACCCGAACGAGAGCATCCACGCCGGCGTCGGGCCCCAGCAGTTCGGCCGTTCGCCTAGCGGGTGTGGCGACCACCGCGGCGTCGAAAGGCTCGGGGTTCGGCTCGACGACGACCCGCCCGCTCGAGATGGTCGTGACCGCCTGCGCGGCCTCGGTCAAGAACCGGACACCCGCTTCGCTGAGGGAACGGACCAGTGCCTCGACCAAGCGCCCAACGCCGGGGCGAGGCGCCAGGAAGACCGGGCCGCCCCCGCTCTTGGGTGTGCCGCGGAGACCGAGGAGGAGACTGCGCGCCCGTTGGGTCGCTTCTACGAGCTGGGGCGTGACCTCAGCCGCTCCCAGCTCGCCGGTCCAGCCCGCGTGGATCCCACCGACGAGCGGGTCGACCAGCCGGTCGGCGACCTGGGCGCCGAATCGGTCGGCGATCAGGTCTCTCACCGACAGGGCGGCAGCCGGTCGGCGCCGAGGCAGGACCAGGTCGAGGGCGGCTCGGGCCAGGCCCAACGGAGACAGGATTCGACTTTGGAGGAGGCCACCCAGGTCGCTTGGGGCGCCGAGCACGAGGCCCTCCGGGAGGCGCTGAAGGCCTCCATTGGCCCACAGGGCCGAAGCGCCCACGGCGGGGGCGACGAGCTCGTCCTGCAGGCCGAGCTCCTCACACAGCTGCACCGCTTCGGGGACCCTGGTGAGGAAGGCGTCCGCGCCCTCGTCGACGGGGCGGCCTTCGAACTCTGTGGTGAGGATGCTGCCGCCGAGCCGGTTCGGCTCGAACACGGTGACCTCGGCCACGTGGCGCAGGTCCCAGGCCGCGGCCAGGCCGGCGATGCCGCCTCCGACCACGGCCACCCTCATGGGCCCGGGTGATGGTCGTGGCAGAACGCGACCAGCTCGGCCAGCACCCCTGGGTCGGACTGGGGGAGGACGCCGTGACCGAGGTTGAAGATGTGACCGTATCCGCCCCCTTCCGAGAGCACCCGCTCCGCTTGGGCGCGGGTCGCTTCCCAACCCGCCAGCACCACGCTCGGGTCCAAGTTGCCCTGAATGGCGACCTCGTGGCCGATGCGAAGGCGCGCCTCGTCCAGGGGGACCCGCCAGTCGACGCCGACCACGTCCGCTCCTGCCTCTGCCATGAGGCGGAGCAGCTCACCTGTTCCGACACCGAAATGGATTCGAGGGACGGCGGTCTCAGCCAGACCGCTCAGGACCTTTCGGCTGGCGGGGAGCACGTAGCGGGTGTAATCGGCCGGGCTGAGCGTTCCCGCCCAGCTGTCGAAGAGCTGGACCGCTTGAGCCCCAGCCGCGATCTGTGCTTGCAGTGACACGAGCGAGATGTCGGCGAGCCGGTCGAGCAGCTCGGCCCACAGCCCGGGCTCGGTGTACATGAGGGACTTCGTCTTGGCCTGGTCCCGGGACGGACCCCCTTCGACCAGGTAGCTGGCGACGGTGAAGGGAGCGCCGGCAAAGCCGATGAGCGGGACCTGAAGTTCCCGGCGCAGGATGCGAACGGCCTCCAAAACGTAGGGTATGTCCAAGTCGGGTTCCAAGGGACGCAGGCGGGACAGGTCGGCGGCGCCCGTAAACGGCCGCTCGACCACCGGACCGACTCCAGCGTGCAATGCAACTCCGAACCCGATGGACGCCACCGGGACGACGATGTCGGAGAAGAGGATCGCGGCGTCGACGCCGTACCGGCGGACCGGTTGCAACGTCAACTCGGCCGCTAGGTCGGGGGACTGGACCGAGTCGAGGAGGCTTCCATGGCGGCGGGCGGCCCGGTACTCAGGCAGTGCACGCCCGGCTTGTCGCATGAACCAAACAGGGACGTGGGCCGCCGGCTCGCACCTGCACGCGGCCAGAAAGGACGAATCGGTTTCGGTCGTCACGGTCGCCTGATGCGGGCTCGAACGTCATCCGAAAGCACGACGAATCGTACACGGGCCGTCTCCCGGGGAAGGCGCCGCAACGGCGTGGCTTGCGTTCGGCCTCCAAAACACGCAAAGTGGATGTTCCCCATTTATGACCCATCCGGACGTCCCGGCCGAGCAAGCCCACGTTGAACTGGCGTACGAAAGGCTCGCTGCGATGCGCGCTTCCGCGGAAGCGATGCTTCAAGACGCTTTCGGGGAGAGAGGCGGCACTTTCCAGGCCCTCACCGAACGCGACATACGCGTCCGCAACAGCCTTGGGAGGCTCGAGCACCTCCAAATAGGGCGGGAAGCGTTAGTGTTCGGCCGGATCGATCGCGCTGCCGATGATGAGGACCGGTCCGAACCGTTCCACATCGGCCGCTTGGCCGTGTCGGCCGAGGATCTCGAGCCGCTGGTCGTCGACTGGAGGGCTCCCATCGCCGAGCCTTTCTACCGGGCCACCGGGGCCCACCCGATGGGGCTGGCCCTGCGGCGGCACTTCCTCACCGAGGGCCGTCGGGTGCTCGACTTGGAGGACGAGCTGTTCGATGTCGAGGGCGACGACTCCGGGATCGGGCTGGGTCTGGCCGGTCCGCAGGTCCTCCTGGCCACCCTCGAGCGGACCCGAACCGGCCGGATGAGAGACATCGTCGCCACGGTCCAGAGAGAACAGGACGAGATAATCCGAGGGCCGCTTCCCGGCATCCTCGTCGTCCAGGGAGGCCCGGGCACGGGGAAGACGGCAGTTGCCCTGCATCGAGCCGCCTACCTCCTCTACACCCATCGTTTCCCCCTCGAGAGCCAGGGTGTACTGGTCGTCGGTCCCAACCCGACGTTTCTCGGGTACATCGAGCACGTCCTGCCATCTCTGGACGAGACCGGCGTCGAGCTATCCACCGTCAACGGGCTGTACAGCGGTGAAAAACCGGTCGCCGTGGAAGACGAGGACGTCGCCGAGCTGAAGGGCGACGTCCGCATGGCCAGGGTGATCGCGACCGCGATCGCAAACCGTCAACGCCCGCTTCGTCGCAAAGTGGAAATTCCGTACGGCTCCAAACTCATCAGGATCACGCCGGATCTGTCCGCTCAGGCGGTGGCGGCGGTCAAGCGACGTCCCGGATCTCATAACGCCCGTCGTCGGACCTTGGAACACATCCTGTGGCGGCACCTCCTCGAACAGGTCGCTCCTGTGGCCGGTCCGGAGCCCGAACCGGACAGCATCGGCGAGCCCCTGACGGCGGAGGACTTGGGGCGGGCGCTGCGGCGCCAGCCAGAAATGGCCGAGGCACTCGACCGAATGTGGCCGCTCCTGACGCCAGAACAGCTCCTGCACGACCTGTTCGGAGCCGCACCCCTCATCGAGCTCGCCGCCGGGAAAGTCCTGGCTCCGGCCGAACGGGATCGACTCTTCCGCCTGCGGAGCCCGCTGGGCGAAAGCGTGGCGTGGACCGACGCAGACATCCCGCTGCTCGACGAAGCCAACTCCCTTCTGGGGTCGCGCCGCCGCGACGGCCCCGATCAGACCGAGCAGGTGCGGACTTTCGGGCACGTGGTCGTCGACGAAGCCCAGGATCTGTCACCCATGCAGCTACGGATGGTTGCCAGGCGGTCCCTGTCCGGATCCATGACCGTGGTGGGCGATATAGCCCAGGCCACCGGAGCTTGGGTGCCGGCCGCTTGGTCCCAAGTGGTCGAGCACCTGCCCGCCCGCCGCGGTTGGCGCTTGGTGGAGCTGACCGTCAACTACCGGACCCCCAGCGAGATCATGGACGTCGCGGCCCGGGTGCTCCAGCACGTGGCCCCGGGGATGCGCCCTCCCGAGTCGGTGCGGGCCAGCGGCTCGCCACCGCGCATCCTAAGCGCCATCCGCCAGGACGGGACGCTCGGTCTCGACGCCACGGTCGCGCTCACGGTCCAGACGGTGCAGGCCGAGCTGGGCCAGCTCGCTTCCCTCGGCGACAGCGGGACGGTCGCCGTGATCGTTCCGCGCAGCCTCCTCGACGCCATGGCGTCGGCGCTCGACTCCTCCGACATCCGCTGGGGGGGCGTCGGGCGGGGGGCGCTCGACGAAACGGTGTCGCTCCTGACCGTCGAAGACGCCAAAGGTCTCGAGTTCGACTCGGTCACAGTGGTCGAGCCCCACCGAATAGTCAGTGAAGCGGCCCAAGGGCTGCGGGCCCTGTACGTCGCGTTCACGCGGGCGACGCAGAGGCTGGTGATCGTTCATTCCGAAGGTCTGCCGGCACCCCTGGCCGCGGTGGCTCAGCACTCGGCGTGAGGGCCCGGCCCGGCGCCGTGCCATGAGCGCCCTCGACGCGCTGGTTTCGTAGACTCGGGCCGCCATGGCCCTCGATCCCTCGGTCCGATCCTCGCTCGCGCAGTTGGTCCGAGACGCCGGCTACGAACGGCGCGAGGAACCGTTCCGGCTAACTTCGGGGGGTTGGAGCCGCGACTACGTGGACGGGAAGCACGCCGTCGCTACCGGCGCGGCCCTGCGCCAGGTGAGCCAGGCCGTGATCACGGCGATCGACGCCCCGTTCGATGCTGTGGGCGGACCGACGATGGGTGCGGACGCACTGGCCCACGGCGTCGCCCTCCTTTCCGGCTCGGGTTGGTTCTCCGTGCGCAAGGAGCCGAAAGGTCATGGCCGTGGGGCGTGGGTCGAGGGGACCCGGCTCAAGACCGGGGACCGGGTTCTCATCGTCGAGGACGTGGTTTCGACGGGGGGATCTCTCCTGCGTGCCGTCGAGCGAATACGGGAGCTTGGCGTCGAAGTCGTCGCCGCGACGGCCCTCCTGGATCGCAGCCCCACCGTGGCGGCGCGCTTCGCCGAGGCGGGCGTCGTTTGGGTGCCTTTGCTGACTTGGGCCGATCTCGGTATCGAGCCGATTTAGGGGCCGCCACGAAAAACCTTTGGATGAGAGGCGCGTCACCACCAGGTCCGTTGGCCGCGGGTGTGCACAGGTTGTTTCGGGGCGGATCTCTCGCCCGAACGGGCCGAGCTGGCGAGCGTGCTCTGGACGAAAAGGATGTCGATCCCGATCCGATAGAACAGTTTCGTAAGTGGATCGCGCTGGCCAGAGACTCCGGCCAGCCCGAGCCCGAGGCCATGGCTCTCGCGACCGCGACTGCCGGCGCCGCGCCCTCGGTCCGGTTCGTCCTGATGCGGGGCGTCGACGAGCGGGGCTTCGTGTTCCACACCAACGAACGCAGCCGCAAGGGAGTGGAAATGGTGGCCAACCCCTTCGTGTCGCTCGCGTTTCGGTGGTGGACCCTCGAGCGTCAAGTGAGGGTGGAGGGGAGGGCCGTCGCGGTGGATCCGGGCGAATCCGACACCTACTTCGCGACCCGGCCTCGCGGCGCCCAGCTGGGCGCGTGGGCGTCGGCTCAGAGCGAGCCGCTGCGCAGCCGGGCCGACCTCGACGAGAACCTGGCCGCGGCCACGGCCCGGTTCTCTGGGCGCGACGTCTCGAGACCGCCTTGGTGGGGCGGCTTTCGCGTCGAGCCCAGCGCGGTCGAATTCTGGCAGGGCCGCCCGGACCGCCTGCACGACCGCCTTCGCTACGATCGGAAGGGGACCACCTGGGAGATCGAGCGGCTCAGCCCGTAAGCCACAATGGACCCATGCCAGACGTAGCCCCAAACCTCGAAGTCGACTTGGGCGCCTTCGCAACCGCCCACGCAGCGGGTGCCACCGTCCTCGACGTCCGCAATCCAGACGAGTACGAGACCGCACACGTGCGCGGCGCGGTTCTGATCCCGCTGCCCGAGCTGTCGGCCCGGCGGGACGAGATCCCCGCCGGTGATCCGCTGTACGTCATTTGCGCCGTCGGCGGCCGCAGCCTCACCGCCGCCAAAGCCCTCGTCGACGCCGGGTACCCCGCCGTTTCAGTTGCGGGTGGAACCAACGGATGGATCGAGCGGGGCGGGGAGGTGGTGACCGGGGGCGAGCCCTGAGGGCTCGCCCCACCCTGTCGTCATGGCTCGAGGGCCGTTTCGACACGAGAGAGGCCCTCGTTGAGGCCGCCGAGCCCCCCCAAGGCGTCGATCAGGTACCGCCTAACCCCGGCCACGTGCGTCGGTGCCGCTTCTTGAAGCAGATCCATCCCGGCTTTGGTCAGCTCGGCAAATGACCCGCGTCCGTCGGCCGGGCAGGCTCGCCTGATGACCAGTCCGTCTCGGACCAGCCCGTCGATCCGCCTGGTCAGGCCGCTGCGCGAGAGCAGGAGCCGATCGGCCAGTTCGGACATCCGCAGGTACCCGCCGACGGCTTCGGAGAGGTGCACCAACACGCCGTAGTCATTGAGGGTCATCCCGTGGGCCGACCGGAGGTCCTGGTCGAGGCGATCCCGCAGCCGGCACTCGACGGCGAGGAGACGGCGCCAGGTCTTCTGCTCCTCGTAGTTCAGCCAGAGAGCCGGCTCGACCATCACATCGCCCACCCTATCTCCGGGCCGTCGCGGTCTGGTTGTGAGCACAACCAGACGTAACTTTACCCCTTCACGAATGGCCTCTGATCAGGTACTATTTGAATTCCCCGGCGGCTCTCACCGGCCATCCCAAGTCGGCTGACGAGACCTGCTGCAAATACCTGTCTGGGATATCCACACCGGGTGCATCGAGAGACGAGGACGAGTGCCCAACAACCACGCCGCTCAGCCCGAGGAGGACTTGGTCCGCCTCTACCTGAACGACATTGGTAAGCATGCCCTGCTAACCAAGGACGACGAAGCCCGCTTGGCCCAGGCCATCGAGGCGGGCCGCGAGGCGCGCACAGACATGGCCTCGGGCAAGCCCGCGACCCCGGCTCGCAAGCGGGAGTTGCGCCGGCTCATCCGCGATGGCGACGAGGCGGCCGAGACGTTCGTCAAGGCCAACCTCCGGCTCGTGGTATCGATAGCCAAGAAGTACCAGGCGGCCGAGTTGCCGCTCTTGGACCTGGTGCAAGAGGGCAATCTGGGTCTCATGCACGCGGTCGAGAAGTTCGACTGGCGCAAAGGATTCAAGTTCTCGACCTACGCCACTTGGTGGATCCGCCAGGCCATCACCCGCGGCATCGCCAACACCGGGCGGACCGTCCGCCTGCCCGTGCACGCAGGCGACCTCCTCACCCGGGTGACCAAGGCCCGCGGCCGCCTCGAGGGCCAGTTGGGCCGCAGACCGACCGTCGCCGAACTGGCTGCCGACCTCGAACTCGAAGAGGAGAAGGTCACCGAGATCCTTCGTCACGCCGCCGAGCCCCTGTCGCTGTCGGAGCCGCTGCGCGAGGACGGTGACGCCGAGCTTGGCGACGTGGTCGAGGACCGCTCAGCGGTGTCACCATTCGACGCCGCGGCCGCCGCCTTGTTGTCCGGTGAGGTCAACAAGATGCTCATCGCCTTGGACGAGCGCGAGCGAGAGATCCTTCGCCTGAGGTTCGGGCTGGACCGGGGCGAGCCGCGGACTTTGGACGAGGTCGGCGAGCACTTCAGCCTCACCCGCGAGCGCATCCGCCAGATCGAGGCCCGGGCCATGTCCAAGCTGCGCCACCCCTCGACCGACCGCGGGGCCCGCGAGCTTCTCACCGGCTAGACACCTACCCGGCTAGAGCTTCGGGTACCCGGCGACCATACGCGCCACCTTTTCGGCCGGCCCGGCGAGGATCAAGTACTCCGTGTTGCTGGTCCGGCCCACCTGGCCGACTTTTTTACCCTTGCTGTTGTGGATCCCGATCTGGGCGCCGATGTAACGCCGAGAGTCGAACGCCAGAACTTCCACTCCGCCGCGCCCGGACACCATCCCGGCCAGGTCGTCAACTCCGATCCAGCCCTCGTCGCTGGCCGACACCACCACCACTTCCGCTTGCAGGGCGCCGAGCATCTGAGCCATGGCGTCGGGGGCCTGGCGCCTGCGGTTGAACACGCTCGCCGTGTGCTCCTCGCGCAAGTCCTTTCGTTTGCACGCCACCCCGTAGTGCTCGGGCGAGTCCCATGCCATCAGGGTCTCCCACACGTGGTAGTTCCCCGCGTAGCGGTGCTGGTTGTACGGCGGGTCGAGATAGGCGAGGTCGACTTCAGACAGCCCGAAGACGACTTCGGTGGCGTCCCCGTGCCTCGCCGAGCCGGAGCCCGCCAGCAGCTCGGGGACCCGTAGGTCGAGCGGTTGGTACGAGCGAGGCGACCACTGTTTGAGGTAGGCCATCTGTAACCCGGTCGTCGAGTCGACACGATCGGCGGCTTGAAGCAGCGAAGCCAGCAGGATCGGGCGCCACGGATGACCTGACCAGCCAGCTTCGATGGCGTCGCGGATGGCGTCGATGCGTCGCGCGTTCGGTTCTTGGAAATATCGGGCTTGACGGCTGAACGTCTCTGTCACGTAGCCGTCAGTGCCCGGCAGCGATTGAAGATGCGAAATGACCAGGCCCAGTTCGCCCAGGTCCACTTCGTTGGCGTCGGTCGTGATGTAGCACTCAGCGAGCACCGCCGAGTACCGAGCGGAGTCGACGGCAGTCACGTGGGCGCCGCGTCGTTTCCATTCTTGGGCCACCCGGGTGGTGCCGGTAAACATATCGACCACCGTGGTGGCACCGGCGCGGCTGAGCAGCTCTCCGAGGACCGGGACCAGGCGCCTCTTGGACCCTATGTACTTGATCATCGCTCAGAGCGTCCGCTTGCCGAGAGATCGCGGCAGATTGACCAACACCACGCTGGCGACCAGGTTGAGGTGCCGGCTCGACACGAGCACGACGGCGTACGACCCATGCTCGGTCGGCGGGGCCAGGTCGACCTGGCCTGCTGCGAACTTGCCTTTGAACGCGAGGGCGCACACTTCGGTGTCGTCCTCGGCGGCCATCTCGTTGCGAGCCGAGACGGGTAGGCGGTCGCGGACCCTGTCGACGGCGACCCGGTGGACCCCGATCAAGGCCGCGTGGCTGTCGTGCAAGGCGTCCTTGGCCGCCGGGATGGCCCGATAGCAGGCGCTCACCGATCCGTTTGAAACACCCGGATGAGGTGCCCCGCAGCCGGCCAGAAGGGCGGCGGCCGCGGCGAGCGCGACCGTGGCGCGACCACGGGGGTGGGGTCCATGGATGCTCATATGCCGGCCGTCTCCAGCGCCGATCGCTTGGCTCGGCGCCCCATAAGGAGCATCGCCGTCCACGATCCCCAGCCTACGGGCAGGAGCAACCAGAACGATATGAGCCGGTAAAGCAGCACTGCAGCAACCGTAGAGTCCTTGCCTCCGCCGAAGGTGACCAAGGCCACGGTCAGGCTGCCTTCCACCACCCCCAGCCCGCCCGGCGTGATCGGAAGGTTGGCGGCCAGCTGGCCCGCCCCGTAGGCGAGCAGGAGGCCGCGCCAGGGCACACCCGCGCCGACCGCGAAAAAGGAGAACACCAGGCATCCGAGGTCGCCGATCCAGTTCGAGAAGGCCATCGTGGCGGCCCGGGCCCACACGGCGTTCGAGGGGCTGACGGCCCCGACCTGGTCGAGCCAACGGCCGATGAAGGCTTCGGCGGGCACTTCGGGGTTGGGGTGGCGGATGAGCCGCTGGGACAGACGGACCCAGCGCGCTGCGTAGGGAAGGAGCCGGTCTCTTTCGGCCCACGCCAGCACGACCAGAAAGGAGACGAGCACGATTCCGAGGATCGCTTCGACGAGGTCGTAGGCGCTGCCGGCCGACAGGGCCATGGCCAGGCCCACGACGGCCATGCACGTCAATGCGATGAACGAGATGGCGTTCACGGCAACCAGGGTCCATCCCGACAACACATCGCTGGCGCCGAAGCGGCGGTACTGGCGGAAGGCGTAGGCGACGTAGAACGCCACCCCACCGGGAAGCGAGTTTTGTATGGCGCTCCCGGCCAGGCTGATTCCCATCATCGGCGCCATCGGGATCTTGACCCGGCCCGCCCGGAGGAGTCGGCGTTGCAGGGACGAGTAGGCCAGATACGACGCCGCCTCCGCTACGACCGCGAACGCCAGCCACCACCAGCGCACGTGGGACAGGTAGGTGGTGGCACCGCTCAGCTCGTCGGTTTTGCCGCTGACGGCCCAGATGGCGGCGCCCGCCGCGGCCAAGGCAAGGACATAGCGGGCGACCCTCCAGATCCGATACCAGCGTCCGGCCGAGGGCGTCACGATCGGTGGGTCGGGCGGCGTTGTCACGTGCATGCGATTGTCGCGCGCGGACGAGTCGGCGCCCGGACGGTCAGTCAGAGCCCACCGGGGTGGTTCGACGGCCGGGGCCGCTTCTGGCACCCTGTTGGCGGTGCAAGACGCCCAGACGACGAGTGGTGCCACCAGTGCGCCCGAGCATTGGTGGTCCCCCGGCCCTGATCCAGTCCTGGCGCCGATCTCGGCCAAGCGGGCCTACGGCGAGGTCCTCTTCGTGTTCCTCGGGTTCTTCGCCACCGGCATCGTGGCCGCCGCCCTCCTCCTGGCCGGTCGCTACAAGGACCTCGAGCCCAGCGGGAACTGGGCCCTGTACAGCACCCAGATGGTGGACGTCGTCACGCAGATAGGGCTGGCCGTGGCGATGGTGTTTCTCCTGGCCGAACGGCGCGGCGTCACCTTAAAGACCCTGGGTCTGTCGCTGCCGCGCGGCAGCGACGGCCGGGTTGCGGTCGGCCGCTTGACCCGCATCGCTGCCTGGGCCATTTTCGCCCTGTTCGTCGGGGGCATCGTCAACGCCCTCCTGCAGTCCGGGCACCTCCCGACATCGCAATCCAGCGGGCCGGCTGCGCTGTTCGCAGTCTTCGACTCGGTGCAAGCCGGCATCATCGAGGAGCTGGTGGTACTGGCATTCGTGGTGGTCACCCTCCGCCAGGCCCGCCGCCCGTGGTGGGAAGTGACGCTGGTGGCGTTGGTCCTGCGGGGCTCGTACCACATCTACTACGGACCAGGCGTGTTCGGGATCCTCATTTGGGCCGCCCTCTACTACTGGATCTACTTGCGCTTCAGGACCCTGATACCGCTGATGGTGTGCCACGCGGCGTGGGACACGGTCGGATTCCTGTCGGAGCGGTGGAGCGTGGTCGCGGTGTTCGGGTTGTTGGCGGCCGCATCGATATGGATCGCCGCGCCGATCACTTGGCTGGTCGAACGCGGCGATCGAGCCCCGGCCCTGGCGTGGACCGGGCCGCTGCCGGTGCCGGTTGTCGCGGTCCCGCCCGGCTGGCACCCCGACCCGTCCGGCGTCAACCAGTGGCGGTGGTGGGACGGATATCGCTGGACCGAGCACGTATCGGGCCCCGCCGCCTATCCCACTTAGCCGCCGTCACAGGCCCACACCCCGTCACAGGCCCAGTTCTGGCGATGGGTGGCGACGTTGCCGGGCCAAGTCGTCGCGGCCGGGCGAGGGTGTCGCGTGTGCGAAGTCCAGGACGCGGGACCGCAAGTGGGGCACGGCGACCGGATGGCCCAGCAGCAGTAGAGGGGCGTCGGTGGCGGCCGCCAGGGCGGGGGTGGCTGCGTAGGCGTGGCCCAGGTGGGTGAGCCCGGTCCTGTCCAAGTCCTGGGGCTTGCGTTGGGTCCGCCAAGCCACCGTTGCGGCCCTGCGACGCGGGTCGACCTCCGTGACCGTCCCGACGGTCCCGCGGCGTTGGTCGGCACCGAGGCCGCGTAGTACGACGACTTGGTCGCCGGCGCGGAAGTCGCGGCCGCGAGCTGTCACGGCGGGGCCACTGAGCAGCCCCTCACGGGCCAATAGGGAACGGGCCGCCTGGTTGAGACCGGCCACCTCGTCGACGCCGAGGCCGACCAGGACGGGCGGCCTGGCGGAGGGCCGGGCTTGCGCCCACGAGTCGAGCAGGCGCCGCGCCGCGACTCGGCCGCTCGCCTGCCGCGGCAGCCACGCCGGGTCGACGGACCAGTCGGGAGGCGTCCCGGGGTCGACGCGCCCCAGCTTGTCCCCGATGGACACCAGGCCCGCACTGCGGGCGTCGGTGAGGCGGGGAAGGGTTCCGCCTTCCACCAGGATGGTTCGAGTCCCGGCGGCGCGGGCCCCTGAGAGCATGGCGAGCAACTCCGGCGTCGTCCAGCGATCCGCCTGGTCAACTATGAGGACGTCTGGGCGATCCCCCGGTCGGCGCGGCTCCAGTCCGGCCAGCGCGTGCCACCTGGCGGCCGCGTCCAAGGACTTGGTGCGGATCGCCACCGTGAGGCCTGCGTCGTCCCACGCGGCCCGGCACCCGTCCAGGACGGCCGCGTGGGCCAGCAGGTTTGAGCAGCCGGCGTGCGCTTCGAGGATCTCCACCGGGCGGTCGATAGCGGCGAGGATCCGAACCGGATCCGTCATGGCCCGGTGCGGCGGCTCGGCAGAAGGGTCGGCGATGGCCACCAGACGAAGGTCGGCTCGCACGGCCCGATCGGTTGTCCAGCGCGGCGCCCGCGATGGCGAAGGCGACGTCACGCGTATGCACCGGTCGCAGAATCGCTCCGCCCACGCCTGAGCGTCCCTCGCAGACGCGCCCTCGGGGCGACAGGCGGCCAAGGCTTCGAGCACGTCCGCCCGGCGGAACACTGATCGCTCGGCCGCCAATCGGGTTTCGACTGCGGCAACGAGACGCGACCCGTCCCACCCCAAGTCGCGGCCAGCGTCCCGGGTACCAACGTCCCGGGTACCAGTGTCCCGGGCATACGTCTGGCGGCCGCTACGCGCCGCTTCGCCAGGGCCGTATCCGGCAGCCGCGGCGCTGGGTTGCCACGGCCGCGAGCTCGCCAGCTTCCGGTGCTGATAACGGCCCATGGTCACGGCGGCTCGACTTTGGGTGCTGGTCGCTCGTACGGCGGCCCTCGGGACGTCCGCCAAGTCGGCGAGGCCATCCGGTCGCATCCGCCAGTCCAGCGCCCACCCGCCGGCGCCCAGGTGATGACGCAGGCCCATTTGGTACAGGGCAGCCAGGGCGTGGCGCGAAGGCCACCAATCGCTGCCGCTCAAGGCCGACCAGTCGCCGCCGACCACCTGACCCAGGTTGGCCAGCAGCACGTGGCTGTGGATGTGGGGCTCGGTTGCGGAATTGGTCCGGTGTTCGAACGCGACCGCCACGGCGCCGCCGACCGACAACCGTCCGCCCGGAATGCTCGCGCGCGCCACGGCGAGGTGGTGGCGTTCCATGTGGCCGACCACGTCGGCGACGGCGGCCCGGTGAGCGGCTGCGATCGAGTCGGCTCCTTGGGGAACCAACGCCGACAACAACGAAACCGACTTGGGGGCCGCGAAGGTCAGGTCCCACCCCGCCCTCCGGCGGGTCGGTCTCAGGGCGACCAGGACCCGGCCGTCAGCCGGGTGGCGACCTTGGAGGATCGCGGTCAGCTGGGGACGAGAAACCTCCCCGTCGAGCGCCAGAGACCGAGATCCGAGGCCCAGCCACCCGCCCGGTTCCTGTCCTCGGAAGTAGTAGCCGGCCGCGCCGGGACCGATGGGTCTGACTATCAACATATAAAAGTTACTAGCACAACATGAAAAGATATGGAACACTTGACCGGACCGGCTCCCAGGAGGTGCGACTTGACGTTCCTGTTCCCGCTGCTCGGAAGCGGCAGTTCGCTGCAGCTCGACCCCAATCCAGACCTGCTTCCCGGGGCGCAAGTCCTGCAGCAGCTGGCCAACGGGGTCGGGGGCTGGGCCCTGATCGCCGCCATGGTCGGCATCGTCGTCGGCGCAGTCATGTGGGCGTTCGGGCACTACTCGCAGAACTACCAGCAGGCGTACAACGGGCGACGCGGTGTGATGGTCTCGGCCCTCGCCGCCGTCCTCATCGGAGGCGCGCCCCACATCGTCAGCTTCTTTCTCGGCCAAGGGACCGGGATCTCGTGATACCGGCCTATCCCGGAATCGCGCTTCCTTGCCTGGTGCCCGAGATCTGCTCCGGTCTGCCTTCCTTGGGCGGCTCCGTCGGCGGATCGATCGCAAGCGCGGCAGCCAGCGGCGTGCTGGATGCGATCGCGTCGGCTCTTTCGGCCAGCGCTTCGTGGCTACTCGGTCACCTCATAGACCTGGTCAACGAAGCGGCGCCGGTCAACCTCGGGACCACGTGGTTTCTCGACCGCGAGAGCGCCATGGCCGATCTGCTGGAACTCGTCGTCCTGCCGGTGCTGATGGCCGCAACGATCTCGGCCGTGATCCGCCAGGATCTCAAGCGGCTGGCTCGGGTGTGGATGGTGGGGCTTCCGGTGGCAGCCGTGGCGGGTGTGGCCGGCGTCCAGCTTGCCGACCTGGCCCTCTCAGCCACCGACGCCATGTGCCAGGTGGTGATCGACGCCAACAGAGGGCAGATCTCGGGCCGTTTCAGCGACGTGATGTTCGCCGGGCTGGTGACCGGTGCGCCCGTGGTCATCCAGGTGGTCGTGTTCGTGCTGCTGATCGTCGGGTCGGTGCTCGTGTGGATCGAGCTTCTGCTTCGAGCATCGGCCGTGTACATCGCCATGTTCTTCATGCCACTCGCTCTCGCCGCGTACATCTGGCCGGCCACGGCAGTCATGGCCAGGCGGACCGTCGAACTGGTAGCGGCCCTGATCCTTTCGAAGTTCGTGATAGTCGCCGCGCTCACCCTCGGGTTGGCGGCCCTGGCGGCCGGGACGACGACAGATGACGACATCGCAGCCGGCGCCATCCTGCTCATTGCGGGCTTCGCTCCCTTCAGCCTCCTGCGACTGGCGCCCATCGTGGAGACGGCCGCCATCGCACATTTGGAAGGGGTTTCGCGCCGGCCGTTTCGCGCCGCGTCTCGAGCGGCGACAGCAGTGGCCCCCGGGGCAGCCCAGCACCCGGTGGCGCGGATGATGTTCGCCAAGATGCGAGGGTCGGGCGCTGCACCCGGGCCCTCGCCAGTCGTGCCACAGCCACTACCTCAGCGACTACCCGACTATCCGACCACGGCGGATGGAGCCGCAGATGGGTGACGGCCCACGGCGGTACAGCTTTCATCCGCTGGAGAAGAGGGGGCTCCTCCTTGGGCTGGACGCAGCTCAGCTCCTCACCCTGACCGCTGGTTTGGCCGCGGCCCTAGTCGTCGGCGACGCCGTGCCGGGCCCAGGCGGGGTCGCAGTGGCGACGTGCCTGCTCGGGGCCGCGACTTGCGGTGCTTTGTGGCCCAAGGGCGGCCGTCCGCTCGTGACCTGGTTTCCTTCAGCCGCAGGCTGGCTGACCAGGAGGGCCCACGGTCCGGCCATCAGCCGCGAGCCCCTCGGCGGGGGTGCACTCAAGCCGGCCGGTCTCGACCTGATCGAGCTGCCGGCCGAGCCGGGCCAGTCGCCACTCGGAGTGATTCGCGATCGACGGTCCGGCACGTGGGCAGCAGTGATGCCTGTCCGAGGCAGGTCCTTCTCCCTCCTCGATCCCGAACAGCAGATCCAGCGTCTGGACGCCTGGCGGACGGTGCTGGCAGCCCTGGCGCGGCCCGAAAGTCGGGTCAAGCGGGTCCAGTGGGTCGAGAGAAGCGCCCCGTACGGAGGCGACCGCCTGGGTGACGGTTTGCGTATGCCGACGGCCTGCGAGCAGACCGGGTGGCGGGCCCAGGCGAGCTACGCAGAACTCGTGGCCGGCGTGGCGCCCCGCACCCAAACCCACGAGGTCTGGATCGCTCTTTCGGTCGACGCCTCGAGGGGTCGCCTGGGCCATTCGCGACGGCCTGGAGAGGAAGTTCGTCGGGAGCTCCGCCTGCTCGAAGGCCAGCTTTGCCACGCCGACTTGCGCCCGGGCCCACCCCTTGGCCTGTCCCGCCTCCAAAGCGTCCTCGCCGGCCTGCACCGGACCCGAGGACCTGGCTCCCTGATCCGGCGGGCTACACCGCCGTGGCCCATGGCGAGTGACGAAACCTGGTCGGCTTTCAGGACAGACGAGTCGTGGCACGCCACCTATTGGATTGCCGAATGGCCCCGCATCGAAGTCACGCCGGACTTCCTGACGCCCTTGCTCATCGGTGGCGGACGCCGGACCGTCTCAGTGACCATGGCCGCGGTCCCAGCCGACCGAGCGATGCGGGAGGTCCGCTCGGCGCGGACCGCGGATCTGGCCGACAGCGAGTTACGCGAACGGGCTGGGTTCTTGCCGAGTGCCAGGCGGGTCAAGGAAGCCGACGGAGTGACCCGGAGAGAGTCGGAGCTGGCCGAGGGCCACGCCGAGTTTCGCTTCTCGGGGTACGTGACGGTCAGCGCGCCAGACAAAGACGGCTTGGACGCCGCGAGCGCCGAGGCCGAGCACGCCGCGCAAGAGGCCCACGTCGAACTGAGGCGGCTGTTCGGTCGCCAAGCCGAAGCCTTCGCGTGGACCCTTCCGTTGGCCCGCGGCCTGGCTTGACCGGAACCTCCGTGAAGCCTCCGCGGTCACATCGGGCGACGACGGCGCACTTGCAGGCGGTGTATCCGTTCGTGTCCGAAGGCGGACTCGGCGAAGCGGGCCCCTTGATCGGCCGGGACCTTTTGGGGGGCCCGTTCTGTTTCGACCCGTGGGAGCTGTATCGCACCGGGGTCCTGACCAACCCCAACGTGTTGGTCGTCGGGCAGATCGGCCGGGGGAAGTCGACGTTCATCAAGACTTTCGTGTGGAGGCAGATTGCTTTCGGAAGGAAGGCTTGGATCGTCGATCCCAAAGGCGAGTACGGGCCGCTCGCACGGGCTGGTGGCTCGGGTCCGCTCCGGTTGGCACCCGGGGGTCAGGTCCGGCTCAACCCCCTCGACCTTCCCGGTCCAGATGACGCTCCCGATGTTGACGGAACGGCCCGGCGCGGCGCCGACCTGGTCTGCTCGATCGTCGCCTCATCCCTGGGCCGCCCGCTCGGTCCAGCCGAACGGACTGCGGTCGAGCTGGCGCTCGAGGCTGCCACCAAGCGCGTTCAACGGCCCACGTTGTCCGAAGTGGTGGCGGCCCTGCTGGATCCCGATGCAGACCTGGCCGCAACGGTGCGTACCGATGCCGCCGGGCTCGCGTCCGACGGTCGGACCGTGGCCCTAGAGCTTCGCCGGCTCGTCGACGGCGACCTAGCCGGGATGTTCGATGGGCCAACCTCACCGGGTCTCGATCTGGGTTCTGCGGTCGTCGCCCTGGACCTGTCGGCTGTGTTCGCGTCCCCGGCCCTCCCGCTGTTCATGACGTGCGCCACCGCTTCGCTCCAAGCGGTGTTGGCCGGACGGCGGGGTGTCAAGCGGTTGGTAGTGGTGGACGAGGCCTGGGCCATTTTGCGCGATCTAGCCACCGCTCGCTGGCTCCAAGCCACGTTCAAGCTTTCCCGGGCCCTCGGCGTGGCCAACCTGGTGGTGGTCCACCGGCTGTCGGACCTCCAGGCTGTTGGGGCCGAAGGCTCGGCCGAGCAGCGCTTGGCCGAAGGGTTGCTCGCTGACTCTGAGACCCGGGTCATTTTCGGTCTGGCGCCGTCCGAAGCGGAGGTTACCGGCCGGCTCCTGGGTCTTACGGCTACCGAGAAGGACCTGGTGGCCCAGTTGCCTCGAGGAGTCGCGCTATGGAAGGTGGGGGACCGGTCCTTCCTGGTGGAACACGCCGTCGGGTCGGTGGAGTCCGCGCTCGTTGATACCGACGCGGCGATGCTTGACGTGGAGCTGGGTTGACCGGTCGACGACCGGCCGGTCAACCCGCGGGGGACGCCGCAGAGGTCCTGCTGCTGGCGGTGGCGGGGGCGGCGGCTGGGTTGGCGGCATGGGTGTGGGCCACCGGCCAAGTGTCGGGACGGCTCGTGGCCGGCCGCTGGCCGCACCTCCCGCTGGCCGATGTGTCCTCGGTCCTCGCCCGGCTCCCCGGCCATCTGAGCGACCCCCGGCTGGCCTGGCCGGCGGTGGCTCGACCCGGATTGCCCGGCGCCGCGATGCTGTACGGGTGCGCGGCGGCCCTGCTGCTGCCAGGCTTGGTGGCTGGAGCCGTGTGGCATCGCTCCCGCGGCGCCACTCAGGGCGGTCACCACCGGGGCCGCTCCACAGGAGCTCGGTGGGCGAGCGCCGCGGACCTCCGCCACATTCGGATAGCGGGGAAAGGCGAGAGCGGACGGCTCGCCATAGGGCGGGCTGCGGCCGGCCGCCCGCTGGGCCGGTTGGTGGCTACCGAAGCCCGCCACTCGGTCCTGGTGATCGGCCCGACCCAGTCGGGAAAGACCACCGGCCTGGCCATCCCGGCCCTGCTCGAATGGAAAGGTCCGGTCATCGCCACGTCGGTAAAGGACGACCTCGCCGCCACCACGCTCGGCTGGCGGGCCCGGCAAGGCCCGTGCTGGGTCTTCGACCCGACGGGTACATCCGGGTTGAGGTCACCAGCGAGGTGGTCTCCCATCGGCGCGGTCAGCGACTGGTCCGCCGCCCAGCGAGTCGCCGCTTGGCTGGTCGACGCCACCCCCGCCCGCACCGGTATGGCGGACGCCGCCTTCTGGTACGCAGCCGCGGCCAAGCAACTGGCTCCTTTGCTCCTGGCCGCCGAGCGTGGCGGCGCCGGCATGGCCGGCGTCGTCAGATGGACCAACGCCACTGATTTCGAGGAGCCCGGACGGCTGCTCGAGCTGTCGGGGGAGGGCGACGCCGCGCTCGCCCTGATCGCGTGCGCGGGCCGCGACGAGCGCATCCGAAGTTCCGTGGCGACCACCCTGGAGACGGTCCTGGCGCCGTTCGAGGATCCGGTCGTGGCCCGCTTCACCGCGGACAGTGACATACAGCTCGGCGAGTTGTTCGGCTCCGCCGGCAGCCTCTACCTGTGCGGGCCGAGCCAAGAACAGCACCGGATACAGGGACTGTTCGCGGCGCTGGTGTCGGCTGCGGTCGCCGAAGCCGTCCGCAGGGTCACGGCCGGGGCAGGGCCCCTCGACCCGCCCCTCCTGCTCGTGCTCGATGAGGCAGCCAACATCGCACCCATACGCGACTTGGACACGCTGGCCTCAACCGCGGCCGGGTTGGGGATACAGCTGCTGACGGTATGCCAGGACCTGGCTCAGCTGACCGCCCGCTACGGGCCCGAACGGGCCCGAACCATCGCCAACAACCACCGGGCCAAGGTCCTCCTGTCAGGGGTCTGCGACCTCAACACCCTGGACCTGATGTCGGGACTGGTCGGAGAGCAGGCGGTACGAGAGGAGACGGTGACCCACGACCTTCGCGACGGCCGTCGAACCACGTCGCGTTCAACGGCTTTCCGACGGTTGGCGCCGACCGACGAGCTCAGGCGCATTCCACCTCGCGAGGGGGTCCTGGTCTACGGACACCTGCCGCCCGCGCGGATCCGTCTGCGCCCCTGGTATCGCGACCGCAAGTTGAAAAAGCGGGCTGAAACCGGCCCGTCAATCGGTCTTGCGGGCTCGGCTGGGGGCCACGCGCGGGGGCTCGCCCGGCATTTTGGGATACACCGGCGGCCACGGGGCGTCCAGCATCCCGTCGTCGAAATCGCGTCGGACCATATCGAGTAAAGGCTCGAGCGATTCGGGTGCGGCGGCCGACCACGGGTCTCCCCGTGCGGCCAAACGGGCCGGCACGACGTCCATCGTCAGAGCGTCGGGTTGGATGCCGTCCAGCTCGTCCCAAGCGAAAGGGGTGGACACCTGGGCCCCCGGGCGCGCCCTCACCGACCAGGCGCCGAAGACCGTCTTGTGCGGCGCGTTCTGGTTGAAGTCCACGAACACCCGCGTGCCCCGCTCTTCCTTCCACCACGCCGCCGTCAGTAGGTCGGGGCGGCGCCGTTCCAGCTCTCGCGCCACGGCCACGGCGGCGGCCCGGACGTCGATGGATGTCCACGACGGGATGAGCCGGACGTAGACGTGGATGCCGCGGTTGCCGGTCGTTTTCGGGAGTCCGGTGAGTCCCACTTCCCTCAACAAGCGGTCCACCTCGCTTGCGGCCTCGCGGACCATGTCGAAAGTGACGCCCGGCGAGGGGTCCAGGTCGATGCGCAGCTCGTCGGCGTGCTCGGGGTCAGCGGCCCGGGTCGGCCACACGTGAAAGCCGAGACAGGCCAGGTTGACGGCCCACAGGACGTGGGCGGCGTCGGCGGCCACGAGCGCCCGGGAAGTGGTCCCGTTGGGAGTTTCCACGATCGTTGTCTGGAGCCAGTCGGGCCTCTTGTCGGGAACCCGTTTCTGGAAGAAAGACGGCCCACCCGCGCCGTGCGGGAACCGCTGCAGGAGGACCGGACGGCCGCCCATGGCCTCGAGCAAGGCGGCCTCGACCTGAAGGTAGTAGCGGGCCAGGTCGAGCTTGGTCCGGCCGGCCTCCGGGAAGAGAACCTTGTCGGGGTGGCTGATTTCCATCTCCCGCCCGCCCGCGACGAGCGTGACCGGGTCCCCCTCTGGGTCTGCGGGCACGAGCCCTAGTCGCCGACCGCTTCGTCGACCGGCGTCTCGTCCGGGTGGTAGCTGGCCGCGAGGAGCGCCATAGAGGACCCGATGCCGAACACGGCAGCGGCCAGGCCCCAATGCAGGCCGGTCCGCTGGCGGCCCCGCAAAGCGTCGACGGAGTAACGCCCGGGGCCGACGGCAGCGATCACGGCGGCAACGACGCCGACCACGGCGGTGTACTCCCAGCCGCCCTTGAACACGAAGAAGCCCTTGCCTTTGTGGTCCGTCTGCGCTGCCGTCGCCATGAGCCCGATGGCTGCCGCGGCTGGCAGGGGGCTGGCCGCCCCCAGCGTTATCAAGGCACCCGAGCCGATTTCTGTCGCGGCGGCCATGCGAGCGTGAACGTTCGCCGGCTTGAGACCGAGAGAGTCGAACCAGGCCGTCGTCCCTGTCAGCCCCCCTTTGCCGAAGACCTTGTTGTATCCGTGGGCGATGAGCATGGGCCCGATGGCCAGGCGTAGGAGCAGGACGGGCCCGTCGTTGCCGGCGCGGTTGGAGCGAGTCTTCATTCCCGCAACGGTATCCGTAGCCACGGCGGCGACGCGCCGTTCCGACCCGCGGGCGCCGCGCCCCGATGGGGCGGGGCGCCCGAGCCTTTACTGAGGCACCGGCGAGTTGATGCACCTTCGATACCCTCGGACCGACCGTGGCCCTTTCGCCTGCCCCTAGACCAGCTTCGCAAATCTCGCCCGCACCGGAAGGCGTGCCGATGCGTACCCGGTTCGCGTCCAGCGTGGGTGGCGCCGTGTCGGGGCTCTCCCGCCGTTTGGGCCGGGGTGGGGGTTCGGTCATCGGCGGTCGGGCCATCCTGGCCGTGGATCCGCAGGCCCTGCCGCGGTTGGCGGCGGGGCGCCTGGTGGCCCTGGTATCGGGCACCAACGGCAAGACGACCACGACCAGCCTCCTAAGGGCGGCCATATCCACCAGCGGGCCCGTCGTTACCAACGTGCTCGGCGCCAACCTGCCGCCGGGTCTGGCCTCGGCCCTGGCCGGCGGACCGCCGGGCGTGACAGCTGCGCTCGAAGTCGATGAAGCCTGGCTGGCCCGGGTTGTGGCTTCAACCGCGCCTCGAGCCGTGGCCCTGCTCAACCTGAGTCGGGATCAGCTGGACCGAAACAACGAAGTCCGCCAGCTCGCCTCAGCGTGGCGCAGTACTTTCGCAGCGCGCCCGGGAACGGCAGTCGTGGCCAACGCCGACGACCCCCTCGTGGTGTGGGGGGCCGGCCTGGCCGCTGACGTGCAATGGGTCGGCGCCGGTCAGCCGTGGACCGACGACGCCGCCGGCTGCCCCAGCTGTGGCGGGCGGATCAACTTCGACGGGGGAGGCGACGGTTGGGCTTGCGGCGGCTGCGACTTTCGGCGCCCCGACCTCGATGTACGCCTAGAAGCCGGTTGGGTCGTCGGCCGCGACGGGTCCCGGACTCCTCTGCACGTGTCCCTGCCCGGTCGCGCCAACCGAGCCAACGCCGCCATGGCTCTGACGGTCGCGACGGCTCTCGGAGCCGACCCCGGCGCCGCCGCGGCGGCGATGGGGGAGCTGTCAGAAGTGGAAGGGCGCTACACCACCGTTGCCGTCGGACGTCACCAAGCCCGTCTCCTGCTGGCCAAGAACCCGGCCGGCTGGCTCGAAGTGTTCGACTTCCTGCGCCCGCCTCCTGTTCCCGTGGTGGTGGCGATCAACGCTCGGATCGCGGATGGCCGCGACCCGTCGTGGCTTTGGGATGTCCCGTTCGAGCGGCTACAAGGGCGTTTGGTGGTGGCCACCGGCGAGCGCAGCAGGGATCTGGCCGTCCGCCTCCACTATGCCGACGTGCAACACACCCGCGAGCCCGACCTGGTCCGTGCCGTCGAGGCGACCCCGGCCCCGTCGGTTGACGTGGTTGCCAACTACACCTCCTTCCAGCAGCTCAGGGTGCGTCTGGCATGAGCGCCGTGGGTTCGAATGCGGCGTCGACTGTCACGGTGGCCCTACTTTTTCCCGACCTGCTCGGAACCTATGGCGACTCAGGGAATGCCGTCATCCTGGCCCGGAGGCTGGCCTGGCGGGGATTCGACGCCCGGTTGGTCACTGTCCGGTCCGGTGATCCGGTTCCCGAGACCTGCGAGGTCTACGTGGTCGGCGGGGGCGAAGACCTACCGCAAGCCTTGGCGGCCCGCCAGCTGGGATCGCGGCGAGGAGGTCCGTTGCGCAAGGCGGTCGACGGCGGGGCCGCAGTGCTCGCCGTGTGCGCCGGGCTGCAGATCCTGGGTTCGAGCTTCGTCGGACCCGATGGGGTCGAGGCGGACGGCTTGGCCCTGCTCGACTGCACGACGCGGCGCGGGGCGGGTCCCAGAGCGGTAGGAGAGATTGTGGTGAACCCCGAGTCAGAGCTCGGTCTGCCCGCCCTCACCGGATACGAAAATCACGCCGGCGTCACGACCGTCGGCCCGGATTCTCGGCCGCTCGGGCGCGTCGTGCGGGGCGTCGGCAACGGCGACGGCTCTGGGACCGACGGGGTGAGATCGGGCCGCGTAATCGGTACCTATCTTCACGGTCCCGTGCTGGCCCGCAACCCGGCCCTCGCCGATCTGATCCTGAGCACGGTCGTCGGTGACCTCGAACCCGTCGACGACAGCGAAAGCGAAGAGCTCCGGCGGGAGCGGCTGATGGCAGGCAACTCGACCGCGTCGGGCCGGCGGGGGCGGCGCTTCATCGCCGGGCTGCGCCGTTGAGCTCGACCGCTCTGCATACCGACCAGTACGAGTTGACGATGCTCGATGCCGCCCTGCTGGCGGGGAAAGAGGGGCAGCGCGTCACTTTTGAAGTCTTCGCCCGGCGCCTCCCACCCGGTCGCCGTTTCGGAGTGTTCGCCGGCCTCGAGCGCGTCCTCGACGCCATCGACGAGTTCCGCTTCACTCCCGACATCGTGGACTGGCTACGTGGTCGCCGTATCATCTCGGAGGAGACGCTGGCGTGGTTGGAACGCTTTCGCTTCGGCGGGGATATCCACGCCTATCGTGAAGGCGAGCTGTACACCGACGGGTCGCCCGTCTTGACGGTCGAGGGGACGTTCGGAGAGTCGGTGCTGCTCGAGACCCTCGTCCTGTCGATCCTCAACCACGACTCTTCGGTGGCAGCAGCCGCGTCGCTGATCGTCGAAGCCGCCGGGGGCCGGCCCGTCATCGAAATGGGCAGCCGCCGGACCGACTTCGAGGCGGCGGTCGCCGCGGCTCGCGCCGGATACCTCGCCGGTCTGGCGTCGACGTCGAATCTGGAGGCGGGGAAGCGCTACGGCATTCCGACGGCGGGGACGGCGGCGCACGCATTCGTGCTCCTCTTCACCGACGAGAAGGCCGCGTTCGAAGCCCAGGTGGCGGCGTTTGGGCCGGCCACGACCCTTCTGGTCGACACCTACGATACCCACGAGGCCATACCCCTAGCCGTCGAAGTGGCCGGCCCGTCGCTGGCCGCGATCCGAATCGACTCCGGAGATCTGGCCGACGAGGCCCGGCGGGCTCGAGCCGCGCTGGACTCTCTGGGCGCCACCGAAACGAAGGTGATCCTCACCGGGGACCTGGATGAAGGGTCCATTCGAAGCCTCGCAGATTGCCCCGCCGACGGCTACGGGGCGGGGACCAGCGTGGCGATGGGCCTCGGGTTTCCGACGGCCGGCTTCGTCTACAAGCTGGTAGCGGTCGAGGGCAAGGCGGTGGCCAAGCGGTCGCCGGGCAAGACGACCACAGGCGGGCGGAAGTGGGCTTGGCGGTTGGCGGGCGAGGCGGCGGAGGTCGTGGCCTTGTCGCCCGACCGCAAGCCCCCCGGCGGACGGAGCCTGCAGGCGACGGTCGTCGAGGGTGGACGCCGGTTGCCCGGGCCGTCGCTGGAAGAGGCCCGCGCCTTCCACCAGGAGGTCAGGGCCGAGGTCGCACCGGGCCGGGCGCTGGCACTCGTCAGACTTTAGGGCGCTACCCGTCGGCGTCAGCCGGCCTCCAGCCAGTCCGGTGGCTTTCGGCGTTCGGTGGGGGTGGTGCGTCCGTTGTCGGCGCGCCCGAGGGACGGGCGGCTGTCTTTCTCGCGGTGGTCTTCTTCGCCGGAGCCGTGGCCCCGGCGGCGTCGGTCGTCTTAGCCGGCGTCCTAGCCCGCGAGGGGGCGGTGCCGGACGTGGGTGGCCGGGACGAGGAGGCCCGGGCTGTGGCCGAGCGCCCGGCCCGGGCCGTCTGGCGAACTGGCGAGCTGGGGACGTCCGTCCGGTCCCAGAGCTTGATGCCGCCGAGGATTCCGGCCGAGTTGTCGACGAGGCTGACTTCGTCGGGCAGGTTGGAACCGAGCCGGGGCGCGTTGCCGCCGCCGACGTAGCAATGGTCGAAGAAGGTCACCCCCCGGAGGGTCTCGATCGCGTCCAGGGCCCGCTTCGCCCACTTCTTGTTGCCGATCCTCTTGCGGGTCGCTTCGCCGAGCACGTCGTTATAGCTGCCTCCCTTCGACAGAGGCGTGTGGGCGAACTCGAAATGGGGGAGGAGCCTGCCGTCGAGGAAGAAGGCCGTGCCCACTCCCGTGCCGAGCGTCACGACCGCCTCGAAGCCCTTGCCCTCGACGACCGCCGCTCCCTGCAGGTCGGCGTCGTTGGCCACCTTCGTCGGCTTGCCGGTCACTTCCGCGAGCGCGGCGGCCAGGTCGAACCGGTTCCACGCCTTGACCAGCTTGGGCTCCGGCCGTCCACCAGGGCCGGAAGGCGAGATGAAGTGCGGGGCCGAGAGGATTTGCCCAGCCCGCACCATGCCAGGAAAGCCGACCGAAACCCGGTCGAAGGCCGGGAGCTGACCTATCAGCTTCTGAAGTTCGAGCACGAGCTTCTGAGGGGAGAGCGGGTAGGGCGTCGCGACGCGAACGCGATCGTGTTCCATCTGGCCGCGTTCGTCGAGTACGGAGGCCTTGATGCCCGTCCCCCCGATGTCGATTGCGAGCGTATTGAGCGGCTTCGTGCCGGATGCGCGGGCGGTCATGCTCGCAGAGACTAGATCGCCGCAATAGCGGAACGTACTAAGCGCTCGACGTGCGCCCGCCGAAGGGTAAAGAATGGTGGTGCCGGTTGGAATCGGCAGGTCCGAGAGGAGGGAGGGGTCGTGGGCACGCGAGATGACGCCAGGCTCACTGCGCAAGAACGTGTCGCTCTGGCCGGCCTGGAGTCGGCGGCCGCCGCGGACGACCCCCAACTTGCGGCGCGGCTCAGAGGGTCGAACGCGATATGGATCAGATCGGTGCTGCTACGACCGTCGGCGTTCCTCGTTGGCAAGTGGCGCCGGCTACTCAACCGCGGTTGGTGGGGGGTCCCGATCGTCGCCGTGGGGCTTCTACTGGTCGCCATCGGAATGAGCGCCGGGTTCGCGTGCGGTCTGGCAGGAGCGCTGATCGTTACGGTCGGCTTGCGCCTGGTGGCCCAGGCGGTTGAGGACCGCTGGGTCAGCGGGTCGAGGTCGGGTTAGCCACCGCCGCCTCCGAACCCGGTAGATCCGAACCCTCCGCCCCCCGTCGTCGAGACGCCCTGCGCCGTCGCCCGAACCGACGTGGCGGAGACGCTCCCGTTTGCAGCCTTCGTTCCTGAGACGATCACGGTGTCACCTGTTTGGAGGCCGCTCAGGCTTGACTTGCCGGTCCGGGTGATCGTCGCCGACGGCCCGACTGTCACCTTGACCAGGGCGCCGCTGGAGTTGGTCACGTAGAGGACGTTGCCCACGACACCGGTCACGAGTCCCGACGTGGCCGCCCCGGCCGCGCCGCCGAATCCGGAGAAGCCGCCGGTACCACCCGTGCCCGTACCCGAAGCGCCCCGAGCGGCGGCCGCGAATCGGGCCGCGATAGCGGAGGCGCTGGTCGTGGCGGATCCGGATCCGTGATGCTTCTCGGCGACCACTCCGCCCCAGAAGCCTCCGGCGAGGACGGCCAGCACCACGAGCGAGCCGGTCAGCGCCCGCACCCGTAGTCCCCGGCCCGTCGGGGACACCGCCGCCCAGTCGTCGTCGGGATCATCGGGGTGGATCAGCGGTTGCGTCGGCCCAGGCGCCGGTGGATCCGGTGGGGTAGGCGTAGGGACGAAGAAAGGATCGGGGTCATTGGTTGACACGCTGGTGCCTCCTGCTCACTCGTACCGCAGAGCGTCGACCGGCCGTAGCGAAGCGGCCCGGCTTGCTGGATAGAAACCAAAGAAGACGCCCACTGCGACGGCCACCACGAATGCCTCGAAGATCGAGGAAGGCGCTACCACGGGCTTGACCCCAACGATGCGGAACCTCGAACCGATGAGACCGATGATGACCCCGACCACCCCGCCTATGAAGGACAGCAGGACCGCCTCCATGAGGAACTGTCCGAGGATGGCCCGGCGGGGCGCACCGATGGCCTTGCGAATCCCGATCTCGCGGGTGCGCTCGGTGACCGACACCAACATGATGTTCATGATCCCGATGCCGCCGACGAGCAGGCTGATGGCGGCTACGGCACCCAGAAGCACGGTAAAGGTCGAGTTGGTCGAAGCGCTGGTGGACAGAAGAGTGCTCTCGTTGATCACGGTGAAAGGAAGATCGGCGACAGTGGTCTGATTCGCCGACGCCAGAATGTTTTCCGCCTCGTCCTCGGCCGCGTTGACGTCTTTGGATGTCTTGGCTTGCACGATCACTTCGGTGAAGTTGTCGGTGTATCCGGTCAGCAAGTCCTGAGCGGTCGTGTACGGCACGATGGCCACGTCATTGAGGTCCACGCCGCTGCTCGATCCTTTATTGGCCAGCACGCCGACGACTTCGAGCCTGGCCGAGCCGAAGTAGACATCGGTCCCGATGGGATTGGCGCCCGCGTCGTATAGGTTGGTGACCAGATCCTGGCCGATTAGCACCACAGGGGCGTGCTGGGTGACGTCGGTCGAGGTGATGGCCTGGCCGGCCTCGACCTGGTAGTCCTCCGCTTCCAGGTAGGCCGGTACGGTGCCGGTCACCGTGACCGACGTCGAAGCCGAGCCGAATGAAGCGGTGACGCTCGAACTTACGGTGGGGGACACCGACGCGATATCGGGAGCCTGATCGGGGTCGGACATGGCCGTGATGTCGGCTGCGGTGATGGTGGCTGCCTGACTCTGGGTGCCGGTCGTGGACGGGCCCCGACCGAACCGACCCCGGTTCACGATGGTGATGGTGTTCGTTCCGAGGTCCTTGATCCGGGCCTGGACTGCCTGGGACGACCCGTTCCCGACGGCGACGAGGATGATCACGGCGCCCACTCCGATGAGGATGCCGAGGACGGTCAAGGCCGAGCGGAGCTTGTTGGTCGACAAGCCCCGCAATGCGCTCCTCAAGTCGTCGAAAATGGTCAACGAATGCCCGCCCCGGCGGTGTCCACGATCTGGCGCTCCCGGGCACCGGTCTGTTCGTCGGAGAGGATGAGGCCGTCGCGCACTCTGACGATGCGACGGGCGTAGTCGGCTATATCGGCCTCGTGGGTTACGAGCACCACCGTGCGTCCGGCAGCATTGAGGTCGGCGAATATGCCCATCACGTCCTCGCTCGAACGCGAGTCCAGGTTTCCGGTGGGTTCGTCGGCGAGGATCAAGGCCGGGTTGGTCACGATCGACCGGGCCACTGCCACCCGCTGCTGCTGACCGCCCGACATCTCGCTCGGGAGGTGGTTCTGCCGGTCGGCGAGCCCGACCTGTTCGAGGGCGGCGACCGCCCGCCGGCGACGTTCCTTGGCGTTGAGGCCTGCGTAGGTCAGGGGCAGCTCGACGTTGGACAGCGCCGTGGTCTTCGGGATGAGATTGAAGCTTTGAAACACGAAGCCGATCTTGCGGTTGCGGATGCGGGCCAGATGCGTCTCGTCCAAGCTGCGTACGTCCACCCCATCGAGCCAGTACCGACCGCTGGTCGGGACGTCCAGGCAGCCGATTATGTTCATCAGGGTCGTCTTGCCCGAGCCCGACGCCCCCATAATGGCGACGAACTCGCCGGGCTCCACGAGGAGCGACACGCCGCACAAGGCGTTCACCTCGACGTCGCCCATGCGGTACATCCTGGTGACGTTGCGAAGGGCTATGACTGACGCGGGGGCCTCGCCGTCGAGCGGGGGCATCATCCGAACCCACCCAGCCCGGCGCCACCACCGAACCCGCCGCCTCCACCGAATCCGGTCACGCCCGACCTCGTGGTGCCGGTGCCGGTCGTTCCTGTACCAGCGGTGGTCCCGGTTACCGTGACCGAGGGCTCCACCACCACGTCACCGGCCGAGAGCCCGGACGTGATCTGGGTGGTGGTGTCTCCCACCAGGCCCGTCGTCACCGTCTGGGAAGTCTGCTTGCCCTTCTTGTCGAGCTGGACAGTCGACAGGCGGCCGACGGTGGTGATCGCCGAGGACGGCAGCTCCAGGACGTTCGCTACCGAGGCGACCGTTACGGCCACGGTGGCGCTCATGCCCGACTCGACATCCGATGGCGGGGCCGTGAGGGTGACGGTGTCGTCGTAAGTGACGACGTTGCTCACGACCGTCGACACCGGGCTGACGGCGGTCACCGTCCCAGCCACCGCGCTCGAATTGGTCAGGGCGTCCAGGGTGACGTTCGCCGGCTGGCCGACCTTCACCTTGACGGCGTCGGCTTCAGGGAATGCGGTCACCACTTCGAGGGTCGACAGGTTGGACAGTGTCATGAACGCGCTCGACGACGAGGAGGACGACGACGATCCCGACGTAGCGGACGTAGCGGCGCTCCCAGCGCTCGAGCTACCTGTGCCCGAGCTACCTGTGCCCGAGCTACCCGTGCCCGAGGAGCCCGTGCCCGAGGAGCCCGTCGACGACGACGAGGACGAGGATCCTCCTCCGGATACGGTCTCACCGACGGTTCCGGTGAGGACGGTGATCGTCCCCGAGAACGGGGCCGTCAGGGTCGTCCCGGCCAGAGCCTTGGTGTCCTGGGTGACCGTCGATTGGGCCTGGACGATCTGGGCCTCGTCCTGCAGGATGGTGGCCGGGCTGACGTAGCGCTTGGCCTCGATCGACAGTTGGGTCTGGGTTAGTGAGCTCTGGGCCTGAGTCAGGCTGTTCCCAGCTTGGGTGACGGCCTGTTGGTCGCTAGCAATGGTCGAGCAGCCGCCAGAGGCGGTCGACGAGCCCTTGCCGGAGCTCGCCGACGAGCCGTCCGCGTCGCATACCGTCTGGTCGTCGGCCAGCTGCGTCTGTGCGGTCGTGAGCGAGTTCTGGTCGTTGGTTACCTGGGTCTCGGCGCTCGAAATCGAGGCGGCGTCCTCTGCTTCCTGAGGCGGGGTCTCACCGCCGTCTTGAGCCAGGGTCAGATTGTCTTCGGCCGCGGTCAGGTCGTCGTTGGCCGCGGTCAGAGAGGCCTGGGCTGAGGTCGGGTCGATCTTGGCCAGGACCTGCCCGGCCCGGACTTCCTGGCCGGCGGACACGGAGATGGCAGTGACCGTGCCGGAGGTGGAAAAGTCCAGGTTCTCTGTCTGAGCCGGCGAGACGTTGCCCGTCGCCGTGACGGTCGAGTCGACGGTTCCGAGCGAGGCAGTGGCGGTACGCACTGCGGCATGGGCGGACGCCTTGTGGAAGATGGTGTTGACTGCCAACAGGGCGATGACTGCGACCACCACCGCCAGCGAGCCGTTGACCATCCAAAGGCGGCGGCCTTTCATGACGAGGCCGGCAACGTCGTGGTCGAGCCTGTGGGGCGGGCCGGGAGAAGGTTGGCGCAGGCCAGCTGGGCGGCCTTGAATGCCGGGCTGCTGCTGACAGCCCCGAAGCCTCCGCCCCCGAAGCCCCCGCCCGAACCCTGACTACCGGCAGCGGTGGTCGGGATGGTAACGCCGTGCAAGGTCAGGCAGTTGCGGTAGGCCTGGAGTTGGGCGCTGTTGAAGTTGCCCCGTCCGGCGAATCCGCCGGCCGGCAGGGTGCTGCGGCAGGTGGTGTAGGCGGCTTGGTACTGGCTCGGGATGGTGGGGCGGGTGCTCGACGCGCTGGTTCCACCGGCCGTGGTCGAGCTGGTCGGGCGGCGGCGGCCGAAGCCGAAGGTTGACGAGGCGATGCTGGAGGGGACGCCATGGCTTTCCAGACACGTTGTGTACTTCGCGAATGCCGCGGCCCCGGTCGAGCCGGAAGGGGTGGTGGTAGTGGAAGCGGACGCAGCCGTCTTGGTGGTTCCTCCGCCGCATGCCGTCGCGAGCAGAGCGACGGCAAGGATCGGGAGGGTGAGGAAAAGGCCAAGACCTTTGCGGTCTCGTAGGTTGGGATGCAGGTCGGTCACGCGAAGAGTAGAGCACGCGGATCTGAGCCGGCTCGCAGAGATGGGTAAGAGTTTGCTTAGAACCCCCTGGTAAACAGCTAACCTACGCTGCTTCACAGAAGAATCTCAGGAATCCGCATTAGACGTGGTCTTGCCTGGTACTACAGCTCAAGTGGGAGATCCTCGTGCGAATACTCGTACTTGGTGGTGACGGCTACCTCGGTTGGCCTACCGCCATTCATCTATCGGCCGCCGGCCACGAAGTCGGCGTCGCCGACAGCTTCGTGCGTCGCGAGTGGGATGTCGAGCTGGGTGTGGACAGCTTGGTTCCGATCAAGACGCTGGCCGAGCGGGTGGCCCGCTGGCGCCAGCTGACCGGCAAGAACCTGCGTCAGTACGTGGGCGACCTCTGCGACCCCGAGTTCGCGCAGGAAATGGTGCGTGACTTCGATCCTGACACCATCGTCCACTATGCCGAACAGAGTTCCGCTCCGTATTCGATGATGAATCAGCAGCACGCGGTGTACACCCAGACCAACAACGTGGTCGGAACCCTCAACGTCTTGTACGCCATCGCGAGCCACAACCGAGACATCCATCTCGTCAAGTTGGGGACCATGGGTGAGTACGGAACTCCGAACATCGACATCGAGGAGGGCTGGCTCGACGTCACCCACCGGGGCCGGACCGACAAGGTTCTGTACCCCAAGAGGCCGGGGTCCTTTTACCATCTCTCCAAGGTTCACGACAGCCACAACATCGAGTTCGCCTGTCGCATTTGGGGGTTGCGGGCGACCGACCTCAACCAGGGCGTCGTGTACGGGCAGGCGACCGAGGAAACCTCGCTCGACTCCGCCCTGACGACCCGGTTCGACTACGACGGGGTGTTCGGAACGGTTCTCAATCGCTTTGTACTCCAGGCCGTGTTGGGACACCCCCTCACGATGTATGGGTCCGGAGGGCAGACGCGCGGGATCATCAACCTGGTCGACACCGTGCAGTGCATAAGGCTCGCAGCGGAGAACCCGGCAGAGCCGGGCGAGTTCCGGGTCTTCAACCAGTTCACGGAGCAGATGTCGGTGCGTGAGATCGCCGACACCGTGAGCGCGGCCTGGCCAGGGGGCTGCACCATCGAATCGGTCGAGAATCCCCGGGTGGAGTTGGAAGGCCACTACTACCGGGCCGCTCATACCGGTCTGCTCGACTTGGGCCTGGTGCCGCATCTCCTCAGCGAAACCCTCATCGGCTCCCTGTTCGGGATCGCCGAGCGCAACAAGCACCGGGTGGTGCTCGAAGCCATCCGGCCCACGATTTCGTGGCGCTCCACGACCAGTGCGCTGGCTGGCACGAATTGGTGAGGCCTACCCAGGCCGAGTGCTGACCTCGGGGGACAGCCAGACCGAAGGCGCTTCCCTTCCTCCGATCCGGAAGCGGCTGAATCCCCCGCACCGGACCTGGTGGAAGAGGCCGGTCTTCGGAATAGGACTCCCGCTAGCGGTCGGGTTGGTGCACGTGGCGCTCGTGGCGCCTCATTACTTCGTCGGTTCGTTCGACGACGACGCCAGCTACATCCTCACAGCACGCGCCTTGGTGGCCGGCCAGGGACTGGCGGGTCACGTAGCCAGCGGCGCCGTCGTTTCTGGGTCCTACGCACCTGGCTACAGCGCCCTCATGGCGCCGTTGGTGTGGATCTGGCCGCACTCGTTCCTGCCCCTGCGCCTCTTGTCCGTCGTCTTCTTCGGGTTGACCTTCGTCCTCACGTGGATCTACCTCGGCCGCCGAGGAATCGGGGAAGGCCCGCGAGTGGCCGCGCTCGGCCTCCTCGCCCTGGGTCCCCCCTTGGCCACCTACGGGAGCATGGTCATGGCTGAGACGCCCTTCCTGGCGACGCTCCTGGTCCTACTGATATTGGTCGATAAATGGGACCGGGAGTCGAGGGTATGGACTCGGACGGGCGTGGGCGTCATCGCCGCGGCCGGCGCCCTGATATGGCTCAAGGAAGCGGGCGTGGGCGTCGTGGCGGGGCTGCTCCTCTGGCTCCTCCTGCGTCCCCAGGGAGGGAGGCGGCTCGCCAGGCCGTTCGCGGTGGGATTGGGAGTGGTGGCGCTGCTCCTCCCGGTCGTCGCGGCCCGTCTGGTTGCGGGCGTCCCCGTGACCGGATCCCGATACTCGTCGGAGTTGGGCGCGTTCTATCAAGGCAACCTCGTCGACCGGGTCGTCCACGTCATCCCCCATTCCACTTGGCACCTGCTGGCGACGGCGATACCGGCCACCCTCGTTCCCTACCTGTCACCCATCCCGTTCAAGGGGCATTGGGCCCGCCTGTGGGAGGTGGTGTCGTGGCAAGTGACGCTGTTCATCCTGCTCGGAGCCGTCGTCTGGTTCCGGAAGCACCGCGACGCGGCTCTGACCGTGGTCGCGGTCTACTTGCTGGAAACCGTGTTCTGGCCCGAAGTCAACGAGCGCCGGGCCATCCTGGTCGTCCCCGTGCTGGCGGCTTGGTACGTCCTCGGAGTCGTGACCGCCTGGAAGCCGGTGAGGTCGTGGAGCGCGAACCGGGGGCAGCTCATGCCGGCCCGGATGGTAGCTGCAGCGCTCGCCGTCGCAGTCGTGGTCGGCCCTCTCGTCCCGCAAATGCCTCGGGACTACCTCTTCAAACTGGGCCAGAACAGCTCGCACTTCGAGGGTTCTCGCTACGCCAGCCTGCTGTCGCATCTGGGCACCCCTTCCGACATCGTGGAGACGGACTACCTCTCCTCCACGGCGCTCTTTACCGGGCACCGGACGGCTTGGACCGCTTTCAATGGCGCCGTCACGGCGTGCTACCTGCCGGCCTTGGAGGGTCAACTCGCCGCCGACAAAGCGGCGTTCCTCCTCCTCGGGAACGTCAACAAGCCGGGAGTCCTCGACAGCCCGTGCCTCTTCAGTTACGCCTCGTCCAGCCCGGGGGCCGTGCGACTTCTGCACACCAGTCGGGACAACGCGACGGTGTTCGAGCTGATAGGGCCCGGGACCGGGAATCCGACGCTGACCGACCTGACCAGTGCCGTCGGTCCGGTTGCGTCGTCCGCGGGCCGGTCCACGATTCTCGAGTGGAACTGGGGCCGGCCCGAGGCGGTCGACCAGGTGACCGTCGGTGAGGCCGCCTTCACCAGGGGCGAGACCGCGTCCGTCAGCGTCGAGCTACGGCGGCCGGACGGAGTTTGGAGCGTCGCCGACAGCGCCTCGTCGCCGCTCGGAGACGAGCGAGGCGCCGCTCCCTACCTCCTGGCGACGTTTCCGGCGGGGGAACCGGCCACTGCGATGAGGGTGGTCATGTCCGGTCCCGGGTCAGGAGGCCCGTTCACCATCGAAGACGTCCACGCCCTGGGCCCGGACTCCTAGCCGGTCACCCGACCGGCGCGGCGTTGCGTCCACCAGGTTGTCGCCACGACCCGAGCGAAACTGAATCCGTACAACACGTTCCCGCCTTTCTTCGAGCTGCCGGCCAGACGCTCCCGGACCGTGACTGGCACTTCCTTCACCCGGTACCCGCGTGCGAGCGCTCCGATCAGCAGCTCGGAGGTTTGGTACTGGCTCTGGCGAAGGGGCACCGACTCGGTCACTTCGACCCGGAAGGCCCGAAAGCCGTTCGCGGGGTCGGTGATCTTCGCCTTCGTCAACAGGCTGACCAGGATCCCGAAAAAGACCACCCCGGCACGGCGGATGGGGTCGGAGGCCTCGCTCCGCCCGAGCCGGCGCGAGCCGTTGACGAAGTCGGCTTCGCCGGCGACCAGGGGAGCCAGCAGCCTCGGTAGCTGGTCGAGGTCGAACTGACCGTCAGCGTCGGCGGTACAGATCAACTGGGCCCCTCTTTGACGGGCGAGCCGGTAGGCGACCTTCAGGGCCCGGCCCTGGCCGAGGTTGACCGACAGGCGGCACACCATGGCCCCGGCGTGGCGGGCCACTTCAGCCGTGCCGTCCGTCGATCCGTCGTCGATCACGATCGTCTCGACGGCCAATCCGCAGATCGTCGCCGCGATCGACGAGACGACGGGTCCCACCGACCCGACCTCGTCAAACGCGGCAATGACGACGACCACGGGAGCCCCCGGCCCGGCGCCGTACTCAGCCAGGAACCGCGCCGCCGAGGCGTTCTCTACGGCGAGGACGTCTGGCTGGCCGGGCGCAAGGTGGTGTCTATTGAGGTTGGGCTCGGCCGGCATGGGTCGTAGACACTATTGGGTTTGCGGATCGGTAGCGCCTTCGGCGTCGGCCGGCCGTCCTGGCGAGCGTTTAGGCTCGCCGGAACGATGATCGACACCCGGCTACTGCTCGACGACTTCGAAGAGACGGCCCGACGCCTCTCGCGCAAGGGGGTCGATCCAGCGCTGCCCCAAGACGCCCGCCGTCTGGCTCAGCTGCGGCGGGAACAGATCCAACAGGTCGATGCGGCCCGCCAGGCCATGAACGCGGGAGCGTCGGAGATAGGGGAGCTATTACGGGACGGGAGGCGGGAGGAGGCGGAAGCGCGGCGGCAGGAAATGGCCGCGGCCCGGCGCCGGTTGGACGAACTCGAGGCCGGATTGCGGTCGACAGAAGCCGACTTGGACGACGTGGTCCTGCGCATCCCGAACCTCCCGGCAGACGACGTGCCCGAAGGAAGGACCGAAGCGGACAACGTGGTCCTCCGCGTTCACGGGTACGACCCGGAGGATTATGAGGGACGGACTTGGGAGCCGCACTGGGACGTGGCCGAGCGGCTCGGGATCCTCGACAGCGAGCGGGCCGCCAAGCTCAGCGGGGCCATGTTTTCGGTGTTGCGCGGGGACGGTGCCCGGCTATTGCGGAGCCTGGTGTCCCTCGCCCTAGATCTCCACCGCGGCGCCTATGAGGAAGTGATCCCTCCGCACCTGGTCCGCACTGAGATCATCAGCCGGACCGGCCACCTGACCAAGTTCGATACCCAGGCCTATCGGGTGCGCGACGACGACTTGTGGCTCATCCCGACCGGCGAGGTACCTCTCATGGGTCTTCACCAAGGCGAGATCCTGGCGGAAGCCGACCTGCCGCGGCGCTATATGGCCTACACCCTGTGCTGGCGGAGAGAGGCCGGAGCTGCAGGCAAGGAGACCAGGGGCATGCAGCGCGTCCACGAGTTCCACAAGGTCGAGCTGGTCAAGCTGTGCCGGCCAGAGGACAGCGACATGGAGTTCGAGTCGCTCGTTGCCGACGCCGAGAAGTCACTGAAGGTCCTCGGTTTGCCGTATCGGGTGGTCGAACTGTGCGCCGGAGATCTGACCTTCTCAGCGTCCAAGGTCTACGACCTGGAGGTCTACTCGCCAGGGGTCGGCCGCTGGCTGGAGGTTTCGTCCATCAGCCTCGTCACGGACTTCCAGTCGCGCCGGGGCCAGATCCGCTTTCGTCGAGAAGGGGGTGGGGTCGAGCTGGTGCACGCCCTCAACGGGTCAGGCCTGGCCACCCCCCGAGTGTGGGCCGCGCTCATCGAGCACGGACAGCAGCCGGACGGGACGGTGAAGGTGCCGTCGGCGCTGGTCGATTACATGGGTCGCGACGTCATCGGCTAGGTCCGTGACCCTCGGGGGCGGGGCGAGCCCTAGCCGTCACACCCGGAGACCAGGGTACGTTGAGGGCTGTGGAAGGTTGTACCGAATGCGGCGGCCTCAACCCGGAGGGCTATCGCTTCTGCGGTCAGTGCGGTGCGTCTCTTGTAGACAGCGGGTGCCGGAAATGCGGCGCCCCCTCCGCTGAGGGCCAGCAGTTCTGCGGGGACTGTGGCGCTTCGCTCACCGACGAGCTCGGTGACGAGCTCGTGCGGCCGGTATCGGGGCTGGCCGACCCGTCGTCGGTCCCGGAGCGAAAGCTGGCGACGGTTCTCTTCGCGGACGTGGTCGGATTCACCTCGCTGTCCGAACGCACGGATCCGGAGTTGGTGGCCCGGATGGTCGACAGTGCGTTCCGGGAGCTGGCTGCGGTGGTGGTGGAGCACGGCGGCACCATCGACAAGTACATGGGCGACTCGCTGATGGCGGTTTTCGGGGTACCCGCCGCCCACGACGACGACGCCGAACGGGCCGTCGCGGCTGCGCTCGCCATGCGCAAACTCGGAGGCGATCTGGTCTTTTCCATAGGCATCAACTCCGGCGAGGTGATGGTGACCGCCATAGGAGGCGACGCGGGCGTGACGGTGATCGGCGACACCGTCAACGTGGCGGCCCGCCTGGAGAAGGCGGCCGGCCCGGGTGAGGTCTTGTGCGGGCCTCTGACCGTTGACCTGGTTGGTGGGCGCGGGGTCTTCCGGCCTCGCCAGCCGGTGATCCTCAAAGGCAAGCGCGAACCCGTTGAGGTGGCGGAGGCCGTCTCGCTGAGACCCTCGGGTAGCGAGGCGACCCAGGACGACCTCCCGCTGATCGGGCGCGAGGACGAGATGGCCTACCTGGGCGCGCTCTGGCAACGGGTCGGCAGAGACCGGCAATTCCAGATGGTCCTGTTGTGCGGCGACGCCGGTTCCGGCAAGACGAGGCTCGCCGCGGAGCTGGCCCGGCTGGCTGCCGCGGACGGGACGGTCGTGCGATCCGGGTATCCGGCGTACGGGTCGACTGGTGGGGTCGCCGTGATGGCGGATGTACTGAGGCAGCTGGGTCCGGCAGATGACGACGAGGTGACGATCAGGGTCCGGTCTCTGGCCGGGAAGACCGACGAGTCGTTGCGAGCCATGGACGTGGTCGGGCTCCAGAAGGAACAGACGTGGGGTTTCCTGAGGCTGCTCGAGGAGAAGGGGTCGGAGGCACCCCTACTCATCGTGATCGACGACATCCATCGAAGCTCGGAAATGATGCTCGACGTCGTTGCCGAGCTCATCGGGCGTCTAAGCGCGGTACCGCTGCTGATGCTGCTGGTCGGCCGGAGCGAGCCGGGTTCGTGGTTGGCCCACTTCCCGAGCGCCACGACCGTCAGGATGGCGCCACTCGGGCGCAGCGACGCCACGGCGCTGTCCCGGGTGCTGGTGTGCGACAAGCCACTGGCCGACGAGGCCGCTGACTTCCTCGTCGACCGGGCCGCAGGTAACCCGCTCTACTTGCGGGAGCTGATCCGCATGGTCCGGGCGAGCGGCTCGCTGGTGGATGACGGTGAGCGATACCGCCTCGGCGCGGCCGCGGCGGTGCCGGCCAGCCTGCACGCGGTCCTGGCGGCCCGCCTGGACACGCTCGGCCCTGGACAGAAGGCCGTCTTCCAGTACGCGGCCGTTCTGGGCGGAAGCGCCACGGAAGACGGCGTCGTCGGGCTCGGAGCGCCAGGAGGGCTGGGGGCCTTGGCGTCGCTCATCGAAGCTGGCTTGCTCCGCCGGACCGCGGCCGGTGCCCTGGAAGCGGCCGACCCGCTGCTCAGCGAGGTCGCGTACGAGACGCTGCCGCACCACCTACGCGGGGAGTTGCACCGGCAGGCCGCGTCTTTGGCTTCGGAATCCGAGGAGCGGGCTCGACACCTCGACCGGGCGGCCGAATATCTGTCTGACGACGCCACCGTCGCCCTCGAGGCATCGGAAGTGCTGGCCGCACTCGGCGAGGAGTACGTGACCGTGGCCCGGTATCCAGAGGCCCTCAGGCTTCTCGAGCGGGCCGCCGCCCTGGGCAGCCGCCAGCCGACCATGCTGCTCAAGCTGGCCGACTTGCAGGCCTTGGCGGGAGACGAGTCTCGGGCTCTGGCCACCCTGGAGCTGATCGAGGACGACCCGTCGGATCCATCGATCGCGGTCGAGCGCGACCACGTCGCGGCGCGCACCAAGCTCTTCAGCGATCCGGAGTGGGCGCGGCCGCGACTCCAGTCGGTGGCGGAGAGGTGGCGCGCCCTGGGCCGGCGCGAATCGGAGGCGTGGGCGACCGGAAACATGGGCGTGGCCAGCTTCAACCTCAGCCGCATGGAGGACGCGGCCACCGAGCTGGAGCGGGCCCTCGGCATGTTCCTCGAGTTGGAGGACCGAACGGGCGCGGTTTCTTGCTCGTCATTTCTGTGCCTGGTGAAGCCGGCGGATCGGCGGGTCGCGGGTTGGTTGGCCGAAGCGCTGGCCTTTGCCGACGAGACCGGCGAGCGGGTCAAGCAGATCAGCGCGCTGAGCTCACTGGTTTGGAACCAGTACTTGAGGTCTATATGGGGGGGTCCGGCGGACACGATGGAGGCGGAAGGTTTCGCCCGCCGCCTCGCTGGCGTGGCGGGCGAGCTCGGGGCCGACGAGATGGCCATGCAGGCCCGCAGCTTGCTGGCGATCATGGCCCGCTGGACCGGCCGCATGGACGAAGCCCAGGAGCAGCAGGTCCTGCTCGCGCCGCTGGTTGATGGAACGAGTCACCGCGAGAAATGGCTCGGCTGGGCCGCCGGCTTCTGCGTGGCGGTAGCTGGAGGCGCCGCCAGCGCGGCGCCTCCTTTCCCGCCTCCAAACACGGCCGACCCGGTGGCTGGGATCGCCGGCCTCATGATCCGCGCCGAGTTGGCGTTCGCGGGCCGGATAGACGAGGCGGTGGCTCGTTTCGAGGCCATGTCGCACTCCCACGGAGCGGTCGCCGATGCGGCCGGGGCTCTCGACGCCCTGACCCTCGTCCTTGCCGGGCGTCCCGACGAGGCTCGGCCGTGGGCCGAGCGGGCTGCGTCGGCCGCCCGGGTTCTCGAGGCCCGCCCGGCCGAAGTGGTGGCGGCGGCGCTGCTCGCTGAGATCGATCGAGACCCGAGCGCGTTGCCGGAACTCCCGGTCGGCGACTATTCGGCCGCCGACGCCATCGTCCTCAGAGCCCACGCCGTGCTCGGCGATGAAGGTGCGCTCGTCCAGCTGCGCGAAGCCGCGAAGTTCCTGGCCATGCCCGGGCTCCTGTCCGGGGTCTAAGTTTGGGGGGTCCGTGCGAGAGGGGAGGCGTTCGCGCCATGACGCGATCCACCAGGAACGACGAGTTCGAACTTAGGGGCATCAACCACTTGGCGCTGGTGTGTCGCGACATGCAAAGGACGGTGGAGTTCTACTCCGACGTCCTCGGCATGCCGCTGATCAAGACCATCGAGCTCCCGTTCAACATGGGCCAGCACTTCTTCTTCGACATCGGGAACGGCGACGCCCTCGCCTTCTTCTGGTTCCCTGACGCCCCGGACCCGGCGCCGGGGATAGCCGCGCCGCGGACCCTACCGACGGGGGGCGAGCTGACCACTGCCATCGGCTCGATGAACCACGTCGCGTTCGACGTCCCGGCCGACAAGATCGATGCGTACCTGGACAAGCTGCGATCGAAGGGCATCGACGCCGCCGACATCCTCAATCACGACGACAGCGAGATGGGGACCACCAAGGACGTGCACGAAGGAACGTTCGTCCGCTCCATCTACTTCTTCGACCCCGACGGGATCCTGCTCGAGTTCGCGGCGTGGCTACGACCTGTGGGGGGCGACGAGGACGTGAGACACGTGCCGGCTCGCGCCGTCGTGAGGCAGCCGGCGAACTCGATCCCGGGGAGCTGAATGGACGTTCCGCTCACAGTCGGCGACTTCCTCGACCGGGCGGCCTTCGTCTACGGCGACCGAACGGCCGTCGTGGACGAACCGGGGACACCGGCCTCGCTTGGGACCCTCACGTACCGGCAGCTCGAAGCGCGGGCTCGCGGGATGGCGCTGGCTCTGGATGAAATGGGCCTCGAGCACGGTGAGCGGGTGGCGATAGTCAGCCCGAACGCAGCGCGATTTCTGATCTCTTTCTACGGGGTCAGCGCGCACGGTCGAGTCCTGGTTCCGATCAACTTCCGGCTCGTAGCCGAAGAGGTCCAGTACATCGTGGACCACTCCGGGGCGTCGGTGCTGCTGGTAGACCCCGAGCTGGACGCCTCGCTGGCGCACGTGACCGCCAAAGGTCGGATCCTCCTCGACGGTCGGGCCGACGCCGAGCTCTTCGCGGAGGCCCCAGCTGGTCGAACGCCCCGCCCCTGGCCAGTCGATGAGGGCAGCACCGTCAGCGTCAACTACACCAGCGGCACCACGGCCCGGCCCAAAGGCGTGCAGCTGACGCATCGAAACTGCTGGCTCAACGCAGCGGTCTTCGGATGGCACACGACCGTCACCGACCGCGACGTCTTTCTACATACGCTGCCGATGTTCCACTGCAACGGCTGGGGAATGCCTTACGCGGTCACGGCGATGGGCTGCAAGCAGATCGTGCTACGCAAGGTCGACGGCGAGGAGATCCTGCGGAGGATCGAAAGCCATGGGGTGACGCTCCTGTGCGGGGCACCGGCGGTTGTGGCCGCGATCCTCGATGCCGCGACCGAGCGCCAGCGCCGAGGCCAGGCCATACCCGGTAGGGAGACGGTCCGGATCGTGGTTGCCGGCGCACCCCCGCCATCGAAGATCATCGAGAGGGTCGGCACGGATCTCGGTTGGGAGTTCATCCAGATCTACGGTCTGACCGAGACGGCCCCGCTGCTTACCATCAACCGGTCCCCGAGCGAGTGGGACGCCCTCGACGGGGTCGAGCGTTCCCGGCGGCTGTCTCGGGCCGGGGTACCGGCCCTCGGGGTCCGGATGCGGACCAACGACGACGGCGAGATCCTGGCCCGGAGCAACCACGTGTTCGAGGGATACTGGGATCAACCGAGTGAGACAGCGGAAGCGATCGTGGACGGTTGGTTCCGGACCGGCGACGGTGGCTACGTTGACGAACAGGGCTACGTCGTGATCTCCGACCGCAAAAAGGACGTAATCATCACCGGCGGTGAGAACGTCTCGTCCATCGAAGTCGAGGACTGCCTGTACCAGCACCCGGCGGTAGCGGAGGTGGCCGTCATCGGTGTTCCCGACCCGAAGTGGGGCGAGACCATAAAGGCGTTGGTGGTCCTCCGCGAGGGCGCCGTGGCGTCCGAGGACGACCTGATCGAGTTCTCCCGAGCCCGGATGGCCCACTACAAATGCCCGACCTCCGTCGAGTTCCGGGACGGTCTCATTCGCACCGCGACCGGCAAGCTGCAAAAGTTCAAGCTTCGAGCACCGTTCTGGGAAGGTCGTGACCGGCGGGTGTCGGGAGGCTGAGATCCTCTTACCGGGTGCCTCCTCGGTTGGTAGGGGGTAGCCTTTACTCGGAGAGCCGGGAAGACTGGTCGGCACGGCGTCGCATGCGGCGTCGTCAATCGGATTAGCAGGAAGAGCCCGTGTCTCCGAGACAGTCCCGCATTCGCCTCGCCCTCCGTCGGCGACCATTGATGACCCCGTGGAGACGCGAGGCGCTCCGTACCACCTTGTGGCTGGTTCCCACCCTGCTATGCGTGGCTGCGGTCGCGCTGTTCTCAGGCACTTACGCCGTGGACCGGCTGGCGTTCGACCACGGCATTCACCTACCCAGCCTGCTCAGCCAGAGCAGTCCCGACGCGGCCCGCACCATCCTCGGCGCCGCCGCCGGCGCCCTCATCACCGTCACGGGCGTCCTCTTCTCGGTGATGATCGTTGCCTTCACCCTGGCCTCGCAGCAGTTCGGACCCAGGATGCTGCGCAACTTCATCCGTGATCTGGGAACGCAGTTCTCCCTCGGCACTTACGTCGCCAGCTTCGTCTACACGGTTCTCACGCTGGGCTCGGTTGGGGCGTCGGCCAACGGGACCTTTGTGCCTCGGTTGTCGATCGCAGTCGCGGAGCTGTTGCTGCTCGTCGACACCGCAGTCCTCATCTACTTCGTGCATCACATCGCGGTATCGATTCAGCTGCCGGAGGTCATGGCAGGCATATCGCGCGATCTGCGCCGCGCCATCGACGTGCAGTTCCCGACCACCGAAGACGACGCACCGACTGCAGCGCCTCTGCTGGCCGAGCAAACGCGTCGGCGGATGGAAGGCGTAAGCGCCACCGTTCCGGCGACTACGAGCGGCTACCTCCAGTTCGTCCGCCGCGAGGAGCTGATCGCCATCGCGGCCGACACGGACTCTGTCATCGAGCTTCTGTATCGGCCCGGCCACTTCGTCACCGCCGGTCTGCCGCTGGCCCGGGTGTGGCCGGCATCCGCGGCACCGGTCGTGGCCGCGGCCCTCGCCCGCGCCCACGTTTCAGGGGCCCATCGGACCCTCACCCAGGATCCGGTGTTCCCGGTAGACCAGCTCGTGGAGATCGCCATCCGGGCCCTGTCTGCGGCCGTGAACGACACCTTTACCGCCCTCACCTGCATCGACTGGCTGGCCGACGCCCTGTGCCGCATATCGACGCTGGCCCTGCCGGAGACACTCCATTGCGACCGGTCCGGGGTCCCCCGTCTGATCGAGCGTCCGCCGAGTTACGACCGCATCGTCAACCGGGCCGTCGACAAGGTGCGCCAGGCCGGTGGGACCATGCCGGCCGTCGCCATCCGCCAGATCGACGCCTTGGCCAAGGTCGTCCAATACACGACCTCGCCCGACCAGAGAGCCGTGCTGGCCCGACAAGTGGCCATGTGGGGTCGGGCCGCCGAAGGAATTCCCGATCCGGACGATGCCGGGGACGTGGCTCGCCGCATCGCGGACTTCGACGCCAAGATGGACCAACACGCGCGTGGCGTCGCCATCCCCCTAGGTATGGTGCAGCGAGAGTCTCACTGAGCCGACGCTCCCGTCGACGGCGGGTAGTCAGGTGGTCGGAAGGAAAAGCGCCCCGACAGACCCGGGAGTGTGCGGCGCTAAGAGTGCTCGCGAAGCCACCTGTCGTTGAACTCGAACTCCCCGTCTAGGCCACGGCGGACGTCCCCCTTGGCCGCCCAGTCGGCGATGCGGCCGCCGACGATCGGCACCTTGACTTCGACGCGGAGGGTGATGTCGTGGACGGTCTGACCGTCCGCCGGCGCGAGGTTCATGGTGCCGGAAATGTGGAAAGGAGCGCCTTTGACCACGACGTCGAACGTGCCTGCCCACGAGCCATCCCCGCGACGCTTCCATTCGTCGGTCTGGCTCGTGGTGTTGGTCGGCTTGAGCACTCTCTTGGCGAAGCTAGGGAGTTCGACGTCCACCACCCGGGTGCACACGACGCGCAGTGAGTCGCTTTGCGCCTCGCACTCGAGAATCTGCACGTCCCGATGACCCATGCTCTCATACCTGCCCACGATGGCGTCGCGGTCGCCAAGCATGCCAAGCACAGTGTCGGTCGCAGCTTCGTAGGTATGTGACCGCTTGACATCCATCACGCAACCTCCCCCATCCGGGGTGGCTGCTCGGCCGGCCCGGACCGCTCGACGTCCACCATGGTATTTCGCCACTCCACCGGGCAGACAATCGAGCCCACCCTGACTGCCCCGCTTGTCCGATCGCTCGCCGTGGGACATACTGCGGTCGACCCTCCTCGACTCCTTCAGGGGGCTCAATCGGAAACGGGGGTTACATGGCTCGGAAAATTGTTCTCGCCCTGGCCGCGACTGCGCTGTCGTCGGTCGTCCTCGTCACAGCCGGGTCTGGCGTGGCGCATGCGGTCAGCTTTGGAGTCAACCAGCCTGGCAAGGTGACTTGCAGCCCGGCGTCCGGTGTGTGGAACGGCACGATCAGCTTTACCCCGCCGCTCTTCAACGGCGGAGGCGCCAGCACCGAGGTGATGATCGTCAAGGCTGCCCTGGGTAACACCGCTAGTCCGTGTGTGGGCACTACCGGTATTGCCGCCCTCGGAAGCATCGCGGGAAAGCTGACCTTCAGCATCGCCGGCAGCGCCAACAACTGCGCCACCATCTTCAGCGGTGTCGCGCTTCCTGCTCCGGTGGGGAAGTTCAAGATGACTTGGACCACGCCGGCGGGCAGCAATCCAACCAAGTGGACGCAGCCGTCAGCGTTCTCAGTAACCGGCTCGGCGGCCTTGAGCAGCATCACTGTGAAGAACGGCACGGTGGCCGGTTCCTTCACGCCGTTTGCCAACCCAAAGGCGACCCTTTCGGATGCAAACTGGCCCGGAGCCACGGGCGCGGTCGCTACGGGGTGCGCTTCGACAGGCGGTTTGGCCAACCTGACCTTGAGCACTTCGACGGGCAAGTGGTGACCCAAACCGGGTGAGGCCTCAACCCGGGCTCCGATTGCGGTCGGACCCGGGAGGGCCCGACCGCTCGGGAGGATGCTAGGGACCGGATCGGCGGCTCGCCCGGGTTCAGGCCGCCGCTTCGACCTCGGCGCGCAGCCGGTCAGGCATCCGCAGTTCGACTTCGGCCCGGGCCGGGGTGGGGACGAAGAGCGCCACGATGGCCAGCGCCGCCAGGGCAAAGCCGGCGCCCGCCGCGAACGTCACGTCCATGCCGTGGACCAGGGCGGCTCGGGCGGCCGTTCCCGCGCTTCCCCCCAGTCCGGCCACCTGGCTGAGGCCGACCGTGTGGGATCCGGAGGTGACGCTGTCAAAGACGGTGACCAGCACGGCCAGTCCTAGGGCGGCGCCGAGCTGCTGCATCACGTTGATGAGCCCGGAGGCGGCGCCGGCATCGGCGGGCGCCACGCCGGCCAGGCCGGCGGTGGTCAGGCTGACGAAGGAGACGCCCATGCCGGCGCCGATCAGGATCAAGCTGGCGAGGACCTGCGGGTAGGCGGAGCCGGTGTGGAGCTGGGTCGCCACCAGCAAACCAAGTGCCGACATGCTGGTTCCCACGAGCATGAGGGTCTTGGCCGGCAGGCGGTTGACGAGCACCCTGCTGGTGAGCTGAGAGGCGAGGAATACCGAGGTCGGAGTGGGCAGGAATCCGAGGCCGGTGACCAGGGAGGAGTGGCCCTGGATGTCCTGTAGAAACTGCGTGAGGAAGAAGATGATCCCGTACATTCCGGCGTAGCCCAGGCCGCGGGCCACGTTGGCGGCGGCCCGGGTGCGGTCGGCCAGGATTCTCATCGGTAGGATCGGTTCGGCAGCGGTGGTTTCGATGCGCACGAACAGGCCGATCAGGGCGACGCCAGCGGCGAGGGAACCGACGGTGATGGGCGCCGACCAGCCGGCCGCTCCGGCTTCGACCAAGCCCAGCACCACAGCAGTCATTCCAGCGGTAGAAGCCGCGGCGCCGGCCAGATCGAACCGGCCGTGCCGGCGCTCGGTCTCGACCAACGCGGCGCCACCGACGACGAGCACGGCCAGGCCGATCGGGACGTTGACAAACATGACCCAACGCCACGATGCCCACTCGGTGAGAACGCCGCCGGCGACCAGGCCGGTCGCCCCGCCGGCGGCGGAGACGGTGGTGAACAGGCCGATGGCCCGCACCCGGGCCGCCCCTTCGGGGAAGATGGTGGTCAACAGGGCCAGGGCGGCGGGGGCGGCCATGGCTCCACCCACTCCCTGCAGGGCGCGGGCGGCCAGCAGCATCCAGCTGGCGGTGGCGAAACCTCCGGCCAGAGAGCTCAAGGAGAACAGGGCGATACCGGCCATGAACGTACGCCGCCGGCCGAGCAGGTCCCCCGAGCGGGCGCCGAGGAGGAGCAGACCGCCGAAGGTGAGGACGTAGGCGTTGAGGACCCACGACAGCGACGAGCTCGAGAAGCCGAGGCTGCGCTGGATGTGGGGCAGGGCGACGTTGACGATGGTGGCGTCGAGGACCACCATCAGCTGGGCCGTGAGAATGACGGCGAGAACGATCGAGGGGTGGGCGCGCCACCTGCTGGGCGCCCGCTGGAGGTTTGAGACTTGGACCATTGACTACGGCCTTTCCGCTGGTATTCTGGGAGGCAAAGCGGAAGCTTCCTCCATTTAGTATACGGAGGGTGCCTCCGTTTAGCAAGGAAGTTTTGTGGCCGTTTCCGCGAAAATAAGTTGTGGAGGTGCCAGGGCCGTGACCGCCCAGCACAAAGCGAGCATCGACGAGGAGGTGGGCGGCCGACCGATGAGGGCCGACGCCCGGCGCAACAACGAGCGCCTCGTCGACGCGGCCCGCAAGGTCTTCGCCGAGCACGGTGGCGGCGCCTCGATGGAGGCCATCGCCAAGCAGGCCGGCGTGGGCGTCGGCACCCTGTACCGACACTTCCCGAAGCGGATCGACGTGGTCGAAGCGGTCTACCGTGATGATGTAGACGTCCTGGTGGGCTCGGTAGATCGGGGCCTGACCCAGCTCGATCCGTGGTCGGCCCTGGAAGCCTGGCTGCACGCCTACGTCGACTACGGCCGATCCAAGCGTACGTTCCTCAACGAACTGCACGAAGCGTTCGAGAAGAACCCGGACCTCAAGCCGGCGTCGCGCGACCGCATCTGGGCGGCCTGCAACCAGGTCCTGACGCGAGCCCAGGCGGCGGGCTTGGCCCGCACCGACATCGACGGCCAGGACCTGATGCAACTCGTGTCGCCGATGTGCATGAATGGCACGCTGTCCGCCGAGCAAGGCCGGCGCCTACTGATCATGGTGCTCGACGGCCTCCGGCCCCCGCGCCCATAGCCCACCTCAACAGTTCCATACCGATCGCCGACAAGGGGCCGCGGCCGGACGGTGCCCCCGGTAGTGCCCCCGGTAGGATTCGAACCTACGCACCCGGCTCCGGAGGCCGGTGCTCTATCCCCTGAGCTACGAGGGCGCTTGCGCCAGGTGCGGAGTCGCCGGGCCGCTTTCGAGCATAGCCGGGTCGGCCGCTGCCCTACCATGGGCGGATGCCGAGCGGCACGGTCCTCGTGGTTGACGATGACCCCGTGATCGTCAACCTTCTACAGGTCAATTTCGAGATCGAGGGTTACGACGTGCTCGCCGCTACTGGGGGCGAAGCCGCTCTGGCCCAGGCCAGGACGGGGCATCCCGGCGTGATAGTCCTCGACGTCATGATGCCGGGGATAGACGGCTTGGAAGTGGCGCGCTTGTTGCGTGAAAGCGAGGAGACCCGGTCCATCCCGATCATCCTTCTGTCCGCCAAAGCTCAAGCGGCGGACATCCAGGCCGGGTTGGCCGTCGCCGACGACTACGTGACCAAGCCGTTCGAACCCCTCGAACTGTTGGAGCGGGTGGCCTCACTGCTGGAGCGCACCCGCCCCGCCGGTTCGGGCTGAATGCTGCCCGATCCAGATCCGGAACCGTCGCCGCCAGCCGGCCACGGACCCCTGCCGACGCACCTGCTTCCTGACGGGGCGTCGATCGGTCCCGACGGCCGTCTGTCGATCGCGGGGGTCGATCTGCTCGAGTTGGCGGGCGAGCACGGGACGCCGTTGTTCGTCTACGACGAGGATCACCTGCGCGCCCGGTGCCGTGAAGCCGTAGCCGCGTGGGGCAGCGGGGTGGCCTACGCGTCCAAGGCGTTTCTGTGCCGGGCCATGGCTCGGCTCGCCCATGAAGAAGGCATGTCGATCGACGTATCGACTGGCGGCGAGCTCCACGTCGCTTTGGCAGCCGGAGTTCCGGGTGAACGGCTCGTTCTGCACGGCAACAACAAGTCTGAAGCGGAGCTGGGCCGAGCCATAGCGGCCGGCGTGGGCCGGATAGTCGTCGACTCCTTCGACGAGATCGACCGGCTCGACCGGCTGGCGGTGACGCAGTCGGGTCGGCCCAAGGTGCTCGTCCGGGTGACGCCGGGCGTCGAAGCCCACACCCACGAGTACGTCATGACCGGGCAGGACGACTCGAAGTTCGGATTCGGCCTGGCGTCAGGCGCGGCGGCAGCGGCCGTGGCCCGGTTGCGCAGGGCGGGATCGCCCGTTGAGCTGGTGGGTCTGCATGCTCACATCGGCTCCCAGGTCTTCGCCTTGGACTCGTTCGACAAGGCCGTGGCAGTTTTGGCCGAGTTCTTCCTGCCCCTCGGACTCTCGGAGCTGTGTGTAGGAGGAGGGCTCGGCGTGGCTTACGTCGACGACGAGAGGTCGCCGTCGATCACCGACTGGGCTGAGGCAGTACGCGCCGCCGCCTCCGCCGCCGGCATCGGAAAAACAGTGCGCCTGACGGCCGAACCAGGACGTTCTGTCGTGGCCGCCGCAGCCGTGACCTGTTACACGGTCGGGACGGTCAAAGAAATCCCAGGTATCCGCACCTACGTCAGCGTCGACGGAGGCATGAGCGACAACCCGCGGCCCGTCTTGTACGGGAGTGGCTACGAAGCCTTCCTCGTGCGAGCGGTCGGGGCGAGCCGCCCGCGCACCGTGACGGTCGTCGGCAAGCACTGCGAATCCGGCGACGTCATCGTTCGGGATGCCCAGGTTCCTGAAGGTCTGGCCGTTGGTGACGTGCTCGCCACGCCGGTAACTGGGGCGTACGGACATTCCATGGCGTCCACTTATAACAAGGTGCCCCGGCCGCCGGTCGTGTTCGTCCGCGACGGGAACAGCAGGGTCGTGATCCGGCGCGAAACCCTCGACGACTTGATGGGTTTCGACCTCTGAGGGTCGAGCCGGGGTGGTCGGCATGAGCCGCACTACCCTGCGGGGCATGACTACGGCTTTGCGGGTCGGGCTGTTGGGGTGTGGCAACGTCGGCGGCGCGCTCGCTCATCTACTGGTTGACGACGCCGAGCGCATCGCGGCCCGCACTGGGATCGAGTTGCAACTCGCCGCAGTAGCCGTCCGCAGCCTGTCCCGAGAGCGCGACGCTCCGATCCCGCCCGGTGTGCTCACGACAGATGCCGGCGCCGTGGTGTCCGATCCCGACGTGGACGTGGTGGTCGAGGTCATTGGCGGGATCGAACCGGCCCGCACCCTCATCTTGACGGCACTAAAGGGGGGCAAGCCGGTAGTGACGGCCAACAAGGAGCTGCTGGCCAACTGCGGCTCCGAGTTGTTCGAGGCGGCGTCGACCGCTGGGGTCGACCTCCTCTTCGAGGCCGCCGTCGCCGGGGCCATACCCCTCATCCGTCCCCTTCGGGAGTCGCTCGCGGGCGAGCGGATCCAGAGGGTAATGGGAATCGTCAATGGGACGACGAACTTCATCCTGACCCGGATGAGTGAAGCCGGCGCCAGCTACCACGACGCTCTGGCCGAGGCTCAAAGTCTTGGGTACGCCGAGCGCGACCCGACTGCCGACGTGGAAGGCTTCGACGCCGCGGCCAAGGCGGCCATCCTCGCCAACGTGGCTTTCGGGGCCCGCGTCGTCGCCGGTGACGTATATCGCGAGGGCATTTCGGCGATAACACCACAGGACATTGCTGTTGCCCACAAGCTCGGCTACACGGTCAAGCTTTTGGCCGTCGTCGAGCACTCAGACGAAACGGCTGACGCAGCAGAAGCCGTCGCGGTCCGGGTTCACCCGGCCATGGTGCCGTCGACCCACCCGCTCGCGTCGGTGCGTGACTCCTTTAACGCGGTGTTCGTCGAAGGCGATGCCGTGGGACAGCTCATGTTCCTCGGCCGCGGGGCGGGCGGCATGCCGACGGCCAGCGCGGTGCTGGGCGACCTGCTGGACGCGGCCCACGATCTGACGACCGGCGGGCTCGGGCGGACGGTGACCCTGCGTCGCACGACGATCCGGCCCATCGACGACCTCCGGTCCGCCTACTACCTGACCCTCGAAGTGGCGGACCGACCGGGGGTCCTGCACGCGGTCTCCGGCGTCCTCGGCAAGCACCAGGTCTCCATCCAGCTCATGGAGCAGGAAGGCCTGTCCGCGGTCTACGCCCACGGATACAGCTCTGGGGGTCCTTCCCCTGGAAGCGGGGCCGGATCGGGTGAGGGTATAGGTGGCGGCGAGTCGGGTGCCCGGCTGGTGTTCGTGACCCACCCGGCCTACGAGCGGGACGTCCAAGCGTGCTTGGGGGAGTTGCGTCACCTCGATGTGGTGCACCAGATTGGCGGTTTGCTCCGGGTCATCGGACCGTGAATCGATGAACCCGGGTTGGCGCGGCCTGATCGAGGAGTACCGGCCCTATCTGCCGGTGTCGGGATCGACCCCGGTGGTCACCTTGCTCGAGGGTGGTACTCCTCTGTTGACCGCGCCCCGTCTTTCCGAGCGGGTCGGGGCCAAGGTGTGGCTCAAGTTCGAAGGTGCCAACCCGACCGGATCCTTCAAGGACCGGGGCATGACCGTCGCCATCTCCAAGGCCCTCGAGGAAGGAGCCAAGGCCGTCGTCTGCGGCTCGACCGGTAACACTTCGGCATCCGCCGCCGCCTACGCAGCACGGGCCGGGATGACGTGCGCGGTGCTGATTCCGGAGGGCTACATCGCCCTGGGCAAGCTGGCCCAAGCGCTCATCCACGGAGCCCGGGTCCTCCAGATCCGGGCCAACTTCGATGTCGCGCTCGACATAGTGCGCCAACTCGGCGACTCCGCCCCGGTGACCGTCGTCAACTCGATCAACCCGTACCGCATCGAGGGCCAGAAGACCGCCGCCTTCGAGATCGTGGACGTCCTGGGAGACGCTCCTGACTATCACTGCATTCCCGTCGGAAACGCCGGCAACATCACCGCCTATTGGAAGGGATACCGGGAGTACCAGGACGGCGGTCGCATCACCAAGCTGCCGAAAATGTTGGGGTTCCAAGCCGCCGGCGCGGCCCCGCTGGTCGTGGGGCACCCGATCGAGAACCCCGATACGGTCGCGACCGCGATACGAATTGGCCGCCCCGCATCGTGGTACGGAGCCACGGCCGCGGCGTCGGAATCGGGCGGAGCGATAGCGGCCGTCACCGACGAGGAAATCCTCGCCGCCTACCGATACCTCGCCCAGGAGGAGTCTGTCTTTTGCGAGCCGGCGTCGGCGGCCTCAGTGGCCGGCTTGCTCAACAGTGCGGTCGAACCCGGTTCGACGGTCGTGTGTGTGCTCACCGGACACGGGCTCAAGGATCCGGACATCGCCATCAGCCAGATCGCGGTTCCAACGCTCGTCGACGCCGACGTGCGGGCCGTTCGCTCCGAGCTCGGGCTGTAGCGCGGCCGCCCGGGCGTCGGGCCGGTTGCCGCGCGGCGGCCTTGGTCGCTACCATGGAGGCATCGTCGCCCGCATGGGCCAGCTCATATGCCGGCGATGCTGCCCTCCTTAGCTCTGCGGCAGGCGGTGTGCACCAGCCGAACCCCTACCGATGCAGCGGGAGCTTGCGTCCGGGTCCTGGCGGACGCCCCCCTAATCCACCAGCCGTACAAGACGAACGAGGTTGTAGATGAGCGAAACGCAGCTCGAACGCTCGGTGCTTGAAGCCAAGGAGCGCGACGAGCTCTTCGCGATCGCGGACGCGCTCGGGGCGCGGCCACCGGCCCGAGCCAAGAAGGCCGATCTCATCAGCGGAATCCTGAAAGCGACCGGAATCGAGCCGGATGCCGTCCCCGATCCGGAGTCCGAAGACAAGCCCCGACGAGCCCGGACCCGCCGGACGACCCCTGCGGCGGTTGCGCCCGAGCCGCCGGACTCGGTGCCGGAACCCGGCCTCAACGGGTCGGACGAAGCCGACGATGCGGTCCAGGCCGAAGTCGAAAGCGTCGAATCGGCCCATCAGCCGGTTTCCGCAGACGAAAGCTCCGAGAGCGAAGGGCCCGCGGAGCGCGGCAACGGCCGCGGTGGTGCCGCCAGAAACGGACGAGAGTCGGGCCGAGATCGCCAGGCCGGCCGGGTGGTCCCGCAGGCGTCGGCGGGAGAGGACGGCCCGAGCTCCAGCCCCTCTGAGCTGGTCGCGGCCGGCCGAAGCGACGATGCGAGTCCGAGCGCCGGCGATGCAGAGGACGGGGCGGACTCGGGGAGCGGCCAGTCGGGTTTCGGATCTGAACCCGGGAACCGGCGCAACCGTCGCCGGCGGGGACGAGACCGGTTCGACCGTCCCGAGCGAGACCTGCCCGGTCAGAGCGTGGAGTCCCAATTCAACGGCGAGCCCATCCCGGTGACGGGCTACTTGGACTTGCGCGACGAGGGCTTCGGGTTTCTCCGGACGAGCGGATTCCTCTCGGGCCCGGGCGACGTGTACGTGTCGATAAGCCAGGTACGCCGCTTCGCCCTGCGCAAGGGCGACTATCTGGAAGGGGCGGCCCGACCCGCCGGAGGCAACGAAAAGTACCCGGCCCTCCTTCGCATTGACACCGTTTCCGGCCTGACCCCAGACGACGCCAGGGGTCGCCCGCGCTTCGAGAGCCTCACGCCGTTGTTCCCGGACGCAAAGCTTCGGCTCGAAGTCCCGGGAGATTCGGCAAATTTGACCGCACGCATCGTCGACCTGATATCTCCGATCGGCAAGGGTCAGCGCGGCCTCATCGTCTCTCCCCCCAAAGCTGGCAAGACCACCATCCTCAAGCAGATCGCCCACTCCATCGAGGCCAACAACCCCGATGTGCAGCTGATGGTGCTTCTCATCGACGAGCGACCTGAAGAGGTCACCGACATGAGGCGGTCGGTGAAGGGTGAGGTCATCGCCTCGACTTTCGACCGACCGGCCGAGGAGCACACCCAGGTGGTCGAACTAGCCATCGAACGGGCCAAGCGCATGGTCGAAGTCGGCAAGGACGTGGTCATCGTCCTGGACGGCATCACGAGGCTGGCGCGGGCGTACAATCTCGCCCAACCGGCCACCGGCCGCATCATGTCCGGCGGTATCGATACAGGGGCGCTCTACCCACCCAAGAAGTTCTTCGGAGCGGCGCGGAATATCGAGGAGGGAGGATCGTTGACGATCCTTGCTACCGCACTTGTCGAGACCGGCAGCCGAATGGACGAAGTGATATTCGAGGAGTTCAAGGGAACGGGCAACATGGAGTTGCGTTTGGACAGGAGGCTGGCGGAGCGCCGCATCTACCCGGCGATCGACGTCAACGGATCGTCCACCCGCCACGAAGAGCTGCTTTTCGACCGGGTTCAGCTACAGCAGGTCTGGAAGCTGCGCCGGGTGCTCAACGCCCTCGGCAGCGAAGGAAGCGCGGCGGCCGGGCTGGAACTCCTGATGGACCGCATCAAATCAACCCGAAGCAACGACGAGTTTCTCGCCGAAGTGGCAAAGAACGCCACTCCGTCGATTTGAAAGAGGTACAGATGAAGACCGAAATACATCCCGATTACACGACGGCGTCGGTGACCTGCTCGTGCGGGAACACCTTTACGACCCGATCGACGAAAGCCGAGCTGCACACCGAGCTCTGCAACGAGTGCCACCCCTTCTACACCGGCAAGCAGAAGCTCGTCGATACCGGCGGACGGGTCGAGCGCTTCGAGCGCCGTTACGGTAGGCGTGGCAAGAAGTAATCAACGACCACCCGGATCAGCACCGAGCCGCCGAGCTCGGTGCGCTGGTCCGGGAGCACTGTCATCACGGTCCCCACTCGAAGGCGGGGTCTGATCCGCTAAAGCGGTTTTTCGGCCTTCAAGGTGTACATGAGGGGAAGCTTTCCTGGCCCCGGCCAGCGGAATCGTCCGTCGGGGCCCTTCACGAGCCATCGGGTCAGTTCGAACAACGTGTGGTCCCACTCGTGGAAAAAGCGCAGTTCGAAACCGGCCCCGAGGATGGAATCGAACAGCTGTGACAGCGGGTGCTGCCACTCGTATGAGAGGTTGTGCGACGTGGATGCGGCCAGGTCGGCGTAGGTGCCCACGGTCTCGTCAGCGATGGCATCCGTGTCGAAGTAGTCGTACTTGATCGTCAAGGCGTCCTCGTCGAGGCACGACCCGACCGGGTGGAATTCGCAAACGTACAGCCATCCGCCGGGCCGCAGAAGTCGGGCGCACTGGGTCGCCCATGCTTGCAGGTCCGGCAGCCAGCACAGGGCACCTTTTCCCGTGTATATGACGTCGAACTCATCCGCGCCGAGGGTGACCATGGCGTCATGGACGTCGGCTTCTACGAAGGTCACCCGGTCGCCCAGGCCGAGCTCGTTGGCCAGCTTGGTCGCCGCTTCGACCGCCGGGCCCGAGAAGTCGAGACCGACGGCTTGGAGCGTGGGGTGTAGGCGTACGAGATCCAGGGTGTCGAGCCCGAAATGGCACTGCAAGTGGAGGAGGCGGAGTCCTCCGAGGGCGCCGAGTTCGTCCACCTCGAACGGCTGGACTTGGGGGTGGCCGGCTTTGAACGCTTCGACGTCGTAGAAGTCCGATCGGATATGGATCGGGACCCGCTCGTCCCACATACGGCGGTTGGTCTCTATCCATCCGGGCGGCTCAGTGCTCACAACGCCCGAGTGTAGGTCCACGCCTTTGGTACATATAATATATTGAAATGACAGATAAGTGGGTGGAGCTGGCCCTGAGTCAGTCCGGGGCGATCACCACTGCGCAGCTGGCGGGACGCGGTATCTCCGAATACCAAATCCGAGAGATGGTGGCCGAAGGCATCCTCCAGCGAGTGGCGCGCGGCGTCTATGTGGTGTGCGGGACGGATGGGTGCTGGCGCCGCTCGTTGTGGGTTGGACTGCTCCGGGCCGGGCCGCGATCGTTCGTCTGCCGTCGGAGCGCGGCGGCGCTATGGGGTCTTGATGGTGTCGATCCCGGCTTCGTAGATGTGGCAGTCGGGCGGGGTCACCCCCGCTGGTCGGGGGCCATCCGCCTAGGCGCCGCCGCTGAACTGGAGGTCGTGGGTGTCGACGGAATCCGCGCCACGACCGTGGAGAGGACCCTGGTGGACCTGGGAAGTGTGGTTCCGCCCACAATCGTCGAGCGGAGCCTCGAGTCGGCGTTGCGGCGAAATCTGGTCACGGTCGATCGGATCTCCGATGTGGCCCGTTCGGCCAGATCGGGGGGTGGGAACGCGATCAGAGAGGTCATCGACCGCAGGGGGGTCAGCGTTCTTCCGACCGAGAGTGATGCGGAGACCCTGTTCAATTTGATCGCTCGGGAGCTTGGGCTACCCGATCCCCGGCGTCAGCACCTCGTGATCCTGCGCGGTCGCAAGTACCGACTCGATTTTGCCTGGCCGGAGCTGAGGTTGGCGGTTGAGATCGACGGCGCGTCGGCGCACGGGCTCGGTGAGCTAGCCGCCGATCTGCGGCGGCAGAACCAGATCCTCCTAGACGGATGGCTCGTGATGAGATTTACCTGGCATATGGTCGCCCGCGACCCCCTGTCGGTGAAGCGCGACCTTCAGGCCGCCTGGGTCACTCGTTCGGTCGCTTTGTCGTGGCGCTGAGTAACAGGGCCTGCGGGGCGTGTGGTGTGCGGTGTGAGCGAGGCGTGCGCGGGCGTGCGCGGGCGTGCGCGGGGTGCGCGGGCGTGCGCGGGGTGAAAATCGCGCTAACGCGCCACTGGGTTTTCGAAAACGGCGGTCGCTGGCGCGTTGCCTGCGAAATATTGAGCCAACGCGCCAGCGGCTCGAGCGAACGGCGAGTGACTGGCGCGTTAGCGCGATCGAGCCCTGCCGGCACCCGCCGCCCGCCGCCGGCACACCCGCCGCCCGCCGCCGGCACACCCGCTGGCACGCCCGCCGCCGGCACACCCGCCCCCGGCACCCGCTGGCACGCCCGCCCCCGGCACGCCCGCCGCCGCCACGCCCGCTGGCACGCCCGCCCCCGGCACCCGCTGCCACGCCCGCTGGCACGCCCGCCGCCGCCACGTCCGCCGGCACGCCCGCCGGCAGAGCCCCGACCCCGGTACGCTTGACGACCGTGCTGGATCGCCTCGCAGCGTTGGAACGTGAGTATGACGCCGTGCTGATCCAGCTGTCCGATCCCGAGGTGATCAGCGATCAGAGGCGGCTGCGCGAGGTGTCTCGCCGCCATCGGGAGTTGGAGCCCGTGATCGCCGTATATAAGGAGTACAAGGCGATCGCGGACGATCTGTCCACGGCTCGCGAGATGTTCGAAGGTGCTGACTCCGGGGACCGGGAGATCTTGCGCCACGAGATCGACGAGTCAGAGGCGCGCTTGGAGGAGTTGGACGAGCGCTTGAAAGTCCTCCTGCTGCCCAAGGACCCCAACGACGGCAAGAACGTGATCGTCGAGATCCGGGGCGCCGAAGGAGGTGAGGAAGCGAACCTCTTCGCCCGAGATCTCCACGAGATGTACGTCCGCTATGCCGACCGGAAGGGATTCCGACTCGAGACCCTTTCTTCCGACCCATCGGACATGGGCGGGCTGAATCAGGTGACCTTCATGGTCAAAGGCGATGCGGCGTGGTCGCATTTCAAGGCCGAGGGCGGTCCCCATCGGGTTCAACGAGTGCCGATCACGGAGTCCCAGGGTCGGGTCCATACGTCGTCCGCGACGGTGACCGTCCTCCCCGAGGCGGAGGATATCGACGTCCATATCGACGACAAGGACCTCAAGATCGACGTCTACCGTTCTACCGGTCCGGGCGGGCAGTCGGTCAACACCACCGACTCAGCGGTGAGGGTCACCCATCTACCGACCGGAATCGTGGTCGCGATGCAAGATGAGAAGAGTCAGATTCAGAATCGGGCGAAGGCGATGCTGGTCCTTCGGGCCAGGCTGCTCAAGGCCGAGCAGGACCGCCAGTCGGCCGAGCTATCTACCGCTCGGCGAAGTCAGGTGGGCGGGGGCGGCCGGTCAGAGAAGATCCGGACTTACAACTACAAAGAGAACCGCGTCACCGATCATCGCATCGGGCTGACCCTCTACAAACTCGACAAGATCATGCTCGGTGAGCTCGACGACCTGGTGGACGCCTTGATGGCTGATCAGAGGACCAGGCAGCTGGCCGGCGTCGGCGCGGCGGACCTGGCCTGAGACCCGCGACTACCGGTGTGACGTGGGACGAGCTGCGCGCGGCAGCGATCGTCCGGCTCGGAGCGGAGGCGGATGCGGAGGTGTCGGCGCGCTGGCTGGTCGAGGAGGTCGCCGGCGACCGCTGGTGGCACGCGGGCGCCTCTCCTGTAACCGAGCGCGCCCGGGCACGGTTCGACGCGTTGGTCGAACGGCGGGTCGGGGGGGAGCCGTTGCAGTACGTGATCGGACGGTGGGGGTTTCGGACCTTGGATCTTCTGGTCGACCGGCGCGTGCTCATTCCCCGCCCCGAGACCGAGCAGGTCACCGCAGTCGCCCTGGCCGAGCTCGACCGCCTCGCCGGCGACCACGGGTCGAGAGCCGGCCTGATCGCCGTCGATCTCGGGACGGGATCGGGCGCCATCGCCCTGGCGATCGCGGCGGAACGGACAGGTGTCGAAGTGTGGGCGACCGATATTTCGGCGCCGGCGCTCGAGGTAGCGGCGGCCAACCAGACCGGACTCGGTGGGCGACCCGCGACCCGGGTTCGGCTGCTCCTCGGAGGGTGGTGGTCGGCCCTCCCCGACGACCTCCGGGGCCGGGTAGATCTGGTGGTCTCCAACCCGCCGTACATCGCTTCAGGAGAAATGACGCAGCTCGAAGCGCAAGTCAGCAGGTGGGAACCGAGGCTGGCTCTAGAGGCTGGCCCCACCGGGCTAGAAGCGCTCGAAGCCATCCTCAACGGCGCTCCGGCCTGGTTGCGTCCGGGCGGGGTGGTCGTGCTGGAGATCGCCCCGCACCAGGCTGAGTCGGCCTTGGCGATGGCCAGAAAGGTCGGCTTGACTGAAGCGGAGGTGCATCCCGATCTGGCCGGGCGGGAGCGGACGCTGGTGGCGAGGCGCGCGCCGTGACGGTGGTGGTGGCCGCGGCGGGCAACCCGCCGCCGCCGGAGGCGATCGCCGCTGCCGTCGAGGCCTTGCGCGGCGGCGACGTCATCGGGATCCCTACCGATACGGTGTACGGTCTGGCGGCCGACCCGTGGCACTCCGGCGCGGCCGACCGGCTATTCCTGATCAAAGGGCGTCCCCGAAGCGTCGAGCTTCCTCTTCTGGTGACAGGAGCGGAGCAGGCTCTGACCTTGGCCACGGCCGTCCCTGACTGCGCTCGTCGGCTAATGGCGAGGTTCTGGCCTGGAGCTCTCACGATCGTGGTCCCACGACGCCGGGACGTGGATGCCGATCTCGGTGAAGAAGACGAGACGATCGGCCTGCGCTGCCCGAACCATCCCGTGCCTCTGGCGCTCTGCCAGGCCCTCGGTCCCATTGCCGTCACGAGCGCCAACCGCCACGGGTCGCCACCCGCGACCCATGCCCAGGATGTGGCGGAGGGCCTGCCGGGAGTGACGCTCGTCCTTGACGCCGGCGTCTGCGACGGTGCCTCGTCGACCGTGGTCGACTCGACTGGTGAGGTGCCCAAGTTGTTGCGCGCTGGCAGCATCGAGTGGGAGCAGATCCAGGCCGTTGTCGACCGCCGCTGAGCGCCAGCACTGCCCCGGCAACGGTTTGCTCCGTGGACATCGATCATGCCAGGATGGCGACCGCCGGGAATCCTCGATGGATAGCGGCAGCCGTATAGATGGTCCCTCGCTCACTGCATCCGCTCCCCGCCCATAGCTCTTGCTCTGACAGATCCCATGCCCCTCTCCCACAGCGAAGACTCCAGCCGTGTGCGCCAGCCGCGTGAGGTCGGCAACGCCCGGTTTTCAACGCCGGAGTCTGCCTTGGCGGTAGACGCCGACACCTCGTTTGCCCACCGTGCTTTCAGGATGTTGCGCTATTTGGACGTGGCGCTGGTAGTGGTCGCCATGGCTCCGGCACTCGCGCTCGGCGCGCCCGTCCTTGGCTATGCCGTTGCTGCGGGCGGATGGATCCTGCAGCGCGGGCTCGCTGAAACCGATCGGCACTGGATCCGCCGGGTGGCCGAGCCGCGGAAACAGCTGGGCGTCAGTCTGTTCGAGGCGTTCGGGCGCATCTGGCTGCTGGCGGGCGTGATCATCGTCGCGGCCGTTGCCGGTGGGCGCAAGGACGGATTGACTGCGGCGCTGGTGATATTCGGGGCCTACTCGGTGGCCTTCGTGGTCAAGGTGATCACTGGACCACCGCGGCGGAGGCCGGTGCCATGACCCTCCAAGCCACCGTGAGCCCGCCCGAGGAGACCACGAGCCCGCCCGAGGAGACCACCGGCCCTCCTGGGGAGACCACCAGCAGCCCCAAGAAGCCCATGAGCCGCCGCAGGAAGATCACCTACGGCATCGCTCTCGTGTACGTCGTGGGCTTGGTCGCATTCGGGCTCATCTTCGGTGTCCATGAGCACAAGAACAACACGTTCAACATCGTCTCCCCCTACCACGTCACGACGTGGGTGCACCTGGTCGGCCCGATCAACTTCAACAAGGGCGTGCTCTACCTATTGATGACCACGGTGCTCACGATTGGCGTACTCGTGTGGGTCGCCCGGCGCATGCAGATGCGGCCGAACCGGGTGCAGACCGCGGTCGAATGGCTCTACGACGTGTCGTCGCAACTGTCGCACGACAACATGAACGAGGAGATGGCCAGGAAGTGGTTTCCTCTCGTTTTCACGTTGTTCGTGTTCGTCCTCATCACCAACCTCCTTGGGTACATCCCGCTGCCCATCAACACCGCGGACAAGATCAATGTGGCCGGAGTGCATTTCCCGTCATTCCAGATCTATGCCGCGGACACCAACGTGGCGCTTCCGCTGGTACTGGCGCTGGGTGTATTCATCGCATACAACGTCGAGGGCATCCGTCACCACGGGTTCTCGGGGTACCTCAAGAGCCTGGTTCCGTCGGGCGTGGCCGGGGCCATGCTCCTCTTCCTTTTTCCCCTGGAGATCCTCTCCCACTTCCTGCGGCTGCTGTCGCTGGCGATCCGGCTGTGGGCCAACCTGCTGGCCGGGCACCTGCTGATCGACTTCATGGCGGGTGACATGGCCGTGCTGCTGGGCCTGCCGGCCTTGGGCTGGTTCACCCTGCCCCTGGGCGTCGCGATCTACCTGTTCGAGTGCGTATTGATCGCCGGTCTACAAGCGTTCATTTTTGCTATCCTCACGTCCATCTACCTAGGTGGCGCTGTCGAAAGTCATTAGAAAAAGGAGCAGCATGTTTCATCTCTTCAGTGTTGTCTTGATTCCTTTCTTTTTGCACCCAGTGGCCGCGGCTGCGGCGCAGTCATATACCCTGATAGGCCAGCAGGCCGGTAAGTCGATCGCGCTCGGCATCGGAGCCGGCGGCGGCGCCGCCGGAGCCGGCGCGGGCATCGGCATGCTGTTCGGAAAGGTGATCGAGGCGACGACCCGCCAACCCGAGATGCGCAGCGAGATCACGCAGATCCAGTGGTTGGGATTCGCCCTCACCGAGGCGACCTTTTTCTACGGCCTCGTCGGTGGCTTCATCGCCTTCTTCCTGTAAACCCTACAGAATCGATTCTCTGACATGACCGACGTGGTAGTCGCATCCAGTTCATGGTTGATCACGCCCGACGTCGGGCTGACGATCTGGACGCTCGTCGTGTTCGCCATCTCGCTATTCATCCTCACAAAGGCCGTCTTCCCTCGTATCGGGGCGGCACTCGATCAGCGCCGGCAGGCGATTGACGACTCGATCGACGCGGCCGAGCGCACCCGCGTCGAGGCGGACCAGCTACTCGTGGAGTATCGCGAGCGGCTTCGCGAGGCGCGCCAGGAGGCCGAAGAGATCGTCGAGCGGGCCCGTCAATCGGCCGCCGTGAACGAGCGCGAAGCGCGCAGTGAAGCCCAGGCCCGGCGCGAGCAGATGATGGAGCAGACGCGCCGGGATATCGAGGCCGAGACTCGGCGGGCGCTCGACGAGATCCTGCGGGATGTCGTCGACCTCACCGTGCAGGCCACCGAGCTGATGACGCGCAAGGTCCTCACCGGGGAGGATCAACGGAGGCTGGTCGAAGACGCGATGTCCGAGCTTGACTTCACGGTTCTGAGCAGCGGACTGAGCCGGCAACCGTGAGTCGCCAGAGGCCCAGTTAGTGGAACAGGTCGGCGAGGTCTACGCCCGGGCGCTCTTCGAGGTCGCCTCCGAGCGCGGTCGGCTGGACGTGGTTCGGGAGCAACTCGCCCAATTCGTCGACGTGCTGTCCACCAACCACAGCCTCCAAACCTTCTTCTTCTCGCCGTATCTCTCGACCGAGGAGAAAAAGGATGGCTTGGGGCGGATGATCGACGGCGCCGACGAGACGTTTATGAGCTTCCTCGAGACTCTGGTCGAGCGCCACCGGATGCCGGAGGTCTTCCACATCCGGGCCCGCTACGAGGAACTGTGGGATGCGGAGATGAAGCTGTTGCCGGTCGAGGTAACGAGCGCGGTGCAGCTCGACGAAGCCGTCGTGCGGGACATCGGTGAGCGCATCGGCACACAGACCGGAAACAAGATCGAACTCACCAGCGTCGTCGATCCCGACATCATCGGTGGAATTGTCCTCCGCGTGGGCGACTTCATCCTCGATGCATCCATTAGGAACAGGCTGACCCAACTTCGCAAGCAAGTCGGACGGGCGCGGCCACCCTCGCCTGTCAAGGAGCCACTCAATGCAGATCAAGCCTGACGAGATCACCTCAATTCTCAAGAGCCGGATCCAAGGCCTCGACAGCACGAGCGCCGACCTCACAGAGGTCGGGACCGTGCTTTCGGTGGCCGATGGCATCTGCCGCGTCCACGGCCTCGAGAACTGCATGTCCTTCGAGATGCTCGAATTCCCTCACGACGTCACCGGGCTGGCGCTCAACCTCGAGTCCGACAACGTCGGCGTCGTGATGTTCGGCGAGTGGGAAAAGATTGTCGAGGGCGACACCGTAAAGCGCACCAAGCGGCTTCTGGAGATTCCCGTCGGGGAGGAGATGCTCGGGCGGATCGTCGATCCGCTCGGAAATCCGCTCGACGGGAAAGGGGAGATCCGGACGCCGACGACGCGTCCCGTCGAGCACAAGGCGCCAGGAGTCGTCCAGCGCCAGCCCGTCAAGGAGCCGATGCTGACCGGATTGAAGGCGATCGACTCGATGATCCCGATCGGCCGCGGCCAGCGCGAGCTGATCATCGGGGACCGGAAGACCGGCAAGACGGCCATCGCCATCGACACGATCATCAACAACAAGGATCGTGACCTGATCTGCGTGTACGTGGCCATCGGGCAGCGCAAGTCGACCGTGGCGCAACTGGCGAGCGTGCTCGAAGAGGCGGACGCGCTACAGAACACCATCATCGTGATGGCGGCTGCCGACGAGGCCGCCCCGATCAAGTTCCTGGCGCCCTATGCGGGCTGCGCCATGGGGGAGTACTTCCTTTACAACGGCAAGGCCGCGCTGGCCATCTACGACGACCTCACCAAGCACGCCTACGCCTACCGTCAAATGTCCCTGCTCCTGCGCCGCCCGCCCGGCCGCGAGGCGTATCCGGGCGATGTCTTCTATTTGCACTCCCGGCTGCTGGAGCGGGCGGTCAAGCTGTCAGAAGACGTCACCGATCCGCTGACGGGGAAGAAGCTCCCTGGCGGCGGTTCGCTGACCGCTCTGCCGGTGATCGAGACGCAGGCCGGTGACGTGTCGGCATACATCCCGACCAACGTGATCTCGATCACGGACGGCCAGATCTACCTCGAGCCGAGCCTCTTCTACTCCGGCGTGCGCCCGGCCATCAACGTCGGTATCTCGGTTTCACGGGTCGGGGGCAATGCCCAGAGCACGCCGATGCGCCGCGTTGCCGGCCGCCTGAAGCTGGAGCTCTCGCAGTACCGCGAGCTCGAGGCGTTCGCCCAGTTCGGGTCCGAGCTCGACCCGGAGACCCAGCGGACGCTGGCTCGCGGCCAGCGCCTGGTGAGGACGCTCAACCAGGCGGAGCGCAGCCCGATGCCGGTTGAGGAGCAGGTGGTGCAGATCTACGCGGCCACCAACGGGTACGTCGACCGGATCACGATCGACAAGGTCGAGCGCTTCCTCTCCGAGTTGATCGAAAGGGTGCGCGGCACCGACGCCGATCTGATTCAGAAGATCGGGGGCGGGGACTGGAGCGAGCAGACCCAGGCGCGAGTGCTCGAGGCCGTGGCGCAGTTCGCCAAGGACTTCGGCTTCGACCTCGACGAAGAGGGCCGTCCGCTCGTCGAAGGCGCGGAGGAGCCCCGTCTTGCCAGCCAGGCAGACGCCGGGACCCAGCAGTCGGCAGAGGAGAAGGAGGAAGTCGCGCTGGTGCAGTGATGCACGGGCGCCCAATCCACCATGCCAGAGTCGCCGCGCGACGTCCGCACCCGCATCAAGGCGGTCACGAACATCGAGAAGATCACCCGGGCCATGGCGATGGTCGCCGCGGCCCGGTTGCGTCGCGCCGTGCAGCGGATCGAGGCGTTGCGGCCGTACGCGAGCGCCATCCGGAGGATGACTCGGCAGGCCGCGCAGGCGTCAGGCGCCATCGGACGCGTGCCGATCCTCCAGGAGCACGCCGAGGTGCGTACCGTCGGCCTCCTGATCGTCGCCGGCGATCGCGGCCTGGCGGGTGCGTTCAATTCCAACGTCGTTCGCGCCGGGATCGCGGCTGGGCGCGAACACGAGACCGCGGGCCGGCGGGTCGTCTACTTCGCTTCGGGCCGCCGAGCCGCCTCCTCGCTGACCTTCCGCGGGCTGGCACCGGTGGACAGCTTCACCGGCTTCACCGACCGTCCCAACTACACCGACGCCCGCCGGATCGCGGAGCGGCTGATGGCGGCCTATCTGGACCAAGAGGTCGACCAGGTGGAGATCTTCTACAACGGATACGCCTCGGCCATCTCGCAGGTCGTCCGGCGTGAGACGCTGCTGCCCTTGCAGCGGGCCACCGTGCTCGAGGAGGAGTCGCCCGAGGAGGCGGCTTCTGATGCGACCCAGCAACGCCGCATCTCACCGGAGTACGAGCCCGACGCCGAACCGGTGCTGAAGAGGCTCGTTCCCGACTACGTCGAGGTCTCGATCTACCGCGCCTTGCTCGAGTCAACTGCGTCGGAGCACGGGGCGCGCATGACCGCGATGCGCAAGGCCTCTGACAACGCCAGCGAACTGATGCAGGACCTGACGCTACAGATGAACAGAGCCCGCCAGGCCGAGATCACCCAGGAAATTATGGAGGTCGTTGCCGGGGCCGAGGGACTCGGCTAGATCCCCGGACAGGAAGAGACATGACACTGACAGAGAAGACCCAGACGGCGGAGAGCCGTCATGAGAATGTCGGCCGGATCGAGTCGATCCAAGGCGTCGTGATCGACGCCGTCTTCCTCGACCATCTTCCGGAGATCAACCACGCCATCAAGGTACGCCGACCGAACTCGGCGCGCGCCGAGGAGGACGTCGACGTGTCCGGGGCGGACGAGTTCCTGATCTTCGAGGTGCAGCAGCATCTCGGCGACGACCGCCTCCGGGCGGTGGCGATGGACACCACCGACGGCCTGGCGCGTGGCGCCGAAGTGATCGACACGGGCGCACCGATCACCGTTCCGGTCGGCAGAGCCACGCTGGGAAGGATCTTCAACCTGCTGGGAGAGCCGATCGATGGGGGCGCCCCGATGGAGGAGGCCATCGAGCGGTGGCCGATCCATCGCGAGGCCCCCACCATGGAGGCCATGACGCCGACCACGGAAATCTTCGAGACCGGCATCAAGGTGATCGACCTGCTGGCGCCCTACGTGAAGGGTGGCAAGGTCGGGCTGTTCGGCGGCGCCGGCGTCGGTAAGACCGTGATCATCCAGGAGCTGATCCACAACCTCGCCCAGGAGCACGGGGGTCTGTCGGCCTTCTGCGGCGTCGGGGAGCGCTCGCGCGAGGGCAACGACCTGTGGCTGGAGATGAAGGAGTCCGGGGTGCTCGACAAGACGATTCTCGTCTTCGGGCAGATGAACGAGCCGCCCGGCGCCCGCATGCGCGTCGCCCTTTCCGGTCTGACGATGGCGGAGTACTTCCGCGATCAGGAGGGCCAGGACGTGCTGCTATTCATCGACAACATCTTCCGCTTCGTCCAAGCGGGCTCCGAGGTGTCGGCTCTGCTTGGCCGGATGCCCTCGCAGGTCGGCTACCAGCCGACGCTCGAGTCCGAGATGGGCCAGCTGCAGGAGCGCATCACTTCCACGCGCCGGGGCTCGGTGACGAGCGTGCAGGCGATCTACGTGCCCGCCGACGACCTCACCGATCCGGCGCCGGCGTCTGTGTTTGCCCACTTGAACGCGACCACGGTGCTGTCGCGCTCGATCGCCGAGAAGGGCATCTATCCGGCCGTTGACCCGCTCGAGTCGACTTCGACGATCCTCAAGGCGGACATCGTGGGCGAGGAGCACTTCCGCGTCGCCACCGAGGTCCAGCAGGTGCTCCAGCGCTACAAAGAACTTCAGGACATCATTGCGATCCTCGGTATCGACGAGCTCTCGGACGAGGACAAAGTGGCGGTCAACCGGGCCCGCAGACTCGAGCGGTACCTATCACAGCCGTTCTTCGTGGCCGAGCAGTTCACCGGCACCGCAGGCGTGTACGTCCCGGTCGCCGAGACGGTCCGCGGCTTCAAGGAGATCCTCGAGGGAAGGTACGACGACTTCCCCGAGCGGGCCTTCTTCATGAAGGGCACGATCGACGAGGTGATCCGGGACGCCGGTGGCGAGGGCGGGAGCTGATGGCCCACGCCACGTTTCCCGTCGAAGTCCTCACGCCGGAGGGTGAGGTCTTCAATGGCGAGGTGGAGATGGTCTCGACGCGCACCACGCTCGGTGAGATAGGCATTCTGGCCAGGCACTCGCCGCTGTTGGCGACGCTCGAGCCCACCGAGCTGCGGCTGTACAAGACCGAGACCGAGGTGCTTCGGTTCGCCCAGGCGGAGGGCTACCTCCAGGTCGGCGGCAACCACGCGCTGTTGCTGGTCGAGGAGGCTCACCCCGTCGGAGACCTGGACGCGGCGGACTTGCGGGAGCGCCTGCAGACGGCCGAGCGAGAGCTCGAGGAGGCTGGCGAGGATACCGAACGGCGCCGCGTGGCCCAGCGTGACAAGCGGCGCTGGGAGCGGTTCCTGAGCCTCACGGAGTAGGGGCACCGCTCAGATCCCCGCTGGGGTCACGGGGTCTCAAGGCGGGTCGCCGTTGCGCCGGGCGCGGGCCAGGGCCGCGTCGGCACGAGCCCGGCTGTCGGCGCGCACGACGGTCCGGCTGCGAACACCGAAGGCCGTGTACAGGGCGACTGCGAGCGCGGCGATACCGATCGAGACGTAGGACAGCGCCCCTTTTACGTACGACGGGTACAGCACCAGCCCAGACAGAAGGGCCGTCCACGTCCAAAGGATCAGCACCGAGTTGGTTTGGCCGTGACCGAGCCGCATGAGACGGTGATGCAGGTGGTTCTTATCCGCTACGGCCGGGTTGGTCCGTCGCCCGGCCCGCCTGATGATGGCGAACGCCGTGTCGAACATCGGTATCCCGAGGATGAAGAAGGGGATCAGGACGGGAGCGAAGAAGAAGAAGGTGCGCCCGCTGAAGTCCAAGTCGCTCTGGCCGACGACCGAGATGGTGGAGGCCGCCATCAGCAAGCCGATCAGGAGTGCGCCGGCGTCGCCCATGAAGATCCTGGCCGGGTGGAAGTTGTGGGGGAGGAAGCCTACGCACACCCCGATGACGATCACCGAAAAGAGCTGCCCGGAGCTGTCCGGATAGATGGTCCCGGTGTGGACGAGCTGGTGGGCGTAGAAGAAAAAGGCGATCGCCGCGATGGCCACGATCCCAGCTGCCAGCCCGTCCAACCCGTCGACCAGGTTGACCGCGTTGGCCATGCCGACGACCCACAGCACCGTCATGACGGGAATGAGGTCGGCCGAGAGAACGAGGGTGGTGCTGACGAACGGAACCCGGAAAAAGAGCATGTCGATGCCGAACAGATATAGGACGGTGCCGGCCACTATCTGACCCGAAAGCTTTGCGGGCGCCGACATTTCGCGTACGTCGTCCACCAGGCCCACGACAAAAATGACCGAAGCGGCGAGCACCAGACCGATCGGGTCAGAGCTACCGCGAAACAGCGGGCCGAGCCCGCTCAGCTGCGAGGCAACTGCCATCGCCGCCAGCAGACCCAAGTACATGCCGGACCCGCCGAGGGTAGGGGTGGGTCGCTCGTGCACCCTCCGCTCGTCGGGCATGACAATGATCGAGAAGCGAACGGCAAGGCGCCTGACCGCGAAGGTGCACAACCAGGTGGTGACGGCGGCTACGGCGCCAACGATGGCGTAGTCGCCGTAGCTGGTAATTCGGGCTCTCCTACTCGGCCGCTACGGGTAAGGGGTGAACTTCGAGCAAAGGACGCCCACCTGCTCTCGCACTTCGGCCGAGGACGCCTCGTCGTCGGGTCGGCGGAGGACCCGGCCGATGAGACCGGCGATCTCGCCCATCTCGCACTCTCCCATGCCGGCGGTGGTGACAGCCGGCGTCCCGATCCGCAGGCCCGAAGTGACGAAAGGGGACCGAGGGTCGCCGGGGACGGTGTTCTTGTTGAGCGTGATCCCGGACCGGTCCAGGGCCTCTTGGGCCACCTTGCCGGTCAGTTCTGGGTCGAAGGTCCTGAGGTCGACCAACATGAGGTGGTTGTCGGTGCCGCCCGACACGACCCGGAAGCCTTCGGCCGCCAGCCCGGCGGCTAGAGCCCGGGCGTTGCGCACGATGGCGGCGGCGTAGTCGCGGAACTCCGGCTGGGCGGCTTCGAGGAAGGCGACGGCTTTGGCTGCGATGACGTGTTCCAGCGGGCCGCCTTGCAACCCGGGGAAGACCGCTTTGTCGATGGCCGGGCCCAGCTCGGCCCGGCACAGGATGGCCCCGCCGCGTGGACCTCTCAGCGTCTTGTGGGTGGTGAGGGTGACGATGTCAGCCACGCCGACGGGGTTGGGGTGCATCCCGCCGGCGATCAGGCCGGCCACGTGGGCGATGTCGAACATAAAAAGGGCGCCGACGTCGTCGGCGATCTTGCGGATGGGCTCGGGATCGATCAAGCGCGGGTAGGCGGTGGCCCCCGCGACGATCAGCTTTGGACGATGCTCAACAGCGAGGTCCGCGAGCTGGTCGAAGTCGATGCGCTCGTCGCTCTCCGTCACCCCGTACGACACGAAGTTGTAGAACCGCCCGCTGATGTTGACGGGTGAACCGTGGGTCAGGTGCCCGCCTTGGTCCAGGCGCATGCCCAGTACGGTGTCACCGGCGTCCAGCACGGCGAGATATGCGGCCAGGTTGGCGTTGGCCCCGGAGTGCGGCTGCACGTTGGCATGATCGGCTCCGAAGAGGTCGCATAATCGACGTCGGGCCAGGTCCTCGACCTCGTCGATCACCTGGTTGCCCCCGTAGTAGCGCTTGCCCGGGTAGCCCTCGGAGTACTTGTTGGTCAGTACCGAACCCGTCGCCCTCATGACGGCCCGAGACGTGAAGTTCTCAGATGCGATGAGCTGCAGAGTGGTGTTCTGCCGAACTTCCTCGCGGTGGATGATGTCGAAGAGCTCGAGGTCCTCGGTCACGCAAGCAGTCTAGATGGTGCCGCATCGCCCGCCGGGTCCAACCAGGTCCCGTCTCCACACCCGCGTGCTGGCACACTGGCTCGATGGTGTCCAGCAGGACTCGGGTAGGGGTCGCTCTCGTTCTCGATCCGCCGTTGTCGGACCAGGTCGACGGACTTCGCCTGGCCTTGGGCGATCCCTCTCTCGGGCGGATCCCCGCCCACCTCACCCTGGTACCACCGGTCAACGTCCGAGCTGGTGAGCTTTCGACCGCCCTGGCCCAATTGAGGGCCGCGGCCGCAGCGGCGATGGGGCCCATTCGTCTCACCCTGGGCTCGCCCGCCTCCTTCCTTCCGGCGAATCCCGTGGTGTTCCTAGCGGTGGGGGGCGAGATCGACAGCTTGAGGCTCCTCCGCGACGCCGTGTTCGTACCCCCGCTGGAACGGAAGCTCTCGTGGCCGTGGGTCCCCCACGTAACCCTGGCCGACGGGATCGACGAGGAGAGGATCCGGCCTGCTCTGGCCGCCCTCGACCACTTCGAAGTCGTGATGGAAGCGGATCGAATTGTGATGCTCGAGGAGGGGCGAGGCCGGGTGTGGAAGCCGATCGCGGACGCCGCTCTGGGCCGGCCGGGAGTCGTCGGGACAGGCGGGCTGGCGCTCGAGATCACAAGAAGCCGCATGGCCGATCCTGAGGCACTGCGAATGTTCGAGGCGGCCGGATGCACGCCAACGAGTGCCGATGGAGTCGGCTCGGTCGGGGCCCGGTCCCCCTTTTTCCCCATCGTGATGTCCGGGCGGCGGGAAGGCGAGCTCGCCGGCGTGGCGGCGGCCTGGACCGACGCGTGTGGTGGCTACGTGGCGGTGTACGTCGAGCCGGGCGGCCGCAGGCAGGGGATCGGCAGTCACCTCCTGAGCCACTTGGAAGCGGCGGCCCGAATCGTCGGCTGGCCTTATGCGACCCTTCAAGCCGAGGGCCCAGAAGCCTTCTACCGTTCTCGGGGCGCCTGGTCGATAGCTACTCGAACGCCACGGCCGAGTACCGCGCCAGCTTCTTGAGACGGTGCCGGGCGACGATGCGGCGGACCGTTCCAGACTTGGAGCGCATGACGAGAGATTCGGTGGTGGCGCCGCGGCTGTCGTACCGGACTCCGCGCAAAATCTCCCCGTCGGTGATTCCGGTCGCGGCAAAGAAGCAGTTGTCCCCTTGCACGAGGTCGTCGAGGACGAGCACTTTGGCCATGTCGTAGCCGAGCCTCACCGCCTCGTCCCGCTCGGCGTCGTCGCGAGCCCACAACCGCCCTTGCAGCTCACCGTCCATGCACTTGAGCGCGGCGGCGGCGATGACGCCTTCCGGTGTCCCGCCGATGCCGAGGAGGATGTCCGCACCCGACTCGGTCCACGCCGTGGCCAGAGCTCCAGCGACATCGCCATCGGTGATCAAGCGGATGCGCGCGCCCGTCGATCGCACCTCTTCGATCAAATCGGCGTGTCGGGGTCGATCGAGGATTACGGCGGTGATGTCTCGTACCGACTCACCCTTGGCTGCGGCGACGGCCCGGATGTTGTCGGTGGCCGACTGCTCCAAGCTCACTTTCCCGACGGCCTCCGGACCGACGGCCAGCTTCTCCATGTAGACGCACGGGCCCGGGTTGAACATGGTGCCACGCTCGCTTACTGCGATGACTGCGAGGGCGCCACCGCGGCCGAGCGCCGTCGGGGTGGTGCCGTCGATGGGGTCGACCGCCACGTCGGTTTGAGGAGGGGTTCCGTCGCCGATGCGCTCCCCGTTGTAGAGCATGGGCGCCTCGTCCTTCTCCCCCTCGCCGATCACCACGACTCCGTCCATCGGTACGCCGTCCAGGACGACCCGCATGGCGTCGACCGCCGCCCCGTCTGCGCCTTCCTTGTCACCTCGCCCCATCCAGCGGGAGGCGGCCATGGCTGCGGCCTCGGTGACCCGCACCAGTTCCATGGCCAGGTTGCGTTCGGGTGCTTGAGGCTTCCGAACTTCGCTCGCGGCCACCCAGCGAATCTAGCCGCGGCCGGCTCGGCTCGCTCTCGAGCGGGACGTCGGATTAGAGGGCTCTTGGAGGCGGGCTGAATGAGCGCCACCTCTGCGCTAGGTACCATTTAGGACTGTGTCGGTGTTGGTCGAGGCCCCTATCCCGTTTTCGAGTGGCCTGCGAAAGACCCTTTTTGGAGACGACGAGGCCCCGCATGGCGCTCTAGTCGTGGCGGGAGCAGTCGCCATCGTAATCGGGGTTGGTCTGCGCTTCTGGGCCCCGACCGCGCTCTGGCTCGATGAGGCCATAAGCGTCAACATCTCCCGCCTGCCGCTCAGCCAGATCCCCACCGCGCTGAGCCACGACGGCTCACCGCCTCTGTACTACCTGATGCTCCACTACTGGATGGAAGTCTTCGGGCAGGGGAACTTCGCCGTGCGGGCCCTGTCTGGGGTCATATCGGTGGCGTCGCTGCCCGTGTTCTGGCTGGCCGGACGTCGAATCGGGGGGCGCCGGGTCGCCTGGGTGACGTTCTTCCTGGCCCTCACCTCACCATTCGCCGTCAACTACGCCACGTCAGCGCGCATGTACTCGCTGATGATCCTGCTGTCGTTGCTCGGCTACCTGGCCATCAGTCGGGCTTTCGAGAGCGCCACGGCCGGGCGACTCGTGGCCGTGGGAGCGGTGACCGCGGCTCTGCTGTATACCCATTACTGGGGCCTGTACCTCGTCCTGGTGGTAGGAGCATGGGTGGCGTGGAGGATACGGACCACGGGCCGGGGGTGGCCGGTCCTACGGGCCATGTTCATCGGATGCCTGATCTGGCTCCCATGGTCACCGATCTTCGTCTTCCAGACGCTGCACACGGGCACTCCGTGGACCACGCCGGCCAGCGCCGGCGACCTGCTCGGGGTTTTCACGGATTGGTCCGGCGGCGGGCCCTGGGGTGGGCTCCTGATGTTCGCCACCTTTGCCCTATTCCTGTTCGGAACCTTCGGGAGGACCGCCGTCCCTGGCACGGTCGTCACCATCGAGGACCCCGATGGGTACACCAAGCGGGTTCAGGCTGGTCCGGCCGTGGTGTTGGAACTGCGTCCGCGCCCCGGAATGGCCCCGCTGGCTGGGATCGCGTTCGCCACGCTGAGCGTGGCGATGATACTCGGCGTGGTGGCCGGGGCCGCTTTCGTGGCCCGCTACACGGCGGTGGTTCTGCCGCTCTTCCTGCTAGTGGTCGCGACCGGGGTGGCCGTGATGCCCGGCCGCTCGTTTCGGAATGGTTGCGTGGCCGTGCTGTGCCTGGCCGGGCTCCTGACGGGGTATGGCGAGAACGGTCAGCAGCGCACGCAAGCCACTCAGGTCGCATCGGTTCTAAACGCCCAGGCTGAGGCGGGCGACGTGGTCGTCTACTGCCCCGATCAGCTCGGTCCGGCGGTCGATCGTCTCCTCAAAGTGCCAGGCGTGGACGAGATCACTTTCCCGGACGCGTCGGGCCCGCAACGGGTCGACTGGGTGGACTACCGAAAGGTGATCGCCCGCACCGACGTGGAGTTGTTCGCCCAGCAGGCGCTGGCCCGCCTGGGCCCGAGCCGGACCCTGTGGCTCGTGTGGCGGGACGGATATGCGGGTTTGGGAGGGGATTGCGGGTACTTGAAGAGCTGGTTCGACCTGCTCCGCAGCCCGGGAGCGACCGTGGTCCGCCAGAACGGCGGGACCTTCTACGAGTACGAGAACCTGGATCGCTACGCCAGCTGACCAGCCCGATAGCGGAGTATCGAGAGCCTGCTGACTGGCGTCGGCCGGGCTCCTGACTGGCGTCGGCTGGGCCCCCTGACTGGCCGTGAACCTTCCGAATCGGGAGAATGGGTGCCGGCAAGCCCTTCCGCCGCCCTTTCGGGCGCGCTGCGACTACAGACGGGCCGCTGGAGGATGTGACGCGTGAACGAACCTGCCGACGACCTGGCCACCGAGGTCGTCATCATCGGCGCCGGGCCGGCCGGGCTCACGGCGGCCTACCAGCTGATCAAAGTCGGACGCCGGTCCACCGTCCTCGAAGCCGACGATGTGGTCGGGGGCATCAGCCGGACGGTCGAACGGGACGGCTGGCGGTTCGATATCGGCGGCCACCGATTTTTTACCAAGGTTCCGCCCGTGGAGAAGTTTTGGCACGAAGTCCTGCGCGACGACGAGTTCATGCTCCGACCGCGGATGAGCCGGATCCTCTATCGAGGCAAATTTTACGACTACCCGCTCAAGGGCATGAACGCTCTGCGCAACTTGGGGGTACTCGAAGCCATCCGGTGCGTCTTGTCCTACGCGTGGGCCCGCGTCCGGCCACCGAAGGACCAGGACATGTACGAGGGCTGGCTCGCCGCCCGCTTCGGCTGGCGCCTATACCACCACTTCTTCGAGACCTACACCGAGAAGGTCTGGGGTCACCCGCCGTCGGAGATGCCGGCTGACTGGGCTGCCCAACGCATCAAGAACCTGTCGCTGTTCTCGGCCATCGTCAACGCCTTGTTGCCCAAGCGGAACCAGACCGAAATCACGTCGCTGATTGAAGAGTTCCAGTATCCGCGCCTCGGCCCGGGCATGATGTGGGAGCGCTGCCGCGACCTCGTATCCGAGGCTGGCACCGACGTGTTGATGAGCACTCGCGTGACCGCCATCCGCCGCGAAGGGGGAAGGGCGGTGTCGGTCACGGCCCAATCGGCGTCGGGCGGTAGCAGCCGGGAGTTGCCTGCTTCGGCCGTTATCTCGTCGATGCCACTCTCGGCCCTGGTGCGAGCCCTGGATCCACCCGCTCCGGCGGACGTTCGTCGGGCGGCCGAAGATCTTTCGTACCGCGACTTCCTGACCGTGGCGCTGGTGGTGCCCGAGGAGGACGGTTTCCCGGACAACTGGATCTACATACACGACCGTGGTGTGGAGGTGGGTCGCATCCAGAACTTCGGGTCGTGGTCCCCTTACCTGGTCAAGAAGGGTCGCACGTGCCTCGGCCTCGAGTACTTCGTCTTCGAGGGCGACGAGATATGGAACAAGTCCGACGCCGATCTGATTGCGCAAGGCACCGATGAGCTGGCGCGTCTGGGTCTGGTCGATCGAGACAAGGTCGAGGCCGGATTCGTGGTCCGGATGCCGAAGGCCTACCCCTACTACGATGCCGACTACGGAGCGAACGTAGACACCATCCGGGCCTGGTTGGCGGCGAACGTGCCGAACGTATTTCCCGTCGGACGCAACGGTATGCACAGGTACAACAACCAGGACCACTCGATGTACACCGCAATGCTGACAGTGGAAAACCTCCTCGGCGCCAACCACGACGTTTGGTCGGTCAACGTCGAGGAGGAGTACCACGAGATCAACGAGACGCCTACGGAGTCGGAGCTGGTCGGATCCGGAACCGGGCGCGCTGCTCCGGTGCTACCGAAGCGCCGCGCCGCGAGCCCTTAGGCCGAGGCCGTTTCAGTCGCTCCGCCTGGGCGGATCGGCGGCGAAGGTCGGCCTCTCGTTCGGCCAGCATTTCGCGCAGGATGGTTGGGTTCATGAACATTGGAATTCCTCGTGTTGGTTGGGTTGAAGGTCTGTAAGTGGGCGCGCCCGCGTCGCTGCTGCGGCAAGGACGCGCCTGACCCTCCGGTTACGGGTTGGTGCGCTCGGGCTTTGCTCCCCGGCCCCTTAGAGAGGTGGCTGGGGGGGTCCGACTAGGAGTCGGTGCTGCGAGCCGCGAAGAGGTCCTGGCCGCCCGAACGCGAGGGCAGGAACGCGGGCCGGTCGTGGGTCGAGATGGGAGCCATCGGCGCTTCCTTTCTTCGAGGGTCGGTTGACGCCATCGTTTGTACCGCACGAATGGAATCTTCGCCAGCGAATATCGGCAATCATGTACCGATGCCCGAACGAACCGGCCCATGAGCAAGATCTGGTACTGCCCGAGTTGCGGGTACGAGGTTGAGTCCCGCGGACGCTGCCACTCCTGCGGGGGGAAGCTGGTCGCGTCTCGGCTGGCCCAACTGGAAACCGGTGAGGAAGACGATGAGGTCGGATACCGACTCGGCGACTGGGAGGACTGGGAGCGGGGCCGGCTCATCGGCGCGCTCAACGACCTCGAGATCCTTCACCGATTCGAAGACGACGACCTCGTCGTTGCGGCCGAGGACGAGGCCCGGGTGGACGATCTGGTGGGCGATATAGTGTCTACCGCAACGGCCAGTGAGGGGGGTGAGGGTGGCTCGCCGGGCACCGGCCGTGCAGCGGGGTCGGACCACGCGTCCACCACAACTGGATCGCCTGATGCGAGCGATGAGCCGGGGGAGGAGGTGGCGTCGTCGATCAGGCTGCTCGCCGATGCAGCCCGTCGCCTTCGGGACGACCCGACCGACATGCAGGCCGACGCCGACGTGGCCGAAGCGTCGACGGCAGTGTTTTTCTCTGACGGATTCGCCGGGGCCGACGAAGAGACGTGGGCTGCAGTCGGGCGCGTCACGCGCCGCCTCCTGTCGTTTCTGGGCGCTGAAGAGGCCATGGAGGACTCCATCCGCTCAGAAGCGAGCGTTCTGGCCAAGCTGCTCCTGCCGTTCGTCGGCGGCGGGGGACCCGAAGCTGGCGCCGACGAGTCCGAGCAGACGGTGTACGAGCTGCCCGAATGGCTCCCTGAGCAGCGGGCCCAGCTCGGGGTCCTGCTGGAGGCGGCGGGGATCGTCTACGAGTGGGAGCACGACGACCTCGTGGTCCCATCCGACCGGGAGCAAGAGGTGGAGGAGCTCTTCTCCAAGGTCGGGCGCCCGCTCGACGATGAAGGCGATGACGACGGTGGCGAAGCGCGATACCGCGCCATAGCGGAGCTGTTCGCGGCCAGCGGGCGGTTGGCGAGCGACCCCGGCGACGAGCAGCGTGCGGCTGCCGTCGTGACGTGGGCTCACGAAGCCGAGGGTCCGCCTCCGCTCGGGATGGACGAGGTCCACTGGTTGCGCATCATGAGCCGGGCCAAGGCCCTGAGCCAAGCCATTGAAGGCGGGTTGCACGCGGACCTGATAGGCGAAGAGGCCTCGGCCTTGCACGGGCTCCTGCGTACCGTGGTTTGAGTCAGAGTCTGGGCCTCCTCCTGGCCCCTGGCGCTGGGGCCGATCGTAATCAGGCCGCGCTCGTTGCCATAGACGATGCCGCCACTGCTGCCGGTTGCCTCGTCGTGCGCATGGATTTCCCTTACCGGAAAGCCGGCAGGCGGGCGCCGGACCGGGCGCCGGTCTTGATCGCTTCGGTCAAAGACGAGGCCGCCAGCCTGGCCTCTCGTTGCGATCGGCTGGTGATGGGTGGCCGGTCGATGGGCGGGCGCATGTGCTCCATGGCCGTGGCCGAGGGGGTGGGCGCGGCCGGTCTGGTTCTGATCAGCTACCCGTTGCACCCACCGGGCCGGCCGGCGGCGCTGAGGACCGAGCATCTTCCCCGTCTCGACGTTCCCTGCCTGTTCGTGTCGGGCACCCGGGATGCGTTCGGGTCCCCGGCCGAACTCGAGGCGGCCACGGCCATGATCCCCGGCCCCGTGACCCACCACTGGATCGAGGGCAAGGACCATGGAATCCGCGGCTGCGAGGCCACGGTGTCCGCCATGGTCGTGGAGTGGCTGTCGGAGCTGGGCCTGGACGGCACGAGCTAGGTCGCGAAGCGGCCGCGGCTAGCCGTAAGCGGCCATGAGCTCCGCAAAAGCGGCGGTGGCGTCGACCAGGCTCTCGACCGAGACGAACTCGTCGTTGCCGTGGGCCTGTTCCACCGCACCCGGTCCGCACACGACGGTCGGGATCCGGGCCTGGTTGCGCACGAAGCGAGCGTCGGTGGTGAATGTCATGCCGATGATGCCGGGCTGGCGCCCGGTGGCCCGGCCCACCGCCTCTCCGACCTGCTTCACCCAGGGGTCGGTAGCCGCCATTTCGCTCGCTTCTCCAAAGGTGTCGAGGTCGAACTCGTATCGAAGGCCGTCGATGCCAGCGCCCTCTATGAGCTTCCGGATCTCGACTTCGGTCGAGGCCTCTGTCGCTCCCGGCAGCACCCGCCGGTCCAGGCCGATGACGCAGGACTCGGCGACGGTGTTGAAGGTGGTCCCCCCCGAAATCGTCCCCACGTTGGCCGTCGGGCGGCCTAGCAGCGGGTGCTCGACGTCTCCGAAGTCCGCCGCGTGCAAGGCCAGGACCAGCTGAGCGGCGTGCTCGATGGCCGATACCCCCTCCCGGGGGCGACTCCCGTGGCCGGGTCGACCCTCCACGAGGATCCGAGCTTGCAGCAACCCGCGTTCGGCGATGCACAGCTGCATGTCGGTCGGCTCGGGCACGAGGCAGGCGTCGCCGTGGATCAGGCCCTGTTCGAGGAGGGTTTGGGTACCGAGACGCCCCCCTCTCTCTTCGTCGGCGACCAGATGGAACACCAGGTTGCAGGCCGGTGGCACTCCGGCTCGATCCAGCACCTCCAGCGCGCAGACAGCGGCCGCGATACCCCCTTTCATGTCGGCGCTTCCCCGGCCGTAGAGTCGGCCGTCGAGAACGCGAGGATCGAAGGGGTCGTGCGTCCACGCGCTGGCGTTGACGGGAACCACGTCCAAGTGGCCGTTGACGATGAGCGTGAGCCGGTCGGCGTCGGGGCCGTCGGGGTGATCCAGTTCGGCTACGAGCGACAGCCGACCGGGCGCGGGCTCGACGGAGGTCCATCGCGGCCTCCATCTATCGAGGGCGTCGCGGACCACCCCTTCTATCGGGCTTTCGTTGCCGGGCGGGTTTCGGGTGTCCACGGCGACGAGGGCTTTGGTCAAGTCGATGACCCGATTGGCGTCCACGTGTTGTCGCACGGGTTCGAGCCTATGGCCCGGGCGGCCATACTGGACGCCGCCATGGAGCCGCGCCCGACCGTTGACGATCCCGACCGGCCCAGCGGGCGCAGCCGCGACCCCGAGGTGTTGCTCGCTTCGGCCCGAGCCGGAGACCGGGGCGCCATAGGGCGCTTGCTTTCGCTGGTCGAGCGCGGCGGCGAGGTCGCCCGCGAGGTCGGCCGCCTGGCGTTCGCCGGCAGTGGCGACGCGGAGCAGGTGGTGGGAATCACGGGCGCTCCGGGTGCCGGCAAGTCGACCCTCACTGACCATCTCATCAGCTCGGCGAAACGCGACGGCGACCGGGTCGGCGTCCTGGCCGTGGACCCGTCTTCTCCGTTCTCAGGCGGGGCCATCCTTGGCGATCGCATCCGGATGCAGGACCACGCCCTCGAAGAGGATGTTTTCATCCGATCGATGGCGACTCGGGGCCACCAGGGCGGCCTGGCGCTGGCCGCACCCGGGGCCATTCGGGTCCTGGTGGCATCGGGCCTGAGCGTTGTATTGGTGGAGACCGTCGGCGTCGGCCAAGTCGAGGTGGAGATCGCGGGTGAAGCCGACACGACGCTCGTGGTGCTGAATCCTGGGTGGGGGGACGCCGTCCAGGCGAGCAAGGCTGGGCTTCTCGAAGTGGCGGACATTTTCGCGGTCAACAAGGCCGACCGGCCCGGCGCGGCCGAGACGAAAGGCGACCTCGAGAGCATGCTCGACATGAATCCGTCAATGGGCGAGTGGCGTCCCCCGGTGCTTCTCACCACGGCCACTACCGGCGACGGGGTCGACGCCCTGTGGTCCGCCGTGTCGCATCACAGGCAGTACCTGGCGTCGAGCGGGGAGCTGGTCAAGCGTCGCGAGAGGCGATTGGTGGACGAACTGCAGCGGGTCCTGACCTGGCGTATCCAGCAGGACGTGCGAGCCATCCGCGGCGGCGACCACTTTGATCAGGTTGTCGCCGAAGTCATCTCGAGGCGACTCGATCCCTACCAGGCCGCCGACCGCTTGCTCGGGGGACGCGGCTGACGGGATATGAGGGCCCCCAAGGTTCCCCTCAGGCCCAGGCCACGCAACCCATCTCGATCGGGACGGCGAGGTCGGGATGTGAAGGGACGATCCGTACCGTGTACCCGTGGCGCCCCGCTTGATCGCAACCGAAGCGGCCCCGGTAGCGAACCGGCTCAGGCCGGCTGCCTGCCGGCGCCGACAGCTGTAGGCGGACGATTTCAGTCCCGGACAGCTCGTCGCCTGCGGCGACCGGACCGTGCAAGAGCTCGACCGCCACGTCGTCGGTCGTCAGGGAGCCCAAGTGCACTTCTACCGTCACCTCGCGCTCGCCGCCGAGGTCGACGGTCGCCTGGCTGGTATCCGACTCGACATCGACAACCTTGACATCGGGCCAGGCGGCCACCACCCGCCGCTTCCACGCCGAGAGCGCGCGAGCCCGGGCGTAGCCGTCGCTTGCGAGGGCGTCGCTCTGGGTCGCTATTGGCTCGTACATTTCGCGGAAGTAGTCCCGCACCATCCGTGACGCCATCACTTCAGGCCCGAGCGAGCGGAGCGACGCCTTGATTCTTCCGACCCAGGCGCGGGGGAAGCGGCCGCCCCTCCTGTCGTAGTAAAGGGGAATGATCTGCCTCTCGATGATCTCGAAGAGGCTGTTGGCCTCCACCTCATCGCGATGGTCGACATCCGAAATGGCCTCGGCCGAAGAGATCGCCCATCCGTTGGCGCCGTCGAACATCTCGTCCCACCAGCCGTCCAGAATCGAGCAGTTGAGGGCTCCGTTGAGAGCCGCCTTCTCCCCACTCGTCCCGCTCGCCTCCATCGGCCGCCTGGGAGTGTTGAGCCAGACGTCGCATCCCTGGTACAGCATCCGGGCTACAGAGATGTCGTAGTCCTCTACGAAAGCGATCCGGTGCCGCACGGCCGGGTCTCGTGAGAAGCGCACGATCTGCGAGATCATGTCCTTGCCCAGGTCGTCGGCCGGATGGGCCTTGCCGGCGAACACGAGCTGCAGCGGTTGGTGCTCGTCGAGCAAAAGGCTCCGCAGTCGCTCCGGTTGGGATAGCAGCAGCGTCGCCCGCTTGTAGGTAGCGAATCGTCGGGAAAAGCCGACGATCAGGAACCGCGGATCGAGAACGTCGTCGGTCCAAGCCGCGTCGCTGACGGACACGCCTCGGTCTTGAAGCGACTTGCGGAAGCGTTCCCTCACGAAGTTGACCAGTGCTTCTCGACCTTGTTCCCGCGCCCGCCACAACTCGTCGTCGCGTGCGTCGTCTATCCGGGCCCACTCCTCTGAACCGGCGTCGTCCCAGGCCGGGGAAACGTATTTGGAGTACAGGTCGTCCATCTGAGAGGAGACCCACGTCCGCCCGTGGACGCCGTTGGTGATCGACCCGATCGGAACCTCCTCGGTCGGCACGTGAGACCACAAGGACTGGAACATCTCGCGGCTGGTCTGGCCGTGAAGTCGCGCCACCCCATTCGATTTTCCGGCCAGGCGCAAGCCCATCACCGCCATGTTGAACGGATCTGTCGGGCTCTCGCCCGGGAAGTGCCCCAACGACATCAGCGTGTCTATGGAAACACCGCACTCGTCGGCCCAGCCGGAGAAGTAGGTCTCCATGAGGTCCCGCGGGAAGCGGTCGATTCCGGCCGAGACCGGTGTGTGGGTAGTGAAGACGGTGCCCGAGCGCACGGCCTCGATGGCTTCCTCCCAGCTCAGGCCGTGGGAGGTGATGAGCTTGCGGATTCGCTCGAGGCCCAGGAATCCGGCATGGCCCTCGTTGGTGTGGAACACCTGGGTGTCGGTCCCCACGGCTTCCAGGGCCCGCACTCCGCCGATGCCCAGGAGGATCTCCTGGCGTACCCGGTGTTCCGAGCCGCCGCCGTACAAGCGGTCGGTAACCGCTCTCAACTCGTCGTCGTTGGCGTCGACGTCGGCGTCGAGCATGTACAGCTTCACCCGCCCCACTTGGGCCAACCAGACTTGGGCTTCCAGGCTGGCGCCGGCGAGGTCTACCGATACCGTGGCGCCCTCGACCAGTTCCAGCGCCATGCCGTGAGGGTCGAGCACCGGGTAGCGCTCCTCCTGCCACCCGTCAGAATCGAGGCGCTGGCGGAAGTAGCCCATCCGGTACATGAGACCGACGCCGACCAGCGGCACACCCAGACTGCTGGCCGCTTTCAAGTGATCTCCGGCGAGCACGCCCAAGCCCCCCGAGTATTGAGGAAGCGCCTCGGCGATCCCGAACTCGGGGGAGAAGTAGGCCACGCTCCGGAGGGGGCTGGCGGGGCTGTTTTGGAACCAGCGGGGCGCTTCGAGGTAGCGATGCAGGTCGGCATTCATTTCGCCGAGGAATCCCATGAAGGCGGGATCGGCTGCCAGCTGGTCGAGTCGTTGGCGGCCCACGAGGCTCAAGAGGCGGACCGGGTCGTGGAACGTGAGTTCCCAGATTTGGGGATCCACCCAGCGAAAGAGGTCGCGCGTCCGGTTGTCCCAGGACCACCTGAGATTGAATGCGAGTTCCTGCAGAGGGATGAGTGCCTCCGGAAGCCGCGCCCGTACCGTGAAGCTGCGAAGGGCTCTCATGGAGAGCCAAACTACCGCGGGCCGAGGGTGAGTCCGGCGAGGGTAGGCACCGCTCGGGTCTCTCGGCAACGTAGCGTGGGTGGTGTGAACGGACCCCTCGTGATCGAGGACATCAGGCCGCGAGCGCCTGGAAAGGGCCGTTTTGCCAAGGCCATAACGGGCGAGTCCGTGCGGGTGACGGCAGTGATGTTTCGCGATGGACATCAGCGGCTGACAGGAAGGGCGCGGCTGTACGGCGCCGACCGACCGGACTCCTCGGGCCGAACGGTCGAGCCTGAGGCTGAATCGCCTTTGACCTCCCTCGGCGACGACCGCTGGGGAGCGGTATTGGTACCCCAACGCGTCGGCCCCCATCGAATCGTGATCGAAGGGTGGACCGACTGCGGTCCCGATGGCGGGGGTCCGGGGGGTGCACCCGACCTCACCACCTCCGAACCCGTCCTCCTTTGGGTCGATCGCGAACGGGCCCTGGTCGGCGCGTGGTACGAGCTGTTCCCCCGCTCCTTCGGCGGTTTCAAAGACGTCGAAGCGCGAGCGTCGGAGGTCGCGGCCATGGGCTTCGACGTGCTGTATCTGCCTCCGATCCATCCGATCGGAATGACGGCGCGCAAGGGCCCCGACAACGCGCTCGTCGCCGGGCCCGACGATCCGGGCAGCCCGTGGGCCATCGGTAGTCACGAGGGCGGACACCTCTCGATCCACCCCGACCTCGGAACCGTCGACGACTTCGTCCACCTCGTCGAAGAAGTCAAGGCCAGCGGGATGGAGGTCGCCCTCGACTACGCCCTGCAGTGCTCGCCTGACCATCCTTGGGTCGCCGAGCATCCCGAGTGGTTCCACCACCGCCCGGACGGCACCATCGCATGCGCCGAGAACCCCCCCAAGATCTACCAGGACATTTTCCCGCTCAACTTCTGGCCGCCTACCGAACGCGACCGCGTCGCGATGTGGGATGCGTGCAAAGGGATCCTCGAATACTGGATCTCCTTGGGGGTCCGGATCTTTCGCGTGGACAACCCGCACACCAAGCCGATCCCGTTTTGGGAGTGGGTGATAGCGGAAGTGCAGAAGGCGCATCCCGACGTGCTGTTCCTGGCGGAGGCGTTCACCCGACCGAAGGTGATGGCCCGGCTGGCCGAGGCCGGCTTCAGCCAGAGCTACACCTACTTCACGTGGAGGACGGAGCAGCACGGCGAGGAGGGCCTGTGGGCTTATCTCGACGAGCTCGCCCACGGTCCCGCCTCTGACTACATGCGGCCCAACTTCTGGCCCAATACCCCCGACATCCTGTCCGGGCCGCTTCGCAACGGGCCGCCTTCCGCCTTCGCCCTGCGCTTGGTGCTGGCCGCCACCATGAGCCCCTCCTACGGTGTCTACAGCGGCTATGAGCTGTGCGAAAACGAGCCGGCGTCGGATCAGAACGAGGAGTACCTGCACTCGGAGAAATACGAGATCAAGCACCGGGACTACGGCCGACCCGACAGCCTGGCTCCACTGATGACCCGGCTCAACGACGTCCGCCGTCGGCATCCGGCCTTGCTGCGCCTTCGTTGCATTCGCTTCCACCCGACCACCAACCCGCAAGTGATCGCCTACTCGAAGCAGAGTGACGACCAGCAGGACGCGGTGCTCACTGTGGTCAACCTCGACCCCCAACGGCCCCAGGAAGCTTCGATCGGGCTCGATCTGGGCGCGCTGGGGCTGCCCGTCGACCGCCCGTACAGAGTGTTTGACGAGCTTTCGGGCGAGGGCTTCGAATGGGTCGGCTCCGACCCGTTCGTTCGCCTGGACCCCTTGGTCCGCGTCGCCCACGTCTTTGACCTCAGGAAACAGGGGGATGCCGGCTGATGGTGAGCCCGTTCTTCGCCCCGCAGCCCCGGTGGTATCAGACCGCCGTGTTCTACGAGATCCTCGTGAGAGGTTTCTACGACGGCAATGGTGACGGCACCGGCGACTTGGCCGGGATCACGGCGAAGCTGGACTACCTGCAGTGGCTGGGCGTCGACTGTCTTTGGTTGCTGCCCTTCTACCAGTCGCCCTTGCGCGACGGCGGCTACGACATCAGCGACTTCTGGACCATCCTGCCGGAGTACGGCGACCTGGCCGATGCCGTGGAGCTGGTGGAGGAGTCTCACAAGCGGGGGATCCGGGTCATCGCCGACCTGGTCATGAACCACACATCGGACCAGCACCCGTGGTTCCTCGAGTCCCAGAGCGACCGGACCAACCCCAAGGCCGACTGGTACGTATGGAACGACGGCGACGCCGCGTACAGCGACGCCCGGGTCATTTTCGTCGACACGGAGAAGTCCAACTGGACGTTCGACTCCCAGCGGGGCCAGTACTACTGGCACCGGTTCTTCTCTCACCAGCCGGACCTCAACTACGACAACCCCGAAGTGGCAGACACCATGATCGACGTCTGCCGCTACTGGCTGGACGTCGGATTGGACGGCTTCCGCCTCGACGCGGTTCCCTACCTGTTCGAGCGCGAGGGCACCAACTGCGAGAACCTGGCCGAGACCCACGAGTATCTGCGCCGATTGCGCAAGGAAGTCGACGCCCTATACCCGGGACGGGTGTTGCTGGCCGAAGCCAACCAGTGGCCGGAGGACGTGGTCGAGTACTTCGGCAAGGGCGACGAGTGCCACATGTGCTTCCACTTCCCCGTGATGCCGAGGATGTTTATGGCGGTGCGTCGGGAACAGCGGTATCCGATCACCGAGATCCTGGGCCGAACTCCCGAGATCCCCGATGGCTGCCAGTGGGGGATCTTCCTTCGCAACCACGACGAGCTGACCTTGGAGATGGTCACCGACGAGGAGCGCGACTACATGTGGGAGGAGTACGCCAAGGACCCGCGCATGAAGCGCAACATCGGCATCGGTCGTCGGTTGGCTCCGTTGGTGGACAACGACCGGCGGGTGGCGGAGCTGCTCCACGCCCTGCTCTTCAGCTTCCCCGGCTCACCGGTCCTGTACTACGGGGACGAGATCGGCATGGGGGACAACATCTACCTGGGCGACCGCGACGGTGTGCGCACCCCGATGCAATGGTCCCCGGATCGCAACGCAGGCTTCAGCCGGGCCGACTTCGCGCAGCTGTACCTGCCGCCGCTCATGGACCCGGTGTATGGCTACCAGGCGGTCAACGTCGAAGCTGGCGTCCGGGACCCAAGCTCGCTGGTCCACTGGATGAAGAGGATGCTCGAGGTCCGCAGGCAACACCCGGTTTTCGGCACCGGTACATTCGAGGTGATCTCCGTCGAGAACCCTTCGGTGCTGGCCTACATGCGGAGCCTGCCCGAGAGGGCTACCCAGGAGGATCGGGGCCCTGACACCGTCCTATGCGTCTGCAACCTCAGCAGGTTGGCGCAGCCGGCGGAGCTCCCTCTGCAGCGATGGGAGGGCAAGGTCCCGATAGAGCTGCTGGGCCGGGTGCCGTTCCCCCGCATCGGGGAGTTGCCGTATTTCGTAACCCTGGCTCCGTACGGCTTCTACTGGTTCGAGATCGTCGACCCACCGGGAAGCCGCCAGTAATGGCAGCGTTGCCGGAGGAGCTGGCGGCGCTGATACCGGCCTACTTGGGCGGGCAGCGCTGGTACTCCGGCGCGGAGGCGCCGGACCCCTCTCTGGTCAACATCGACGAGCTCAAAGAGCTCTGGGTGGCCGACGACGGTACCCGACGGCTGTGGCAGGCGATCGTTTCCGCTGGCCCCGACTGGTACCAGTTGCTGCTTGGCGAGCGCCCGGCCGGTCAGCGGGCCGAGTTCTTGCACGGACGGGATGAGGCCGTGCTCGGGGCCGCGGCGAACGCCTACTTCTACGACGCCACCCTCGACTCGGAAATGGCCAAGGTCCTCCTCCGCGTGGCTAGCGGTGGCGGCGAAACGGCAACGTTCGCCAGGCAGCTAACGGCCGAACAGTCCAACACCTCTCTGGTCTACGACGACCGCCTGATCCTCAAGGTGTTCCGGCGGTTGCACGAAGGCCGCAACCCCGATGTCGAGGTCACGACGGCCTTGGTGGGCGCCGGCTTCGAACACGTGGCGACCCCGTTGATCTCGTGGCGGGACGAAAGGTTCGACCTCGCCTTCGGCCAGGAGTTCCTGGCCGGCGGCACCGAGGGTTGGGCGCTGGCGGTCACGTCGCTGCGCGACCTGTACGGCAGTGAGTCTCGATCGCCCGAAGAGGCCGGAGGCGACTTCGCGGCCGAAGCCGAACGCCTGGGCCGGGTGACGGCGGAGATGCACCTCGCCTTGCAGTCCGTATTCGGTTCGGCCCCCGCAGCCGAAGCGGCCTCGAGCTGGTCACGGCTGTTGGACGGCTTCGGTCCGCGTTTGGAGGCGGCATCCGCAGTAGCTGGCAAGAGCCTGTGGCCGGACTGTTCGTTGTTGGTAGACCGATTCGGCCGGGTCCGCGAACCGGGCGCATACTTCCGAGTGCACGGGGACTTCCACTTGGGCCAGGTCATGCGGACCGACAACGGATGGCGGGTGCTCGACTTCGAAGGCGAGCCGGCCAGACCGCTCCATGAGCGAACCGCTCCATGCTCTCCCCTCAAGGATGTCAGTGCCATGTTGAGGTCGTTCCACTACGCCGCCCGTCATGTGTTGGCCGAGCACCGCGTCGCCGAATGGGAGAGCCTCCTGCCACTGGCAGCGGCGTGGGAAGCCCACAACCGCCGGGCCTTCATGGACGGGTACGAGGATGTCGCGGGCATACAAGTGCTGTTGCCCGAACGGGGATCGGTTTCGGCCGTCGTGGCGGCTTACGAGCTGGACAAGGCCCTGTACGAGCTCGAGTACGAGCAAGCCCATCGCCCAGAATGGGTACCGATACCGCTCGACGCCCTCGACCGGATCATTTACGGAGCCGGGTCCGATGAGTGATCACGAGCTGGATCTGGTGGCCGCCGGGCGTCATGGCGACCCGCACAGGATCTTGGGCCGGCACGGCGACGTCGTGCGCGCCTACCAACCGGAGGCGACCGCGATGCGCCTCCTGACCGGGTCGAAGAGCAAGCCGAAGGCGTCGGACATGCGGCGCATACACCCCGCCGGGATCTTCGAGGGATCCATCGGAGAGGGCGTGAAGGGCTACCAGCTAGAGGCCGAGTTCGGCGAGGGCGGCGCCGTATCGACCCATCGTTTCGACGACGCCTATCGCTCCTGGCCGACGCTGGGGGACTTGGACCTTCACCTGTTCGGAGAGGGACGCCACCGGCGCCTCTGGGACGTGCTCGGAGCCCATCCCCGTGAGCACGACGGCATGGCCGGAGTGTCGTTCGCAGTGTGGGCGCCGAACGCCAAAGCCGTGAGGGTCGTGGGTGACTGGAACTTCTGGGACGGCCGGGTGCACCAGATGCGGTCGCTGGGCTCGTCGGGCGTGTGGGAGCTGTTCGTCCCTGGGGTCGCAGCCGGAGCCCGCTACAAGTACGAGCTGGTGGCGGCCGACGGCCGGCTGATTCTGAAGACCGACCCAATGGCCTTCCTCCTCGAAGCGCCTCCGGCCACGGCGAGCGTGGTCGTGGGACCGTCGCAACACGAGTGGGGCGACCAATCCTGGATGGACGGCCGGGCCGCGGCCGACGGGCTGCGGTCTCCGATGGCCGCATACGAAGTGCACCTCGGATCGTGGCGCCACATCGACGGCGCCGACGGAAAGCGTCGGCCTCTCACTTACCGCGAGCTGGCCGAGCAGCTCCCGGACTACGTGGTCGACATGGGCTTCACCCACGTGGAGCTCATGCCCGTGGCGGAGCACCCGTTCAGCGGTTCGTGGGGATACCAGGTGTCGGGTTACTACGCGCCGACATCGCGCTTCGGCGGACCCGACGACTTCCGTGCCCTCGTCGACGCCTTTCATCAGCGGGGGGTCGGCGTCATCGTCGACTGGGTCCCCGCCCACTTCCCGCGCGACGCGTTCGCGCTGGCCCGCTTCGACGGTACTGCTCTGTACGAGCACGGCGACCCCCGTCAAGGCGAGCACCCCGACTGGGGCACCCTGATCTTCAACTTCGGCCGAAACGAGGTCCGGAACTTCCTGGTGGCCAACGCCCTGTTCTGGATCGAGCAGTTCCACATCGACGGACTTCGCGTCGACGCGGTGGCCTCGCTCCTGTACCTCGACTACTCCCGGAAGGAAGGCGAGTGGGTGCCGAACCGTTTCGGCGGGCGGGAGAACCTGGAAGCCGTTGACTTCTTGAAAGAGGTCAACGAAGCGGTCTTTAGCCTCCACCCGGGCGCCACGATGATCGCGGAGGAATCCACGGCCTGGCCGAGCGTTTCCAGACCGACGTACTTGGGGGGACTCGGGTTCGGGTTCAAGTGGAACATGGGGTGGATGCACGACACCCTCGACTTCTTTCACTACGAGCCCATCCACCGGCGCTTTCACCACGGCGAACTCACCTTCGGGCTGATCTACGCCTGGACCGAGAACTTCATCCTGCCCTTGTCCCACGACGAGGTCGTCCACGGCAAAGCTTCTCTCCTCAACAAGATGCCCGGGGACCGCTGGCAGCAAATGGCCAACTTGAGGGCGTTGTACGCGTGGATGTGGGCCCACCCCGGCAAGCAGTTGCTTTTCATGGGGGGTGAGCTCGGCCAGGAGCGCGAGTGGGACCACGACGCGGAGCTCGACTGGTGGATCCTGGACCATTGGGAAGACCACCGACGGTTGCGGTCCATGGTGCGAGACCTCAACCGCGTGTACCGATCCCAGCCGGCCCTGTGGGAGGAGGACTTCCGCCACGAGGGATTCGAGTGGATAGACGCCGACGACAGCGACCAGAGCGTCGTGTCGTTCCTCCGTCGCCGGTCCGGTGGCGGGGTCGAAGGCGCGGTCGTCTGCGTCGCCAACCTGACGCCCGTGCCGCGCTTCCATTACCGGGTCGGGCTTCCGTCCCCTGGTGCCTGGTTGGAGCTGCTCAATACCGACGCGGTCGACTGGGGTGGAGGTGGACTGGGCAACTTCGGGGCCTTTCAGGCCGAAGACCGTCCCTGGCACGGTCGGCCGTGCTCGGCATCCCTGACGCTGCCCCCCCTGTCGGTGCTTTGGCTGGTGGCGGAGCGACCCTAGATCGATCAGGGCCTCAGGCGGGTGCCGTCACCGCGGCCCGCAAGTCGTCGGCGGCCCGCTCGGGCGACACGACGTTGATGAGGACTCCTGAGCCCATCTCAAAGCCGCCGCGAGTTGAGATCTTGGGCATGAGGTGGGCGTGCCAGTGGAAGTCGGCGTTGAGCCGGAAGGGCGCCGAGTGGAACATGACGTTGTAAGCGACGTCGCCGAGCCTCGATCGGAGGGCTGCCAGCGCGTACTTCACCGAGCGACCGATGGCGGCCAGGTCAGCGGTGTCCGCGTTGCGCAGGTGGGGCTCGTGGTTGTGGGGGACGATGAGCATCTCGTACGGGGTGCCGCTCCAGAAAGGACAGATCATGGCCACGCGATCGTCGGCAAATACCACGCGGTGACGGGCTTCTTCCTCGGCGTCGATCACCGCGCACAGCAGGCAGTTACCTTGGAATCGGGCAAAGCCGGCCAGCTCGTTGGCGGCTTCGCCGGGAATGAAAGGCATCGTCAGAAGCTGCCCGTGGGGGTGCTCGATCGATGCTCCTGCCTCGCGTCCGCAGTTGACCACGGCCTGGCTGTAGCGCAGGCCCGGGGTCTGGGCGTGATGCAGCATGCGGTCCCGGAGCGCTTCCATGACCAGCGCCGAGTGGGCGTCGCTGAGGTCGGCCCAACTCGAGTTGTGGTCGGGGCTGAGCACGAGGACTTCGTGGATCCCGCTCGCGGGGGCTTGGGTGTAAACGGGGCCGAGGTGGCTCACCACCATCGGGTCACTGCCGCTGAAGGCCGGGTAGAGGTTGGGGACCACCCGTACTTCCCAACGCCCGTCGGGTCCGTAGCTCTCGAGCGCGGGAGGGATTTCTCCTTCCCGGTCGGGGCAGAACGGGCAGGGTCGCTGCGGATCGTCCTCCACGGGAAGAAGTCGGGGGAGGAAGTCCGACGGGCGCTGCATGCGCTCCCCTGCGATCACGACCCACCGGCCCGTCATCGGGTCGAGCCTCAGCTGGCTCATCGCGAAGCGGGGCAGGCGGGCAGGATGATCACACCGCGACCGTAGCGCCGCTAGGGCATATGTCGCGACGCGCCCGGTTGACGCCTTGCTGCTCGTGGCGGACCGGCAGGGGTCCGGCGTCGGTACGCTGTAGGCCTGTGTTGGCGTATCTCGACCACGCCGCCACCGGACCTCTTCATCCCGCCGCGGCTGCAGCCATGCGCCCCTGGCTGACCGGGCGGTTTGGCAATCCCTCCGGCGCCCACCAGGTGGCCCGGGCGGCGCGGGCCGCGGTCGACGACTCGAGGGATCGCCTAGCCGCCGTTGTTGGCGTGGACCCAGGCGGGATCATTTTCACGTCGGGTGGCACCGAAGCGGACAATCTGGCTGTTCTCGGCGCCATCGCGGCCCGGCCGGGGCCGGTCGTGGTCACCGCCGTCGAGCACCCCGCGGTGATGGAAGCAGCCGTCGCGAGCGGCCAGGAAGTGAGGGTGGCGCCCGTCGACGTCAACGGCCTATTGGACCTGGACTGCTTGGGACGCCTGCTCGATCGCCACGTCACCCTCGTCTCGGTCCAGCTGGCCAACCACGAGACCGGCGTCATCCAGCAGCTCGATCAGATCGCTCGGCGAGTCAGGAAGCACGCGCCCGAAGCACTGTTCCACACCGACGCCGTTCAAGCCGCCGCTTGGATGGACTTGCGGGCAGCCACGGCGTCGGCCGATCTGGTGAGCGTAAGCGGCCACAAGCTCGGCGGACCACAGGGCATCGGCGCCCTGGCGGGCCGGGGCCGGCCCATGCTCCGAGCCATCCTCCACGGGGGAGGCCAGGAGAGGGAGCTTCGAAGCGGTACCCAAAACGTCGCTGGGATCGTGGGCCTGGCGGCTGCCGCCGAAGCCGCCCAAGCCGGGCGGGCGGCTGACTCGATTCGCACGCGGATCCTTCGGGACCAGCTGGCCGCCGACATTCGGGGGAGCGCCCCCGGATGCGTCGAGACGGCGTCGTCGGTCGCCCGTCTGCCCGGTCACATCCACTTGCGATTCTCGGGGATCGAGAGCGAGGCGCTGCTGGTCCTCCTCGACGACGCCGGGGTTTGCGCTTCCGCCGGAGCGGCTTGCGCGAGCGGGGCCATGGAGCCGAGTCCGGTTCTGTTGGCGATGGGTGTCGACAAGACGGATGCCCTGTCCAGTCTCAGATTGACCCTCGGTCCTACGACGACGCCGGGTGAGGTGGCGTTCGCAGCTCGGGTGGTGCCCGCGTCGGTGCAGAGACTCAGGGCGGCCTGACCGTGCGCGTTCTGGTCGCCATGTCGGGGGGCGTGGACTCTTCGGTCGCAGCCGCGTTGCTCGTCTCCGGCGGCCACGACGTGGTCGGCGCAACCATGAAGTTATGGGGTGGGCCTTCCGACACGGGGTGCTGCTCGGTGGCCGACGTCGATGACGCCCGCCGGGTAGCCCAGCAGCTAGGAATCGCCCACCACGTGTTCAACTTCTCGGAGGAGTTCGAGCGCCACGTCGTCGGCCCGTACGTGACCGACCACGCCGCATGGCGCACCCCGAATCCGTGCATCGAGTGCAACCGGCATTTGAAGTTCGATCGGCTTCTCGATCGGGCCGACCAGTTGGGGTTCGACGCCGTAGCGACCGGACATCACGCCAGGGTCACGCGAGAGGCGGGCGGGGAGTGGACGTTACGCAGAGGAGCCGACCCCGCCAAGGACCAGTCCTACGTTCTGTACATGCTGGGCCAGGCCCAGCTGGCACGCGTGCTGCTTCCAGTCGGCGAGCTCACCAAGTCCGAGGTGAGAAAGCGCGCTTCAGCACTCGGCCTCCGTACGGCGGCGAAGCCCGATAGTCAGGACGTGTGCTTCATCTCGCGGCGGGGCGGACGGCAAGCGTTCTTGGGCGACCGGATTCCGATGCGCCAAGCCCGGGTCGTTGACATGACCGGTGCGGAATTGGGCGAGCTTCCCGCGCTCGAGCTGGTGACGGTCGGCCAAAGGCGGGGCCTCGGGTCCCTCGGCCCAGTCGACGAGAACGCGCCAGGCGCCGGCCGTCGGTATGTCGTCGCCGTTGATGGGCCATCGGCCACGGTGACCGTCGGCCCTCCGGCCGCCATGATGGTGTCTGAAATCGCGGTGGTCCAAGCGGCGTGGGTCGCCGTCTGTCCCGCTCGCGGCGAGCGCCTGACGCTCCAAATGAGCGCGCACGGCCAGCCGGTGGGAGCCTGGTGGTCGGATGGCGTCGTGCGGGTTGAGGAGCCGGTCCGGCGGGTGGCTCCAGGGCAGAGCGTGGTGCTGTACCGTGACGACGCGGTGGTCGGCGGGGCCGTGGTCAGGTGAACCGCCCCCGGCCGCCCCACCTGCTGATGGCGTCGCACCGCGTGGGTATCGTCGGAGCGTGACCTCGAGCGACTGGTCTGGGCGCGCCGACGAGCTGCGGGAGTTGATCGACCACCACACCAGGCGGTACTTCGTCGACGACGACCCCGAGATCAGCGACGCCGACTTCGATGCTCTGGTGGCGGAGCTGACGGCGCTGGAGCGCGACCACCCCGAGCTGGTCCGCCCCGACTCTCCAACCCAGACCGTCGGCGGATCGGTCTCGCCCCTCTTCACCGAGGTCAGGCATCGCACGCCGATGATGTCGCTGGACAAGACGACCAGCTACGCCGATCTGTTGGCCTGGGCCAAGCGCATGGATCGCTTCATCTCGGGCGACGTCGCTTACACCTGCGAGCTGAAGATCGACGGCCTGGCCATGAGCCTCCTTTACGAAGATGGGCGTCTGACCCGAGCCGCCACCCGCGGCGACGGCGAGGTGGGCGAGGACGTCACCGCCAACGTGGCCACCATCGCAGCCATACCGCACACCCTGTCGGGGCCGCGGCCGGCTGTGGTCGAGGTACGCGGCGAGATCTACATGCCGATCCCGGCCTTCGACGAGCTCAACCGGCGGCAGGTTGAAGCCGGCGCCCGAATTTTCATCAACCCTCGCAACGCGGCGGCCGGATCTCTGCGGCAAAAGGATCCCGACATCACCGCCGGCCGCGAGTTGGGCTTCTGGGCCTACCAGCTGGGGACGGTGGAGGGAGGACCCGAGTACACCCACCACACCGAGACCCTTGACTGGATGCGGTCCGCCGGCTTCCCTGTCAATCCGCACATCACTTTGGTGCACGGACTCGACGAAGTTGACAAGTACTGCCGGGACTGGCTCCGGCGGCGCCACTCGCTGCCCTACGACATCGACGGCACCGTCATCAAGGTGGACGACCTGGCTCAACGCCGAGAGCTCGGGTCCACCGCCCGGGCGCCGCGTTGGGCGATCGCTTACAAGTTCCCGCCCGAGGAGAAGACGACCCTGCTCAAGGGGATCATGGTCTCGATCGGCCGGACCGGAAAGGCGACCCCGTTCGCGATGCTCGAACCGGTCCTCGTCGGCGGGGCCAAAGTGTCGCTGGCCACATTGCACAACGAAGACCAGGTGCGCATCAAGGACGTCCGCCCCGGCGACACGGTCGTCGTGCGGCGAGCAGGAGACGTCATCCCCGAGGTTCGGGGGCCCGTCCTCGCGCTCAGGCCCGACGGGCTGGCGGAGTGGTCGTTTCCGACGGTGTGCCCGGTCTGCGGACACGGATTGGTGCGGTCCGAGGGCGAGAGCGACACCTTTTGTGTCAACGAGGAGTGTCCGGGCCAGATCGTCCAGCGCATCGCCCATTTCGCGTCGCGAGGGGCCATGGACATCGAGCATCTCGGCGAGCGCACCGTCTGGCAGTTTTTCCAGGCCGGGTTGCTCCGGGACGTGGGCGACATATATGACCTGGACTTCGAGCGGGTGGCCACATTTGAAGGGTGGGGCGAGACCTCTATCGTCAACTTGAGGGCGGCGATCGAGGCGTCCAAGTTGAGGCCGTTGGCGAACTTGCTGGTGGGGCTCTCCATCAGGCACCTCGGCTCAACCGGGAGTCAGATCCTCGCCCGCCAGCTGCGCCACCTCGACCGAATCATCGAAGCGAGTGCAGACGAGCTGGCGGCCGTCGAGGGCGTCGGTCCGATCATCGGGGCCAGCGTCCAAGGTTTCTTCGAAAGGAAGGTCAACCGCCAGCTGGTGGAGCGTCTCCGGACGGCCGGCCTCAACTTCGAGGGACCCGACGCACCGGAAGTGGCCCAAGTGCTCGCCGGCGCGTCCGTGGTCGTCACCGGAACCCTCGAGGGCTGGTCCCGGGAGCAGGCCGAGGACGCCATCAAGGCCCGCGGCGGGAAGAGCCCGGGCAGCGTGTCCAAGAAGACGACTGCGGTCGTGGCGGGCGCCGAGCCGGGTTTGGCGAAGCTGGCCAAGGCCGCCGAGATGGGGGTGCCCGTGGTCGACGAAGCCGGCTTCGGCCGCCTCTTGGAGACCGGCGAGGTGCCTTCGAACGGCGTTGGTGGGTCGCCCCGCGGTGGGGAGGGATCCCCGTGAAGGAGACCGGGTCGCAGTAGCCTTTTTTCGTGGCGACATCGCGCATCGCCGAGTCGGTGGGGCGCGTCCTGGGTGACCGCTATCGCCTGACGCGCCCCCTGGGCATGGGGGCGTCGGCGCACGTCTACGTGGCCGAAGACGTTACCTTGCGCCGAAGGGTCGCCATCAAGGTCCTCCACCCGGCCCTCGCCGCCGACGAGGGATTCCTGCGAAGGTTCCGCGCCGAGGCGCAAGTGGTGGCCAGCTTGCGACATCCGAACATCCTCACCGTCTACGACTGGGGCGAGGACGGTGGCTCCCCCTACCTCGTGATGGAGTTGCTGGAAGGCGGCAGCCTCCGGGCTCTACTCGACCGGGGCGTGTTGATGTCGCCGCAGCAGGCCGCGGTCGTGGGCGCCGACGCGGCGCGGGCCCTCGACTACGCCCATCGTCGCGGTCTCGTCCATCGCGACATCAAGCCCGCCAACCTCATTTTCGACGAGGAGGGCCGCGTCACTGTGGCCGACTTCGGCCTGGCCCGAGCCCTGGCCGAAGCCACGTGGACCGAGCCGGCCGGGGCGGTGGTCGGCACCGCCCGGTACGCGGCGCCGGAGCAGGTGCGGGGCGAGAAGCTGGACAGCCGCGCCGACGTGTACTCGCTCGCGCTCCTGCTGGTCGAAGCGACGACCGGAACGGTGCCGTTCGCCTCTGACACCACCCTGGGGACGCTCATGGGCCGCCTCGAGCGCCCTCTCGAAGTGCCAGAAGCGGCCGGCCCCCTCGGCCCGGCGCTCGAAGCGGCTGGCACGGTCGATCCATCTTCTCGCCTCGACGCCGCCGCTTTCGCCCACGCCCTCGACCGGATCGCGTCCAAGTTGCCGGTCCCCGCCCCGCTTCCTCTATTCGGCCCGATGCACACCGGCCGAGTCGAACGAGACGTAGTCAGCCCCACCGAGTTCCCAGGTCGACCCCGTCTCTTCGACGTTGAGCAGGTCGAGTCGGACGACCTCGCTCTATCTTTTCCTAGTCGGACGCAGCCCATCGAAGGACGCGGCCAGCGAGCGGCTACGACGGCCGACTGGGACGGGCCGGAGCCGGCGTCGCCTCTTGAGGCGCGTCCTGCTCGTCCCGACGACTCCCGCCCGGCCGCTGTCCGCCCCGGCCGACGGCGCCGGCTGCTCGCCCTCGTGGTGGCCGCCATCCTGTTGCTCGGTGGCGGCGGGGCGGCCGCGGTTGCGGTCGTGGCCACCGGGGTCTTCGTCCCGTCGTACGCGGTTCCCCGACTCATCGGCGACACCGAGTCCGCAGCTCAAGCTGCACTTCGACCGCTCCACCTTCATCTGCAGGTCGGAAGCTCCCACTACGCCGGCCAGGAGGCCGGTACCGTCATCGCCCAGAGCCCCGGGAGCGGACGGCTCAAGCGAGGCCGCTCGGTGTCGGTGGTGTTGTCGCGGGGGCCCCAACCCGTGCCCGTCCCTGACGACCTGGCCGGGCTCACCCAGGCCGCCGCGGTTTCGGTGCTCCAGACGCTGGGGCTGAAGCTGGGCTCGGTCGGCCACGGGTTCAGCACGACGGTCCCCGCCGGTGACGTGATCAGCAGCTCGCCGGACCAGGGGACCCTACTCCCCGGCCTGGCCGTCTCGATAACGCTCTCCTTGGGGCCGCCGACCGTCGCCGTGCCCGCGCTCGGCCCGGCCGGCTCGGCGTCCTTCGGGGCGGCCAAGGCGGCTCTGGCTGCCGTCAACTTGGCCGCCGCCGAAGTGGTTCAGTGGAGCGACACCGTTCCCAAAGGTCACGTGATGGGAACCGTGCCACCGTCAGGCACGACCGTAAAAGCCGGCTCTCAGGTGACGATCGAAATATCCAAGGGTCCGCACTTGGTGCCCGTCCCGTCCGTGGCGGGAGACTCGGTCAACGCGGCGGACGCCGTCCTCACGGCCCTGGGTTTCACCGTCAGCGGCGTGACCGGCAATCCCGCGTCCACGGTCATCGGCACAGACCCCCAAAGTGGGACACCGCTACATTTCAACGCACCTGTACAAATCATCACCGGTTGAGAGCCCGCTAAGCGCTGAAAATCGAGGCGTGCGACGCACCGGGCTCACGTCCGATCGCCTAAATCGAGCTGTACCTTCGAGGGCCGAGGTGGACGGCGTGCTCGAAGCCGCGATCCCCAGCCGCGGCTGGTGCCGCCGCCCACCTCGGCCTTTTGGCTGATAGCGCCGGGCGGCCGTTTCAGGCGGTCATGGCTTGTATCCGCTTCACCATTTCTACGGCGAGCGGGTCCGAAGCGCTGTTCGCGCCGACGGTCTGCAAAGCGAGCATCTTGGTGATGTCCCCATCGACTTTGATCCTTCCTCCGAGGAAGGCGTTCATCGCCGCTTGTGCGTCACCGTCAACGAGTATGGATTTGGCGGTGGCGTAGCTGAGTGTGACCGTGAGGTCGGGCGACTCCAAGTGACCCGGCTCGACTTCGAGCCGACCAGACGAAGTGTCCACGTGGGCGTGGATAACTCCATCACCGAACGGGACCTCGTTGACCACCTGGTTCATTCTCACGCTCACGGCTATCTCGGGAATCTGGTCCTTGTACTCCTCGCGGATCCTTCGACTCTCGTCCACCCACTCGTCGCTCAGGAAGGGGTATTGGTTCACCGTGACGGCCCCCGCTTTCTTTCTAGGCATTCATCAACCGAGGCGAACATATCGGCTGAAAGGTAGCGCGGCGCTCTCTAGGAGAGGGCACTATCCGGCCGGCCCGCCGAAACGACCCGCCTAGCATGAGCGCCATGGCTGCCCGTATTTCGACCGGCGACGTCGCCCACGTGGCCCGCCTGGCCCGGCTGGAGCTCACCCCTGACGAGCTAGAGCGCTTCACCGAGCAACTCGGAGCCGTGCTCGAGCACGCCCGTGACGTAGAGGCCCTCGACACCGAGGGGGTCCCTCCGACGGCCCACCCCCTTCCCCTCGTCAACGTTCTTCGCGACGACGTCGTGAGACCCAGCCTCGACCGAGCTGAAGTGCTGGCGGCAGCTCCGGCCGTCGAGGCGAACCGTTTTCGGGTGCCGAGGATCCTGGGAGACGCGCCGTGACCGGGGTATCAGATACCCCGGGACCCCTCGCCTCTGCGCATGCCATCGCGGCCGGCGTGCGGGCGGGAACCTTCCGGGCCCGGGAGGTATTGGAGGAGCACTTGGCTCGGGTCGAGGCGCTCGAGGAGGACGTGCACGCGTTCAACCTCGTCCTCGCCGACTCAGCCCGAATGGCTGCGGACGCTGTTGACGCGGATGTCGCCGCCGGGCATGACCTCGGTCCTCTGGCCGGTGTCCCTGTGGCGCTCAAGGACAACCTGTGCACCCGGGGCGTTCCGACGACGTGCTCCTCGCTGATCCTCGGTTCGTGGAAGCCGCCTTACGATGCCACCGTCGTGCAGCGCTTGGCCTCCGCCGGAGCGGTAGTCGTGGGCAAGACCAACTTGGACGAGTTCGCCATGGGATCCTCGACGGAGAACTCGGCTTTCGGGGCCACCAGGAATCCCCACGACTTGACCCGGGTACCGGGCGGGTCCTCTGGAGGCAGCGCAGCTGCGGTGGCCGCCGCATTCGCGGCGGTCGCCCTCGGTTCTGATACCGGTGGCTCGATCCGCCAGCCCGCGTCGCTGTGCGGCGTGGTCGGAGCCAAGCCGACGTACGGCCTCGTCTCGCGCTATGGCCTGATCGCTTTTGCCAGCTCCCTCGACCAGATCGGGCCGTTGGCCCGCTCGGTGCGAGACGCGGCCCTTCTCCTCGACTCCATATCGGGCCCAGATCCCGCCGACTCCACTTGCCTCCAGGACGATCCGCCGAGCGCGTCCGCCCGTCTGGAGGGCGGAGTGGAAGGCCTGCGGGTGGGATTGGTCCGCGAACTTGCCGGTGCGGAGGGAATCTCACCCGACGTCGTGGCCTGCACCCGAGACGCGGCCGAGGCGCTCTCAGGCCTGGGCGCGAAGGTGGACGAAGTGAGCCTGCCAGCGGCCGTGTACGGGCTGTCCGCCTACTACATCATCGCCCCGGCCGAGGCGTCGTCCAACCTGGCTCGCTACGACGGCGTCCGTTACGGGATGCGGGCCGCCAACCACGGCACGGACGCCGCAGACATCACCGAGATGTACCTTCGCACCCGCTCCGCCGGCTTCGGTGCGGAGGTAAAAAGACGGATCATGCTCGGCACCTACGCACTCTCCGCCGGGTACTACGACGCGTACTACGGCCAGGCCCAGCGGGTCCGTACCCTCATCATCCGGGACTTCGAGGCCGCCTACGAGACGTTCGACGTGCTTCTGGCTCCAACCGCTCCGGGCACAGCATTCGAGTTGGGGGCCAAGACGGCGGACCCGCTCACCATGTACCTCAACGACGTGTGCACCATTCCGTCCAACCTGGCCGGCCATCCGGCCATCAGTGTTCCGTTCGGCGTCGGCGACGACGGACTGCCGGTCGGGGTGCAAGTCCTGGCGCCAGCTCTGGGCGAGACGGTCATGTTCCAAGTCGCGGCTGCCCTCGAAGCGGCCGCACCGCCGGTTGCCTTGCCCTCGATTCTGTCCGCAGGGAGGACCGGGTGACGGTGACCACAACCGATTGGGAAACGGTCATCGGCTTGGAAGTGCACGCCGAGCTGCGCACCGAGACCAAGCTGTTCTGCTGCTGCCGCAACAGCTTCGGCGAGGAGCCCAATGTCAACGTGTGCCCGGTGTGCCTGGGACTGCCCGGCTCGCTGCCGGTCCTCAACCGAGTTGCTGTCGAGTACGCCATGAGGATCGGCACGGCGCTCCACTGCCGGGTCCAGTCGTCGATCTTTCACCGCAAGAACTACTTCTATCCGGACATGCCGAAGGACTACCAGATCAGCCAGTACGACATCCCGATCAATGCGGAAGGATGGCTCGATCTGCCCGGAGGACGACGGGTGCAGATCGAGCGGGCCCACATGGAGGAGGACACGGGCAAGTCGACACACGTAGGTGGCGGAGGTCGCATCCACGAGGCCACTTACTCCCTGGTCGACTACAACCGGGCTGGCGTCCCGCTGGTCGAAATTGTCAGCGCCCCGGACATGCGCAGCGCCGAAGAAGCCCGCGCTTACGTCGACGAGCTGAGGTCCATTCTGGTGGCGACGGGCGCGTCCGACGGGAAGATGGAGGAGGGGTCGCTGCGGGTCGACGCCAACGTCTCGGTGCGCGCCAAAGGCGACGGCCAGTTCGGTACCCGCTGCGAGATCAAGAACATGAACTCGTTGAGGTCGCTCGGTCGCGCCATCGAGTATGAAGCCGAGCGCCAGGTGGCTCTCATCACCGACGGAGGTTCCGTGGCTCAGGAGACCCGCCACTGGGACGAGAGCGCCGGTCGCACGGGGACGATGCGTTCGAAGGAGGAGGCGTACGACTACCGGTACTTCCCCGAACCGGACTTGGTTCCGGTGGAACCGTCCGATGAGTGGATCGCTTCGGTGGCCGCCTCCCTTCCGCGCCTACCGGCCCAGCGGCGGTCCGAAATAGCCGCCGCCTCTGGGATGGGGGTCGAATCGGAGTCGGTGGTTACGGTCGTCCGCTTGGGTCTCGACGGGTACGTCGATGCCGTGATCGCGTCCGGCGCCGGCGAGCGAGGCACCGCCATCGCAGTTCGCCGCCTCGCCAATGAGGTGGCGGCCGAGATTGGATCGGCTGCTCACCTGACGGAGCCTGCGTTCTGCCGGCTGATCGCGATGGAAAGCGACGGATCGCTGACCACTGCGCAAGCGCGGACCGTGCTCCGGGAACTGCTGGACAACGGCGGCGAGCCCGATGCCATCGCCGCCCGCCTCGGTTTCGAAGCGATGGAAGCCGGCGACCTCGAGGCCGTCGTGGATCAAGTGATCTCGGCGCATCCCGACGAGTGGTCCCGCTACGTCGCCGGCGAGGCCAAGCTGGCCGGATTCTTCATGAATCACATCAAGGCGGCGACGGAAGGAAAGGCGGACATGAAGGCGGCCTCGGCTCTCCTCCGGTCTCGCAGCGCGTAGCCGAGGCGAGCGGGCCGGGCCTCTACGGAGCCAGGGTGTAGCGCACGTCACCCTGGCGGTCGGTCACTGTGACGGTGACTTTCCGCGGCTTCTGGCCAGGGAAGGTGGCCGAGCAGCTGATCGACCGGCCTATGGCCACGACCGCGACCCGGAGCGTTCCGCAATCGACGCGCGGTCGGACGTGGGTCTGGTTCGTGATGTCCTGGGTCAGAAGAGACGTCGCTGATGCGATCGGGATGATCGCAGCATCTGGGACCACGGTGAACTGACCGTTGGAGCCAGTGACCGTTCCGTCCATATGGACCGGCTGGCCGTCGAGGACGGTTGAGCACACGAATGTCGCACCGGCGGTGTCGGCCACGCCCGTCGGGCAGTTTACGGTCGGGGAGCCGACCGGGTAGCGATCCGAGAGCTGAGATGCGATCTCGTGGCTCACGCTCGCGGCGTTGAGTGTGTGGTGGGGCTGGACCCCGCACGCCGATAGGCAGGTCACGACGCAGCTGAGGGTCGCGAGGGCGACGGTAGGCACCCGTGGCCGCATGGAGCGCTGCGCCCTCCGCATCCACCGATGGTACTCCTGGTGCCGACCCGATCACGGCGACGTATCGTGTTCAGATGCCCAACGACATGAAGCCGCGCAGCCGCGAGGTCACCGACGGCTACGAGCGGGCTCCGGCTCGGGCCATGCTCAGGGCCATCGGAATGTCCGACGGTGACTGGGAGAAGCCACAAGTGGGCGTGGCGTCCTCGTGGAACGAAGTGACCCCGTGCAACATGCCCCTGGACCGCCTAGCCAAGCAGGCCAAAGCGGGCGTCACGGAGGCGGGCGGCTACCCGATCGAGTTCGTGACCATTGCCGTTTCGGACGGTATCTCGATGGGCCACGAAGGGATGCGAGCTTCGCTGGTAAGCCGCGAGGTGATCGCCGACTCGGTAGAGCTCGTCATGCACGCGGAGCGTTTCGACGCCATGGTGACCTTCGCCGGTTGTGACAAGTCCCTGCCGGGCATGCTGATGGCGGCGGCCCGCCTCGACCTGCCGGCCGTGTTCCTCTACGGCGGCAGCATCCTCCCAGGCAAGGGACCCCACGGTGAGGCCCTGGATATCACCAGCGTGTTCGAGGCGGTCGGGGCCCGGGCAGCGGGAAAGCTCAGCGACGCGGAACTGGACTTGATCGAGCGGAGCGCGTGCCCGTCGATCGGAAGCTGCGCCGGGATGTTTACCGCCAACACCATGGCCTCGGTATCGGAGGCTCTCGGCATGGCGCTGCCGGGATCGGCCTCGCCCGCTGCCATCGACCCCCGACGCGACGAGATGGCGTACGAGTCGGGCCGAGCCGTCATCCGACTACTGGAGGCGGGCATCACGCCCCGCCGGATCATGACCAAGAAGGCCTTCGAGAACGCGATCGCGGTGACGATGGCCTTGGGCGGATCCACCAACGCCGTGCTCCACCTCCTAGCGATCGCCCACGAGGCTCGCGTCGACTTGAGTTTGGACGACTTCAACCGGGTCGGACGCCGGGTGCCCCATATCGCCGACACGAAGCCGCACGGCCGCTACCACATGGTCGATATCGACGCCGTAGGAGGGGTGCCGGTCGTGATGCGGGCCTTGCTCGAAGGAGGGCTGATGCATGGCGACTGCTTGACGGTTACGGGAAGGACCCTTGCTGAAAACCTCGAGTCCGCGGCGGCACCGGCCCCGGATGGAAAGGTCATCCACGCCCTTTCCGATCCCATCCACGCGGACGGCGGGATCGCCATCCTGCGCGGCTCGCTCGCTCCTGAGGGTGCGGTGGTCAAGGTGGCCGGCATCGACCAGGACCGCTTCGAAGGGGTGGCGCGGGTCTTCGACGGCGAGGACCGGGCCATGGAGGCCATTCTGGCCGGGAAGATCGAAGCCGGCACGGTGCTCGTCATCCGATACGAAGGGCCCAAGGGCGGCCCCGGCATGCGAGAAATGCTGGCGGTCACGGGAGCCATGAAGGGAGCCGGGCGCGGCGCTGACTGCGCCCTGATGACCGACGGACGCTTCAGCGGAGGGACGCACGGATTCTGCGTGGGTCACGTGGCGCCCGAAGCTGTCGACGGCGGCCCCATCGCGTTTGTCGCCGACGGCGACCGCATCGTCGTCGACGTTCCGTCACGCACCGTCGACCTGCTCGTCGACTCCGGTGAGATCGAACGCCGACGAGCCAAGTGGAAGTGTCCGGAACCTCGCTACACGTCGGGAGTCCTAGCCAAGTACGCCCGCCTGGTCACGGGGGCGGAGCGCGGGGCCATCACCGAACCGTAAGGTCGGCCTTCCGGCCCAAGACGCTACGCTCCGTCGGGTGTCCTTCGACGGAGGAAGCGGAAGGGGAACGCAATGAGGCAGCTGGCGCCGGGCGATGCGTTCATGCTCTACACCGAGCAGCCGGGCAGCCCGAACCACATCGGATCCCTCGGCATTTTCGACCCTTCGACCGCGCCCGGCGGCGCCGTCACCTTTGAGCAGCTCGTCGACTACTACAAGGCTCGGATGCACTTGGGCAAGTCATTTCGGCGGCGGATGGTGCGCGTCCCGTTTGACTTGGACGACCCCTGGTGGGTGGAGGACAGCACCTTCGACGTGGAGTACCACCTGCGCCACACGGCCCTCCCCGCGCCGGGGGACTGGAAGCAGCTTTCCACCCTGGTGGCCCGCCTCCACTCGAGGCCGCTCGACCTGTCCAAGCCTCCCTGGGAAGCCTGGATGATCGAGGGCCTCAACGCCGTCGAGGGGGTTCCGAAGGGATCGATCGGCATCCTCGTCAGGGTGCATCACACCGCCATCGACGGGGTCGGCGGGATAGAGCTGATGAGCGCTCTGTTCCAGTTGAACCCCGACGACCCCCCGCCCGACGTGGCCGACACGTGGCATCCCGACCGGGTGCCCAGCCCTTGGGAGTTGCTGGGCCGCGCCGCGCTGTCGAACGTCAACAAGCCGGTTCGCTTCGCAAGGGGCTTGGCCCGGGCCATCCCGAAGGCCGTCAGGGTGACCGGTCAGATCCGCAGTCGCGAGGTCAAGCTGCCCGCCCTCATGGTGCCGACCACCCGATTCAACGCCAAAGTCACCCCGCACCGTGTGTTCGACTCCGCCACGTTCGACCTGGTCGACCTCAAGAGGATCAAGGCCAGCGTGCCGGGCGCGACCGTCAACGACGCTGTTATCACGGTCTGCGCCGGCGCCCTGCGCACTTTCCTTGGTGACCTCGGAGAGTTGCCCGAAGCGTCCCTCGCGGCTGTGGTTCCCATGTCTCTTCGTACCGAGAACGAGATGGGGTCGGAAGGCAACAAGGTCGCTCAATTCTTCTGCGACATGCACACCGACATCGCCGAGCCGAAGGCCCGGCTCGAGGCGGTGGCCGAGACGACCAAGATCGCCAAAGGCAGCCAGCAGGCCCTCGGCGCCCACGCCCTCCAGCAGATGTCGAGCGTGCTGCCCGGAGCGCTGTTCGGCATGGCCTTGCGCGCCAACGCCGAAATAGGCGCCCGGTCCCGCAGCACCGGGCTGCTCAACACGCAGATCAGCAACATCCCGGGCCCGCCCGTGCCGCTCTACTGCGCCGGCGCCAAAATGCTCGGCATTTACGGCCTCGGGCCGGTAGTCACCGGCGCCGCCCTGATCCACGTGATCATGAGCTACTGCGAGAAGATCACGTTCTCGTTTACTTCCGACCGGGAGATCATGCCCGACCCGGCCGTGTACACGTCCGCCTTGGTCAAGTCCTTCGAGGAGTTGCGGGAAGCTACCCTCTGAACCCGCTTACGTTGTCGCCGGCACCGGGGCGGCACCGCCGTCCAAGACGTATCCGGCCCGGACGTGCGCCAGGAAGCGCTCGACCGCCCGAACGGTGTGGCGCGTGCGCAACGAGGCGTAGATATCGAACGCGTGCTGGGCCATCGGGAGCTCGGCGTACACCACGGGTTGGGTGGACTTGGCGCGCAACTCGTCGGCCATGCGCCGGGCTCCCTGGACCGGTACGAGGGAGTCGTTGGTCCCGTGGACGATCATCATGGGCGGGGCGTCGGTGTGGGCCCAGCTTACGGGCGAGGCGCGTCGCCACAGCTCCGGGTCGGCCTGGGGGGACGTCTTCAGGACCATCTTTTCGAGCCACCGCAGGGTGCTGGCCGGGCCGCCGGCGCCGTCCCAGTCCCTCATGTCGTACACCCCGTAGAAAGGCACGGCCGCCCGCACTGAAGTATCTGCGTCCTCGAAACCGGGCTGAAAGCCGGGGTCGTTGGCGCTCAGAGCGGCCAACGAGCACAAATGGCCTCCGGCGGAGCCGCCGGTGATGACCACGAAATCGGGGTCGCCACCGTATTGCTCGATGTTGTCCTTGACCCAGGTGATGGCTCGCTTCACGTCCACGATGTGATCCGGGAAGGTCGCCTTGGGGCTGAGCCGGTAGCAGATCGGGACGCATACCCATCCGGCTTCTCTCAGCCGGTGCATCAGCGGGTAGGCCTGGTGGCGGGTGTCCCCGATCGTCCACCCCCCGCCGTGGATTTGGACGAGCACCGGCGCTTTGTCACCGGGTTTGAGGTCGACGCCCGCCCAGACGTCCAGCCGGTTGCGCTTCCCCGATGGGCCGTACACGACTCCGGAGGCCCGGAGGCGGCTGCGCCGGGCGATGTAGGCGGGGAAGGGATTGGCCGAGTTGACCGGGGGTCCCTCGGCCGGGGCGACCTGGGCCTTGGCGGCCCGTTCGCTGTAGTCAGGTCCGAGCCCGGCCACTAGGGCCCGCTCGAGCACGCCTGCGGAGCCTCTCGCGGCCCGCTCGAGGCTCACGAGCCCCGCTATCGACAGGGCTTGGGCGACCAGGCGAGCCTGGCCTTGCGGGGTCCGCCACTTGCCGCCCCGAAGCGCTACGGCCGTCGTCACGGCCTGGGCTCCCATCGTCAGGACAGGAAGCTCGGAGACGTGCCACCCGGCAATGAAAGCGTACGTGCCGACCGGCTGGCCGAACGAGGCAGGCCGCAAGCCGTTCGCTGTCACCGCCAAGGGGGAGACGGCCCTGGCGTAGGCGGCGCCCCGCTTGAGGGCGTTGCGCTTGCGGGCTTCCATCTGGATTCGAGACACGTCGCACTTTATCGCCGGGGTGTCCGGCCCGGGGTGCCCGATATCGGCGCTTCCAGCAGGTACCTTGCACCTGTGGCCCGCGCTTCCGCCGAGCAGGACGAGTTCCGACTTCGGGCCGACCGCGGCGTCCTCGTGCTGTACGCGACCGTGATCGAAAGCCTGGGCTGGGCTACGGCCGCGCTGCTCGATCAGGACATCGAGCTCGCCAACAGAGTGATCGCCGACGACAAGAAGGTCGACGACAAGTGCAGCGATCTCACGGGACTCATCAAGGATCGGCTGTCAGAGGCGACCGTGGATCCCGACGAGCTCGAGGACCTGATCGCCATCCTGCAAATGGTGCCCGAACTCGAGCGCAGCGCCGACCTGGCCGAGCACATCGCCCAGCGCACCAGGCAGGACCTTGGTGGCAGCATAAGCCCCCGTAGCCGCGGGCTGATCCAGACCATGTGCGACATAGGCATTCGCATGTGGCAGCTGTCGAGTCGCGCTTACGCGGAGCGCTCGCGCGATTTGAGCTTCGAGATCAGCGAAGCCGACGACGAGCTCGACAACCTTTCAGCCGCGCTGTTGAGCGAAGGGGCTGCGGGCGGAGTCGACCCCAAGGTGGCAGCCGAGCTGGCGCTCGTCGCCCGCTTCTACGAGCGACTCGGTGACCACGCCGTCAATTTGGCCCGCCGATCGGCCGCCATGGCTGCGCCGAAGCGGATGTCGGCGCTGATGGCCTTGTCAAAGCGCCACCGATCCGTCCAGGTCGGTGGGGACCAGGAAGGCCCGAGCAAGTCGGGGCCGATTTCCCGGCTGGCCCGACTCCGGCTGGTGCCGGTGGATGGCGGCTTCTCCGAGCTGTTCCGAGCCGCCGCGGCCAACGCCAGTGAGTGCGCCGAAGAGCTCAGGAAGATGGTGGTGTCCTTCGACCAGATCGACGAGTACTACCAGCAGATCCGAACTTTCGAGCGCCGGGGTGATCAGATCACCGTCGAGCTGCTGCGTCGGCTCGATGCCACCTTCGTCACTCCCTATGACCGCGAGGACATCCACGCCCTCGCCGAAGAGCTCGACGACGTGGTCGACGATATGTTTTCAGCGGCGGACCTCATCCACCTCTTGCGGGTGGACAAGCCGTTGCCCGAGGTGGCGGATCTGGCCGAGACGCTGGCGACCATGGCGTCAGAGATGGTCGCTCTCATTGACTCTCTGTCCACCCGGGAGGGCGCCCGCCACCGCTTGGAGCGGATAGAAGCCCTCGAACGAGAAGGGGACGCCACCTATCGACGTAGCATCGCCCGTCTGTTTAGCGGCGAATACGAGGCGCTCGACGTTCTCAAGTGGAAGGACATCGTCCAAGCCATCGAGAACGCCATCAACCAGATCGAGGACGTGTCCGACGTCGTCGAGTCGATCTTGGTCAAGAACTCGTAATCGACCGGCCGGTGGGCCGGTCGCGCTACTTGGTCGTGCGAACGATGAGAAGGTCGCAGGGGGTGTGGTGGGAAACGTTGTTCGGCACGCTGCCGAGAAGGAATCGGGACGACGACTGCATCCCCTTGGACCCCACCACCAGCAGGTCGACGCCGCGCTTTTCGGCCTCGCTCAGTAGCACCTCGGCGGGGTCGCCGGCGACGGCGTCCCCGGAAACGGCAGCCACCCCGGCGTCCTTGGCGGCTTGCACGGCCCCGTTTACGTGCTCCCTGGCCGCGGCCTCCGCCGTGGCGGCCCACGCCGCGTCGGAGGACCCGATTCCACTCCCGAGCTTCCCGGGTGGCCGGGCGCTGTACGCGCTGACGATGACGAGCTCGGCGCCGTTGGCGGCCGCGATGCTCGTTGCCCTGCGGACAGCGATCGACGCGGTCTCCGAACCGTCGGTTCCTACCAGTATTTTCTGCGCGAGCCCGCCGCCCGCTTTGGTCGACTCGGACATGGCGTTCCCCCTAGCTTGAAATGTGCACTCGAACTCTAGTGCCCTGGCCGAGTCGACTGGCGGTGCTCTTGTCCGAACGGGCGCGGCCGGGAACGCGTCCCCGGGTTTCGGCTGTCCGCGCTGCGGGCCTGTGGGCTCCGAGGGCGCTGCGGCGCTCGGATGCGCCGGTCACAGGTTGAGCGCCGAGTGGACGATCAGGTAGCCGAGGGCGGCCGACAGGGCCGAGCCTGGGATGGTGAGGATCCACGCCAGGACCACTTCGCGAGCGACGCCCCACCGGACCGATGACAACCGCCGGGTCGCCCCCGCGCCCATGACCGACGCCGTAATGACGTGAGTGGACGAAACCGGCAGGGCGTAGGCGTAGGCCGACACCAGCAGGACGGTCGCGGCCGAGGTCTGGGCTGCGAAGCCGCGTGGCGGATCGAGGGGCGTGATCCTGGAGCCGACCGTTTGGATGATCCTCCACCCGCCCGCAAAGGTGCCGAGGCCCATGGCGGCGGCGGCGGCGAGGATGACCCACAGAGGAACGTGGAAGGTGCGCAAATGGCCGGTGATCAACAGAGCGAGGGTAATGACGCCCATGGTCTTCTGGGCGTCTTGGGTTCCGTGGCTGTAGGCCATGGCGGCGGTGGAGAGCCGCTGCGCCAGGCGGAAGCGATCGTTCACCCGGGACGGCCTGGCCCGCCGGAACGCCCACAGGATGGCCAGCATCATCAGGTAGCCGAGGGCCAGGCCGATGAGAGGGGAGACGGCCATCGGAATTACGACGTTGTCGACGAGCCCGTGCCACTTCACCGTCCCGGCCGACGCCAGGGCTGCGCCGACCAGGCCACCGATCAACGCGTGCGTGGATGACGACGGGAGCCCGAGACGCCAAGTGACCAAGTTCCAGGCGATGGCTCCTAGCAGGGCCGCGAACACGACAACCAAGCCGGAGTTGCCCGATGGCGTGGCAATGATCCCGCTGCCCACGGTCTTCGCCACTTTCGTCGAGACCAAGGCGCCCAGCACGTTGAAACCGGCCGCCATGGTGAGGGCCGTGACCGGTCGAAGGGCGCGGGTAGTGATGGACGTAGCGACGGCATTCGCGGCGTCGTGGAATCCGTTGGTGAAATCGAACCCCAAAGCGACTGCAATGAGGATGACCAGTCCGAGGGTGCTCATGATTTGAAAAAAGGCCCCGGACCGTCGTCCAGGCAGACGGCGGAGCCTAACCGGCACGCTGCCCGGGTGCTGATTGCACTGTCCACCGGTCTGTGCCACACTGAGCGGCGTGCGCTTCCGCCTAATTCTCGTACTCGTAACCTGACGCACGCGACAACCTTTCGCGTGCGTCCACGACCTCCCGCCGGGAGGTCGTTTTATTTCCCCGGCAACTGCCCACCAGGGGCCTGAGACCCCCTGCCCGAGACCTCACCCAGCCCGAGACCCCCAGCGAGGACCGTCGTATGAAGCTGACAGGAGCGCAAGCTCTCATCAAGAGCCTGGAAATGGAGCACGTCGAAGTGATATTCGGGCTGCCCGGCGGATGCATCCTGCCCGCGTACGACCCGATCCTCGACTCGCCCATCCGCCACATCTTGGTGCGCCACGAGCAAGGCGCCGGACACATGGCTGAGGGCTACGCCCACGTAACCGGGCGGCCCGGCGTGGCGTTGGTGACCTCCGGTCCGGCTGCGACGAACTTGGTCACGCCTCTATGCGATGCCTATATGGACTCGGTACCGATGGTCGCCATCACCGGGCAGGTCAGCCGGCCGGTCATCGGAACAGACGGCTTCCAGGAGTGCGACACCGTCGGCATCACCCGGTCCGTCACCAAGCACAACGAGCTGATCATGGTTCCCGACGAAATCCCTCTGCTCGTGCGCCAGGCGTTCCGGCTGGCCACGACGGGCCGCCCAGGCCCGGTGCTGCTCGACGTGCCCAAGGACGTCCTGCAGGCGCAAGTCGAGTGGTCCTGGCCCACCGACGACGAGGTGGCCGAGTCGCTGCCGGGTTACAAGCCCACGTTGAAGGGCCACCCACGAATGATCAAAGAGGCCGCCCGCCTCATCAGCGAAGCCACCCGTCCCGTGATCTACGCGGGCGGCGGGATCCTGAAGGCCCGGGCAGCCGACGCGCTCAGGGAGTTGGCCGAGCGGACCAACACTCCTGTCGTGACCACGCTCATGGCGAGGGGAGCCTTCCCCGACGATCATCCTCTGTGCTTGGGCATGCCCGGCATGCATGGCAACTACACAGCCATCACGGCCATGCAGAAATCCGATCTCCTGATCGCCCTGGGCACCCGCTTCGACGACCGGGTGACCGGGAAGGTCGGTTCGTTCGCTCCTGACGCCAAGATCATCCACGTCGACATCGACCCGGCCGAGCTCGGAAAGATCCGCCGGCCCGACGTTCCCATCGTGGGGGACTGCCGGCAAGTCATCTCCGAGCTCACCATCGCCCTCCAAAGCGTCGAGCTTCCAGACTTGACGGAGTGGAAGAGCCGCATTTCCGGCTGGCAGGAGCGCTTCCCGCTCCACTACGACCAGCCGGCGGAGGGCGACGGCCTGAAGCCCCAATACGTGATGGAAGTCCTACGAGACTCCGCACCGGAAGGCACGATCCTGGCGTCCGGGGTGGGCCAGCATCAGATGTGGGCCAGCCAGTACTGGCGCTTTACCGAGCCCTACACCTGGGTCAACTCGGGCGGACTCGGCACCATGGGCTTCTGCATCCCCGCTGCCATCGGCGCCAAGGTGGGCCGGCCGGACCGGACCGTGTGGGCCGTCGACGGGGACGGGTGCTTTCAAATGACCGCGCAGGAGCTGGTGACGGCCTCCAGTGAACGCATCCCGATCAAGGTCGCGATTCTCAACAACGCCTACCTGGGGATGGTCCGTCAGTGGCAGGAGATGTTCTACGAGGAGCGCTACAGCGAGGTCTATCTGTCGCCGGACCTTCCGGACTACGTCAAATGGGCCGAGGCCATGGGGTGCGCGGGCTTCCGGGTGGAGTCGCCCGAGGAAGTCGAGCCGATCATTGCCAAGGCCAACGCCATTGACGACCGTCCGGTCGTGATCGACTTCCGGACTGACGCACGAGAGAAGGTCTTCCCGATGGTTCCGGCCGGGGCGTCCAACGACGACGTAGTGGTGCACCCCTCGCAAAAGCCCGGCGGTGAAAGGTTGGTGCAGTGATGGCAGCCAGCCCTACCCACCAGACCCTCTCCGTGCTCGTCGAGAACCGCTTCGGGGTGCTCGCCCGGGTAAGCGGCCTGTTCGCTCGGCGAGGCTTCAACATCATCTCGCTGGCCGTAGCCCCGACCGACGATGAGCGCTTCAGTCGCATCAACATCGTGATCGACGTCGAAGAGACTTCGGTCGAGCAGATAACCAAGCAGCTGTTCAAGCTGGTCAATGTGGTGAAGATCACCGAGCTGCACCCGTCCGAAGCAGTCGAGCGCGAGCTGCTCATGGCCACCGTGGCTGCCCGACCCGAGCAGCGGGGCGCAGTCATCGAGCTGGTCGGCGTGTTCGAAGGCAGGATCGTCGACGTTGGCGGCGCTTACCTCACCGTCATGCTGGCCGGCGAACCAGACAAGCTCGACGACTTCGAGGACCTCATGCGACCCTACGGGATCGCCGAACTTCAGCGCACCGGCCGGGTCGCGCTGCCCAAGCTCGACCGCAGCGCGCCACCGCGCTTGCACGCACAAGGAAAGGCGAGTTAGGACATACAAATGGCTGCGACCGTCTACTACGAGAAGGACGCCGATCCCGGTCTCATCGCCGGGCGAAAAGTGGCGATCATCGGCTACGGCTCCCAAGGGCACGCCCACGCACTGAACTTGCGGGATTCCGGTGTCGACGTTCGCGTCGGCCTCCGCGAAGGGTCGTCGTCTCGAGCCAAGGCTGAAGCGGCCGGGTTGCGAGTCACGTCGATTGCCGACGGGGCCCGAGAAGCCGACGTCATCATGATCCTGGCGCCCGACACCGAGCAGCAGGCCACGTACCGGGCTGAGATCGAACCGGGTCTCAAGTCGGGCGACGCCATCCTGTTCGCCCACGGTTTCAACGTACGGTTCGGGCTGATCTCCGCGCCTGAAGGCATCGACGTGGCCATGGTCGCCCCGAAAGGCCCGGGCCACTTGGTGCGACGTACCTACGAGGGCGGCGGAGGCGTCCCTGCTCTCATCGCGGTGGCCCAGGACGCCACCGGCAAGGCTCGCGATCTGGCCCTTTCCTACGCCAACGCCATCGGGGCGACCCGAGCGGGCGTGCTCGAGACGACGTTTGCTGAAGAGACCGAGACGGACCTGTTCGGCGAACAGGTCGTTCTGTGCGGTGGCTTGACGTCTCTGATCCAGGCCGCCTTCGAGACGCTCGTCAACGCCGGCTACCAGCCCGAGTCGGCCTACTTTGAATGCCTGCACGAAGTGAAGCTCATCGTCGACCTCATGTACGAGCACGGCATTTCCGGTATGCGCTACTCGATCTCTGACACGGCGGAATACGGTGACCTGACCCGAGGGCCGAGAGTGATCAACTCCGCCGTGCGGGAGGAGATGCAGAGGATTCTGGAGGAGATCCAGTCTGGGCGGTTCGCGGATGAATGGATCGCCGAGAACCGGGCCGGTCGGCCCCGCTTCACCCAGCTTAAAGAGGAAGGCCGAGAGCACCCAGTCGAGAAGGTTGGCGCCGAGCTTCGGGCCATGATGCCCTTCATCAGCGCTGGATCGTCTCGACCTCAGGACGTGTCAGGCGGGTAGCAGACCGGCGAGCCGTCGCGGCTGCCGCGGCCGACTCCATGGCGGCAGCCCTCAACCTCTGATGCCGGATCAGCTACCGGTGGCTATGGGCGCCGATGGGGCGGCGCCGGTGGCGGCGGACAGTGTGGCCCGCGACGAGAACTCCGACCGTCACCGCGACCGCGCCCTCGGCCGCCAGTCCGGTCCTGGAGGAGAGCGGCCGGCGGAAGGTCTCGAACAACGACGGCGGATCGGTGGCGGCGGCGGGCGCCGCCGCGAATTCGGTGTTCACGAAGCGCTCGTGGGGTACGGGCGGGGTCGGCTCGGGTTCGGCGACTGGTGGCAGTAGGGGGTCAGGCGCCGACTCGGCCGCAACCGGGGTGGCGAAGCCTTTGTCGAGGAGGTCCGCTGCCGTCTGGTACGACGACGCTCCGTCGAGCACGATGGCCAGCATCTTGCGACCACCCCGTTGGGCTTCCTCGGCCACGCAGAAGCCGGCCGCGTCGGTGAGGCCGGTCTTGACTCCGATGGCACCAGGAAAGGTGTCGAGGAAGTACAGGTTTTGATTCGAAAGCCCGTACACGATGTGGTCCGGGCCGGTGAAGTCCAGGCTGTGCATGCGCACGATCCCGGCCAGCTCCGGATTCGCCATGAAGTCCCTCGCGGCCGTGGCCAGATCCCATGCGCTTACCCGGTTGCCTCCTTCGAAGCCCTCCGTTCCGTCCAGCCCGGCGGGGTCGCGCCACACGGGGTGGTCCCTCATACCGATCTGCGCCGCCGCTTCCTGCATCGTGACCGAGAACTCACTCAACGACCCGCTGACCCTTTGGGCCAGCGCGTAGGCGGCGTCGTTGGCCGAAAAGATGAGGAGGGCCTGAAGCGAGTCGGCGAGCGGCCACAGCTGACCGACTTTCATGCCGACCTTCTCCGGGTAGGCGGCGGCGGCGATAGCGCTCACGGGTACCAGGGCCTGAGGCGGCAGCCAGTCCACCACGATCATGGCCGTGAGCATCTTGGTGAGGCTGCCGGGGGGCAAATCGGCGTGGTCGTTGCGGGCGAACAGGACCCGGCCCGTTCCCATGTCGACGAGAAGCTCGGCCTTGGCCGGTGGCGGCAGGGTGGTGGTGGGACCTGGCGGCGCGGTCGCTCCGGCGGGGACCTCGAGGAGGAATGATGCGATCGCCGCCACCACGACCGACGCTACGCAAGCGGCCCTGCGAAGTCGGTCCCCTTCAACGATCAGTCGAGCATAACGACCCCAACGGGGCGCGACTGGGACGCCTGGCCCTCAGAGGCAGCCGACCACGTGGTCGATGCAAGTCGTAAGGGCTTCCACGTCATCGGGGTCGATGGCCGGGAACATGGCGATCCGGAGCTGGTTGCGACCGAGCTTGCGGTAGGGCTCCGTGTCGACGATCCCGTTGGCCCTCAGCACCTTGGCCACTGTGGCGGCATCGACGGAATCGTCGAAATCGATGGTGCCGACCACGTTGCTGCGCTCGTCCGGCTTGGCCACGAACGGCGACGTGTAGCTGGTCGAATCGGCCCAGCCGTAGAGGGCCCGGGCCGAACGCTCCGAACGGCCGGCCGCGAAGTCCATGCCGCCCCCTTGCAGCATCCAGTCCAGTTGGTTGGCGAACAGCACCAGGGTGGCGAGAGCGGGGGTGTTGTAGGTCTGGTCGAGGCGGCTCTGCTCGATGGCGATGCGCAGGTCGAGCGATGCGGGCACCCACCGACCCGACTCGCCGATGCGGTTTACCCGCTCGAGGGCGGCGGGGGAAAGGACCGCGGCCCAGAGGCCGCCGTCGGAAGCGAAGCATTTCTGGGGCGCGAAGTAGTAGGCGTCGACCTGGTCCGGGCTGAAGCGAAGTCCGCCCGCGCCGGACGTGGCGTCGACGGCCACGATCTGGCCGTCGGAGCCCTCGGGCCGGCGCAGATCCATCATCACGCCCGTCGACGTCTCGTTGTGGGTCAACGCATACAGGTCGACTTCTGGGGATGGGTTCGGCCACGGATGGGTCCCGGGCGGCGATTCGACCACTTGGGGGGTGCCGAGGTGCGGGGCCGCGGCCGACGCCGCCGCGAATTTGGAGGAAAACTCACCAAACGAGAGATGCTGGCTTCGGTGGTCGATGAGTCCGAACGTGGCCATGTCCCAGAAGACCGTCGTCCCGCCGTTTCCGAGCACCACCTCGTATCCCTCCGGCAGGGACCACAGCTGGGCCAGTCCGATGCGCACCCGCCCAACGAGAGATCTCACTGGGGCCTGGCGGTGGCTGGTCCCGAGCAGCTTGGTCCCGGCGTCGTGGACCGCGGCGACGGCCTCGGGGCGAACCTTGGAGGGACCCGAGCCGAAGCGGCCGTCGCGTGGCAGCAACTCGGCAGGAATCCTGATATCAGTCGGAGTGGGGTTGGTCACTGTGAAACTATTGCAGGCAATGGCTCGCATCTCACAGCGCATATCGGCCGTGGCCGAATCGGCCACACTGGCCATCGACTCCAAAGCCAAAGCCCTCAAGGCCTCGGGAGAGGACGTGATCGGCTTCGGAGCCGGGGAACCCGACTTCCCGACACCCGATCACATCGTGGCGGCCGCGGTCGCCGCCTGCACAGATCCCCGCAATCACAAGTACACCCCCGCCGGTGGCCTCCCGGAGCTCAAGGACGCCATCGCGGTGAAAACGGCCCGAGATTCGGGCTTGAAGGTGGCCGCGTCGCAAGTGCTCGTGACCAACGGAGGGAAGCAGGCGGTGGAGCAGACCTTCGCCGCGCTCCTCGACCCCGGCGACGAAGTGCTGGTGCTGGCGCCGTACTGGACCACCTACCCCGAGGCCATCGCCCTGGCCGGCGGCACGGTCGTGGAGATCGCGACCACATGGGAGTCGGGCTTCAGGGTCACCGTGGAACAGCTCGACGCGGCTCGAACTTCGCGAACCAAGATCCTCCTCTTCGTGTCTCCTTCCAACCCCACGGGCGCCGTCTATCGGCCTGAGGAGGTCGAAGCCATCGGTCGTTGGGCTGTCGAGCACGGGATCTGGGTCGTCACCGACGAGATCTACGAGCACCTCATATACGGCGACGCCCGATTCAGTTCCATGCCGGTGCTGGTGCCCGAGCTGGCGGACACCTGCGTCGTGATCAACGGGGTGGCCAAGACCTATGCCATGACGGGGTGGCGGGTCGGCTGGATGGTCGGTCCGCCCGACGTCATCGCGGCCGCAGCCAACCTTCAGTCCCACACCACCTCCAACGTTTGCAACGTGGCCCAGAGGGCCGCCCTGGCCGCAGTCAGTGGGGACTTGGACGCGGTCGCCGCGATGCGAGCCACTTACGACCGTCGCCGGCGCACGATCGTGTCGATGCTCAACGACATCCCGGGGGTCCGCTGCCCCGAACCCGAAGGGGCCTTCTACGCCTTCCCGAGCCTCGAGGGTCTGGTCGGCCGGCGTTTGCAGGGGCGCACCGCGTCCAGCTCGATGGAGCTGGCCGCCCTGGTACTGGACGAGGCCAAGGTGGCGTTCGTGCCGGGCGAAGCGTTCGGAGCGCCGGGCTACGGCCGTTTCTCCTACGCCCTGGGCGACGACGCCCTGGTCGAAGGCATCACCCGCCTGGCCAAGCTCGTCGGAGGCTGACGGTGGCGAGGGTGCTCGTCACCGAGGAGATAGCCGAGCCGGGCATCGCCCTCTTGCGGGCGGCGGGCCACGACGTCGACGTGTCGGTCGGGATGTCCGGCGCCGAGCTGCTGGCGACCATCCCCAGCGCGGCCGCCCTCATAATCCGATCGGCCACCCAAGTGACGTCGGAAGTGCTCGAAGCCGGGGCCGATCTCGTCGTGGTCGGCCGGGCTGGAATCGGGCTGGACAACGTCGACGTGGCCGCGGCCACCCGCCGCGGCGTGATGGTGGTCAACGCTCCGCAGTCCAACATCCTTTCCGCGGCCGAGCACGCCATGGCCCTCCTACTCGCTCAGGCCCGCAACGTTCCCCAAGCCCACGCCGCTCTGGTCGCGGGCCGCTGGGAGCGGTCCCGATGGGAGGGGGTGGAGCTTCACGGCAAGGTCCTCGGGGTGGTGGGGCTCGGGCGGGTCGGCGCCTTGGTGGCCCAGAGAGCCGCCGCCTTCGGCATGAGGCTCGTCGCCTACGACCCGTACGTGAGCGCCGAGCGGGCCAAGCAGATGGGAGTCGAGCTGGGCTCCCTCGATGACGTCGTCGCCCAGGCGGACTTTCTGACCATCCACTTACCCAAGACGCCGGAGACCATCGGCCTCTTCGACGCAGACCTCTTGGCGCGGACCAAGCCCGGCGTTCGCATCGTCAACACGGCGCGCGGCGGCATCATCGACGAGAAGGCCCTGGCCGACGCGGTGGCCAACGGGAGGGTGGCGGGCGCCGGACTCGACGTGTTCGAGGAGGAGCCGACCACTTCGTCTCCGCTCTTTGAACTGGATGCCGTCGTGGTCACGCCCCACCTCGGCGCCAGCACCCGCGAAGCCCAGGACAAGGCGGGGTTGACCATCGCCGAGCAGGTACAGCTGGCCCTCGCCGGCGACTTCGTGCCCTTCGCCGTCAACATCGCGGCGGCCGACGTCCCAGAGTCGGTCCGTCCGTGGCTCCCATTGGCCGAGCGGCTCGGGCGGATGTGGGCCGCGCTGGCCCGCGAGCTGCCCGCCGTGCTCGACATCGAGTATCAGGGTGGGCTCGCCGATCACGACAATCGGATCCTCTCTCTGGCCGTGTTAAAAGGGCTGTTCGCAGTGGCCACCGACGAGCCGGTGTCGTTTGTCAACGCCCCGCAGCTCGCTGAGGAGCGTGGCTTGGTGGTGCGCTCGACGGCGTCGTCGGTCGGGGCATGGGCGGCGACGGGATCGGGCTACACCAACCTCATCGCACTCAAGGGTGGAGATCACACCGTCGCGGGAACCATGTTCGGCGATGGCGAGCCGCGCGTGGTGATGGTCGACGACCACGACATCGAACTGCCGATCGCCCGGTGCATGCTCATGGTGCACAACGACGATCGCATCGGCATGGTCGCGGCCGTGGCGACCATTCTGGCCGAATCCGGGCTCAACATCGTGGACCTCAAACTGGGCCGGAGTGCGAAGGGGGGCACGGCCATGATGGCCCTGTCCTTTGAGCAGCCGGTGCCCAATGAAGTGATCGTGGCCTTGCGGTCGACGCCGGGCATTCTTGATGCCGTCGGGCTGTCGGACGTCTGATCTCTAGCGCTGGGCCGGCTTGAAGCCGTCCTCTTCGGCGGCCTCAAGGGTGGGATAGCACCGATCCGGGACGGTTCGCGCGTAGGCGACCATGCCGGGCAAGTGGTACAGCCGACTTCTCAACTTCGCTTTCACTGGATGACTGGCCGGGGTGGCGCCGCCGTCGTCCGGCTTCACCCACCGTGCGCCCGGCGGCGGGGCGGCTGCCTCTTTGGCGGCCGCGGCCTTGCGCGTCGTCTTGGGCGAGCCCTCGGATTCCGGCGTTGACGGTCGAGCTTTCAACGAGGTTTCGGCCGCGGTCTTTTCTGCGGGCCGCTCCGAGCCAGGTGCGGGGGTCGTCTGTGGCGGCGTGGACGCGCTGGAAGCGGTGGTCTCAGACCGATCCGCCGGCGCCGACGCGCCGCCGACCGGAGGCCACGGTTTGGAGGAGGGCTCGACGTCAGGTCCGTCGACCCACCACTTCAGCGCCGACCTGGCGATCCAGACCGCGGCGGCGGCGACCGCAACGCGAGCGCTGAAGCGAACGAGCCGTCTGAGCACTCCAGAACGCTACCCGCCTGTCGCGTGGACCGATGGCGATGGGACCGATGGCATCCAGTCCGGCCGATGCAGCTCGTGGGCCGAGATGTCCTGCGAGTGGCGCAAGGTGAGCCCGATGTCATCCAGGCCTTCGAGCAGGCGATGCTGGGTGAAAGGATCCAAGGCGAACGGCGCTTCTATGCCGGCCGCAGGGACCACCACAACCAGCCTCTCCAAGTCGACGGTGACTTCGAGCGTCGGATCGTCTGCCACAGCTCGCAGCAGGGCTCGACCGGCGTCCGCGTCGACTTCAGCGGGGACCAGGCCGGCCTTGGTGCAGTTGTTGCGGAAGATGTCGCCGAACTGCGGCGAGATGACGGCCTTGAACCCGTAGTCCATCAAGGCCCACACGGCGTGCTCGCGCGAGGAGCCGGTTCCGAAGTTCGGGCCTGCGATCAGGATCGTGGCTCCGGCGTGCTCGGCCTTGTTGAGAACGAAGTCGCGCTGGTCCCTCCATTCCGAAAAGAGACCTTTCCCGAAACCGGTCCGCTCGACCCTCTTCAGCCAGTCGCTCGGGATGATCTGATCGGTGTCGACGTCGGACCGGTCCAGCGGGACGGCGGTCCCCGAAACTATCCGTACGAGTTCCATGGCCAGCTCCTAGTTGAGGTCTGCGGGTGAGGCGAAGTGACCGGCGACGGCTGTCGCGGCTGCGACGGCGGGTGACACCAGGTGGGTGCGTCCGCCCCGACCTTGGCGGCCTTCGAAGTTCCGGTTGGAAGTCGAGGCGGAGCGCTCGCCTGGCGCCAGTTTGTCCGGGTTCATGGCCAGGCACATCGAACAACCCGGGTTTCGCCATTCGAAGCCGGCCGTGGTGAATATGCGGTCCAGCCCCTCCGTTTCGGCCTGCGCCTTGACCTGACCGGAGCCGGGGACGACGAGGGCTCTCACCGACGCCGCCACTCGGCGGCCCTCCACCACGGCCGCGGCAGCCCGGAGGTCTTCGATGCGCCCGTTGGTGCAGGACCCGATGAAGACGGTATCGACCGGGATGTCGCGGAGGGCGGTACCGGCCGAAAGGCCCATGTAGACGAGGGCTCGCTCGGCCGCGTCGCGAGACGACGGATCCCCGAACGCTTCCGGGTCCGGGACGGCGCCTCCGATCGGGACTACCTGGGCCGGGTTGGTCCCCCACGACACGTAAGGGGTCAACGTGGTGGCGTCGAGCGCGACTTCCTTGTCGAACGCGGCGGCTTCGTCGGTGGCGAGCGACCGCCAGTCGTCGAGGGCGGCTTCCCACGCCGCGCCCTCCGGGCTGTGAGGACGTCCGTCGAGATAGGCGAACGTGGTGTCGTCGGGGGCGACCATTCCGGCCCTCGCTCCGGCTTCGATGGACATGTTGCACACCGTCATCCGGCCTTCCATGGTGAGGCCGCGAATGGCCTCGCCGCGATACTCGATGACGTGTCCCACTCCCCCACCGGTCCCGATGTGGCCGATGATGGCGAGCACGAGGTCCTTGGGGCTCACCCCCGGCGGGAGGGTTCCGGCAACGGTGACGGCCATGGTCCTGGGCCTCTGCTGCGGCAGCGTCTGGGTCGCCAGCACGTGCTCGACCTCGCTGGTTCCGATGCCGAAGGCGAGGGCCCCGAATGCGCCGTGGGTCGAAGTGTGACTGTCCCCGCAAACGATGGTCATGCCCGGCTCCGTCAGCCCGAGCTCCGGTCCGATGATGTGGACGATCCCTTGATGGGCGTCCCCCATGGCAAACAACCTGATGCCGAACTGGGCGCAGTTGGCCGCGAGCACTTCCATCTGCTTCGCCGATATGGGGTCCTCCACGCCGACCGACAGCGTCGTGGTCGGGACGTTGTGGTCCATGGTGGCGATGGTCAAGTCCGGTCGCCGGACCGGACGACCGGCGATGCGCAGCCCGTCGAACGCCTGCGGCGAGGTGACTTCGTGCACCAGGTGGAGGTCGATGTACAGCAAGTCGGGCTCGCCGTCCGCCTGACGGACGACGTGGCGTTCCCAAACCTTTTCGGAGAGAGTCTTCGGTTGCGTCACCAGCAAATCTCACATTCTGAGATAGAATCTCGAACTATGGGAGCCAGTGTAAGCGGGGTCGGCGTCGTCGACAAGGCCGTTGTGATATTGCGCTCACTCGAAAGCGGTCCGCGCTCGCTCCACGGTCTGACCGAAGCGACGGGCCTGCCACGAGCCACCACCCACCGCCTGGCAACTGCGCTCGAAGCGCACCTGCTCATCGAGCGCGACAGCTCGGGGCGCTTCGCCCTCGGAACCGGTCTGGTCCGCCTCGGGCGGGCGGCCGGGATCCGACCCGATCGCTCGCTCGTCGACGCGTCCAACCGCGCCCTCGGGGTATTGCGCGACGTGACCGGCGAGAGCGCCCAGCTGTACGTGTGCTCGGGCGACGCCCGGGTGTGCCTGGTCTCGCTCGAGTCGCCGCACAGCTTGCGCACCATCGTGGCCGTGGGGGCAACCCTGCCGATGGACCGAGGGTCGGCCGCCAAAGTGCTGTCATCGGACCCGGTAGTGCTCCGGCGCGGCTGGGCTCAGAGCGTCGAGGAGCGGGAGAAAGGGGTGGCCTCCGTCAGCGCACCCGTATTCGTCGACGGACGGGTTGCGGCGGCGGTGTCGGTGTCGGGCCCCGTCGAGCGAACCAGCCGCCAACCCGGACGGAAGTACGCGTCCGACGTCATGGTCGCGGCCCGATCCGTCGAAACCGCGATCGGCTAGGCGGTCGGTTCGACGACCGGTGCGCGGCGCCTTTGGGCGGCCCGACAAGCCGCCTGAAGCGCCGGTACAAAGAGCGGAGCTTGTTCGACGCAAGCCCGGTGGTCGCCTTGAACGGGGTAGGCGACGGCGCCCGGAACGGACCGAGCCAGGTTCCACTGGCGGCGGGGCGAGACGGTGTTGTCCAGAGCGGTGACGACGACGGCGGTGGGCACGTCCACCTCCCCGATCCAGCCCGTTGCATCGAACCGTCCGAGGGCCAGACCGGCTTGGATGAGGGCAGCCGGATCGTTGCGCTCCCACTCCTCGACGGCCCATCGAACGACATCTCGGTTGGAGGCCCAGTTGCGCGACGCCAAGCTCATGCCCTGGCGACGGACGTTCTCGGGGAGCAGCGACAGCGCCATTGACGCTCCCAGTCCCAACGTGCCCAGGGGGCCGCCCAGGTCCTGGCGGGCCGAGAAGCGAGCCGCGGTGGCGCAGAGCACGAGTCCGTCCACCGCTTCGGGGTGTCGTCGCCAAAGCAGCTCGGCGATGGGACCGCCCATGGAGTAGCCGACGGCGGTGACGGGGCCGAGACCGAGGGTCTGGACCAAGCACGCGGCGTCGTCGGCGCAATCCTCCAACCGAAACGGGACGCGGCTGCGGATCCCCCGGCCGTGACCCCGGTTGTCCATGGCCACCACCCGGTACTCGGAGGTGAGAGCCGGAAAGCATTGGTACCAGTTGAGGGCGGCGGTCGACGTCCAACCGTGGAGCAGAAGCAGAACGGGCCGCTCCGGGCTGCCAGCCGGTCCTGAGTCGTAGACCCAGGTTTGACCCCGCCCGAGGAGGTCGATCGCGCCGCCAGTCGGCAGCTTCGGCTTCGGTGGTTCCACGGCGGCAAGCCTAGGGGTCCCGGGCTGATTTCGGACCCCCGCCGCCGTCCCAACCGACCCTGCCTTCTTGTATCTCCGTCCAGTTTGCTCGCCGCAGGCTCAGCCAGCTTGGGCTGCGCTCAAAGCGCACTGGTGGCGCTCGGTGGCCCAGTCTGCGGACTCGCGGGCCATGGCGGGGTGGTAGCGCCACCTGAGCAACTGGCGCTCGACCGCTTCGCGGTCCTCGCCCAGTTCGAGCAGGCTCAGGGCCAGCTGACGGCTGCGCCGCCGTTGCGCTTCGGCTTCAGGTTCCTCGAGCTGCTCGGACTGCCAGCGCTCGTGGGCTTCTTGGAGGGCAGGCGAGAGCCGGACGGTGTGCCGGCGGCTCAGCGGCGGCAGACGCCGTCGTACGGCCAGCTGATCGGGGCCGGTCACCTGGGCCAGTTCGAACTGGATCATCCGGTTGACGGTGCGCAGGAACGGCGAATGGCGTCCGCCCCGGTCCCCTAGTCCGAGGGCGCGGGCTGTTTCCCCGAGCGGCATCTCGAATCCGTCGGGCGACGCGTCGAACCCGGCCGCGATCCGGCGAATCAGCCAAGTGGTGCTGGGCCCTATCACGCCTAGCCAGAATCTTTCGACGTAGGGGGAGCGGGGGTCGAAGCCCACACGGTCGATGATCTCGTTATCCCACGGGCTTATGGACAGCGCATCAGAGCCGAATGTGACGAGCGGTATCATTCATACCTCCACAGGTCTATTCAATGATTTTCATGTATATCAGATGTCATCGCCGTTTGACAAGGGTGTTGTGTGAAACTGGACAGGTGGAAACCGAGCGGGCGGCAGACGTGCTCAGGGGGGCCGGCCACGTCGCCGTCCTGACGGGAGCGGGAATCTCGACGGACTCGGGAATCCCCGACTTCCGCGGTCCGCAAGGCGTGTGGACCAAGAACCCGGCGGCCGAGCGAACCTCGACGCTGTCGCACTACTTGCACGAACCCGAGGTCCGTCGACTGGCGTGGCAGCAACGGGTGGCGTCGCCCGCCTGGACGGCCAAGCCGAACCCCGGGCATGCGGCCCTGGTCGACTTGGAGCGACAGGGGCGCCTAGTGGCGCTCGTGACCCAAAATATCGACGAGCTGCACCAGCGGGCGGGCAGTGACCCCGCGCTCGTGGTGGAGCTTCACGGCACCATGCGGCGGGTCGTGTGCTGGAGTTGCGGGGCGGACGGTCCTATGGAACCGGTCCTCGACCGAGTCCGGGCCGGCGACCCCGATCCGCACTGCCTCGCTTGTGGGGGAATCCTCAAGTCGGCGACCATCAGCTTCGGCCAAGGGCTCGACCCGCTGACGATCGAGCGGGCCGAGGAGGCCGCCGTTAAGTGCGACGTCTTCTTGGCCGTCGGCTCCAGCCTCGGGGTTTACCCGGCCGCCGGGTTGGTACCCCTGGCCAGGGAAGCCGGGGCGGGGATCGTGATCGTCAACGGCGAGCCGACTCCGTTCGACCCGATCGCCTCGGCGGTCGTGCGAGGTTCGATCAGCGAGGTGCTGCCGCTCCTGGTTGCGCCTGCGTAACAGGGTCGCCCGATCACCATCCGCCCCGATCACCACCCGCCCCGGTGGACGACCTCGTCCAACGCCCGCCGGCCGCGCCGAGCCGAACCGGCCGGGCCGTCATCCTCGGCCCGCCACCCGAGTGACACCGCACCAATCGCTTGCCACTGCGGCGGAATCCCGAACTCTGCCCGCAACCGTTCGGGGTCGCCCCGCAATCCGAAGAAAAGGGCGCCCAAGCCTTCCTCGACTGCGCCCAACAGGAGGAGCATGGTGGCGAAGGCGACGTCCACGGTCCAAAACGGCGCCGGCCAGGCCTCCGCGGACGTGAGCCCGTGGGCGATCTTGTCTGGCTCGGAGTAGCGGTCCAAGTAAATCTGGGCGCTGCAGAGCGGGAGGACGACCACGGGCGCCCTGACCAGCCCTGGAAGGGTAGGGTCGTCGAGCCAGGCGGGGTCGGAGTCGGCCGACCAGAAGCGACCGGTCTCTTCGGTGCCGCTCAACACCACGAAGGCCCAGCCTTGGGAATGCCCCGCCGACGGGGCCCGGCGGGCCCGGTCGAGCAAGCGGTCCACCACCTCCGGGGGCACCGGTCGGTCAGAGAAGTTGCGGCACATGCGCCGCCGCCGAATCGCCTCGTCGAGCTCCATGGATGCCTTCGATGACGCAACCTAGCGGGCTGAGGCCGCGGCGGTCACTTACCTGACCGAATAGGTAACATTTATGCATGGCGAGCTTCCGTGACCTGCTACGCGACACCAAGTCCCGCATCAGGGAGATAGATACCGCAGAGGCGGCAGCCGCAGTCGAGGCTCCGGGCACCGTGGTCCTGGATGTGAGGGAACCCGACGAGTACGAGCAGGGAGCCCTGCCCGGCGCGGTCCACATTCCTCGGGGCCATCTGGAGAGCCAAGTGGAGGGCCGGGTGCCCGACCACGCCGCCCGCGTCGTGGTGTACTGCGCGGGCGGGACCCGATCGGCTTTCGCAGCCGACACCATGGCTCAGCTTGGTTACAGCGACGTCGTCTCGGTCATCGGTGGTTTCAACAAGTGGAAGGACGAGGGTCGCCCGTGGAGGACCCCTGTCTCGCTCACCCCCGACCAGCGCAACCGGTACCAGCGCCACATCCTCTTGCCCGAAGTCGACGTGGCCGGGCAAGCGAAGCTGCTGGATTCCAAGGTCCTTCTCCTCGGCGCCGGAGGCCTCGGCTCGCCGGCCGCCCTATACCTGGCGGCCGCAGGCGTCGGCACCCTGGGGATCGTCGACATGGACGTGGTTGACGCGTCGAACCTTCAGCGCCAGATCCTGCACAACCTGGACCGTATCGGTGAGCGCAAGGTCGACTCAGCCAAGAAGACCCTCACCGGGCTGAATCCGGATGTCAACGCGGTGACATACGACGTCCGTCTCGGAGCCGACAACATCCTCGACATCTTCTCCGGCTACGACGTGATCGTCGACGGGACCGACAACTTCCCGACGCGCTACCTCGTCAACGACGCCGCCCTCAAGCTCGACATCCCCGTCGTGCACGGCTCGATCTTCCGCTTCGAAGGCCAGGCGAGCGTCTACTTGCCCCACCAGGGTCCGTGCTACCGGTGCCAGGTGCCCGAGCCGCCGCCGCCCGAGCTGGCGCCTTCCTGCTCGGAGGCCGGGGTGCTGGGCGTTCTGTGCGGGATCATCGGGAGCATCCAGGCCATGGAGGCCGTCAAGCTCCTTCTCGGGATCGGCGACTCCCTGGCCGGCCGGCTCCTCGCTTACGACTCGTTGGAGCAGAGCTTCCGGACTTTCAAGGTCAACCGTGATCCCGCCTGCCCGGCTTGCAGCATCCCCAAAGAGGACGTCGTCATCGCTGAGTACGACGGCCTGTGCATGCCCCATCCGATCCAAGCGCCGCCATCGAGTTGAAAAGAGGGGAGCGCTGACGCTCCTCGCCCTACTCGCCGCCGACCCGACCGGCGCGCATCGAAGGTCCTCGGACATTGGGCTCGAGACGTTGAATAACGGGTAGTGGACTCCGTCTGGGGCGCGCACCGTCACCCCGGCCGACCGTGCGCCTAGGCGGCTACGAGCCGCAGCATCCGCGCCTTTCACCATGGTTGGTACCGCGCCGCGGCGGACGACGGTCGAGGCGTCAGCACCGCCCATCAGTTTCGCGGGGTCGCCGTGATGGCGTGCCCGCCTCGACGACGCCGCGACGTAACCTGATGGCCATGGCCATCGACGCCCGTCGAACCGATTCCGGTATCGAGATCAAGCCCGTCTACAACCGTGCCGACCTGGACGGTTGGGACGCAGGGAAGCAGCTCGGCGAACCCGGGGAGTTCCCTTTCACCCGGGGCATCTACCCGACGATGTACCGGGGGCGCCCGTGGACGATCCGGCAGTATTCGGGCTTCGGGACGGCGGAAGCGACCAACGAGAGGTGGCGGCTGCTGCTCGCCGCGGGGGGCACCGGGTTGTCGTGCGCTTTCGACCTGCCCACCCAGATGGGCTTCGACTCGGACCATCCACGAGCCGAAGGAGAAGTGGGCAAGGTGGGGGTGGCCATAGATTCCATCGACGACATGAGGATCTTGCTCGGGGGCCTTCCCCTCGATGAGGTCACGACGTCGATGACGATCAACGCCACCGCTTCAATCCTCCTTCTGCTTTACCAGCTGGTCGCCGAAGAGCAAGGTGTGCATGGAGCCAAGCTGGGGGGCACCATCCAAAACGACATCCTCAAGGAGTACGTCGCCCGCGGCACCTACATATACCCGCCGCGTCAGTCGATGCGCCTGATCACCGACATCTTCTCCTACTGCCGCGAGAACCTTCCCAGCTGGAACACCATCTCGATTTCCGGCTACCACATCCGAGAAGCCGGCTCGACGGCGGTGCAGGAGATCGCCTTCACCATCGCCAACGGCATTGCCTACGTAGAGGCAGCGGTCAAGGCCGGGCTTCCCGTCGATGAGTTCGCGCCGCGCCTGAGCTTCTTCTGGAACGCCCACAACAACTTCTTCGAGGAAGTAGCCAAGTTCCGAGCCGCCAGGCGCATGTGGGCCCGGATCATGACAGAGCGCTTTGACGCCCAGGACGAGAAGAGCAAGCTGCTCCGCTTCCACACGCAGACAGGTGGGTCCACGCTCACTGCTCAGCAGCCGGAAAACAACATCGCGCGAGTGACTCTGCAATCCCTCGCGGCAGTGCTGGGCGGCACGCAAAGCCTCCACGCAAACGGGTTCGACGAGGCGCTCGGACTCCCGACGGCCAAGGCGGCGACCGTCGCTTTGCGGACCCAGCAGATCGTGGCCCACGAGTCGGGTGCGACCGATACCGCCGATCCCCTGGCGGGTTCTTACTTCGTCGAGTCCTTGACCGATGCCATTGAGGCGGACGCCTGGACTTACCTAGAAAAGATCGACGGCATGGGCGGCGCGGTGGCCGCCATCGAGGCGGGCTACATGCAAGAGGAGATCGAGCAAGCCGCGTACACCTTCGCCAAGGAGGTCGACAGCGGCGAGAAGGTGATCGTCGGGGTCAACAAGTTCGGAGACGACCAGCCCGAGCCCGGTGACGTCTTCCCCATCGACCCGGCCCTCGAACGCCACCAAGTGGATCGGGTCCGCCGCACGCGGGCGGAGCGCGACCCGGCTGCGGTGGAAGCGGCGTTGGCCGATGTGGGGACCGCGGCGCGGGGATCGGACAACCTCCTACCCCCGATCAAGGAAGCCTTGCGTCGGCGGTCGACGCTCGGTGAGGTGAGCGACGTGCTTCGGACCGAGTTCGGCGTCTACCGGCCGAGCCGCTGAGCGATAGGGGCCGCATGCCGGTACGGATGGTCATCATCGGAGGGGGGCCGGGTGGCAACACGGCCGCCACCTACGCAGCCCGACTCGGTGCCGAGGTCACCCTCGTAGAGCGCGACGTCGTCGGGGGCGCGGCTCACCTGTGGGACTGCATTCCTTCCAAGACCATGATCGCCACCGGAGGGGCCATGAGCTTCTCCAAGCGCATCGAAGGCATGGGTTTGTCCCACCAGGACGCCATCTTGGACTTAGACGCCCAGCGCAAGCGGGTCCAGGAGATCGAGACCCACATCAACGGCCAAATAACCACTCTCCTGCAAAGCCAGGGGGTCCGGTTGATCCGGGGCACGGGCCGGGTCAAGGGGCCCCACGAAGTGGTGGCCGACACCGACGACGGGATCGAAGAGATTGTCGCCGACGCCATCTTGGTCTCCACTGGCAGCCGGCCGCGAATACCGGACTGGGCCGACCCGGACGGTGAGCGGGTCCTGACCACCCGCCAGGCATACCCCCCTTCGACCATGCCGGAGCACTTGATCGTCATCGGGTCGGGTGTGACGGGGGTCGAGTTCGTTCACATGTTCAGCTCGTTTGGGGCGAAGGTGACGCTGATCGTGAGCCGTCAACAGGTTTTGCCGAGCAAAGACCCCGAGGTGGCGGCGGCCCTCGAGGACGAGCTTCTCCGGCGCGGGGTCAAGTTGTTCAAGGGCGCCCGGGCCGAGAGTGTCGAGGTATCGAGCAGCATCGTGGCCGTGTCGTGCGACGACGGCCGGGTGGCCCGAGGTAGCCACGCCCTCTTGGCCATCGGTTCGATCCCGAATAGCGACGGGCTCGGATTGGAGGCCGCGGGCGTCGAAGTCGACGCCGCCGGCTACATCCCGATCAACCATCATTGCCAGTCCAACGTCGGCCACATTTACGCCGCAGGCGACGTGTCCGGCAAGCTCCCGTTGTCGTCAGTGGCGGCGATGCAAGGCCGCAAGATCGCCGAGCACGTGATGGGCATACACACGCGCGAGCATCGGCACATCGACTACGAGAAAGCGGCTTCGGCCATCTTCACCGAACCCGAGATCGCCGATGTCGGACTGGCCGAAGCCGAGGCCTTCGCCACCGGCCGCAAGATCCGAGTGACCAAGGTGCCCTACGCCGCCGCGGCCAAGGCCCTCATCAACGACGACCCGGGCGGTTTCGTGAAGATTCTCTCAGACCCCGCCACCGGCGTCGTCCTCGGCGGCTCCATCGTTGGCCGCCACGCGGCTGAGCTGATATCGGTCTTGGCGCTAGCGGTGACCGCCAACCTGAAGGTCAGCGACATTGTCGAAAGCTGCTTGGCCCACCCGACCCTCTCCGAGGCCTTGGCTGACGCAGCCGAGTAGCCCGGCCGGTGCCGCCGATGGTCGGGTCGGCGAGCGCTAAGTGGGCTCTCGGGCCGACGGCCCGGTCCAGGTTCCGTCCTTGAGCACCCTGGACACCAGGGGAGTCGCCAACCGATACACGAGGTGCTGGGGATGAGGAGCGTCGAGGAGGAGGGCGTCGGCTCGAGCACCCGGTGCGAAGATCCCGATGTCGTCGCGCCGCAGGGCCGCAGCCCCGCCGCGCGTGGCGGCCAGGACGGCCTCGTCGACGGTGAGGCCGCATTCGCGCACAGCCAACGCCATGACGAGCGGCATCGAAATCGAGTAGCTCGAGCCGGGATTGCAGTTGCTAGCCAGAGCCACCACAGCGCCGGCGTCAACGAGGGTGCGCCCGTCGGGATAGGGCTGGCGGGTGCAGAAGTCGCTCACGGGTAGCAGCGTCGCGACGGTGCCCGACGAGGCGAGGTCGTCGACGTCACTGGCCGTGAGGTGGGTGCAGTGGTCGGCCGACGCGGCACCGAGTTCGCACGCGAGCGCCACCCCGCCACTCGGTCCGAGCTGGTTGGCGTGCACGCGCAGGCCTAAGCCGTGGCGCCGTCCCGCTTCGAGCACCGCCCTGGATTCCTCCACGTCGAAGGCGCCCGCCTCGCAGAACACGTCGCACCAGCGGGCGACTCCCGCCGCCGCCGGAATCATCGCATCGCAAACGAGTTGCACGTACCCGGACCGGTCCCCCGCGAACTCGGGGGGTACCACGTGGGCTCCCAGGAAGGTCGCTTCCGGCGTCAGGCGCCGGGCCAAGGCGACGTGGCTGGCTTCGTGTTCCCGGTCGAGCCCGTAGCCCGTCTTGATCTCGACGGTCGTGGTCCCGGAGGCGACGGCCAGGCGCATCAGCTTGCGGGCGGAGTACTCGAGCCCAATCGGGCGGGCGGCGCGGGTGGCGGCCACGGTGGCGAGTATTCCGCCGGGTTCGTAAGCGCCGCCGGCCATGCGCGCCACGAACTCGGCGGCCCGGTCGCCCGCGAAGATCAGGTGGGTGTGGGAGTCCACGAAGCCGGGCATCACGCAGCGCCCCGCCACGTCGACGCACTCGTCCACACCCAAGGGAGCCGTCGCCTCTGGTCCTGCGTAGACCACCCGGCCGTCTTCGCAGACGAGCGCCCCGCGTTCCACGATGCCGAGCGGGCCGAGTCCGATCGAAGCGTCACAGGTGACGAGCGCCCCGATGCCTGTCAGGGCGAGCGACGTCACTGGATCAACGACCGGATGCTGTCCGCCAGCTCGCGTTCGACCTCGTCGACGAACAGATGCTTGCCGTCCGCCACGATCGGTTTTCCGCCGACCACCACAGTGACCACGTCGGCTGCACTCGCGGCCAAAATGGCGGCAGCCACCAGCCCCGGGTCGACTCCGGCCGTGCGGACGCTGTCCATCCGGATGTTCACGAAGTCGGCCAGTCGGCCAGGCGCCAGGGATCCGGCATCCCAACCGAGGGCAGTCATTCCGCCGACCGTCGCAGCCTCGCCCAAGGCGAAAGGAGCAAAGACTCCTCGGGTCTCGCCCGCCGACCGGGCATCCATCTCGATGGCCCTGGCCTCTTCGAAGCCGTCGATCTGTGCGTGCGAGTCGGTACCGACGCTGAGCGCGACCCCAGCCGAATGCAGTGCACGGAAGGGTCCGATCCCGTCACCGAGATCCCGCTCGGTCGTCGGGCAGGCGCAGCACCCACCGCCGGTCGATGCGAGCAAGAAGACGTCTTCTGGAGAGAAGTGGTTGCCGTGAACTGCCGTGAAATCCGAGCTCAAGGCCCCGGCCTCGTCCAGGGCGGCGAGAGGCGTTCGCCCGTGGAACGCGACGCACCCGTCGTGCTCGTCCCTCTGCTCGGAGACGTGGGCGTGCAGTGGGCGACCGGCGCTGGACGCCCACTTGGCCGCCTCCACGGCATCCGCAGGGGCCACGGCCCGGATCGAGTGGATGGCGGCGCCTATGCGAACTCGATCCGTGTCGTCGAGGCGCGATACCCGGTCGGCCCAGCCCGCAGCGTCCCGGTCCCCAAATCGGAGTTGAGGCCCTTCAAGGGGTCGCTCGAAACCGCCGCGAAGATAGAGGGCGTCGAGGAGGGTAAGCCGGATACCCGCGCTCGCAGCGGCCTCGACGAGCGCAAGGCCCATTTCGTTCGGATCGTCGTAAGGCACGCCCCCGGGGCCGTGATGGAGATAGTGGAATTCGCCGACGGCGGTGAAGCCGGCCAACGCCATTTCGGCGTACACCGCCCGGGCCAATCTCAAATAGCCGTCGGGCTCGACGCGCGATGCCACGCTGTACATCAGCTCTCGCCATGACCAGAAGGATCCGGACCGCTCGTGGGTGCGGCCTCGAAGGGCGCGATGGAAAGCGTGTGAGTGGGCGTTGGCCAGCCCGGGCAGCGTCAGTCCCGGCAACCGGTTCGCGCCTCGGGGCGCGACCCCGGTGCCAGTGGTGACCGACGCAATGCGGTCGTCTTTGACATCCAGAAGCACGCCCCGATCGGTCCGAGCACCGCCGAGCCAGGCGTGCTCCGCCCACCAGAGGGCCACCGCTAGGAGCCGAACCGTGAAACCAGGCGGGCGGCGCGGGCCGCGAATGCGTCCCGCTCGAACCGCTCGAACTGCTCCCACGTCGTGAACGTGGTGGGGTCCTCCACCCGATCGAGGAACAGGGTGCCGTTGAGGTGGTCGACTTCGTGCTGGAAGGTGACCGCCGACAGGCCGGATACGTCGCGCTCCAGCAACTTGCCGTGGCGGTCCAGGGCTCGGACGGCAATTTTCACGAACCGGTTGGTCACACCCCGAAACCCGGGGACCGAAAGGCACCCCTCGTTGTTGGCGAAGGTTTCGTCGGTCAGGGGCTCGAGCTCGGGATTCACCAGCACGGTCAGTGGTATGTCCGGCTTGTAGGGGTACCTCGGGTTGGATTTGACCTCGATGACGACGATGCGCTTCGACGCCATCACTTGAGGCGAGGCCAGACCGGCGCCGTTGTAGTACCTCATGGTGTCGATCAGATCGTCGATGAGCGACTGTGTTTGTGGATTATGCAGCTCGTCGGGATCCAGCGGCTGGGCCCATTCGCGCAACACCGGGTGGCCGACCGTAGCGACGACGCGAACCGTCATGAAGGAAACTCCTCGCGCTCGGGGATGTCCACGCCCTGCTCCACCGCAATCTCTTGGGCTCGGTCGTAGCCGGAGTCGACGTGTCGTATGACGCCCATGGCCGGATCGTTGGTCAGGACGCGTTCCAGCTTCGCCGCGGCCAGCGCAGTCCCGTCGGCGACGGTGACCTGACCGGCGTGCACCGAACGTCCTATCCCGACCCCGCCGCCATTGTGGATGCTGACCCACGAGGCGCCGGACGCCACGTTGACCATGGCGTTGAGCAGCGGCCAGTCGGCAATGGCGTCGGACCCGTCGGCCATGCTCTCGGTCTCGCGGTACGGGGACGCCACGGATCCGCAGTCGAGGTGATCGCGGCCGATGACGATCGGGGCTTGGACCTTGCCGGCCGCCACGAGCTCGTTGAAGCGGCCGCCGATGCGGGCTCGCTCGCCTAGGCCGAGCCAGCAGATGCGGGCGGGTAGACCTTGAAATGCCACCTTCTCCGAAGCGGTCCGCATCCACCGGGCGAGCGCTTCGTTGTCGGGGAACTCCGACAGAACCGCCTGGTCGGTGACGGCGATGTCGGCCGGGTCGCCGGAGAGCGCGACCCAACGGAACGGCCCTTTGCCTTCGCAGAACAGCGGTCGGATATAGGCGGGTACGAAGCCTGGGTAGTCGAACGCCCGCTCGACTCCGGCCAGGCGGGCTTCGGCCCGAAGGCTGTTGCCGTAGTCAAAGACCTCGGCGCCGCGATCGAGCAGGGCCAGCATCGCTGTGACGTGGCGCGCCATGGTGTCGCGAGCACGAACCAGATAATCCTTGGGGTTCGACCGCCGCAGCTCGTCCGCCTCGGCCACTGCCATGCCTGAGGGGACGTACATCATCGGGTCGTGGGCGGGGGTTTGGTCGGTGACGATGTCGACCGGAATGTCGTGGGTGACGAAAGCTTCGAGGAGTTCGGTGGCGTTGACCGGAACGCCGATCGACAAGGGTCGCATGTCCTTTTGGGCCTCGCCAGCGAGGCGAACGGCTTCGCCGACGTCTCGTGCGATCAGGTCCAGATACCGGGTCTGCGATCTGCGCTCGAGGCGTATGGGATCGACGTCGGCACAGATGACCACTCCACCGTTGATGGTCACGGCCAGGGGCTGGGCACCCCCCATGCCGCCCGCCCCGGCCGTCAGCGACAGGGTGCCGGCCAAGGAGCCGCCGAAGCGCTTCTCCGCGATCGCGGCGAACGTCTCGTAGGTGCCTTGCAGTATTCCTTGGGTGCCGATGTAGATCCAGGAGCCGGCGGTCATCTGGCCGTACATGGTGAGCCCGAGCTGATCGAGGCGCCGGAACTCGTCCCAGTTATCCCATTCGCCGACCAGGTTGGCGTTGGCGATGAGGACCCGGGGGGCCCACTCGTGGGTGCGCAGGACCCCGACCGGACGGCCCGACTGAACTAGGAGCGTTTCGTCGTCGGCCAGGCGCTGCAGCGTCATCGAGATGGCATCGAAGCTGGGCCAGTCGCGGGCGGCCTTGCCCCCACCGCCGTAGACGACCAGGTCGTCCGGGCGTTCGGCGACTTGAGGGTCGAGGTTGTTGTGGAGCATCCGCCAGGCCGCCTCCTGCGGCCAGGATCGACAGTGCAGCGCGGCACCTCTCGCCGCCTTGAGGCTCCTGGTTTCGGACGCGGGCATGTCGTCCCCTTGCTCTATCGGGTGCGTTGATGACGCCTTTCGGCCCTCATCTCAGGGGGCCGGTGGCCGACTCGGCCCAGGCGACGATTTGACCCGAGGTGACCATTCCGGTCATCAGGTCTAGCTCAGGTGCGAGGTAACGGTCCGGGCCGACCCCAGGGACCTGTTGTCGTACCCCGTCGAGCACGGCGCGACTTGCCGGGGCGGGGGCGTGAGGAGCGCGCAACTCGACGGCTCGGGACGAGGTCATGAGCTCGATCGCGAGCACTCCGGCGAAGTCGGTCACGACCCGACGGAGCTTGTAGGCGGCGGCCCAACCCATGGACACGTGGTCCTCCTGCATGGCGGAGGTCGGGATGTTGTCGACGCTCGCGGGTGCGGCCAAGCGCCGGGAGTCGGCCACCAGCGCGGCCGCGCTGTACTGAGCCAGCATGAGACCAGAATCGACGCCCGGGTCGGCCGCCAGGAAGGCGGGGAGGCCGTGGGAGCGGGTCGGGTCGAGAAGTCGGTCGATCCTTCTTTCGGATATCGATGCCGAGTCGGCGAGGGCGATGGCCAGAAAATCGGCGACGTAGGCGAGGGGCGCGCCGTGGAAATTCCCGCACGACGCCACCCGGCCGTCGGGGAGGACGACCGGGTTGTCGATGGCGCTGGCGAGCTCCCTCTCGACGACCGTTGTGGCGTGATCCAAGGTGTCGCGGGCGGCGCCGAGCACTTGCGGTGCGCAGCGCAGCGAGTAGGCGTCCTGGACCCGGGTGTCGCCTTCCTTGTGGGAGGCCACGATTCCTGAGCCGGCCAAGACGGCCGTCATGTTGGCGGCCGAGGCGGCTTGGCCGGGATGGGGCCGAAGGGCGAGGAGCTCGGGCAGGAAGGCTTGGTCGGTGCCCTCGAGGGCTTCGACCGACATGGCTGCCGCAACGTCGGCGGTCTTGAGCAACAGGCCGATGTCGGCACAAGCCAGGCTCAGCATGGCGAGCATCCCATCGGTGCCGTTGGTCAGGGCCAGCCCCTCCTTGGCCTCGAGTTCCAACGGGTTCAGGCCCGCCTCCAGTAGCGCTCGAGCTGCCGGCGATCGCCGCCCGTGGCTATCGAGGACGTCGCCTTCTCCGATGAGGGCTAGGGCCACGTGGGCCAAGGGGGCCAGGTCGCCGCTGCACCCGAGGGAGCCGTGCTCGCGCACGATCGGAGTGATCTCGTGATTGAGCAGCGCTAGCAGGCCCGTGATCAGGTCGACCCGGATGCCCGAGAAACCCTTGGCCAGGGTGGCCGCCCGAAGCAGGATCATGGCCCGGACCACTTCCGAATCGACTTCTTCGCCCACCGTCGCGGCGTGGGACCGAACCAATCCGACCTGTAGGACAGCGCGGTGTTCTGGCTCGATATAACGGTCGGCCAGGAAGCCGAAGCCCGTGGACAGGCCGTAGACGGCGCGGTTGCCGGAAATCAGCTCCGTCGCCGTGCTGTGGGATCGTTCGACCGCCTCGATGGCCTCCTTATCGAGGGTGACAGCGCGCCCGGCGCGGGCCACATCGACTACATCGGTTATCGATACCCCGCGGATGCCGAGCGCTAAAGGCGTTTGCACGGCGGCGCTACGCCGGGCCGATCACCACGACCACGTCGCCCGCTCCGACGGCATCGCCTGGTTTCACCTTGACCTCGGCGACGGTGCCCGACGTCTCGGCGGTGATGTTGTTTTCCATCTTCATGGCTTCGAGCACCGTGACCGCTTGGCCGGCTTCCACGGTGTCCCCAACGGCCACCAGGACCTTCACGATCGTCCCCTGCATGGGCACGGCCACCTCGCCGCTACCGGTCCCAGCCCCGTGACCGCCGTGGCCCGCGCCAGGCCTAGGCCGGGCCGGCCGGGCTCCTGCACCCCCAGCGCCGCTGCCGGCGATTGCCGTCGGACCTAGGTCGGGCACCCACAGCTTCACCCGGAAGCGCCGGCCATCGACCTCAACGTCGACGTTTCGCTGGACGCGCGCCGGTTCGCTGTCGAGGGCGGTGGGTGCCGCGGGGGGTCCGGCTGCCGATATCCCGGACAGGTCGAGCTTCTCGGCCACCCAGTTGGTGGAGTGCTCCACTTTGACGAAATCAGGATGCTCCAAAATGGCGATGTCGGCCGGAATGGTCGTGGCCAGGCCTTCGATCTCTGTTTCCCGGAGGGCTCGCAGCATGCGCCGCCGGGCCTCCTCCCGGTCCTGGCCCCACACGATCACTTTGGCCACGAGGTTGTCGTAGAACTGGCTGACGGTGTCGCCCTCGTCGTAGCCGGCGTCGACGCGAACACCGAAGCCGTCGGGCTTTCGGAAGCGGGTTATGGTGCCGGGCGATGGTAGGAAGCGGCCACCGGCGGGGTCCTCGGCGTTGACCCGGACTTCGATGGCGTGGCCGCGGAGCTGCACGTCCTCCTGGGTGAACCCAAGAGGCTCGCCCGCGGCCACTCGCAGCTGGAGGGCGACCAGATCCCACCCGAGTATCGCTTCAGTGGCCGGGTGCTCCACCTGGAGGCGGGTGTTCATCTCCAGGAAGTAGAAGTCGCCGTCTTGGAGGATGAACTCCACCGTCCCGGCGTTGACGTAACCGCATGCCTTGGCGACCATGACGGCCGCTTCACCCATGGACTTCAAGGTGCGTTCGGGGACGTTCGGCGCCGGCGCTTCCTCGATCAGCTTCTGATGACGTCGCTGGGCCGAGCAGTCACGGGTGCCGAGGTAGACGGCATGGCCTTGGGAGTCGGCGAAGACTTGCACTTCCACGTGCCGAGGCCAGGTGAGGTAGCGCTCCATGTAGCTCTCGGACCGTCCGAACGCCTTCTCAGCCTCGCGCTGGGCCGACTCCAAAGCGTCGGCTGCTTCCTCGGGTGCGTTGACGACCCGCATGCCGCGTCCGCCGCCGCCATAAGCCGCCTTGATGGCGACGGGCCAGCCGAACTCTTCGCCGAAAGCGACGACCTCGTCAGCCGACTTCAGAACTTCGGTTGTGCCGGGAACACCGGCAACGTCCGCTCGCTGGGCCGCCAACCGGGCGCTGATCTTGTCGCCCATGACCTCGATGGCATCGGGCGGGGGTCCGATCCAAGTGACGCCCGAGTCGGAGATGGTCCGGGCGAAGTCAGCGTTCTCCGAGAAGAAGCCGTACCCAGGGTGCAGCCCGTCGGCACCGGATCGGGACAGGATGTCGAGGATCTTCGTGGTGTCGAGGTAGCTCTCGGCCGCCGTCTGCCCACCCAAGGCGTAGGCCTCGTCGGCCAGTCGCACGTGCAGCGAATCCCGGTCCAGGTCCGAGTACACGGCCACGGTGGCTATTCCGAGCTCGCGGCAGGTACGGATCACCCGGACGGCGATCTCGCCGCGGTTCGCTATCAGGACCTTGGTGAGCACGAGCAGGCATTCTGTCAGTGTGTTCATCGACGAGCGAGTCCGAGCCGAACTGGCCGCCTCGACCAGGTTCAAGGACGTCCGATTTATGGATGTCGTCGACTCGACCAACCGCGTCGTGTCGAAGCTGGCCGACGCGGGCGAGCCCGAAGGGCTCGTGGTGGCTGCCGATCTGCAAACGGCGGGCCGCGGTCGCCTCGATCGCTCCTGGGACGCGGAGCCGGGCTCCGGGCTCCTGGTGTCCCTGCTCTTGCGCCCAGCCGAACTCCCGGTCGCCCGATGGCACCTGTTGACGGCCGCAACCGCAGTGGCCGCCCGCTCTGCGTGCGCGCAGGTGGCGGGCGTCACCCCGGACATCAAGTGGCCGAACGACCTCCTGCTCGGCGAGCGCAAGCTCGCTGGGATCCTGGCTGAAGGCAGCGCCAACGCGATGGTGATCGGGATGGGCCTCAACGTTCACTCGGGTCCGCCCGGCTCGGCTCATCTCGATGGGACGGCCGAACGCAGGGTGAGCCGGACGTCACTCCTCGTGGCGTGGCTGGCAGCCCTCGACGGCTTGCTCGGGCGGTGGGAGGCCGTAACCGACCGCTACCGCGCTGAGTGCAGCACGATTGGCCGGGAGGTCGTCGTTGAAAAGGTCGGAGGGGCGCGACTGCTCGGACGGGCCGAACGGATCGACGAGCACGGCCGGCTCGTCGTTAGAGGGGGCGACGGGGAACTGACCACCGTGTCGGTAGGCGACGTAACCCACCTGCGGGCGCCCACCCCTTAGCGACGCCTGGGGCGAGGAGGGCGGGCGAGAGCGGGGCGGCGGGCGGGGTGGTCTCAGCGTTCTTGTAGGCATTCGATGGTCTTGGCGTCAAATCACACCCTCCCAGGTCGGATATGGCACCGAGAGAACCATGACTTACTACAAGAAGGCGCCCCCGCCGGCGTGTTCGATTCGCCCCGCCGTGTTCATTTTTCGTCGCCTACCGATGTTTTTCGAACACGCGAGGTCGAATTGAACACGCGCCCGGCCCCCACGGAGCCTGGCCGGCGGCCCCTCGCGCCCCGGCCGGCCCCCCGCCGGCCCCACGGGGCCGAGGCGGGACCGGCTGGCGGCCCTGGTAGGGTCCCGTGCCGTGAAGGCGCTGATCCTTGCTGGGGGCGCGGGAACGCGCCTTCGCCCGATCACCCACACCAGGGCCAAGCAGCTCGTCCCGGTGGCCAACAAGCCGATCCTGTTCTATGGGCTGGAGGCCATCGCCGGTGCCGGGATCAAGCAGGTCGGGATCGTGGTGGGAGACACCGCGGACGAGGTACGGGAAGCGGTCGGAGACGGCTCCGATTGGGGACTTTCGGTCACCTACCTGCCCCAAGAAGCCCCGCTGGGCTTGGCGCACGCCGTCCTGATCGCCCGTGACTTTCTCGGCGACGACGACTTCGTCATGTACTTGGGCGACAACCTGCTGAAGCAAAGCCTGAAGGAGTTCGTGGACAGCTTCGAGGACTGGCGGGCGCAGGCCCGGAACCCGACCCTCGACGCCAGCCACGGTCGGGACCCGTGCGCCCAGATACTGCTCAAACCGGTACCCGACCCGCACCGGTTCGGCGTCGCCGAACTGGGTGCCGACGGCTCGGTGATCCGGCTGCTCGAGAAGCCACAGAATCCCCCGAGCAACCTGGCTCTGGTCGGCGTCTACCTGTTCGATGCCCGGGTGCACGACGCCGTGGCCGCGATCGAACCGTCGGACCGGGGCGAGCTGGAGATCACCGATGCCATCCAGTGGCTGGTGGATGAGGGCTACCAGGTCAGGGCCGAGGTTCTCGAAGGATGGTGGATCGACACCGGGAAGTTGACCCCGCTGCTCGAGGCCAATCGCATGATCCTCGAAACGTTGGACCGGAGGATCGACGGCGAAGTGGATGAGAGTAGCGAGCTCGACGGCCGGGTGGTGCTGGAGAAAGGCGCCACCGTCGTGAGAAGTCGGGTCCGCGGTCCGGTCATCATCGGGAGCGGCACGACCGTCACCGATAGCTTCATAGGTCCCTTTTCGGCCGTGGGGCGCCGCTGCGTCATCGACACCAGTGAGATCGAGCACTCGGTCATCCTCGATGACTGCCACGTCGTCGGCGCCGGCCGCCTCGAGGATTCCCTGCTCGGACATCACGTCCAAGTGACCCGGTCGGCGAGGCGGCCCCGTGCCACTCGGCTCATGGTGGGGGATCACTGCAACATCGACTTGCATTGATCCGCACCGGCTCCGAGCGCTGGGCCCCAGGTTCGTGACGTTCGGGACCCGACCCCGCCGGGCTCGTAAATGGCGCCCCGAGTAACCTTTCGGGTCATGAAACTTCTGGTTACCGGTGGCGCCGGCTTCATCGGGTCCAACTACGTGCGCTGGGTTCTGCAGCACAGCGACGACAAGGTGACCGTCTTCGACGCCCTGACCTACGCGGGCAACCGCAGCACGCTCCGAGACGTCGAAGCGGCGTTCGGCGACCGCTATCAGTTCGTCCACGCCAACATCTGCGACCTCGAGGCCTTCTCCCGCGCCCTCAAAGGCCACGACGCTGTCCTCCACTTCGCAGCCGAGAGCCACGTGGACCGCTCCATTTCCGGTCCCGAGGACTTCGTGGTCACCAACTGCGTGGGAACCAACTCAGTGATGCACGCGTGCCGCCTGGCCGGGATCCCCCGAGTCGTGCACGTATCGACCGACGAGGTCTATGGCTCCGTCGAGGCTGGGGACAGCCTCGAAAGCGACCTCCTCGATCCTCGATCCCCGTACAGCGCATCGAAAGCTGGATCTGACCTGATCGCTCGCTCCTATCACTCCACGTACGGGCTTCCGGTCATGATCACCCGCTCTTCCAACAACTTCGGGCCGTGGCAGTACCCCGAGAAGGTCATCCCACTCTTCGCCACGAACCTTCTCGACGGAGGAAAGGTTCCGTTGTACGGCGACGGTCTCAACAAGCGGGACTGGTTGTACGTAGAGGACAACTGCACGGGGATCGACGCGGTGCTGCGGTCCGGGCAGGCGGGTGAGGTGTACAACATCGGTGCCGGCAACGAACTGACGAATCGGGAGCTGACCGAGAGGCTGCTGGCGCTCGCGGGCGCGGGCGAGGAGAGCATCAACTACGTCGAGGACCGCTTGGGACACGACCGCCGGTACTCGGTCGACGCGTCGAAGGTTCGGGCCCTCGGCTGGGCCCCGTCCCGCAAGCTGCCCGACGCCCTCGAGGAGACGTACGGCTGGTATCGCGACAACCGCTGGTGGTGGGAGCCGCTCAAAGGAGCGGCCGCTTCGTGAGGATCCTCATAACGGGTGCCGGCGGACAGCTGGGCACCGATGTCGCTCAACTGGCCGCCCGCGACGAACACCACGAAGTACTGGGCGCAACTCACGCCCAGCTCGATGTCGGGGACCGAGACGCTGTGCTGGCTGTTGTAACCGGGCTCAGGCCGCACCTAATAGTCCATGCCGCCGCCTGGACGGCGGTCGACGCGTGCGAGTCCGATCTCGACCGGGCCTGGCGGGCTAACGCGCTCGGTTGCAGGTACGTGGCCGAGGGGGCCCGAGCCGTGGGGGCCCACTTGGTCGCCGTCTCCACCGACTACGTCTTCGACGGGTTTTCGTCGGTTCCGTACGCGGAGTGGGATCGGACCAACCCTTTGTCTGCTTACGGCAAGTCGAAGCTGGCTGGTGAGGACGAAGTTAGGTACGCCCTGCCGGACGCGACCATCGCGCGGACTTCGTGGGTTTGCGGTCAGCATGGTTCCAACATGGTCAAGACGGTTCTGCGGCTCGCTGGTGGGGGAGGCCCGCTTCGTTTTGTCGATGATCAGCATGGGTGCCCGACCTTTACCAGCGACCTGGCCGGGATGCTGCTCCAACTCGGGTTGTCGCGGCGGCCCGGTCTATTTCACATCACCAACCAGGGCGCCACGACCTGGTTTGACTTCGCCCGTGACGTGGTTGGCGCGGCCGGCCACGACCGCTCTATGGTCGAGCCGATAAGCACGTCCGACCTCGACCCTCCCCGCCCCGCCCCCCGCCCCGCGAACTCGGTCCTGGACAACGCCGCACTCCGCCTGGGCGGGGTGCCGCTTCTGGCCGACTTTCACGAGCCCCTCGAGCGCACCGTCAAGGCGCTGATCGCTTGAGACCGATCAGTGGACCTGAGGACCAGGCGATATGACGCAGCCACCAAAGCCGGATCCGGTCCAGGTCGCAGTCATCGGCGTCGGCTACGTCGGCTTGACGACCGCCGTCTGCCTTGCTCATTTGGGCAACCGGGTGCAGGCCGTCGACATCGACTCGGCCAAGGTCCAGCGGATGCGGAAAGGGGAGTCGCCGATCCTGGAGGAGGGGCTCACAGCTCTCATGGGAGAAGGGCTCTCGAGCGGGCGCCTGTCGTTTACGACCGATGTGGTTGATGCGGCGGCGGGCGCAGACTTCGTGTTTCTCTGCGTGCCGACCCCGCAAGGCGCCGACGGATCTGCCGATCTCCGTTTCGTGGAGCAGGCCTCCGCTCAGATCGCGCCCCATTTGAAGTCGGGGGCGGTAGTCGTGACCAAGTCGACGGTTCCGGTCGGATCGGCCGGCGCGGTCGTTGAGGCTTTGGGGCGCCCCGACACGGCCGTCGTCTCCAACCCGGAGTTTCTCAGAGAGGGCACCGCCCTGCAGGACTGGTTGCACCCTGATCGGGTCGTCATCGGAAGCGACGACCTGACGGCAGCCGGAAAGCTGGCGGCGCTGTACGAACCGCTTGGAGCGCCGGTGATCATCACCGATCCGGCGTCTGCGGAGACCATCAAGTACGCGTGCAATGCGTTCCTGGCCGCCAAAGTCTCGTTCGTAAATGCAATAGCGAACTTGTGCGCAGCGGTGGGCGCCGACGCCGTGGACGTAATCCGAGGCATGAGCTATGACCGCCGCATCGGTGGCGACCACCTGGCTCCCGGGCCTGGGTGGGGCGGCTCGTGCTTTCCCAAGGACACCAGCGCCCTCATACGAATTGCGGAAGACCACGGCTACGACTTCGCACTCCTCCGGGAGGTGGTGGCGTCCAACGAGGCTCAGTTCACGAGGGTGGCCGATCAGGTCCAGGCGGCTGCTGGCGGCAGGCTCGACGGCGTGACTGTGGCGGCGTGGGGCCTCACGTTCAAGGCTGCCACGGATGATCTCCGCGACTCGCCGGCCCTGGCCATACTGCGCCAGGTTTGCGAGAGAGGGGCGACCGTCAAGGCTTACGACCCGACGCGTCCGGACCCGTCTGATGGGCACCTGTCCGGACTGCGTCTTATCATGTGTGACGATCCTTACGACGCGTGCGAAGGGACCGTCGCTCTGGTCGTATTGACCGAGTGGCCTGAGTTCCGCGACCTCGACCTGTCAAAGGTCGCTTCGGTGATGGCCGGGTCTGCCATCGTCGACACCCGCAACATGCTGGAGCCGGCCGCGGCCCGGGCGGTCGGTTTGAGTTACGTCGGCATGGGTCGTTCCTGATGCGCGTGCTGGTCGCGGGGGGAGCGGGGTTCATTGGGGCGACCATGTGCGCCCGACTACTCGATCGCGGCGACGAAGTCACGTGCGTCGACAACCTGGTCACCGGCTCGGCGGACAACGTCACGTATCTGTTGGACCGTAAGGGAATATCTTTCGTCGAGGCGGATGTCTCAGTCGGGGTGCCCGTTGAGGGAAGCTTCGGCGCGGTCGTCAATCTCGCCTGTCCCGCTTCGCCGGCCGACTTCGGGCCTTTGGCCCTGGAGATACTCGATGTCGGTAGTCGTGGGGTGGCGAACCTGCTGGCCCTGGCCGAGCGCGATGGAGCGAGATTTCTGCAAGCGTCCACGAGCGAGGTGTACGGGGAGCCGCTCGTCCATCCGCAGCCTGAGAGCTATTGGGGCAACGTCAACCCGGTCGGACCACGAAGCGTTTACGACGAGGCCAAGCGGTTTGGCGAGGCGCTCACCATGGCGCACCACCGCAAGTACGGCCTCGAGGCCCGCATCGCCCGCATTTTCAACACATACGGCCCTCGCATGCGCGCCAACGACGGTCGGATGGTGTCGAATTTCGTCAACCAGGCTCTGCGTGGCGAGCCGATCACGGTGCACGGCGACGGATCTCAGACCAGAAGCTTCTGCTACGTGGACGACGAGGTGACGGGTCTGCTCGCCCTTCTCGACTCGTCGTGCACCGGACCGGTCAACATCGGCAACGACGACGAGCGGACGGTGCTCGACGTGGCCCAGCTGGTGCTGGATCTGTGCGGATCGACGTCGGGGATCATTTTCGTAGACAGGCCCGCCGATGACCCCTCGCAGCGCCGCCCGGACCTCACCGTTGCCAAGCGGGAGCTCGGTTGGCAGCCGGCCACGCCCCTGAGGGAGGGTCTGGCCCGAACGATCGAGTGGTTCAAGGACCGGATCGGGGGGTGAACCCTGGGCCGGGTGGCCTCGGGTCCGTGGCCGCAGTGGTCGTCAGCTACAACGCCGAAAGCCACCTGGCGGCGTGTCTCAACTCCCTGGCCGACGGAGGCGTCGACGACGTCGTCGTTGTCGACAACGGATCGGCGGACGCTTCGGGCGCCCTGGTCCGCGGCGCCGGCGCCCACTGGATAGAGACGGGATCCAACCTGGGCTACGGGCGGGCCGCCAATCTTGGGGCTGGGTCCGACGCAGCGGCGCTGGCTGGCTACCTGTTGATCTGCAATCCGGACCTGGTGGTCGGAGCCGGAGCCATCGAATCCTTGCGCAAGGTCCTCGACGCCGACCCGTCGCTCGGAGCGGTCGGCCCCCGGATCACCAACCCGGACGGCTCGCTGTACCCGTCGGCCAGGAGCTTCCCGGACCTGCTGGATGCCATGGGTCACGGACTGTTGGGGCTCGTCGCCCCCCGCAATCGCTTCAGCCGTCGGTACCGCCTCCTGGATTGGGACCACGAGGACGCGGCCAACGTCGATTGGGTTTCGGGAGCGTGCTTTCTGATCCGGCGGGAGGCGTGGGACGACGTGGGCGGGTTCGATCCGGCGTACTTCATGTACATGGAGGACGTCGACCTGTGCTGGCGACTGCGCCGGGCCGGCTGGGGGGTCAGATACGAACCAGCCGCACGAGTGCTGCACGTGCAAGGGGTTTCCGCCGATATGCACCCGTACCGGATGCTGGCGGCCCACCACGTCTCCATGTGGCGGTTCGCTCTTAGAACCACGACCGGGGTGAGGCGCGCCGCGCTGCCGATCGTGGCTTTCGGCCTCATCGGGCGGTTCGCGACGGTCGCGGCTCACCGCCGTTTTCAAGCACGACCGGTGATGGTTCGTCGGGCCCGCTACCCTGAGCGACGCTATGGGCAAGGCTTCTTCGAATAAAAAGGTCGCTCGTGCTGCTGGAATCGGCGGCGGTCGCTCCCACCGGAGGAACACTCCGTGGGGGTATTTCGCCATTATCGCCGTTATAGTCGTATTGGGCCTGGTGGGAACCGTGACCAGTCGTGACCACAGACTGGCTGAGATCCGCAAGGCAGGAACGGGCATACCGCCTACCGTCGGGACCAAGTGGTACGAGGGCTACGCCGTGTACGAGTGCGGGAAGTTCCTACCGCCGATCTCGTCCGCCAACAGCCCCGAAGGCATCCACACGACCAAGCCCGGTGACGGGATCATCTACATCGCACCGACGGTAAAGGACTCGGCGGGCAAGAACGCCACCTTGGGCAAGTTCGCCTCTGCGGTGGGCATGAAGCTCAACGCGGCGGAGCTGCAGGTCCCCGGCGGAAAGTTGTACTTGGACGGTGACTCCTGCGAAGGCAAGCCGGGACACGTGTACGTGATGCATTTTGCCTACCCCGGCGCCCCGGGCCAGTTGTACAACGGGGACACCAAGCCGAAAAACGGAAAGCCGGCCCAGCTACCCAAGCTGAATCCCACCGACGTCCCGCTCGGCGACCAGGAGTTCGTCACGATCGCATTCGTGCCGGCCGACGACGCCAGCAAGATCCCGCAGCCCCCGGCGTCGGTCGCCAAGGCTCTCGCCCTTCTGGGCCAGTCCTCCTCTACCACGACCACGACCGTCCCGGCGACCAAGCCGGCGACCACGACCGTCCCCGCGACCACGTCACCGACCACTACCGTCGCCCCGAAGTCATCGACAACGGTGAAGGGATGAAAGCGGTGGTGCTCGTCGGTGGCGAGGGTACCCGGCTGCGTCCTTTGACCCTGACCATCCCGAAGCAGATGCTTCCGATAGGGCGTCGGCCCATGATCGAGCGGGTCCTGGAGAACCTGGCGCGCCATGGTATCGACGAGGCGGTCCTGTCCTTGGGTTACCGGCCCGACGCCTTCATCGAGGCCTATCCAGACAGCCGGTGCGCGGGGGTAACTCTGAGCTACGCAGTCGAGGCCGAGCCTCTCGATACGGCCGGCGCCGTCAGGTTCGCGGCGCTCGACGCCGGGCTCGACGAGACGTTCGTCGTGGTCAACGGTGACGTGATCACAGATCTCGACGTCTCCGAGCTGGTTGATTTCCATCGCGACCGCGCCGCCGGGATGACCATCGCGCTGACGCCGGTCGACGATCCGTCGGCGTTTGGTGTGGTGTCGACCGACGAATCGGGAAGGGTCGTGGCTTTCGTCGAAAAGCCCTCGGCGGACGAAGCGCCGAGCAACCTGATCAATGCCGGAACTTACGTGGTCGAACCCTCTGTCCTGGGACGCATTCCCGGGGGCAAGCGGGTGTCGATAGAGCGCGAGACCTTTCCCGCGCTAGTTGCCGAAGGCTGTCTATATGCGCTGGCCTCCGAAGCGAACTGGCTCGACGCCGGTACCCCGGCGGCCTATCTCGAAGCCAACCTCGGCTACGTGGCCGATCCCGACGGGTCGTGCCGGCTCGGTGACGGAGCCGTGGTCAAGGAGAGCGTGGTCGGCTCGAAAGTGAGTTTCGGACCCGGTTCGTGGGTGGAGAACTCGGTATTGCTCAACTGCGCGTCCGTTGGCGAGGGGGCGGAGGTGTGCAGCTCGATCGTCGGGCCCGGCGCGACCATCGGCGCTCGATCTGTCGTGGCGTCGTTGTCTGTGATCGGTGAAGGATTCGCGGTCGAGCCGGGGGCGCGACTGGCGGGACAGCGGCTCCCGTCCACCCCGTGAAAGCGTTCGTGACCGGCGGAGCCGGCTTCATCGGATCGACGCTCGTGGACCGACTTCTGGCCGAGGGTCACCAGGTCGACGTGGTCGACAACTTGACCACCGGCTCCTTGGCCAACCTGGCCGACGCCCGGCGCAGCACGGTCGGCCGAATGACCTTCCACCAGATCGACGTCAGGTCCCCGGACCTGGCCGAGGTGATGGCCCGGTGCCGGCCCGATGTGGTGTATCACCTGGCTGCCCAAGCCGACGTGAGGGTCTCGGTCTCAGATCCGCTATTGGACGCCGACATCAACGTGATGGGTTCGCTGCGCGTGCTGGAAGGAGCCCGGGCTTGCGGAGCACCGAAAGTGGTCTTCGCCTCGAGCGGGGGGACCATTTACGGCGCTCCCGACGCAGCGGACCTGCCGGTGAAGGAGTCGCATCCCCAACGGCCGGTTTCGCCGTATGGAGTGGCCAAGAAGGTGGTCGGTGACTACCTCTTCGCCTACCGTGAGCTCCACAACCTGGAGTTCACCGCTCTGGCCCTCTCCAACGTGTACGGCCCCCGCCAGGATCCGCACGGGGAGGCGGGCGTGGTGGCGATATTTGCCGGACGGTTGCTGGCCGGAGAGCCGTGCACGGTGTTCGGAGACGGGAGCCAGACCCGGGATTTCGTGTACGTCGACGACGTGGTGGACGCTTTTGCCCGGGCGTCCGAGCGGGGCGGCGGACTGGTGCTCAACATCGGGACGGGCGCGGAAACGAGCGTCAGCCACCTGTATCGCACCATGGCGGCCCAAATCGGCGTCGACCGCCCTGCCGTGGCCGCCCCGGCCCGGCCCGGCGAGCTGGACCGAAGCTCGCTGGACCCCAACCGGGCCGGCATCCACCTGGGGTGGAAACCGTGGACCTCGCTCGAAGACGGGACCGCGGCGACCATCGAGTGGTTCCGGACCGGCAAGTCTTAGCTCTATCTAAAAAGGTCCTCCTGGTAAGGCCGCACGATCTCCTCCCGGACCGACGACTCGCGCAGCCAGGCCGGGTCGACTCCTCGTATGACTGCGACCGGGATACCGGACGACTTGCCCATGACCAGCTCGGCCGCGCCGGCAAGCTCGTCGGCGACGCAGACCTCGGTGACGGCCAGCTCTCGGCCCAAGGCGTCGGTCGTGCCCCGCAAGTCGACGACGGCGGCGACCCCCGCGGTGCCGATGGCGACGTCGGTCAGGCCCCGCCTCCACGTGCGACCGAAAGTGTCCGACACGATGACGCCGACACTGACTCCGGCCCGCCCTTTCAGGCCATCGCGGATCCGGCGCGCCGAGCGGTCGGCGTCCACAGGTAGCAAGGCGGCCCGGCCGTACTCCACATTTGACAGGTCGACCCCGGCATTGGCGCAAACAAAGCCGTGGGTGGTCTCAGTCATCATCAGGTCACCGCGGCGGCGCAGGATCCTGACGGACTCCTTTTCGATCAAGGCGTCGCGGGCGAGGGCGTCTGTGGGGTCCAAAGGCACGAGTCGACCCTCCGCTTTGGAGACGACCTTCTGAGTCACGACGATGACGTCGCCGTCGACGAGGTCGGCGTGTTCGGCAATCAAGCCGGCCAGGTCGGATCCGGGCGATATCTGCGGCATGCCCGTCACGGGAATGAGAGCGATCGTCACGGGCATCCCGCGCCTAGGGCTCGCCGCGAAACAACTCGGAACATGTTCTTATGCATGACCATCCCTTATGGCGAAGAATCGCGTCAAGCTGTTTCGTGGCGAGCCCTTAGGACCACCCGGGCGAGGGCCGCCGCTTCGTCCGGTCCGCTCATCACTGTCGGTGCCACGATGGGCCTGATCCCAGCGGCTTCGACTTCGCCAGCCCGACCGGCGTCGAGCTCGTCGATCACCAAAGCAGACGCGAAGGGCGCCCACATCCGGGCCACGCCCACGACGGACGCTTCGTGGCCCAACTCGGCGAGCATGCGGTCAGCGGGCCCCTTGAGGGCCTTGCCGGCGATGATCGGAGAGACCGCCACCGTGAAGTCCCGGCGGTTGGCAACCGCGGCTCCGATCCCGCCGGTGGCGAGAACGGGTCCGATCGATACGATCGGGTTGGATGGGCATATGACAATCCGATCGGCCTGGTCGATGCAGTCCAGGACATCGGGGCCGGCGGATGCGGATTCGATCCCGGCCAGGCGGACTTCCGTCACCGCCACGTCGTGGTGTCGGCCGACGAAGTAGTCCTGGAAGCCGATCTCCTGCGCGCCACCCGCTTCCATCACTACAACCCGGGTTTCGACGCGGTCGTCCGACATCGGGAGCAGTCGCACTCCTAGACCCCACCTGGCCGCGATCTCGGCGGTCACTTCTGTCAGCGTGGCCCCTTCGGTGAGGCGGGAAGTGCGGTAGAGGTGCGTGCCCAGGTCGCGGTCGCCGAGGTTGAACCAGCCCATGCGACCTTGGCTGTAGGCCCTCAGCTCGGCCATGGCAGACCAGGTCTCGTCTACGAGACCCCAGCCCGTCTCCGGGTTGATCTTCCCGGCCAGCGTGTAGGTGACGGTGTCGAGGTCCGGGCTGATGTGCAGACCGTGCATCACGGTGTCGTCGCCGGTGTTCACGACGGCCGTGACCTCGGAGGGGTTCGCGATGGCGACGATGCCGCGCAGCATGCGGGCGGCTCCGACTCCGCCGGCCAGAGCGACGATCATCGTGTCACCTTAGAGGCGGCCAGCCCTTCCTGACGGCGCGGCTATTGTCGTCTGCTTCGTCGAGCTTTGTCCCGCCGCGGTTTCGTGCCGGTTGCAACGGAAGGTGTCTGAGCAGGTGTTCGACAGCGGGCTGACCAAGGCGGCGAGGATGCGACGGGGTCTAGCCGTCGTGGTCCACTTCGTGCTCCCCACTGGGACCAAGCGGAGGCGCCTGATCGGGATCGTGGTTCGCTCGACGCGCAATCGTCTGATGCGCCTGCCGAGCGACCCGACCGGCACACGGGCCGGGTCGGGATGGCGGGTCTCGCCGGGATATGCACGGTGGCTTCACGACCGCGAGCCCTCCCAGGAAGACCTCGACTCGCAGCGCGCCACCAGTGCAGGCTGGGCCAACCGGCCGCTGATAAGTGTGTGCATGCCGGTGCACGACCCCGACCCACAGTGGTTGGACGAAGCCATCTCATCCGTGCAGAACCAGAGCTACGACAACTGGGAGCTTTGCATCGGCGACGACGCGTCGACACGAGGCGGCGTGTCCGAAGTCCTGGAAGCCAAAGCACAGCAGGACTCCCGGATCCGATTGGTGGTGCGGGACCGCAACGGCGGCATCTCCAGGGCTACCAACAGCGCGCTCGAGCTGGCGAGCGGGGAGTACGTCGCCTTCCTCGACAACGACGACTTCATAGCTCCGCACACCCTCTACCTGGCCGTAAGGGAGTTGCAGGCCGATCCGACCATAGACATGTTCTATTGCGACGAGGACCTACTCACGCCGCGCGGCAAGCGGGTGGAGCCGGTGTTGAAGCCGGGATGGTCTCCGGAGCTTCTGCTCTCCATGAATTACATCACCCACTTCGTCATTGCCCGTCGGGCCATCGTGGAGGAAGTCGGCGGGATGCGTCCCGAGCGCGACGGGGGCCAGGACCACGATCTGGTGCTGCGCGTCTCCGAGCGAACCGCGGCCATCCACCACATCCCCGAGGTTCTCTACACCTGGCGGCAGTCCCACGGGTCGACGTCGATGAACCCCAAGTCCAAGCCCTGGGCTTTCGAGGCCAGCGTCAACGCCGTGCGGGACGCGCTACAACGGCGAGGGGTGAAAGCTCAGGTCGAGCGAGGGGACCTTCCCGGTCAGGCGCGCGTTCGGTACGAGCTACCTCATCCGGCGCCGCACGTCGAGATACTCATCCCGACGAGAGATCGGATCGACCTGCTCAAGCTGTGCATCGACTCGATACGCAAGCGCACCAAGTACGAGAATTACTCGATATCGATCGTCGACAATGACACGAGGGATCCCGCGACCCTCGCCTATATGCGCGCCTCCGGCTTGCGCGTGATTCCCGCTCCCGGGCCGTTCAACTACTCGGTCATCGTGAACAACGCCATAGCCGAAACCGATTCCGAATTCATCCTCACGCTCAACAACGACACCCATATTCAGCAAGAGGACTGGCTGCGCCGAATGCTCGAGCTATGTGTGCAGCCCGACGTCGGCGTCGTCGGTTGCCGCCTGATCCTTCCCAGCGGCAGGGTCCAACACGAAGGCATAGTCATGGGCCGGCGGGTCCCGGCGGCCAATCTGGCGTTCGATCACCCTGGCGTCCGCATCCAAGGGCTCCTCAAGTCGACTCGGGACGTGACTGCAGTCACCGGGGCGTGCTGTCTGACGCGAAAGGCTGCGTGGGAGAAGGTCGGCGGTCTGGACGAGTCGTTACCGGTCGCCTACAACGACGTCGACTACTGCTTGCGGGTGCGACAGCAGGGATACCGCGTCCTGTACACCCCGCACGTGACGGTCGTGCACGCCGAGAGCGCGAGCAGAGGCGCCTTGCACCCCCTCGAGGACGAGCGGCTTCTCCGCACTCGATGGGGGCTCAACGAGGACGTGGTGGTAGACCCGTTCTTCTCGCCGCGCTTGGTGCTCGGGCCTTGGGGGTGGCAGCTGACCAACGACCGACCCGTTTGGTGAAGCCGGTCGCGCTGCGACGCCCGCCCTCCGCTTTTTAGGGTTGCACCGACGGCGCCCGGCCGGTCGGAACCAGTTCCACCCAGGTTCGTCCCCGCGCCAACAGTATGGGAGCTCCGGCACTGTCGACGAACCGGGTGGTCGACGTCGGACTCGATCGCGACCAGGTCCCCTTCACTATGCGGCCGGCGCTGAGCACCCACACCTGACCCGAACCAATCAGCCTGCCCTCAGGAATCGGAGCTGGCGGCAGGCCTTCCCCGGTCGCGGTGCCCGAATCTATGTAGTTGACGAACTGGATGACCACGTTGGCCGCGGACACCTGCACGTGGGAACGGTCCACGTCCGGGGTCCCGTTTTGGTCCCGCAACCACTCGTCGGTAGCCGCTGCGTAAGTCCACAGGACCGAAGCGGCAGGGAAGCTGATGCTTATAGCGGCCGCAGGGCTCACCCCGGCGCCAGTGAAGGGCGTGCCGCTGGGACGGAACGAGAACAGTGGGGGCGGAGGAGCCTGGGAGGTGTCGGCCGCAGCCAGCTTGGTCACGTCTGAATACAGATTGTGAGGCGCGGGGGCCAGGTCGGTGCGGAAGAACAGGCTGGCGAAGTTGTCGTCGTCGACCTCGGTGACGGGCTGGGACCGCAGGATCGGCAGGAAGATGTTGTTGGTCCCGGAGAAGGCGAGCACCGGGTGATGCAGGTCGTCTGCGATGGCGCTGTCGGTGAGCCGACCCGAACGGACCGGGCCCACCGGGTCGGGGTAGTCAGACTGGAACACGGCCGCCAGCCGGGTCAGCCCGCCTTCGACCATCTCCTCGTAGACGACGTCGGCCTGGTTGATGCCGGTCTGCGGCCGGGCCTGATCGACGTTGTCGATCTTGACCACCACAGCCGGCCGGTGCAGCTGCGCCGCGTTGGGCTGGGGCAGGCCCGTGAGTGGCGATACAGCCGGCGCCACCGTGGTCGGCGGCAAGCTGGTGGTGGGCGCCGGGGTGGTCACCGTGGTGGGTGGCGGGGTCGCCTTGGGGTGACCGTGGCCATCGCACGATGCGAGCACCGCCGCTGCGGTGCCCGTCGCTACGAGGACGACCACGACCGGCGCGGCCCACCGAAGCCGGCGTCGCCGGGCTGTGTCGCGCCGGTTGAGATGCTTCACAGCTGTCGAGCCCTAACCGCCAGATCGTCAGCGAGCATCAGGGGTGTCATGGTAGGCGACCCGAGCATCCGGGTCGGGGACCGCCGGCGGCCGATCGAGACCCCTCAGCGGGCCCCTGTGGCCGCCCAGCCGACGGACCGGAGGGGTTTGGGATCAGGGCTTCCTCGAGGCGGAAACCAGAAGAAGCTGGACCCCACTTGGGAGGCCTCGAAGGGTTTCCTTCAGGGCAACCGTCGGGAACAGTGACGCGACGAGCGACGTCGCGCTGCGCTCGCCTCCGGTGCTGCTGCCGAGTCCGCCATTCGCCCAGTCGGCCACGACGACCCGGCCGTCCGAACCCGCTTTCGTGGCGATCCATGATCCGATGTACCGACGCACTTCGCTGGCCGGCTGGGTGTCGATGATGTAGATGTCTCGGCTGCCCCATTGCGGAAGGAATAGCTTGGCTACCTCCTTGTCGCAGACCAGCAAGTCATGGGGGCTGACGAAGCTCAGCAAGGCCGATCGGGTGTCGGCCAAGGAGACGGTGTGGGCTTGATCGCTGCGCTGGACGATCACCGATCCGATCACCAGGAGGACCGCCGCGAGCGCCGCCACCCCTTCGCGCCACAGAGGTCGCACTCGCTGTAGGCGGAGACGCTCGGCGAGCGCCCGGAGTGCTCCCGCGTAGGCGACCACGAACAGAGGTAGGACGACCAGCAGGAACCGTTGGGACAGGACGACGGTCTGCGCGGACGTGGATCCCTTGCTCTCGTAGAACCAAGCTGAGTACAGGAGCAGGAAGCCGTAGCAGGTGAGAACGACCGGTGTCCTCACGGGGCTGCGGGCCACGAGCGGCGCCAACAGCATGAGGGGGTACATCAGCATCAACACGCCCGCGAGCAGGGGAAGGTGATGCGGTACGTACCGGAGCGCGAACGTGCCTGCGTACTTGAAATACTCGCCGCCACCGACGACGTAATAGGCGACGGCCGCCAGCACGGCGCCCGGAGCCACGCCAGCCGCGAACCCGCCCAGCCAGCGTAGAGCCGCATCCATCCGCCTACCGGAATCTTCCTGCCGCCACATGTCGAATATCACGCCGGCAGGAATGGTGACGCACGCGAGCGCGTTGGCGCTGCGTACGAGCACCGCGGCGCCGAGGATCAAACCGACGGCCACGGGTTTCTTCTTGATCACGGCGACGAAGGCTGCTGCCACGAGCAGTCCGGAAAGAAGGTCGGACATAACGGTTCTACTGAAAAGCACGGTCGTGGGGTACAGGAGGTAGAGGACGGCGAATACCGTCGGCAGTTGCTGGTGTCGCAGCAGATATGCGACGAGGGCGGTCGTGGCCAGCACCACGACGAGGTTGACGCCGATGGCCGCTGTCCAGCCGAACAGGCTCGCCGCGGCCAGCAAGGCCGGCATGCCGGGAGGGTATTGGGAAACGAGGTGGTGGTCGACGACGAAGGACTGCACCACGCTTTGATTCAGCGAGTCCAGGGTCATGTGCCCGTGGCGGAGGGCGTAGGCCTGGGCCAGATAGGACGCGTCGTCGTCCGTCTGGTACATCTTCGGGAAGTAAGCGAGATATGACGCGACGAAGGCGGCGACGGCGCCGCCGAATACGAGCGCGTCCGCTTTGCGGCTGGCCAGAAATCGAGGGCGCGTCGAACTTCCGGTACCGAGCCTGGGGCGGGGCATGGCCGCTGATGCTACAAGTTGATCTCGTCGCTCCCGGCTATACGCGCCCCCGATCGCGCTCTCTCGAAGTACGTGCCGATGGGGTCTGGTGACGGCCGCTCACGCTAGCGTCGTGGGTCGTGCGGGTTCTCGTGACCGGAAGCAAGGGCTTCGTTGGCTCCTGGCTGCTGGCTCACTTGGAGTCGAACGGCGACGAGGTCACCGGTCTCGACACCGAGGTCGACGTGACAGACCTGGCCGCCGTTACCGACGTCGTCCGCGCGGCCGCGCCCGAGGCCATCTGCCATCTGGCTGCTCAGTCGAGTGTGGGTACGTCGTGGGGTGATCAGGCTTCCACCTATCAAGTCAACGTCATCGGCGCCGTCAACGTCCTGGACGCGGCGGTCGGGTGCGACGAGCGGCCGCGAGTGCTCCTCATCAGCTCGGCCGAGGTGTACGGCCGCGTCGCCCCCGATGATCTTCCGCTGTCCGAGGATCAACCGTTCGCGCCGCTCAGCCCCTATGCCGCCAGCAAGGCCGCGGCCGAAATGGTCGGGCTCCGAGCCTGGTTGGGCGACGGCCTCGAAGTGATCAGAGCGCGGCCGTTCAATCACACGGGGCCCGGCCAGCGAACCGACTTCGTCGTACCGGCCCTGGCCAAGCAAGTGGCTGACGCAGTCGAAAGCGGAGCGGACGCGCTGCACACGGGCAACTTGGATGCCAGACGCGATCTCACCGATGTTCGCGACGTGGTTCGGTCCTACCGACAGCTCCTCGTCTCTGGAGCGCCGGGGGCTGTCTACAACGTATGCGGGGGCGAGTCGGTCGCGATCCGTGACGTCGCCGAACGGCTGCTCGCGCTAGCCGGGCTGGATCTTCCGATCGTTGTCGATCCGGCCCGTGTCCGTGCGAGCGATGTTCCGGAGCTGCGAGGGAATCCGGCGAGGCTCCAAGCCGCGACCGGCTGGACTCCCGAGATTCCACTCGACGTGACCCTCCGAGACGTCCTCGACTACTGGCAGCGGCCGGCCACCGAGAAGGGGCCGGCCGCGTAGCCAGGGGGAGATGTAGCCGTCCGGAAGTAGCTGGGGCTACGTGTCGTCGGGCGTCCTGCCGGGGCTGAGCCCGGGCCGGGCTGCCGAGGTATCAGGCCAGGCCGACCGCGCTGCGCAGGGCCTGCTCTTGGGCCGTGGCGGTGCTGCGGACGGAGTGCACCACGCCGCGAGCGCCGGCCGGCAGGGCCTGCTCGAGGCGATCGATCTGCTCGTCGATCTGCTGGCGGGCCGGGGCTACTCGCTCGTCGACCGACTTGGCGAACTCGACTAGCTGGGCCCGGGCCGTCTCCATCCTCTCCGCGGTGGCGGTCAACTGGTGGCCGAAGTCGGGGACGCTGGGGAGCTCCGTCGGGATCGCCTTGGACAGTTGGGACCGTGCGGGCGAAAACGCGTCCTCGAGGGACTTGCTGAGGTCGCTCAACTGCTCGGCTATCTGGCCCCTCGCCGTCACGGCCTGCTCGCGCGCCGTGCCGAGGTAGGCCTCGACCCGGGAGTTGATGGTGGTCGGCAGGTTGCCGAACTGGGCCTCGAGCTGCTTGGTCAACTCGACCCGTTGGACCTGGGCCTTTTGGAAACCGAGGACGCCTAGGCCGACGGCCACGTAGGCGGTCTCCTTGACGGCGTTGTTGATGTCAGTGGCCGCCTTGTTGATGTCGATGGCGGGAAACGCGATGTCCGGCACTTCATGACCTCCTGGGGCGGCCGGTTCCGTGATCGGCGCCCGCGCTTGCTGGGATATCTAAAGTGTATAACAGTTGCAAGCACTTGTGAAGCAGAATCTGGGCCGGCCAGGTGTGGCATCCGTCACGTCTTCGGGCTCTCCCCGATCCGCCGGGGAGGGTCGCTCTTAACTAGGATTGGCGGCCCGGATGCCACCTGAATCCCAACCCCCGGCTCCCGCAGTCGTCGCCGTCGTAGTCACTTGCGATCCCGGCCCCTGGTTCGAGCAGGCACTGGCGTCTTTGGCCGCACAGGACTACCCGAACCTGTCGGTGCTGGTCATCGACGCAGGCAGCCTCGGTGACCCCACGGGCACCGTCACTGAAGCGATCCCGGGAGCTTTCGTCCGCCGGCTCGGAAAGCGGGTCGGGTTCGGGCGGGCCGCCAACGAGGTCCTCAGCGTGGTCGAAGGGGCATCCCACTTCCTGGTCTGCCACGACGACGTGGCCTTGGCGCCCGATGCGGTCAGGCTCATGGTGGCGGAAGCCTTTCGTTCCAACGCCGGCATCACGACGCCCAAGTTCGTGCAGTGGGACGATCCGTCGCTGCTGCTTGCAGTCGGTGCCACCGCCGACAAGGTCGGAGTGGTCCAGGATCTGATCGAGCCCGGGGAGCTCGATCAGGAACAGCACGACGTCGTCCGCGAGGTCCTGGTCGCGCCGGGCGGGGCCACGCTCATCCGGGCCGACCTGTTTGCCGCACTCGGCGGCTTCGAGGAGGAGATCGACCAGTTCGGCGAGGACTTGGATCTCTCCTGGCGGGCGCGGGTTGCCGGAGCCAGGATTACCGTGGTTCCTGCCGCGAGAGTCCGGCACTACCAGGCCATCCGGCGCGGCGAGCGGCCAGGGTGGGGATCAGAGACGGCGCGCCGCCGGGTGGCCGGACTGACCGAGTCCCACCGCATCCGGACCCTGTTGACGTGCTACCGCTGGTTCGATCTGCTGTGGATCGCCCCTCTGGCCCTGGCCTGGGGTTTCGGAGAAGCCGCCACTCGGGTGGTGCAAGGGCGCCCGGATGAAGCCCTCGACACCCTCAAGGCCATCGCCCTCGGTTGGCGTCGCCCCGTCAAGCTCTGGGGGGCCCGGCGCAGGGTCCAGCGCCAACGCCGGGCGGGGGACGGCGAGATACGCCGGCTGCAAGTCCGGGGCAACGCCCGCTTCCGGACGTTCGTTCGCTCGCGCCTGGACGACGTACGCCTCGGTCTGCCCCACCAGGCCCCGCCCGGCCGGCTGGGGCGAACCGGCTTCGAGGATCCCGACGACGACTACGTCGTGGCGCCCGGCCAGGCCCCCGCGGAGCCGGCGCCGGCAGCGGCGGCGACCTGGCGCACGACCGCCGTCGTGGTAGCGGCCCTGGCAACCGTCGTGATTTTCGGTACGAGGAGCCTCCTCGGCCACTCACTGCCGGCAGTCGGCCAGATTCCCCGCACGTCAGGAGGGCTGCAAAGCTTGTGGACCTCCTGGTGGTCGGGGTGGCAGCCCAGCGGCCTGGGCGTGGCGGCGCCCTCTTCGCCCGCCCTGGCTCTGCTCGCCCTAATCGGCACCCTCCTCCTTGGAGCCTTGGGCACCCTTCAGCACGTGGTCGTACTCGGGCCCCTGCTGATCGGGCCCTTCGGCGCTTATCGAGCGGCGCGCTGGTGGGGTTCGCGCCGGGGTCGGATGGCTTCTCTCGTCGCCTACGCGGTGGTGCCATTGCCCTACAACGCACTGTCGAGGGGTCACTGGGGCGGGCTTCTCGCCTACGCCGCCGCCCCGTGGGTGCTGTCCTCGATAGGAAGGCTTTCGGGAGAGGTTCCCTATCCCGCGACCACCGTCGCTCAAGTCCGGAACCGAGTCGTTGGCATCGGCCTTCTCGTCGCTCTCGTCGCGGCCGTCGCTCCCGCGTTCATCTACGTCGTCGTTGTGATGGGCCTGGCCCTTTTGGCCGGATCGGCTCTGGCCGCCAGGCCCGACAGGGGCTTGCGCATGGCGGCGGTTTCCGTCGCCGCCGCTTTCGTGGCCATGGTTCTGCTGCTTCCGTGGTCGGCGTCGGTCCTCGGAAGCGAAGCATCCTCTCTCGGACCGTCGGCCGGTGCCCAAGGGCGGCTCGGCCTAGGGGACGCGCTCCGGTTCCATACCGGTTCGTTCGGAAACGGACTGGCCGGGTGGGCGCTGCTCGTGGTGGCAGCCCTGCCCCTTTTCATCGGGCGGGGTTGGCGACTGGCGTGGGCCGCCAGGCTGTGGGTAGTCGCCCTGGCGTCCTTTGCGGTTGCGTGGGCCGGTTCGCGTGGGTGGATTCCGGCTCTACCCGCGGAGGTGGTCCTGGCCCCGGCCGCGGCTGCTCTGGCCGGATCAGCCGCGCTGGGAGCGGCCGCGTTCGAACTCGACCTCCCGGGCTACCGCTTCGGGTGGCGCCAGTTGGCGGCTGCCGTCGCTGGGTTCGCCCTGGCGGTCGCGTCATTGGCCTTCGTGGTGGCGTCGGGCGGAGGTCGGTGGAACCTGCCCTCCGCTGACGCCGACTCGGTGCTGGCCTTCCTGCCCAACTCCCAGAGCGGGGACTACCGGGTCATGTGGGTCGGCTATCCAGACGCCCTCCCGCTGGCCGGACGGGAGCTGCACCCGGGAGTCGCCTACGGAACCTCGTTCGACGGGCCGCCCGGACCGGCCGACCTCTGGATCAGCTCGAACGCCGGCGCAGCACCCGAACTGGCGTCGGACTTGAAGCTGGTTGAAAAGCGGCTCACGACCAAGGTCGGCCACTTGCTGGCCCCGGCCGGCATCCGCTACCTGGTCATTCCCAACCACAACGGGCCGTCGGGGTCGGGGGCGATCCCCGAACCGGTGCCGGCCGCGCTGCTGGCCGGACTGGCGCTGCAAACCGACCTCCAAGTGCTCGACGTCGGGGATCCCAACTTCGCCGTGTACCAGAACGCAGCGTGGGCCCCGGTCAGGTCGGTTCTGGCCCCGGCCGCGTCGAAAGTCGCGGCCGAGGTGTCGAACGATCAGCGCGTGGTCCAGCGATTGGACCTGGCCGGTGCGGCCCCCGTGTTGACGGGCGCGAATCCAGCCTCGTCGAGGGGATTGGTGCCCGCCGGTGCCTCGGTTTACGTGGCGTCCACGCGATCTGGCGGATGGCGCTTGGATGTCGGTGGCAGGAGCGTCGCCCCGACCGCCGCGTTTGGTTGGGGCATGAGCTTTCAAGTGCCTTCCAGTTCCGTTGGAGGAACACCCGGGGCCGCTGGCCTCGAGCCGGCCGAGCTGACCTTCCACCCATCGTTTTGGGCACGCGTCGGCCGGTTCTTGGGGATCCTCGTCTGGGTGGCCGGGCTGGCGCTGCTGGCGGTCGATCTTCGCCGCAGGCGGCGCACCGGGGCGGATCGTGAGGTCGTCAATCCGGACTGGTTTACCGCTATGAGCCCACCGGGTGGCGGGCGACCGGGGCGGCGGTCCGGCCGGACTATCGATGCGGACGACGACCTCGACGGCGACGAAGCCTGGGCCGATGCATAGTTGGCGTGAGCGGGGGAACGGCCATGCGCCGCGCCGCGCTCCGATTCTTCTCGCCATCATCGCCACGCTCGTTGTCGGGGGGCTCCTGGACCGGATCGGCGGCGCCAGCCAGGTCTCGCAGGTCTCCTCGGTCGAGCCCGTCCCGGTCGCGGCCCCGCCCCAAGCTCTGTCCTCGTCGTGGTTTTGCGCGGGGGCGACTGATAACGGCACCGGGGCCGACCCCGTGGACGCCCCTGGAAAGGTCGTGATCGCCAACAGCGGCGCGACCGCCGCGTCCGGTGACGTCACCCTCGTTCCCAACCAGGGGGCCGACGTGACGGTTCCCATCACCGTCGCGTCCGACTCTTCGGAAACGGTGAATGAAAGCGTCCGCGGCGGGTCGAAGTGGATCGGCTCCATCGTCGACATCGACGCTGGCGCGGTGGCGGTGGCCCAGGAGGTCGACGGCAGCCTGGGTCGGACCTCGTCCCCGTGTGCGACCGCCGGCTCCTCCACCTGGTACTTCGCCACCGGGTTCACGCTCATCAACGCCGGCGTCGAGCTGTCGCTGCTGAATCCGTACCCGTCCGACAGTGTCGTCGATCTGTCCTTCACGACCGACCAGGGCCGCGAAGCCCCCGAGGACTTCCAGGGGCTGGTCGTCCCCGCCAGGGGGATGCTCAGCGTCGACTTGAGCAGCCACTTGCGTCGACGTCAGGCCATAGCGACAACGGTCACGGCCCGGACCGGACGGGTGGTGGCGTGGAAGACCGACTGGGTCCTGGCGCCCAGCCCGGGCTCGGTCCTGCTCGGCACGCCGGCAGCCAACGACCCCCTCGCCGACCCAGCCTGGCCCGAAAAGGGCTTGACGGTCACCCTCGGCGCCCCGTCGGCGGGAACCACGTGGACGTGGCCGGACGGGATCGCGGGTGACGGTGTCGACGAGCGGTACGTCATCTACAACCCGGGGCCGACCACCGCCGACGTCAGGCTGTCGGTCCGTTTGGCCCAAGGTGACGCCGAGCCGTTCGATCTTTCCGTCGGCCCTTATCAGGTCATGCCGGTAATTTCGGAGCAACAAGCTCGCATTCCGTCCGGCGTGGCCCACTCGGCCGAGGTCGAAAGCCTCAACGGCGTCCCCGTCGTCGCCGAGCGCTGGATCTCAGCCGGCGGCCCCTCGCCGTGGCAGGGTCTGGGTGAGCTGCCGGGTGGGCGCATCGCCGCCGACGGCTGGCTGGTGCCCGCCGCCCAAAACGACTCCGACCACGACGGCTACATAGTCCTGTACAACCCCGGAGCCGAACCGGTCCAAGTGAAGTTCCGGGTTCTCAGCGAAGACCAGCAAGTTCCTATCAACGGCCTGGCGCCGATCGTCGTCGGGGCCGGCCAGCGCGTCGCTGTGCATCTCAACCAATACCTGGGCGCGTTCGGAGCCCCGCTCGTGGTGAATGCGACCGGTCCCATCTACGTGGAAGCGGACTCTTACGGTTCGAACGGGACCGGCGGTGTGAGCTTGAGCTTCGGGGTCCCGCTGACCAGCTAATACCGGCTATCTAAGAGCCCTCGCCGAGGGCTCTAGCCGGGATCGCCGTCGGAAGTGACTTCCGCGAACCTGGGGACGATGGGGGCGTTCTCGTGCACGGCCCGGCCGAACGCCCCATCGACCAAGCGACTCACCTCGGCCCCATCGATCGTTTCTTTTTCCAGCAGCGCGGCCGCCACCGCGGCCAGCCCGCGGCGATGCTCCTGCAGCAGCCGGCCGGCCCGAGACTCCTGCTCCCGCAAGATTCGCTCCACTTCCTCGTCGATGACCCGGGACGTCACGTCGCTGTAGTCACGGGCGGCGTGCATCAGGTCCTCGCCGAGGAAGACCTGGCCTTCCTGGCCCCACGCCATCGGTCCTATCCGCTCGCTCATTCCGAACTCCCGGACCATCTTGCGCGCCAGCTCCGTGGCCCTCTGAAGATCGTTGGACGCACCAGTGGACAGGCTGCCGAGGGTGAGCATCTCGGCGCAGCGGCCTCCCATCAACACGCATACGGCGTCCTCGATGTATTCGCGCCAGTAGGTGTGACGCTCCTCGATGGGCAGCTGCTGGGTGACACCCAGAGCCATACCAGTCGGCAGGATCGTCACCTTGTGCACGGGGTCGGCGTCTGGAAGTACGTAGGCGAGCACGGCGTGGCCCCCCTCGTGATACGCCGTCGCTTCCTTTTCCTTGTCGGACAGGACCGTCGATTCACGACGCTGGCCCATCAGGACACGGTCGCGCGCCGCTTCGAAATCCTGCATGGCGATGGCCGAAGCACCGCGACGGACGGCGTGGAGGGCGGCTTCGTTGACCAGGTTGGCCAAGTCGGCGCCGCTCATGCCAGGCGTGCCGCGGGCCACGACCGTGAGGTCGACGTCCGGGTCGATCCGCTTGTCCTTGCAGTGGACCCCGAGGATGGGCAGCCGCTCCTCGAGGTCGGGGAGCGGGACGACGATCTGACGGTCGAAGCGGCCGGGCCGCAGCAAGGCCGGGTCGAGGATGTCGGGCCGGTTGGTGGCGGCCATCATGACCACACCCTCAGTCGTCTCGAAGCCGTCCATCTCGGCGAGCATCTGGTTGAGCGTCTGCTCCCGCTCATCGTGACCGCCGCCGAGGCCGGCGCCGCGCTTACGTCCGATCGAGTCGATTTCGTCAATGAAAATGATGGCCGGGGCCTGCTTGCGCGCCGTTTGGAACAGGTCGCGCACCCTCGATGCGCCCACGCCGACGAACATCTCCATGAAGTCGGACCCGGTCACCGAGAGGAACGGCACTCCGGCTTCACCAGCGACGGCCCGGGCCAGCAGCGTCTTACCAGTTCCCGGGGGACCGACGAGCAGAACTCCCTTGGGGATCTTGGCCCCGATCTCCTTGAAACGATTGGCAGATCGGAGGAAGTCGACGACTTCGCGGATCTCGAGCTTCACCCCCTCGTAACCGGCCACGTCGGTGAAGGTCGTGCGAGGACGTTCGGTCGTGTACACCTTCGCTTTCGACCGACCGATCGACATGATGCCGCTCATCTGGCCTTGGGCCCGTCGAGTCAGCCAGACGAACAGCAGGACGAACAGCGCCCCATAGATCAACCACGGGATGATGCTGGCCCAAATGTTGGAGCTGGTAGTCACCAGGTTCAGCGACGGGATGTCCTTGGTGTAGAGCTGTAGGGCCGGGCTGTTTTCGTTGATATCGGGGCCCTGGGCCGAGAACTTCTTGCCGTCCTTGTTGGTGTAGGTGATCTTCCCCGTGTCCTTGTTGACCGTGGCCTGGGAAACGTCGTGACCCTCGATTGCGGTCACGAACTGGCTGTAGGTCTGCGCGGGTGGGGTGTTGCTCGTCCTCATCGACGACAGCACCACGGCGAGGATGGCGATGGTGATCAGCACGATCGCCACCCATCGCAAGTTGCTGTTGGCCGGGGACTTGCCGCCAGGAAGCCCGGGTCCGCCCCCAGGTCGCATGTCTCCCGGTTGCTTACTCATTGGTCCATGCTACGCCGGGGCGTCCGGATTACGCTGCTCGCTATGGAGCGCCGTCACCTCTGTGCCCGGCCGGGTTGCCAGGGGCAAACTGCGGCGTGGCTCACCTACGACTACTCCGGCCAGCGGGTATGGCTCGACGATGCCCCATCCGATGACGGCGGGGATCAATGGGCCCTGTGCTCGGGCCACGCCGGGCGACTGAGGGCACCGCAGGGGTGGACGCAGGTAGACCGCCGGGTCGCCAGGCCATCCCGGTACGAATCGCCCGCCACCCTGGTGTCATGACCCCGCTCCAGCCGGCAATCTGACGAACCAGGCCCAGCCGCTGCGAAACGGGAAAAACGCGTCTTGGGGGCTCACCGAGGCGCTCATAGGTCTGGCGGTCGGGTTTCTTTTCTCGGCCGGCGCGGCGGGGGTGGCCGAGGCGTTGACCAACTACCACAGCTCATCGGGCGCCCCGCTACCCGTGGCGGTCATCGCGGCCGATGTCAGTGGTCTGTGGCTGGGCCTGATCGGCGCCGCGATCTACGCCAGCCGCGTCCATGGCAGCGGCAGCCTGGCGCGCGACTTCGGCTTCAAGGTCGGGTCATGGTGGGATCTACCCGTCGGGGCCGCCGTTGGACTTGCCTGCCAGTACGGGGTGATCCCGCTCATCTACCTGCCGTTCCGCCACGTGGACAGGTCCTTGACCCAGCAGCTGGGCCAGCCGGCCCAGAGAGAGACTGCGGCCGCCCACAGCTCCGGGTCGGTCGTCGTCATCTTTCTGTTCCTCGCGGTGGGCGCTCCTCTCGTTGAAGAACTGTTCTTCCGCGGCTTGCTGCTGCGATCGCTACTGGAGCGGACCCGTCCGGCCTTAGCCATCCCCGTCAGCGCCGTTCTCTTCGGCCTGGCTCATTTCGAAGCGCTGCAGTTCGGCGGCCTGGCCGTATTCGGCTTGGTCCTGGGCGTCCTGGCCTGGCGCACGGGCCGCTTGGGTCCTTCCATCGGGGCCCACGCGGCCTTCAATGCGGCAGCCGTGGCCGCCCTGGTGCACATCCACTGAACTTTCGGCAAATGCAGTCGGCTGCTCAAGGCCCCGGTCATTTTGGCCGACATCCCCGTTGATGAGATGCCCGACCTGCCGTACCCGCCACTTGGTCGTGATCGAGATTCGCGTAAGCGGTGAGCCGATCACCATGCACAGCTGTTCTTACTGCGATCAGCGCTGGTGGCAGGGGATGGACGGCTCGCTGACCCTTTCTTCGGTCCTGGACCTGGCCGCGACTACCTGAGTTGACCCCCGTTGGGGGTGTCTAGCGGGCAACATGGTTGCTTCATGACCGTGACGGAGCCGCACGAAACAAGCGAAGGGGAGGACATGTGGCCCCCGGACTCTTTTGCCCCACGCTGGGTGCGGATCCGGACCAAGGTCTCCAAGCCGGAGTCGATAGCCACCCTGCTGGTGGTGGCCGGGTGCGTCGCCTTCGTGTTCTGGAAGATGCAGCCGTCCCAGCTGTTCAAGAACACGACGCCCAACGGTGGTGACCTGGGGGCCCACGTCTGGCTGCCCGCGTACGTAAAGCGGGCTCTCCTGCCCCACTTGAAAATCACGGGTTGGACTCCGGACTGGTACGACGGCTTCCCGGCGCTGACGTACTACTTCCCGGGCCCGATCGTCGCCATCGCTCTGCTCTCGTACGTGATCCCGTACAACATCGCATTCAAGCTGATCGTGGTGCTCGGGCTGCTCACCCTGCCAATCGCGGCCTGGGCGTTCGGGCGTCTGGCCCGTATCCGGTTCCCCGGGCCGGCCTGCCTGGCCGCCGCCACCCTGCCCTACCTTTTCTGCCGGGAGTTCACCATCTACGGCGGCAACATCGCTTCCACGATGGCCGGCGAGTTCTGCTTCTCGATCTCGCTTTCGCTGGCGATCCTCTTCCTCGGCCTCGTCGCTCGGGGTCTGGAGGACGGCAAGCACCGGGCATCGGCGGCGGTAGTCCTCGCTTTCTGCGGGCTCAGCCACATCCTGCCGTTCTTCTTCGCCATTGGTGGCGCCTTCATCCTCTTGGCCATGAACTTCGCGAGGACCCGTGACTGGCAGCGCCTCAAATGGGGTGTTCCCGTGCTGGTGGTCGGGGGGGCTCTGACCGCATTCTGGAGCCTTCCCTTCGCCCTCGACCTGCCATACGCGACGAACATGGGCTACCAGAAGCTCACGAACTACGTCTCATCACTGTTCCCGACCGGCGACACCTGGCTTTTCTTTCTCGCCGGTCTCGGCGTGCTGTTTTCGGTCGTTCGCGCCAACCGGGTGGGCAACTTCCTCACCCTCGCAGCCGTGGGTTCCGCCGCCGTTTTCAGGTACGCGCCTCCAGCGCGACTCTGGAACGCGCGTGTGTTGCCGTTCTGGTTCCTGTGCCTTTACCTGCTGGCCGGCATCGCGTTCGTGGAGTTTGGACTCGTCGTCGGCGAGCTCACACTACCTGGGGACGACGACCCTCCGTGGGCGACGATACCCACGATGGCCGCGACCCTTCTTGCTGCGCTCATATGGGTCAACTTTCCGCTTCACAACCTGCCGTTCGGACACACGACTGCATCGGGTAAGTACTCGTGGCTGGGAATCACGTCGGAGGACTCGTCGTTCGTACCGTACTGGGTCTACTGGGATTTCTCCGGATACCAATCGGCCGGGAAACCCCGCGAGAAGGAATACTTCGCCCTGATAGCCGAGATGAAAAAGCTCGGGCAGAATCCAGCCGACGGTTGCGGCCGGGCCATGTGGGAGTACGAACCCGAGCTCAACGACATGGGCACGCCCGACGCGTTGATGCTGTTGCCCTATTGGACCAACGGGTGCATCGGTTCCCAGGAGGGGCTGTACTACGAGTCGTCGGCGACCACCCCTTACCACTTCCTCAACGCAGCCGAGTTGTCCGATCAGCCATCGAACCCGGTTCGGAACCTCAATTACCCGAGCGGGCCGGATGTACCGGAGGGAATCCAGCACCTACAAATGCTCGGCGTCAAGTACTTCATGGCTGAGACCCCCGACATCGAAGCCGCGGCCGACGCCGACAGCAGCCTCCAGCTGGTCGGGACCGTCGGACCGTTCCCGGTCACCTACACCACGGGGTCCTCGTCGAACGTCCAACAGAGGACGTGGAAGATCTACGAGGTCGAAGATTCAGCAGAGGTCGCCCCGCTTCTCGACCAGCCAGTGGTCCTCAAGGGCGTGTCGACCAACGACTGGCTGCAGGCGTCCGAAGCCTGGTACCTCAACCCGAGCAACTGGAACGTCTACGAAGCCGCATCCGGCCCGAAAAGCTGGGCGCGAGTCACGCCCAACCAGACGAACCTGCCTCAGACGCCGCTGCCCCCGGTGCAGGTCTCGAACATCGTGGAGGGCACGGAGTCCATTTCTTTCAACGTCGACCGAACCGGCGTTCCCGTGCTGGTCAAGACCTCTTACTTCCCCAACTGGCAGGTGAGGGGGGCCAAGGCCATCTACAGGGTGACGCCCAACCTGATGGTCGTCGTGCCCACCGCCAACCACGTCACCCTGACCTATGGTTACACGCCCGTCGACTGGATCGGTTTTATCCTCTCCCTCCTCGGCGTCATGGCCCTGATCCTGCTGTGGCGCCTTCGCCCCGTCTCCTACCCCGAGGCGCCCTCGCGCCGAGTGCGTCACATTCGCGTCGGGGGTCCCGCTTCCCAGCCCGATAGGGTTTGGGAGGACATGAGCCTGGTCGACCCAGCGACGCTCGACTCGGTCTTCAAGGCCTATGACATCCGCGGGACCGTTCCTGACCAAATGAGCCCCGAGCTGGCCGGCGCCGTCGGCGCCGCCTTCGCCCGCTTCTGCGAATCGCCGAGGCTGCTCGTCGCCCGGGACATGAGGCCATCGGGCGTCCAGTTGGTAGCCGCCTTCTCCGAAGGTGCGGCGTCGGCCGGGGTGGACGTGATCGACCTCGGACTGTGCTCCACCGACGAGATGTACTTCGCCTCCGGCAGTTTGAATGCGCCCGGTGCGATGTTTACCGCATCCCACAATCCGGCGAACTACAACGGGATCAAGCTGTGTCGGGCCGGCGCCAGCCCCGTCGGAGCAGATTCCGGCCTGCGCGAGATCAAGGCGACGGTCCGGGCGGGGGGGAACTTCCCCACTTTGGCCGCGGCCGCAGTCACTCCCGGCCGGATCAGCCGCGCCGACGTGCTCGCGGACTACGCGGCCAAAGTCCGCTCGTTCGTCGACTTGAGCACCCTTCGCCCTCTCAAGGTGGTGGCCGACACCGCCAACGGAATGGGTGGCCTGGTCGTGCCCGCCGTGTTCGCTGGGCTCCCGTTCCTGCTGGAAGTGCTGTTCGGCGACCTGGACGGCACCTTCCCGAACCACCCGGCCGACCCGATCCAGGCCGAGAACCTGGTGGACCTGCAACGCCGGATCAGAGAAACCGGGGCTGACGTCGGGCTGGCTTTCGACGGCGACGCCGACAGATGCTTCCTGGTGGATGACGAGGGCGTGCCGGTCTCGGGTTCGACCACGACCGCGCTCGTGGCCTCCGCCATGCTCGAGAAGCACCCCGGCGCAACTATCCTGCACAACCTCATTTGCTCCAAGGCGGTGCCTGAGATAATTCGCGAGCGCGGCGGCGTTCCCGTGCGGACCCGGGTCGGCCACTCCTACATCAAGGCGGTCATGGCCGACACCGACGCCGTGTTTGGTGGCGAGCATTCCGGTCATTACTACTTCAGGGCGAACTACCGGGCCGACTCGGGTGCGATCGCGGCGCTGGTCGTCCTCGAAGTCCTCTCACGATCGACCCAGCCGCTGTCGGAGATCCGCAAGGCCTTTGAGCGGTACGCCGATTCGGGCGAGATCAACACGAAGGTCTCCGATCCCCTAGGTGTGATCGAGGCCGTAGCTGCCCACTACGCAACCGCCCGGCAGGACCGCTTGGATGGCCTGACGGTGGACTTCGGCGACTGGTGGTTTAATTTGCGGCCGTCCAACACCGAGCCCCTGCTGCGCCTCAACCTGGAAGCGTCCGACAGGTCAACCTGCGAAGCACGTACGGCCGAGGTGGTGTCTTTGATCTCCGGCCCCGAAAATAGGAGCGTCTCCGATGGTGCTTGACCCGAAGCTTCTCGAAATCCTGGCCTGTCCTAAGGACAAAGGCCCGCTCCTCTACTTCGCGAACGAGGACGCCCTGTACAACCCGAGGTTGCGGCTCCGGTACCGAATCACCGATGACATACCGATAATGCTCATAGACGAGGCGGAGTCGGTTGACGACGTCGAAGACGCCCGACTCGTTTCGAAGGCCGATGCGGAAGGAATCAAGCCGACGTGGTCGGCCGAGTCCTGACCGGCGGGCGCCCGGTCCTGGCCTTAGGTCGCTCCTTAGCTCGGTCGTGACCCTCGACTCGCTTGGGATGTTCGCTCTGGCGGCCGAGCTGCCGGAGCAGGTGGAAGCCGCCGCCGGGCGCGCTTCGGATGTGTCGGTTGCGCTCGATCCGGCGGCCGTCGAAAACGTGGTCATCATCGGCATGGGCGGCAGCGGCATGGCCGGTGAAGTCGTGTCGGCGGTGGCCGCCCCACTGCTTCCTGTCCCGGTCGTTTTGGCCAAGTCGTACGAGTGTCCGGCGTTTGTCGGCGCCGAGAGCCTCGTGTTTGCGATATCCGCTTCTGGGGACACCGAAGAGACGATCCAAGCCGCATCCGACGCCCAGGCCGCCGGGGCCCACCTCATAGTGGTGACCAGGGGCGGTCAGCTCGCCGATCTCGCAATGGCCTGGGACGCTCCGCTGATCGGCGTGCCCGCCGGCATACCCCAGCCGCGAGCCGCGCTCGGCGCCATGGCCATACCACCGCTAATGGTGCTGGAGAACATGGGCCTGTATCGCGGCGGGCACTCTTGGATCGAAGCGGCTGTAAACCAGCTAAAACGTCGCCGGGACGAACTAGTCGCAGCCGGTGAGTCGAGCTGCGCCGCACGCGTGGCCGGCCAGATCGGACGGACCATGGCCTTGGTCCACGGCGGCGGTACGATCGGTGCGGCCGCGGCGCAGAGGTGGAAGACCCAGATCAACGAGAACGCCAAGGCGCCGGCCTGGTGGAGCGCCCAGCCCGAGTTGTCCCACAACGAGATCTGCGGGTGGGGCCAGAACGGCGACGTGACCCGCCAGTTGATCACCGTTGTGGCCCTTCGCCACGACGCCGAACATCCGCAGGTCGGCCGCCGCTTCGAGCTGGTCGCCGAAATGATGAGAGAAGTGGTCGCCGACGTGATCGAGATACGGGCCGAAGGGGATGGGGACCTGGCCCAGCTGTTCGACCTCATCCTCATCGGCGACTTCGTGTCGCTCTGGCTATCAGCACAATCAGGCGTGGACCCGGGCCCGGTCCCGGCGCTGGACGAGCTCAAGCAAGCCCTCTCCGGGCCCTGAGGGGCCGCCGGCTTCGGGTCGGGGGTCGGTGTCCCCGAACCGATGGCGGCGGGACGCCCGGTCGCCCCGGTCGAGCGGCATCCCCAGGCCCGTGCACGTTAGGCTGAGGGGGCCCTCAGCGGGTCTGTGGTTGAAAGTCGATGCCAGTCGCAGGCAAAACGACCCACGTAAGGCAGTCAAGCGCTGCTGATCATGGTGCGGCTTAGAGGTAAGCCCTGGATGTCGGTGGGACCAAGTGGGTTCCGGGGCATTCAGGCGGGTGTGGGGTCAAAGACCAGGTCAGCCGCTGAGGGCCCTATCTCCGCTACTTTCGTACTTCGTGAGTGATTCGTCCGATCACGAGGTCGTGCGGGTCCTGATTGCCGATGATCAGGCCTTGTTCCGCCGAGGCCTTTTCGTTGTCCTGGGCACGGAGGATGACATCGAGGTCGTTGCCGAGGCCGAGGACGGCGAGGAGGCGATCGCCAAAGCGGAGGAGTTGGCCCCGGATGCCGTCCTGATGGACGTCCGCATGCCCAGGGTCAACGGTATCGAGGCGGCGAGGCGCATACGGGAGATTCTGCCGTCCACGAAAATCCTCATGCTCACCGTCTCCGACGAGGAGGATGACCTCTACGAAGCGATCAAAGCCGGCGCCAACGGGTATCTCCTCAAGGAGATCTCTGTGGAGGAGGTCGCGAACGCCATACATGCCGTGGTGCAGGGGCAGAGCCTGATATCGCCCTCCATGGCGTCGAAGCTTCTCAACGAGTTCAACTCGTTGGCCCGCCAGGCCGCCGAGAAGGAGGAGCTGCCGGCGCCCGTCCTCACCGCCCGCGAACTGGAAGTGCTCAAGTTGGTGGCGCGTGGGATGAGCAACAAGGACGTCGCCGACCAGCTGTTCATCTCGGAGAACACCGTCAAGAACCACGTCCGCAACATCCTGGAGAAGCTGCACTTGCACTCGAGGATGGAAGCCGTGATGTATGCCGTCCGCAAACGGCTCGTGGACCCGCACCACACCGACAGCTAGCTCCCTGCGATCCTCCGGTACACCGACGCTCCGCCGCCCTGGCCCACGAGCTGGAAATCGGAGTCGATGGATTCGAAGACGGTCTGGTCGACGCCGCTGAGCACAGAGGGTATGACCAGGTACTGGATCTGATTCGAGAACGGCAGGCGCTGGCCTTCCTGGGTATAGAGCCCCCAATAGGTGGCGCGGAACGGTGTGGGCCACTGGTAGATACGCACCCGGTGGTCGAGGTGTGGGACGAAGTCGTAGAAGGCCGATACCACCGCCGAGGGGGGTACATCCTTGAGAACCTTGTTGATGGCCAGGACCTGGCCGCCGTTGGGGTTCAGGTGCGGATACGTCTGGCGCGAGAAAGGCGCCAGACCCCAGAGCGTGCAGGAAACTAACGCGGCCCCGGTCACGAGCACCGTGGCCGCCACCCGAGCGCGGGATGTGGCGAGCCGGCCCACCGCGAAAACCGTTCCCAGAGCCAGCACTGGCACCAGAGGCAGCGAGTAGTGGTACAGGATTTGCTGCATGTAAGGGAACGTGCTGAGCACGTTTTCGCCGATGGTCAGGATTCCGATGGCGGCCACTTCGGGCGCGATGAGGAAGACCCACCCAAAAGAGACGCCCATCTGCCAGATGTAGAACGGCTTGTAACCGCTGCGCAGGTACCTCCAAAAGCCGACGGGGTGCACGAAGGGGGCCGAGACCAGCCCACCGATCCCGCCGAATGGGATCCGGTTGGCGTAGAACGAGGTCGTTCCCAGCAGGAGTGAGATCACGACCTCGTAGGCGAACGCCATCCAGGCCACGGCGACGCCGATGATGGCGAGGCCCCAATTGGTGTTCCGCCGCCAGAGGACCCACCCGCCGAGGGGGACGATCAGCAATGCCGTGTCCTCTTTTACCAGCAGCGAGGCGGCGACGGCGATGGCGAGGAGGACGGGTTTGGACTCCATGGCTGCGTATATCGCCACGGCTATGGACAGGACGAGGAACGCTTCGGGGTGGAACTGCTCCAAATTGCCGTTTTGGAGCGCCGGGTTCAACAGGTAGGAGGCGGTCAGGGCGGTGGCCAGGGCGGTGCTGGCGGTCCACCGCCGGGCCAGAAGGTATATCGGCACCCCGGCGCCCGCGAGCAGGCACGACTGCAGGACTAGCAGCGCCTGGGCGTGGGGATACACCCAGTACAGGGGCACCGCGAGCAACAGGATGAATGACGTATGGTCACCGAAGAGGTTCCGTCCCATGACCGTGACGAACGGGGCATGAAATCGGCTGAGAAGCCACACCCCTTGGTCGAATATGCCCATGTCGTAGCCGGGGGTTCCGTAGCCGTCCTGGACTGCGACCGACAGCTGGCCAAACCACATCGCGTAGGCGCCTATGAGCACAGCGGCAGGGAGGTGGGGGAGGGCGCGCCTGAGCGTGCGGCTGGTCCATGGCGAAGGGTTCCGCTCACCGAGCACTGCGAGAGGGTAGCGAGACACCAGGAACTTGGCGCGCCGGTAGCATGATTCGACTATGACGGTCTTCTCCAAGATTCTGCGCGCCGGCGAAGGCAGGAAAGTCCGCGCCCTGAAGGCGCTCCTCCCTGACGTCAACGCCCTGGAACCCGAGGTCGAAGCGCTAACCGACGAGCAGCTAGTGCACCGCACCGTCGAGTTCCGCGAGCGCTTGGACAACGGCGAATCCCTCGACGACCTGCTGATCGAGGCGTTTGCCACGGTTCGCGAGGCGGCCCGGCGCACCATCGGTCAGCGCCACTTCGACGTACAGCTCATGGGCGGCGCGGCCCTGCACCTGGGCTGGATCGCCGAGATGAAGACGGGCGAGGGCAAGACCCTGGTATCGACCTTGCCGGTGTACCTGAACGCCTTGGCGGGCAAGGGAGTCCACGTCGTCACGGTCAACGACTACCTGGCCCGGCGCGACGCCGATTGGATGGGCCAGGTGCACCGCTTCCTGGGCCTGACAGTCGGCCGGGTGTCGCCCGAGATCGATGGGTGGCAGGCCAAGAAGGACGCGTACAGCTCCGATGTGACGTACGGGACCAACACCGAGCTCGGGTTCGACTATCTCCGCGACAACATGGCCCGCTCCCTAGAGCACATGGTGCAGAGGGGCCACTCCTTCGCGATCGTCGACGAAGTGGACTCGATCCTCATCGACGAGGCCCGGACGCCGCTCATCATCTCGGGCCCGTCCTCGGAGTCGGCGCGCCTTTACTACCAGTTCGCGGGTGTGGCCCGGTCGCTTACTCGCGACGTCGACTACGAGGTCGACGAGGAGAAGCGAACGGTTGCCCCGACCGAAGAGGGGATCGAGAAGGTCGAGAGGGCGCTCGGTATCGACAACCTCTACGACCTGGTGTCCTCCAACTACGTGCACCAGCTGACGGCGGCGCTCAGGGCCAAGGATCTTTACCGGCGCGACAAGGACTACATCGTTGCCGACGGCGAGGTCAAGATCGTCGACGAATTTACCGGGAGGGTCCTGGACGGCCGGCGGTGGTCCGATGGCCTGCACCAGGCAGTGGAGGCCAAGGAGCGGGTCACCATCAATGAGGAGAACCACACCTGGGCCACGGTCACCTTGCAGAACTACTTCCGACTGTACGAGAAGCTCGCAGGAATGACCGGCACTGCGGAGACCGAGGCGGCCGAGTTCGCCAACACGTACGACCTGCACGTGGTGCCCATTCCTACCAACCTGCCCATGGTGCGGGAGGATCTCCAGGACCTCATCTACAAGTCCGAGCTGGCCAAGTTCGAGGCGGTCACCGAGGACATCATCGAGCGACACGACAAGGGCCAGCCGGTCCTGGTCGGCACGGCGTCGGTCGAGAAGTCAGAGGTGCTGTCGCAGATGCTGGAGCGGCGGGGCATCCCTCACCACGTGCTCAACGCCAAGCAGCACACCAGGGAAGCCCAGGTGGTGGCCCAGGCTGGCCGCCTGCATGCCGTCACGGTGGCCACCAACATGGCTGGTCGGGGCGTGGACATCATTCTCGGCGGTAATCCCGAGCTGCTGGCGGCTCAGGAGGTCCATGCGTCCGGCCAGGACCCCGAGTCGGAGGAGGGCCAGGCCCGCTATCGCGAGCTGCTGGCCAAGTTCGAAGAGGAGTGCGGGGCGGAAGGCGTCAAGATTCGCGAGCTGGGTGGGGTCTACGTCCTCGGGTCCGAGCGCCACGAGTCGAGGCGCATCGACAACCAGCTTCGGGGTCGGTCCGGGCGCCAGGGAGATCCGGGCGAGAGCCGGTTCTTCCTGTCGCTCGAGGACGAGCTCATGCGGCTGTTCGCCACCGGGGCGATGCAATGGGTGATGGGACGGGCGCTGCCCGACGACATCCCTATCGACTCGAAGATGGTGACCAAGGCCATAGAGAGGGCCCAGAACACCGTCGAAGCTCGCAACGCCGAGATCCGCAAGGACGTCCTCAAGTACGACGAGGTCATGAACGCCCAGCGCAAGGTGATATACGCCAGGCGGGAGCAGATCCTCAGGGGAGAGGACCTCCGGTCGCGGACCGTCGAGGTCTTGTGCTCGGCCATAGACGGCATCGTGTCGGCCAACTGCGCCACGACCATCGACGAGGAGGACTGGAACTTCGACGCCTTGCTCACCGAGATCCGGCAGTACTTCCCGACCGAGACCACCAAGGATCAGCTCTTGGGGCTGGGCGATACCAACGCCATGTACGAGAAGCTGGCTGCCGAGGGGATCGCGTACTACGAGCAGCGCGAAGCGACCATGCCGCCCTCGAATGACGGGGGTCCCGAGGAGACGATGCGGGCCCTCGAACGGGAGGTCATGCTCCAGCTGATCGATCAGAAGTGGCGCGAGCACCTGTCCGAGATGGACTACCTCCGGGAAGGCATCAACTTGCGGGCCATGGGCCAGCAAGACCCGCTCGTGGCTTGGCAGCGCGACGGTTACGAGATGTTCGGACAGATGATGGCGAGCATCGATGACGACTACGTCAAGATCGTGATGCACGCCCAGGTTCAGGTTCTCGAACAGATCCAGTCCGACGATGAGGCCGCCTTGGCCGGGGCCCAGTACCAGGCGGCCGAGGATCCGGTTGAGGGCTCGTCCGGGATGCAGAGGACGCTGGCTGCGGGTCCGGCGCCCGGGGAAGAGGTGGTGTTCGCGAGCGACTCCGGGGCGTCCGGCTCCAACGGCTCCGCCAATGGCGGGGCGTCGGTCTCGTCGGCGCAGCCTGGCCTCCCTGTGCCGGCCAACGTTGACATCCAGCAGCCCACCGTCAAGGAGTCTCAATTCGACCGGGCCGGCCGCAACGACCCGTGTCCTTGCGGCAGCGGCAAGAAGTTCAAGTTCTGCCACGGAAAGTAAGGACCCGTCGACGTGCGTGACTTCACCGACGATCTGAGCGCGCTCAGACGGCGACTCGAAGAGGCGGGCCACTACTTGGGAGTTGACGGTCTACGGGGCCGGCTCTCCGAGTTGGAGGCGGAGCTGGGCCGACCGGACTTGTGGGACGACACGGAGGTGGGGCAGCGCATCACCAGGGAGTACGGACAGATCAAAGGTGACGTCGATCTCCTCGACCGCCTCGCCGAGGACGTGTCCTACGCGGAGACCCTTTTCGAGATCGCCGTCGAGGAGGACGACGATTCCGTTGAGGCCGAGCTGTCGACGAAGCTGGCCGGCACCAGTGCAGAGCTCGACCGCCTCGAGTTGCGGTCGCTTTTCATCGGCGAACACGACGAGCACGACGCCGTATGCGAGATCCACGCCAAAGACGGCGGGACAGACGCCCAGGACTGGGCCGAGATGCTCGTGAGGATGTACCAGAGGTGGGCCGAGCGACGCGGTTTCGAACTCGAAGTCGAGGACGTGAGCGAAGGCCAGGAGGCGGGCATCCTGTCGGCCAGCTTCATCATTCGGGGCCGCCACGCCAACGGGCTGCTGACGTCGGAGAGGGGCGTCCATCGCTTGGTCCGGATCTCACCGTTCGATTCGCAAGCCCGCCGCCAGACCAGCTTCGCCTCGATGAGCGTGGTCCCTTTCTTCGAGGACCTATCAGGTGAGGTCGACATCGATGAGAAGGACTTGCGTATCGATACCTACCGATCCTCCGGGGCGGGAGGCCAGCACGTAAATGTGACCGACTCCGCGGTCAGGATCACCCATCTGCCGACCGGAACCGTGGTGGCGGTCCAGAACGAGCGGTCCCAGCACCAAAACAAGGCCAAGGCCCTGCAGATTCTGGCTTCGAAGCTGGCCGAGCTGCAGCGGGAAGAGCGCCAGGCCGAAATGTCCGCAATGGCCGGACCGAAAGCCCTAGTCGGGTGGGGCGCCCAGATCCGGTCGTACGTTCTCGCTCCTTACCAGCAGGTCAAGGACCTGCGCACGGATTACGAGACCGGCAACGTGCAGGCGGTCCTGGACGGGGATCTGGACCAGTTCATGGAGTCCTACCTGCGCTGGCGGCGGGCTCGAGTCGCCGGCGACGGCGCCGGTGACGGCGGGGCCGTCGATAGCCGACCGCGTGGCTGACACCTCGTCCGGGGCCCGGCCCGCTAAAATCGACCGGAGATCAGGACGGGGGGCTCATGTGTGCCGCCCGCCCTTTTTTCTTTTCTCCTGATGATCAAGCTCGAAGACGTCACCAAGGCCTACAAGGGGACCACTGTCGCTCTGCGCGACGTCAACGTGGATATTCCGAAGGGTGAGTTCGTATTCCTCGTCGGCCCATCGGGTTCGGGCAAGTCGACCTTCCTCCGCCTCGTCACCAAGGAAGAACAGGCCGACGAAGGAAAAGTGTGGGTGGCCGGCAAGGAGGTGGGCGCCCTTTCGTCGTGGAAGGTCCCCTACCTGCGCCGCAACATCGGCTGCGTTTTTCAGGACTTCCGGCTGCTCCCGACCAAGTCGGTATACGACAACGTCGCGTTTGCGTTGGAGGTGATCGGCCGCCCGCGGCACGTGGTGCGGTCCCAAGTCCCGCAAATACTGGACCTGGTCGGGCTGGGCAAGAAGCTGACGAACCTGCCCCACGAGCTGTCGGGGGGCGAGCAACAGCGGGTGGCCATCGCCCGGGCCTTCGTCAACCGACCCTTGATCCTCCTCGCCGACGAGCCGAGCGGAAACCTCGACCCCTCGACGACGGCGGGCATCATGAGGCTGTTGGACCGTATCAACCGGACCGGTACGACCGTCTTGATGGCGACGCACGACAACGGGATCGTCGACTCGATGAGGCGGCGGGTCATCGAGCTGGACCGCGGCACCGTGATCCGAGACCAGGCTCGCGGCGTCTACGGGATGGGGGCTTAGTCCCACATGGCGCTTTCCGGCGGCTATGTCGCGCGGGAAACCGCGGGCAACCTGAAGCGCAACCTTCTCATGACCCTGTCGGCGGTAGTCACCATGGCGGTTTCTTTGACGGCCCTCGGCGCCGTGCTGACCATGCGCCAGGCCATCAACAAGGCGTCGATCCAGTGGAAGGGTGGGGTGGAGATGGCGATCTTCCTCAACCCTCAAGTCTCGGCCAGCGAGACCGACGCCATCAGCCAGGAGCTTTCCACCGCCCCGGGGGTCAAGAACTTCCACTTCGTCAACAAGCCCGCCGCCTACAAAGAGTTCACAGAGATCTTTGGTGGCAACAGCGACATCGTCGGCGTTCTCACTGTTCAGGACATGCCACCTTCCTTCCGGGTGGTTCCGACCAAAGCGCAGGACATCTCGCAGCTGGGCAAGCAGTTCACGGGTCAGGCGGGCGTGCTGCAGGTGTCGTATGCCCAGCAGGAGATCGACGCCCTGCTGCATCAATTCCGGCGATGGCGCCTGGGCGGTCTCATCCTCGCTATTGGTGTGATGGTCGGGGCCGTCGCCCTCATCGTCAACACCATCCAACTCGCCATTTTCGCCCGCCGCCGCGAGGTTGCGGTCATGAAGCTCGTGGGCGCCACCAACTGGTTCATCCGGATCCCGTTCATGCTCGAAGGTTTCATTCACGGAATGGCCGGCGCCATCCTGGCGTTCACCCTCACCTACGTCATACGAAACTCGATCGCGTCGTTCCTACCGGATCAGACCATCCTCGGTTCGAACTCTTTGTACGTGACGCCGCACGAAGCGATCCTGACCGGGATCGTGCTGCTGCTGGTCGGTGCCGCGGTGGGCGTCGTCGGCTCCGCGTTTGCCGTTCGTCGTTACCTTGCCGTGTGACGGTTCGCCACCAAACAACTTGACGCAATTCTCGACATGAGGGTTGGTCATGGATCAGAACCTATTCCAAGTTGGTTCGTGACGAGCCCTGAGGATCGTCGCGGCTGCTCGGCCGTCCGGCCCGTTGGTGGACGTCGCGCACTGCGTCGGCTATCGCCTCGGGGTGGTCGAGGGGAAGCAGGTGATGGGCGCCGGGCAGCACGGTCTGGGTGGCCCCTGGTATGGCCCGCGAAAGCATTCCGCCTACGGATGGGCGTACCACGCGGTCCGCGCTGCCGTTGATGACGGCGACCGGGATCCGCAGGGCCGCCAGCCCGGGACCCAGATCATCGAGCTCTGCCAATAGGGCGCGCTGCTCGGTGACGAAGGACTGCCAAACCCTCGACCCGGTGCGGGCGCCGGTCAACCTGGTCAGGGCTTTGACGGCTTCCAAGGTCCTCCCGGCCAGCCGCTGATCCGCGAGCGACTGGACCCGGTCGATGCCGAGCAGGCGGCCGGTGGCGCCGATGGTCAACGCCGCCACCGCTTCGCCCAGGACCGGCGCGGCCAGGAGCCGGTCGTCCCAACCCACGGGCTCTCCGGGTCCGACGGACGCGGCCAGCACCAAGCCCGCCACCCTTTCGGGTTGCAGCTCCGCGAGGGCGAGAGCCACGCCCCCACCCCAGCTGTGCCCTACGGCGATGAAGCGGTCCAACTCGAGGCGATCGAGCAGCTCTACAACCGCTTGGGCGTTTCCGGCGAAGCCCGTGGCGGCGCCACCGGTTCTCCCGTAGCCGGGCCGATCCGGGGCCACGAGCGTGAAGCTGCCCTCGAGCAGATCGGCCACTCGCACCCAATCTTCACCCGAGCCGGGCTGGCCGTGCAGCAGCACGACGGCCGGGCCGTGGCCGACCACGTCGGCGACCATTCGGCGCCCGATCACCGCCTCGGACCCGCCCGCCTGGGACGCACCGGCGTCGCCGCCGCTGACCGCGGCGCTATCCGACACCGAACCAGCCGAGCACGGTCTGGCCGACCACTATGGCAGCCATGGCGCTGACAGCGAGCACCGACGCCGTCGCTACGACCCGGAAGACGGGTCCGTTGGCCGCATCCCCCAGCAGACTGCGACGGTTGGCCAGGACCAGGATGAACGTCAGGATGATCGGGGTGATTATTCCGTTCAGCTCCTGGGTGCTGATCAAGAGGTTGACCAGGTTGCCTGGCACGAGGGCGACGACGGCGCCGATCAGGATCTGACCGCTGAAGAGGGTCAGGAAGAGCGGCGCTTCGGCGAAGCTGCGTGACACCGACCTTTCGACCCCTAGCGCTTCCGAGACGGCGTACGCGGTAGATAGCGGCACGACCGCCCCAGCCAGCATCGAGGCGCCGAGCAGACCGATGGCGAAAAGGTCAACCGAGCCGGCGCCGGCCACGGGGCGGAGCGCTTCGGCCGCGTCGCGGGCCGACGTGAGCGGCAGCCTCGACTTACCGATGGCCGCCCCGGTGGCGACGATTATGAACCAGCTGATGACGTCACCGATGATCGCCCCGCCCACCGTATCCACCCTCTCGAAGCGGTATTCGTCTGGCCCCAGACCCTTGTCAGCGACCGCCGCGGCCACGTACAGCTGCATGTAGGGCGTGATGGTCGTGCCGATGAGCGCCACTCCGAGGAGGATGAAATCCTTCGATGCGATCATGTGGGGGAGCAAGGTCTGGCCGGCGACGGTCTTCCATGCCGGGTGGCCGAGAAAAGCGGCGATCGGGTAGGTGAGGAAGACCAGGGAGAGTACGAGGAAGAGCCGTTCGGCGTACCGGTAGGAGCCGAACATGACGAGGGCCCATATGGCTATGGCCGCAACCGGGATCGACAGGTAGCGGGTGACGCCCAGCAGCTGGAGCGCGGCTCCGATACCCGCGAACTCGGACACGACCAGGCCGACGTTGGCGACGACCAGGAAGAAGAGGGCGAACGACGCCAACCGGATGCTGAACTCCTCCCGAATCAAGGCGGCGAGGCCCTTGCCCGTATAGGTGCCGAGGCGGGCGCACATCTCCTGTACGACGACCAGGCCAACCGTGACCAGCACCATGAAGAATAGGGTTCGGTACTGGTACTGAGACCCGGCCGAGGCGTAAGTGATGATGCCGCCGGCGTCGTTGCCGGCGTTTGCGGCGATGATGCCTGGACCCGCAATGGCCAGATACGTAATCCACCTGCGGCGCCGCCGGACCGGTGGTCCCATGTTGGGGCTCGAGAGCCGGGCTTTGACGCCGTCGGCGCCGACAGCGTCGGTGGTCAAGACAAAAACCGGGGGAAGTGGTGGCGTCCTCGTTCGGGCAGCAGGGCGTCGAGAAGGTCGTCGGCGAGGATGCGGCCGATGGGCAGGTTGTCGGAGTCGACGACCACGACAGATGAGTGGCGGCACTCGATCAGCCGTTCGGCCACTTCGGTGATACCGGCCTCGGCTGGGACGGACACGGCATCGCCCTCAGGCAGAAGCGAGCCGATGCGGCTGTGATCCGACGCGATCGCCAATGCGTACAGGGGCACGTCCCCGAGCAGCTCTCCGGTGGCGCCCACCACGACCACGCCGTCGACGTCGCCGGCGTGATCCAGTTGTGACCTGAGGCGGTCTCGGACTTCAGCTACAGATTGGTCGGGGGGTGCCGTGACCAGGATCGTGGTCATGAATCCGCCCGCTTGATCCTGTTCGAAGTCCAACAGGCCAGCAAGCCGCTCGCGCTGCGCTGGCTCCATGTGCTCGAGCAGTTCCCGCCGGGCTTCGTCCTCGAGGTCGCGTAGCGCGTCTACCGCTTCGTCGGGCTCCATGCGAGCGACGAGGGCGGCGGCGTCCTGGGGTGGCGTCTCGCGCAGCAGTGCCTCTAACTCTTCGGGGTCCATCTCTTCCAAGGCGTCTGCGGCCTTGCCCGGCTCGAGGCTGGCCAGCAGCTCCTGGCGGGCGTCGCGACCGAGATCTTCGAGGAGATCGGCCAGCTCGCCCGGCCGGAGCCGGCGCAGCTCGTCGTGGGAAGCGCGCAGCTTCACGTTCGGAACCTCGCTGCCGAAGGGTCGAATGGTCGCCCAGTCGATGACGCGCTCGGGCGTCGGCAGGCCCCGCCAACGCTTGGGTCCCAACCGGCGAAGCAGTGTCTGCCCGCTTACATCAACTCCGACCAGCCGGAGGATGGACCCTTCTGGTCCTGGGATCAAGGCCAGATAAAGATCGGCCGGTCGGATGACCTGCACGCCGTCGACGTCGACCAGCTGGTGGTCGACGACGTCCCTTCCCAGCAGGACCTCCCCGTCTCGCCGCGCGAACTCCATGAGGTCGATGCGGGCGGAACCCAGCGTCACCCCGGTCCTCTCCACCGACGCCACCTGGTCCATGGACGCGAAGGCCCGACGCCCGCCGATCTTGACGACCAATCCGGTGACGGCAGGGTATGACTCCTCGCCGCCCCAACGGGCGACCACGTCGGTGACCCGCCCGATGTGATCGCCGTCCTGGTTGCGAACCGGGCCGCCTACCAGCCCGGCGACCGAAAGCAGGCTGTCGCGTACCGACCGCACCGCGAGCAGCCGGGAGCGGCGTTGCCGCCGAGCCGAACGCAACGGGCGGGCGGGATTGGCTATCAATCGGGGGCGCTGCGGCATGGCCGACCTCGACAGACGGGCCCAACGGGGACGTGGATCAAGCGGTTCGGAAGGGGCGGCGGGCCCCGACACGCTACCAGCCAGCAGCGAATGGCCGCGACAGATCCCGGCTCTACCGGGTGTTGACGAGGGCGGTTGCGGCGCTCGCAAAGTAACTGAGCATTTGGGTCTCATCCAGGGGCTTCAGACCAGCGTCTCGGACGGCCTCTGACATGTGATGCACCCAGGCGTCACGCTCCGCGGCTCCGATCGTGAATCGGGCATGTCTGGCCCGCAGCTGCGGCTGGCCCCTGGATGACTGGTAGACGGTGGGACCGCCCCAGAACTGGATCAGGAACAACTTGAGGTGAATGCGCGCCGCTTCGAAGGCCAAGGGGTCCGCCGGATATAGCGGTCGCAAGACGGCGTCGGCGGCGACTGCGTCGTAGAAGCGGCGGGTGAGCGACTCGAAGAAGTCCTCTCCTCCAGCTCGGTCGAACATCGTCGACGCCGGTCCCATCCATGCCAGCATGGCCCAACTCGTTCAGGTCGCGGCGCCAGAGAGACGGCGCGAGGTGCCATCACCTGAGCGGCGCAGGTTCCTACACTTCCTGACGGTGGGTGCAGGAACCGCGGTTCGACGTCCTCGGGCCCTGATTCAGTTGAGTGTCGCCTTGGCGGCCCTGGCGCTCGCGGCATCCTCCTGTGGCGGCGGGGCGTCCAATAACGCAGCCGACGCCCAGTTTCTTTCAGCGGTTCACGCGGCGGCGCCCGACATCGGCTCCTACCGGACAGATACGGAACTGGTCCGCATCGGCCACGCCGCTTGCGACGGGTTCAGCGCCCACGCTTCTTATGAGCAGCTGGCCGACCAGCTGGCGCTGCACGAAGGCAGCAACCCCCTTCCGTCGGAGGACTTGGGAGCGGTCATAACGTCGGCGGTGCAGACTTTCTGTCCTCAGTTCGACAATCAGGTCTCCTGAGGGTCCCCCTGAGGAACGGCCGCGTCCGGCACGACCCACGGAGTCACGAAGGTGACGATCCTCTGGGCAAAGGCAACGTGGGTACCCGGGCGCAGAACCCGTGGCTCGTACGGGCGGAGCCGGAGCCAGTTGGGGGAGTTCAGTTCGAAGATGCAGGTTCCGCTAGCTGAACCTCGGTCGGTGACCACGACGTCCCAATCGTGGGTACGCACGTCGGCGTGTGACGTCGCAATGTCAGCCCCCTTCAGAATGAGTGGAAGCGCTTGCCCGCTCCGCACCGCCGGGTCGCGACTCGGATCCGACCCGACGACGTAGCCGCGATCGAGGCGGTACACGGTGGCGTCGTCGGCGACGAGGGCGCCCAGCGCCGGCCGCGTCCCTGTCACCGTGTAGGACGCCTCAAAAGGAATCGGCGTAGAGCACCGGACGCATGCCGGCATTCCAGGTCGGTTGAGGTGGCCACGCGCGCAGAGCACCCCGGCAACGACCGGGGCTCCCGGTACGGAGCGGTCGGGGCCACGGCCGACGGGCAGAGCGGGGCGGGTGGCGCCGGCGCCCTCCGCTCGCACGGCCAGCAGGTTGAGCGAACCCTGGGGTGGGCGTGACCGCGGCGAGTCCGGATCTGGTTCGGGTTCGAGATCCGGGCCCGGTCGGCGATCGCCGCCGACGACTGGAAGCACGGCGGTCGGGTCCGGGACCACGAGCACGGTCGTCGGCTCGTTCCTCGGGCCGGTGGCGGTCCTCAGGTGAGCCCCCGAGACCGGCGTGGACGACGGCCCGTAAGAGGCGGCAACGGTCGGGACCAGCACGAATCCGGCGCCCGGTACGACGCCCGCCTCGAGGTCCCACACCGTGTCAGGGACCAACGCCGGGGTGGGCGCCCCGGCCGATCCCACCGTGATCGCCGGCTGCGGGTCTATCGCCGCTTGCAGCCAACCGGGCTTCGGGTTGGGGGCCACCCATCGGGCGCCGTCCCACACCTGGACCGGGCCGTGGAGCAACGCCTCCCAACCCTGCTCGCTCGGTCCTACCACGGCGAAAGCCACATTCGGCTCGGGGTCGCGGTCGGACAGCACGTCTCCGATGTGGCCGGCGATCTGGTGGCCACCGAGAGGAGAGGGTCCGAGGTTGCGAGCCGACTGGGCCAAGAAGCTGATGAGCGCCGGTGACGCCGATGGCGCCGCCCACGCCACGATGCCGCCGTAGCGAATGACCGTCCCCGAGCCGCGGGTGACTTCGACGCGGTCGATCATGGCGCATCGGGGATCTGCAAACGATCCGCGAGCTCTTCGGCCGTCGTGGGTCGGGCCGCCGGGTCGGGTTCGAGGCACGATCTGATTACGTCCGCGACGTCAGGGCTGATATCCGGGTCGATCTCGGGCCGGGTGTAGAGGATGCGCTGGATGGCCGTCACCGCCGCGTCCTTTTCGATGCCCGGGTACAGCGGTCGGTCGCTCAGCGCGATATGCAGCGTGGCGCCGAGGGCCCAGACGTCCGACGAGCGAGAGCTCTCCTCGCCGCTTAGCAGGTCGGGGTCCAGTGTCACCAGGTCGCGCCAGGCGCCTACGCGGGTCAGGGCGCCAACAGGCAGGTCCAGCGGCGGTGGGGCAAGGACGGCGCCTCTGCCGGTCAGGACGACTGCTCTCGCGGTGATTCCGCCGTGGGCGACGCCGCTTTCGTGCAGTGCGTGCAGGCCCGCGGCGACCTGCCCCACGGCCTGGACTCGACTGGGCCCGTCGAGGTCTTCGACCGGATCCGATAGCCATCCCCCCGGGGCGGATTCTGTGGCCAGGTAGACACCTGCCCCGATGGGGTCCAAGTCAGGACCGACCTCGATGAGCGACATGACCCGATCAGAGCTGACCGCGGAGTAGCGGGTGAGCCGCTCGGTGAGCGCCTGCCAGCCGGCCGCGTCCACCGCCACTTCAGTGACCATCACCGTTGCGGTGCTGAGCTCGAGCCGGTCCGGTGTCCGGCATAGGTACCTGGCTCCGCCGCCCACCGACGGCAGCTCCGCGATGACTTCATAGTCCGCTACCGACGACCTCAAACGCACCTCCATCGCTTCAGCCGCGACAGGAGATCGTACCGGTGGCGGGGCGGCCGCTTGGACCGGGCCCCCGGGGGTAACGCTAGATATCATGAAATATTATGAAAAATACTCTAGTTAGTTTGACGGTGGGTCTGGTCGTGATGGCGGGGCTGCCGCTGGTCGTAGCGGCGGCGGTCGTGCCGGCGGTGCTCAACTCCGGTTCGTTGCTCGGCGTCGGGAGCATCGAGGCGAGCACGGGCGCGGCGGCCGATGGGCGCATTCCACCTGTGATGCGAGCCCTTTACGGCCAGGCCGCGGCGACGTGTCCCGGCCTTCCATGGAGCGTCCTGGCAGCCATCGGGACCGTCGAGTCCGACAACGGCCAGTCTCGGCTACCCGGGGTGCGAACGGGGCAGAACGAAGCCGGCGCGGAGGGCCCCATGCAATTCGAACCGACCACCTTTGCCGAGTACGACTACCCGGTACCGCCGGGAGGAACGGCGCCACCGAACCCTTACGACGCGGCCGATGCCGTCTACGCGGCGGCTCGAATGCTCTGCGCCGATGGTGGTGGCGCCGCCAGCCGCTTGGGCCAGGCCGTATTCGACTACAACCACTCCGGTGCCTACGTGGATGAGGTCTTGGAAGTGGCTCGATCCTATGGCTACGACTCGGCCGACCTCAGCGGCCCACCGGCGATCGCGGCCGCTGGGCAGCCCCGTCCGAGTGGAAGGCCCCTGCCGCCATAACGGATGCAGGTGGTCGGGGCTTTGGTCGCGTCGTTACCTGAGCCCGGGAGCCTTTAGGCTTGGGCCCGTGACCGAAATCCTGGCCGTGGCCAACCAGAAAGGCGGGGTGGCCAAGACCACGACCGTGCACTCGCTCGGAGCGGCTCTGCTGGAGCGGGGCCGCCGCGTGCTCATGGTCGACTTGGACCCTCAAGGCTGCCTCACGTACTCGGCGGGAGGTGATCCGGACAAGCTGGAAGCCTCCCTCCACGACGTCCTGTTGGCCCGGGCCAGCGCGGCCGAAGTGCTCCTCACCTTGGATGGGCTGGACGTGCTGCCCGCCACCATCGACCTGGCTGGGGCCGAAGTCCACTTGCTCACCCGGCCGGGCCGCGAGCACGCTCTCAGCCGGGCGCTCGACCCGATTCGCAGCCGGTACGACGTGATCCTCATCGACTGCCCGCCGTCGCTCGGCACCTTGACCATCAACGGGCTGACGGCGGCCACGAAGGTCTTGATCCCCTTGCAGTGCGAGACGCTCAGCCACCGCGGCGTCGGCCAGCTGCTGGAAACGATCGGAGACGTCCGGTCCTTTACCAATGCCAACCTCGAAGTGCTCGGGGTCATCGCCACCATGTACGACTCGCGCACCCGGCTCGCTCAGGCCACGCTTGCGGGTGTCGGAGAGGCCTACGGGTTGAGGGTGCTGGAACCGCCGGTGCCCAAGTCGGTCCGGGTGGCCGAAGCTCCGGGCCGGGGGGTGTCGGTCCTGCGCCACGCGCCGCGTTCAGGCAGCGCCGACGCTTATAGGGCTCTGGCCGCCGCCATCGATCCCGTGGGAAGCACGACGTGAGCGGGCCCGACGGGCCCGATCCGTTCGGACGGCGGGCCTTCTTTAGCCAGGCTCCGATCGACGGCGTCCAGGTCGGGCCACCGAGCTCTCAAGGAGATGCGCCGCCCGCCCGAGACGCGTCGACAGAAGGCAAGCGTGCCCTCTTCTCCGTGCCCGAGCCGGGCGAGGCGCCCGAGACTCCCGGGCCGTCCCGGCGACCGGAGCGGACCGATCGTCGTCGGTCGCTCGAACCTTCGGAGCCGACCGAGCCGCCGTCCGGGCCGGGCGCTCGAAGCGCTGGAGCCGGGTCGGGCGGTGTCCGCGCCGGTCGTGCTTTGGTCGAGTGCAGGACGTGCCTCGAGCGAACGAACATCTCGTTGGCGTCGCTGGCCGTCAAGCTGATCCCGTCGGTGTGGGTGCCGACCCGTCCGTGGTCCCACCTGATGCTCTGCCCCAGCTGCGGCCGGCTTTCGTGGTGCCGGGTGAAGTGGCGGGGAGGGCTAGGACGTGAACGTGCCCAGGATCTTGGCCGTGGTGCCCTGAGGGGCGTCGACCAGTAGCCATATCTCCGCTCCGGAGCTCGACTGCCAGGCGTCGATTGCGGTCGCCCGGAAACCCCCCGGTCTGGTGATCTGGTAGCGGAAGGCGATGGTCGTTCCTGGGACTCGAACGGGCTGGGCGGCTCCGATATGGAACGGGCTCGGGGCGTCGACCCCAAAATCTCGGAACGCCTTCGGAGCGGCTTCGCCTTCGATTGGCGGGCTCGCTCTCGCATCGACGTGCTCGGCGACCCATCCCGAGCTCCCTGACGTGTCCAAGTCGCCGACGTCATCGGAGTAAAGGTTGTTCGTCGACCAACTCGAAGGAACCGCGTAAGCGAAGACACCGTCGCTGATGGCTTTGTAGCCGAAAGGAACGCTCAGGGGTCTCACGGACGGGACACTCTGATCGGCGACGATCGCGGCGATCAGCGCCGCCACGCCCAGTACGACCGCGGGGATGGCCACCACCAGGAACCACTGTCTATTGCGACGTCGTACCGCCTTCTCAGCTGGGGTGAGCTCGGCGTTGCGCCGAGGTTCGAGGGCACCACCACTCGCACCGTCATCGGGCCTCGCAGTCGCGGGGCTGACGGGTGTGGTCTCCGCGGGAGGGTCGGTCACGAGCTTCATGCTGTCACGGGGCCACCCGGCGGGGCCATGCGCGCGAAACCGGCACAGGAAAAGACCCGGTGGGTTTCTCCTGTGCCGGTTGCTTCGTCATCGGCTACGGCGCCACTCTCTGCTGTGGAACCGCCTCGTCCCGGATCACGCCACAACGCGATCCGGCCATAGGGCCGGTCAATCGAGGACCCGATCACCGCTGACGACCTGGTTTGGGCTCCGGGAACTCACGATCCCGCGCCCAGAGCTATCGGGGCGGACCGTCCTCCTCGGACGAGCTCCATGTTCCCACGGGCCCTCCTTTCCCTGTCACCGTCGGTCTCCCGACGTTGCTAGAACCTCCGCAGCGTCCGTTACAGCGGGGATGCGGTGACCCAATTCAAGGCCCAGGTGCAGGCCATGTCAATAGCCATTCGGCAGCATTGGCCTGAATCGGCGCAGATGACGAAAGCATCACACGCGGTGACGGCAACGCCCGTGGACGACCCTTCTCCACACGAAAGCCACCGCAGCCGTGATGAGGGCGACCCGTACGATCAAGCCGGCGACGTGAAAAAGGAAACCCAAGATCCAGAAAGCCAGCCCCAGCCCCAGGGTGGCGATCACAGCGACGCCGCAAATGAGGATGATGAGGCTCAGGACGCTGTGCTTTTGCGGGGACCCATCGGGGGTCGGCTCTGCGTATTGCCCCGGCCTGCCGGTCCAGCCGAACTCGTAGTTGTGCATGATTCCTCCTTGTACGATCACCCTAAGGCCAGGGTGGTCCCGTGGTCATCGTCCGCAGGAGCGATTCGGCCCTCCACCTACAGGGGGATCTTCGGGCCGACGGCCTCAGTCACAAAGACGGCCGAGGGCCTCCGGGTTCGACCAGCCCGTGGTCGTAGGCCAGGACCACCGCCTGGATACGGTCCCGTACCCCGAGCTTGCTCAGGATGTGGTTTACGTGGGTCTTGACGGTGGTCTCGCTGATGTAAAGCCGTTCCGCGATCTCGGCGTTGCTGGCTCCCCGCACGACCTCGTGGAGCACGTCGACCTCGCGTTCGGTGAGCTCGGCGAACCGGTCTGGAAGCTGTCCGGCCGGAGGCTGCCCGGGGCGCCTGGCGAACTCTTCGAGGAGGCGCTTGGTCATCTTCGGTTCGACCAGCGCGTTACCCGCGTGGGCGGCTCGGATGGCCGCCACCAGATCCTCCGGCGGGGAGGCCTTGAGCAGGAATCCGCTCGCCCCGGCCCGCACGGCTTCGAAGAGATGTTCGTCGAGATCGAAGGTTGTGAGCACCACTACCTTGGCGGCGCTTTCAGTTACCAGGCGCCGGCATGCCTCGACTCCGTCCAAGCGCGGCATCCGGACGTCCATGAGCACCACGTCAGGACGCAAACGCTGGGTCTCTTCGATGGCCTCTACCCCATCAGCCGCCTCGCCGATCACTTGGAGATCGTCCTCGGCCTCCAAGACCATACGCAGTCCCTTGCGTACCATTGCTTCGTCGTCGGCGAGCAGCAGGCGTATCACGCAGACAGTCTCGCCGCTTTGGACACTGCCAGTTGGACATCCCGATCGGTAGTGGCTCGGGAGGATCGGCCGCGGCTAGGCGACGCTGAGGAGGATCACGGGAATGGTGGCGTAAACGCGCCATCCCGGGCCAGGGCGTCTCGGACCCGCCTCGAGCGTCCCGCCCACAGCGGCCAGCCTCTCCTGCATGCCAACTAGTCCGTGGCCGCCACCCCCGGACCCGTGGCCGGCGGCGGCTGCGGCCGCCGACTTGGCCGCGCTCGACAGGGGACCGGTGCCCTCGTCGTCGACGAACACGGTGATGGCCGTGGGTGAGAAGATCACCTGGATGTCTATGGGCGCGTCACCCGCGTAGCGCACGGCGTTGGTGAGGGCCTCCTGCACGACCCGGTAGACGGTCATCTCGACGCTGGCCGGCAGCGATGGCGGGTCGCCGAGGGTGTCGTAGGAAACCTTGCGGCCAGCTTGGCGCACGGCGTCCACCAACGCCTGCAGGTCCGAGATGCGCGGGAGCGGGGTTCTGGGTCCGCCCGCCTCGTCCGGACCGGAGTCCGTCATGGCCGAGCCACCGGTGCCGGCCGCGGCGCCGATGGACGCGTCGGCGCCGCGGAGGACGGCAAGCATGCCTTCCAGCTCGCTCAAGGTCTGCCTGCCCGTCTCTTCGGCCGCTTCGAGCGACTCGTGGGCCGAATCGGGACTCTTGGTCGCCACCCTGCGGGCCGCGGCGATCTGGATGGTCATGAGCGAGACGCCGTGGGCCACGATGTCGTGCAGCTCGCGGGCGATGCGGACCCTCTCCTCGGCGACCGAGAGCTGGGCGCTGCGATCCTCTTCGACCAGTAGGCGCCTGGCCCGGTGCAGTAGCAGCCCGGCCCCAAGCGAGATGACGAACAGCGGCCAGAACAGCGAGGCAGTCACGCGGAAGATGCCCATGCTGTCCAACAGGAACGCGGCCCCCATCAACAGGAAGAACATCCCTACCGCCACGCGCGACGTTCGGTACTGGTAGGTGGCCACGGCCGTGGTGGGGCTCATGACCGACTGCACCCCGGCGTTCCGATCACGATCTGGCCGAACACCTCGTGCACGTTGAGGGTGATGGTGGGCGGGCTCCTGTTCGAGGCGACATTGCCGGGCGCGGCATTCGCGGTAGTGAAGGTGTCGTTGGACGTTGAGGCTCCGACCCCGTTGCTGCTGGTCTTGCCGTTGACGCAGATCTGCCCGGCCAGGACCCGGGCGTTGACGGTCACCGCCGAGTGGGGTGGCAGTTTGGTGACGCTGATCTGACCGGCCACGCTGTCGATGGTGAGGTTGCCACCACGAGAGAGCTTCGATGCGTCGACGGTCAAACTCCCGAAGCCGCCGTGAACCGTCTGGCCGGCAAGCGGTGTGTGGCTCATTCCTCCGAAGGAGATGTCTTGTAAGGCGCCGCCGATCCCAAACGTGCTCGACGTGGCGACGAGCAGCGCGATCATGCCGGCGCCCATCCACACGGGCCACGATCTTCGGCTCAGGCTCCAGTCGGTGCGGCCGGTGACTATCAGCGAAGCGCCGAGCAGCATGAGCCCGATAGCCACGACCGCTTCCACCGAAACGTGGACGGCGTGCACGGCGCCGAGCAGCCAGGCCACCCCGAACAGCACGGCCAGCAGGCCGAGGACGGTGCTGGCGTCCCATCGTCGGCGGACCGGCGGTCGAGGCGCCCGAGCCGGCCGGGGCGGTCTGGGCGGGCGGTAGGGATAACCGGACCAGCCCGGCGCCGTTCGCCCCTGCCCTGGTGGCGCCCCGCCGGCCGGGGCCCCGGCGGTCGAGCCCGGGACTCCCGGCGGCGCGGGCGGTGGGGCCCAGGGGGGTCGGCCCCACCAGCCGTATCCGGAGTGGTAGCTCCGTCTACGGGTGTGTCGCGTACCGGCCAGACCGGCCCGCAAGTCCTTGCCGACCTGGTCGGCTACGCCTTTGATGCCGTCACGGACCGCCTGTCCAGCTGGGTGCCCGCCGCTGCGAGCCTGGTCCACGGCGTCTCGAAGGTCGTTGGCCAGAGACCGGGCCAGGGCCCGGACGTCTTCCGCCACTTTCCTGAACTCGTCGTCCCTAGCCACAGGTAGAGGCTACGGCGAAGCCTCCGCCCAGTCATCCACCTCCGGTTGGAATCAGCCCTCCATCGGAGGACTGATCTCTGAAGGCTCGAACGGCGCTGTTGAGGCAAGCCACGACAGGGACAGCGACGATGGCACCGAAGATGCCGAACAGGAGTGCCCCGGCGCCGAGGCCCAGCACCACGGCCAGCGGATGTATGCGGACGTACCTCCCGACGACGAACGGCTGCAGTACGTGAGCTTCGATCTGGTTGTCGAGGAGAAGCACTGAGACCACGACGATCGCGGCGAAGAATCCCTGGCTGAGCCCGGCCACGGCAACGGCGAGCAAACCCGTGACGATGGCGCCGACGAGGGGGACGAAGGCGCCCAGAGCCACCAGCACCGCGAGGGGAAACGCCAAAGGGACGCCGAGAATGGTAAGCGTGATGGCGACCACCACTCCGTGGAACGTGGCCACGACGAGGGTCCCTCGAACGTAATGGCTGAGGGTCTTCCAAGCGGCCAGGGCCGCGGCCTCGACTCGGGGGCGGATCGGAGCCGGCGCTCCCTTTACGAGGAAGGCCCACACCCGTTCACCGTCGTACAGAAGGAAGATGGTCGAGAAGACGACCAGCGCCGTCCCCCCGAGGAACTCGCCGACCGTCTTGCCGGTCGAGAGGGCAGTCGACGCCACTACCGAGCTGTTCTTGCTGACGTCCTTGGTCAGGGTGTTGCTCAAGTTGTTGACCGTGGTGGGGTTGAGGCGGAGCGGTCCCTTGATGAGCCACTGTTTTATGTGTGGAATCAGACTATTGATCTCGTTGCCGAGTTGGGGAGCCTGATCAGCGGCTCGGATGACGACAACGGTGATGAGCCCGCCGATCACCACTACGGCAACGAGGACCGTGGCCAGAGTCGAAAGGCCACGGGACAGGCCCCACGACCGGAACTGCGTTAGAACGGGGCGTAGCAGCGCAGCGGCGAGCAGCGACACGATGAACGGGATGACGACCAGGGAGAGGTGGGACAGGAGCTTTATGGCGAAGTACCCGACGGTCCCGATCGCGAGGAGGCGCCAGGCGTAGTCCGCCACGGTCCGGATCACCGGGCCCGGATAGGACCCCAGGTCCGAGGGACCCGGTCCAGTGCGGGGGCTTGGCGTGTCGGCTGCCGTCATCCCCACCAGCCTGCCCGACCGCGCCCGGCACAGCGGCGATGGTCGGGCCTAGCGGACCGGCGGAAGATCGTGGGCCGACCCGACCCGACGGGCGGCTAGCCGCAGTAGCCGTAAGGGTCGATCGGAGCGCTGCGCAGGCCGTCCAAGACCCAAGAATTCGACGCCTCGTTCATGTACGCCGCCGAGCACGGGACGTTGATCACGATGAGGCGGGTGCCAGGGCAGACGCCGGCGACGTTGATGCACGTCATGGCTTGGTGGCCCAGAGCGTTACCGGGGCACTCGAAGTGGAACCCGGGAGCGGAGTGGGTCGCCAGGTAAGACAGGGCCGGGCCGCATCCGTACCCGTGGGCCGGGGACGGCGGGGTCACGGCTTTGGCGCTGGAGCGCGTGGCCGAGGCGATGTGAAGGGCCGCCGGCTTGGCCACTACCTGCGCCGCCGTGGCTGCGACCCGCGTTCGGGCGTTCGCCCGGGATGGCACCGTCGCGGTCAGGGTGGCGTGCGTGATGCCAGTCGCACGAGTCTTCTGGATCGGTAGCGCCGAGCTCGCCGATATATATGTCGTAGCGAAGGTCGGGGCGGCCGTCCCGTTCGCCATGGCGTCCGAAGTCTCCAAGGCGAGGACGCCAAAGAGCACGATCATCACCGAGACGATGCGCAAGGGTGAACTGAGGAGGCGCCGCCGGCCCGTTCGGGCGCGGCGCCAGATTGTCCTGCCGGTCGAGCTCATTGTGTCGATGTGTCGTGCCGGGCCGGGTGGCCCTGTAGTCAACATCCGGACTAACCGGTCGAAACGGTACAGCGGCACAACCGGAGCGCGCATTCCGGGTCAAAACACGAAGGACCTCGCGACCTCACCGGCTACGTCGATCCGACGCTAACTAGCGGACCGGCTGTCCTCCCCGGCGGGGGTCGATGGTCTTCTCGCCCGAATGCCGATGAGCTAGCGTTTGTCACGGCGGGTACGGGCGCACTTGATACGTTTCTTGTTGACAGAAGAGGGATGCGGCTTCATTCATGTCATCATTTGGATTGAGGGTTCTCGTTTGTGGGTGCCGCTCGTCGGACCCCGAACAACCAAGGCGTACATTGCCCCGAAGTCTCCGCCGTGGGTTTCGCAGCCGAGTCGGCTTGGCGGGTATCCCGCTCCTTGCGTCGTGGCTTGCGCTGACAGCATTTGCACTGCCGTCCAAGGTTTCGGCCGCGGCCCCTCGGGCCCTATCTCTATCCGGGGTTGTGGCGAAGGCGGGGCCGGAACTTACACGCAGCGGAGTCATCGTCACCCCCGTCGCCTCGGTCCCCGTCAAGGGAGCACGGGTAGAGGTAGACCGGCGCTTGGTCGCGACCACGGGGAGCAATGGCCACTTCTATTTCACCGACGCGTGGCACGGGTCCAATCCGGTGACCATCACCGTGGTCGCAATGGGATTGGCTCGATACGAACTGGAAGGGGTCACGGCCGCGCAGAGCGGAGACACACTTGACGTGGCGCTGAGCCACAAACCCACGGTCGAGGACGTCAGCCCGGGACCGGCGCGACAGGGGCTCGACTCCGGCGCGACCGCCGGTGGCGGGTCGTCGGCAGGGTCCGGTCGGAACCGTCTTTCCTCGCCTGCCAACTGCGGAGGGTACACCTCCAACGTGACGCCGCCTTCGTCCATCTTGGTGTTGGAGTTCTCCCAGCACACCGCCTCTGGTGCTCCGGTAGCGGGCACGGAGACGGGAATATTCCAGGTGCCATTTGAGACCTACGTAGACGACGTCCTGCCGAACGAATGGATATCCGGCTGGGACACTCAAGCTCTCGACGCCGGAGCCATGGCAGTCAAGACCTACGGCTGGTACTGGATCGATAACTGGAGGGGGGGCACGTACAAAGGGCAGTGCTACAACGTGGATGACTCCACCGACTATCAGCGTTACATTCCCGGGCTCTCCGCATCGACCACCAACGCGGCCATAGCGGCCACCTGGAACACGATCGCAACGAGGTCCGGCGCGATCTTCGAAGCCAGCTATCAGGCGACCCTCACGGGCAGCACCTCGGAAGCGTGCGGCGCTGGCCTCTCCAACTATCCGGACACCCTGAGCCAGTGGGGTTCACAGAATTGCGCGGCACTCGGCGACGAATGGCAGGAGATTCTCTCCATCTACTATCCCGGCGTGGCGTTCGCTGCGGCTGACGTATCGTTCCAAATGTTCACGATCAGCGCGACCGGCAACTTGTACGAGAGACCTTGGAACGGCGGTTGGGGGGCCTGGTCGGATTTGAGCAACCCGGGCGTCACGCTTAGCGGTACTCCCGGTGACGTTTACGACCCGACCAGTAGCACCCTTCTGGTCTTTGCGGTCGGCTCCAACGGTGTCATATATGAGAGGGCCTGGAATGGCAGTTGGGGGGCATGGCAGGTCTTCGGCAGCAACTTCCGGGGGGGCGTGACTGCGATATACCAGAACGGTCAGTTGGACCTGTTCGCCGTCAGCGCGACCGGCAACCTGTACGAGAGGGCGTGGAGTGACGGGTGGGGGGCGTGGTGGGATGTGAGCAACCCGGGCGTGACCCTTAGCGGTACTCCGGGTGTCGCCTACGACCCGACGGATCGCACCCTCCAGGCCTTTGCGGTCGGCTCCAACGGCGTCATATATGAGAGGGCCTGGAGCGGCAGTTGGGGGGCTTGGCAGGTCTTCGACAGCACGTTCCGAGGGGGCGTGACCCTGATATACCAGAACGGTCAGTTGGACCTGTTCGCCGTCAGCGCGACCGGCAACCTGTATGAGAGGGCGTGGAGTGACGGGTGGGGGGCGTGGTGGGATGTGAGCAACCCGGGCGTCACCCTTGGGGGTACTCCGGGTGTCGCCTACGATCCGGTGACCGGAACGTTCCAGGTCTTAGCCGTCGGCTCCAACGGTGTCATATACGAGAGGGCGTGGAGTGGCACTTGGGGGGCGTGGCAGGAGTTCGGCCGCGTTTTCTCGGGTGGTGCCAGCGTCGTCGAGGACAACGCTGGCTGAGAGACGTAGTGCGATCGGACTTCGAGGGTCCTGGTCGCTCGGTCCGTGCCATACTGAGGCCCCGCCACAAGACAACTTGGGATAGGAGAAATGCAGTACCAGGTCAGTTGTCGCCGGCTTTTACAGGGTGCTTCGGGGCAGGCGTAGAGTGAAGGTCGCCGGCTACAGCGGCACACCTCTTCCAACGAAGCTCGGCATCAAGGAAGGGGCGACGCTGGCCCTTTTGAACGTTCCCGCCGGCGTGATCACCGACTTGCCGTCAGGCGTCGTCGTGAAACATCAAGCGCGGGGCCGTGCCGATGTCGTGGTGGCGTTTTTTATCGAGCGAATGCAACTCGAGCGACGCCTACCCGCGCTCGAGACGATGATCTTTCCCAACGGCGGGCTCTGGATCGCCTGGCCAAAGCGGGCGTCAGGAGTCGCCACCAATATCACTGAAGACGTAGTCCGCGAGGTTGCCCTTCCGCGTGGTCTGGTCGACACGAAGGTTTGCGCGGTCGACGAAACCTGGTCCGGCCTTAGGATCGTTTGGCGGCGCGAACGTCGAATGGTGGGGAGTCGCTGACTTTCCGGCGGGTCAGGAGCTCAGGGTGGCCGTGGGCTTGGAAAGCGGTACCGGGCGGGCCAGGCTCCAGCTGAACGTCTCGGGGATGGCGTCCAGAGATAGAGGTTCGGCCAGATCCGAGACGGTCGGCCCGACACGGTCCGCGATCGCTTGGAGTCTGGACTCGTCGAATCCCCATAGATCGACGGCGTTCTGTCCGAGTATGCGGCGGATATCGGGCTCTGGCATCCCGCCGAACACGTGACGGAGCACGAGCCTGTGCACTGGTGCCGCGCCCTCGAGATGGGGGTAATCGGCGCCCCACATCAGGCGGCGGATGCCTACCTCGTGGCGCATCTCGGCTTCAGTCCGATGCATTAGGGATCCACCGATATATATATGGCGCTCGAAGTATTCGCTGGGTCGGAGTTTGAGATACGAGCGGACAGGGGCCCCTCCGTGGGTGTCGAAGAAGCTCTCCATGTCGCGGATCAGCGACGGTAGCCACTGCACGCCGTTCTCTGTGATGGCCACCCGCAGGTCCGGGTGGCGATCGAAGACGCCACCCAGGATTAGAAACCAGAGCGGCCGGCGGGTGAACACGAACACTTCGTACAGGCCGAGAAAGCCGCCGTGCTCGGAATCGTATAGGTACTTGGTATCGGTCGCCGAACCAGAAGCACCCGTGTGCAGCGTCACCACCATTCGCTCGTCCTCGCACGCACTCCAGAACGGGTCGTAATAGGGGTCGGCGTACCCGGGGAGCCGCGACTGGACAGACATGGCGGGCAGCATCACCCCACCGAACAGTCCCGAGGCCCTGGCCCACCGGACTTCTTCCACGGCGCGGGGCATGTCGTGGAAGTCGATTGGGATGCAACCAGCTCGACGGCCCGGAGCGGCGGCACAGAAGTCAGCCAGCCATCGGTTGTATCCGTGGATGGCCGGCCAGACCGCGTCGAGCCCCGTCGACGTCCGGCTCCCTAGATACATGGCGGGGGAGAGGCTTCCGGCCAAGACCGGCCCTGGCAGCGTGACCTCGGCGTGTATGCCCTGGTCCTCCAATACCGCCAGACGGCGGCCGTCGCCGTCACCGGGAATGACCCACCCAGAGTCGTAGCGGGCGAGCCACTCGCGAGCCGCTCCTATATCGACTCCCATGCCGGCCAACCGGCGGGCCCCAACGGCGCGAACCGGGTCTGGGTCGTCGACCTCGCCGGGATCGAAGCCGCCGAACATCGAGATGGCAGTGGACGACAGGTCTCCGAAGGCGGCAACGCCCTCGCGTTGAGCCGGATCGACGTATGAGAGGAACTCATCCAGGTCTGCGGGCGCGGCGTGAGTGTCTGCGGACACCACGACGTAGGACCGGGCGCCGTTGCCGAGAGCCTCCCGCGCAGCCATCGGGCCGAGAGGCTACATCCGTTCGCTTCCGCCGACGTCGACTACACCAGCCGCCAGGTCCGCAGGGGAGCGCTGGATATAGATCGATATCTGGCGGATGAGGCCGGAGGCGTCGACGTCGCACACGATGCACTCCCGGGTCACGACCGGCGTCCCGTCGAGTTCGACGGTCTCGCGCAGCTCCGCCACCGCGACTGTCTCATCGCCGGTGGTGGTCAGGCGATCGATGTCCATCCGGTACCCCTTCAGGGACGGCATCGTCTGGCGCAGGAACGCCAGGTAGGCGTCCCGGCCGCTATAGACGTCGCCGAAGGGCCCGACCCGGTGGACCTCGTCGGTGAGGCAGGACTCGACCACCTCCCAGTCCTGGTGGGAGACGGCCGCAAGGTAGCGCTGGACTGTGGTCACCTGCTGGAACTTAGGCGGTGGCATGGCGACGACCTGAAAGGGATCGACGGATCATTTACCCTAAATTAGGACGAATGGGTCTTGACAACACGGTTACCGGGCGGTAAATTTTGGCGGGGGGAGTGTCATGGCAGTAAGCCAGCAGCGCTTCGATCCGGTTCGCGTCCGTTTCTCGAAATAGATGGTGTTCGTTCGACGTCCTCGGCTTGGCCGCCGGCGAGCGAATCTCATGGTCACCTACGAAAGCAGGCTTACCTTGTCGTTCATGTCCAGGTCCGCTCGGATCTCAAGCGGTCGGAAGCCGGTCCTCGCGGCCGGGTTGGCTGCGGCCACGCTATCGGCGCTGATTCTCAGCCCTGTTACGGCCGCCTCCGCCACCGGCAACGGCGCGCTTTCGGTCTTCAAACACTGCCCCATTGGCAATAAGAAGGTCACGCTCTGCATGTCGGCGACCACCACCGGCGGAGAGTTCGCGATCTCGTCTACTACCCTGACGCTCAGCACCCCGATCACCATCATCATGGGGCTCTACCCGAAAGGGGACACGGGGGAGCTCGAGATGGTGGCTCCCACGGATGGCACGCCCCTCCTGTCCGCTCAGCCGATCCCGGTGTCCATCGAGGGAATCTCGGGTTTGCTGACAGCCACTCCAGAGATCCTCTCGCTCGGTCTGGTCAATATCGGCAACTTCCTCACCGGCGATGGGCCGGCTCTGCCGCTGCCGCTGCAAGTCCTCCTCTCGGGCCCCGCCAGCGCCGGGCTCGGAAGCGACTGCACGATCGGTGACGCCGCCAACCCGCTCGCTGTGGACGTGACGACCGGCACGACCGACCCGCCACCGCCGAACACGCCGATCTCAGGGACCATTGGTACCGGGACGTTCCACCCCTCGAGCGGCGAGATCTCTTATGTCGGCACGACCGTGGTCGACAACAGTTTCTCGGTGCCGGGTGCGTACAACTGCGGCCCCCTCGGCATCCTCGATCCTGTCCTCAACGCGTACGAGGGTTTTCCGTCCGCATCGGGCAACAACACGGCCATCATGACCTTGAACGACGGGATCATCCCGGCCGGTACCCTCCGCTCCAGGTAGGCAAGACGTAGTCACCCCCTACGACAACCCCGAACCGGGCACTCGTCCGGTTCGGGGTTTGTCGCGACAATGGTGACGAGCTCGGACCTCGGCAGGAGGCGAGGTAGAGCGCCACCCGACGCGCTACGCCATCCCCGCCGGATCCGCGACTAGGTGGCGACCTCGACGCCTCTGGCGGATTCCCCTTCGCCGCCGGCCTCGTCCACCGCTTCAGCGTCTGCCATCTCGTCCATGCTGATCGGCCCTTCGGCGCTGCCAGACAGGAACTGGCGGATGACTGGCACTCGAGAGGTCGACATCTCCTCCTTCGACGCGAAGGCGACGAGCTTGGACCTGAAGAGGAGGCCGAGATAGTGCGCGACCCGCATCACCGACTCGATGTTGTGAGTGATGATGAAGAAGGTGGCCCCGGTTTCCTCGTGAACGGTGTTGACGAGGTCGTCCAAGTAGGCGACTCGCACCGGGTCGAGACCGGAGTCTGGCTCGTCGAAGAAAAGGATTTGCGGTTCGAGCACGAGGGCTCGCGCCAGCCCGGCGCGCTTCTTCATCCCGCCGGACACCTCGCCGGGGAGCTTGTGGAGGTGAGAAACCAGCCCGACGAGCTCGGCCTTGGCGAGCACGATGGCGCGGATTTCCCGGTCGGTCTTCTTGGTGTGCTCGACGAGCGGAAAGGCGATGTTGTCGAAGAGGTTCATCGAGCCGAACAGGGCGCCGTCCTGGAAGAGAACGCCGATCTTCCGCCGTATCCGCAGCACCTCCTTCTCCCTCACCCCGACCATCGGGTCGCCGTCGATGTAGATCTGGCCGGCCTCGGGCTGGAGAAGGCCGATGATGGTCTTGAGGAGGACGGACTTGCCGGTGCCCGACGGCCCGAGGACCGCCGACGTCTTGCCGCGAGGCACGTCGAAGGTGATGTCCTCGAGCACCGTGTGACGCCCGAAGCGCTTCGTCACTCCCTGGATGGAGATCACCGGGTCGGATGGAGATGCGGGCTGAACCGTAGGCGTAGGCAGAGTCGGGTTAGAGGGCTCAGACCACGTTTGCTCCAGCGCCATATTGCCTCCCTCCCGGATTCCTGACGAGTGTAGTTCGAATGCGCCCCCTCGTGTCGAGCGCATGTAGGGTCGGCCGCACAGGGGGCCGCGGTGCGCCGGGCCCGCTGGTGCTTTTAGTATTCAGTGGGCCGAACAAGACGGGAGCGCACCACGCGTGGAGACTGATACAGATATAGCAGTGTTGCACGAACCCGCCGACGAGGAGATCCCCGCCGATATGGCCGAAAGAGAGTCCTCAGGGTGGGGGCGGTCGGGTGCGCCGGAATGGCTCACCTCTCGCATCCGCTCCATCGTGGTCGGAATGATCGTGGTGGTGCTGGTGGGCGCGCTCGTCCAGACGACGCTTCAGCTTCGGCACCGCAACGCCGTCGACAGCGCCCGCATCAGCGCCTTGGCGGCCGCCAAGACGTATGCCGTCGAGCTGGCCACTTACGACTACCGGCACCTCGACCAGGACTTCGGTCTGGTCGTGGCCGACTCGACGCCCTCGTTCCGACAGAGCTTCACCCAATCCAGCAACGCCCTGAAGTCGGTGCTGACCAAGTATGACGCCACCGCCACGGCCAAGGTGGTGGCCGCGGGCATGGTGTCGGCGAACACCAGCCGTGCAGTCGCATTGCTCTTCATCAATCAGACCGTCACAAATACGACGCAGAAGGGGCAGCCGACTAGCGATGAGAGCCGCCTCGAGATCACCTTGCTGCGGTCCCACGGTAAGTGGCTGATCAACCAGGTTTCGCTGCTTTAGGAGGGCACCGCCTGGCGGTCCGGGTTGGCCGCCAGAGCCCCGGTAGTTACGTTGACGCCCGCGCCTGGCGCATGCTAGGTTCCCAGCGACCGAGCAAAAGTGGGGGGGCTCTGAGTGGGGAACAAGTCCGATCACACGCCGGATGGAGTGGTACGGCGTGTGATCGGACTTGGGTTCCTGATTCGTTGAATGTAGTGTCGAGCAGGAACACATATTTGGGGAGAATATGGCTTCACGCGGCGGACTCTTAGGGTCAGCCCAACCGACTGCGTCCGAGTTGGCTCTGGACGCGTTCCAGACCGGCGGTCGGAAGGTCGTGTCCGCCCTGGGCATGATCGGGGACCTGGCGGCCATGGTGCTCGACGCCCTCTGGTCCACCGGATCGGCCATCGCCCACCGCCGCTTCTCCTGGACCGAGTTCTTCGAGCAGACCTGGTTCCTGATCTCCGTTTGCGTCCTGCCCACCCTGCTGCTCTCGATCCCGTTCGGGCTGGTCTTCGTCATCGAGGTCGGCAGCCTGGCCCAGCAGATCGGGGCCTCGACCCTCATCGGCGCCGTCGACGCCATCGGAGTGGTGCAGCAGGCCGCTCCGGTCATCACCGCGATCCTGCTGTCGGGAGCCGGCGGATCGGCGATCTGCTCAGATCTGGGTGCCCGAAACATGCGTGACGAGATATCCGCCATGTGGGTCATGGCCGTGGACCCGATCGAACGGTTGGTGGCGCCTCGGCTGCTGGCGACGGTCGTGGTGGCCGTACTGCTCAACGGAATCGTGGCATTCGCCGGGATCATGAGCGGGTACTTCGCAGCCGTCTACATCCTGCATTCGAGCGCCGGCGGGTTCCTCGAGTCCTTCAGCACCTTCGGCCAGGTGACAGACGTCGTTCAGTCGACGCTCAAAGCGGCGCTGTTCGGCATCCTTGCCGCCACGGTGGCCTCCCACCAAGGGATGAACGCCAAGAAGGGCCCCGCCGGGGTGGGGGAAGCCGTCAACCGGTCGGTGGTGATCACGGGCGTGACGCTGTTCGTCCTCAACGTGCTGGTGACCCAGATCTTCATCGTGATAGTCCCACCGAAGGTCCTCTGATGGCGGTCGTTGAGCGCCCGGTAGGGCCCCCGGTGCGGCCTGTTTCGGCGTTCGTGAGACCGGTCGTGACGCCCGTCGTCGACGCCGGGAAGGGCGTTCGCGACCAGATCATCTGGTTCGGGGAGCTGCTCGTCTTCGCCGTGCGCGTGTTCGCCGCCATCCCGCTCGTGCTGCGCCACTACCGCAAGGAGATGTGGCGCCTCCTCGCGGAGGTGTGTTTCGGCGGCGGCGTCCTAGCGGTCGCGGCCAGTACCGTCGTGGTGGCGACGTTCCTCGCGGCAGTCGTTGGCGTGAACCTCAGCGTCTCGGGTCTCCAGGCGCTCAACGTCGTAGGTTTGACACCGCTCGCGGGCCTGCTGTCGGCCTTCGGAAATGTGAGGGAGCTGGCGCCGCTGTTGACGGCGTTCGGCCTCGCCGCCCAGATGGGCTGCCGGTTTACGGCCCAGCTGGGAGCGATGAGGGTGAGCGAGGAGATCGACGCCCTCGAGGTCATGTCGGTGCCGTCGTTGCCTTACCTGATCACGACCAGGCTGCTCGCGGCCCTCCTCTGCGTCATCCCGCTCTATCTCCTGGCGCTGTCGGGAGCGTTCTGGTCGTCGCAGACCGCCGTGTTCCTAATCTCCCACCAGGGGACGGGCACCTACAACCACTACTTCTACCTGTTCCTCAACTCGCGCGACGTCTACTACTCGGTCCTCAAGGTGATCGTGTTCTGCGTGCTGATCACGATCATCCACTGCTACTACGGCTACACCGCGGGCGGTGGTCCGGAAGGCGTGGGCAAGGCGGCCGGCCGGGCTATTCGTGCGAGCGTCGTGATGATCTCGATCTCCGACATGCTCATGACGCTTCTTTTTTGGGGCCTGGCCTCTCCGATCAAGGTGAGCGGATGACGACGCTCGCCCCTCCGGCGCCGCCGTCGGCTCCAGCGGCGCCGGTATCCCACGCCCGGCGCCAACCGCGGTACCTGATCTGGGGCACCCTCCTCATAGTCGTGGTGCTCACAGTCGTCGTTCTCATCTTGGCCACCTTTGGCGGCACCTTCACGAACTACGTGGTCGTGACCGCGCAGCTGCCCGCTTCGTCGACGGCCGCGGCGCTCAACAGCCCAGTCGAGTACCGCAACGTGACCGTGGGTATCGTGGCCAGCTCCGGGCGGTCGGTGCCCGGCGGCCTCGTTCTCGTCACGCTTCACATGAGGCCCGGGAGGATGAAGGACATCCCGGCCGGCGTGCAGGCGACGGTCACGCCGGTGTCGTTCTTCGGCAACGAGTACATCGTCCTACAACCGCCCGCCAACCCGGGCACACAGACGCTCCGGCCCGACCAGATCATCCCTCCGGTCTCGTCAGGGGTGACCGCCTCCCTGCAGGACACCCTCGACAGCTTCGATCACCTGCTGACCGAGCTGCACCCCGGGCAGCTCGACGCAGCGTTGACGTCGCTCGCGAGCGCGCTGCAGGGGCAGGGGATCTCCTTGGGTCAGAACTTCGTACGGACCAACACGTACCTGACGGACATGCTCCCGTTGTGGCCCACGGTCGTGGCCGATCTTCAGAAGCTGGTCCCTGTGTCGAACGCCTTTGCCGAGGCGACACCGAACATCATTCAGATACTGTCCAATCAGGCTGCGTCGAGTCAGGTGGCGACGGGCGACGCCAACAACCTGCGCCTGGCGCTGAGTGGCGGGGCGACGCTCGCCACAGACGGTGCGCAGCTGTTCGAGGCCGTCCAGCAGCCGTTTATCATCCTGGCCGCCGACTCGGGGCCGTTCCTGCAGGACATATCACAGAACCCGCACCAGATCTCCCAACTGCTGAGCGGGTTCAACACCTGGGCTCAGGCGTGGCTGGCGGCGGAGGGGATCCAATCCGACGGGCTTCCCGTCCCCGGGCACGGGCCTTACATCAACATCACCGCTACCGTCAAGGTCCAAAACCCGGCCGACCTCGCCCTGGCGGTGCTGGGGGGCTCGAACGTAGCGACTGACATTGCCGACGGCCTCGGTTCGAACTACCTGAGCGCCCAGCCCTACACGTCGGCCGACTGCCCGCGCTTCGGCGACCTCTCGGGCTGCGGGGGACTGACAACCGACGCCGAGACCAGCCTCAGCGCCACGGCCGCTCAGCTCGCGTCGGATCTGTTCTCCGGTTCCACGGTGCTGCCCGAACCTGCGCAGACGGACGCGGTGAGTCAGATCGTGGCGGCTTCCACCGGGCATCCGTCCGGTGACCCCGCCGTCAGCACGCTGCTGCTCTCACCCCTCCTAGAGGGGCTGGCGAGCGGATCGTGAGCGACGACATGCACCCAGTGAGCGGTGACGGCGCCGACGGGGCCGTGGATGAAGCTCACCACCTCCATCTCCCGCACCTCCCCCACGGGGAGCACCGCGCCCACCACGCCCATCCCGGACTCAAGTGGATCATCGTCAAGGTCGCTATCTTCACCGCCCTATCTGTGGTGATCACCTCGATCGTCGTCACCTCGCTCCTCGACCTGGACGTGCACCCCACGCACAGTTTCGCGGCGATCTTCGCCGACGCCGCGGGCCTGCAGCCGGGGGACACGGTGCGCGTCGCCGGAGTGGAGGTGGGCAAGGTCGCGGGGGTGTCGGTCATCAACGGCGGGGCGTTGTGCGGGAACAGCGGAACCGGTTGCGCCAAGATCTCCTTCAGCCTCGACAACACGCAGAGCCTGACGACCACGTCGACTGCGACCATCCACTTCGAGAACCTCCTGGGCCAGAGGTACCTGGCCATCCTGCCCGGATCCCCAGGAGGAGCGCGCCTCCGAGTTGGCGGCGTGATCCCGCTGTCTCAAACCACGCCGGCGCTCAACCTGACCGAGGTTTTCGACGGCTTCCAGCCCCTCTTCTCGGCCCTGGCGCCGGCGCAGGTCAACGAACTGTCGGCATCGATCATCGACGTCTTCGGCGGAGAGTCGTCCACGGTCTCGAGCCTGGTCGCCGAGACGGCAGCGATCACCAACAACCTGGCCGACCGCCAGGCGGTCCTCAACGGGCTGTTCACCAGCCTGGCCAGCCTGCTCAACGCGGTCGGGGTCCACGACACGCAGCTCGGTGAGCTCATCGGCAACTTCGACACGCTGGTCCGCGGCCTGGCGTCGAACAAGACTCAGCTCGGATCGGCCATCGACAACCTGTCGACGCTCACGTCCACGGTCGGCAACCTGCTCACCCAGACGGCCACCCCGTTCCACCAGGACTTGGTCGCCCTGGTCGGCGCCACCGCCACGCTCAAGCAGAACCAGGGCAAGATCAACTCGTTGCTCCAGGGATTCCCGGGGCTCATCAACGCCGTAGCCAAGATCGCCAGTAACGGCAGCTGGGTCAACGCCTACATCTGCAACCTGACGGTCAACCTGAGCGGCCCCCCTCTCAACATCTCCCTGGTCCCCGGCGCCACGTTCCCGACGTACCCAGCCGACATCACCCTCGGAGGCCTGATCGGCGGCGGGCCGACGGCGATCGGCAATCAGGCTGTGCACACGGAGAGTTGCTCATGAAGCGCTTCCGGGAACGCAATCGAGCGGTCACGGGCCTCATATCGATAGTCGTGGTGCTGACCCTCGTCGCCGGAGCGTTGGAGTTCTCCAAGCTCCCTCTCATACACAACACCGCCAACTTCTCCGCTGACTTCGCCAACGCGGCCAGCCTCGTACCTTCGGACATCGTGACCGTCTACGGGGTCAAGGTTGGACAGATCAACGGTCTCAAGCTCGACGGCGCGCAGGTGAAGGTGGACTTCACGGTCAGACAGGGCGTGAGGCTCGGGTCGATGACCACGGCGGAGATCGAGGTCCTGAGTCCCATCGGAACCGAGTACATCCAGCTCGTGCCGGCCGGCACCGGACATCTCTCCGGGACGATACCCCTGTTCCGCACCACGGTGCCATACACGCTCGTGGGCGATCTGTCGAAGTTCGGCAACGATATCGAGAACTACAACATCCCCAACATAGAGAAGTCCTTCGAGGCGAGCGCCGCCGACTTCAACGGCACGTCCGTGGCGGACACCGTCGCCGCGTTCAACGGTCTGGCCCGATTCTCGGAGATCCTGGGTAACCAGTCGGCTGCTCTTGCGACGATCGTCAGCCAGGGCTCCGGACTGGCGCAAGTACTCTCCCAGCGCAGCGGCGAGCTGTTCGACCTGGTGAGCCAGGGGGCAATAGTGTTGAACACGCTCGAACAGCGCCGCAGCGCCATCCAGGCGCTCCTCGCGGCCACGACGACCTTTAGCCAGCACCTGACGTCACTCCTGCAGACCAATAGCGCCGAGTTCGGCCCGGTCCTGTCGAGCCTCGATAGCGTCTCGGCGATCCTCGCCCAGGACAGCAACGACATTGGCCAGGCCATACCGGTGCTGGCGGCCTTCAGCCGCTATGCAGCCAACGCCACCGGGAACGGACCCTTCGCCGACGCCTCGATCCCCACCCTGCTCGTGCCGGACAACCTCTTCGCCCAGTGCGCGGCGAAGGGAGCGTTCCCGAGCACCAACCCTGAAGTGGGGTGCCGTCCGTGAGCCGGCTGTCCCCGCGCTCGCTCGTCGTGGTCGTCGCAGTCGTGGTGGTCGGCCTGCTCAGTGGCGGCATCTACGCGCTCGTCTCGGGCGGCGGTCGCGAGACCAAGATCACCGCCAATTTCCTCACCACCCCCGGCCTCTACGTCGGCAACGCCGTGAGGATCCTGGGAATGCCCGTCGGGCAGATCACCAAGATCACCGCCCGAGGCACCTACGTGACGGTACAGATGGAGATCCCGGCTTCGCAGAAGGTGCCGGCGGACGCCACGGCGGAGATCATGGCCCCCAACGTGGTCAACGACCGGTTCGTGCAGCTCGACCCGCCCTACACCGGCGGTCCGACCATGCCGAACGGGGGTCTCATCCCGGCCTCTCGCACGTTCGTACCCATATCGGTGGACGAGATCATCGACAGCCTCAACCAGCTGGCTGTCGCTCTCGGCCCCAACGGCGCCAACGCCCACGGCGCGCTCCAAGGTCTCATCGCCGCCGCGGCCCGGGCGTTCGGCAACAACGGGGCCGCGCTCAACTCCACTATCACCAACCTCGGTAAGGGGTTCGGCGCGCTCTCGTCGCAGGGTCCGGACCTCACAAACCTCTTCGACGGCCTCGGTCACCTGAGCGCAGTGGCGTCGCAGTACAGCGGGCAGTATCAGTCCTTCGCCAGCGAGCTGGCCGCCGTCAGCACCGAACTGGCCTCAGACGACAGCCTCCTCGGGCCCGCCCTGGCGAACCTTCAGCAGGCGCTGGGCGCGCTGGCAGGGTTCATCCGCAGCAACGGCTCCGCTCTTGGGGGCAGTCTCGCCAACCTCTCGCAGTTCGCCGGAGCGGTGGCCCAGAAGCAAGCCCAGCTCGAACAGGTCTTCGGCGTGCTGCCCGTCGCACTGCAGAACGTCGAGAACGCGTACGATCCCGTCAACCACGCCCTAAAGGCCCGCTACGACCCGCTGCTGAACACTGAGAACGACCCGTCGGCCGGTTGCAGTCCAGGGACGCCCGGGTCGAGAGGGTGCACGGCGAACCCGACGACCGACTCGGACGGGTTCAATCAGGACGTTTGCGGCAACGCCCTGCTCCGGGTCGGGATCCTCGCGCTGGACCCGTCCCAGGATCCGATAAAGGCCATCGACCTCGGTTGCGGTGTCGGTGGACTGCTCATTGCACTCCCGAGCCCTCCGGGGGCGACGATCGGCCCCAACCTCTCACTCAGCGCGCTCGTCGGAGGCCAGGAGTGAAGCGGGCGACGCCGGGCCGCCGTCCGTTACTGATGGCGGCAGCCAGCGCTTTGCTCGCGGTGGGTTTGGGGGGCTGTGGGATCAGCCTGCAGACGCTGCCGAAGCTGAGCAACGTGAAGGGTGCCACTTACCCGATCGAGGCTCAGTTCTCCAACGTGCTGAATCTGCCCATCAACGCCGAGGTGCGCACCGGCGCCCAGGTGATCGGCCAGGTCGGGTCGATCTCCACCCACGACTTCGTGGCGGACGTCACCCTCGACATCAAGAAGAACGTCACCGTCGTGCAGGGCACCGTCGCTCAGGTGCGATTCGACAACCCTCTGGGCGACGAGTACGTCCTGCTCACCGCGCCCCCCCAAGCGTCGACGGCCGCCGTGCTGCCGGCCCATTCGGTGATCTCCGAGGACGAAACGAGCACCGCACCGAGCGTGGAGGACACCTTCGGGGCCTTGTCGCTGCTCCTCAACGGGGGCGGCATCAACCAGCTCGAGGTCATCATCCACGAGCTCAACAACACCTTCAGCGGAAACCAACCGCAGATCCACCAACTCCTGTCCACCATCAACACCGCGGTGACGACGCTTTCCAACGGCCACGTCCCGGTGGACAACGCGCTCGTTGCCATCGAGCACCTAACTCAGACCCTCAACGGCAACAATGGCAGCGGGGCCACCACCATCAGCAACGGCATCGCGTCGATCGCACCCGCCATCGGGATCCTCGCAAGCGAGAACTCGAGCTTCGACCAGCTCATCTCGTCCCTGTCCGGCCTCGGCGCGGCGGGGACGAAGATCGCCCAGCAGTCGACGACCAACTCTGTCAGCGACCTGGAGGATCTGCTGCCGGTTGTCAACGAGCTCAACGGCGTGTCGCAGCAGCTCGACCCCGACCTCACGACCCTCTCCAGGTTCGAGGAGGACACGCCGCGGATCATCCCCGGCGACTACCTCCAGGCCAGCGTGGTCGCCAATGTCATCCTTCCCTCGGGTGACTGCACACCAAGCTCTTGCGAGCCCGCCGGCCCGGCGGCCGACGCCCCGAGCGCCTCCGACGCCGCGGCCGTGAGTGAACTCCTCGGGAACGGCGCGCTGTGAGCACCCGCCTCCTGCCCCGCATGATTGCCCTCGCCCTGGTCATCGTCGTGGGCGTCTACTACATCGGCGTGGACGTGCTGCGCTACCGCATCGGCGCCCAGCGCTTCACCGTCACCGCGCTCATGCCGGAAGGGGGCGGGCTCTACCAAGGCGCGGACGTGACCTACAGGGGCGTCGACGTCGGCAACGTCACCTCGCTCACCCCCAACGCGACGGGCGTCGTGGTCAAGGTCGCGATCAATCCCGGAGCCAAGATTCCCAACAGCGGCCTCGCCAAAGTGAAGGAGCTCTCGGCGCTAGGGGAGCAGTACCTAGACTTCCAGCCGACCGGCGCCGGAGGCCCGTACCTGAAGGCGGGCACGGTGATCCCCGCCAGCCGGGTCGTCCTGCCCACACCGATCGGAACCACGCTCATCGACGTCGGAAGCTTCCTCGACAGCGTCAACCAGCAAGACCTGCAGACCGTCGAGAACTTCATCTTCACCGCCTTCGTCGGCACCGGCCCGAGTCTCCACAACATCGTGGTGACCGGACAGCAGCTCTTCGAGGCCCTGGTGGCGGCCCAGCCGGAGACGGTGAACCTGATCGTGGACGGCGACAAAGACCTGACGACGCTCCAGGCGACCGACGGGGACCTGCAGACGTTCTCCACGGGCCTAGCGGAGCTCACCGGAGAGTTGAAGGACTCCGACCAGTCGCTTCAAGGGCTCATCAACAACGGGGCCGCAGTATCCAACGCCGGTGATCCGTTCTTCGCCTCCTACGAAGCGGCGACGGCGGGTGCCATTCAGAGCCTCAGCACCGACTCGGCGGCTTCCGACAAGTACCAGCCGGCCGTCCAGGCGCTGTTCCAGTTCCTGCCGGTCGTAGCCGGCGACCTGGCGTCGACGGCGACGACCGGCAGCAACGGACAGACGGCGATCAGCGGCGAGATCGGCTTCAACTTCGGCGGTCCCGTGTGCTCCTACATCCCCGGAGCGGAGATGCCGGGCCCCACCCAGCCCGTGGCGTCAGCGCCGCTCGACAATTTCTGCGGGACGAGGGCTCCCAACCTTCTCCAGCGCGGGTCCTACAATTCCCCCGGAGGCTTCTGAGAAGTGACCACGACTAGCGGCTCTCCCCGACCCATTCGCCGTCGCGGCCGCCTGCGTTGGCGCGTCGCGGCCGGTGCGCTCGTGGCGGCAGGCCTCGGCGTCACAACCGTGTCGGCTTCCAGCGCCGCCCCGGCGGCGCCGAAGTCGACGACGTTGAAAGTGGCGACCGCTCGAACGGTGAGTTCGGTCCGGCCCGCGACCGCCCCGAACTGTCCCACGAGCACCTACCCCTCGAGCCCGACCTCGAAGACCGGTTACGGGGTGGCGTTCACGGCCGACCTGCTCGATGCCAACATCAACGCCGGCTACATCGAAACCCCGAACCCTTCCACTCCAGGGTACATATACGCCCCGTGGGGGCTCCACGTAGGCCCCATTAGTGGAACCGTGTGCGGGCTCATTCAGATCCCGAGCCTGAATCTCTCGGCGACTCCGAGCGACATCCAGGTCGCTACATACGGCGCCATGACAGGCCCCGGCTCGATCGCAGCCGGCACGACCGCTGATTTCAGCTTCGAGGGACTTGGGGATCCCGGCGCCAACGAGGTGGCGTTCAACGTCGGCGCATTCTTTGGAGCTGGGAATCTGTCGTCCAGTACCGACAGCGTGGCCTACTACCACACGGGGAGTTCCCAAAAGTTGTCCGTGTCGAACATAGTGATCGACAAGGCCGGCGTCAACAAACCCGCCGCGACACCTCCGGGGCCGTCAATCCAGGGCGCTCCGGAAGCATATACCGGCTCGGTCAAGCTGACGAACAACAGCGGCGTCACGGTTACCAACATTCAGGGTGAGGAGCCGTCGGGTTTCGTCGAGGCTCCGACCACCGGGCCGGGATCGAATGGCACTCTGCTGGCCGGGCAGTCGGCGACCTTCACATACGGGGTCGTCGCTGGTCTGCCCCAAGCCCAGAACATGGCGCTCAACTTCAGGGGTGAGACGCCGTCCGGTCCAGTGACCGGGTTCGCACTGGTGTACTACACGGCAAGCGGCGAACCCGGTTCCTCGGGGCCGCATATGACGATCGGCAACATCGAGATAAACGGCACGCCGGCGTCGAGCGCTCCCGGTCCGGCCGTGAGCGTAGGGTCGGTGTTCACCACCACGTTCACGGTCACCAACGACAGCGCCGACACTATTACAACCTGTGTGTTGATCAACATGCCTTGCCCCGGGCCCGACTCTGTCAGCGGCTCCGACCAGTTTCCTTCGGTACTGGCGCTGCTAGGGGTGCCTGGCGCGGGAGGTATCTATGCACGCCCCGAGGGGCTCCACGGGTTCGCTCTGTCGGTAGAGATCCCCTGTGCTCCCGGCACCTCCGGTGCCGACTGCCCGGCGGACCTGGTCACTAGCCCGGACGGGATCTGCGGGGCAACCGACCTTGACCCACCGAACTACTGCCAGCCGGCCAATGCGCTCTCGGCCAGGGGTGTGGCCGCCACCAGCGCCGTCTTCACCGTCGTGAATCCCGCGATCAACTGCAATCAGGCCGTATCGGTCAACGTCACGACCGGGCGATCGACCGTCGTACCCCAGCAGGTGACGGGGGCGGACAGAAACCTCCCGGTGTGGACAATGGCGGGTCAGGGCCTCGTGGGGCCTCTCGTCGGTGCCGAGGGAGTCGTGGTCGCCAACGACTTCGGGCTGACGGTCACCGATAAAGCGAACGCTCAAGATCCCACTCCCGCGTGCATCCCCTGGGATGGGCTCTTCGACCTGATCGCGGGCGGGGTCACCCCGCCACATTCTGCGGCATGTGCGGCGAGAGGTGAATCTATCTGCTACTACAACGGCGATACTCCGGCCGGCGTCATTGCCTCGCCGACTTCCTGCCTCAACCAGCCGAACCCGAATATCTTCTGCGGCCCACCCGGAGAAGTGCAGCTGTCGGCGGAGGTCATCGTCTCGAGCATCGATCTGCCGAACTACAACCCCAGCCCCGAGTCCGGGGTGCGACGTGGCTAGGCCCGCTCGACGACGGCTCGCGGTCGCCGTCGTGTTGGTAACGACGTCGCTAGCCGGCTGCGGGAGCCTGGGGCGGGGTGCCTCGGTCGCCCACTCGAGTGGCGCGTCGGACCAGAAGGCGATGCTTACCTCACTGTTCGGCGCCCTGCCCACGCTCGTTCCGCCCCCCCAACTTCCAGCCGACTGCATCCCGGCCTCCAGTGGCGTGCAGGTCCAGCTCGGGGCCTACGCAACCTTCTCGGGCGTCTTGTCCATCGACGCACCGACCGGCGGGCAGATGGTCGCCGCTGACATCACGGGAACGCTCTGCGGTAAGGGCGTCGTCATCGATGCGCCCGGCCCGCCTGTGTGCCCCGCCGGCACCGCGGCCGGGGTGGAACTCAACATCCCGGCCGACGGGGAGACGTTCAACCTTCAACCGGCTGCTTCCGTCGAACTGACCTTACCTCGCCCAGGCGGAAATCCACCCTATGTCCCGGGGATCACGATCACCGTCATGCACACCCAGGTTAACCCGGCGCCCATATCGGCCGTCGTGTGCGCAGGAGCGGCGGCTCCTGGGCCGCTCGAGGCGCCGTGCTATATCCCGCCGGGCCGTTCAGCACCCTGCAACCCCCTGAGCATCTCGGCCTCTGCGTCGGCCAGCCTGCTCGGTGCCGACTGCGTCCTCGGGGTGACAGTACCGGTGAGAGGCTCGATCTACGGGCCGCTGTCGTCCTTCACGGTCGACTTTGCCAACGAGCCATTCTCCATTGCCTTGCCCGCCCCGACCGCCCAATGCCCTTCGTCTGTCACCGGCGCCATCGGCTCACTTCTGGAGTTTCCGACCAACTCCGGAGGTGGGTATGAGCCGCTTCCCCCAGGTCTGACTCACATCAGCATCAGCGGAAATGGGGTCGCTTACTACGCCTCGAGTTGACATATCGGACGCTCGATGTACCACATGTAGTGAACGCGAATACGGCGGCACTAAGCACCAAAGGTTCATCCGGGTTTTGCTTGTGGCAATGGTCACTCTCTGGTAGCCTGAAGGCGTATGTCGGGGGCGACGGTCGCTTTCGACCACACGGGGAGGACCTTATGAAGTACCTCAACGGAGCCAGACTGAGGAGTCTCGTCTGCGCTTCTGTAGTGATTGGTGGGACGGTTGCCGCCGTTGCACCGGGGGCTGCGTACGCGGCCACGGTGACCACGGTAGAGAAGGGCACCGTGAGCTGCACCGTTCTCGGTACCGCTTACACTCTTCCTCTCAAGACCAAGACCACCTACAACAACTCGGTAGTTACTGGTCATACAGCGACGGCGAGCAACAAGACAAACGTCACGGTTATCGGTGCCTTGAACTACGCCGAATATTCGGCCGGCTTCAGGTCCTATAACGGCAACCTGAACGCTTCGGGAGATTACGCCTACATCGACAGCACCGACGGGACGCCCTCGCCGTACAATGCCTCGTCGAATAATACGATAACGATCGCCCCGACGAACATCCCGGTCCCGAGCGGTGGCACCGATACGAGCTCCAAGCTCAAGTTCAAGATCGCCAGTCTCGGCCCCATCACGGCCGGCGCTCCGGGGACGAGCAAAGAGATCGCCGGCGACGCCGCCTCGGGCGACTTCGCACTCGCGACCGTCAACCTTTATACCCAGGTCAACGAGGGAGGGTCCCCGACCACAATCTCGGTCCCCTGTGGAGTTCCCACAGCCAACGGAGGCGGTCAGTTCATAGCTGCCACGATCACCGTCACCTGAGCAAGCAGTAAAAGCTTGTCGGCCTCTCAGCGCCGACGTGATGTGCGGTGGCGCCCCCTATAGGGGGCGCCACCGTTCGCGTCTGGTCGCCTACCGTTTTAACAGTTGGGTTTCCGCGATGAAGCCGACGTTGGAGTAGCCGTTGTCCTCGACCTTAGGGGCGGGTACTTCCAGCTCACCACGGGATCGTGGCCCGCCGGATTCTTGGATCACGTCGCCTTCTCGGACGCTTCCATCGCCGAGCTGATCGTCGAGATCGTGGAGCGGATGGGCCCCTTTGAACCGGCGATCGAGCTGCGGCCGAGCGTCAAGATGGTGGACGCGGCCGTTGGGGCGTTGCCGCTTATGGCACCACACAAAGTTGGCGCGTTCGATCAGCTGGCGCCGACGCGGCGCGCCACCCAGCCCGGTGTATCAAAACGCATCGGCTCGGACCCCGTCAGCTTTGACAGATGGGCCTCCATGTCTTTGAGCTTGCGTTGCCGATCTGCTTAGCCCATTGGGCGCGCAGCCTGTCGAAGATCGCTTCGGACTCGCGCAACATGTCGAACCTGTTGCTCGGTGACCTGAAGCCGCTTGCGGCCATCGTCATTTGGATCCGTTCCCCGTTCGAGATAGCCTCTCTTGCAACCCCACGATGATCTTGGCCGCCGCTTGCTTGGAAATAGTGAGGCGTCGCCCCAGTTCCGAGGCGGTATCGGCGCCCGCTCCAACTGCTCGGATCGCGAAGCCGGTTGGTCCAGTCCATCTCACCGGCTAGGACATCAGCGGGGCGACCCGTGTTCCGCCTCGCCACCACGCCCCCCGAGGATGTGTGCCCGGTTTCACCGCTGTTGAGATGGGACTGCCCGGATTTGGTCTTGAAGGGCAGGCCGACATCACCCACGGCGGCACCTGGCACATTGGCGTTATGGCCGCTCCGGGCATTCCCGAGATCCTGCTTGCCGGCCGCGAACGCGAGTTTTTGGGACAGTTCGCATTCCCGGCCATGAGCGGGACCTCAGGCACGATCACCAATGACGACATCGACGAATTCGTCCGCACTTACTCGCGCTCGACGGCTGGCGTGGAGCGATTGGCCTTTATCAGTCAATGCTGCCAGGAAGGTGACGAAATCAAGGCGCTCGCCGAGACGCACAGATTGACTGTGCCTTGCTTGCGGTCGGCACAGGAGGAGGCCCACTCACGCTGGGCACCCATGTCCCAGGCGGCGGTGACCGAAGTGCATTCAGTGCCACTCGACGGCGAGGGTCACTACGTTGCCATAGACGCCCCGGACAAGCTCGCTGCCGCGCTCCTTGCCTTCTTCTGCAGCATCGACACGGATTGACAAATCGCTTCACCACCCATTGCTCGATGATGGGTCGAAGTTGGGTGGTGAAGCCCGACAAGGGGCAAACGTTCCCGGCCTCGGCACTAGCGACGACGTCTTCGCGCCCTCGGCAGGCTTCCTAATATCAGGGCGCAGTTGCTTCCGGTGGATGGTTACCTGTGGAGAAAGTACGGCTGCGTTCCCGCTATCGCGAGGGCAGCAGGTCCCGAAAGCCTCAGCAGGAGCTCGGAAGTGTGGTGCTGATCGGAAGTGTGGTGCTGATCGGAAGTGTGGTGCTGATCGGAAGTGTGGTGCTGATCGGAAGTGTGGTGCTGATCGGAAGTGTGGTGCTGATCGGAAGTGTGGTGCTGATCGGAAGTGTGGTGCTGATCGGAAGTGTGGTGCTGGTAGTCGTGGTTGTCGTGGCGACCGAACTCGCCTTGGCCTCCTGCTTTGTGCTCATGCACATGGTCTCGGGTCCGCCGACGCTGAGGGTCCACTTCCCGTGTATGGCGATGGGAGTGTTCACGCCGTGGTGGTCGATCCCAGTTCCCTTCATCTTGTAGACATCGGTCGAGCCAGTCACGAGTGTGAGCGTGAAGTTCCACGATATTTGACCGCCCCACTGGTTGCTGCTCTCAATGGCGCTTCCGGTGAACTCCCCGCTCCCGCCGCCCTCATTGGGGGAGTAGCCGCCGGACACACTGCAACTCACGGTCTGGAAGGTCTGCGTAATCATCGTGCAACCACTAGATGCAAAGGTGTAGAGGCCCAATCCGAGTGACGCGGTGCCGCCAAAGTCAATTTTGGCGTTGAACGTCCCTGACGTGGTGGCGCCGGCCCCGCCGGCAATGCCAATGGCGAGGCCGCCGATGACGGTCGCGGCGACGAGGGCCAAGCTGATACGAGTACGGGCCAAGCTCATATGAGTGCGAGACACGATGTTTGCTTCCTCCCCCGGTTCGCCCCTTTGGCGGACGAGTAGACCGCTAATCGTACCGACCGGTAACGATACCTGTCAAGGACGACTGCCCAATTCCGACCTGGTTCACATATCGGACAGGCTAACCGTAACGGCATAATGGGAGAACCTGCTCTTTTACCCCACCATGCCGGAGGAAGAAGCCGAACGCCATGTGGACGCCGGGCGGAGGAGAGGTTACCATTGGTTAACAAGGATGCCGCCTCGGCTGTGGGCGGCCGCCTTCAGACGAGGGGGAGATAGATGAGCACGATGGTGGGATCGCGAAGCCATCCGCGGGCCTGGTTGCACAAGGCCGGAGTTCTCGTGCTCGGTATCGCCATGACCACAGGGGTCCTGGTGTCGAGCGCGGCCCCCGCGGGCGCCGCCGTGTTGGTGTCGGTGACGGTGTCGCCGGCGGCTGCGAATGTGGCGGCCGGTAATACCCAGCAGCTCACCGCAACCGGCAACCTACTGGGCGGCGGCACGGAGAACTTGACCAGTTCGGTTACGTGGTCGTCTTCGAGCACGGCCACGGCCACGGTGTCGTCTTCGGGTCTGGTGACGGCGAAGGCCACGGGCGCGGCGACGATCACCGCCGACGATACCTCGGCTCTTCTTTCGGGTACGGCGGTGATAACGGTGCTGCCGGCTGTGCTGGTGTCGGTGACGGTGTCGCCAGCGGCTGCGAATGTGGCCAAGGGAGACACGCAGCAGCTGACGGCGACGGGTACCTATTCGGATGGAACCACGGCGAATTTGACCAGTTCGGTTACGTGGTCGTCTTCGAGCACGGCCACGGCGACGGTGTCGTCTTCGGGTCTGGTGACGGCGAAGGCCACGGGCGCGGCGACGATCACCGCAGACGATACGGCGGCTGTTCTTTCGGGTACGGCGGTGATAACGGTGCTGCCGGCTGTGCTGGTGTCGGTGACGGTGTCGCCGGCGGCTGCGAATGTGGCCAAGGGAGACACGCAGCAGCTGACGGCGACGGGTACCTATTCGGATGGAACCACGGCGAATTTGACCAGTACGGTGACGTGGTCGTCTTCGAGCACGGCCACGGCGACGGTGTCGTCTTCGGGTCTGGTGACGGCCGTGGCGACCGGTGCGGCGACCATCACGGCAGACGATACGGCGGCTGTTCTTTCGGGTACGGCGGTGATAACGGTGCTGCCGGCTGTGCTGGTGGCGGTGACGGTGTCGCCGCCGGCGGCGAACGTGGCCAAGGGTTTGACGCAGCAACTGACGGCGACGGGTACCTATTCGGATGGGTCGACGGCGAATTTGACCAGTACGGTGACGTGGTCGTCTTCGAGCACGGCCACGGCGACGGTGTCGTCTTCGGGTCTGGTGACGGCCGTGGCGACCGGTGCGGCGACCATCACGGCAGACGATACGGCCGCTGTTCTTTCGGGCACGGCGGTGATCACAGTGCTGCCGGCTGTGCTGGTGGCGGTGACGGTGTCGCCGCCGGCTGCGAATGTGGCCAAGGGAGACACCCAGCAGCTGACGGCGACGGGCACCTATTCGGATGGGTCGACGGCGAATTTGACGAACTCGGTGACGTGGTCGTCTTCGAGTACGGCCACGGCGACGGTGTCTTCGCACGGACTGGTGACGGCGGTGGCTACTGGTGCGGCCACCATCACGGCTACTGATCCGTCTTCGCTCATATCAGGTACCGCGGTGATAACGGTGCTACCGGCGGTGTTGGTGGCGGTGACGGTGTCGCCGCCGGCGGCGAACGTGGCCAAGGGTTTGACGCAGCAGTTTACGGCGACGGGCACCTATTCGGATGGGTCGACGGCGAATTTGACCAGTACGGTGACGTGGTCGTCTTCGAGCACGGCCACGGCGACGGTGTCGTCCTCGGGTCTGGTCACGGCGGTGGCTACTGGTGCGGCCACGATTACGGCCAACGATTCGGCCGCGGCGCTTTCGGGCACGGCGGTGATCACGGTGTTGCCGAAAGTGTTGGTGGCGGTGACGGTGTCGCCGCCGGCGGCGAACGTGCCGGCGGGTGAGACTCAGCAGTTGACCGCGACTGGCACTTATTCGGATGGGTCGACGGCGAACTTGACCAGTACGGTGACGTGGTCGTCTTCGAGCACGGCCACGGCGACGGTGTCGTCCTCGGGTCTGGTCACGGCGGTGGCTACTGGTGCGGCCACGATTACGGCCAACGATTCGGCCGCGGCGCTTTCGGGCACGGCGGTGATCACCGTCCTGCCCGCTGTCCTGGTGGCGGTCACGGTGACGCCGCCCGCCGCGAACGTGGCGGCCGGTGAGACTCAGCAGCTGACCGCGACGGGCCTGTATTCCGATGGGTCGACGGCGAATTTGACCAAATCGGTGACGTGGTCGTCTTCGAGCACGGCCACGGCGACGGTGTCGTCGAAGGGCCTGGTCACGGCGGTGGCCACCGGTGCCGCCACGATCACCGCTACCGATCCTTCGTCGCTCATATCCGGCACGGCCGTCATAACCGTCCTGCCCGCCGTTCTGGTGGCGGTAACGGTTTCTCCGCCCGCCGCGAACGTGGCGGCCGGTGAGACTCAGCAGCTGGGCGCGACGGGCCTGTATTCCGATGGGTCGACGGCGAATTTGACCAACTCGGTGACGTGGTCATCTTCGAGCACGGCCACGGCGACGGTGTCGTCGAAGGGCCTGGTCACGGCGGTGGCCACCGGTGCGGCGACGATCACCGCTACTGATCCGTCTTCTTTGATCTCGGGTACGGCCGTGATCACGGTGTTGCCGGCGGTGTTGGTGGCGGTCACGGTGTCGCCTCCGGCGGCCAACGTGCCGGCAGGTGAGACTCAGCAGCTGACCGCGACCGGATTGTATTCCGATGGGTCGACGGCGAGTTTGACCAAGTCGGTGACGTGGTCGTCTTCGAGCACGGCCACGGCCACGGTGTCGTCGAAGGGCCTGGTCACGGCGGTGGCCACCGGTGCGGCGACGATCACCGCTACTGATCCGTCTTCTTTGATTTCGGGTACGGCCGTGATCACGGTGCTGCCGGCGGTCTTGGTCGCCGTCACCGTTTCTCCGCCCGCCGCGAACGTGGCGGCAGGTGACACGCAGCAGCTCACCGCGACCGGGTTGTATTCCGATGGGTCGACGGCGAATTTGACCAACTCGGTTTCTTGGTCGTCTTCGAGCACGGCCACGGCCACCGTGTCAGGTACGGGTCTGGTCACCGCTGTGGCCACGGGTGCGGCGACCATCACGGCAGACGATACGGCCGCTGTTCTTTCGGGCACCGCGGTAATAACGGTGCTGCCGGCTGTGCTGGTGGCGGTGACTGTTTCTCCGCCAGTGGCCAACGTGCCCGCTGGGCAGACCCAACAGCTCACCGCTACCGGCTTGTATTCGGATGGGTCGACGGCCGATTTGACCAAGTCGGTGACGTGGTCGTCTTCGAGCACGGCCACCGCTACGGTCTCGTCGAAGGGTCTGGTCACGGCGGTGGCCACGGGTGTGGCGACCATCACGGCCACCGATCCTTCGTCTTCGATCTCCGGCACGGCCGTGATCACGGTGCTGCCGGCCATGCTGGTTGCGATCACGGTTTCTCCGCCGGTGGCCAATGTGCCCGCCGGGCAGACCCAGCAGCTCAGCGCAGTGGGGTTGTACTCCGACGGATCCATGGTCAACTTGACCAACACAGTGACGTGGTCGTCTTCGGCCACGGGCACGGCGACGGTGTCGTCAACTGGTTTGGTCACGGCTGTGGCCACGGGTGTGGCAACCATCACGGCGACAGATCCTTCGTCTTCGATCTCCGGCACCGCGGTGATCACGGTGTTGCCAGCCGTCTTGGTGGCGGTGACGGTGTCACCGCTGGCGGCCAACGTGCCTGCAGGGCAGACCCAAAAGCTCACTGCGACCGGCTTGTACTCCGATGGGTCGACGGCCGACTTGACCAAGACAGTTACCTGGTCGTCGTCGAGCGACTCAACTGCCACGGTGTCGTCGAAGGGCCTGGTCACGGGAGTGGCTACCGGTGTAGCGACGATCACGGCTACCGATCCCTCGTCGCTGATTTCGGGCACCGCCGTGATAACGGTCCTGCCGGCTGTTCTGGTGGCGGTCACGGTGTCACCGCTGGCGGCCAACGTTCCGGTCGGCGAGACTCAGCAGCTGACGGCGACCGGCTTGTATTCCGATGGCTCGACCGCCAACTTGACCAACTCGGTGACGTGGTCATCGTCCATCACGGCGACAGCGACGGTGTCTTCGACCGGTCTGGTGACCGGTGTGGCTACCGGTGTGGCTACGATCACGGCCACCGATCCCTCGTCTTTGATCTCGGGTACGGCCGTGATCACGGTCCTGCCTGCGGTCTTGGTGGCCGTCACGGTTTCTCCGCTGACGGCCAACGTGCCCGTCGGAGATACCCAGCAGCTCACGGCTACCGGGTTGTATTCGGATGGGTCGACGGCGAATTTGACGAGCTCGGTGACGTGGTCGTCGTCGAGCGACTCCACTGCATCGGTGTCTTCGACGGGCCTGGTGACCGGTGTGGCTACCGGTGTGGCGACCATCACGGCCACCGATCCATCCTCGTTGATCTCCGGTACGGCGGTCATCACTGTGCTGCCGGCGGTGCTGGTGGCAATCACGGTATCGCCGCCCGTGGCCAACGTTCCTGCTGACGCGACACAGCAGCTCACGGCGACGGGCGTGTACTCGGACTTGAGCACCCAGGATCTGACCAACTCGGTGACGTGGTCGTCTTCGAACTCGTCGACTGCGTCGGTGTCATCTACCGGTCTGGTCACGGCTGTGGCTACGGGTGTGGCCACCATTACCGCTACCGATCCTTCGTCGCTAATCTCGGGGACGGCCGTGATAACGGTCCTGCCGGCCGCACTGGTATCGCTCACCGTCTCGCCGTCACCGGCAACAGTGTCCAGGTTCGACATCTTGCAGCTCACGGCAACAGGCCACTACTCGAACCTGACCACAGGTAACGTGACCGACTCCGTGACCTGGACGTCCTCCGACGACACCATCGCCACGGTGTCATCCACCGGTCTCGTGACCGGCGGGGCCAACACCGGGACGGTGACGATCACCGCCACTGACCCGTCCTCGGGGGTCACCGGCACCACCACCTTGACGGTGACCGGGCCGGTCATCTCGATCTCGCCGACCAGTGGTAGGCACGGCTCGAGCGTGGTGGTCATCGGGCAGGGATTCGTCCCAGGCTCGACGATCAAGGTCAAGTACGTGACCGGAATGACGCTCATGCCGAGGGTGAGAATCTGCTTCGCCCTCATCGGTACCTACGGCCACTTCACCTGCACGGGGAAGATACCGCCCAAGGACGAGGCGGGAGCGTTAGGCGTTCACACCATCCTGGCCAAGGTGCATCACACCCGCGGCATCCTGGCCACCACGACATTCACACTGATCCGCCGACCCTAACCGACCCCCTAACCTCTTTGCGGACCCCGCGGGCCTGTACCGCGGGGTCCGCGGAGGGGCGCTGGAGGCTGGCGACCCGACCGGGACCTTGGAAGAGGTGGGCGAGGGCGTGGCGGCTAGAATTAGGATACGACGACGGTGCTCGCAGCCAGCCGGCGTCGGTAGACACGTGACGATCGCCGCAGGACGAAGGCGCTGCTGACGATAGAGGTGTGACGCATTCCAGAGATTCGGTGGCGCGATGGCGACTCGAGCGACGCCTGCATGGTGTGCGGGTCCAGCGCGACCCGTTTGATCGCCGAAGTAGATGCCCATTTCTTGACTGGCGTCCGGGTCGAGAAGTGCGGTGCCTGCCATTCGTTGCGCCTGATCGGGCCCATGCACCAATACACGTCCGACGACACTGCGATCGACGACTACGTGGAAGGGGGCGCCAGCCTTGACGCCATCGCTCTGGCGATGTGCCGGGTGCGCCGAGGTTCGGTCAAGAGGTTCCTCGACGTCGGCTGCAACTATGGCTTCGGTGTCCATATCGCGCAGCACCTCTTCGGTTGGGAGGCGCTAGGCGTCGAACCGTCACCTGCCGGCCGTAGAGGGCAGGCGGAGCTCGGGGTGGAGATACGGGCAGACTTCCTAGACGACGCCACCGACATCGGCCAGCCCTTCGACCTGATCCTGGCGTCCGAAGTGGTCGAGCACGTTTCCGATCCCGTCGACTTTCTGAGCCAGCTCCGCCGGCGGCTCACCGCCTCGGGGGTGGTGGTGCTGACGACTCCGTCTGCTGAGGTGATGGCGGCGCCTCTCGAGCGCGAAGAACAAGCCGTACAAGCCCTCAGTCCGGGCTTCCACTACTTCCTGGCGAGCGTGCGGGGCATGGAAATCCTGCTCGAGGAGGCGGGTTTTCGGCATCATCGGGTTCTTCGCCACGGGGCCACCCTCCAGGTCGTCGCCGCGAGCTCTCCCGAAGGCTGGGGTTCGATCGTCGACGAGCCGACGCTCGACCAAACCGCTTTCCTGCGGTACCTGGACGCGGCGACCGACGCCGCGCCCTATGGGTCGGCGCTGGCCAGCGGAATGGCCTCTCGCCATTTCCGGGCGTGCGTCATGAATGGCGATTTCGTGGCGGCGGAAAAGAGCTCCTCTCGGTTGGGCGACGTCATGTTGGCGAAGAACGGGTTCGACTTGGACGACCCGCGATCGGTGATCGGCGAGTTGAACGCGGGCCGCCGTCCCGCCTGGAACCTGGCGGGAGTGGCCTACTGCAAGGGGATGGTGGAGCTCATCGACCGGCGGGTCCCGGAGCGGGCCGTTTCCTACTTCGAGCTGGCCGATCGAGCGGCTCGGGCGTGGCGCGACACCAGCGGGCTGCTCGATGTAGACCTATGGAACTTGCGTGAGCTGTCGCTCGGCCACAGGTGCCTGGCCATCGCCATGACCGATCCCGAGTCGGCCGGTCCGGCGACCGACCGGCTGGCCGAAGTACTCGACAAGGATGTGCCGGTGGATGCGCGGCGCATCGCCTGGTGGAAGGTGCGGACCTTCAACGAGCTGGTCGCTCGGGGGCACCTCGATGTCCAAGCGGCCCTCGCGGCTGAGGTCGAGGCGTCGGTGGACGCGCTGGTGTGGTCGTCTGATGTTGACTTCAGGCGGGCCGGGCTCGACGCTCTCTTCCTGCTTGGCGTCCGGGCCCTCAACAGTGGCTCCGCCACGATCTCCCGCCAGTGGTTCACGCGATGTGCCAGCGCCTGCGACGCCATGCCCGAGGAGGACGCCCACGCCCGTGAACTCGGTGAAACGGCGCGCCGGCATGACACCCTCGCTACCAGCCGCGGCGGAGAGGAGCCGTTGGCCCTGCCGGCGCGCGGCCGGCGATTCGATCCCGGGCTGACCATCGGTATCGACGCCTACTGGTGCGACGCGTCGGGAATGTACCTGCGCGGGTTCGCCCATGCCGGGCCGGCCGCCGTGCAAACGATCGCTCTTTGCTGCGGGGACCGACGCGTCAGCCAGCAGCCGACGAAACGGCAGGACGTCGCCGACCTCTATCCCGATGGAGTGGTCCCTTCGGCGTGCGGGTTTGCGCTATACCTGGCCGGTCGTCCGGGTGACCAGGTGAGCTTGGAGCTGGATATCGGCGACGAGCAGCGGTGGGCACCCGTCGAACTGCCGAGCCATTCTCTGCCCGTGCTCGAGCAACCGCCCGAGCGCCGTTTGCAAGTGATGATCCGTAGGCTCATGGCCGAGGCGGGCGCGGGCCCGGTCCTGACGGTGGGCGGACGGGCGGGCGAAAGAACCGACGTCTCGGTACTCAATCGGAAGTTCGGAGATCGCGTCGTCTTCAACGTAGATATTCACACCGGGTCTAACGTCGACGTGGTCGGCGACGTCCATCAGCTGTCCCGCTTCTTCCGAGGCGGCTCTTTCGCGGCGGCTTTCAGCGCGTCTCTGCTCGAACACGTCGTCGCTCCGTGGCTGGTCGCGGCCGAGATCAATGTCGTGCTGGAGCTGGGCGCCCCCGTCTTGCACGTGGCGCCGACTTCGTGGCCGGAACATGCGATGCCCAACGATTTCTGGCGGTTTACCGCTGATGGGCTGGCCACCCTGTTCGGGCCCGCGACCGGCTTCGAGGTCCTCGACAAAGGCGCTGTCAGTCACCTGCGGCTCCATCCCGACCCGAGGTGGCGCCGTGACCATCTCGACATGCCCACGATGGCGGCCAGCGATCAATCGTGGGTCCTGGCCCGCAAGGTAAGCGAGATCGATGGTGATGCCCTTCGCTGGCCCTACGACCCAGTCGAAGGTGAGCGGGCGGCCAAGGCGTATCCCGTCGACGGCATCATCGACGAGGTCAAGTGGTGAGTCGCATCAGCAGGGACGGGTCGGGGATCTCGGTCGTCGTGGCGCTCTACAACGGCCGCGACTACATACATGACGCTCTGCGGACCGTTGTCGATCAAACGGTTCTGCCGGGTGAGGTGATCATCGTTGACGACGGTTCGACCGACGGCTCGGACGAGGTCGTCCAAGGCATCGAGACCCCTTTCCCGGTAAAGATCGTTCGCCAAGCCAACACCGGGCAGTCGGCTGCCCGAAACGTCGGCGTGGGCTTGGCCAACGGGGAGTACATCGCCTTCATAGACCAAGACGACCAGTGGCGCAAGGATCACTTGGACGCCCTCCTGAGGGCGATTTCCAAGAATCCCGACATCGCCTGGGCCTATACCGATTTCGACGAGATGGACACGCAGGGGCGAACCGTCACTCACGGCTTCATCCTCGAAAGCGGCCTATCTCATCCGAAGCGGAGCCTGGCGGCATGTCTGGCAGGCGACTTGATGGTCATCCCCTCGGCCAGCCTCCTCCGGAAAGCCGCTCTAGACCAGGTCGGCGGCTTCGACGAGCGGCTCTCCGGCTACGAGGACGACGACCTCTTCATCCGAATCTTTCGAGCCGGTTGGAAGCACGCGTTCGTACCCAAAGCCCTCACCCGCTTCCGCGTCCACGGTTCGAGCTCGTCGTCGGGGTGGAAGTTCCTCGACAGCCGGATGATCTATCTGGAGAAGCTGATCGAAACCGTTTCCGACGACGATCGGCTCAATAGGTATTGGGTGCGCGACCTCGTTCTACCCCGCTTCTTCCTCGCCACCCTCGATGACTACTCGAGGGCTCTGAGCCGCTCGAACTGGGAGCAAGCCTCACAAGCTGCCGCGGCTGCCCATTACCTGGCTTCGATGATGCCGCCCCGCCTGCGGCGCCGGATCGAAGTGCGTCTCATGAGTCGACCCCGGCTGTGCCGCCGAGCCTTGCAGGGGCTGGACCTCATGCCGGCCCGAGCGCAAAGGTTGGTCAATCCCACCCTTCGAATTCGCAAGCTCAGCCGCTACGCCGACTGAGCGTCTCGACTGGCAGCGAGGTCGGTGCTGCGGCCGTCGGGATCGCGACCCGGTTGGTCGCCGGCGATTACCGCCCGGAGGCCAGTTGAACCACCAGGAGGGCGGCGATCGACGCCAGGCAGCCGAGGTGGTCGTGGCAGATCGATCGGGCCAGACGACTTTGCGTCTCGCTGGAGTCGTCCCGGCCGCCCAGGCGCACCGCGTTGGGGACCGTGCGGGTCGACGCGAGCAGGATCGGAACCGCGGCCAGCGCGAGCGAGGTCCACGCGACCCAGCCTGGGGTTTCGTCACGAGCGATCTCGGTGACGATGGCGGCCAGAGTTGCGAGCATGGCCACCGCCACCAGCCGATTCATCGGGCGGGCGTCACGCGTGACCCGGCGGTAGTAGCCGGCGATGGATGCCAGTACGCCCTCGGGTAGCTCAGGGCCGGGTTTCTTGAGGACTTGCACGTCGTGCATAAGGTCGAACCACAGAACGGCGAGCAGGAAGCCCGCCCCAGCTGTAATGAAGGGTGTCATGGTCAGTGGGCAGACCGACTGCTGGCCCTAGCAGCGCTCCGGGGCCCGTCAGTCGACAGAGCGGCCCAGGAAGGCGGCCAGCTCGTCGGCGGGCGGTCGATCGGCCGGGCAGGGTCGTTGCTCCCCGAACGGCCGGCCTGGCCCGCGAAACTCTGGGGAGAGACGAGAACGCGTCGCCGCGAGCACCTCCACGGCCAACTCCGGATCCAGGTCGGTGGACTTTCCGGTGGCTCTGGCCAGGTCCCACGCGTGGGTGAGAACGTCGCCGGTGCGCAGCCCGATGAAGTCGGTGCCGGGCATCTTGGCGAATGGCAACTCGAACTCCCGCGTGAGGCCGTCCGGCGCCCCGAACACCGCCTGTGCCGACGCAGCCGTCGCGGCATGAGCGGCTCGTAGGTCATCGGGTAATGCGCCAGGTTGCAGGCCGGCTAGCTCCTGGACCCATTGGTTGCCACCGATCACGTGCTCGACCACTTCCTTGGTGTTCCAGTCGCTGCATGGCGACGGAAGTTGCAGCTGGTCAGGGGTCAGGTCGGCCAGCACGCTGGCGAACAGATCCTGGGCCCGTTGATGCGCGACGAGCTGATCCATGATGGGTCCTTTCCCGAGGGCACGGTCGAGCGGAACGATGGCATACTTCCTGCCGCTCCAATCTGCCCGTGCGGACTGACGATCCTATCCAGGCGGCGTCGAGCCCGCAGGAGCCTCGAAGCCCGCCGGCTACCGGAGGTGTGCGATGGCTCCGAGGGCCAAGGCGGCGTGCTTGGCCGGGCCGGGACCGAAGCTGGAAAAAAGAGGCACGAGGAGCGTGTCCTGGGTGAGGCCGACCAGGAAGCCCAGGGCGGCGCCGACGGTGACGATGATCCACTCATCGGCTTGGAAGGCCGGCCGGAGCAGCCCTTCGAACTGCGCCGGCGTCATCACCGCGATCTTGTCTTTGACCATCTGGCGAACGTTCATGGCGCGCTCGGTGTAGGCCACGGCCCCGTCCAGGGTCCGGGGCACCTCGTCCATCAGCTCTTGCGCCATGCGCTTCTTGAGGTTCTCGTATCGACCGGAACCGACCGCCAGGAGCACGAGGGGTTTGACCCGGCCCGACTGTTCGTCGACAACGGCCGTGACGTGGCTCTGGACCATCTGGAAGAGAACGTCCGAATACGGCCCGTCGAACAGCGAGACCAGGATGTTGCGCGGAGTGATCATCTCCTCGGCGATGATGCGCGAGTAGTCCTCGGTCACTTCGGGCTGGCGCTTGATGAACACACCTTGGAACGTGATCCCGAGAATTCGCTTCGGCAGCAAGGGACGGAACAGCATCCGAAGCGCCAGCCAGTCCGTCGAGTAGCCGATGAACAGTCCGAAGATCGGCAGCACGAACGGACTCGGCAGGACCAGGTAGACCACTGCCTGCAGGAGACCGATCAGCAAGCCGAACCAGATGCCGGAACGGGCGATGAACTGGAATTCCTTGCGAGCCGTTTCGCGGTACATCTTGTTGAGGAGGACCTTGTCCTTGATCAGATTGGAGATGATCATGTGCTTGAGATCGAAGACCTCGTCGAGGTGCTCCTTGACGTCGTCCATCAACTGGGCCATGACCCGAGGAGCGTCCTTGCGTATACGCGAGATGATGGTGAGCTTGGTTCGCTCCGGGAGCGAGTCCCAAAGCCCGGGTTGGATCTCGTCCAAGACCTGGCGCGCCACCCGGTCGGTCGACTCGAGGAACGGGCCTTCCAGCTCCTGCAGCGCTTCCGCCGGGTCGATCTTGTCGAGGAACTCCCGGGGGTCGAGCAGGTCGCGCATCATCAGGTCCACGGTGACCGAGGCCATCTTCGCCGCCCTCTTGGGCAGGATCCCTTGCCAACCAATCGGACCGACCCCTTTGCGGTCGATGGGATCGAACATCATCTTTATGGCCGCCAGCTTGGTCACGTAGCCGATCAACGACGCCACCAATGGCATGGCGATGAAAACGACCGGGTACGCCTTCAGGCGCGCCACCAGGCCATGCACGTGCGCCACGTCGAAAGCCAGAAAGTTGAGCGAATGCAACAGGTCGCGTCCGCCTACGAAGGAAGGCAAACGTCGCAGAACGAGCGACCGGCGGGACTCAGTCGAAGGATCTGCCGGATGAGCTTCGGCTTCACCAACTTTCGATGGTCGTAGCGGCCGAGTACCTCGCGCACATCGGTCTGCGCTTCGATCAACTCCCACTCGTAGAACTCGCGGCCCTTGTAGGGAACCAGCTCGACCAGCCCGAGCTCGAGCAGGTGCGTCACGTAGCGCGTGGTCAGCTCCTGGGCGTGCACTTTGGCGTTGCGCCCGACGTTGCTCTTGTTGCAGATGACCTGATCGTCTCCGTCGTGAGCCTGCAGGACGGCCTGCACGCTCCCATCGGACATGGCCAGAAGGATGCGGGCCTCGTCGGGCAGGAGCTCGTGAATGGTCCGCATGACCGCGGCTTCGCGTGCGGCGGCTGGTGACTGCATCTCAGCCGTCCGCAGCAAGGCCGCGAAAGCCTCGGCTGGCGACCGACCGCCGTTGGTAGACACCACCGAAACCGAAGTCTGTATTGGCGTCGGCGCCACAGGAGCCACCATGCTCAACGGCAGGGAACCCTCGAGTCGCTCCAGCCGATCTCGCAGCACCAGGACGGTCTCCGTCTCGACTTCGTACAAGCGGGTCCGAGCCCAAGCGAGAATTGGCACCTGGTCGATGACTAGGTCCGCCCGGTCCATGCCGCCCACCGCGACCGATCCGCCAGGAAGCCGGCTGACCACGCCCCGGAACCATTCGCCAGGTCTGGCCGCCCTAGGCACCCTTGCCTGCCCTGACACCATGGACCTCCCTGTCTCGCAATTCGGACAAAACTATACGTGACCTGCCCTTGGCCCGTGGCTGGCTGGCATCGGTGGGTGCGGATGGCGAGAAACCTCACGCCGTAGCATGACGCTGTGGCGCGCATCCAGGTCGGGGTCCCATGACCAACGTGGTGGTGGTCGGTTCGGGGGGTGCGGGGCTCGTAGCCGCCCTGACCGCGACCGACGCCGGAGCCCGGGTCACCGTTCTCGAACGGACATCGACGATCGGCGGATCCACGGCCCTGTCGGGAGGCGGTGTCTGGGCTCCGGGCAACCACCACATGGCAGCCGCCGGGCTCCCGGACAGTCGAGAGGAGGCGCTCGTCTACTGTCGGCGCCTCGTCGCCGGCAAGGTTCCCGACGAGCTGGTCGAAGCCTTCGTGGACGCGGCACCGAAGATGATCCGATACCTCGAAAGCCGGACAGATCTGCGTTTCCGGCCCCTGTCGTGGCCCGACTACCACCCTGAAATGGAAGGCGCCAAGCGCACCGGTCGAATGCTCGAGTCCGAGGTGTTCGACACCCAAGGCTTGGGTGAGTGGGCGGCGCGCATCCGCACCGGTCCGGTTCTGTCGCTGCCGATCACTCTCGAGGAACAGTCGGTGACCTGGCAGCTTGGCTACACCCCGTCGAAGTTCGATCGCCAGACGGTAAAGGCTCGGGCCGCGGCCGGCCAGGTGACGATGGGCCGGGCCCTGATCGCCGGTCTCCTGCAAGCGTGCTTGGCGCGAGGTGTTCGGGTGGTCACAGGCGCCCGAGTCCTCGAACTGGTGCGCGACCAGGCCGGGAACGTGCGTGGCGTCGTCGGCCGCGGCACGGACCCTGCCCTCGAGGCCACCGCTCCGATCCGCGACGACCAGGACTTCGCCATCGAAGCCGACGCTGTCGTGCTTGCCTCCGGAGGTTTCGAGTGGGACGAGGGTCTCAATCGGAGCTTTCTCGCCGGACCGCTGACCCACCCGACCACGCCACCGTCGGGCGATGGCGATGGCCTCCGAATGGCCATGTCTGCGGGCGCAGCATTGGCGAACATGACCGAAGCTTGGTGGTATCCGGCGTCGAGCGTCCCAGGTGACGTTTACGAAGGGGTCGGCCTGAACCGGTTCGTGGCCACCGAACGCACGGCGCCGCACTGCATCCTCGTCAACGAAGACGGCGTCAGATTTGTCAATGAGGCCGCCAACTACAACGACATGATGAAGGCGTTCTTCCACTTCGATGCACGCGGGTACCGCTGGCGCAACCTTCCGTGCTGGGCGGTCATGGATGGCCAATACCGACGGCGCTACAGCATCGCTTCGGTCCGACCCGACAGCCCCGACCCGGAGTGGCTGCCGAAGGCGTCGTCGATCGACGAGCTCGCCGGCCTCATCGGAGTGGATGCCGGGGGGCTGGGCGCAACCACCGAACGGTTCAATCAGTTGGCGCGAGATGGTAGGGATCTCGACTTTGGCCGCGGGGACAGCTACTACGACCGCTTCCACGGAGATCCGACCGCGCCGCACCCGAACCTGGGGACCCTGGAAGAACCCCCCTTCTACGCGCTGCGCGTCCACCCGGGGTGCGTCGGAACCAAGGGCGGACCCCTAACCAACGCAAAGGCGCAGGTGCTCGACGTCCGCGGCGAGGTCATCCCCGGCCTGTTGGCGGCGGGCAACGTGGCGGCCAGCCCAGCCGGACCGGCCTACTTCGGGGGCGGATGCTCCATCGCGATGGCGATGACGTGGGGTTACCTGGCCGGTTCTACTGCGGCCGCGTAGCCAACGGCGATGCCAATGGGGATACGTTGACTCGATGGGATCAGGGGGAGATCAGAAGCCGGTTCCGACGGACGAGGTTGCCGAGGGCCGGGGCGCCACGCTCTGCCTGGTCGTCACACAGCCCGTCGGCGGTCGGGAGCGCGAATATCACGAGTGGTATGACAATCAGCACGTTCGGGATGTGGTTCGAGTGCCAGGGATATTGTCAGCCCAGCGCTTCGATGCCGTCGAGTCCGGACCGGCCGATGAAAGCGCGCCATCGCGCTTCCTTGCCGTGTACGAAATAGCAGGCGACCCGGGCCGGACCGTCGAGGAGCTTCAGCGCCGCTTCGGGACCCCCGAGATGCCGGCGAGCGACGCCCTCGATCTGCGAGAGGTGTCCATGACCTTCTGGAGCCCTCGAGGCGAGCGGACGACCGAGGCCTAGTAGACGGCAGGAGCGGCGCTCGACTTCACAGGATCCGAGACTTCCGGTCCTGCCAGTAACGTTCGCGGATGCGGCGCTTGTAGAGCTTCCCGTTGGGATCCCGAGGCAGCTCGGGATCGAAGTCGACCGTGCGTGGGCACTTGTAGGCGGCCAGATGGGCCCGGCAATACTCGATTAGCTCGACTTCGAGATCCGAGCCGGAGATGACCCCGTCGAGCGGTTGGATCACCGCTTTGACCGCTTCGCCGAACTCATCATCGGGCACCCCGAACACGGCTGCATCAAGGACCTTCGGGTGCATCACGAGGAGGTTCTCCACCTCTTGGGGGTAGATGTTGACACCGCCTGAGACGATCATGAACGTCGAGCGGTCGGTCAGGTACAAGTAGCCGTCGGCGTCGACGTGGCCCACGTCGCCGAGGGTGCGCCACCCCTGCTCGTTGGACACCGATGCCGTCTTCTCGGGGTCCTTGAAGTACTCGAAAGTCGGGCCGCCCTCGAAGTAGATCTCACCGGACTGACCGACGGAAAGCTCGGCTCCGTCTTCGCCGACCACGTGCACCGACGTCATGGGCTTCCCGACCGAACCAGGGTGCGCCAGCCACTCGTCGGGGCCGATCGCCGAGCCGGCGAAACCCTCAGTGCCGCCGTAGTACTCGTGGATGATAGGTCCCAGCCACTCCATCATCTGGTGCTTGACATCCACCGGGCAAGGAGCCGCGGCGTGCAGCACGCATTGGAGGCTGGACGTGTCGTAGCGATCGCGGACCGACCGCGGCAGTTTCAGCATGCGCACGAACATGGTGGGGACGAACTGGGCGTGGGTAACGCGGTGCCGCTCGATGAGCCGAAGAACGGCCTCCGGATCGAATTTGGGCAGGATCACGGACGCCGCACCCAAGCGATTGACCGCCATGGTGTAGTTGATTCCGGCCGCGTGATAGAGGGGCGCGGGAGAGAGGTAAACGCTCGAGGCCGTCATCGCATACCGGTGGCGGAGCGCCATCTCCAGCACCGACTGGGCCCAAGACCCGTCGTCGGTGGGCAGGTCGCGACGGACCGCTTTCGGCCTTCCAGTGGTGCCCGACGAGTAGAGCATCTCGGTGCCGTCCGACGGCTCCGGGACGGTCAGGGCGGAAGGCTCGCCCGTGCCATACGGTCGCCACCCCGGCAGCGAACCGCCGACGGCCACCCGAAGTTCGACCCTAGGTCCGTGGTCGAGCAGCCGAGCTGACAGCTCGTCCATCGACCCGTCGATGAACACGGCTCGGGCCTCGGAGTCGTCCACGATATAGGCGACCTCATCGAAGGTGAGATGGGTATTGACGGGCGTGTAGTAGAGGCCCGACAGTTGGCATGCCCATGAGATCTCGAGGAACTCAGGTCGGTTGGGGAGCATCAGCGCGACCCCGTCGCCGCGACGGAGGCCGGCTTCGTGCAGGAGCGCGGCGATCCGACAAGCGCTGGCGTGCAGCTGGCCATAAGTGATGGTTTCGCCATCCGCCACGATGAGGGCCGGCGACGTGCCGGAGCCGGTCGCGTGGTCGGCAATGTTCACCGTGACCCCTATCAGTCCGCAGTGTCAGCGGCCGAGGCCTGCCGGCGCGCCATTTCGGCCGGCTTGATATTACCTTCCAGGACTTGACGGATCAGCGCTTGGACGTCGGAGCTCATGGACGCCAAAGCCACGAGGTCGTTGGAGCTCTGCCAGTGGACGCGCATGCCCATCAGCTCCCAGGCCCGCTTGAGGTTGGCCTTTGTGGCCATGAGCGTCGTCAGCGGTGCCTGAGCGATGTGGCGGGCGATGGTCTCGACCCGTTCGTCGAGCTCGTCGCGTGGGACGACTTCGTTGACGAGGCCTATGGCGAGCGCTTTCTGGGCGTCGATCACCTCGGCCAAGTACAGGTAATAGGCGGCGCGCCGCCAGTTCATAAATACCCATGGCTCGATCGAACACTCACCCGACGGCATGCCGAAGCCTTGAAGAGGCGGGTACTGGAAGTAGGCGTCGTCAGCCGCGATCACGATGTCGGTGATCAACCCGTAATGGGTGCCACCTCCAACGCAGTACCCGTGGACCTGGGCGATGGTCGGCTTGGAGAACTCCCACAGGTTGAGCACCGGCTTGACGAACAGATCCGTCTGACCCTTCCACGGCGTGCCCGTGTGAGAGATCGCCTCTGCGAACGTGGGGTAGTCGCGGGAATTGTTGCCGATGGCGTGGCCGGAACAGAAGCCCTTGCCGTTGGCCTTGAGTACGAGGACCTTGACGTCGTAGTCGCGGTCGGCGTCCAGGAGAGCGGCGTCGATCTCCTCGGCCATCTTCTGGTCCTGGGCGTTCGCCTTTTCTGGCCAGTTGAGGGTGACGCGCGCGATGGCGCCTTCCTTCTCGTAGATGATGCGCTCGCGCGTCTCCCTTAGGTCCATTTCCCCTCCCTGATCATCGGCGGCTCGACACTACTCAGCCTGGCTGACGTCCGTGTCAGGGTCGCCTCGGGCCACGAAATCCCGCGGCTTGAGGCCGGACTCCATCAGCTCGGTCCGTCGGGCTTGCACGTCCGATGCGGCCCCGACCAGGTTGGTGAGGATGTGACTTACCTGCAGGTGCACCCGCATCCCCATCAGCTCCCACGCCCGCTTGACGTTGCTCTTCACAGCCAGGAGCGTGGTGAGCGGTATCTGGGCGATGGTGCGCGCCATTTCCTCGACGGTGTCCTCGAGGTCATCGCGGGGTACGACCTTGTTGAGGAGGCCCCATTCGAGCGCCTGCTCAGCGCTGAGCGTCGGGGCCAGCAGGAGCCAGTCCATGGTGCGATGCCAGTTCATCAGTAGCCACGGCTCGATCATGGTGTGGCCTCCCGGCTCACCGAGGCTCTGAGCGAGTGGCATTTGGAAGTAGGCGTCCGCGGACGCCACGCAGAAGTCGGTCAACAGGCCCAGGTAGATTCCCCCTCCGATGCAGTAGCCGTGAATCTGCGAGATCGTCGGCTTGGGGAATTCCCACAAGTACAGAGTCGGCCACAGAAACAGGTCGGCCGTGCCTTTGTACAACTCCTCGAATGTGGTGCCGAACTCCGGGTAGGGGTTCTCCTCGGGCCCCCAACGGGCCACGTGCCCCCCGCAGAAGCCCTGGCCGTTGGCTTTGAGGATCACGACCTTTATGGCAGCGTCGCGGTCGGCTTCGCGAAGGCACGAGTCGACTTCGCGTACGAGGACCGAGTCCTTGGTGTTGGCCTTGTCCGGGCGATTGAGGATGATCCTCGCGATCGGCGGATCGCGCTCGTAAATGACCGCTTCGAGTGTCCGCTGCTCCATGGCGGCCACCCTACAGTTGGGCCCGGTTCGACCGGGCTATAGACGGGGCCGTGGTGAACGACGTGATGTTTCATGATGATTAGAGCATGGGGCCACAGGAGGTAACTTTGGCGCTCATGGGCGGTCCCAACTTCAAGAAGTCTCTTGTCACCCGGATGCGCAAGTCCTGGCTCCGGTCCAACCACCGGGTCCGGTTGACCCGCGACCTCACACCGATCATCCAGCAGTTGGCAGGTGTCGTGCTGGACATTGGCGGCGGCCGCGAGGCTCCTCTCGACGCGGCGTGGCCCGCGGCGGCGGCCCGATATCGCATCGACGCCTTTCCGCACATAGAGCCCCAGTTGGTGGGCGACGCCATGACCCTCCCGGTCCGGCGCGATTCGGTGGACGGCGTCGTCATGTGCGAAGTACTAGAACACCTCCCGCGCCCCGAGAGCGCCCTCGCGGAAGCGCGCCGGGTTCTGCGTCCGGGTGGGTTGCTATGCGGCTCGGTTCCATTCCTGTTCGCTATCCACGGAGACCCACAGGACTACTGGAGATACACGGCCTCCACTCTCCAGAACCTGTTCGCGGAGGCAGGGTTTCGGGACGTCGTCATCATGCCCCACGGCAACCGGGTCACCGTCGCGTGGACTCTGCTGTGTGGCGAAGCGACCTGGCCACGACTGCTCAGTCCGCTCGTGCGGAGGCTGTTTCGTTCCGAGAGCGCGCAATCACCGGAGGGCTACGTGTTCACCGCCATCGCTTCAGCTCTGTAGCGGCCGCTTTTCGAGCGGCAGCAACGATCTAGCCAGGTGCCACGCCGTGCTCGGGCTGGGCCGCGCCCGCAACGAGCGCCAGAATGCCTGGCGGGCCAGGCCTCCTTCGCCGGCACCGAGTGCGAGCAGGCCACACCTCTTCCAGCGGAACGCGGCCGCTTTGTGGTGACCGGCGAAGTAGTCGGCGTTTCTGGTCAGGTACTCGATGTTGGCGGTCGGACGCGTTGCGCTGACCCACCGATGTCGGACGCCATCGTGTCGGCGGTACAGGTGGCCCACCCGCGGCACGGTCGCGACGGTGCGGTTCTGGGCCAGGTGGAGCCACCATTCCACGTCCTCCAGGAAGTCCAGGGTTTCATCGAAAGGTAGGGACTTGTCCCTATCGACGGCGGTCGCCCCGACTGCCGGTACGGAGAAATCGAGGATGGTGTCGGCCACGTTGCCGTCGAGCCGGCGTCCCGGTCGCGGACTCTTTTCTCCTAAGTAGGCCGTCCAGCAGACGGCTACGGGCGCCCGGGCCAGCCCTTCTAGCGCCAGCGCCAGACGGTCGGGCAGGTACAGGTCGTCGTCGTCTAGGAAGGCGACGTGGCGGCCGGTGGCTTCGGCCAGACCGGTGTTGCGGGCCGCCGACGGCCCACCATTGACATCGCGTCTGACGACGCGCACCCGCGGGTCTCCCGACGGGGACGCGACCGGCTCCGGGCTGGCGTCGTCGATCACGAGGCACTCGAAGTCTTCGACCGTCTGCGCCAAAACCGACTCGACTGCTTCGGCAAGGAACCGGGCCCGACTGTAGGTAGGGATGATGACCGAGAACAGGGGCGAACTCATGAATCGGTCAGGAGCTCGCCCGGGTACCGGCCCGTCACGCCACGGCCACGGCTGCGGCATGGCGGCGACGCGGGGCGGCGTGGCGAAGTGGACCCACCCCGGTACCGATCGTCATGCGGCTCAGAATAGGCCGAACCGGGTTGGAGGGAAGGACGATCAAACAGAACACCGCGTCCTGGCGCCGCCACCGAACCGTCTTGACAGCGCTTCGAAGGGGTGATGACCTGTCGAGAACTTGCAAGCCGCAACCAGCCGGGTTTGCGGGAGGGGGGAGCATGGTGGAGGACGGCGTCGACGGGCGGAAGTGGCGATTCTGGCCTACCAGTCGGCGGCGGTGGGCGGAGAAGGCGGCGGCCGCCACGGCCAAGCGCCGGGGGAGAGCCCTTTCGGCCGGCTTCGCCGTGCTGATCGCCTTGTCGGGCGCGCTGATCATGATGGCGGGCGTCGACGCGCACGGCGCCGGCGCCGCAGACCTTACGGGACATTGGCAATGCTGCGGAGCGGGCGGCGCTTCGGAGCAGGACTGGCTGATCTCGGGCTCCGGCGGATCAGGCGAAATTCCGGGCGGCGGGGTGTTCGCATCGATCAAGGCCACCCTGAAGGGTGACCACGTCACCATCGTCACGACCTACAACCAATTTGCTCCCGGATACGTCGCGACGTTTACGGGGACTCTCGCGGCTGGCGGATCCACCATGTCGGGATCGTGGGTGAGCAACCGAAGCCAGGCGGGGACGTGGACCGCGACTCTGGTCTCCTCCGCGCCTGGGACGCCTTCGAAATTGCCCACCAAGGGTACGTCGTTGTCGAGCGGGCACAGGTCCACCATCGCGGCCGCGCTGGTTCCCTTCGATAAGGCATTTCCCCTCACGGGGAGGACGCTCGTCAATGCCACTTTGACGCTCGTCGCCATGATGCTGATCACCTTCCCGGCTCAGCTGTTCAACAAGACGCTGGACGAGAACTATGGCGAGATCAGGGGGATGGTCGCGGCCCGGCTGCCATTACTGGTGCGGCTCCGCCGCTACGTGAAGAGGCAGGCCGCCCGCGAGGGCACCAAAGCGCCTTTTGTGACAGTAATGCTGGTCGGATCCATCATCGGCGGCCTGAACGACCCGAGCTTCGGAGTCACCGTGAAGAGCCTCGAAACGTTCATCGCCGTCATCCTGGCCTTTGTGGCCAGCATGACCATCAGTGCCCGGGCCACCTACCTGTACCGGCGGCACCAGGATCTCAGCACGGAATGGAGGCTGCACGCGCATCCGGCCGGACTGGTACTGGCTTTTGTCTGCATGCTGATCTCCCGCATGACGAACTTCGAGCCGGGTTATCTGTACGGGGTGATCGCGGGAGTGGCCTTCACCACTGAGATCGGCGCTCGTGAACAAGGAAAGGACATCGCCCTCACGTCGCTGCTGGTCCTGGTGGTGGCGGCGATCTCGTGGGCCATTTGGACCCCGGTCAGCCACATGGCGGCCCACTCTCATCCGGACCCACTGATCTTGATCGCCGACACCTTCTTCGGGGGCTTGTTCGTATCGGGCATCGTCGGTTCCGTCATCTCGTTGTTCCCCCTCCAGTTCCTGCCCGGAAGCGTTCTTTTTCGCTGGCACAAAGGTGTGTGGGCGGCGATCTTCGCCGTCGCCATGTTCTTGCTGATCCAGGTAATGCTCCTGCCTCCGGCCCGCTCGAGCCGGCTGGGCGACGCCCCGTTCGTCACCACCATCGTGCTGTTCGTCGTATTCGGCGCGCTGTCCGTTGCCTTCAACCGGTACTTCGCCGCCCGCGAGAAGCAAAGGCAAGAGGGCGAGCGCGCCCTCGACGGGGAGGGGGACGAGAGCTCGCCCGACCAGACCGTGCTCGGAGCTGCCACCTCTGAGTCGGAAGTCCGCCCGGGCGGAATCCGATAGGCGCCCTCAGCTCGTCATGGTTGTCGGCTTCAGGAGGCGAGCCCTGGTCGACCACTCCAGTGTGCCATCCGCCCCGGTGTGGCACGATGTAGGTGCATAGACGAACGAAGCACCGGTACTAGGTGCCGGGCGCGTCGAGGGGGGGGAAGCGGAATACCGTGTACAGGCATCGGGGACGTGCGTCGGTAGGTATCGGCCTGGTGGTCGCCTTGATCGGACTAGGCCCGGCGATCATCGCAGGGGCGCCGACTGCCGGCGCGTCGGGTGGACCTGGGCTTCAGGGCAACGGGTCCATCGACGAGGCGTGGATGACAGGGGCCGCGCCAGGCGACGCGATCACCTTGCTGCAAAGCGGTGCCCCCGTTACCAACTCCGCCAACCCCGGTACGGCCGACTCTCTTGGCTCACTCATCATCCGGAACCTGGCCCCCGGTTCTGGCTACTCGTGGGACGACACCACTTCGGGCCAGGAGACCGGGACCTTCTCGGTGCTCGCGCCCGGAGACAACCCGCCGGCCGACTCCGCGCTGTATACGGGCCAACCGCTTCAGGACGGTCTCAACTACATAACGATGCGCGACGGGATTCAACTCGCAGCCACTGTCCGCTACCCCTACGGAGTTACCTGCAGCGCCGCCTCGCCGTGCCCCACCGTGATCGAGTACTCGGGCTACGACACGGCCGGTCCGACCGACCCGATCCCGTTCCTCCTGTCCCAAGCTCTCGGTGGGCCGTGCACCGGGTGCGGGGATCCGAACCTGCTACCCGACTCGGCGACGGACGTCGGCGCGGTGGTGGCTCGATTCGCCGGGTTCGCCACGGTGAGCCTGCAAATGCGCGGGACGGGCTGCTCGGGGGGCGCGTACGACCTCTTCGGCTATCCGTCGGACTACGACGCCTACGACGCCGTTGAAATTGTCGCCAACCAGAACTGGGTGGCCAATCACAAAGTCGGCATGGTGGGCATCAGCTACTCGGGACTGTCGCAGTTCCCGTCGGCCGGTACCGACCCGCCGGACCTGGCCGCCATCGCCCCCATGAGCCCCACCGACGACCTCTTTTCGACCGGTTATCCGGGCGGAATCTATAACAGCGGCTTCGCCGCCAGCTGGATCGGGGACCGCATCGACGACGCCCTGCCGGCCGCCACCTACAGCGGTGGACAGCTCGCGCCCCTGGCCTCGACTCCGGTGTCGAACGTGGGCCAGCCGTGGACCTATTACGAGATCGACGCCGAACTGGCGGCCAGCGATGGCGCCTCCTCGACCTGCCTCGCCAACCAGGCCCTCCACGGACAGTCCGAGAGCCTCGAGAGCCTGGTCGGGCCGCAGATGGTTGCGCCGGGGACCGGTGCCGGCCGTGACCCCTCCCTGTTCGACCGGCGCTCGATGACGCAGTGGGCCACCCACGTCACCGTGCCGGTCTACGTGTCCGGCGCCCTCCAGGACGAGCAGACCGGCCCTCAGTGGCCCGCCCTATTGGACGCCCTGCCCGCGTCCACGCCGGTCTACGCCAATCTCATCAACGGCAACCACATCGACTCGGCTGACCCCAGGATCCTCAGCCGGTGGCTCGAGTTCCTCGACATCTACGTGGCCGACAAGGTGCCCGCCGATCCCGGAGGACTCGCAGACCTCATCCTCGACCGCTTCGCGAGCACGGCCTCGGGCACCACAGCCCAGGCTCCGCTGCCGCCGATCCGGTTCACCAAAGTGAAGACGCTGGCCCAAGCCCAAGCCGACTTCGCGGCGCGAACCCCGCGGGTCAGAGTGCTGTTCGACAACGGGGCCGGATCGGTCGGTGCCGGGGATCCCCAGACGACCTACGCGGCCGCCTTCACGCAGTGGCCACCCGCCGGCAAGGTCCGGACGTACTTCTTCGGCGCTGGAGGGACCCTGAGCACCAACGCTCCCGCAACCCAGGGTAGCGCCTCGCTCGTGCTCGACCCGTCGGTGCGCCCGGCCACCAGCCTGCCGCCGGGCGACAGCCCCTGGGTGGCCAGCCCGGCTTGGGACTGGACGACGGTGCCTCCCGCTGACGGGATGGCGTTCCAGACCGCCCCGTTCACGAAGGACACCACGATCGTGGGTCCGGCCACCGTCAACCTTTGGGTCGAGTCGGCCGCTCCGGTCCAGGACTTCCAGGTCACGGTCACGGAGGTCCGGCCGTCGACCTCTCAGGAGGAGTACGTGACTTCCGGGTTCCTGCGTAGCTCGAACCAAGTCGATCTGCCCGACTCGACGAGCCTGTTCACCGCCCCGACGTACCTGGGTAGCGACGCCGGCACTCTGTCGCCGAGTTCGTACACGCTGGTGAAGATCCCCATCGACCCGATCGCCAACACCTTCAGGGCCGGGACCGAGCTGCGCATAGTGATATCGGCGCCGGGTGGCGACCGGCCGTCGTGGGAGTTCGACACTCTCGACAACGGTCAGTCGGCGACCGTCGGATTCGGAGGGATCGCCGCTTCGACCCTAGTGGTCAACCTGGTATCCGGCGTCTCGAACTCGGCGGCCGTTCCGACCTGCGGCACGCTTCGCGGCGAGCCGTGTCGGGCTTACCAACCAGAGGGGAACCAGTAGCCGATCAGCCCGTAGAGGGGTGGTTACCAGTGAGGTAGCCGCCGGCGACGCCTCACGAGATCGTCCAGTCACCGGTCACCTGCACCGACGACAGCCGGATGATGCCGCGGGGCGCCCTTTGGAGCCGGTTGCCGATCACGTCGAAGAAGCAGGCCGGATGCCAGGGCAGCAGCTGCTTGTTGCGGTTGTCTTTGGCGTACACCCACACGTAGAACCGGCCACGGGGCAGAGGCAGGTGTCGCATCATGCAAACGACTTCGTTTTCGCCTTCCTCCAAATGGCCGTTGTATCGCAGCACGAAGATCGGCGTCGCCGGACCCTCGGACACGCCCAAGAAAAAGGTGGTGTGGTAGGCCCTGTCGCTCTGCACCACGAGGCGGACCTCCATGGGCTCGTCCGAGCGCGGGCTGCCTCGGTCCCCGTCGGTGGCCGTCGCCTTGAGGATCTCGATCTCGCCTTTTACCCCCTGGAGCTGCTCGGAGACCTCCTCGATCCACTGGCGATAGATGCCAAGCACGTCGCGTATCGGTCCGTCAGCGAGCAGGACGCCGTCGTTGAGCCACAAGCAGCGGTTGCAGGTGCCTTCGACCGCGGCCAGGTCGTGGCTCACCAGCACCAGCGTGGTGCCGGACTCGACCACCTGCTGCATCCTGTTAAGGCAGCGTTGCTGGAACGTGGCGTCGCCGACGGCGAGCACCTCGTCGATCAGCAGGATCGCCGGATCCAGGTGGCAGGCGACGGAAAACCCGAGTCGCATCTGCATGCCGCTCGAGTAGAACTTGATCTGGCGGTCGACGGCCTCCTGCAGGTCCGCGAACTCGACGATCTGGTCATACTTCTTGGCCACCTCCGCTCGCTTGAGTCCCAAGAGGGAGCCGTACAGGAAGATGTTGTCCTTGCCAGTGAGGTCGGACACGATCCCGGCTGAGAGGTTGATGAGGGCGCCTATCCGGCCCTCGACCGCGAGGGTTCCGGCGTATGGGTACATGGTGCCGGTCAGGAGCTTGAGAAGCGTCGACTTTCCAGATCCGTTCGGGCCGACCAGCCCGACGCTTTCACCCGGTGCGATCTCGAATGAGACGTCCCTCAGGACGTACCGCCAATACGATTCGTCCTGGTGCCTCCACTGATCGACCTTGGCCTTGACCTGGTGGCCGATTTTCCAGCGGCGGTCGTCGTCGCGGAAGCGCTTCCACAGCCGATCGCCTCGAATGGCCCCCTCGGGCAGGGCTCCCAGGTCAAGCGACATCGGCGATCCCGATCTCGGTGCGCCGGAAGACGACGTATCCGACGATCATCACCACCACGCAGGTCACCGCGGCCGGACCGAGCAGGTGGAGGTCGGGCTTCTGGTGGAAGAGGATGGCTCGCCGGTACCCGTCGATGAGGGGGACGAAGGGGTTGACGATGGACAACGGCAAGCGATAGCTGGGGGGGATCGAGCTCAGGGGGTAGGCCACCGGGCTGATGAACAAGCCGACGGTCATGATCCCGCCGATCACCTGGCGGATGTCCCTGAAGTAGACGGACAAAGTCGACAGGGCCAAGCCGAGCCCGATGGTCAACGCCATCTGCAGGGCGAACAACGGGATGACCCAGTAGATCGTGGACGTGGGCATGTACTGGTATCGGACAAACAGCAGCCCGAATGGTATGCCCGCCAGGACCATGTCGAACAACGAGGTGCCGATCTGCTCTATCGGGAAGATCTCCCTCCCGCACTTCATTTTGTTGAGCAGGCTGTTGTTCGAGATCAGGGCCCCGGCTGCGCTCCCTATCGCCGAGCTGAAGAACTGCCACGGCAGCAGCCCACAATAGATCTGCAGGTAGTAGGGAGCGTTGTAACCGGGCGGGCCCTTGGTGTCGACTTTGCCGATCTTCTTGAAGAAGTAGCCGAACACGAACACGGTGAGCAGCGGGGTGAGGATGGCCCAGGCGAGGCCGAGATAGGACTGCACGTACCGGGTCCGGATGTCGCGCTCGCCGAGGCTGCGGATCAGCTCGCGGTCCCGCCAGAACTCCTTAATGTCTCGGATCAGCGAAAACTTGCGGTGCCACAGCAGCTCGGGAGGCGGCCGGTCCGGAATGGTGGCGGGATCAAGCATTCTCACGCCCCTCGCTGAGGTCGCGGATCGGCGAGCCCTGCATTCTGATTCCCACTTGCCCCTTCAGTTCTGTTCCTCGCCCGACAACAGGTCGGCGACCTCGCCGCCGTGACATCAGCACGTTGGTCGGGCCACCAAGGTGCTCACAAACCATAGTCGTGCACCCATGGATCGGAGCGTCAGGGTGTCCACCTGGTGGTTTTGCACGTCGCCGAAGATAATCGAATCGTCGGGCAACGTCCACAGCTTGGGAAAAGGCGGACATAAACGTCGCCCACCGGGGTGGCCGGAATAATCGGAGCTTCGATCGTTGTTGAGGGCCGCCTGGTACCGGGCCGGCCGGTGCCGGGCCGGCCGGTGCCGGGGTTGGCTGGCGCCGGTTACCCCATCGCCGAAACATCGACCCAGGCAGAAGATACCTTTGGTCCGTATTACGGCGCTCCGAGATGCTCGTCATCGAGCCGCGATCTAGCATCCGACCTCTCGCTCAACTTGACCTCCGAAATCCGGAGGAGAGAGACAGCAAGGCGTAACGAGCTGGTCCGGGGAGCGACATTCTCAGGGGAAGGACGAGGCATGGGCACTGCGCCGATGAGCATCGAGGCTCTCGAAGAGGCAGTCGGAAATGGAGCCATCGACACGGTCGTGGTCGCCGTGGTCGACTTGCAGGGCCGCCTCCAGGGCAAGCGCATCGACGCCCGATTCTTCCTGGATGACGTGCTTCACCAAGGGACCGAAGGGTGCAACTACCTGCTCGCCGTGGACGTGGAGATGAACACCGTGGGCGGGTACCGCATTTCCTCCTGGGAGACGGGCTACGGCGACTTCGCCATGATCCCCGACGCCTCGACGTTGCGTAGGGCCGCTTGGGAGCCGGGGTGCGCTTGGATGCTGGCCGACATTCAGTGGCTGGACGGGCGAGAGGTGATGGAGTCGCCTCGGCAGATCTTGCGTCGTCAGCTCGACCGGCTGGCCGAGCGGGGCTGGATCGCATACGTCGGAACGGAGCTGGAGTTCATCCTCTTCGATGAGACCTACGAGTCGGCCTGGGCCAAGGGCTATTCGGGCCTGACGCCCGCGAACCAGTACAACGTCGACTACTCGATCCTGGGCACCAGCCGGGTAGAGCCGGTGCTCCGGGACATCCGCCTCGCCATGCGAGATGCCGGAATGCAGGTCGAGTCGGCCAAAGGGGAGTGCAACTTCGGCCAACACGAGATTGCGTTCAAGTACACCGACGCCCTCACTACCTGCGACAACCACGTCGTGTACAAGACGGCCGCCAAGGAGATAGCTGCCCAGCACGGTAAGGCCCTCACTTTCATGGCCAAGTTCAACGAGCGAGAAGGCAACTCGTGCCACGTGCACCTGTCGCTGCGCTCCGACTCCGGTGAGCCGATATTCGCGGGGGAGCGCCCGGGCGGGGTGTCTCCCATCTTCGAACGCTTCGTCGCCGGCCAGCTGGCGGGCCTTCGCGAGCTGAGCTTCTTCAGCGCCCCGAACGTCAACTCCTACAAGCGCTACCAACCGGGGACGTTCGCGCCCACGGCCGTTCTGTGGGGCTACGACAACCGAACTTGCGCCCTCCGGGCCGTCGGGAAGGGCGCCAGCTTGAGGTTCGAGAACCGGGTCCCGGGCGGTGACGTCAACCCTTACCTCGCGGTGGCGGCCATGATCGCCGCCGGCCTCCACGGGATCGACCATGACCTGCCCCTCCGGAAACCCTTCGAGGGAAGCGGCTACGACGCCGTCGCCGAACACGTCCCGACCTCGCTTCGCGAGGCGGCCGAGCTTTGGGCGTCGAGTGCGATCGCCCGCGAGGCGTTCGGCGACGACGTCGTCGATCACTACGCCAACACGGCGCGAGTGGAGCTGGCCGCGTTCGACTCGGCGGTAACGGATTGGGAGCGGGTCCGCTCCTTCGAGCGTTTGTAGAAGGGGAGGACGGTGAGCGCCTTCGACGTCATCAATCCTGCCACCGAACAGGTGGTAGCCAGCGTCGAGGGTCTCGAGGTGGACTCCACCGACGAGGCCGTGGCCCGCGCCAAGCAGGCGTCGGAATCATGGAGACGGGTGGCTCCGGGCGACCGGAGCCGGCTGCTGCGTCGCTTCGCGGACCGCGTGGACAGTGATATCGAGAATCTGGCCCGGCTCGAGGTAGCCAACTCCGGCCACACCATCGGCAACGCCCGCTGGGAGGCGGGGAACGTTCGGGACGTGATCGCCTACTACTCGGCTGCGCCCGAGCGACTCATCGGCCAGCAGATTCCCGTTGCCGACGGACTCGACGTCACCTTCCACGAGCCGCTGGGAGTCGTCGGGACGATCGTGCCTTGGAACTTCCCGATGCCGATCGCCTCTTGGAGCCTGGCACCGGCGCTCGCGGCCGGGAACGCCGTCGTGCTCAAGCCCGCCGAGCTCACCCCCCTCACCGCGATGCGACTCGCCGAGCTGGCGCTCGAAGCAGGCATACCCGAGCACGTGTTCCAAGTGCTACCAGGCAAGGGGAGCATCGTCGGGCAGCGCCTCGTCGACCACCCCGACGTGGCCAAGATCGTGTTCACCGGCTCCACGGAGGTGGGCCGACAGATCATGGCCGGATGCGCGGCGCAGGTCAAGGCCGTGACCTTAGAACTCGGAGGCAAGAGCGCCAACGTGATCTTCGCTGACGCCGACATCGAGGCGGCCGCCGCGACCGCCCCCTACGCGGTGTTCGACAATGCCGGCCAGGACTGCTGCGCCCGGTCGCGAATCCTCGTCGAGCAAAGCGCGTACGAAGCGTTCATGGCCGAGTTCGAGGTGGCCGTCAAGAAAGTCGTGGTCGCCGACCCGGCCGACGAAACGTCGGAGATGGGACCACTGATCAGCGCGTCCCATCGCGAGGTGGTGGCGTCGTTTCTGCCCGAAGGCTCCCCGATCGCATTCCGGGGCAGCGCGCCGGAAGGCCCGGGCTTTTGGTTCGCCCCGACCGTCGTGACCCCCGAGAGCTCCGTCCACCGGCTCATGCAGGAGGAGATCTTCGGCCCGATCGCGGCCGTGATGTCCTTCGCCACCGAGGAGGAAGCGGTGAGGCTGGCCAACGACAGCCATTTCGGTCTTTCGGGATCCATCTGGACCCGCGATCTCGGGCGGGCCATCCGGGTAAGTCGGGCCATCGAGTCGGGCAACCTGTCCGTCAACTCACATTCCTCGGTCCGCTATTGGACGCCATTCGGCGGGTTCAAGTTGTCCGGCCTCGGACGTGAGCTCGGCCCCGACGCGCCTTTCGCGTTCACCGAGACCAAAAACGTCTTTTTCTCTACGAAGGAGTAGCTACCGATGGCAGACCGCCTCGCGGGCAAGGTCGGAGTCATAACCGGGGCCGGAAGCGGCATCGGCCTGGCCACGGCGCGGCGATTCGCAGCGGACGGGGCCAGGGTGGTGTGCGCCGACCTCGACGCCGAAGCCGGCATGAAGGCGGCTGAGGAGGTGGGCGGTCTCTTCGTTGCGGTCGATGTGACGTCCGAGGCGCAGGTCCAAGCCCTCTATCAGACCGTCGTCGACCATTTCGGCGCAGTCGACATCAGCTTCAACAACGCCGGCATCTCGCCGCCCGACGATGACTCGATCCTGACCACCGGCATCGAGGCCTGGAAACGGGTGCAGGAGGTCAACCTCACGTCCGTGTATCTGTGCTCGAAGTACGCCATCACCCACATGTTGGGACGCGGCGGTTCGATCATCAACACCGCTTCGTTCGTGGCCGTACTCGGGTCGGCCACGTCGCAGGTGTCCTACACCGCCAGCAAAGGTGGCGTCCTGGCCATGACGCGCGAGCTCGGGGTCCAGTTTGCCCGCCAAGGAATCAGAATCAACGCCCTCTGCCCGGGACCGGTCAACACGCCGCTACTCAAGGAGCTGTTCGCCAAAGACGCAGAGCGGGCGGCGCGCCGGTTGGTGCATGTGCCCATGGGCCGATTCGCCGAACCGGAGGAGATAGCCGCGGCGGTGGCGTTCCTCGCGAGCGACGACGCATCGTTTATCACGGCCTCCACCTTCCTGGTCGACGGAGGCATCAGCGCCGCGTACGTGACCCCGCTCTGAGTAGGGACCCTGCGATCAAGCTCAGCCGGGTCCGTCCACTATCACCGCAACGTGTAGGCCAGTGCCTTTACCTTCGTGTCCGAGCTGGTCGACAGGCTGAGACTGTCGGTAGCCGTTGAGGCGTTCGTGACACCGTCCGCGACGACGCTCACCGAGTCACCTGGAGCGACTTCTATGGGGACGGTGACGGTGATGGTTGCGCCCGAATTCGACTGCGTGACGGTTACGCAGTCGTTCGACGTCCCGTTGGTGTCGTCGAGCACGACGATTACGCCGCAAACGCTGCCGCTTCCGTCGAAGAGGGTTCCCGCTGAAGCCGCGAGCGTGATGGTGGAGTGTCCCGACGTGAGGCCGTCTATTGAGGTGAAGGACGCTCGGTAGGACACGTTGGTCGCGGACTCGCTATACGAACTGAGCTGAAGGGTTGCGCCCTTCACCTTGCCCTTCGACGCCAGGGTGTAGGTGCTGGACTGAGCCGTGGGGTCGGATGAGGTGGCCACGGTCAGGCTCTGAGCCGTGATGACCGAGTCGTTGGTCACCCCGTCGGCCACCACCGTTACCACGTCGCCGCGCCCTACGTTGATGGGAGCCGTGATCGTCACGGTCGCACCGGAATGTGTTACGGCGACGGTCACGCAGTTCTGCTCGACGTTTTCCGTGGCGTCCCAGACGTAGTAGAGGTTGCACACGCTGCCGGAGCCGGTGAAAGTGGTTCCCGAGGGTGCGGCCAGCGTGATGGTGGAGCCATCGCTGTTGAGTGCGTCTGTGGACTGGAAGCTGGCGACGTACGTACCCAGAGTTGCCGAAGGGGTGAGCGTGTTGAGCTCCAAGGAGGTGTTCGTCACGGCTCCCGCCGAGCTCAGCGTGTATGCGAGCGTGGCGACCGTACCGTCAGATACGTCCGACACGGTCAGGTTCTGGCTCGAGCCGACTGAGTCATTTGTGACGCCTGGAGCAAAGGCGGTCATCTCATCGCCGGCCGCGGCCGTCGGTGAGGACAATACAACGGTGTCCGTACCAGTCCCGGTTACGCCCGCGCACTCCGACGTTCCCGACGTGTCGTCGTAGACGAAGTAGCAGTTGGGTGACGATGCGAAGACTGTGCCCGAGGGAGCCGCCAGCGTTATTTGCGAGCTACCCCCGCTGATGCCGTGAGTGGTTGTGAAGTTGACCTGGTAGGTCACTTCGGTGGCCGATGGAGTGTACGAGCCCAGCTGCAGCGAGGCCGGGCTGGCAGAAGGGCCGCTGGTCGTCACCGACTTGGAGGTGGGGTCGGACGAGGTCGAGATGTTGAGGGTCCCCGAGGCGGCGGCGTTGGTCACTCCCGTGGCGACCACGGTGACCTGGTCTCCCGGCCGGATGGTGATGTTGTTCTCGACGAAGGTGAGGGTGGCCCCGCTGTTGGTGACCGTGATCGTTCCGCAGTTGCTAACAGTGCCGCTGGTGTAGTCGTAGACGTAGTCGACGCTACAGGTGTCGCCGCTCCCCGGGAATACCGTGCCGGCTGGCGCCGCCAGCGTGACCGACGAAAAGCTGGGCGTAAGGCCATCTGTAGCGATGAAGCTGGCGGTGTCGGTAACGCCCGTCGCTGAGGCCGTGTAGGAGCTCTGCTTGTAGTTCGGGACCCCGATGCTGCCACTCGACGACAGCGTGACACTGACCGAGACCGATGTCGGATCGGATGACGTTGAAAGCTTGGCGGTTCCCGACGTCGCCGCGTTGGTAACACCGTCGGCGATGATCGCCACCTCGTCGCCAGCGTTGATGTCGATGTTGTTCTCGACGAAGGCGAGGGTGGCTCCACTGTTGGTGACCGTGATCGTCCCACAATTGCTTTCGGTGCCGTTGGTGTAGTCGATGACGAAGTCGACGCTGCACGTCACGCCGCTGCCGGGAAAGACCGTCCCGGTCGGACCGACGAGCTTGATGCTCGAGAAGCCGGCCGTCATGCCGTCAGTGGCGACGAACGTGGCGCTGTAGGTCACGTTCTTGGCGGAAGGAGCGAGCGAGCTCAGCGACAGAGAGAGGGCACCCACGCTGTCGCCTGACGCCAGCGCGGGCGGGGCGGCGCCAAAAGCGATCGAGCCGGCCACCACCACAGTCCCGGCGCAAACCCGCACAAAGCGGTTCCGGAGGCGCCCTCTCCGGCTCACGGCCACCTGATCAGTTGGTCCCAAAGGCCAGTCATCTCGGATCCCCATCATCACGGCCCCTCCTTCGGTAGAGCTTGCGCCCCGTGTCCCGGCAGAACTTACCCAGCCCAGGCGGCCCGTGCAACGTGCCGACGCCCCGGTTGATGGCAAGGGTCGTCACGTCACCCGAGCCGCCCGGGGTGTCACGGTCACCGATGGAATCGTGGCGTTGCGGCCCAACACGATGTCAACGATGGCCAGGAGTTCCTCTACGTCCATGAGGGTGCCGGTTAGGTATCCCCGTTCCATCCACAGCGGCATGACTTCGGCGGCATAATCCATATCCCAGCCGGTCGGGAATTCTGTAGTCCCATCACCCTCCCCGCCAGCACAGTCCCCGACGACGATGCGGGTGAAACCAATGGATGGATGTTCGGCGCGTAGGGACTCGACCAGTTTGTCCAGGGCGGCCTTGCTGACTGTGTAGGCCCCGAAGCCCGGCCACGGCGGAGTCAGGGAGGCACTGACGGACGAGAGATAGGCCGCCACGCCGCCGCTCTCGGCCAGATAGGGGAGGGCGGCCGACGTGACCACGGCCGCCCCGACCACATTCGTATCAAACGCCCGACGCCAGACATCGGCGCCCAGCTCGGCGATGGGTCCAAGGGGACCGATACCAGTGGAGTACACGACGGCGTCGATGCCGCCCATGCCGGCGGCCGCCTCCTCGATGGCGGCCCGGCACGACGATTCGTCGGTGACGTCGCACGTGATGGCCAGCGCGTCGGGTCCGGCCTCTTTGGCCGCGTCGACCAGTCGGTCGCGGCGGCGGGCCAGCAGGGCTACCTGATCACCCCTGCGGCCCCGGTCAACCCCTATGCAGCGCCCCAGGCCACTCGACGCCCCGACCACCACTACTTTCAATGGCAATTGAACCGATCCTCTCGCGAGCTACCCCTGTCAGCGACAGAACCAACGCTACCTGGAAGTTTCTCGGGCCCCGGCTCGGCTCGCCGTTGGGCATCCGCTGTCGCGCCGCGTTCTTGAGACGGGGAAGGGCCATCACCGATGATGGGGCAAACACAACGGCCCACCGCCACTCGTCGGCGGTGCCGAGCAGGTGGGAGCGGGCTTGACACTGAAACTGACCATGGACGACGTCGAGCGGCCCCTGCCTTTCGTCGACGACGAGAGCCGGCCCTTCTGGACAGCCGGAAAGGACGGAGTGCTCTCCTTCGTCTCATGCCACTCCTGCGATGCTCTGATACATCCTCCGGCGCCTGTGTGTCGCTACTGCCGCTCGGAGGACCTCGGCCGGCGCACCGTCTCCGGGTCGGGCGCGGTGGTCGGGTTCACGGTCAACCATCAGGCCTGGGATCCTCGTTTCCCGCTGCCGTACTGCGTGGCCACGGTCGCCCTCGACGACGATCCCCGGGTCCGGCTCACGACGAACGTCGTCGATGTGGACGTTGACGACCTCAGAGTGGGAATGCGGGTACAGCCCAGATTCGAACGGCGGGAGGACGTCTGGATACCCATTTACGCCCCGTCCGGCGAAGCCGATGCTTCCCTGCCTGACGATGAGACCGACCCCGGGGACCATCGACGATGGGCTCGCCCGCTGGTGCGAACCGACCGCTTCGAGGAACGCGTCGCCATCACGGGGATCGGTATCTCCGAGATAGGTCGCCGCCTTATGCGGCCTCCTTTGTCGTTGACGGTCGACGCGGTCAAGGCGGCTGTGGCTGATGCCGGGCTGGAGCTGGAAGACATCGACGGCCTGTCGACCTATCCGGGGAACACCTCGACATCGGGCTTCGGGGAAGGCGGGGTGAGCGCGCTCGAGGACGTATTGGGTCTCCGGCCGACTTGGTTCAACGGCGGCAGCGAGACGTTCGGTCCGGCCGGTTCCGTGATAGCGGCCATGCTCGCGGTCGCCGGCGGATTGGCCCGGCACGTGGTTTGCTTCCGGACCGTGTGGCAGGCGACCTTCGCCGCCCAAATGCGCGCCCGGGCCTCTGGAGAGGGCAGCCCGTACGGCATGGGCCGGTCCCAGGGCCGGGTGCCGGGTTACAGCGGCCCGTACGGCGAGGGCTCTGCGGCCATAACCCTGGCCATACGGGCCTCGAATCACTTCGCCCGGTACGGGACGACCCGGGAGACCTTGGGTTGGATCGCCACCACCGAACGAGCCAACGCCGCCCTCAACCCCCGGGCGATCTACCGCGACCCCATGACCATGGACGACTACATGTCGGCCCGGATGATCTCGACTCCGCTGGGTCTCTACGACTGCGACGTGCCGGCCGACGCTGCGATCGCCGTCGTAGTGTCCGCCATCGAGTCCGCCCGCGACTTGGCCCAGACGCCGGTGCTGGTTGAGGCGGTCGGCACCCAGATGACGGAGAGGGTCGCTTGGGACCAGTCCACCATGACCCACGAACCTCACTCGTTGGGCCCGTCCGCGCATTTGTGGACCCGTACTTCGATGACTCCTGAAGACGTCGATGTGGCCCTCCTCTACGACGGTTTCAGCTTCAACTGCCTGTCCTGGTTGGAAGGTCTCGGCTTCTGCCAGATCGGGGAGGCGAAGGACTTCCTCGACGGCGGTCACAACATCGCCCGAGAGGGCGGAGTGGTAGCGCTCAACCCACACGGCGGTCAGCTGTCGGCGGGCCGCACCCACGGGATGGGGTTCGTTCACGAGGCCGTCGTGCAGCTCCGAGGCGACGGGGGAGCCCGTCAGGTCCGAGACGCCCAGGTGGCCGTGGTGACGAGCGGCGGACTCACTCCGGCCGGCGTGATCCTCCTGCGTCGGGGCTGACCTGGAGCGGCTCTCGAGATTCGATCAGACGGCCGCCGAGTTCACGACGCCGATCAGTATCTCAACTTTGACGTCGTAGTCAATAGACGTTACGATGCTGACATGGCCAACAAATGCGACTTTCCCGTATTCGACGCCGACAACCATCTGTACGAGACCAAAGACGCCTTTACCCGGTATCTGCCCTCCAAGTACGAGGGAGCCATCGACTACCAGGAGATCAACGGGCGGACCAAGATCCTGCTCCGAGGGGTGGTGAGCGAGTACATCCCCAATCCCACCTTTGAGGTGGTGGCCCGGCCCGGGGCCCAGGAGGAGTATTTTCGCAACGGCAACCCCGAAGGCAAGTCGTATCGCGAACTCATCGGGGAACCGATGCGCGCTCTTCCGGGGTTCCGCTCGCCTGGGCCGCGCTTGGAGCTGATGGATGAGCTCGGTGTCGACCGCGCCCTGATGTTCCCGACGTTGGCGAGCCTGCTCGAGGAGCGACTGCGCGACGACGCCGAGCTGACCCACGCCGTGATTCACGCTTTCAACGAGTGGATGTACGAGGAGTGGACGTTCAACTACGAGGATCGAATTTTCGCCACGCCCGTCATCACCCTGCCGATCGTCGACAAGGCCCTCGAGGAGCTCGAATGGGTGTTGGAGCGCGGCGCCAAGACCGTCCTGATCCGCCCGGCGCCGGTGCCCAATCCCGGCGGGTCTCGCTCGTTCGGTTTCCCCGAATACGACCCCTTCTGGCAGGCCGTGGTTGACGCGGACATCCTGGTGTCGATGCACGCCTCGGACAGCGGGTACTCCAGATATCAGGGTGACTGGACGGGACCATCGGAGATGCTCCCGTTCCGGCTGGATGCGTTCCGTGCCCTCACCTCTGGCAAGCGGCCCATCGAGGACAGCTTCGCGGCGTTCGTGTGCCATGGCGTATTCACGCGGTTCCCCGACCTCCGGGTCGCCGCGATCGAGAATGGCGGTGACTGGGTCATCCCTTTGCTCGAGCACATGGACGACACGTACCGCAAGATGCCCCAAGCCTTCGGGGAGCACCCCGTCGAGGCCATGCTGCGCAACGCCTACATCAGTCCTTTCCACGAGGACAAGATCGACGCCCTGATCAAGGCCGTGGGAGTCGACCACGTCCTGTTCGGTTCTGACTACCCCCACCCGGAGGGATTGGCCGAGCCGTGCAGCTACATCGATCATCTGCCCTCCAGCCTGCCCGAGGAGGACCTGGCCCGGATCATGGGAGGGAACCTGGCCAAGATCATGCGGGTGGGAGTGCCCGCCTGAGGGCTCAGGCTATTTGGCGGGACGGCGCCGGCCGCCGGGCTCCTTGAATCCCAGCGCGTTGACGAACACCCGGGTGAGCTGGTCGACCCCGTCGTCGAAGCGGCACTTGAGACGACCCTCTACCAGCCACATCTCCGGGAAGCGCGTCGTCATCGAGCCGAGGGCCGCCGCCGCGATCACCGGATCGAGGTCGGGGTCAATCAAGCCGCGGCGCTGCAGGTGCCGGATGGACTCCTCCACCTGCTCCCCGTAGTGCCGGTTCCGTTGGTACCGAGCAGCTTTCATTTGCTCGTCGTAGCGCGACACCTGTTCGATCACACCCATGATCCGTGCTTCCTGGCGGTAACTCTCCATGTGCAGGCGGATGGCTTCTCGGATGCGCTCCTGGGGGGTGGCGTCTGACTTCGGATCGAGGATCACGCTGCCGAGCGGCGCGCTGAGCTGGTCCTCGACGGCTGCGGCCACCTCCCGGAAGATCTCCTCCTTGGATTCGAAGTAGTGGTAGAAGGATCCGTGCGACAGCCCAGCCCGCTCGGCGATGTCTGAGATCCTGGCGTCGAGGAAACCGTTCTCCTCGAATATCGCCTTGGCCGCGTCGAGCAATCGAACCCTGGTTTCAGCCCCCTTGCGCGAGCGCGGTCCGTTGGGCTTGTCGGTCCCCAGCGCGGCGGGTGAGGGTGCCACCGCTACTGCAAGCGACCGGTCAAGAACATCGCTGCCGGACCGGCGTCGGGATACGAATTGGTGAGACCGGAGCTGATGTAGCCAGCGTCGGAGATCACGATCTCTCCGTTCAACGCCGAAGCGGCGTCGCTGCAGAGGAAGACCAGAGGGTAGGCCTGCTCCAGTGGTGTCGAAGCCTCGATACCGGCATCGCTGCGATAGTCCGACCCGAACGCCAGCCACAGCTCCTTGTTGGCTTGGGCCAGCGGGGTGTCGGTGGGGCCGGGGCAGATGGCGTTGATGCGGATGCCCCGCTTGAGCAGAGGATAGGCCTGCCGCGACACGTAGGCGCAGATGGCCTGCTTGCTCCACATGTAGTCGGCCTTGCCGTGCTCGGCGATCCACTCGACGGCCGAGTCGAAGTCGGGCGTGTCGAGGTAGGCGCCTACGAGTTCGAGATTGCTCTGCCATCCGAGCCCGGCGGCCGACGATATAAACCCGATCGCTGCTCCGCGCGGAAGGGCATCGGCGTCCAGCATTCGATCGATCAGGTGGCGGTGCCCGATGAAATTGATCTTCTCGATGCCCGGCGTCCCATCCGCAACTCCCGCGCATAGGAACAGGGCGTTAAGCGGACCGCCGCACTCCTTCACCGCGGCGTCGATCGAATCCTTGTCGGCCATGTTGACGCGAATGCTGATCGCGCCCTCGAGGGAGCAATCGGCGATGTCCATCACCACGACTTCCGCGCCGGCGTCCCGGACGACCTCGGCGACAGCGGCGCCCATCCCAGAGGCGGCTCCCACGACGAGCACCCTCTTACCGTCGTAGCGAAACGCATCGAACAATGTCATTGAAGTTCCCCTTTGCTTGGTTGGTTGGTCAGAGCCCGAGCGCTCTCACGCGACTACGCGGCGTACTTTGAGGTCGACGACAGTGTCCCAGTCCAGCCCGAGATCGGCGAGGATGGAATCGCCGTGCTCGTTGAACTCTGGTGCGCGGGTCGGAGTCGCCGGTTCGCCGCCGAACTGTACCGGTGCGGCGACGAGCTGGAAGGGCACGCCCGCCGCGGTCTTGCACTCCTGGAGATATCCGTTGGCAACCGACTGAGGGTCGTTCGCCGCCTCCAGGTTGTCCTGGACCACCGCCCACTGCCCGATGAAATCGGCGAGCTTCTCCCGCCATTCGGCCAGGGTGTGCCGGGAGAACACCCCCCGTAGCAGCTCGGCCGCATCGCGGCTGTTCGAGAGTAGCGAGGCATGATCGATGAATCGGGGGTCGGTGGCCAGCTCGGGTCGATCTATGGCTTCACAGACATAGGGCCAGTACTTGCCCGCTTGCAGGCAGGTGAGGGCGATCCAACGCCCGTCCTTGGTCTTATAGGTGTCCGACAAGGGATTGGCCCTCACCGCATCAGCCGGTGGTGGCGTCCAGGGCCGGTCGAGTAGCAGGGAGAGGGCCGTCGCCGGCCCCATGGCCCACATACCCGTGCCGAGCAGCGACACGTCCACCGTGGTGGCCTCGCCGGTGCGTTCCCGGTGGAACAGGGCGCCCATGATTCCGCCTGCGATCGTCATGGCCCCGATCGAGTCGCCGTACCCGGGCCCCGGGGGGGAGGGCACGTGGCCGTACTCCGGGCGCATCACTCCCACCGCCGTGCCGGCGCGACACCAGAAGGCCAGATGGTCGTAGGAACCCTTGTCCGCGTCGGGGCCGCGCTCGCCTTGCCCGGTCCCGGATACATAGATGATCCGCGGGTTGTGGACGCGGATCTGATCCGGCTCGATGTTGAGCTTTTTGCGGATCCTCGGAAGCTTGTTGGTGAGGAAGACGTCGGAGGTGGCGGCCAGCTGGTAGAGAATCTCGAGCCCTTCTGGCGTGGCCAAATTGAGGCCGATGCTGCGCTTGCCCCGATTGGAATGCTCCAGGAGGCCGTGAACGTCGGTCGGTATCTCGGCTACTCCGGTGGAGGCCAAGCCCCTCATGGCGTCTCCGCTCTCGACCGGCTCGATCTTGATCACGTCGGCTCCCCAGTCCGCCAGCACGGCTGACGCGGCAGGCACGAAGGTGTGCTCGGCCACTTCGAGGATGCGGACGCCGGCCATAACTGCGGTCACTGAAAGCCTCCCGGGCTCATACTGACGTCGACGCCGATGATAGGAGAAGCTCGCCGATGGGCCGGCGACACGAGAATCACGATCGCGAGTCCGCGCCGGCGGCCGGTCCGCGTGGGACCTCGCGGAAGGGGAGGTCGCGATCGGTGGTCCGGTCCCGAGGCATGCCGAGGACCCGTTCGCTGATCACGTTGCGGGCCATCTCGGTCGTGCCACCGGCGATGCATGGTGACTGCCTCATGAGGAAGTCGATTCCGCGTCCCGCGGCCGATCCGTCGTCATCGACCCACGCTGCTCCCGTCGCCCCGGCGATCTCGAAGTTGATGCTCCGGGCCCGAGCGGCCGACACCCCGTGGTACAGGCGGGCGATGGCCGCACCCTGATCGCTCATCCGACCCGAGCGCACGGCGGTGCCGATCCGCTCCTGTAGCTCACCCTCGACCATTTCCAGCATGCGAGCCTCGCCGATGAGATCACGCACCCGTGGATCGTCCAGGACTCCGATGTCCCGCGCTACGCCCACCGGCGACACCGCGCCCTGGGTGGGGCGACCAGTAGGAGGCGCCGTGATGAGAGGGGAGTTGTACAGCATCCGCTCGTGGAACATCCATCTAGTGCCGACCGTCCAACCCTGGTCCACGTCGCCGACCCGGTCCGAGTCTGGGACCCGGACGTCGGTGAGGAACTCCTGACAGAACTCCTTCGAACCGTTGAGCATTTCGATGCGGTGGACGTCGACTCCGTCCCGGTGCAAGGGGAAGATAAAGACCGTGAGACCGCGGTGCTTGGGGGCATCCCAGTTCGTCCGGGCCAGACAGAGACCCCAGTCCGACCACCATGCGCCCGTGGTCCATATCTTGGATCCGTTGAGGATCCACTCGTCGCCGTCGCGAACGGCGGTCGTCAGGGCGGCGGCCACGTCGGAGCCGCCGCTCGGCTCGGAGAGCAACTGCATCCACAGTTTCTCCCCTTTGAGGATGGCCGGGATGTGGGTGCGCTTCTGGTCCTCGGTACCGAAGTCGAGCAGCACGGCTGCGCACGGAGAGAAGTTGGGCACCTGCAGACGAGCGGGATAGTCGAACCCGGTCAGTTCCTCGTTGAAGGCCCTCTGGTGTGCGGGCGAGAGCCCCTGTCCGCCGTAGTCGCGGTCGATGCTGATGCCGGCGTATCCGGCGTCGAACAGCTTGCGCTGGAGGCGTCTCTCGTGGTCGATGGCGGCCAGCTCTTCCGCCTCGCTGAGCTCGCCGGCCAGCCCGGCTTCCAGTGTGGTGAAGTCCGCGGGCTCGAGGTTGGATCGGATCCAGCTCCGAGCCCGCACTCGGTAGCCCTCCACGCCCTCCACCTCGGCGGCGGTCATCCTGCGCACTCCTCTGCGATCGTGATGGTCGAAATCCGTTGTCGATGGTCCGCCGGAGTCCCGAATAGCGAGCTATTGAGCGTGGCCCGACGCAGGAACAGGTGTAGATCGTGCTCGAAGGTGAGGCCGATGCCGCCGTGGATTTGCACGCAGTCCTGGATGAGCTCCCCGCCGTAATGGCCGATGAACGCCTTGGCCACGCTGATCAGCAAGCCCGCGTCCGGAGCCTTGGCCGCGACTGCTTCGGCTGAGGCATCGGCAATGGCATGACTTGATTCCAGCCACGTCTTCATGTCGGCGAAACGGTGCTTCAGCTCCTGGTAAGAGGCCAACGGCCGGCCGAAGGAGTAGCGGTCGAATGCCCATTCGACGGTCATCTCGAAGGCTCGCTCCATGGCTCCCACCGTCTCGGCATTGAGGATCACCTGCGCCACTCGCAGCTGGTGCTCGACCTCCTCAGAGGCGCTTCCCACTTCGCCGACCACGGCTGCGATCGGGAGCCGTACCTCGTCGAAGGTGGCGACTGCGAACCTACGGGTCAGGTCGACGGTTTGCATCGGCCGTACAGACACACCAGGAGTGCCCGACGGGATCAGCACTTGCGTGGCGCCTTCTCCAGTCTTGGCGGTCACCAGGAGGAAGTCGGCTTGGGCGGCAGACTCGGCCGGCCGTTTGGTGCCGCTGAGGACGACTTCTTGACCGTCTCGCCGCGCTTCGGTGGTCATTCGACCGAAGCCACCCGTCTCCTCCATGCACCACGACGCCGTTGCCCTACCCGACAGTAGGGCGCCAATCACATCGGAATGCTCCGTCGACACACTCGGGGCCGATGGACCCACGGCCGATGCAGCCAGAGCCGCAGCGACGACATTCGTCGGAACAAGAGGCCCGGGCGCCGCGTGGCGCCCGAATTCGTGGGCTATGAGGGTCAGATCTATCAGGCCCCGGCCGCTCACCGATCCCCCGCCCAGCGCCTCGGGAACGAGCAGGGACGTCCATCCCAGGTCGGCGCCGCGGCGCCAGTAGTCGCGGTCGAAGCCGATGGGATCGTCTCGCAACCGGCGGATCTCCGCAACCGACGCTTGGCTGGTCAGGAACTTGGCCGTCGTCTCTTTGAGAAATTCCTGATCCGGGGTCGGCTCGAGCAGCATGGTCACGACGACGGTACTGAATATTGACGTCACAGTCAAAGCCGGGTACCGTCATCGTCCGGGTCTGGCAATTGGGGGAGAGGCTGAGCAAGTGAATCTTCAAGGACGGGCGGCGATCGTCACCGGTGGAGCCGGCGGGCTGGGCTCTGCGGTCGTGAAGCGGCTGGTTGAGGTCGAGCTGAAGGTCGTCGTGTTCGACCGCGATGCCGGCCGCGCCGCGGAGCTGGCCTCCGAGCTCGGCGGATCCGCCAGCAGCGTCACCGGAGATGTCAACGACGACGCCGCCGCCGGCCAGGCCATCGAGGCGGCGTCGTCTCTCGGCCCTCTTTCGCTCCTGGTAAATGTGGCCGGAGGCGGCGTGGGGGGCGGCCGGACGGTGGGGCGGGACGGCTCACCCCACGACAAGGCGTCATTCGTGCAGACCATGGAAATGAACGCGTTCGGCACCTTCAACATGTGTCGCCTGGTTGCCGCCGCCATGTCGGCTAACGAACCGGACGAAGACGGTGAGCGCGGCGTGATCGTCAACACCGCGTCGATCGCGGGCATGGAGGGACAGACCGGTCAGCTTGCTTACGCCGCGGCCAAGGCCGCGATTCTCGGCATGACGTTGCCGATGGCCAGAGATCTGTCGGCGATTGGCGTCCGGGTCTGTGCCATCGCCCCGGGAACCATGGGGACGCCGGTGATGCTGGGCGTGCGCGAGGAGGTCAAGGAGAACCTGGTGAAGGGGATCGTGTTCCCCAAACGCATGGGGCGGCCGGAGGAATTCGCCCTGCTGGTGGAGTCGATCGCCCGCAATCCCTACCTCAACGGAGAGAACATCCGACTGGACGGCGCGCTCCGATTCCCACCTAAATGATCTAGGTCAGATCACCGGCCGTAGTCGGTGGACTCGGCCATTTCGGCGGCTTCCCGCATGAGGTCGGAGACGATGGGCCCGAACGCCTCTAGCTTCTCGTCGCCGCCGGCGCGTTGGTAGCCCTGTTCCAACACCACCCCTAGCTTCCATTTGGCCAGGATGACGTAGTAGTCGAGGTCGTCCACCTGCCGGCCGGACACGTCCGCGTAGTACTGGACGAGCCGGTCCCGCGAGGGCATGGCGTAAAGATCGACGTACCCGGCGCCCGAGAGCGAGGGGTCATTGGTGTCTGTCGGCCACGACTGGACCACCCAGGCCAGGTCAAGTTTGGGATCGCCGATCGTCCCCATCTCCCAGTCGATGATGGCGGCCAGCCGGGCCGGGGTGCCGTCCTTGAACATCACGTTGGCGAACTGGTAGTCCCCATGCATGAGGCCGGGTACGAAGTCGATCGGCCGGTGTTCGCGCAGCCAGCCAGCGGCCTCGTCGAAGCCGGGTAGATCGCGACCCTTAATCCGCTCGAGGAACGCCGTCCAGCGGTCGACTTGACGGTCGTGGAATCCGTCGGGCCTTCCCAGGTCGGCCAGACCCTTCGCCCTCCAGTCCACGTTGCCGAGCAATGCGATCCCTTCGACGAGCTGATAGGCGAGGCCGCTGCGAGCTTGCAGATCCGAGTGGAAGGGCTCGGGCCATCGGCGTCCGGTGGCCATCGGGGACCACCCGTCGACGAAGCCCATGATGTAGAAGGCCCGGCCCAGGACCGATTTGTCGGTGCACGCCCGGATGGCGGGCGCGTGGGGCACGTCGGTGCTGCCCAGGGCCTCGATGATCCGCCACTCTCGCAGTATCCCGGCGTCTCGGCTGTCGGGCGCGGTCGGGGGCGGAATACGGATCGCCCCATGTAGGTCGCCGCGGCGGATCTCGTATATCTCGTTCTGGGAACCGCCTGACAGGTAGCGGTGCTGCATGGGCTCGCCCTGGCCCGGCATCCCTTCCGCGTCCATCCACCCGGCCAAGCGCTCGATGTCGATCACAGGGGCCGCCTTCTCAGGACGTGCTCCGCGAACTTGTCATTCGCTCCGTCGAGTTTCCGCTCGTCACGAGGTGAGGACCGGGAGGGTCTCCCACCCCCGCACCGTCGAGGTGCGGGCTTGGACGGCGTTGGGGTAGTCGACTTCCCACTCGGGGAATCTCCGCAGGACCTCGTCGAGGGCAACCCGGCCTTCGAGGCGGGCCAGCGAGGCGCCGAGGCAGAAGTGCAGGCCATAGCCGAAGCTGAGGTGGTGGCCGATCTTGCGGTGTATGTCGAAGCGGTCACCGTCGGAGAAACGGCGGTCGTCCCGGTTGGCGGAGCCGTTTAGCAGGACCATGATGCCGCCTTCGGGAATGGCCTGTCCGTGGTGCTTCACTTGGCGGGCTACGTAGCGAGCCTGCACCGGAGACGGGGCCTCATAGCGGAGCAGCTCCTCGATGGCGTTTGGGACCAGCGACCGTTCGTCGGCTATCTGGCGGCGCTGGTCGGGGTGCTCGGCCAGGACCTTTCCGGTCCATCCGATGAGCCGCGTCGTCGTCTCGTTGCCCGCCGCGGCGAGCAGGCTCACATAGGTGAGGACCTCCTGGCGGGTCAGGTTTCGGGTCGCGCCAGTCTCGTCCTCGAACTCGGCATTGAGGAGTTCGGTCATTAGATCGTCGGAGGGATGCTCCGCCCGCCAGTCGACGTACTCGGCGAACATCTCACCCTGGTCCCCGAATTCGTCCCTGGCTACGCCGGTGGGGTCACCCGCTTCCAGGCGTAGACCTTCGTCGATTTGGTCTCGGATGGCTTCCTGGTCCTGTTCGGGGATACCGAGAAGGAACCCGATCGTTCGCATTGGCATCTGGGCGCCCAGGTCGCGGATGAAGTCGAATCGTCCAGTTCCGACGAGGGGGTCGAGCGAGCGGGCGCAGAACTCCCGCACCTTGGGCTCTATGGCGTTCATCTTCTTCGGCGTGAAGACCCGGGACATCAGGCCCCGGTGGACGTCGTGAATAGGAGGGTCCTCGAAGAGGATGACCCCGGGCGGGATCTCCATGTCCGCCCTGATGAGCTCAAGAACCGAGCCGCGACCGGATCGGTATGTCTCCCAGTCGACCAGACATCGTTCGACGTCTTCGAAGCGGCTCAGGGCGAAGAAGTCGTACTTCTCGTTGTAATAGAGCGGGGACTCCTCGCGCATCCGACGCCAGATCGGATACGGATCGGCGTCGATCTCGAAGTCGTAGGGGTCGTAGTAAAGGTCGTCGACGCCCGTGGCCTCCATGTTTGCACCTTCCCTGTAAACGGCCACACCGGCCCGGCGTCGACAAGTCCCGGTAGGCGACAGATCGATCGGCTCTCGTGACTTCCTGATGTCGACGTCGATAATAGTCCGCGGTGGGATCGGGGGGCCACGCCGATCGTCGTTGGTCGCTCATGACCGGCGTCTCACAGGTACTTTCGCTCGAGCAGGCCCTCGGCGTTGCTGCCGGCGACGACGCCAACATTGCGTTTATCGAGAGTGCGATCGGCGGCCTGGAGTGGGGGAGGTAAGAAACGGGCGCAGGTGCCCGGCGACCGCTGAAGGGGTGAAATCGTGGCGGGCCCGCTCGGAGGCGGCCGTGGCCCGATCGGCGACGAGGGCGCGGTCGGCAGCCAGACGCCGCAGGGCGGCTGCCAGTGCTTCGGCATCGCCGGGGGACACGAAAGTGGCTGCGTCCTTCAGCGCGGTCAACTGGGGCGGGGTCTCAGAGGTCACGATCGCGCAGCCTGCGGCAGCACCCTGGTACACCTTGTTCGGCACCACCCGTCGAGCCTTGGGTGTGGTTCCGAAGATCCCGAGGCACACGTCGTGGGCGGCCACCGTCGCCGGCAGGTCGTCCGGTTCGATCCAGTCGCGCCAGAGGACCCTCCGATTGGCCACCGCCGCGGCGCGGGCGGCGGCGAAATCCTGACCCCTGCCGATCATGGTGGCTTCGATTCCGTCGTAGTCGGCGAGCAGACCCAGCGCCGCGCCGACGACGGGCGCGCCCTGCAGCGGGGTGAACAGACCGAAGAAGACAACTCGAAGAGGTTGAAGCCGGTCGCCAGAGGATCCGCCGGCCACCTCGAACCATTCCGACAGGGCTCCGACCGGTACCACCACCGCCCGGCTTCGCCGTGAAGGCGCAATCAACGCCAGATGTTCGTGGGTGTCGACCACGATCACGTCTGCGCACGCGGTCGCTACCGAGTCGATCGTACGCAGGATGCCGGCCTTCCACGAACCGTTTACCCCGCGGTCGCGGGCGGTGTCGGCGGCGAAGATCAGTTGGTCGAGAACGATCTTGGTCCTCGGGAAGAGGAGTCGAGCCAGGACCACATCGAAATGGCCCATGTACCCCACGAGCACCGCGTCGAAGGAACCGCGCCGCCGGGCACGGGTCGCGGCCACCGTGATCACCAACCAACCCCGCAACACCTCGACTATCAGCCGGTAGGCCAGCCAAGGCTTGCGAAGCATCTCCACCCGCTCGGCCGTCGATATGCGCAGAGGCGAGTTGGCCTCGGTGACCTCGTCTCCGGCTGACCTCATCCCCTCCAGGATGATCCCGATCCGCGGATGTCGGGTTATGTCGTAGGTACCGAAACCTAAGATCCTCACCGTGGCACGATCCAGCGGTCGAAGTTGATCACAACGCGACAACCCTGGATCGGGACTTCATCGTGAACCGGAGGAGGCTGGTCGGCACGATCGCGGTCGTAGGCGTCGCGGCCGGAGCCGGCTATGCCATTTACGGAGATCGGCACAGTTTCGTGGCCGGCCTGCACCGCCTCGGCGCCGGCGCTGTGCTCACGGCTTTCGCCTGCGGTGTCGTCGGTACCAGCGCTACCTACTTCGCCTGGCGCGAAGTGCTCGGCGGGCTGGGCGTGGCGCTGCCGGTCAGGGCCGGCAGCCGGGTCTACTTTGTGAGCCAGCTCGGCAAGTACCTGCCCGGATCGGTCTGGCCGGTGCTGATGCAGATGGAGGCCGGCCGCGCTCATGGCGCCAGCCGCCGCACCATGTTCGGCGCCAACATCGTGACCGTCGTGCTCGGGTGCTGCACGGGACTCATAGTGGCCTGCCTGCTGCTTCCCCTACAAGACACCGCCGTTATCAGGAGCTACTGGTGGATCCTGATCACCTTGCCGGTGCTGGCGGCATTGCTGCACCCCCGGGCGCTTCCCGCGTTGATCGATGCCGCCCTCCGGGTGCTACACCGGCCTCCGCTCGGTCAGCGGCTGGACGTGCGGGCCGAAGCTCGCGCGGCTGCGCTCTTCATGTTCTGCTGGTTCGCCCTGGGTTTGCAGATGTGGATACTGAGTCGCAGCTCAGCCCCGGCCGGCCACGGTGGCGGGTCGCTCTACCTGCTGTGCACAGGCGGGGCCGCCCTGGCCACGTGCGTCGGCGTCCTCACCATCCCGGTGCCGGCCGGGGCTGGCGTCCGGGAGCTGGTCATGACCCTGGTGCTCAGGACCCGGATGGATACCGGCGCCGCTCTTGCGGTGGTGGTGACAGCCCGAGTGCTGGTTACGGTCGCGGACGCCGGCCTGGCCGCACTAGCCGTCGTGATTGGCGGACGCGGAGTCGAGGCGACCGGAGCTCCCGGCCCTTCCGTCTCCGGATCCGGGCCCGACCGCGAATGAAGTGCTAGCGGCTGGAGGTCGCCGTGGCACCGCGGTCGCGTAGGATTGGCCCATGCCAGCGGAACTCAGGGAGCGAGAGTTTCCGCCCCTCGCGGTGCGGGCGCAGCTCCGCTGGCATCTGGTGAAGCCCATCGTCACCGCCCTAGCTCCTCGTACCACGATCGAGGTGGGCGTCGGACAGGGAGCAATGGGCGCCCGAATCGCTTCGTTGACGTCGGGATCGTATGTCGCGTTCGAACTCGATGAGGACTCGTACCAGAAAGCCTCACAGAGGATCGAGCGAGCCGGAGGGGTTGTCCACGCCACGTCCCTAGAGGCATTCGATCCGGCCCCATCCGACCTGTTGTGTGCGTTCGAGGTTCTCGAGCACATCGAAGAGGACGGTCGGGCGCTGGGCGAATGGGTCGGGTACCTCGTGCCCGGAGGACACGTGTTGTTGTCCGTCCCCGCGAACCCTCGCCGATTCGGACCGATGGACCAGCACGCCGGTCATTACCGACGCTACACAGCCGCTCAGCTGATCGATCTGGCCACGGCAGCTGGGTTGGTTGACATATCGGCGAAGATGTACGGGTCGCCACTCGGTTATCTGCTCGAAGCGGTCCGAAACCGCATAGACGCCAAGAAGGTGGCCAACGTTCGGGATCTGTCGACGGCTTCGCTTACGGCAGCAAGTGGCCGCACGTTTCAGTTTGACCAGCGTTCCTGGAAATCAGTGCTCGCGACGGCCGCAACCCTGCCATTCCGCTACCTCCAAACGATCTGCCCAGGCGGGGTCGGATTGGTTCTGACGGCTCGGAAGCCACTCGCGTAGCGGGAGGCGTCGCCCTACCGTTCCGTACTCGCTGACCCGGAAAGAGCAGGGGCCGGCTAGGACGACACCATGGACCGGTCGAGTACCGCCGCCTTCAACACGTGCAACTCGTCAGTCAGACGTCCCAGAAACCGGTGGGGATCGGGCATCGCCTCAGGCGTGGTGACCAAGCCGACGTTCATGCGACCCGAATAGCTGTGGACCGTCACGTTGACGTTGGCTGGGTTGACGGCCAGTGCGAACGAATACCAGTCGACGACCTCGACGTCGCCCAGCCATCGGTGGCCCGTCGGGCCCGGGACGTTGGCCGTCGTCATGTGGTTGACGATCCAGGGGCTGCGGTCGGCCAAGGTCCGACGGAACAACGACGCCACTCGGGGCCCATAACTGGACCACCGGTCAGCCATGTGGACTCCCGTGAGCCTTCGCAGCTCCACGCCTTCCTGGCAGCTGCGGGCCGTACGGATCAGGCGTTCCCGCGGGTCGGCGAGGTTGCAGAAGATCCCTACGTTGGTGGGGGTGACGGCGTTGCCGTAGCGGCGGTTCCTGTCAGTGGCGTCGGCCGCTATGCCGAACACGGCCGCGGTCGGCTTGGATGTGTCCTCTCCGCGCTCGATCAGCTCGGCTCGCATGGCTCCGGCCAGAATGCCGTGGAGGACGCCGTTGACGGTGACTCCCGCCGCCTTACCGACAGCGCGCATCTCCTCGAGGGACAGGCTGATCGTGGCGCACGAGCGGTCACCCCCTGACGCCGTATTGCAGAAGTTCCGCTTGGAACCCATAAACGGGGGCAGGTCGGGATGCTCGGCCCGGAACGCCTTCGCCCGGCGCTTCCCGGCCACGGCATCACGGCCCAGATCAGGGACGCCCAGGATCATCCGGCGCAGCCGGCGTCCGGCTTCGGCCCGCAGCTCGGTGGCGCGGTACTCGACGGGAACGGGCGAAGGGTGCGGCGCCACGACAGTTCCGGCGGTGTTCGTCGTGCAGGCAACGAATGCGTTGAGGGCGCCGAGCCCGTCTGTCAGGGAGTGGTGCACTCTCACCACGACTGCCTGCCGGCCATGGGCGAGGCCGTGCACCAGCACCATGCTCCATAGGGCGCGGTCGCGCGGGAGGGGGGTCATGGCCAGCTCCGAGTACAGGGCCTCGAGCTGGCGTGAGTTACCCGGCGCTGGGAGGGTCCGCTCTTCGAGGTGGGCGCGGAGTTCGAATTCGGCGTCGTCGACCCAGAACGGGATACCACCGAAACCTTTGGCCGAGACGACCTTCTGCGTGGCCCGCCTGACGATTCCCAGCCGGGGCCCGACGGCCGCCACGACATCGTCGAGGGTCACCTGCCGGCCCTGGCGGGACGGATCGAGGATCAGGACCTTCAAGGTGTGCATCGGATTGTCAGCCTGCTCCATGTGCCAAAGCAGGGCGTCGCTACCGGTCATCCTCTCCATCAGACGCCCGCCGGTTCCGAGGCCATCGATGCGGCGAAGTTCTTGGCCCAGGGGTAGTCGGGTTTGCCGGTGGCGCCGCGTTGGATCTCGTCTACGACGATCAGGTCGCGCGGGAGCTTGTAGCTGGCCAGCCCGGCTCGGGCGTGGGCGGCCAGGTCGTCGAGGGTGAGCGCGGTGCCGGGCCGAAGCTGAGCCACCGCGGTGACGCGCTCCCCCCAACGCTCGTCGGCGACGCCCACTACAAGGACGTCGAATACCGCCGGGTGGCTTTTCAGCACCCCTTCGACTTCTTCGGGGAAGACCTTCTCGCCACCCGTATTGATGCTGCCCGAACCCCGGCCGAGCAGCACGACGCTGCCGTCGGCGTCGACGGTTGCCATATCACCGGGGAGCACCCAGCGCTCGCCGTCGACGGTGACGAAGGTGGCCTTGGTCTTGGCCTCGTCCTTGAAGTACCCGATCGGCACGTGACCCCGCCGGGCCAGGCGTCCGATCTGGCCCGAGCCGGGCACCACAGGCCTCAGGTCTTCGTCGAGCACCGAGGTCCGGGTGTCGACGTTGAAGCGGGCCTGGGATCGGCCGTCGTGGGAACTGGAGGAGCGTGACCCTGCCAGGCCGGTTTCCGACGACCCGAAGGTGTCGACGACCACCACGTTAGGAAGCAGGGTCGCGATCTGGGCCTTGGTCGCGGCCGACAGGAGAGCGCCACCGGAGGCGAAGATGAGCAGGCTCGAAGTGTCGTAGGTGGCGACCGGGGCGGCGGCCAGCGTGTCGAGCACCGGCCTGGCCATGGCGTCGCCCACCAGTGTGAGCACGTTGACTCCTTCGCCGGCGATCGTGCGCCACACCTCGTCGCCGTCGAAGCGACCCGGGCTGAGCAGGACAACCTTGCCGCCGCCGAACAACGAGTTGAATGCGCCCCAATGGGCGCTCACGTGCATCAATGGAGGAGCGCACAGCTGGGTGATCGGGAAGTCCGGTACCCGCCCGGGCAGCTCGGAGGCGTCAGAGATCGGGCCCTTGTCCAGGAGCGGGTCGCCGCTGCCAAGGGCGGCGAAGAAGAGGTCCTCGTGGCGCCACATGACTCCTTTGGGCATCCCCGTCGTACCGCCCGTGTACGCGATGTAGACGTCGTCGCCGCTCCGATCGGGGAAGTCCCCAGTCGTGGGAGATGCCGCCAGCGCCAACTCGTATCGGACCGCGTCGTCGACGCCACCTCCGACCACGACCTGGTGCTTGAGGGTCGGGACCTGCGGGGCGACGGCGCCGACCTGGACCGAGAATGAGGCGTCGAAGATCAAGGCGGCCAGGTCGGCGTCGTTGAAGAGGTGAGCCAGCTCTCGTTCGACGTAGCGGTAGTTGATGTTGATCGGCACCGCCCGCAACTTGAAGGAAGCCAGCATCCCCTCGATGTACTCGGTCCCGTTGAGTAGGTAGAGCCCGACGTGGTCGCCGGCTCCGATGCCGGCCGAACGGAGGTGGTTGGCCAGCCTGGTGGCCCGCTCGTCGAGATGCCGGTACGTCAGGGTCCGCCCCGGCGAGGCGACCGCGCACCTCTCCGGCACCGCCGTGGCCACGCTCTCGAACAGCTCTGAAAGGTTGAACGAGGTCACGCTGACTCGGCCGCCTTGGCCCGGGGCTGGCGGGCCGCCCCGTTGCCGTTTCTTGCCGGGCCCGAGCCGTTCCCGGTCGTTGCCGCTGCCTTCGCCGCCGGTTTGGTGGTCGCAGTCGGTTTGGTGGTCGCAGTCGGGGTCATCTCTTCAAATGGCATGACTACCGGAGTCGAAGCGCCCAGGCCCGACGCTTCCATGAGTTCGGCCAGAGCGGCCGGGATGCACTCGGCGATGGTCCAAACGTCGGGCACCAGGTCGGGGTCGACCTGCAGGCCGAAGTCGAGCCGGTCCAGGTAACTGAACACGGTGACGTTGAGGCCCATGCCCTCGAGGATCACCGAGCTCGGGTAGACGCCGGTCACTTTCCCACCGCACATGTACAGCGGGATGGGCGGTCCGGGGACGTTGGACACCAGTGTGTTGATACGCATGGGCAGGCGGGACATCAGCTGGGTCCGGTAGAGGGTGCGGATGGCGGTGCCGAGGATCATCGGTGACGCAACCTCGCCGATGGATTGGATCTCGCGGGCGCTGATGGCCTTGGACATGGCCTTGGCGCTCTGGGTCGACTTCTTGATGGCCAACAGCCGCTCGACGGGATCGGTCACGTCGGTCGCCAGCGACACGAACATCTGGCTGATCTGGTTGTCGAGCGACTTGTCGCCCTCGGCCCGGGTGGACACCGGTACTCCTGTGACCAGAGGAGCCTCGGGGAGGGCGTCGTGCTTGGAGAGGTAGCTCCGTAAGGCCCCGGCGGTGAGGGCCAGGACCACGTCGTTGACCTTGACGCCGTGCAGCTTCTTCAGGGTGTGGACGTCCTCCATGGCCACCGACGAGAAGCCGAGCTCGCGGCGGGGGCCGACCGGTGCGTTGAACGGTGTGGTGGGCGCCCGCAGGATGGCCCGGTTCTCCTCGTCCGAGCGGATCCGGTTGACCGCCGTGACCCCCTTGCCGGCCAACGCCGACACGTAGCGGGCCATGCGTAGAGGCCGACGGATATCGGGGCGCAGGCTCTGTAGCAGGAGCGACAGGTCACTCGGTTCCGGGCCGGCGGAGGACTCCTCCGCGCTGGGCAGCTCGACGAGGAGCTCGGTCGGGTCCGGCTCGAGGTCGAGCAGCACGGTGGCCAGGCTGGCCCCGGCGACTCCGTCGAGCAGGCAGTGGTGGTACTTGAGCAGGATGGCGACCTTGCCGCCGGCCAGGCCCTCTATGAACCACAGCTCCCACAGAGGGCGCTGGCGATCGAGCTGGGTGCTCATCAGCATCCCGGCCACCTCACCGATCTCCTTGGCCCCGCCCGGGGAAGGGATACCTATGCGCCGGACGTGGCGGCGGACGTCGAACTCGGGGTCGTCCACCCACATCGGGCGGTCGAAGCCGAATGGCATCTCTTTGAGCTTCCAAGTGAACTTCGGGGCGTAGCGGATGCGGTCCGCCAGCTTGGCGACCATGTCCTCATAGGTGATGGTCCGCCCTTCGGGGTCGATGATGGTCAGGCCGCCCACGTGCTGGTGCCAATTGGGCGTCTCGAGGGATAGGAAGAGCGCGTCGGTACCACCGAGTCTTCTCATTTCTGATTTCTCTCCTTTTGTGAACAGGGGAGCGGCCGTACCAGCCGGCCGCGTGGTGACTAGACCGCCCGTATCTCCTGCGGGGCGGCGTCGCTGAGCAGGTCGACCACCAGGCTGAGGACCAGCTCGAAGATCCGGTCGGCGTCGAGGATCGCCCCGAAGAAACCGGTGTTCTCCAGGACGACCACACCGTGAAGCGCGGCGAAGGCGCTGACTTGGAAGTCGAATGAGGCGTCGTCTATCCCGTAGGAGGCGATGATGGCGCCCAGGGCTGCAATGGCATTGGTGCTGGCTTCAGCGAACCCGTCGCGGTCGTGGGGTTCGCTCATGGCCAGCCCGTAACGGCCTGGGTGGGCCCGGGCGAAGGCCCGCATGGTGTGGGCCAGGGCCCGCAAACCCCTCTCGCCGGTCTTGCCCATGGCCGTGTTGCGCAGTTCGGTGCCGAGCTCGAGCATGGCCCGGTTCTGCAGCTCGCCCCGCATCCCCTCGAGGTTCGGGACGTGGTTATACAGAGAGGAGACCTTGACGCCGAGTTCGTTGGCCAGGGCGGTCATCGTCAGCCCGGCCGCCCCGTCGCGGTCGACGATCGACTCCGCCGCAGAAAGCACCTGCTCGCGGTCGAGCCGGCGGCGCGGGGTCCCGGAGGGCATGTCGTAACTTTACTACACCCCTTCGTGTCATTGCAATAGGTAATCGTATTCAAACGCGAGTGCGACCTTTAAGGTCGGGTGGATCACGCCGACGGCCAGCAGCACGACCACACCGAGAGGAGGGAAAACTCGCCAGCATCCCGAGTTGCTGGGCGACGGGTGGTCGTGCACCGTCAGCCGGGGGTGTCGGGCCCGGCGATGCGGAGCACGTTGTCCTTGCCTTCCGGCGCGGCCACCTCCGTCACGGGCTCGGCCACGTCATCGAACTCCACGCGCAAGGCCCGGGACATGACCGCGTGGGCCAGGTACAAAGCGGTGATGTAGGTCAGTTCGAGGATCTGCTCGTCGTCGAAGTGCACTTTGAGCTGATCGAACAGGCCGTCTGGCACCCGGCCTCGGTCATAGACCAGGCAGTCCGCATAGGCCAGGACCCGGCGCTCGGCCTCGTCGAAGCAGGACGCGGCGGGCCAGTGGGGGATGGCGGCAATTTTTTGCTCGGGCACCCCCAAGCCGCGGAGAGACTTGCAGTGTTGCGAGAAGACGAACCGGGCGCCGACCGTCCAGCCGGCCCGGGTCTGCGCCAGCTCCCGCAGTGAAGTTGGCAGCTTCCGGTGGGGGCTCTGGTACAGGCCGAATCCGGCGACCGCGTGCTGGAAGACGTCGGCCGAGTTGGCGAACACCGTCCACCAGTCGCCCCGCGAGCCAGTGTCAGTACCGTGGTCGACCGCGGGGTCTCGGTCGTCTCCGAATATGAAGTCGTACATCGTGGTGACGAAAGCCGACGGCGCCTCCGCCCGGGGGACTTCGCGCAGGCGGGGCACCGGGCTAGCGCCCGACCGGCGCCGTTGGGGTAAAGCGCACCGGTAGGCGTTTGATGCCACCCACCAGCGGGATGCCCAGGGCTTGAAGAGGCACCGGATCGCCGACCACCTCGATATCGGGCAGGCGGGTCAACAGCTGGCGGAACATCACCGACAGCTCGCGCCGGGCCAGGTGGGCACCGAGGCAGAAATGCGGACCCGGACCGCCGAAACCCACGTGCGGATTGGGGTCCCGGCTGATGTTGAAGGTCTCGGGGTCGTCGAAGACGCGCGGGTCACGGTTGGCCGCGCCGTAGAACAGCACGAACTTGTCGCCCTCCTCGAAGTCCTGCCCCGACAGTGACAGCGACCGGGTGGCCGTGCGCCGCATGAACGTGACGGGAGACGCCGCCCGCACGATCTCCTCCACCGCCTTGGGTGCGGCGCCCTCGACGTCAGCCTGCCACTTGGCCCGCTCGCCCGGGTTCTGGGTGAGCAGGTTCATGCCGTGACTGATGCCGGTCCGGGTGGTGTCGTTTCCGGCCACTGCCAGCAGGATGAAAAAGGGCGCCAACTCGTTTGGGGCCAGCACCTCCTCGCCCAGGGTGTTGTGGACGAGCGCGCTGGTGAGATCGTCCGTGGGGTTCTTGCGCCGGGCCTCGGCCAGGTCGTTCATGAGGTTGGCCAGCTCCATGCCCGCGCCGATGAGAGCGCCCAAGATCTCCTCCGGGTTGTCGGTGCCGACCATCTCGGGGTCGCCGGCTCCCAGGATCACGTTCGTGGCGTTGAGGACGGTGGTGAACTCGCTGCGGGGGATGCCCATCATGTCGCAGATGATCAGCAGCGGGAACGGCTGCGACACCGTCTCGACCAGATCCACCTCCCCCTTCTCGCAGATGCCGTCGACCACTTCGGTGCAGACGCGCTCTACCGAGTCGAGGACCCCCGCCAGCTGCCGGGGCGTAAATGACCGAGCCACGATGCCTCGCTGGCGGGCATGGCGGGGATCGTCCATGACGATGAAGGACCCAAAGAACTCCATGGCCTCGGTCGGCAGGTCGACGATGGCGGTCGATCCTCTTCCGGAGCAAAAGTCCGCGGGTCGCTTGCTGATCTCGACGACCTCGGCATACCGGGTCACCGCGAAGAAATCCTCGTCGCTGATCGTCAGCGGGTCGGGAACGGTAACGCGGAGGAACGGCCCTTGCTCCCTGAGAACGGCGAACTGTGCCATCCGGTCGGCGAGCGGCTGGTGCCAGAACTCCGGGTCGGCGATGGTTTGCGTGGTTAGCATCACGTTGTTCCCCTGCCTGCGTATGCGTAGGTGTACTCGAACGCTAACGCGGGTAGTCCGCCCCTATCGCCGGCTTGGCCCGGACCCAGCGACGAAGCCGTAGGCGGCGGAACCACCGGAGATCCACCTATCGCCCTCCGCCGGGCGGTCGGTCCTCGACTCGGCTAGCCGCTGGAGACTGGTTCGGACGCCATGCCCAGGTCGTGTCGAAGAACGTTTCCGGCGGTTCCTTCCCTCACTTCCGCCGCCGATAGGTTGGCGCGCCATGCGGCGTACGTAAATCGGGTCTGATCTTTTTCTGCCCTCAAGTCGCCGATGACCGCCGCCACCCCAGCGATGTAGCGGCTGGCATCGGAGCTGTCCGAAGGCGGCCAGGAGATGGTGCCAAGCACGGTCTCGTAGTGCTGTGCGGCCGGGATGAACGGCGCCAGAGCTACGGCGCCCGCCGCGATGGTCGTTGCGCCGACGAGGGCTGTTCGCAACTGAGCGTATGCCGCCTTTACCACCACGTAAGCGGAGTTGAACTCCTGAACGGCCGTGGCTTGCTGGGCGGGCGCGCTGTTACTTGATGTCGGCGTGCTTGACGTTGGCGCCTTCGTCGACGACCCGCATCCGCCGGTGAGAAGAGCGAGGCTGAGCAGCGCGGCCGAAGCGTATATAACCGATCGAAGATTCCACGGCCGCACGAATGCGATGGGCTGAACCCTACATAGAGTCACGCGCAGATGTTAAAGGAGATCGACGGGGAAATGGCCGACCCGAATGGTCTCCGGTTACTCGAGCATCGCCCCCGCTACGTTCCGTCCCGGTAAGCCGCCGCCGTCGGTGTCTAGGTCCGCATCGGCCGAGGGAGACCTCGCCGCGTGGTTGGGCAGGAACAGCGTGGGGATGAAGGCGAGCAGGATGGCGCCTACCGACCACCAGAAGGTGTGGGCGAACGCGGCGGCAACGGGATCGGCCACTCGCGGGGGCAGCTTGACGGCGGCGGAGATGATGCCGCTGCTCCCGCCGGCCCTTTTGGCCGCCGTTCCGAGGTGGGCCACGATCTGACGTTCCAGTACCACGGCAAACAAGGCGGTGGCCACCGAGCCACCGACCTGGCGCACGATGTTCATGGTGGTCGTCGCTTTGGGTATCTCGGCGTGGTTGAGGTCGAAATACGCCGCAGCGGTGATGGGCATCATCGTCAGGCCGAGCCCAAGCCCGCGGGCGAAGAGGGTAACGGCCAGCAGCACCTCGGTGGTCGAGGTGGTCACGAACGCGAAGGGCACGGTGGCCGCCGCCATGAGGAGGATGCCGAAGGGGACTATGCGCCGAGGACCGACACGGTCGGTGATGCTCCCGGCCTTGCGCATGATGAACGCGGCTCCAATGCCCTGGGGTGCCATGAGGAGCCCGGCCACCCAGGCCTGCTGGCCTCGCGCGATCTGGTAGTAAAGCGGCAGCAGGAACATGGAGCCGAACAACGTGGCGCCCAGCACGAATATGCAGATATTCGCGATGGTGAAGGTGCGGTCTTTGAACAGGTGCAGCTCGAGCAGCGGGTTCTTGATGTTTAGAGCGTGGAGCACGAAGCCCGCCATGAGCGCCAGGCCGACAATGAAGCTGACGACGACCGACGTGTCGGTGAAACTGCCGGTAGTACCCACCTCCGATAGCGAGTACACCAACGCGGCCAGGCCAGGGGACAGAAGGCAGAAGCCGAGCGTGTCGAAGGACGACTGGGACCTGTTGTCGGTGTCCCACTTGGGCAGCCAGCGGCTCGACACGAACAGGGTCACGATGCCGATCGGTACGTTGATATAGAAGATCCAGCGCCAGCTGTAGTTCGACACGATGAGGCCGCCGATGATCGGTCCCATGATCGGCCCCATCACCATGGGAACGCCGATGATGCTCATGACGCGGCCCATGCGTTGCGGGCCGGAGGCGCGGGCGAGTATCGACTGGCCTACAGGAAGGAGCATGCCGCCGCCGATGCCTTGCAACAGACGGAAGCCGATTAGTGAGTTGGCGGACCAAGCCGCGCCGCACAGGCTCGAGCCGATGATGAAGAGGCTGAGCGAGGTCATCCAGATCCGCTTCGCCCCGAAGCGATCTACGGCCCAGCCAGTAACAGGGATGACCATGGCCAGGGCGAGCAGGTAGCCGGTCGCCACCCACTGGATGGTGGTGACCGAGACGTGAAAGTCCCGACCCAGAGTGGCCAGAGCGACGGCGACGATCGTCGTGTCGAGGATCGACATGATCGATCCCAGGACGACGACGGTGGAGGTGCGCCGAAGCTCGGGTGTCAGCGTGAAGTCGTCGGCCTTGGCAGCTGCCATCCTGATGGTCAGCGTACCGAAGCGTTCGGTGTTGTCATGGGCGACGTGAACCGGGAAACCGAGTTCGAGCCTTCGTATGTCCCGAGTCCGACGCGCCAGGAGCTCCTTGCCTGAGTTTCCGTATTGAACATGTTCAAGAAAGGGGTTGACGGGGCGCCTGAGGCGGGTTAGAACTGTGTTTGAACACGTTCAACTCTTGGAGGCGTTGTGAACCTGACTGTTCTCACCTATCTCATCTATCTGGCTGTGGCCATCCCTCTCACCCTGTGGGTAGCCCGGGCATTGCACCGCTACGGGGAGGTGTTTCTCAATGACGTCTTCGGTGGGGACACCAACCTCGCTCATGCCGTCAACCAACTGCTGGTCATCGGGTTCTACCTGCTCAATCTGGGCTACGTGGCCTTGTTCATGACCTCGCACGCAACGATCGACAACACCAGGCGCCTGATGGAAGTCCTATCCGTGAAGGTTGGGGCCGTAGCCATAGTGGTCGGTGTGGTTCATTTCGCCAACGTGTGGGCGTTCAACGCCTTCCGACGGCGGGCTGTCCTGCGGGCCAGGGCGTTACCACCGGTGGAGCCCAACGGTTACACACCGATGGCGCCCCCGCCCGGTTGGCCGGCGCCGAACGTCGCCGGGCATTGAGCGTCGATGCTCAGCTACGAGCTGGCGTCGGCTCGGCTCGAAGGTGATAGGCGAGGTTCCTCGCCGCTGACGGTCCTCTACGATCAGCGCTGCCCGTTATGCCGCAGGCTTCGGGCCTGGATCGGCACGCAGGCCACCTTGGTGCCTATCGACTTCATCCCAGCTGCGTCCGAGCAGGCCCGGACCCGATACCCGTACCTCGACCACAACCGGACCACCACCGTGCTGACGGTGGTGGCCGCCAACGGAGCTATCTATGAGGCGGAACGGGCGTGGCTGGTGTGCGCCTGGGCCCTACCCACGTGGCAACCCATAGCTGAACGGCTCGGCAGCAGAACACGGCTGGTGTTGGTCAAGGCCGTAGCCCGGACGGCAGACCGGCACCGCCAAAGAACCCTGAACAGGATCTATGGTCCCGGCTGTGACACCTGCCGGATCAGCACCCCGACGACGTAGATCGGTGAGTACCGCTACATCCGAGGCACAGGATGGCTCGTGGGGGGCCAAGGCGGTGCGCACCAGGTCGGCCATCATTGACGCCGCCCTGCGCCTGTTCCGCCAGCACGGCTACGAGGCCACCACCATGCGGGCCATCGCCGCCGAGGCCGGCGTGTCGGTCGGCAATGCCTACTACTACTTCGCCTCCAAACAGCACCTGATCCAAGCCTTCTACGACCGCACTCAGGTCGAACACGCCCAAGCCGCCCAACCCATCCTCGAACGAGAGACCGACCTCGCTGCCCGCATCATCGGGGTAACCGAAGCCTGGCTCGAGGTCATGGAACCGTACCGGGCCTTCGCGGGCACCTTCTTCCAAAACGCCGCCGAACCGACGAGCCCGCTCAGCCCGTTCAGCCCCGAATCGGCCCCGGCCCGGGAACTTTCCATCAACCTGTGGCGCCAAGTCGTTGGCGGCTCCGACGCCAAGATCACCAAAGCCCTCCGAGCCGACCTACCAGAACTGCTGTGGCTGTATTTCATGGGTGTCGTCCTCTACTGGGTCCACGATCCAACCCCCAACGCCGCCCGCACCCGCATCCTGTCCACCCGCACCACTCCGATCATCGTCAGGGCCATCGGTCTGGCTCGACTTCCGGTCCTGCGGGCCACCCTCAACGACCTGCTCGAACTCATCCGCGACCTCAAGACGATCGGGGCCTGACCAACGCGGCGCGGGCGTCACAGGTCCGGAAGTAGGGTCGCCCCAGCGGTGGCACGATCGCTGATGGGCACCCGTCCGACATCTAGGATATGTCCGCAATGGTGAGACGGTCGACTTCCACTTCGGCCTTCGGGGTATCGAAGAGGGAGAGCCACGACGCCAGCGGCTTCTACCGCCGGTTCACGCACCCCGACCTCTCTTCGGATTCAGACGTAGCCGACCATCGGGCCATCGACAAGCTGATCGTCGGTGACGCTCGGCACATGGATGAGGTTCCCGACTCGTCGGTGGCCCTCGTGGTCACGTCGCCTCCGTACTTTGCCGGTAAGGAGTATGAGGATGCCCTCGGCGAAGACGGAATTCCTGGCACTTACCTCGAGTACCTCGATCTGCTGCGGGAAGTGTTCGCCCAGTGCCTGCAGAAGTTGGAGCCCGGCGGTCGCATCGCCGTGAACGTGGCCAACCTTGGTCGGCGCCCCTATCGCTCCCTCTCAGCTGATGTCGTCGGGATCCTGCAGGACGACCTGCGGATGTTGTTGCGGGGCGAGATCATCTGGGTGAAGCAGCGGGGTTCGTCTGGGTCGTGCGCGTGGGGGAGTTTCCAGCGGCCGGGCAACCCGGTGCTGAGGGACCTCACGGAGCGAGTGATCGTGGCCAGCAAAGGTCGTTTCGACCGAGCAATCCCGGCCAAGGTTCGCGCTCAGAAGGGGCTGCCATCGGAGTCATCGATGACCCGCGATGATTTCATGGAGAACACGCTCGATGTGTGGGAGATACCCGCCGAGAGCGCCACAAGGGTTGGCCACCCCGCGCCCTTCCCGATCGAGCTTCCCGCCCGTCTGATCGAGCTTTACACCTACCGGGAGGATCTGGTTCTGGATCCCTTCGCCGGGTCGGGTACGTCTGCGGTGGCGGCCGTTCGGGGCGGCAGACATTTTGCCGGATACGACTTGGACGAGTCCTACATCAGCCTGGCGGAGACCAGGGTTGAGGAGGAACGCCAACGACTGGAGCGCGTAGCGTCGGATATGGCCGTCACGGTCAGCCTGCCCGCAGTCCCGGCACCGGCCCGCGAAGAGGAGGACCTCCAATCTCGGGCCGTTCGTGAGGGTCGTGCGGCCAAGGAGATAGCGCGGGCTGTCATCGAAGCGGCCGGGTTCGCAGACGTTCAAAAAAACCAGCGCCAGCCCGGCGGCGTTGAGGTTAACTTCACTGCCCGCGACAGCCAAGGAGGGCTGTGGTTCTTTGAAGTGACCGGTAGCTTCACCAGGCATCGGGCCGGACTTAAGCGGACCGACACGTTGTGGAAGGCGCTAGGCAAGGCTGCGGTGTTGCGTGAGGTGAGTAACACGCGGCTCGTCCTGCTCACCACGGACGTGCCCGTACGAGGTAGCGCCGGGGACGACGCTCTCAGACAGGTCACCGGAGCTGAGAAGCCGATTCACGCCGTCATAGAGATGCTGAAGCAGTCCGGGCTTGATGATCTGCGTGTGCTGTGCGAGGGTTCTGCGTTCCCGTTCGGCGGTCAGATCCCAAGCTGATCGAAGTGATCGGCAACGGCACGTATGGACCGTCTCCTCCCCACGCGCTTTAGGACAGTTGCCTACAACCGTGAGCATCTACGGAGCAGTCCCGAACTGAGAATCGACGCGCTGAACGTGTTCGGAACGGCATGATGAGGCCGTGAATGTGATCCTCGCGGTCGTGAGTGACGAGGGCACAGCGGGCCGCGCTGGCCGAAGCGCTCGAACGTCGTTACTCCGCTGATTATGAGATTGTCGCGGTGCCAGGACGGCCCGACCCCGGGGCAATTTTGGCCGGCCTCGATACGGTCGCGGTTGCCCTCGCCCCGATCCGATCCGAGGAGTTCGCGGCGCTGATCGCGGTGCGAAACGCCCATCCGGCGGCGCGGCGCATCGCCGTGGTGGAGGTCGGTGACGTCTCTGTCGCGGCTGACCTGAGCCGTGCCCTGACTCTGGGCGAGGTTGACTATTACGTCGGGCAGCCGTGGGCGTCGCCCGAGGAGGAGCTCTACCCCGTGGTCGGCGAGGCGCTGCGGGCCTGGTCATACGACCGGCAGCAACGCTTCGCCAAGGCCACCGTTGTCGACGCGCCCGGGTCGGGGCGGGGAGAGCAGCTGGTGGCCTGGCTCGGGCGCAACGGGGTGGCGGCCCGGTTCCACCGCTCAGACTCCGTGGAGGGTCAGGACCTGCGGGCGGGGCCCCTCGCCGACCTCCAGTTGCCGTCCGCGCTGCTTTGGGATGGGCGCAGGCTTGGGAACCCAACCGAGGTTGAGCTGGCCTACGCGCTCGGGGCGCGCACGCGGCCAGAGCGCGATCTTTATGACATCGCCATCGTCGGCGCTGGTCCGGCCGGCCTCGCCGCCGCGGTGTACTCAGCGTCAGAGGGGCTGCACGCGGTGGTCGTCGAGGAGTACGCCGTGGGTGGCCAGGCAGGTACGAGCGCCAAGATTCGCAACTACCTCGGGTTCCCGTGGGGGGTCCGCGGTGCCGATCTGGCGGCGCAAGCGAGCCGGCAGGCGGAGCAGCTGGGCGCCGAATTCGTGGTCGCCCGTCGTGCGGTCGACCTTCGTGTCGAGGGCGACGAGCGGGTTCTGACAGTCATCGGCGGTGACATTGTCCGCTGCTCCTCCATCATTCTCGCCGGTGGGGTCAGCTATCGGCGCCTCGGGGTCCCCTCCGTCGACGGGCTGATCGGCCACGGTGTCTTCTACGGTGCCGCGGCCTCCGAGGCGCAAACGATGGGGGGCCTACGCGTCTTCGTCCTCGGCGGCGGGAACTCGGCCGGCCAGGCCGCCGCCCAGCTGGCTGACGCAGGAGCTGAGGTCACGGTCCTCATCCGGAGCGATTCTCTCGCCAAGAGCATGTCGGACTACCTGGTCCAGCAGCTCGAAGGGACCCCAAATGTCACTGTGCGACCTCGGTCGCAGGTGACCGGTGCCCTCGGCCAACACCACCTCGCCGGGCTTGTCCTCACTGATGTCGCTAACGGATCCTCTACGACTGCCGATGCCGACGCCTTGTTCGTGTTCATCGGGGCTCGACCCCACACTGAGTGGCTCCACCGTGTGGTCGAGCTAGATACCAACGGCTTCATCGTCACCGGACGGGAAGGGGCGAGCTGGCTCGAGACGAGCATCCCCGGCGTGTATGCAGCGGGGGACATCCGAGCCGGATCGATCAAACGCGTCGCCGCCGCTGTGGGCGAAGGTTCCACGGCCGCGATGCTCGCGCTCGCACGCTTGACAGCAACCTGAGCCGCCCCGACGACCCTCGCGCTGGGAGCTGCGCCAGATCGCTCTGCCCCGTAGGGATCGGTCTTGACTTCCTATTACCGATAGGGTAAACTCCTATCGTTAATAGGGGTGCGGTGTGTAGGGAGGAAGAAGAGATGCTGATACTGCCGACCGATATCACCCACGCCTTGATCGAAGACCGGCCGCGGGACGGGTGCCGTGTGGTGGATCGTTACGGTCTAGGCGAAGTCCTGCCCTCGAGGCCTGGACTTCTGCAACGGCTCGCCTTCCGGGCCGCTGGTTGGGGCCGCCCGCCGGCGATGATGGCCGGTCGTCGGGTTGCCGCTACGTCGGCGTTGTGACGAGCTCGGTCGCGAAACGACGTGAGGCGAGGGTGGCGGGGATCGTGGCCTGCGCCTGGGGGCTGGCCCGCGAGCAGGGGATCGCCGGGGTTTCCCTGCACGGGCTGGCACGCGCCGTCGGAATCCGCCAGCCGTCGCTGTATGAGTACTTCGAGTCCAAGAGCGCCTTGTATGACGCCATGTTCGCCGACGGCAACCGGCAACTCATAGAGCGCCTGAACACGGTGAAGTTGTCCCGGGATCACCGGGCGGCTCTCAAGCAGATCCTGGTCGCGTTCACAGCGTTCGCGCTCGAGGACCCCGCCCGCTACGAACTGCTTTTCCAAAGGCACCTACCCGGCTTCATCCCATCACCCGAGTCGTATGCGTTGGCCGAGGACGTCCTGAATCGCATCGTGGTGCTCATGCGGGACGCGGGCGTTATCCACCAAGGCGACATCGACTGCATCGTGGCCATCACGGCCGGTCTCATCGATGCCCAGCTGAGCAACAACCCCGGCGGCAACCGCTGGGTGCGCCATCTCAACCGACTCATCGACCTGCTCGTCGACGACGCCATTACAAGGAGCAAGCAATGAAACCCGACCGCATCAACCGCCCCGAAGCCCGCCATCTGGCCGACGAAGAGTTCAGACGCTTCGCCGAGCTGACCGCCTCACTATCCTCCGAGGACTGGGCGAAGCCGACAGATTGCACGGCCTGGGATGTCCGCAAGATGGCCCTCCACGTGCTCGGATCGGCCGATGCTCAGGCCTCGGTACGCGAGTTCGCCCACCAGTTGCGCATAGGCGTCCCGCTCAACAAGCAAATCGACTCCCACCACTGGGTCGACGGCATGAACGAACTGCAGATACGCGAACGAGATCATCTATCCAACACCGAACTGGTCAACCAGCTCGGTGCCGTCGGTCCCAAAGCGGTGAAGGGTCGATGGGGCACCCCACCCCCTATCCGTCACCTGCCGATTCCCTTCGGGGCCCCGCTTGGCTGGAAACCGCTCAAATACCTCCTGGACGTTGGCTTCACCCGTGACATTTGGTGCCACCGCATCGACATCTGCTGCGCAACCGGGCGACCGATAGACCTAACCGCCGATCATGACGGCCGGCTCGTTGCCGACATCGTCGCCGAATGGGCCGACCTGCACGGCCAGCCCTTCGATCTCATGCTCGAAGGCCCAGCCGGAGGAAAGTTCGCCCAAGGCGTCAAGGGCGAACGAGTAGAGGTCGACGCCATCGACTTCATCCGCACCCTCGCCGGTCGCCTCCCCGGCGCCGGCATCCTCAGCCATCCCCTCCCCCTCTAAAAGGCCACTACCATGAAGATCCGCATCTGGAGCGGCTCGGGTCGTGGGCTTGACGGTACGGGTCTATTCGGGGGCGAACGGTTGAGGTGGTGCGATGGGTCCCAGGCCTCCGTTTCCGCGGGCGCGCATTCGCATCATTCGGTTTCCAACCTGGGCTATATGGGCACCCGCCGGAGGTGGAAACTGCCCGGTTCCGTCGCCTGGCTGGTCTTCGGCGCTGCCGAGTAGGGATCGGGTCAACGCGGCGCGGTCATCGAGCAGTGAGACAGCTGCCAGTTCTCGGCGCGTGTCATCCGCCCGCCAGCTTCGACCCTTCGACTTGGCCACCGTCGACCAATACGTCGATGCCGCTGACAAACGACGCAGCGTCGGAAACGAGGAAAGCGGCCACCGCTGCCACCTCCTCCGGCCGGCCGAGGCGGCCGAGTGGGGTTTGCTCGAGCATGGCCGCCATCTCCGGTTGGTGCTGGAGTTCCAGGCGGCCCATCGGGGTGTCGATGAGACCGGGCGCGAGAGAAGTCACCCGGCCGCCGTGGCCGCCCCACCGGACGGCCGCCCGTGCCGCGGCGCGAATCACGCCGACCTTGGCGATCGCATAGGCGAAGCGGCTGTCGTCGGCGCTGGCTTCGATGGCGCGCTCGAGGAAGTCGAGGGCGAGCGGATCGAGGAGCAGAGACTCGATCTCGGGCGTCACGAACGGCGCCAAGGTGTAGGCCGCGGACGACGAGAAGCACACGGCCGCGGATCCTTCGACGACCAGATCTTCGAACGCATCGAGGATGTGCTGCGTTCCGAGCAGGTCGACTTCGAAGACGCGGCGAGCGTCGCCCATGGTCGGCGAGATGCCTGCGGCGTGGATGAGGGCGCGGAATGTGCCGATGTTGCGGACGCGGTCGGTGACCGCGCTTACGGCGTCGCGATCGGCAACATCGCAGGCCAGGCTGACGGTGCCGTCGATCGCCGGTTGGCGGAGATCGACGGCGACGACGATGTCGGCGATAGACCTGACCTGCTCGACGCAGGTGCGGCCCATACCGCTGCTTGCGCCGGTGATGACGGCTACGTTCACCGTGGTTCCTTTCATGGTCAGACGCCGACTGGTTGCGGCGCGATGAGCGTCTGTGGCGGCATGAGATCCGACTAAAGGGTTGCTGTGATCTCGAAACGGTCCGCTGGGTGCACGTGGATTCCTTCACTGACCAGTCGGCCTTTGTTGTCGCGATGGCGTCGAGTGATGACCAGCGCCGGTGCGCTGGAACGCAAGTGGCCAGCAGACAGGCGTCACTTCGCTCACGCTGGCCATCTCTGCGAAGTCACTGAACTTGATCGTCCGCTCGTCGAGGCAGCTGGCGCCGACATTCTCACAATTGGTTGGACGGGCTCGGCGGCCGCAATACGTGAGCATCGAGAACTCGCCGCCTCGCAAGGGATCACCGAAGTGGCCTACGCGCCCATGGGCCCGGACATCCCGAGCGAGCTCGACGACTTCGCCGCGGCATTTCTGGGCGAATGACCTCAGGCGCACTCGGCCGGAATCAGCACTTTGCCTACTCTCGGCCGACCGTCGGGCAAGCCAGGTGTCGGACGAGAGCCCGCCCACATAGCAACCCCTGCTCCCGGTCATCGTGTGTTATCCGAAGGACGGCAGCGATTGATCAGCGCTGTCGAAGGCGGTCGATAAGCCGACGGTCTCTCTTGGTCGGCCGGCCCGCGGCTCGGTCCCGGACGATTCCCGGCGTTTCCGCATCCTTGGGTGGAGGAGGGCTGTGGTCGATGAGACACTCTGCCGCGATTGGGGCGCCCACCCTGGTGGTGATCACGCGGGCGACCTGAAGCACCCGGTCACGGCCATCAGCCCGAATGGTGATGACGTCGCCGACGCGCACGTGCGTAGACGCCTTGGCGACGGTCCGGCCCACTGCAACATGGCCGGAGCGGCAGGCCTCGCTAGCCGCGCCGCGGGTCTTAAACACGCGCACCGACCATAACCAGCGGTCCACTCGGGTGCTCTCCACGTCACCGATTGTCCCAGAGCGCGCGGACCTGCGGGGCGGAGGCCCTGGCGCGGGCTTGGTAGTGGTGCTCCCAAGCGTTCAGGGGAAGTGGCTCAGATAGCGACGGGCGAGGACGATGGCGGCGTCGTCGTCGCTGCCGACGTTGTGTACGACCCCCGAGGTCTGCACCGCAGGCCTCCCGGGCGTTGCTCCGGCCGCGCTCGCGCTGGCGGACGAGCCGAGCTGAGCCGCCCATCCACTAGGTCTGTTGCTTCCGGTGCTCGATCTCCTCCAGCGCCGGACCCCACCCGTGCAGGTCGTCTAACACGTCTTTCCCCCTGGTTGTTCAGCGGTCGACATAGTGACGTCTGTGGCGAAGCGTTCTAGAAGCACCGCGAGCTGCTCGAGGTCGCGTCGGGTCCATTTCCGCACTGCGGCGTCGATGTTCTTGTCGAGTGTCGCCCGGTACTTGGCGTGCGTTCGCCGGCCGGCGGCGGTGGCTTGCACGAGGTGGGCCCGTCGGTCGTCGCCGTCGGCGGCACGCGAGATCAGGCCGTGCTCTTCGAGCCGTTTGACCTCCCGGCTGACGAGGGGGGGCTCGACGTCGAGGGCCCGAGCCACGTCGGCGGATCGCAACGGCCCGTGGGCGCATACCTCGTTCAGTATCCGAGACTGGACGTGGGCGATGTCGAGACCGGCCTCCCGGGTCCAGCGGCGGTGCGCTCGTCTCGTCGTCGTGGACCGCATGATCCGCAACAGCGCCAGCTCTATTCGCTGCAACGTCGGATCTTGGTTTGTGGTCAGGGCTGGCCTTCCTCGCTTCGTTAACTTTGATAATAATATGTCCATGACCGTCAAGCTCGCTCTTCGTTTGAATATGTATCGAGCCGCCCAGCTGCAGGTGCCCGTCGAGACCGTCCGACACGCGGAGTCCCTCGGCTACCACTCGGTGTGGACCGCCGAGGCCTACGGCTCCGATGCCCTATCCCCGCTGGCCTACCTCGCCGCGTTGACTGACCGAATCAAACTCGGCACGGCGGTGGTGCAGATGGCCGCCCGGCCACCCGCCACCCTCGCCATGCAGGCCATGACCATCGATGCCCTCGCCGGCGGCAACCGGTTGATCGTTGGTATCGGGGTGTCCGGACCGCAGATCGTGGAGGGCTGGTATGGCCAGCCGTGGGGCAAGCCCCACCAACGCCTGCGGGACTACGTGACCATCCTGCGCAAAGTGCTCCAACGTAAGGAGCCGGTGGCCCACGACGGACCCGAGATCCAGCTCCCCTACACCGGGCCGGGCGCGCTCGGGCAGGGCAAGGCTCTGAAGTCGATCATGCACCCGGTGGCGCCGATCCCGATCTGGCTCGCCGCTGGTGGACCCAAGAACACGGCCCTGGCTGGCGAGATCTGTGATGGCTTCTTACCGATGGGAGTGGGCCGAGAGGGAGTTCCCCAGTCGCTTCGCTCAAAGGCGGACTTCGAAGTGTTCAGTGGCGCCACCGTCACGATCACCGACGACGTGAAGTCCGTCCTCGATGCCATGCGGCCACTGACCGCCATGTATGTGGGCGGCATGGGCAGCGAGAGCCACAACTACCACCGCGATGCCATGGCCCGGCGGGGCTTCCCCGAGGCGGCCGACCGCATCGGTGAGCTGTGGCGCGCCGGGCGGAAGGCAGACGCCGAGGCCGCCGTGCCCGATGAGTACCTCGAGCAGACCGCTCTGGTCGGACCGGTTAGCCGAATCCGGCGTCGGTGGGAGGCGGGCATCGCACCGCCGGGGGTCACGGGTATAATCGTCTCCGCCGACCAACCCGAGGCACTGAATCTCATGGCCGACCTGGCCGGCACCCGGGAGCAGGTGGGATGAGCGGCCTGATCCTGGTCGACACCCCGGCCGAGCACGTCCGGCGGGTCACGCTCAACCGGCCTGAGAAGCGAAACGCCATCTCCACGCCGCTGCGCGTCGCCCTGCTCGACACGCTGCGCGCCCATGACCACGACCCCGACGTGCGGGTCACGATCGTCCGGGGCGCCGGACCCTGCTTCTCCTCGGGCTACGACCTCGGGTCGAACCTGATGGAAGGCTCGCCGTTCTACTCGGCCCCCGGCGACGGCCAATGGGCTCGCCAGGCCAACGACACGTGGTTCAGCGTCTGGGACCTGGCCAAGCCGGTGATCGCTCAGATCCACGGCTACGCCATCGCCGGGGCCACTGAGCTGGCGTCTGCGTGCGACCTCGTCTACGTTGCCGACGAAGCCACGATCAGCTACCCGGTCGTGCGGGTGGCCAGCCCACCGGACTGGCAATACCACACGGTCCTGCTCGGCCTTCGCCGGGCCATGGAGCTCATGCTCACCGGTGACGCCATCACCGGCGAAGAGGCCGCACGCATCGGCTTCGCCAACCGCTCATTCCCGAGCGACAGTCTGCAGGACGAGGTCCTCGCCATCGCCGTGCGTATCGCCGGGGTGCCCAGCGATCTTCAGCAGATAAACAAACGGTCCGTCCACCGCGCCTTCGATGTATGGGGAGCACGCGCCGCCATCCGCGCCGGCAGCGAGCTGCAGGCTCTCGCCAGTCATACCGACACCGCAGCGCGATTCAGGCAGAACGCCCTTGCGACCGTCAAAAAAACCGTCAAAGAGAAGCCGTGAGCCACCTGGTCGTCGAGCCAGAGGAGCAGGCCGCCTTCAGGGCCGAGGCCCGCGCCTTGGTCGCCGACCATGCCCGTCCGAAGAAGGAAGCCTCGATGTGGGAGCTGCACTTCTACGCCGTCCCCGACGAGGAGTCACGGAGAATGTTCCGTACGAGAGCGAGCTCCTCGGCTGAGCGGCCGATCTTGAACGCCACGTGACCGTCACAACCGCCGTCTAAGTGAGCCGTCCCCGATTTCCCGACCTTCTCGACGAGCCGACGTGGTTGACTGAGGCCTTCAGACCCCGCCGCAGGCGGGGCATGAGCCCCTCGGGTGGAGGTGCTAGTGGCCGAATCCGCGCAGTTCGTAGAGCGAATGGTGGTGTGCCACTTCATCGTCTCCGATGACGTCGAGCGCTCCCGGCGCTTCTATACGGAGGTACTCGGGGGCACGGTGGTCTTTGGCCCAGAGCCGACCTATGTCGCGCTCGCCAACAACTTCATCATCATCAACGGCGGCGGAGGCCCCACCGACGACAAGCCCACTGTCACCCTTGAGACGCCAAGCGACCCCGACCGGGTCAGCAGTTTCCTCAATGTACGGGTCGCGGACATCCACGCCGTATACGTCGAATGGAGTGCCCGGGGCGCGCAGTTCCTGACGCCGCCGAAGCAGCATCAGTACGAGATCCGTTGCTACATCCGAGATCCCGACGGTTACATCATCGAGGTCGGCCAAACCACCGACCCACAGGGAGACTGGTGGCCCGCCGACTGGCCACCGATCAACCCGGGCGGGTAAACCGACTGAACCCCCGTCTCCTCGATGTCGCGAAGACGGCCATCGCAACTGACCCGGACCGCAGCGCGGAACTCGCGATGCCCGCTACGGCACCGACGCACCCGGTCCTTCCCGTCGTTACTCACAGTCGAGCGGAACTCAGGCGTGCCACTCGTGACGGCCACGGCGACCGCCCGCTGAAAAGCGCATAACACCTGCATCGACACCCTTCTGCCACCCTCCCTGGACTGTGGCCGGGTCCGGCGGTGCCGGCTACCAGGTGCCGGTCGAGGTTGCCAGGGTCAGGCTCGCCAGTCCGCCCGTTGATGCGCACCCCGTCGCGACGGTACCGCTGGCTCCGGGCCAGTTCGCATCAGAAAGGGTCGCTTTCGGGGTGGCAAACGGTGAGAAGGAGCCAGCCACCGTGCCGTTCTTCACGGTGATACTGGTCAAGGCCGCAGCCCCCGTGACGGAGAACGCCGACGCCTGGGTCCACTTGGTCGGATTGCTGTTGACCGGTGAGGTCCAGGTCATCTTGAACTTCCCTACAGGAGCAGGAAGCGCGATGCCGCTAAAGATCGTGGCGCAGTTGTTCGCGCTACCGGGGATGCTGAACGTGAGCTTGCCAGCAATGGCTCCAAGGACTTGGAGGTGCGTGGTGGTGACGCACGGGTTCGTAGTGCTGCCCAAAGCGGCCTTGACGATCATCGTCTCGGTGCTCGCGGTTCCGCCATTCATGAGAGGCGGGGTGAAGCTGATAAGCCCGTTCCACGCTCCGTGCGTGGCGCTGCACCTCACTTTGCCAGGAAGGTTCACCCCAGCAGGGTTCGCGTGAGCGACGCCGGGTTCGACAGCGACCAAGAGAACCGATGTCAGAGCAGTTAACGCGAGGATTCGGAGAAGCTTGCGAGCCATTTAGAACCCCCCGTTTCCAGTCGAGCCTCCCATGACTAGTACGAGGAGGTCTGGCTGCAGTATGTCCCACCCTTCACCGCCATAACAAGCGCCCGCTCCTCAGTCGCGACCAGGTCGGGGTAGAAGGCAAGCGATCATCCCACGCGGAGGGCGCCACGCTTCTGTGGCCACAATGCCACACTGCGCCCGACTCAGATACAGAACGTTCCTCGTGCGGCACCCGGCACTCACTTTTTCTATCGAATGAGCGCGGAACGGCGCCCAGTGCCTTCCCGGGTCACCGTCGTGCCATTTCTCCGCGCATGGGCCGACTCAGCATCTGCCTTCGATCTGTCGGGAGATGCGCAAAAGACATCGGCGCAAGAAGGGCGCTTTGGTGTCAATTCACGCAACGTTTCCGGCGTTCTGATTGCTATCGCTTCAGCACATCCGGCTGAGCGCCGATACGAAAGAAAATGGGAGGAACCCGGTGAGACCTCCGCGCAGATTTTTGGGACCCTTGCTTCGACCTTGGTCACTTCTGGCGCGTGCCCAAATGACTGCCGTCTTGATCGTCCCGGTGCTCGTCTGGCCGCTTTCGCAATCGGCGTATGCTTCATCGGTCGCGACGCTGTCGATAGCCGGAGCGGCGGCCGGCCGCTCGGTTTCGGGAGATGTGACAGCGTATTTCATGGTGACGCTGTCGAAGCCCCTGGAGACGGCTGTGACGTTTCGTTACGCGACATCGAACGGCACGGCGCTGGCGGGCCAGGACTATCAGACCGAGTCGGGGACCTCGATTATCGGTCCGGGCGCCATTCGCCAGAAGATAGGCGTCACGATCTACGGGGTGAGTCGTAAGCATCCCCAGATATACACGCCCAAGGTCTACTTCACCATGACAATCTCAGACGCTACGGGAGCTTCCATCGACCGTTCGCATGCGCGCGGCACGATCCTCCAGATGCCGTCGTTGTCCATTGGCAACGCTCGGGTGGTTCAGGCGCAGCAGAAGCCGCCGCCGGGGAGGAGACCGATCTACGCCTACTTCATCGTCTCGATCAGCCCCCGACTCGATCAACCGGTGACCGTCGACTACAACACCGTCGATGGAACCGCGATCCACGGCGTCGACTACACGGCGGCGGCAGGGAGCCTCACTCTGCCTGCGGATGCGAGATTTGTAAGGGTGCCTGTGAAGATCAAGGCGGCCAACCAGAAGAAGTACGTCTACAGCGCCGCCAAGACCGTCTTCTACGTCGACATCTCGTCCCCCAACAGGGACGTCTACGTGACACGATCCCGGGGCACTGGGACCATCACAGAACAGAACCCCACCACTGCGTCATCGGTCCCGACGCTGTCTATAGCGGGACCGGCGGTGGCCCGCTCGGCTTCGGGACACGTAACAGCGTATTTCATGGTGACGTTGTCGAAGCCCCTGGAGACGGCTGTGACGTTTCGTTACGCGACATCGAACGGCACGGCGCTGGCGGGCCAGGACTATCAGGCCGAGTCGGGGACCTCGATCATCGGTCCGGGCGCCATTCGCCAGAAGATAGGCGTCACGGTCTGCCGGGTCAGCTCCGAGCACCCCGTGACCGGCACCTCCAAGGTCTACTTCACGATGACCATATCGCACGCTGTAGGAGCGAAGATCTACCGTTCGCATGCGCGCGGCACGATCCTCCAGATGCCGTCGCTGTCCATTGGCAACGCTCGGGTGGTTCAGGCGCAGCAGAAGCCGCCGCCGGGGAGGAGACCGATCTACGCCTACTTCATCGTCTCGATCAGCCCCCGACTCGATCAACCGGTGACCGTCGACTACAA